>Ga0207425_1000017_pt1 | contig 423851 bp, 388 predicted proteins | sample AraplaF_Col_mTSA_FD_184255 | JGI IMG/M metagenome (GOLD analysis project Ga0207425, IMG submission 184255) | Arabidopsis root microbial communities from the University of North Carolina, USA - plate scrape MF_Col_mTSA (SPAdes) (version 3) | ecosystem: Host-associated > Plants > Roots >...
CGCAAGTATCGTCGAACCGTATTGCGAGAAATACCCAGTCGTCGGGCAATTTCCCGTATTGGTATCTGGTCACGTAAGTGCCAGCGTCTAATGATGCCGAGTAGTGCCACGTCGATCACTCCGATCTCCTGCCGCTTAGACAGGGGGAATTGTGCTACGAACGTGGGTCAGTTTCCGATGCAAATTCGTGGGGAAAGTGGGTCAGATTTCAGCGCAACTTAACACCCAGCGGAAAATTCGCTTACGTAGCAAACATCAACAGCAAAGATGTGTCGATGTATACCATCAACACCGGCACCGGAGCGCTTACAAACATCGGGACCGTCGGGGCAGGGACGGATCCTGTCGGCCTAACCATCGATCCGAGCGGCAGGTTCGTCTATGTGGCAAACGAAACGAGCAACAATGTGTCGATGTACGCCATTAACCCCAGCACTGGTGTCCTTACCGCCATCGGCACTATCAACGCAGGATCAGGCGCCTACTCCGTGGCCATCGACCCCAGCGGCAAGTTTGCCTATGCGGCAAACTTTGGTGGCAACAATGTGACGATGTACGCCGTTAACACGAACACCGGAACCCTTTCGCCTATCGGCTCCATTAGTGCAGGACGGGGTGCCGCGTGTGTATCTGTCGACCCAAGCGGCAGATTCGTGTATGTGGCGAACAATTTTAGCGACGATATATCGATGTACGCCATCAATGCCAACACTGGCGCACTTTCTTCTATCGGTACCGTCAGCGCAGGAACGGGGCCCGGCGGCATAACCATTCACCCCAGTGGTAAATTCGCTTATGTGGCGAATTTTTACGGTAACAATGTATCGATGTACGCCATCGATGCCGTCACCGGCGTGCTTACTTCGATAGGATCCATCAGCGCAGGTTATGCCCCTCATTCCATAGCAGTGGACTCCAGCGGCAAATTCGTCTATGTGACGAGTGCAAACACCAGCAGTGTGTCGATGTATACCGTCAACACCGGCACTGGTGTACTTTCCTCAAACGGTTACGTCGCTGCAGGAGCAAGGCCTACATCAATTAGCATCGTGGGGCAGTAAGCTGCACAAGCTAGTAATAAGGTTGGCAATTAGTTTGGTGAGCAACGATGGATGCTGAACGCAGGCTGCAAGTCTAGATCAGGGGCCTCTTGCTCAGCCAATGCTGCTTCGCCTCTTCCTTCGCACGGCCATTACGACAAGCTGCAATGCAACCAATGGGCCAAACACCCATGCAGCAGATATCGGGCCAACTGGTTCGACAATAAAGTCGGCGCGCTCGATACGTTTTGGATCTGCGCCTTGTGCGGTCAATGCCTCATGCAATTGACGCAGGTGTTCCAGTCCCAGGAACAGCTTATGTTCCTGGGGCTGGTAATCTGCACCAAGCTCATACATGGCATATGGCTTGTTCATCATCTCGATGTGGGCGCCAGCGAATGCGGTGACGGGGTGGGTTTCCGCAAATTTCATTAGGCGGGCAATGCTCCGCCGATACGCTGGCCAGTCGCGTACCGTCAGCATGCCGGGGTACAAGGAATCGCCACTGAATACCGTGCCGCTGCGCTGATCGTAGAAGGCAAGGTGTGCTGCTTCGTGGCCGGGCAGGGGCAGGACCGTGATCAGTCGGCCGCCAAGGTCAATCTGGGCTTCACCCTCGGGCCATTGACTAAGCTGGAAATGCGCTTTGACTTCCGTAGGAGTGACCCGTACCACGGTTGTATCGGCGCGGGCGCGGAATGCGGAATCGAAGGCTGTATGGTCCCGGTGGTTGTGGGTATGCGCGACGAGCAGGTCAAGCTTACGTCCGCCAATCAGACGATTGACTGTTTCGATCAAGGGAAATGGCACACCATCTTCTGGCTTGGCGCCGGAGTCCAGCAAGAGCGCCTTTTCTTCACCAAGTATCAGGTAGAGAAACGGCGCTTCTGTGTTCACGCATTTGTTTTCGCGAATAATAAAAACGCCGGGCCCGGCCTCGTGCACCTGCAAGGGCTGCACGCAGGCTTGGCCCGCAGGTACGCCATGTATCCATTGGCTCGCTTCCTTCAGGGGCTCCGGAGCAGCCATCGCGGCAAAGGGAATGCTTAGTGCGAAAAGGAGCGGTGCTTTCATGGGCGCAGACCTGAGTTTGGAATGGTGATTGCTAGAAAGGCAATGCTAGCTCACCCTGTTCCAATTGGTCCAGCTGCTTGCTGAGGGCCGCTTCGAAGCGGCCCTTTTCATTTTCCTCAGACCAGATTGATGGTCACGTCGATATTCCCGCGCGACATTTTCGAGTAAGGGCAAATCTGGTGCGCGGTATCGACCAGCATTTGCGCGACTTCGCGCGGCAGGCCAGGCAAGCTTACGTTGAGGCGCGCCTGCAGCTGGAAGCCACCTTCGTTCGTACCCAAGTCGACTTCCGCATCAACCGCAGTGCCGGATGGGAGCAGCACGCGATTGTCTTTGGCAGCGCGGCCCATTGCGCCGATGAAGCATGCCGACCATCCGGCCGCGAACAGCTGTTCAGGGTTGGTGCCTTCGCCGGTCGAGCCGGGAGGGGAGAGCTTGATGTCAAGGCGGCCGTCGTCGCTGCGAGCCGCGCCATCGCGGCCGCCGGTGGTGCGGGTCTTGCCGGTGTAGAGGACGTTTTCAACTTTGTTCATGGTGTGTTCCTTTCGGTTGGTTGGGGAGTGGGATTCAAAGATGGTCGACTGCAATCACGGCGTCGGCAAAGGCGCGCGGCGCTTCCTGCGGCAGGTTGTGGCCGATGCCGCCGGTGATCAATTGGTGTTTGTATTTGCCGGTGAAGCGCTTGGCGTAGCTGGCCGGGTCGGGGTGCGGTGCGCCGTTGGCGTCGCCTTCCATAGTGATGGTCGGCACGCTGATGGACGGGAAAGCCGCAAGGCGCGCTTCCAGCCCGGCGTATTGCGCTTCGCCTTGCGCCAGGCCGAGGCGCCAGCGGTAGTTGTGGACCGTGATGGCGGCATGGTCAGGGTTTTCCAGTGCGGCGGCACTCCGGTCGAAAGTGCTGTCGTCGAAGCGCCATTGCGGCGATGCGGTCTGCCAGATCAATTTGGCGAAGTCGTGGCGATTCTTTTCATAGCCCACGCGGCCGCGCTCTGTGGCGAAGTAGAACTGGTACCACCATTGCTGTTCGGCGCTTGGCGGCAGGGGCTGTTTGCCGGCCTCCTGGCTGCCGATCAGGTATCCACTGACCGAGACCAGGCCTTTCACGCGTTGCGGCCACAGTGCGGCGACGATGTCGGCGGTGCGTGCGCCCCAGTCGTATCCGGCGAGGATGGCCTTGTCGATCCTCAGTGCATCCATCAGGGCGACGGTATCGGCGGCCAGTGCCGCGGGTTCGCCGTTGCGCACGGCATTCGGATCGAGGAAGCGGGTCGTGCCGTAGCCGCGCAGGTGAGGGACGATGACGCGGTAGCCGGCCTTGGTGAGCATGGGGACGACGTCGATGTAGCTGTGAATATCGTACGGCCAGCCGTGCAGCAGGATGACGACCGGGCCGTTGGCCGGACCTTCTTCCACGTAGCCGATATTCAAAGGGCCGGCATCGATCTGTTTGATGTTCTGGAAGGTTGCCGGTGCCTGGGACTGGGCGGCTGCCGGCAGTGCGATTTGCGTGCTGGCCAGTGCGAACATGAGGGCTGCAAGGACTTGCTTTTTCATCTGACTGCTCCTATTTAGTTATTGTGATAATGATTAGTGAGGTAACTATATGCGAGTTCAAAGCCGTTTTCAAGTACGATAATCATTATTTCGATAATTATTTTCCGTGGGGGATGTCAAATGACTAACAGGGCCAAGCTGGGCGACTACATGTGCTTTGCGATCTATTCAACCAACCTGGCGTATTCGCGCGTGTATAAGCCGGTGCTGGAAAAGCTGGGGCTGACGTATCCGCAGTACGTCACCATCATTTGCCTGTGGGAGGAAGACATGCAGACCGTGAAGGGGCTGAGCGAGAAGCTGTTCCTCGAGCCGAGCACAATGACGCCGATGCTGAAGCGGCTGGAAGCAATGGGTTACGTAACGCGTGAGCGTGATGCGGAGGACGAGCGCAGCGTGCGTGTCTCGCTGACCGATGCCGGGCGCCAGTTGCGGGAAGATGCGTTCGCATTCAGAGAAACCACGGCTAAGGCGGCAGGGCTGTCGCCGGACGAGTTCCGTGTGCTGCAGAAGGCGATCGTCAATTTGCGCACGAACCTGATGAATTCAGTCGCGAAATGAAGTAGATATTTTTTTCTACTTCATTTAGACTCGTCCGAAATCCCTCATCAAGGTGCCGAACATGATTGGAACGAGACGAGTTTTGCTGGCTGTTGCGATGGTTGCCATGCTGTGCGGCGCTTGGGCGGGGGCGGCCACGGTACGGGCGCAGTCCGCCGAAGCGCAGGTCGATCGCTACGTGCAAAGTGAGATGCAGGAGCGGCGCATTCCCGGCCTGCAGATTGCCGTGGTCCAGGGCGGGAAAATCGTCATGCTGAAGTCATACGGCATGGCGGAACTGCCGCATTCCCTGCCGGTGACGAAGCGCAGCGTGTTCTCGATCAACTCGGCGACCAAGTCGTTTACCGCGGTCGCCATCATGCAGCTGGTGGAGCAGGGGAAGGTGGCCCTCGACGCTCCGGTGTCGCGTTACATCCGTGATTTGCCCGCGCCCTGGCAAGGCGTGACGATTACCCAGCTCTTGAATCACACTTCGGGCATACCAGACATCATCGACCAGCAAACTTCCAGGTTGGTGACAGCCGGCGGTCCGGATGCGGCGTGGCGCCACGTGCAGACCTTGCCGATGGAATTCCAGCCGGGCGAGCGGTTCAGCTACAACCAGACCAATTACCTGCTGCTCGGGAAAATCATCGATCAACTGAGCGGACAGCCGTTCGCGCAGTTCATCAAGCAACGGCAATTCGATGCTGTCGGCATGCCGCAAACAGGCTTTGGGGATTCGCGTGACCTGATTATGGACAAAGCGCCTTCCTATCGATTCGATGCGGACGGAAAGACGCTGAAGCAGTCTGTCGATGAATTTCCGGCGTTCCTAAGAACCGGTGCGGGCATCAACACTACGGCGGAAGACTTGGCGAAGTGGATCATCGCAGTCCAGAAGGGCAAGCTGGTTTCGCAAGCCGGCTTGAATCAGATGTGGCGGCGCGAACTCCTCAACAACGGCAAGGCCGCGCCGTGGGCACAGGGATGGCCGGGTATCCGCGACAGGGAGTATCGCGCGGTGGCGGGCATTGGTGGCATGCGTTCCGCTTTCTATGTCTATCCCGAGAACGACCTGGCGATTGTGATTCTCACCAATCTCGCCGGCGCCGCGCCTGAGGATATGATCGACATCGTCGCCAGCCATTATTTGCCTGGGCTGCGCAGCATTAGCAGCAGCTACGCGACTTATCGGTTGCGTGAGATCGCACAGGCGAGCGGGTTCGAGAAGCTGGATGAAAAACTGGCGCAGCTGAAAAAGCAGTCTGGCGTGGTCCAGCCTTCAGAAGGCGAATTGAATATCTGGGGCTATCGCTTGCTCGCAGCCGGCAAGAAAACGCAGGCGATTGCGGTTTTGAGCCTGGCTGCGCGGCTTTACCCGGAGAGCTTCAACGTCTACGATAGTCTGGCCGAAGCGTATGAAGAGGCGAGCGAGCGCGGTCTGGCAGTGCAGAACTACAAGCGCTCGCTGGAGCTCAACGCACAGAACACGCATGCCTCGGAAAGACTGCGCGCGCTTCAGCCTTAATCAGAACGAAAGCACGTTTGCCGCGACAAGCCCGGTACGCAAAATCGCCCCCAGGAAGAACCAGAATATGAAAGAACGTCCTGTCATCTTGGCGATCACTGCAACGACGAAGGCAAATCCAAGCAGTTTAAACAGGGACGTGCCGGCATGCTTCATCAATTCGTCCTTACGTGCGTTGGCCGCCTCGATTTCGGGGATTGGGATGGGATGCGGCTTGCCGTCGTCAACGACATTGGTTTCGGTGGCAGGGTCGGTGATCTTTTCCGGTGGCGGTGGAGGCACTGCTTTCGGAGCATTTGAAAACACGCCCCGCTTGATTTCCTTGGCGCCGAATTCCTCGCAGGGGCGATCGCTCCAGCCTTGGCCACCGTTGCGGCCGTTGCCGTTCATATCGCAGTAGTAGGCGGTGTCGCCTTCTTGAATATTTCGTTGGGCCCAAGAACTGCTTGCGCATGCAAGAAGACCGATCGTCGACAGGCAAAGTAATTTCGATTTCAAGTCAGGCCATCCAGAAGAATACAGCGGTCAGGCGCTTGTCCTGATGGTCGAAGCCGAAGTAGCCGGTCGCGGAGTGCACCAAGTTGGCCTTGTACAGCAGGATGCGGTTGAATTTGTTCTCGACGCGCACGTCTTCCTGCCATGCTTCCGGCGGCAGGCCTTTTACTTTCAGTGCTTCGCGCAGGTTGGCGTGCGGCGGCATGCACAGGTTGCCGCCCAGCGTGCCATTGGGCTGGCGCTGGCGGTAGAACGAGGTGCCGCATTCCGGATCGGGATCCGGCGTCAGGTAAATCACGCTGGCATAGCGGCAAAGCTTGGTGGAGTCGGTGTGCGGGCGTGCGCCGGAATCGGGCATGCCTACCAGCTGGAAGTAATTGTGGTTCAGCGAACTGCCTTCCGGCGTCGCTTCCTGCCACAGGCGCTTGGCGCCGGTCATCTTCTTCACCCAGGTTTCCACGTATTCCAATTCGGATGGCGTGAGCGCGTTCGGTGTACGCTTGCCGGGCCAGGGTTCGTTGGCATAGGGCGCGCCCAGTTCCCAGTAATCCTGGTCGAAGCAGCGTTGCGAAATTTCTTGTGCGTTGGGCAGGAAGTCGTCCTGCACCCAGTAGTCGCGGCCTAGCTGGGGTTTGCGGTAAGGAAGAATTGGCAGCATGGCCGACAGAGTAGCAAGAAAACAGCGTTTTAACGCGCGTTTAACGCTTCTGCTGTGTTCAGATTGACACGTCATTGTCATGCATTGTTGTATTTGCAATGACTTTGTGCGTGGCGTACGGCAGCGTGCCGGCTTTGCTGCCTCAGGCTGCCAAACGGTCTGCCGCCTGCTTCGCGTTTTCCTGCACGCGCACCAAGGCGCCTGTTCGTGCGGCAGCTTCGCGCAGGGCCGGCGAATCGCCTTTGACCAGGACTTCCACATCCAGTGCGGCCGACTGTGCGAGCACTTGCGTCAGTTCGGTGGTGCTTGCGCCTTGCAGGCTGCCAATACGCACGGCATCCACGCGCGCGTGACCAAGCACGGAGGGTAGCTGGAGCGCGGTAGCTACCTTCACCGAGATGCGGAAACCGTTGCGGCGATAGTTGTCGGCGACGTAGTTCAGCATCCAGTTCTGGCGTGCGTTCACGGCGGGGAGTTGCAGCACGATTTTCTCAAGCGGCAATTCGAGCGAATCGAGGATGCGGCGGAAGGCCATGCCATGGTTGCTGCTCACGGCGCTGAGCAGGCGGTCGTGCACATTCAGGTGCAGGGTGTGCGCGGACAGTTCGTCGTTGTGAAAGAAGTTGACCGCATGGAGCGTGCGGCACAGGCGGTCGAGCGCCACGGATTCGTCGTCGCCGGCAGCGCCATCCAGGTAAGACCAGATGGGCAGGCCGCGGTCTTCTTCCGCCACGCCGCGTACGCGGCCGGCGTAGCCGCTGATTCGGCCGCTGCCAAGTTCGCGGATCGGGTGGAAGGCGCTACCGAGCCAGCAATTGAAAATATGGCCCTGGACTTCGCCGTCGCCGGATAGGCGTAGGCTGCTGGAGGGAGACTCGCCGGTCGCGAGGCGCTCCAGGTAAGCGCGCAAAGTTGGGTAGCTCATTTCGGGCTCCTCGAATAGAGTGGGAGCCCAGTCTACGCCGAGGCCCTCGCGCAAGTGAACGAAGGTTTCGGCATATCCAACCGCAGAATTTGTACAATGGCGCCTGCAATGAAGAACAATCCCCTGACTGAAATCTACCGCGACGAGTGGCTGCTGGCGGTGCATAAGCCGGCTGGCCTGCTGGTGCATCGCAGCCCGATCGATCCGCATGAAACCGAATTCGCTTTGCAGTATGCGCGCGAGATGAATGGCGGCGAGTACGTGTATGCGGTGCACCGGCTGGACCGTCCCACGTCTGGCCTGCTGGTGTTTGCGCGCGACCAGCAGACTGCGAGCCGGCTGGGCAAAGCATTCATGGCGGGTGAGGTGCATAAGCGCTACCTCGCCATGGTGCGGGGCTGGGCGCCGCTGGAGGGCGTGATTGATCATCCTTTGCGGGAAGAGCCGGAGGACCGGCGTTGCAAGGAGGAGGAGGCGCCAATACGCGAAGCGGTGACGCGCTATCGCCGCCTGGCGACCACGGAGATCCCGGTGGCCATTGAGGGCTACGACAGCAGTCGTTACAGCCTGGTGGAACTGTTTCCCGAATCCGGCCGCCGCCACCAGCTGCGCCGGCACATGAAGCACATCAGCCATCCGATCATCGGCGATGCCAACCACGGGCGCGGGCGCCATAACCGCTACTTTGCCGAGCGCTTCGGCTTTGGCCGGCTGATGCTGGCGGCGGTCGGCATGTCGTTCAAGCATCCCGTGACGGGGGAGCTGCTGGAGCTCAGCGCTGCGCCGGAAGCAAGCTTCCTGCAGGTGCTGTCAATTTTCCCCGCCGACAGCGGCATTCGCGATGCCGTAGGGGACGTGCCCGGTTGGGACGAACTCCCGCGCTGAATCGCAATGCATGGCCTGGTCGTCGAAGAAGATATCGGCGCCAAAGGCTTTGAGGAAGGCGCCTTTCGGCATCCCGCCGAGGAAAAGGGCTTCATCGATGCGGATATTCCAGGCGCGCAGCGTGCGGATCACGCGTTCGTGTGCTGGCGCGGAGCGGGCCGTGACGAGGGCGGTGCGGATTGGTGCATCTTCCGCTCCATGGGCTGCCTGGATCGCGTGCAGCGTGGAGAGGAAGTTCTTGAACGGACCGCCCGGCATCGGGTTGCGCGCCGCCTCGCGCTCATTGCGGGCGAAGGCGTCCAAGCCAAGCTGCTTGTAGATACGCTCGGAATCGTCGGAGAACAGCACGGCGTCGCCGTCGAAGGCAATGCGCAACTGGCCGCTGCCGTCTTCACGGTGCGAGGGCAGGATGGTTGCTGCGGCGAAGCCCTGGGCCAGGGATTCGCGCACATCGTCCGGATTGGTCGACAGGAAGAGCTGCGCGCCATAGGCTTCCACATAGCGGTGGGGGCTGGCGCCGGAGCAGAAGGCGGCGCGCTTGATGTCCAGCTGATAGTGCTCGATGGAGTTGAAGATGCGCAGGCCGGTGTCGGCGCTATTGCGCGACAGGAGCACGACTTCCACCAGCGGCGTCGCCGGGGCGTCTTTGTTCAGGGCGAGCAGCTTGCGCGCAAGGTTGAAGGCCGGTCCCGGCTCCAGCACCACATGTTCATTTTCGCGCTGGTGGGCGCAGTAGGCGTCCACACCTTGGGATTCGTAAATCGCGTGGCTTTCGTCCAGCTGGAACAGGGCGCGCGAAGAAATGGCAACGACAAGTTTGTTCATTAGGTGGCTCGATACTGTATGTAATCACAGTATATCACTGTGTCCTTTCTTTTTTTTGCTATATCGTTTTGATCTAGAAAATCCGAAAGAATCTATAGGTTCGGTATTTCGGTCTTCCGTAGAATGATTTCGGCTTAGTTAACGATTGCAACTTAACCATGAAATCACTTGTGCGGAAATGGGTGGTGTTGGCGTCGGCATTCTTCATGCTGTGCATTCCTGCCGCGCAGGCGATCGAGCTCAAGCAATCGACCATCGGCCAGGGCTGGGCCAATAATTCGGTCAATGTGACCGTGTTCCGCAAGAATTCCCTCGTTACCCACAACGGCCTGCAGTTCGCCGCTTATTACGACGCCGAGCGTTATGTGGTGCTGGCCAAGCGCCGTGTGGACGAAAGCGCTTGGACAGTGCAGCGCAGCCAGTATCAAGGCAAGGCCAGCGATGCGCATAACAGCATCAACATCATGGTTGATGGCGCAGGCTACCTTCACGTGGCCTGGGATCACCACGACAACCCGTTGCGCTATGCTCGCAGCACGACGCCTGGCGGCCTGACGCTGGGCGTGCAGCAGTCCATGGTAGGGCGCGACGAACAGGCGGTGAGCTATCCCGAGTTTTATCGATTGCCGGATGGCGGCCTGATTTTCCTTTACCGCGATGGCGCTTCGGGGCGCGGTAGCCTCGTGATGAACCGTTATAGCTACGCCGAGGCGAAATGGGAGCGCGTGCAGGATAAATTGATCGATGGCGAGGGACAGCGAAGCGCGTACTGGCAAGCGCACGCCGACGGCCAGGGTGTTCTTCACCTGTCCTGGGTATGGCGCGAATCGCCGGACGTCGCAAGCAACCATGACCTGGCTTATGCCCGTTCGCGCGACGGCGGCAAGACGTGGGAGCGTTCGGACGGCACTCCTTACCGACTTCCGATCACCGCGTCCAGCGCGGAATATGCGTTGCGCATTCCACAAGGCAGCGATTTGATCAACCAGACTTCGATGTCGGCCGACAGTGCTGGCCGCCCCTATATCGCAAGCTATTGGCGGGACGCTGATAGCGCTATCCCTCAGTATCGCGTGGTGTTCCACACAGGGCGGCATTGGGAGCTGCGCACGCTGCCGCTGCACAAATCGCCCTTCAGTTTGAGCGGCGGCGGCACCAAGCGCATCCCGATGGCGCGGCCGCAATTGCTGCTGGCCGGACAAGGCGGCCTGCTGCTGTTTCGCGACGAGGAGCGCGGCAGCAGGGTGTCGGTCGCCGTCATCAAGGATTTCCAATCCTTCAATTGGAATGTGCGGGACTTGTCCGAAGCGCCGGTCGGCGCCTGGGAGCCAACGTTTGACAGTGAGTTGTGGAAGACGCGCGGCATTCTGAGTTTGTTCGTGCAGGACGTGACGCAGGTCGATGGCGAGGGCGTTGCCCAGCGTCCGCCGCAGCCGGTGCGCGTATTTAATATAAAAGGGGAGACATTAAAATGAAAAAGAAAGTATTGGCAACGTTGGTGCCGCTGGCATTGGCGGCGGCCTACGGTAACCATGCCATGGCGCAGGAGGCAACTGTAGCCGCTTCGGCGGCGTCCGCCGATGTCGCCGCGAATGTGGATGCGGCGAATACCGTGGTGGTGACAGGCTTCCGTTCCAGCCTGCAGAAAGCCTTGAACCTGAAGGCGCAGGCGATCGGTGTGCGCGACTCCATCGTGGCGGAAGATATCGGCAAGTTCCCTGAGTCGAACGTGGCGGAATCGCTGCAACGGGTGCCGGGCATTATCCTTAACCGCGACGAGAGCTCGGCGGAAGGACAGCGTATTTCGATCCGAGGCCTGCCGACCGAATATTCGGTGACCACGCTGAATGGGGCTCCGGTGAACACGACCAGCACAGGCTCCATCGGCAGTGCGGCGCGCGGCTTCAACTACGATGTGTTTGCGTCCGAATTGTTCGGGCGCGTGGATTTCTACAAATCGCCTCTGGCCGAACTGCCGGAGGGCGGCATGGGCGGCGTGGTGGACTTGCAGTCGCCGCGCCCATTCGACAATCCGAAAGGCGCGGTGCGCTATTCGGTGTCGGAGTCCTACAATACGATGTCGAAAAAGGCCGACCCGAACGCCTTCGCGTTGTATTCGAACACCTGGGGCAATTGGGGCTTCCTGGTCGGCGGGGCGCATTCGAAGGCGGTGAACAACCGCTCCGGCTTTGAAGCCACCGGTGGCTATAACAGCTCGGCACATGGCAGCAAGAATCCGGTGCAGGGCAACTTCGCCATGCAGCTCGATTACGACGATCCTCGCGCCAACCTGTCCGGCTATACGCGCGACCAGGTGGATAACGCGCTGCTGCCACGCATCTACCGCTTCTATGGTTCTTCCAATGAGCGCAGCCGGGACGGGCTGGTGTCTTCGCTGCAGTACAAGGACAGCACGCTGAACGTCAGCCTGGATACCATGTACTCCAAGCTGAAAAACTCGCGCGACGAACTGTATTACGGCATCTTGATCCGCAACAGCAAGACCACCAATCCCAGCGCGCCGCCAGGAACCGCAGGCCACAACGGGCTGGTGCCGATCGATGTCCATATCGATCCCGGATCGAACCTGCTGACAGGTACTTTCGGCAATACTTCCTACAGCAGCGGTGTCACTTATACGGAAGACGAAACGAAATTCAGCTACGCCGCGCTGAACGCCAACTGGAAGGCCAACGACAAACTGGCCTTCACCGCGCAGCTGAGCGCCAACAGCAGCAAGGCGCAAAGCTACCAGGACACCTTGTCCGGCCAGATCTTCGGCATCACGTCGACCATCGATTACGGCAGCGATCACGTGTATCCGTCGCTGTCGTCAACCAGCGATTACCTGAATCCGGCCAACTACTCGGGCTTTGGCATCGGCACCGGGCTGACGCGCGAAACCGATCGTGGCCGCCAGGGCCGCCTGATCGCGGACTGGGATTACAACTTGCCCGGCGACTGGACCGGCCACCTGAAAACAGGCGTGGTGTACGTCTCGACCGAAAAGGGCGTCCACAAGCGCAATGCCACCTCGGACATGACCACCAAACTGAATGGCCTTGGCAACGCGGGCATGCGCCAGGGCATGGTGTTCGACCTGCCAATCAGCAACCTGGACATGGGCGCCGGCTGGCCGCATCAATTCGGCACGTTCACGCGCGCTTACACCTACTCGACGTTCGACCCGGTGGCATATAACACCGAAGCCACGTTTACCCCGGCTCAAAGCTTCACCGCGACCGAGAAGGTGACGTCGGGCTTCGTGCAATCCGATTTCAAGGGCGAAGTGCTGGGGCACGGCCTGCGTTTCAATGCCGGTGTGCGCTACTCGCGCACCGAGCTGGATATCGACAACTTCAAGAAGACCGGCGCGGGCGGCACTTATCAGCCTAACCAGGAGAGCGGCTCATACAGCAACGTGCTGCCCGCAATCAGCAGCGCGCTGGACCTGACCGATGACCTGATGTGGCGCGCTTCCTTCGGCAAGACAATTTCGCGCGCCTCGCTGTCGATCATCGCCGCGCAGACCGTGGTGCCAAATCCGTTCGACAACTCGGCTACCGCCGGCAATCCGAACCTGCTTCCGCAGCAGTCGAAGAACATGGACACCAGCCTGGAATGGTACTTCCGCAAGGGTAGCCTGCTGTCGGCGGCCTACTTCCGCAAAGTACTGACCGACGCCACCGTGTCGAGCACGACGCAGACCACCTTCGGTGCACTGGGCTTGCCCGACACCGCGATGGGCGCGATCTTCTACGGTCCGGATGGCCGCGTGGACCCGAACCTGCCCATGACGCTGCGTACCTACAGCAACGCCGGCCGCCAGGTGCTGAAAGGCTATGAGTTGTCCTACCAGCAGGACTTCGATTTCCTGCCGGCGCCGTTCAAGGGCTTTGGCATGCTGGCCAGCTATACCCACATCGATCCGTTCAATAGCGCCAGGTGGATCACCAACGCAGGCCAGGAAATCGAGGTCAACTCGGTGCCGAAGTACGCCTACAGCACCACCGCCTACTACGAAAACGGACCGTGGGCGGTGCGCTTCTCCTATAACTACAAGGGGCGCAGCCTGCATGGCGACAATCCAAAGAACAACGGCGATGACCTGATCCGCTGGCGCGCGGCGCGCGGCTACCTCGATGGCAATATCAGCTACAAGATCAACGACAACCTGGAACTGCGCCTGGACGCGCTGAACCTGTCGAACACCTTGTCGTACGACTATTTCGAGGATGCCACCGGCCAGTACGGCAGCGGCAAGAAAACCCGCATGGATTACGCGAAGTACGATGGCCGTACCATCAAGATCGGCCTACGCGGCAAGCTGTAACAAAACCCGGGGCGGTTAATTCTCTCTCCCGCTCCCGGTCTGCTTCGCCGAAGCCGCGCAAGTGGCTTCGGCCCTTTTTCGAATTCATGTCAGAAAAAATATGAAACTAGCTCACACGGCATGGCTGGCACTGGCGGCGCTGGCCGGCTGCGCGTCGGCGCCGCCGCCGGCGCCCCTGCAGCGGCAGGAAGTCGTCGCCATCATCGACAAGGTCAACACCGCCTGGCAAAGCAGCACGCCGGCCACAGAATGGTCCTTCTGGAACGTGGCGGCCTACCACACCGGAAACCTGGAGGCGTACCGGGTCACAGGAAACCTCGCTTACCTGAAGTACTCGCTGGACTGGGCGCGGCATAACCAGTGGCAGGGCGCCAGGTCGACCGACAAGAGCCAATGGAAGCTGACGTACGGCGAGACGGACGACCATGTGTTGTTTGGCGACTGGCAAATCTGCTTCCAGACCTACGCTGACCTGTACCAGCTGGACAAAGACCCGGTCCGCATCGCGCGTGCGCGGGAGGTGATGGAGTACCAGATGTCCACCGAGCGCAACGATTACTGGTGGTGGGCCGATGGCCTGTACATGGTCATGCCGGTCATGACCAAGTTGTACCGGATTACCGGCAATCCGCGCTACCTGGAAAAACTGCACGAGTATTTCGAGTATTCGAACTCGATCATGTACGACCAGGATGAAAAGCTTTACTACCGCGACGCGCGCTACGTCTACCCCGCGCACAAAAGCGTGAACGGCCGCAAGGACTTCTGGGCGCGCGGCGATGGCTGGGTGTTCGCCGGCCTGGCGAAGGTGCTGCAGGACTTGCCTGAGCATGCCCCGCACCGTGAGGAATACGTACGCAAGTTCCAGGGCATGGCGGCAGCGCTGAAACAGGCGCAGCAGGAAGAGGGCTACTGGACGCGCAGCCTGCTCGACCCGCAGCATGCGCCGGGCCCGGAAACCAGTGGCACGGCTTTCTTCACCTACGGTTACTTGTGGGGCATTAACAATGGCCTGCTGGATCGCGCGGAGTACGCGCCAGTGGCGCGCAAGGGCTGGGATTACCTGTCGCACGTGGCGCTTCAGCCGGACGGCAAGGTGGGCTATGTGCAGCCGATCGGCGACCGCGCCATTCCGGGCCAGGTGGTGGACCGTAATTCGACCGCGCACTTCGGCGTCGGCGCCTACCTGCTGGCGGCGGCCGAGATGGTGCGCTTCATCGACAAGAACGGGGAGAAATAAGATGGAACGAAGGAATTTCATGCGCGGCATGCTGGCTGGCGGTGCGATGGCGGCCGCCGCACCGACGCTTGCCGCCGGCGCCGGCGCGGATGCCGCTGTATCGGCTGTGCCGGGCGCAGACCGCGCCTACATGCTTGGCCTGCTGCAAAAGATGGCCGATCCGGTGTTGTCTAACATGGCAAAGGGCGAGCTGAAAAAAAAGTTCACCCTCGAATTGAGCCCGACCTGGGACGGCCGCGATCCCGGTGTCGCCTACCTGGAATGCTTCGGCCGCCTGATCGCCGGCATCGCGCCCTGGCTGGCGCTGCCCGACAATGACGGCGCTGAGGGCCGCGCGCGCAAGCGCCTGCGTGAGCAGGCCTTGCAAAGCTACGTCAACTCGGTCGATCCGAAATCACCGGATTACCTGCTGTGGAAGGGCCCCGGCCAAACCCTGGTCGATTCCGCCTATTTCACCAACGCCCTGATGCGCGCGCCGAAAGCGTTGTGGGAGCCGCTCGATGCGGCGACCAAGCGCCGCATCGTGGAGGAAATCAAGGGCTTACGCCGCATCGAGCCGCCGTATATCAACTGGATGCTGTTCGCCGCCATGAACGAGGCCTTCCTGCTCTCGATCGGTGAGCAGTACGACCCGATGCGCATGAATGTCGCGATCCGCAAGGTCAACGAATGGTATGTCGGCGATGGCTGGATCAAGGATGGCGAAGCTTTTCATTTCGACTATTACAACTCCTTCGTCATGTACCCGATGCTGGTGGAGATTCTGGAGGTGCTGGACAAAGCCAACGGCCCGTTCTGGAACGGCAAGCCGGCCGACCTGCTGGCGCAGGCGCAGAAACGCATGCAGCGTTACGGCGAACACCTGGAGCGTTTCATTTCGCCGCAAGGCACGTTCCCGCCAATCGGCCGCTCGCTGACTTACCGCACCGCCGCATTCCAGCCGCTGGCGCTGCTGGCCTGGCGCAAGCAGCTGCCGGCCAGCTTGCCGGAGGGCCAGGTCCGTGCTGCGCTGCAGGCGGTTCACCAGGCCATTTGGTCGGATCCAGGCAATTTCACGAAAGATGGCTACCTGACCATCGGCTTCGCCGGCCACCAGCCGGAACTGGGCGATTGGTATTCGAACAACGGCAGCATGTATATCGCGGCTTCGGGCTTGCTTTCGTTAGGCTTGCCGGCCGACGATTCCTACTGGACGGCGCCGGCGCTGGACTGGACGCAGAAGAAGGCCTTCGGCGGAAAGAAATTCCCGAAGGACTACCACGTCAGCTATTGAATGGGGGGGCTGCTAGCGCCGGTAGCGCGCTTGCGCTGCCTCGCGCAGGGCGGCCAGCATTGCTTCGGCGCCAGGGGAAAGGCGGTGGCGCTTGCGGGTGACGATGCCGTACATGTCCATGCGCAGGCCCAGGTCCCAGGGCAGCACGGCCAGCAGGCCGGCGTCCAGGTAAGGCCGTACCGTTTCTTCCGGCATGGCGGCGATCATGCGGCTGCCGGGCAGCAGGTTGACGACCACCGGCATGGCCAGCGTTTCCACCACTTCGCTCGGCGGCTCCAGGCCCTGCGACAGGAACATCGACGTCAGGCGGTCGCGCAGGATGCTGCCGGCCGGCGGCAATACCCAGGGCTCGCGCGCCAGGTCGGCGAGCTGCAAATCCTTGCGGTTGACGAATGGGTGGTCGGCGGCGGCGATCAGGCTATGCGGTTCGTCGGTCAGCGGTTCGAAATTGAATTCGGAGGCGACATTGGAATCGAGCAGGCGGCCGATCACCAGGTCGAATTCGCCGGCGCGCATGCGGTCCACCAGGATCTTGGAGGTGTCGACTGTAATCGAGACCTGTACCTTGGCGGTGCGGCTTTTCAGCAGCTTGACGGCGTCGGTAACGAGCCCGGCGGAGGGCGTCAGCACGGTGCCGATCGAGACGCGGCCGGACAGGCCGGAAATCAGTTCCATCACCTCCTGGTGCGCCGCATCCATTTCCGCCAGGGCGGTACCGGCGCGGCGTATCATCACTTCGCCATACCAGGTGGGCACGACGCCGCGCGGCAGGCGTTCGAACAACTGCACGTTCAGCGCGTGTTCGATCTCGCCCAGCAGCTTGGATGCCGCAGGCTGGGTGAGGTTTGCCGCCTGCGCTGCGTGGAGGATCGAGCGGTGCCGGCCCAATTCGACCAGGAGTACCAGGTGGCGCGTTTTCAGGTGGGACCGTACGAAGCGGTCCGAGCGTGGATCTGACATGCGGTCAATAATAGGGCCGGCCCCCATGCAGCGTCAATCTGCGGCGTCGTCAAACAGGAACGGGGGCAATCCCTGCACGCCGGCCATTTCAATGATTTGCAGGCCGCCATCATGCGCGCCGGCAGCGAGTAGTTCCAGCTGTGGGCCGCCAAATGCGGGCCGCGCGGGAAGCGTGGCAGCCAGCGGCAATTCCTGCAGCAGCGCGCCGCCAGCAGTGAATTGCGCCAGGCGGCCAGGCTTGCCTTCTTCACGCAGTGTAGCCCAGACATTGCCGGCAGCATCGGACGTGACGCCGCCAAGGCGCGCTTTGCCCAGGCTTGCGAAGCGTTTGATTCTACCTACTTCAGCGCGCACCGGGTCATACGTAGTTTCCAGTATTTCGCTGCCGTCGCCGCTGGCGAAATACAGCATGCTGCCATCTGCGCTGAAGCCGATGCCATGCGCGGCGGCGACCGTCGGCAAAGCCAGGCGGCGCAGGCCATTGCGCTGGGAATACTGGTAGAAGCTGCCGATCGGCGGTGCATCGGGATTGGAGTTGGCGGTTCCGAGGACGAAATTGCCGTGGCGGTCGGCGCAGCCGTCGCTGATGCGCGTGCGCGATTCGGCGGGGTCCACGGCGGCGACGGCGAGAGGCAGGCGGCGCGCCAGCTTCAGCGCGCCGGGCGGTGTGCGATCGACCAGGTACAGCCATTTATCGAGGCCGAGCAGCAGTTTGCCGCTTTTGCAGAAGGCAAATGCGGCGAGGTGCTCGGGCAGCCGGCTGTTTTCCGGCTGGCCTTTGCCGCGCCAGGCTTTCAATGCCGGCGTGTCGGCATCGCTCCACCACCAGCAGCCGTCATGCCAGAGCAGGGCGCCAATGCGGGCCGATGGCAGTACCGCTTCAGGCAGGGCGTGTTGTGCCATCCTGCCTCCATGCGGCGACGAAGGCGCGGGCGCGTTCGGCCACGGCGGCCGCGTCGAGGCCGGGCGTGTACAGCGCGGAGCCCAGGCCGAAGCCGGTGGCGCCGGCGGCGCGCCAGGTGGCCATGCTGCCCGGCGTGACGCCGCCGACAGGCAGCAGCGGCAGGGCGGGCGGCAGCACGGCGCGCATGGCGCGCATCACGGTTGGCGTCACCAGCTCGGCCGGGAACAGCTTGAGCGCGTCGGCGCCAGCGTGGACGGCGGCAAAGGCTTCCGTCGGGGTGGCGGCGCCTGGCACGCAGGCCATGCCGGCGGCCTTGGCGGCGCGGATCACGGTGGTGTCGGAGTGGGGCATGACGATCAATTGGCCGCCCGCGTTGCGCACGTCCTCCACTGCGGCGGTGCTCAACACGGTGCCGGCGCCCAGCACGGCATCGGCCGGCAGGCTGCGCGCCAGGCGGGCAATGGACTCCAGCGGCTGCGGGGAATTCATCGGCACTTCGATCAGGCGGAAGCCAGCGTCATACAGGGCGGCGCCGATGCCTTCCGCCTCATGCGGCTGGATGCCGCGCAGAATGGCGACCAGCGGCAGCGCGGTAAAAGCGGTCTGGAAAGGGGATGCGGGCGTTTCGGTCATTTCAATCCTTGATCATGCCGGCGGCGCGAGCCAAATGGTACAGGCCCGCCCGTGCGGTGTTATCGAGCAGCGCTGCCGTCACCTGGAAGCGTTGCAAAGCGAGGGCATAGCGCTGGCACAGCACCTGGCTGCCGACCAGTGCCAGCGGCGCTTGCGCCAGGCCGGCTTCAGCTCGCCATTGCAGGCCGGCGCGCAGTTCATGGCCAACCAGCAGGCCGGAAAGGTAGTCGGCCAGGTCGCTGGCCGGTGCGCGGCCGGTGACGCCCAGGCTGCGCGCTGCGAATATCTGGTGGCTCATGCCGAGATGGCCGAAATCGCGCGCAGCATCCACGCCTGCCGCGAAAGCATGTTCGGCGAATGCGCCGCTGTCGCCCATCAGGCGGCCCAGCACGGAATGTGTGCGCAGCACGGCGAACAGCTCACCCGTCATATGGGTGGCAAAGCGCAGCAGGCGGCCGTCTTGCACCTGCGCCCATTTCGAATGGGTGCCCGGTAGCACTATGCAGGATGCTTCGCGCAGCGCGGGCTTATGCTGCAGGGCGCCAACCACCTGGGTTTCCTCTCCGCGCATCAGGTCCGGCGGCAGCGCGCCGTCGTCGAACAGCATGCCGGGCACGATGGTGATTTCACCGCCGGGGCTGGGCAGCATGCCTGCCGCCAGTGCCGCCGTGTCGGCAGGGCAGGCGGCGTAGGGTACGTCGCGCCAGCCGTGCTGGCTGCCGATCATGCCGCAGGCGAGAACCGGCAATTGCGGCTGCGCGGCGAGCCAGTCGCCGGCGACGGTTTGCAGCGCTTCCTTGAAGGCGGGAACGCCGGAGAGCGTGGATGCGCCCTGGCCGTTGCTGCGTTCCGCCAGCACTTGGCCGCCGGGTCCGAGGAGGAAGGCGCGCAGGCTGCTGCTGCCCCAGTCGAGGCCGAGCAGGCTGGCGCTGGCGGCGTGGCTTACCATTCCGCTACGCTTCCGTCAGGATGACGCCAGAGCGGGTTGCTCCAGTCGGGCGCATTGCGGCTCGCTTCAATCACGCGCTGCTCGTCGATCACCACACCCAGGCCAGGCTTGGGCAGCGGCTTGATGTAGCCGTTCTCGATCTTGAAGTCTTCTTTGTTCACCACGTAGTCGAGCACTTCGCCGCCCTTGTTGTAGTGGATGCCCATGCTCTGTTCCTGCAGCACGGCGTTATACGAAACGAAGTCGACGTGCAGGCAGGACGCCAGCGCCACCGGGCCAAGCGGGCAATGCGGCGCCAGTGCGACGTCGTATGCTTCCGCCATGCCGGCAATCTTCAGGCATTCGGAGATGCCGCCTGCGTGCGACAGGTCCGGCTGCACGATAGAGATGCCGCCTGCGTTGAAAACATTCTTGAACTCGAAGCGCGAGAACATGCGTTCGCCGGCCGCCAGCGGGATGGAGGTCGATTCCGCCAGGCGCGGATAGTGCTCGGCCTGCTCGGCCAGCACCGGTTCTTCCACGAACAGGGGGCGATGCGGCTCCAGTTCGCGCAGGAGCACCTTGGCCATCGGGGCCGCAACGCGGCCGTGGAAGTCGATGCCGAATTCGATCTCGTTGCCGAATGCTTCGCGGATCTCGGCGATGCGTGCCACGGCGGCGTCTACCGCTTTCGAGTTTTCGATCAGGCCGAATTCCTCGGTGCCGTTCATCTTGAAGGTGTCGAAGCCCGCTTCGCGCAGGGCCTGGATGCCGGCGATGACGTCCGCCGGGCGGTCGCCGCCTACCCAGCTATAGGTTTTCATGCGGTCGCGTACCAGTCCGCCCAGCAGCTCGTACACCGGTACGCCGAGGGCCTTGCCCTTGATGTCCCACAGCGCCTGGTCGATGCCCGCGATGGCGCTCATCAGGATGGCGCCGCCGCGGTAAAAGCCGCCGCGGTACATGACTTGCCACAGGTCGTTGATGCGGCGCGGGTCCTGGCCCACGAGGTATTGCGAAAACTCGTGGACGGCCGCCTCCACCGTGCGCGCCTTGCCTTCGATGACCGGCTCGCCCCAACCGACGATGCCTTCGTCGGTTTCAATCTTGAGCAGCATCCAGCGCGGTGGAATGCGGTAGGTGGTCAGTTTGGTAATCTTCATTTTTGTTGGTTCGTCAGGGAAGTGTTGGGGCAAGTCTAACGCGGTGAGCTAGTCCAGAAATATGAGAAATTTATAGGCTTCTATATCGATTGGGCATAGCGCAGGCTTACTCCCCCGGGTCCACCAGTTGTGCGCCGACGTAGGCGTTGAAGCGGCGGATACGGCCCGTCACCTTGTCGTCGCCCTGGCGCGGCGTATAGCGGATTCCAGCCACTTCGACGCTCTTTTCCAGGTCGATCACCAGCCGGTGAGGGTGGGTCGCAGCTGTGGTCTTACTGCCAATATTGCCGAATGCGGTGTGCCAGAAATCGCTGGCCTGGCCGTTGATGGCGTTCAGGGCCTGGCCGTCTTCGCGCCGGGCTTCCTCGCTGCTGACGTAGGCGATGGTCCAGGCGGACTGGTTGATCGTCTGGCCTTTGGCGTCCAGCAGGGAGATTTCGGCCACGGCGGCGTATTGCTTGCCGTCGAAGGCATCCAGCGATTCGAGGCAGAACTGGCGTCCGCTGACCGGTGCTGCGAAGCGTATGTCCTGGGTCGCGCTGCCGGGCGCGAACTGGCCGCTATAGGCGGGCGTGACGCCATCCAGCTTGAGTTTGGCCTTGCTTGGTGGGCGGGGCAGGTCGCGTTCCGGTTGCAAGCGGTCAAGGATGGGCGCTTGCAGGCCGCGCAATTCGGCGCGCTGCGGGCCGGTCAGGTCCAGCACCACCACTTCGTTGCGGCCGCGCTTCAGCCAAGGGCCCGGCAGGTACATGGTCTGGGTCGGGCCGATGCTCCAGTAGCGGCCAAGGCAGCGGCCGTTGATCCATACGATGCCCTGTCCCCAGCTTGATAGGTCGAGGAAGGTGTCGGCGGTCTGCTGTGCTTCAAAGCTGCCGCGCCAGAAGGCGGGGCCGCGTGTACGCTGCTGCTTCCATGCGAGCGGGGGAAGTACGCCGTCGGCGTCGAAATCGATGGCGCGGATTTCCCAGTTTTCCAGCGCGAGCGGGGCGCCGCCCTTGGGCTGGAAATGCACGGGACCGTGCAAGCCTTTGCGGTCGTGCACTTCCGGACCGAAATTGACGCGGGCGATGGTGTACAGCAGGATTTCCAGCACGGCGGGCTTGTCGCGTGCCGGAAGGTCGATGCTGAAGCGGCGGTGGCGCGTGTCGAAGGTGCCTGCCAGCTTGCCGTCGATGTGGACCCAGGCCAGGTCGCGCACTTTGGCGGCGGACAGCTTGCCGGCAGGTCCGGCCGGCAGGGTGACGCGGTAGGAGACCAGGCCGCGGCTGATGTCGTACTGTTCGATCGGACGCGGCGAGACATCGTGCATTGCTTCCTGCGGCATGCCGGAGAAAACGGACGCCGATTCCTTGAGGGTGAAAGCCGGGATGGCCATCACCGGCTGGCGCGCAGGCGGCTGCGGCAGCGTTTCGCCATGTTGCAGGAATGGTTCGATACCTTTGCGGTAGGCCTGGAATTTCTCGCCTATCCATCCCGCTTCGCCGATCGGCGCGTCGTAGTCGTAGCTGCTGGTGTCGGGACGGAAAGGACGGTCGCAGCCGCCCCACAGGCCGAAGGTGGTGCCGCCGTGCGCCATGTACAGGCTGAAGGAGCCGCCCAGTTTCAGCATGTGCCGGATATCTTCCACCGCCTTGGTGGCGGCGCCCCGGCGGTGCGGGTTGCCCCAGGTGTCGAACCAGCCGGAATAGTATTCGCCGCACATCCGCGGGCCCTGCTGCACGGCTTGCAGGGCCTTGAAGCCGGAGTCCGGGTCGGTGCCGAAGTTCGCCACCGAGAACAACTCGGGGATGTGAGTCCTCGACACGGCATTGGTGGGATTGCACTGGAACAGGGGTACGTCGAATTGCGCATCGAGCAGTGCCTGGCGCATGCCCCGCATGTATTCCAGGTCGTCGCTGAAGAAGCCGTATTCGTTTTCCACCTGTACCATCAGGATCGGACCGCCCCGTGTAACCTGCTGGTCACCGAGCACGCGGCCGACTTCCGCCAGCCAGCGCTTGGCGGGCTTCATGAAGGCGTCATCCCGCGTGCGCAGGAACGCGTCGCTGCTGCTCTTCTTCAGCAGCCACCACGGCAGGCCGCCCATTTCCCATTCGGCGCAGGCATAAGGGCCTGGGCGCAGGATGACCCACAGGCCTTCCTGCTGCGCCAGCCGGCAGAATTCAGCGGCGTCGCGCTGGCCGGCCCAGTCGTAGCGGCCTTCGCGCCATTCGTGGTAGTTCCAGAACAGGTAGGCGCAAACGGTATTGAGGCCCATTGCCTTGATGGCATTCAGGCGGTGCTGCCAGTATTCGCGCGGTACGCGGGCAAAGTGCATCTCGCCGCAGCGGATCTGCAGCGGCTTGCCGTCGAGCAGGAAGTCGTCCTTGCCGATACTGAAGCGCGCGTTGCCGGCGGCGTGCACGGTTGCGGATATCGGCAGCAATGCCGCGCCGGTTGCTGCTGCGGCGCCGGCCAGTACGCGGCGGCGGGTGGTGTTGAGGCTCATTGCGCGGTTCCTTGTGGAGCGATGGTGAACGTGTAGCTGGTTGGCTCCAGCTTAACGCGGTATTGCATGTGCGGCCGGCCGACCTGGCTCCAGCCGGTGTCGCCGCCAACGCCGGTCTGCACCGCGTCGACCAGCAGCGAGCCGTCGCCGTGCGGCTGGATGTCGGAGCTGTGCCATGTGCCGCGCGGGCGTGGGTACAGGTCTTCGTACGGGAAGGGCAGGGCGTTGACCGACAGCGCCTGCGTGCCGCGCAGCTGGATGCCGCTTCCTGTGCCGGACAGGGTCAGCCAGCGCACGCCGGTCTTGTTTCCGCTTTCCTGCGGGCGGATATAGTTGTGGTACTGGTCGGCCAGCTTGCCGCTGTAGCGTCCCAGCGCTGCGCCGCTGGTGCGGTCGGCATAGGATTCCTGCGGGCCGCGGCCGTACCATTCAACGGTGTCGAGCACCGGGTTGCTGTCGAAGCGCATGCCGATGCGCAGCGGGTCCGGCAGGTCGCCGCGCAGCGGGGTGAAGGTCGCCATGACTTGTACCACGCCTTTGCTGTCCATGCGGTAGGTGGCGTTCCAGCGTGCGGAGCCGGCGCCGAACACGTATTCAACACGCACGCCGTCCGGCAGCTGGTCGATGGCGCGCACGTTGCGCTCTTCGCTGAACTTCTTCCAGATGGTGTGGGTCTTGTTGAGGCCTGTGCCCATGTCGTTTTCGGTCATGGCGCGCCAGAAGTTTGGCATGCCGCCGGTCAGCAGCTGCTTGCCGCCGCTGGAGTAGGCCAGCTTGCCGCTGCTTGCGTCGACCGCCAGCACCGAGCTGCCGGCGCGCAGTTCCAGGCCGCCTTTGGCGCGGACCGGCGCGACCCAGCGCAAGCCGTTTCCTCCGTCGGCGGCTGTCGCTGCAGGAGACTGCAGCACGAACTGGGTGAAGCCGAGTACCGTGCCTGCAGGGACGCCGGGAATGGCTGCGTCGCGGGCTTTCGCGCGCAGGGTCAGCACATATTCGTAACGAGGATCGCGTTCGAAGGCGGGCAAGGCGAACGGCACGTCCGCCGACGACTGCGCGGCTGCGTTGACGCCGGCCAGCGCGGCGCCTGCGACCTGGGTGCCGTCGCGGGTGATCGACCAGTCGAAGTCGAACCTCGAGAGGTCGGAGAAGTCATGGCGGTTCACCACGCGCAGCTTGCCCGATGCAGGATCGCCCTCGAAGACGACCGGCGAATAGACTTTGCGCACTTCGTAGTATTCGGGATCGGGCGTGCGATCCGCCTGGACCAGGCCGTCGCCCACTTCCGACATATCCTTGCGCGGGTTGGGACCGAAGTCTTCGCCTTGCGCCCAGTAGCTGCGGCCCTGCTTGTCCTTCAGCAGCATGCCCTGGTCGACCCAGTCCCAGATAAAGCCGCCCTGGAGCTTCTTGTGTGCGCGGATCACCTGCCAGTAGTCCTCGAAGTTGCCAAGGCTGTTGCCCATGGCGTGGGCGTACTCGCACTGGATCATCGGCTGCTTGTAGCGCGGGTCCTGCGCGTAGTCGACCATCTTTTCAATCGGGTCGTACATCGGTGCGTAGATGTCGACGTAATCGTTCGGCAGGTGTTCTTCGCCGATGGTGCCGTGGCCAAGGTAGCTAAGCAGGCGGTCCGGGTCCTGTTCGTGCGCCCATTTGGCGGCGCGTTCGAAGTTTGGCCCGGTGCCGGCTTCATTCCCCAGCGACCAGAAAATCACGCTGGGGTGGTTGCGGTCGCGCTGCACCATGCGGCTGACGCGGTCCAGGTGGGCGATGCCCCATTCCTTCTGGTAGCCCAGCTGGATTTTCTCGCGCTGGGCCGGGTTGTGGTCGCCCATGCCCATGTATTCGTGCGATTCGATATTCGCTTCATCCATCACATACAGGCCGTATTCGTCGGTCAGCTCGTACCAGCGCGGATCGTTCGGGTAGTGCGAGGTGCGTACGGCGTTGATGTTGGCCTGCTTCATCAGCTCGATGTCCTTGCGCATCGATTCTTCCGACATCACGTGGAAGGTGTGCGGGTCATGCTCGTGGCGGTTGACGCCCTTGATCATGACGCGCTTGCCGTTGACGCGTACTTCGCCATCTTTCACCTCCACCGTGCGGAAGCCGACTTTGCCCGATGTGGACGAAACGAGGGCGCCCTTGGCATCGTGGAATTCCAGCAGCAGGCGGTACAGGTTCGGCGTTTCAGCGGACCATTGGCGTACGCCCGGCACGGTACCGCGCAGCGGCGTCGCAGCCTTGCCGCCATTGACGGAGGTTTCCAGCGACAGCACGGGCTTGTCGCCGTCCAGCAGTGTGGCGGTCAGCTTGCCCTGTGCGGCGCCTGCGAATTCCGGCTGCAGCGTGAATTCGCCGTCGCGGTAGGCGGCTTTGTCCAGCGTGGCGCGTACCACGTAGTCGCGCAGGTGGGCTTTCGGTTCGGCGTAAAGGAAGACACTGCGTTCGATGCCGGAGACGCGCCAGAAATCCTGGTCTTCGAGATAGGAACCGTCGGCGAAGCGATAGAGTTCGATGGCGATCACATTGCTGCCCGGGCGCAGGAAGCGCGTCAGCTTGAATTCGGATGGCAGCTTGGAGTCTTCCGAGTAGCCAACTCGCTGGCCGTTGACCCAGATGTAGTAGGCCGCGCCGGCGGCGCCGATATGCAGGAACACGTCGCGCCCGTCCCAGTTGGCCGGCAGGTCGAAGTTGCGACGGTAGGAGCCCACTTCGTTCATGCTGTGCAGGATATAGGGCTGGTTGGGCGGGAAGGGGTAGTCGCTGTTGTTGAAGTAGGGCTGGCCGTAGCCTTGCGCCTGCATCATGCCCGGAACCTGGATGGTTTTCCAGCGGCTGGCGTCAAAGCCCGGCTTGTAGAAATCGACGGGACGCGATTCCGGATTGCGCGAGTAGGCGAAGGACCAGGTGCCGTCCAGCGAGAGGTAGTACTGCGAAGCCGCCTTGTCGCCCTTCAGCGCGAGGTCGCGGCGTTCGAAGTTGAAGAAGGTGGTTTTCATCGGCTCGCGGTTCACGTGAACCACTTCCGGTTGCTCCCATTCGGCGTATTTGGTTGCGGGAGCTGCGCTGGCGGCCAGGGGATAGGCTGCAGTCAAGGCGCTGGCAAGGGCCAGCAAGGCTGGGAATCGCGGGGGCGTCATCGGTGCGTGTCTCGTAGTTTTGTGTTGTGGGACGGGATCCGGCAGCACAATCCTACGTTTCACTGCAATAGCTTACCAATGGCTTATTTCGTGGTTCCTATATCGGTTTGATATATGTCTATGAGTGGGGCGCCGCCGGGGGCGGCGGCGCCTTGGAATAAGAGCAGGTGTCACATGGCGGTGGGCGGCCCGCGTGCCCGGTGCGGCAGATGGGATTCGCCATCGTATTGCGCCGCGATGATGGCGGTCCGAGGACCTGTGAGGTCATGCGGTACCGGGACGGAGGGCTTGCCGAAGCCGGGCGCTATGGCCGGTGCGCTGCATAGCGTGCACTGGGCGAAGCAATCCGCCATCCCATGTTGATCGTGGCTTTCGTGATGATCCGCACAGGCGGCGTGGTTCATCAGCGGCATCGCGGCTTGCGCGGCCGCGGCGTAGCCTTGAAGTGCTACGTACAGTAGCAAAAGCAGGGTGACGAAGCGGCGATTGAGGCGATGCGGGAACATGTGTCCATCCTAGCGATGGAGGCGTAATGCGGCCTTGAACTCGTTCAAGGTTTCGTCATCAGCGCAGCTTGTCGATAACGGCGGGCGTGATGACGCCGGAGTAGGCGACCCGCTGGCCTCGGGCATCGTACCAGTAGCTGCGGGTTTTTCGCCGCGCCAGCGTGGGTCGATGGCGTAGCGCAGGCGTTCCGGCGCCAGGCCGCCAAAGCTCCAGGCGTCGGCCATGAGGTCGATGCCGGACAAGCGTTTTTTCACCATCTGCGCAAGGGCGGCGTCGGAGAGCGGGTCGGTGGTGATGGTAACGATGTCGAACGATGGGTTGGCGGCGCGGGCTTTCGACAGCACATCCAGGCTGTGCTGGCAGAATTCGCAATCCATGGACCAGACCAGGACCACGAAGGGCTTGCCCATGTGGCTGGCGGCGATCTGCTCGACGCTCGCCGGCTCAAAGGCTTTCAGGCCGGCGGCGGAGGCGCCGGCGGGCGGCGCGACAGCGAATCCGGCGTTGGCCGCATTGGCAGGGGCGGAGGCTGCCATGGCGGCGAGGATGGCGATGGCCGACGCTACGGCTGCGGCGGCGAGGGGATGCATCATTCTCATGGTTGTACCTCGAGTTTGCGGACGATGATTCCGTCATCGGCGGTGCGCCACAGCAGCCAGAGTTCGGCGCCGCGCCGCATCAGGTGCGGGTGGTCCGAGGCGCCTTGCGTGGTGGCGACGACATATTTGTTCCAGGTTGCGCCGCCATCGGGCGACAGCTGCGCATGGATGCCGGTGGCGGTGCCATCGAACTCCTTCCAGGCGACGGCGACGCGCTGGCCGGCGGCGGCGACTTCCGCATGTTCGGCCTGCGGGCCGCCCAGGCGCATGATCTGACCATTACCCGAATAGAAAACGCCCCCCTCGTCGCCGGCCGCGCTGAACCAGGCCTGGTGGCGGTTGCCTTTGGCGTCGAAGGCCAGTGAAGGGCCGTGGTGCGGGCAGGCATCGATTTTCCAGCCATCGCCGGTGGCGCGCTCCGGCGCGGCGGGACGGCCGCCGGCTGGCAGCCAGGCCACGGCGTGGTCGCGGATATTCGGCTCGAAGATATGGCGCCACATGGCGGCTATCCGCCCGTCAGGCGCCAGGGCGGTGGCGATGCGGCAGCATTCACAGGTGTGGTCGGCCAGTTTCGCTTCTTCGCCGAAGCTTTCGCCGCCGTCGCTGGAGACGGCGTAGTAGATGGCGATGCCGCGATAAGGGCGCTGGGCTGCTTGCGCCGCGTCCTTGTCGCGCTGGTCCAGCCAGGTCAGGAAAATGCGGCCTTGCGGGTCAACCTGGATGTCGTCGAAGCGGTGGCCGATCGGTGCTCGGTCGCGCTGCACGGTAGCCGGCGCCGAAAAAGTCTCTCCGCCGTCAAGCGACCGGACAAAGCGGATATTGCCGGTGTGGTGTTTGCCCAACGCTTGGGTGTAGCTCAGATAGAGCTGTCCCTGCGGACCGAAGGCAATTTTGGGCCGCGCCTCCCCGTTTGCTTCCACCGTTTCCGGCTTCGGCAGGACCTGCCGCGGAGCAGTCCAGGTGCGCCCATCATCGGCGCTCGATTGCAGCACGATGCCGTTGCCGCCGGCATGCGCCACCCACAAGCGGCCCTGCTGGTCAAAGGCTCCCGAGCTACCAAGAGTCGAGGCGGCAAGTACGGCAAGGAGAGGTAAGTTCATATCAAGAAGATCGCAGGATGGCGGGTTACCTGCATCATCCTGCATCTCCCATAGGTCTTTCCATGACGCAGATCAACCGGAATGAGATATCAATTTTGATATCGAAGTTTGAAAAAAATTGATTAGTTTGTTCTCGGTGATTTACCTAAGATGAAATCCGGAACTGAGTAACTTACAAAAACTATAGTCAGGAGACATATGAAGCGCCAAGCAAACGTGCCTGGGCTGGCTGCATCGCGCCGCCCGATCGCACTCAAAGTATCCGTCGCGGCCCTCGCCGGCATTGGCCTGGCCAGCGCCATCCCATCCTTCGCGCAGCAGGCGAGCGAGGGCGAAGTGGCCGTCGTGCAGGTGAGCGGCGTGCGCGCAGCGGCCCAAAGCTCGCTGGACATCAAGCAGAAGGCCGACAACGTCGTCGACTCCATCGTGGCCGACGACATCGGCAAATTCCCGGACACGAACGTGGCGCAGACCCTGGCCCGCGTGCCTGGCATCCAGGTGCGCCGCGATGCGGGTGAGGCCAACTCCGTCCTGATCCGCGGCCTTCCGGGCATCGCCACTATGCTGAACGGCCGCGAAATGTTCACTACCACCGGCCGCTATATCCAGCTGGCCGATATCCCGTCCGCCATGCTGCAGCGCGTGGACGTGTACAAATCCCAAAGTCCTGAACTGGTGGAAGGCGGTATCGCTGGCGTGATCGACGTGCGCACCAACCGTCCATTCGACTTCAAGGGCTTCACGCTGAGCGCCAACGGCGGTGTGAAAAACCAGGACAAGGCACACAAGACCGATCCGGAAGCGAACGGCCTGATTTCCAACCGCTGGAAAACCGAATACGGCGAAATCGGCGCCCTGTTCGGCGTTTCTTATGTGCGCAACAACTTCCACGAAGAGCGCAGCTTCAACACCTTCCCTGTGCAGAAGGATTGGCTGCTGCCCAACCTGACGGGGCCGGACCTCGTGGGCCTGCAAGGCATCTACGGCGAACGCAAACGCACCGCCGAGAACTTCGCCCTGCAATGGCGTCCGAACAAGGACACCGAAATCTACGCCGAAGGTATCTACTCGCGCTACAAGAACAACGACGAGACCGACTTCTTCGTCGGCCTGCCTTGGTGGGCCCCGGGCGACAAGATCAGCGGCACCAAGATCCCTGGCACCGACCAGCTGGACGAACTGACTTCGCACGACGCCAACACCATCCTGTCGACCCAGGCCCGCGCTTCGCAAAACACCACCTGGCAGACCGCCATTGGCGCCAAGTGGAACGCCGCGCCAGGACTGCGCCTGAGCACCGAGCTGGCGCGTACCCAGTCCAAATACGACTGGCGCAACCCGATCCTGGATGCGATCGTCACCGTGCCTGATGTCTTCCTGAAGACCAATGTCAACGGCGGCGCCTTCATGCGCTACGGCGGCATGGACATGACCGATCCGAAGAACATCTACCTGTTCCAGCTGTTCGACCGCTACGGCAACGACAAAGGCTCGTCCACCGACTGGCGCGCCGACGCAAGCTACACGCCGGCAGCCGATGGCTTCTTCCAGGAGTTCAGTGCCGGCGTGCGCTTCAACAAGCGCAGCGCGGAATCGATCAAGTCCGTGGAAGGCAGCATGGGCGCGCCGGATGCGTTCAACCCGGCTACCCGCGTTTCCGTCGCGACCTTGCCAGGCTTGACCTGCACCAACCGCGAACTGTCGGAAGACTACGGCACCACTTTCTGGTACACCCCCTGCGCCAGCTACATGCTGAACAACACCGGCGATGTGCGCCAGGCGGTGACCGGATCGACGGCAGCCAAGGCGCTTGACCAGGGTTCCTTCTTCTCCGTCAACGAGAAGAACTACGCCTTCTACGGCAAGGCGCGCGTGGGCTTCGACCTCGGTAGCGTGCCAGTCGATGGCGTGTTCGGCGTGCGTGTGACCAAGACCGATTCGGACCTGCTGGGCTACAGCATGGTCAACGGCGTGCCGGTGGCAACGCCGAAGAGCAGCTCGGGTACCGACACATTGCCTAGCGCATCGTTCAAGGCCACATTGCGCAAGGACCTGATCGCCCGCCTGGCCTATGCCAAGACGCTGACCCGTCCCGATTTCGCGCAGCTCAACCCCGGTACCGCCTATGTGAACTCGAACGGCAACACCGTGCAGGCTTCCGCTTCCGGCGGCAATCCTGACCTGAAGCCGGTCACCGGCCAGAACGTCGACGCCGCGCTGGAGTGGTACTTTGCGCCGGCTGCGATGGTCAGCGGCACCGTGTTCCGCCATAACTTCGACGGCTACATTGTCGGCCGCGCCCAGCCCGAGGTATACCAGGGTGTGAATTACCTGACAACCCGTCCGTTCAACACTGACAAGGGCCACCTGCAAGGCGTCGAGCTGTCCTACCAGCAGTTCTATGACAAGCTGCCGGGTTGGCTGAGCGGCTTCGGCACCCAGTTGAACTACACTTATATGGAAGGCGGCGTCACTTCGTCGGCCATCGGCGCCGGCGACCTGACTTTCCCTGGCATGTCCAAGAACTCGTATAACATTGTGCTGTTGTATGAGAAGAATGGCATCTCCGGCCGCCTGGCCTATAACTGGCGCTCGAAGTTCGTCCAGGTGTATGGCGACACGTCGGCAATCAAGGGCACGGCGCCGAACCGCGACCTGCTCGCCGCCCCGACCAGCAGCCTGGATGGTTCGATCAGCTACAAGTTCACCCCGAACCTGTCGTTGACACTGACCGGCACCAACCTGCTGAACTTCAAATACGTCGACTACTGGACCGACGCGAACGTGTATCCACGGGATATGCGCCGCTACGACCGCACTGTCGGCCTGATGCTGAACTGGAAGAACTGATTTACCATGCAAAACCAAAAGATGTCGGTGCTCGAAAAAGCGGGCTTCGGGGCAGGGGATGCGGCACTTAATGTCGTGATTTCCTCCATGATGCTGATCATTACTTTCTTCTACACCGACATCTATGGCTTGCGAACGCAAGACCTCGCGCTGTTGTTCGTGCTGGTGAAGGTGGTCGGTGCAATTGCCGACCTGACCATGGGCCAGATTACTGACCGGTTCACCAGCCGCTTCGGCCGCTACCGTCCTTACCTGCTGTGGCTCGCAGTGCCTTACGGCGTCAGCATCCTCTTTGTTTTCTCCACGCCGGACTGGGGCTACGACGCCAAGCTGGTGTGGGCTTACTCGACCTACATCATCATGACGGTGATGACGGCCGGCGTGGGCATTCCGTATATTTCCCTGCCCAGCGCGCTGACCAGCGACCCGAAAGAGAGCCTGTCGGCCAATGGCTACAGGCTGTTCTTCGCCAAGATCGGCGCCTTCCTGGTGACCATCGTGGTGCCGTTGTTGTCGGAGCGGTGGGGCGAGGGCAATGCGGCCCACGGCTATCAGATGGCGATGGCGGTGATGGCGGCGCTGGGCGTGGGCCTGTTCCTGTTCTGCTTCTTCACAACTACCGAGCGCGTGCACCATGTGGTGGTTCGCCAGTCGCTGTCCGAGCAGTTGAAGGTGCTGATGAAGAATGACCAGTGGCTGATCCTGTGCGGCGTCTGCGTGACAGGCACCATCGGCTACGTGGTGCGCGGTTCGGTCGCGATCTATTATGCCAAGTACTACCTGGGACTGGATACCGTGCAGGTGTCGGCCTTCCTGTCGACGGGCGTGGCGGCGGCCATCCTGTCGATGGTGGCGTCGACCTGGATCACCAAGGTCTATTGCAAGGTCAAGCTGTTCCGCTGGACCCAGCTGATCGTTGCAGGCATCAGCCTGGCAATCTACCTGTTCGTCAAGCCTGGCGATGTGATGCTGGCCTTCGTGCTGTTCTTCGCCCTTTCCTTCATCGTCGACCTGCACGCGCCGGTGTTCTGGTCCGCCATCGGCGAGACCATCGATTACGGCCAGGTCAAGACCGGCAAGCGCGTTTCCGGCTTTGCTTTCGGCGGCATTTCGGTATGCCAGAAGGCCGGCATGGCGATTGCCGGCGGCATGGTAGGCGTGCTGCTGACGTATTTCCACTATGTGCCTAACCAGGCGCAATCCGAAGTTGCACTGAACGGCATCGCCCTGATGCTGTCGGTGATTCCTGGCTTCTTCCACTTGCTTATGGGCCTGTTGATGTTCGCTTACCGTATCAGCGACGAATACTACGGCACCGTAAAAGAGAGCATGAAGTCCCATGGCTATGTAAGCGCTTGAAAATGCAAAAACTGTCACCACTGATCGAGCAGCGTGCCGATCCTTATATCGTTCGCCATAGCGACGGCTATTACTACTTCACCGCTTCGGTGCCGCAATACGACCGCATCGAGCTGCGCCGCGCCAGCACCATCGAAGGCCTGCGCGATGCGCAGACCGTGGACGTGTGGCACAAGCCGGATACCGGCCCTTACAGCGAATTGATCTGGGCGCCGGAGCTGCACTATAACCAGGGCGCCTGGTACGTCTACTTCGCCGCCGCGCCGAGCCGTGAAATCAAGTACAAGCTGTTCCAGCACCGCATGTACGCCATCCGCAACCAGAACGCCAATCCGCTGGAAGGCGAGTGGGAGTTCATGGGGCAGGTTGATTCCGGCATCGATACCTTCTGCCTGGATGCGACCACCTTCACCCACAAGGCCAAGCTGTATTACCTGTGGGCGCAAAAGGACAACGAGATCGAGGGCAATTCCAACCTCTATATCGCGGAGATGGAAACGCCGTGGCGGATCAAGAGCAAGCCAGTGATGCTGACCAAGCCGGAATTCGACTGGGAAATCCGCGGCTTCTGGGTCAACGAGGGCCCGTCGGTCCTGCAGCGCAACGGCAAGGTATTCATCAGCTATTCCGCCAGCGCCACGGACGAGAATTACGCCATGGGCCTGCTGTGGGCCGATGCCGATGCGGACCTGCTGGACCCGGCCGCTTGGACCAAGTCGAAGGAGCCGGTGCTGCAGACCTGCTTCGAGCACGGCATCTACGGTCCGGGACACAATAGCTTCACGCTGGACGCGGACGGAAACGTGCTGCTGGTGTACCATGCCCGCACCTACACGGAAATTGTCGGCGACCCGCTGTGGAATCCGGACCGCCATACTTTCGTCAAGCCGCTGCGCTGGGATGCGCACGGCATGCCCGTCTTCGGACGGCCATCCGTTATCGAGTAAGCAAATCATGATCCAGAGCGCGCCATTCGGCCATGCACCGGACGGCACGCCGCTGTCCCTGTTCACCCTGACCAACGCCCAAGGCATGGAGGTCAGGATCACCAATTACGGCGGTATCGTCACCCATATCTTTGCGCCCGACCGGGACGGCCGGCTGGCCAACGTCACGCTGGGATTCGACACGGCGGCTGAATATTTCGGCCGTTCGCCTTATTTTGGCGCGCTGATCGGACGCTGCGGCAACCGGATCGCCGGCGGCCGCTTCACGCTCGACGGCGTTGAGCACCAGCTGTCGGTCAACAATGGCGACAATCACCTGCATGGCGGTGCGCAAGGCTTCGACCAGGTCGTGTGGGACGCCGCCGTGAAGGGCGATGCGCTGGTGCTGCGCTACCGTAGCCCCGATGGTGAGCAGGGCTATCCCGGCAACCTGGACGTGCAGGCAACCTACACCCTCGATGACGACGGTGCGCTGCGCGTCGCGTTCCGTGCGACCACCGACCGCGCAACGCCGGTCAACCTGACCCACCACGCCTACTTCAACCTGGCCGGCGGCGGCACCATCAACGATCACGAAATGTGGATCGATGCGCCGCATTACACGCCGGTCAACGAAGCCCTGATACCAACCGGCGAACTCGCGCAGGTGGCGGGCACACCGTTCGACTTCCAGGAGCCGCGTGCAATCGGCGATACGGTCTACGACCACAACTTCGCGTTGTCGGCGGCGGACGGCACGCGCTGCGCGGCGCGGCTGCGCGAGCCGCGCTCGGGACGCCAGCTGGAAGTACTCACTCACCAGCCGGGAATCCAGTTCTACAGCGGGAATTTCCTCGATGGTTCGCTGGGTTTCCCTTATCGCGGCGGCCTTTGCCTGGAGCCGCAGCACTTCCCCGATTCGCCCAACCAGCCGCACTTCCCGAGCGTGATCCTGCGTCCTGGCGAGGTGTATGAAAATACGCTGGCGTTCCGCTTTTCGCGATACTGATTTCGGTATTGATACCAACAAATAAGTCATTAGAAATATATTGCTCTGAGCCGTAACATTTCCTCCATCGATAAGCGGAGGAATCCATGTCAGAGACAAAGAAAACGATAAAACTGCGCTCGGCCGAATGGTTCGGGACGCAGGACAAAAACGGCTTCATGTACCGAAGCTGGATGAAGAACCAGGGCATTCCTGACCACGAATTCCGCGGCAAGCCAATCATCGGCATCTGCAATACCTGGTCCGAACTGACCCCTTGCAACGCCCACTTCCGCCAGCTGGCGGAGCACGTGAAGAAGGGCATCCTGGAAGCGGGCGGCTACCCGGTTGAATTCCCGGTCTTCTCCAACGGCGAATCCAACCTGCGCCCGACCGCCATGCTGACCCGTAACCTGGCCAGCATGGACGTCGAAGAATCCATCCGCGGCAATCCGATGGACGCGGTGGTGCTGCTGGTGGGCTGCGACAAGACCACACCGGCCCTGTTGATGGGCGCCGCTTCGGTCGACCTGCCAACCATCGTCGTGACCGGCGGCCCAATGCTGAACGGTAAATTGAACGGCAAGGACATCGGCTCCGGCACCGCCGTGTGGCAGCTGCACGAGCAGGTCAAGGCGGGCGAAATCACCATGCACCAGTTCATGTCGGCCGAAGCGGGCATGTCCCGCTCCGCCGGCACCTGTAACACCATGGGCACCGCATCCACCATGGCCTGCATGGCCGAATCGCTCGGCACCTCGCTGCCGCACAATGCCGCGATTCCTGCCGTCGACGCGCGCCGCTACGTGCTGGCGCATATGTCTGGCATCCGTATCGTGGAAATGGTGTGGGAAGACCTGCGCCTGTCCAAAGTCCTCAAGCGCGAAAACTTCGAGAACGCGATCCGCGTCAACGCCGCCATCGGCGGTTCGACCAACGCCGTGATCCACCTGAAAGCCATCGCAGGCCGCATGGGCGTCCCGCTGGAACTGGAAGACTGGACCAAAGTTGGTAAGGGCATGCCCACCATCGTCGACCTGATGCCTTCCGGCCGCTACCTGATGGAAGAGTTTTACTACGCCGGCGGCCTGCCTGGCGTGATCCGCCGCATGGGCGAGGCGAACCTGCTGCCGCATCCGGACGCGCTGACCGTGAACGGCAAGACCATTGGCGAGAACTGCTCCGATGCGCCGATCTACAACGATGAAGTGATCCGCCAGATTGACAACCCGCTGATCGCCGACGGCGGCATCTGCATCCTGCGCGGCAACCTGGCGCCACGCGGCGCAGTGCTGAAGCCTTCCGCTGCTTCGCCGCACCTGATGCAGCACCGCGGCAAGGCTGTGGTGTTCGAGAACTTCGACCACTACAAGGAACGCATCATCGATCCGGACCTGGACGTCGACGAGAATTCCATCCTCGTGATGAAGAACTGCGGCCCGAAAGGTTATCCGGGCATGGCGGAAGTGGGCAATATGGGGCTGCCGCCCAAGCTGCTGGCCAAGGGCATCAAGGACATGGTGCGTATCTCCGATGCGCGCATGAGCGGCACTGCATACGGCACCGTGGTGCTGCACGTTGCGCCGGAAGCGATGGCCGGCGGCCCGCTGGGCGCGGTGAAAGACGGCGACTGGATCGAACTCGATTGCGCCAACAACAAGCTGCAGCTGGAAATCAGCGACGAGGAGATGAAGGCTCGCCTTGCCGAGCGCGAAGCGCAAAAGGAGCCGCCGAAGTCCGGCTACCAGCAACTGTATATCGACCACGTGTTGCAAGCCGACGAGGGCTGCGACTTCGACTTCCTGGTCGGCTGCCGCGGCTCCGCCGTGCCGCGCCACTCGCACTGAGGAGAACTTATGCTGCTCGTACAATTCACCACTGAAGCCGGCGCCCGCCGCGTAGCTGCCCTGGACGGCGATGTGCTGCGCGTGCTGGACGGCGTTGCCACCACCTACGACCTGGCGCAGCGCGCCATCGTCCACCTCAAGGGCCTGGCCGAAGTAGCCCAGGCGGCAATCGGCTCCGCCACCGAAAGCTACGAAGCTGTGGCCAAGGCCGGCCGCATCCTGCCGCCGCTGGACCATGCAGACCCTGCGCACTGCTACGTGACCGGCACCGGCCTGACCCACCTGGGCAGCGCCGATGCGCGCGACGCCATGCACCGCAAGATCGGCGGCGATGTCGAGTCGCTGAGCGATTCGATGAAGATGTTCCGCCTCGGTGTGGAAGGCGGCAAGCCGGCCGAAGGCCAGCGCGGCGTTCAGCCGGAGTGGTTCTACAAGGGCGACGGCTCGATCGTCGCCGCCACAGGACAGGCGCTGACCATGCCGGAATTCTCGCTCGACGGCGGGGAGGAGCCGGAAATCGCCGGCCTGTACGTGATCGGCGAAGACGGCCAGCCTTACCGCCTTGGCTACGCGATCGGCAACGAGTTCTCCGACCACGTGACTGAGCGCCAGAACTACCTCTACCTGGCGCATTCCAAGCTGCGCAACTGCGGCCTGGGTCCGGCGCTTCGCGTGGGCGAACTGCCGCAGCATATCGACGGCGCTTCGCGCATTATCGGCAAGGACGGCGCAGTGCGCTGGCAGAAGGCCTTTGTCAGCGGCGAGCAGAATATGTCGCACACCATCGCCAACCTTGAATACCACCACTTCAAGTACGGGCTGTTCTGCCGTCCTGGAGATGTGCACATCCACTTCTTCGGCACCGCCACCCTGAGCTTCGCTGACGGCATTTCCGTGCAGCCGGGCGAAACCTTCGAAGTCGAGGCGCCGGCCTTTGGCCCGGCACTGCGCAATCCATTGCGCGTCCAGGAATCCCGTTACCAGAAAGTGAACCAGCTATGACCATCACCGGTGAAGCACTCATTGGCGGCGTTGCCGTGCGCGGTGAGGGCGGCGCGCAGCGCGCCTTCAACCCTGGCACCGAGCAGCAATTCGGCGAAGAATTCAACGCCGTCAGCGTTGAGCAGGTGAACGAAGCCTGCCGCCTGGCCGGCGCCGCTTTCGACACCTTCCGTGCCACCAGCGATTCCGCGCGCGCGGAACTGCTGGACGCCATCGCCCGCAACATCCTGGATACCGGGGCGGAGCTGATCGAACGCGCCATGGCCGAAACCGGCCTGCCGCAAGCCCGCCTGGAAGGCGAGCGCGCCCGCACCTGCAACCAGCTCAAGATGTTCGCTACGTTGCTGCGAGAAGGATCCTGGTGCGACCCTCGCATCGACGTGGCGCTGCCCACCCGCACTCCGCCGCGCTCGGACTTGCGCTTCCGCCTGATCGGCGTCGGCCCGGTCGCCGTGTTCGGCGCGTCCAATTTCCCGCTGGCGTTCTCGGTTGCCGGCGGTGATACCGCATCGGCGCTGGCCGCCGGCTGCCCGGTCGTCGTCAAGGCGCATTCCGCGCATCCAGGCACTTCCGAGCTGGTCGCCCGCGCCGTCGCTGCGGCGGTTGCGCAATGCGGCTTGCCGGCAGGCGTATTCGCCTTGCTGACCGGCAGCGGCAGCCACATTGGCCAGTCGCTGGTCGCACACCCTGCGATCCAGGCTGTTGGCTTTACCGGTTCCCGTAGCGGCGGCACCGCGCTGATGGCGACCGCCGCGGCGCGCAAGCAACCGATTCCCGTGTATGCGGAAATGAGCAGCATCAATCCTGTGTTCCTGTTGCCGGAAGCACTGGCGGGCCGTCCCGACAGCATCGCAGCCGGTTTCGCCGCTTCGCTGACGATGGGCGTCGGCCAGTTCTGCACCAATCCAGGCCTGGTGCTTGGCATTGAAGGCCCCGGCCTTGAACGCTTCTGCCAAAGCGCTGCGCAGGCGCTGGGCGGCGTTGCGCCGGGCACGATGCTGAGCGCCGGCATCGCAGGCAGCTACCAGCGCGGCGTGCAGGCCCTGGCAGGAAATACGGAGGTCGAAACGCTGATTGCGACGATGCACAGCGGCTGCAAGGGCGGTGCGGCGCTGTTCCGCACCACGGCCCAGGCCTTCCTCTCGCAGCACGCGCTGTCGGACGAAGTGTTCGGCCCTGCCTCGCTGGTCATCGCTTGCCGCGATATCGACGAGATGATCGCCGTGGCGGAGCACCTGGAAGGCCAGCTGACCGCGACCCTGCAAATGGCGGACGGCGATGCCGACGCCGCACGCAAGCTGCTGCCGGTACTGGAGCGCAAGGCAGGCCGCATCCTGGCCAACGGTTTCCCGACCGGCGTTGAAGTGACCAGCGCCATGGTGCACGGCGGCCCGTTCCCGTCCACTTCGGATGGCCGCAGCACGTCCGTTGGCACGGCGGCGATCTACCGTTTCCTGCGCGCGGTCTGCTACCAGGACCTGCCAGCCGCCTTGCTGCCGCCGGTCCTGCGCGACGAGAACCCGGGCAAGACCTGGCGCCGCCGCGACGGCATCCTCGGCCAGCACTGAACGTGAATAAAAACCGCTGAAAACCGAGAAACCGGGGTACGGCCCTTGGGCCGTACCCCGGTTTCCGGTTCTCTCGGTTTCAAAGAAAAACTACGGAGACAGCATGACTATTACGGCCAACTATCCAAGCCTGAAAGGCAAGCGGGTATTCGTGACCGGTGGCGGCACCGGCATCGGCGCCAGCATCGTTGAAGGTTTCGCCAGCCAGGGCGCGCTGGTGGCCTTTGTCGACATCGCCAAGGATGCCAGTGAAGCGCTGTGCGACGCTGTCGCCGCCAGCGGTGCGGCGCGGCCGCTGTTCCGCTCCTGCGACATCACCGACATTCCCGCCTTGCAGCGCACGATGAAGGAGCTGGCGGCCGAAATCGGCGACTTTGACGTGCTGGTCAACAACGCCGCCAACGACCAGCGCCACACCATCGAAGACGTGACGCCTGAATACTGGGACCAGCGCATCGCGATCAACCAGCGTCCATTGTTCTTCACCTGCCAGGCGGTCCTGCCGGGCATGAAAGCCAAGGGCGGTGGTTCGATCATCAATATCAGCTCGATCTCCTGGCACGCCAAGGGCGGCGGCTATCCGGTGTACGCGACCGCCAAGTCCGCATCGCATGGCCTGACGCGCGGCATGGCGCGCGACCTCGGCAAGCACAACGTGCGAGTGAATACCGTGACGCCGGGCTGGGTGATGACGCAGCGCCAGGTGGACCTGTGGGTCGACCAGGCGGCAGAAGAGGAAATCGCCCGCAACCAGTGCTTGCCGGGCAAACTGCTGCCGGAGCATATCGCCGCCATGTGCCTGTTCCTGGGTGCGGACGACAGCGCCATGTGCACCGCGCAGGACTTCATCGTCGACGCAGGCTGGGTCTGAGCGAGGGGCGCAATGATCAAGCTCGCCTTCCTTTCGGCGCTGCTGGTGGCCGCTCAAGCTTGCGCTTCCGCGCATGACCTCACCAGTCCGGACCAGCAGGTAAGGGTCCGGTTTGAACTGTCGCAGCGCGGAGAACCGACGTATGCGGTCTCACGTGCGGGACAGGAAGTGCTGTTGCCATCGCATCTGGGGCTGCGCCTGCAATCCGCCGACCTGACGCGCGGCCTGCGCCTTTCGTCCGCCGGCGCGGTGCAGCGCGTGGTGGATGACTACACGCTGGCCACCGGCAAACGCAGCCACATCCATTACGAAGCTAACGAGCGCCGCTTCGCGCTGCGCGACAAGCAGGGCCGCAAGCTCGATATCGTGTTCCGCGTCTCCAACGACGGCGTGGCATTCCGCTACGAGACCGCCGGCGGCAAAGTGCTCAGTGAAGCCTCCAGCTTCGCGTTCCCAAGCACCACTCGCGCGTGGCTGCAGCCGATGTCGGTCGCGCAGACCGGGTGGGCCAACACCAATCCATCCTACGAAGAGTATTACCAGGCCGATATCGCGGTCGGTACGCCATCGCCTTTGCCAAGCGGCTGGGTGTTCCCTGCGCTGTTCCGCAACGGCGGGAACTGGGTGGCGCTGACCGAGGCGGGCATGGATGGCAGCTGGCACGCCTCGCGTCTGCAGGCAGCATCGCCTGGTGGCGAATACCGGATTGGCGGACCGTCCGGACCGGAAGTCTTCCCCGGCGGCGCCCTGATGGGCAGCGGCGCTCGCTCGCCATGGCGCGTGCTGGCGCTCGGCCCGCTGGCGACCGTGGTGCAATCGACGCTGGGCACTGACCTGGCCGCGCCGGCGATTCCATTTGATGCGGCGCTGGTCAAGCCGGGGCACGCTTCGTGGAGTTGGGCGATCCTGAAGGACGACGCCACCGTGTTCGATGTGCAGAAGAAGTTCATCGACTACGCGGCGCAGATGCATTGGGACTACACCCTGGTCGACGCCGACTGGGACCGCAAGATCGGCTACGAGCGGATCCGCGAACTGGCGCAGTACGCGGCGGGCAGGGGCATCGGCGTTCTCGTTTGGTACAACTCCTCCGGCAGCTGGAACAAGACCGAGTATTCGCCCAAAGGTAAGCTGCTGACACGCGAAGCTCGCCGCGCCGAGTTTGCGCGCTTGCGAGAGATTGGCGTCAAGGGCGTGAAGGTGGACTTTTTCGGCGGCGATGGGCAATCGTTCATCGCCTACTACATCGACATCCTGAAGGACGCGGCGGAAGCGGGCTTGCTGGTCAACTTCCACGGCGCCACGCTGCCGCGCGGCTGGAGCCGCACTTACCCCAACCTGATGACAGCGGAGGCGGTGCGCGGTTTCGAGTTCTCCACCTTCGAGCAGGATTGGCAAGACAAGGTGGCTGCCCACGCCGCCATGCTGCCTTTTGCCCGCAACCTGTTCGACCCGATGGACTTCACACCCATGGCATTCGCCGATATCCCCAAGATCAAGCGCGCCACGCGCAACGGCTTCGAGCTGGCGGAAGCGGTCCTGTTCACTTCCGGCATCCAGCACTTCGCGGAAATCCCGGAAGGCATGGCGACGGCGCCGGCCTATGTGCAAGACCTGCTGCGCGAACTGCCCCGCAGCTGGGACGACACGCGCTTTATCGATGGCGTGCCGGCCCGCTACGTGGTACTGGCGCGGCGAGCGGGAGACACCTGGTACGTGGCCGGCTTCAATGCACAGGAGGACGCGCAGGAAGTGTCGGTCGACCTGGGCGCCGGGACGCTGGTGACCGATGGCGCCGGGGAACGTGAGTTCAGCCAGCGAGCCGTCAGCGCAGGCAAGCAAAAGATCACGATGCAGCCGAAAGGCGGCTTCGTCGCAGTATTCAAACAATAATCAAGGAGACGCAATGAAGAAGACGATGATTGCACTGGCGCTGTTCGGCGCCGGCCTGGCGCAAGCCGCCACCACTGTGAAGGTCGATACCGCCAAACCAGGCGCGGTGATCAACAAGGATGTCTACGGCCAGTTTGCCGAACACCTTGGCACCGGCATTTACGGCGGCATGTGGGTCGGACCGAATTCGAAGATCCCGAATACGCGCGGCTGGCGCAACGACGTGATCGGCGCGCTGAAGAAATTGCATGTTCCGCTGGTGCGCTGGCCAGGCGGCTGCTTCGCCGATGAATACCACTGGCGCGAAGGCATCGGCCCGCGCAGCAAGCGTCCGGTTAAGATCAATACCATGTGGGGCGGCGTCGATGAAGACAACGCAGTCGGCACCCATGAATTCTTCGACCTGGTCGAGCAACTGGGGGCGGACGCCTACGTGAACGGCAACCTGGGCACCGGCTCGCCGCAGGAAATGGCGGAATGGCTGGAGTACATGACTTCCGATAACAAGTCCACGCTGCCGGAGCTGCGCCGCAAGAATGGCCGCGACAAGCCGTTCAAGGTGGCTTACTTCGCCGTCGGCAACGAAGCCTGGGGCTGCGGCGGCAATATGAAGCCGGAATATTATTCGAACCTGTACCGCCAGAGCGCCACGTTCCTCAAGACGCCGGCGGCCGGGCGTCCGAAGTTTGTCGCCAGCGGCGGCAATGACAATGACACTTCCTGGACCGAGGAGCTGAGCAAGTCGGCCAAGCATATGACGGACGGTATCAGCTTCCACTACTACACTATCCCGACCGGCAAGTGGGAAGTGAAGGGCGCCGCGACCGGCTTCCCGGACAACGAATGGTTCTCGACCTTGCAGGCCACCCTGCGCATGGAAGACCATATCCGCAATAACGTAGCGGTGCTCGATAAGAACGATCCGGAGAAAAAGCTGGGCTTCTACGTCGACGAATGGGGTACTTGGTATGACGTGGAGAAGGGCACCAACGCCGGCTTCCTGTACCAGCAGAACACCCTGCGCGATGCGGTCGTGGCGGCGCTGAACTTCAATATCTTCCACGCCCATGCCGACCGCGTGCGCATGACCAATATCGCGCAGATGGTCAACGTCTTGCAGGCCATGGTGCTGACCGATAAGGAGAAGATGCTGCTGACGCCAACCTATCACGCCTACGAGATGTACGTGCCGTTCCAGGGGGCGACGACATTGCCGCTGTCGCTGGAAGGTAACCGAGAATACAGCTCCGGCGGCAAGAGCATTCCGCAGGTGAGCGCTTCGGCTGCGCGCGGCAAGGATGGCAAAGTCTACGTCGCCCTGGTCAACACCAATCCGAGCGAGGCGGAGGAAGTCAACATCGCCGGCGTCGGCGATGGCAAGGCCAGCGCGCGTGTGCTGACCTCCGGCGCGATGGACGCACATAACACCTTCGCCAAGCCGGACGCGGTGAAGCCTGCACCGATCGACGTGCAGTCCGGCGGCGGCAAGCTGACCGTGAAGATGCCGGCGAAGTCGGTCGTGGTCGTCGCCGTGGGAGGCTGAGATGGATAATATTTCTGTCCAACGCCGCACGCTCCTGCGTACGGCGGCGGCCGGCGCCGTGCTTGCAACCATCGGCGGTTGTGGCGGCGGTGGCGGTGCTTCGCCAGGTTCGACGGTTCCGGTGGTAACACCGCCGGTGACGCCGCCGGTCGTTCCACCTGCAACCACGGTCGCCTTCACCAATGTGTCGGTGCACGATCCGTCGGTGATCAAGTCTGCCGATACCTACTATGTGTTCGGCTCTCACCTGGCGGCGGCGAAAACCACCGACTGGATGAACTGGACGAAGATCGCGGACGGCGTCAACGCCAGCAACCCGCTCTTTAACAACGTCACTGTGGCGCTGACGGAAGCCCTGACCTGGGCCCAGGCGGATACGTTGTGGGCGCCCGATGTGGCCAAGCTCGATGACGGCAAGTTCTACATGTACTACTGCGCCTGCAAGGGCGACTCCCCGCGCTCGGCCCTTGGCGTGGCGGTGGCCGATAAGGTGGATGGCCCGTACGTGAACAAGCAGTTGCTGCTGAAGTCGGGCATGTGGGGCGAGGTCAGCCCGGACGGCACCATCTACGATGCGACCAAGCATCCGAACGTGGTGGACCCGAACGTTTTCCGCGACAACAGCGGCAAGCTGTGGATGGTCTATGGCTCATACTCGGGCGGCATCTTCATCATAGAGATGGACCCGGCAACGGGTCTGCAGAAGGCGGGACAGGGCTACGGCAAACACCTCATGGGCGGCAATCATGCCCGCATCGAGGGCGCTTACATCCTGTACAGCCCTGACAGCAAGTACTACTACCTGTTCGTCTCCTTCGGTGGACTGGATGCGAACGGCGGCTACAACATCCGTGTTGCGCGTTCGCTCAATCCGGATGGGCCTTACCTCGACGCGTCCGGCGCCGACATGGCGAACGTCAAGGCCAATCCTGCGCTGCCTTTGTTTGATGACGCCAGCATTGCGCCATATGGCCAGAAATTGGTGGGCAACCACCAGTATGCGCTCGCCACGGGCGAGACCGGGACGGCGCTCGGCTATGTTTCGCCAGGCCACAATTCGGCTTACTACGACGCCGCCCTGGGCAAGTATTTCCTGATCTTCCACACGCGCTTCCCGGGGCAGGGCGAGGCGCATGAGGTGCGCGTGCACGAGATGTTCATCAATGGCGATGGCTGGCTGGTGGTGGCGCCTTTCCGCTACGTTCCGCTGTCGAAGAACGCCACGACGCTGTCGGCGGATGTGGCGGCGGCCGACGTTCCTGGCACCTACAAGGTGATCAACCATGGAAAGGATATCTCGGCGACGATCAAGCAATCGCAAGCCGTTACGCTGGCCGCGGGCGGCGCAGTCGCCGGTGCGCTGACAGGCACATGGACCCACCAGGGCAGCAACAAGGTAAGCATCGCACTGTCCGACGGGACGACCTACAATGGCGTATTGTCGCGGCAGTGGAATTCCAATGCCAACGCCTTCGTGGTGACCTTCACGGTGCAGTCGAATGCCGGCGTCTCCCTGTGGGGCGCGCGTACGGGAACTTGAGATGATGATCAAATGGATATTGGGCGCCGGCATGCTGCTGGCGCAGGCGGCGATGGCCGGCCAGGTGAGCGTGCACGATCCGGTGATGGCGAAACAGGGCGATACGTATTACCTGTATTCGACTGGACCGGGCATCACGTTCTACAGTTCGAAGGATATGGTGCATTGGCGGCCGGAAGGCCGGATCTTTGCCGGCCACCCGGCGGCTGCGGCCAAGGCTGCGCCGGGATTTGACGATCACGTGTGGGCGCCCGATATCCAGCATCATGATGGCAAATACCTGCTGTATTACTCCGTTTCCGCTTTCGGCAAGAACACATCCGCCATTGGCGTGACGGTGAACAAGACGCTCGATCCGCGTTCTCCCGACTACAAGTGGCAGGACCAGGGCATCGTAGTGCAGTCGGTGCCGGGCCGCGATATCTGGAATGCGATTGATTCCAATGTGGTGGAAGACGAGAACGGGACTGGCTGGATGGTATTTGGTTCGTTCTGGGGCGGTATCAAGATGGTCAAGCTTGACGGTACCTGGACCCGGCCGGCGGAGCCGCAAGTCTGGCGCACCGTCGCCGCTCGCGAACGCCCGGCCTTCACCAGGGACGAGAATGGTGGACCAGCGGAGATTGAGGCGCCGTTCGTCTTCCACAAGAATGGCTGGTACTACCTGTTTGTGTCGTGGGGCCTGTGCTGCCAGAAGGAACGCAGCACCTACAACGTCGTTGTCGGACGTTCGCGTTCGGCGACCGGTCCGTTTGTCGACAAGGATGGCAAGGATATGGCGCTGGGCGGCGGTACGCTCGTCGTGAAGGGTAACGCGGCATGGAAGGCGCTTGGCCACAATAGCGCATACACCTTCGACGGCAAGGACGTGATGGTGCTGCATGCCTATGAAACGGCCGACAAATACCTGCAGAAGCTGAAGGTCATGGACATCAAGTGGGATGGCGCGGGCTGGCCGCTTGTCGATCCGGCGGACCTGGACCGCTACCAAAGCGTTCAGCAATGACTGCCGTTGTGCGTGCATTCGCCGCGCTGGCGTTGCTTGGCGCCGGTGTGGGGGCTTTCGCGCCCAGGGCCGCAACTGCCGCCGAACTTTTCCCGCTCAGCCAGGTCCGCCTTCTGCCAAGTCCTTTCCTGGATGCCCAGGACACCGGCCTTCGCTACCTGCTCGCCCTGGACGGTGACCGTTTGCTGGCGCCGTTCCGCCGCGAGGCGGGGCTGCCGCTGCCCAAGCCATCCTACGGCAATTGGGAGTCCACCGGCCTTGACGGCCATATGGGCGGGCATTATCTCTCCGCGCTGGCCTTGATGTGGGCTGCAACGGGCGACGGCGCCATACGCGAACGCCTCGATTACTTCGTGCAGGAGCTGAAGAAAGCACAAGCGCCTGACGGCTACCTTGGCGGCATCCCCGGTGGCCGCGATGCGTGGAACGACATCGCCAACGGCAAGCTCCACGCCGACAACTTTTCGGTCAACGGCAAATGGGTTCCCTGGTATAACCTGCACAAGATCGCCGCCGGCCTGCGCGATGCGTGGCGCTACGCCGGCAACGAGGACGCGCGGCAAATGCTGCTCAAGTTCGCCGACTGGACCGTCAACATGACCGGCTCCCTGAGCGACGCGCAGATGCAGTCCATGCTGCGCGCCGAACATGGCGGCATGAACGAGGTGCTGGCTGATGTCTACCAATTGACCGGCGACCAGCGCTACCTGCTTGCCGCCAAAAGATTTTCGCACCAGGCGATCCTGCAACCACTGGAGGAAGGCCGCGATGAACTCACCGGCCTGCACGCCAATACGCAAATCCCGAAGGTGATCGGTTTCGAGCGCATCGCCGAGCTGACCGGCGAGCAGCAATGGCACAAGGCCGCCAGCTTCTTCTGGAAAACCGTGCATGACCATCGCACCGTGGCGATTGGCGGCAACAGCGTCAAGGAGCACTTCCACGACGACAAGGACTTTTCCTCGATGAGTAGCGAGGTGGAAGGCCCCGAGACCTGCAACACCTACAATATGCTCAAGCTCACGGAGATGCTGTACCGGCGCGATCCAAGCGCCGCCTACGGCGATTACTACGAGCGTGCGCTATACAACCACATTCTCTCTTCGCAGCGTCCGGAAAGCGGCGGCTTTGTCTACTTCACGCCAATGCGCCCGAACCACTACCGCGTTTATTCGGAAGTGGACAAGGCCATGTGGTGCTGCGTCGGCTCCGGTATCGAGAGCCAGGCCAAGTACGGTGAATTCATCTACGCCCACGACGGCGATTCGCTGCTGGTAAATCTGTTCATCCCCTCCCGCCTGGAGTGGCGCGAGAAGGGTGTCGTGCTGACCCAGTCGAACCGCTTCCCGGACCAGGCCAGCACGCGCCTGGCCATTGATGCGGGCGGCAAGTTCGTGCTCAAGATCCGCTACCCCGGCTGGGTGGCGCGGGGAGCGCTGGCGGTGCGGGTCAATGGCAAAACTGTGCCGGTTCGGGCCACGCCGGGCGGGTACATCGAACTGGCGCGCCAATGGCGCAAAGGCGATACCGTAGACGTTCGCCTGCCGATGCGTACCACGCTTGAACAGATGCCGGACAAGTCGAACTACTATGCCGTTTTGCACGGTCCCATTGTGCTGGCGGCGAAGACGTCGCCGTTCCCTGGCGAGCAGCTGCAATTCATCGCCGACGATTCCCGTATGGGGCATATCGCCCAGGGACCTGTCTGCCCGCAGGAGGCGGCGCCGGTATTTGTCAGCGACAGCAGGAATTTCCTCGACAGGTTCAAGCCCGTGCCGGGACAGCCGTTGACATTCACCGCGCCGGGCCTGGTGCAGGGGCTGGGCGCGGGAACGCTGCGCTTCATACCGTTCTTCCGCCTGCATGACTCGCGCTACATGATCTACTGGCAGCAAACCACGCCGGCCGGCATGGCCGATATGCGGGCGAAGGCCAAGGCTGAAGAATCGGCGCGCCTTGAACTGGACGCACGCACCATCGACCAGGTGGCGCCGGGCGAGCAGCAGCCGGAGTCGGATCACTTCTTCAAGGGCGAAGGGGCGGATGCCGGCCTGAATGGCGCCCGGCATTGGCGCCACGCCAGCAATTGGTTCAGCTACGAGCTCAAAGACCGCGAGCGAGCAGCGCGCGTCCTGCAGTTGACTTTCGCATCGGGGGACGCTGGCCGTTTCTTCGATGTGCTGCTGAACGGCCGCCTGCTGCAAACCGTGACGATTGAGCGGAAGGGCGAGGCGTTCTATTCGCTTGAGCTGCCTGTGCCAGCCGATGCGGCGCGCGACGGGAAGATGGAGGTAAAGTTCGTCGCCCACCCGGGTTCGATGGCGGGCGGCCTGTATGGCTTGCGCCTGCTCCGATAACAAATTTGATATGGGTCCCGTGAAAAAATGAATTAGATCGGCATGACGGATTCTCCTAATATTGACTTACATTAAAATTTAGGAGACCGGCATGACTGTCACCCGCAGGACTATTCTTGGCGGCGCGTTCGCCTTAGCCATCGCTGCATCGGGCAGCACCTTTGCGGCCAAGCCGCTGGTGATGGGCTTCTCGCAGGTGGGCGCCGAAAGCGAGTGGCGCAGCGCAAACACCGCCTCCATCAAGGAAGCCGCCAAGCAGGCAGGCATTACCCTCAAATTCGCCGACGCGCAGCAAAAGCAGGAGAACCAGGTCAAGGCGATCCGCTCCTTCATCGCCCAGCGCGTGGACGTGATTGCGTTCTCGCCCGTGGTGGAAACCGGCTGGGAAACCGTGCTGCGCGAGGCCAAGGCGGCAAAGATTCCGGTCATCCTGACTGACCGCGCGGTGAACGTGGCCGACAAGTCGCTGTACGTGACCCTGATCGGTTCCGACTTCGTGGAAGAAGGCCGCCGCGCTGGCCGCTGGCTTGCCGATTTTGCAGCCAAGTCGAACAAGCCGGTGCTCAATGTGGTCGAACTGCAGGGCACCGTTGGTTCAGCGCCGGCGCTTGACCGCAAAGCCGGTTTCGAGGAAGCCATCAAGGGCAACGCAAAGCTGAAGGTGCTGCGCACCCAGACCGGGGAATTCACCCGCGCCAAGGGGAAGGAAGTGATGGAAGCCTTCCTGAAAGCGCACGGCAAGGATATCAATGTGCTGTATGCGCACAATGACGATATGGCGATCGGTGCGATCCAGGCGATTGAAGAAGCCGGCCTGAAACCGGGCAAGGACATCATCATCGTTTCCATTGACGGCGTTAAGGGCGCGTTCCAGGCAATGATCGCCGGGAAGCTGAATGTGTCGGTCGAATGCAGCCCGCTGCTTGGGCCGCAACTGATGAAGGCGGCGCAGGATGTTGTCGCCGGCAAGCCTGTGGCGCCGCGCATCGTGACCGAGGAGCGCGTGTTCCCGGCTGAAGTGGCGGCCAAAGAACTCCCTAACCGGAAATACTGATGGCTACCGCAGTGGCGCCGGTGCTGGAGCTGTCCGGCATCCATAAGGAATTCCCGGGCGTGAAGGCGCTCAGCGAAGCCGGGTTGCGGCTCTATCCCGGCGAAGTCCATACCCTGATGGGGCAGAACGGTGCGGGCAAGTCGACCCTGATCAAGGTGCTGACCGGAGTGCATGCGCCGGATCGCGGGCGCATTGTGATGGAAGGCCGGGAGATCCGGCCTGGCTCCACGCAGGAGGCGCAGGATCTGGGCATCTCCACCGTCTACCAGGAAGTGAACCTGTGCCCGAACCTGTCGGTTGCCGAGAACATCTTTATCGGCCGCTATCCACGCAAATGGGGGCTGGTCGATTGGGCCGCCATGCGAACGCGGGCTGCGGCTTTGCTGCGTGACCTGGAGATCGACATCGATGTGTCAGCGCCGCTGTCGCGCTACCCGCTGGCGATCCAGCAGATGGTGGCGATTTCACGGGCCCTGAATATTTCGGCGCGCGTGCTGGTGCTGGACGAGCCGACTTCCAGCCTTGACGAGGCGGAAGTGCAATTGCTGTTCCGCGTGCTGCGCCGCTTGCGGGAGCAGGGAATGGCGATCCTGTTCGTGACCCACTTCCTGGACCAGACGTATGCCATTTCGGACCGGATTACAGTGATGCGGAATGGCGAGCGGGAAGGGGAGTATGCCGCTGCCGATCTTTCCCGCCTGGCGCTGGTGAACAAGATGATTGGCAAGCCGGCGGAGGAATCCGACGATGCTGCGGTTGAGATGCGCCAGGAGGGCCGGGCGGCAGCGAACGACGCCGCTCCCCCGTCGCCGGTCGTGCTGGCGACGCGCGGGCTGGGACGCAAAGGCGTCCTGCAACCAGTGGACATCCAGGTGCGGGCGGGTGAGGTCCTTGGCCTGGCCGGCCTGTTGGGCGCTGGCCGTACCGAATTGGCGCGGCTGCTGTTCGGGGCCGATCGCGCGGACAAGGGCGACATCGTGATTGGCGAAAAGGCGTCCGGCGCGTTTGCCAATCCACGGCAGGCGATTGCTGCGGGTATCGGCTTCTGTTCGGAGGACCGCAAGCTGGAGGGCGCTGTGCTGTCGCTGTCCGTACGCGAGAACCTGGTGCTTGCTTTGCAGGCCCGCCAGGGAATGCTGCGAGCCATTCCAATGCAACGCCAGCGCGAACTGGCGGAAGAATATGTCAAGGCGCTTGGCATCCGCACTGCCAGCATCGAGACGCCGATCGGGACCCTGTCGGGCGGCAACCAGCAGAAGGTGCTGCTGGCGCGCTGGCTGGCCACCGACCCGCGCTTGATGATCCTGGACGAACCAACGCGCGGCATCGACGTGCGCGCCAAGCAGGAAATCATGGATTACGTTACTACGCTGTGCAAACGCGGCATGTCGCTGCTGTTCATTTCCTCCGAGCTGCCGGAAGTCTTGCGTTGCAGCGACCGCATGATCGTCATGCGCGACCGCGCCGCCTGCGGCGAGTACCACCGCGGCGACCTGGATGAAACCACCGTGCTGCACGCCATTGCCGGGGAGCTCGCATGACGCAGATTGCCTCTTCGTCCGCAGCTGCGCCGGCCGCCGTGGCAATTGTCGCTCCGCGCTTCGGCTCGCGCCTGTCTGCCCATCCGCTGGCGCGTCCGCTTGGCGCGCTGATCGTGCTGCTGCTGATAAACCTGTTCGCGGTGCCGGGCTTCTTCCACCTGGAAGTGAAGGACGGCCACCTGTACGGCGCAATCGTCGACATCCTGAACCGCTCGGCGCCGCTCATGCTGGCCGCCACCGGCATGACCGTGGTCATCGCCATGCGAGGCATCGATATCTCGGTCGGCGCCGTGGTGGCGCTGGCGGCGGCTGTCGCCTGCACCATGGCCGCCGCCGAGCAGCCCTTGTGGATGGCCTTCGCCGCAGCGCTGGGCGCCGCCCTGTTGTGCGGTGTCTGGAATGGATTGCTGGTGGCCGGCCTTGGCTTGCAACCTATCGTCGCCACCCTGGTGCTGATGGTGGCAGGGCGCGGCCTGGCGCAACTGGTCACCGACGGCCAGATCATCACCGTCTACCGCGACGACTTCTTCGTCCTGGGCAGTGGATACCTGTTTGGCCTGCCGGTCGCGCTTTACGCGGCGCTGGCCGTGGTGCTGGCCGTCGCACTGGCGATGCGCAAAACAGCCCTCGGCCTGTTCACGCAAGCGGTCGGCATCAATCCCGTGGCCGCAAGGCTGGCCGGCATCCGTGCGGGCGCCCTGGTCTTCGCCAGCTACGCCTTCTGCGCCGTGTGCGCAGGGCTGGCGGGCCTGATCATCAGCTCCAACATCAAGAGCGCGGACGCCAACAACGCCGGCCTTCTGCTGGAACTGGACGCCATCCTGGCGGTTACGCTCGGCGGCACCTCGCTGGCCGGCGGTAAATTCAATCTGGCTGGCAGCGTGATCGGCGCCCTGATCATCCAGACGCTCACCTACACCGTGTATTCCCTCGGCGTGCCGCCGGAAGTGAACCTCGTCGTCAAGTCGCTGGTGGTGTTCGCGGTTTGCCTGTCGCAAAGGAGCAAGGCATGACACGCGCCCCGTACTTCACATCCCTCGTCACGGTCGGCTTGCTGCTGTTGCTGCTTGTGGCGGGCGGCATCGCCTACCCCGGCTTCCTGTCGCTGCAGGTGATGCTGAACCTCTTGATCGACAATGCCTTCCTGCTGGTGATCGCCATCGGCATGAGCTTTGTCATCCTGTCCGGAGGCATCGACCTGTCGGTCGGTTCCGTGCTCGCCCTCAGCACGATGGTTGCAGCCTGGCTGTTGCATGTGGCGCACTGGCCGCCAGCCGCAGTCATGGTTGCCGTGCTGGTAATGGGCGTGGTATTCGGCGCCGGCATGGGCGCATTGATCCACTTCTTCCGCCTGCAACCGTTCATCGTCACGCTGGGCGGCATGTTCCTGGCGCGCGGCCTGTGCTACCTGATCAGCGTGAATTCAATCCCGATCGAGGACCCGGCCTTTGTCGCCATCTCGCAAGCGCAGATCGGCATCTTCGACGGCTTTGTTTCGCCCGGCGTGCTGGTTGCATTGGTGTTGCTGGCGATTGCGATGGCCGTGGCGCACCTGACCCCATTCGGCCGCGCGGTCTACGCGGTTGGCGGCAACGAACAGTCGGCGCAGATGATGGGCCTTCCCGTCGGCGCCACCAAGGTCGCGGTGTACGCCATCAGCGGCGGCTGCGCGGCCTTGGCTGGCCTGTTGTTCGCCTTCTACATGTTATCCGGCTACGGCCAGCACGCTCAGGGCACCGAGCTCGATGCGATCGCCGCCGTGGTGATCGGCGGAACGCTGCTGACTGGCGGTTACGGCTATGTGGCGGGTGCGCTCACAGGCGTGCTGGTGCTTGGCGCCATCCAGACCCTGATTGTCTTCGACGGCACGCTCAGCTCATGGTGGACCAAGATCGTGATCGGCGTGCTGCTGTTCGCGTTTTGCGCCCTGCAACGGCTGCTGGCCTGGAAACAGAAAAACTAAAAGGAGATTCCATGTTCTTGAAATCAGCTGTCGCTTCGGCGCTGGCCACCCTGGCTACGCTGGCTCACGCCGGCAACCCCATCGTCAAAGACATTTTCACCGCCGACCCGGCCGCCCTGGTCGACGGCAACCGAGTCTACCTCTACGTCGGCCATGATGAAGCGCCCCCGGAAGGCAAGGACTACGTCATGCGCGAATGGCGGGTGCTGTCGTCTTGCGACATGAAAAACTGGACCGACCAGGGTTCGCCTCTGAACGTGAAGACCTTCAAGTGGGCCAAGGCCGACGCCTGGGCGGCCGATGTCACCAAGCGAAACGGCAAGTACTACTTCTACGCCCCGGTTGAACACGATGCGAGCAAGCCGGGCAAGGCGATCGGCGTGGCAGTCTCCGACAAGCCGACCGGTCCCTTCGTCGATGCGCGCGGCAGCGCCTTGATCACCAACGACATGACCAGGGAATCCGATATTCCATGGGATGACATCGACCCCGCAGTCTTTATCGACAAGGACGGCCAGGCTTACCTGTATTGGGGCAACCGCGTGCTGAAGTACGCCAAACTGAAGCCGAACATGATCGAACTCGATGGCCCGATCCACACCGTCGGCATCGACAACTTCACCGAAGCGGCCTACCTGCACCGCCGCGACAAGACTTACTACCTGAGTTACTCGCGCAATTTCCCCGAGGAGACTGCGTACGCCACCGGCCCAAGCGCCACCGGCCCCTGGACTTTCCGCGGCAAGATCATGGACATGAACAAGGTCGTGAAAACGATCCACCAGGCGATCATCGACTTCAACGGCAAGTCCTACATCTTCTACCATAACGACAAGCTGCCGACCGGCGGCGAATTCCGTCGTTCGGTGGCGGTGGAGGAGCTGCATTACAACAAGGACGGCAGTATCGCCTTCATTCCGCAAACGGCGGAAGGTCCGGCCGCCAATCCTTCGGCGGGCTGCAAATGAAGCGCGACTTATTGATCGATAACGGCGGTGGTATCATGCCCCGCATGACTACCCCGAATCCCAACTGGTTCCTGAAGGCGCGGTTAAAAACCCGTCAACTGCTGTTGATGATCGCTCTGGATGAACACCGCAACATCCATCGCGCGGCGGAAGAATTGCATATGACGCAGCCGGCCGCCTCCAAGCAGCTCAAGGACCTGGAGGACATGCTGGACGTGAAGCTGTTCGAGCGCCTGCCGCGCGGCATGGAGCCGACGCTGTACGGCGAAACCATGATCCGTCACGCGCGCATGGCCCTGACCAGCCTGGCGCTGGCGCACGACGATATCGTGACGCTGAAAGCCGGCCTGTCCGGCCAGGTGGAAGTGGGCGTCATCATGACCCCGGCCATGAACCTGCTGCCGAACGCCATCACCCGCGTCAAGAAGGAAGCGCCGCTGCTGCGCATTGGCGTGCAGGTGGAGGCCAGCAACGTGCTGATGGAACTGCTGCAGCGCGGCACGCTGGACTTCATGATCGGCCGCATCCTGGAGAAGGAAAGTACGGCGGGCCTGGTGTACGAGGAATTGACCGAGGAGCCGGCGTGTGCCGTGGTCCGCACCGGCCATCCCTTGCTCACGCGTGAAAAGCTGCAGCTGAAGGACCTGGCGAACCGCCCATGGATACTGCCACCGCAGGGCAGCATCCTGCGCCACCGCTGCGACATGATGTTCCGCCGCGCCGGACTGGAACCGCCGGTCGACGTGGTGGACACTACTTCCCAGCTGCTGATCACGGCCTTGCTGCAAAAGACCGATGCCCTGCACGTGATGCCGGTTGAAGTGGCGCGCTATTACGAAGAGCTGAATGTGTTGTCGATCCTGCCGCTGGAGCTGCCGTTCCGCATGGACGCATTCGGCATCATCACCAAGGCCGACCACCTGATGTCGCCGGGCGCCAACCTGCTGTTGCAGGCCGTGCGCAGCGCGGCGAAAGAACTTTACTGATCAGCCGAAAGCGTTGGCCGGCAAGCCCGGCACGTCGATGCGGGCACGGAACACGGCGCCAGCCAGTGGCTCCTGCGCCAGCTGATCCGCCGACAAGCCTTCGCGCGCCGTGGTGATGTACAGGGTACGCAGGTCGGCGCCGCCGAACGCCAGTGAGGCGGGGTGCGAGGTTGGCAGCGGCACTTCCGCCAGAAGTTCACCGGATGGGCTGAAACGGCATACGCGCTTGCCGCCCCAGGTCGAGACCCAGATGCAGCCTTCGCTATCGGCCTGCATGCCGTCCGGCGATCCGCCTTCGTAGCGGCGCCACGCTTCGCGCAGTCCCAGGCTGCCATCGGCGGCCATGGGATAGCGGTAAGTCACGTCGTGGAAGCTGTCGGAGTGGTATAGCGCGCTGCCGTCCGGGACGAAAGTCGGACCATTGCAGATGTGGTAGCCCTCGTCGGCGACGTGCAGCTGCAAATCGGCGTCAAGCCGGAACAGTTTGCCGACCGCCTGTTGGTAATCGGTATTGTGCATGGAGCCAAACCACAAACGGCCCGAAGGATCGACCTTGGCGTCGTTCAAGCGTTGGCCGGCGGCGCCGTCCACCACGCGCTTGACGGTTTCGATGCGCAGCTCCGGTTCCAGCCACAGGCGTACCACGCTGTCGCGCAGGCCGGCCATGAAGCCATCGCCATCGCGGCGCGGCACTAGCCAGCAGATGTAGTCGGGTAGCAGCCAGCTGCGATGCTCATGTTTGGCGGCATCCCAGGCATGGACGATGCAGCGCTTGAGGTCAACGAAGAGCAGGCGGTCTTGCGCCGGCAGGTAGAGCGGGCCTTCGCCCAGCTCAGCGGCAAGGGGCAGGACGCATTCGGCATGATAGGTCTTCATCCCAGCATTTTATGCCGTGGACCTCAACAGCTGCGATGCATTTTTTCGCCTCAGCCATAACGAATTTGGTATAGGTGACGATTGGTGAGAATGTTTCAATGTTTTGCGAACTACAATGAATTACCCAACCAAAGTGTTTAGCCCGTCGCAAATGGCGGGCTTTTTTTTCGCCGCCATTCCGCACGCCAGGACAGTCAGCGTCAGCAGGCCGATGGCCGCCAGCACCAGCCATGGCAGGGCTGGCGCCTGCGTGCGGCGGCCCAGGTCCAGCAGCCAGCCGCCGGCCGTATAGCCCGACAGGCCGCCGACCGCCAGGCCGATCCTGCTGAGGCCCATATAGCTGGCGCGGGCCGATGGCTGTGCATAGCGCGATACCAGCGATTCGCGCGCCGGTTCCGCCACCATCGATCCGGTGTAGAACACGGCAATGCAGATGAACATGAGCGCCAGCGAGTCAGCCGCCGCCATGGCCAGCACGGCGCAGCACATGATGCCGATGCCGCCCAGCAGGCGCGATTCGAGCGACAGGTAACGCTCGCCCAGGCGCGCCATCGGGTACAGCAGGGTGAGCGCCAGCAGCGCATCCATCGCATACATCCAGGCCACGGTGCGCGGCGTGCCGGACAGCTTGGCCAGCGTGACCGGCACCAGCATCATCAGCTGCACCGTCATGATGTAGTAGCCGCTCAGCGTCAGCACCAGCCGCATATAGGCTTTGTCGCGCAGAGGAATACGCATCGCCGCGAAGGCCGACGTTCCGGGCGTGGCGACGCGGTAGGCTGGCATCAGCCCCGCATTGGCGGCTGCTGCCAGCACAAAGACGGCGCAGCCGGCCAGGCCCACCAGGCGGAAGTCGACGCCGAGCAGCATCGTGCCGAGCAGGGCGCCCGTCACCGCAGCGACGCTTTCCTGCATCATCAAGAGCGAATAGAAGCGCGGCCGTTCGGCGGGGCGCGTCAGCTTGACGGCCAGCGCTCCGCGCGCCGGTTCGAACAGGCTGCCGCCAAGTCCGGACAGCACGCAAGACACCAGCAGCCAGGCCGGGTTGGCGGCAAAGCCCATCAGCGCAAAGCCGGCCGCGCGCAGCAGCATGCCGCCGACGATCAGGGGCTTGGTGCCGAAGCGGTCCGACAGCGAGCCGCCGAACAGGGCCAACCCCTGCTGCGCCATCTGGCGCGCGCCGAGCGCGAGGCCGACTGCCGCCGCGGCCCAGCCCAGCTTGCCGACGAAGTGCAGGCCGATGATGGGGAATACCAGGTAAAAGCCGCCGACCACCAGCACGTGGTCGATCATCAAGAACCGCTTGCCCAGCCGCCTTGCCCTTTGTGCTCCCGCCATGGTGACCTCCTGATTCGATCCAGGCATATTAGGCAGGGATGAGACATAATAGAAGCCGTTATCTCAGCATATTTAATATTGGACTTTCTTATGTCTCTCAGCTTCGGCGACCTGGCCCTGCTGGTCGAAATCGTGGAGTGTGGAAGTTTCAGCCAGGCTGCCGCGCGGCGCCGCTGGTCGCAGCCGCAAGTGAGCCAGCGCGTTGCGGCGCTGGAGGAGCAATTGGGCGTTCAATTGTTTGCCCGGCACCGGCGCGGCGCCACGCCGACGCCGGCCTGCCTGACCTTCCTGCCGGCGGCGCAGCAGGCGCTGGCGGCGCTGGAGTCAGGACGCCAGGCAGTACAAGGCGCGCCGGCGCTGCCGCAGATTACGCTGTCCTGCGTGCCCTCGCTGGCGGCGCTGATGTTCGGTCCTATCCTGCTCAAGCTGGCCGACGCGCCGCTGGAAATCCGCTGCAGCACCGATCATTCGCCGGTCATCATGGAGAAACTGCTGACGGGCCGCGGGCAACTGGGTCTGGTGCTGAAGTGTCCCGCCATCGCCGGCATTCACCTTGAGCGGCTGTCGGTATCGCCTATCGTGGCGGTCGTGCGGCGCGGCCACCCGCTGACGAAAAAAGGCCCGCTCCAGCTGGCCGACATCGCCGATGCGCGCCTGGCGCCGCAGTACTGGGGGGAAGATTGCGATGAGTTGATCCGCATGATCCGCGCACACCGCCGCAGCGACAGTCCGATCCATGCGATCCAGCCGTCAAGCGCATCGATCCTGCTGGCGCAGGAGCACGGCTTTCTGACCTTCATGCCGGAGATGGCGGCCGCGCGCCAGCTCAAGCTGGGCAACCTGGTGAAACTGGAGATAAGGGATTTGCCTCGCTGGGAGTGGGAGGCAATGGTGGCCTGGCGCAGCGGCAAGCGGCCCGATGCCGCCAAACTGCGCGTGCTTCAGGCCGTGCGTGAGGTCGAGTTAATGCAGTGAAGCGTGGCCGCTGCTGTGGCGGCGCTGCTCGGGGTAGGCCAGCACGCGCAGGATAACGTTGCGCGGCACCTGGTTGCTTTGCATATAAATCCAGGCGTTGGCCGCACCCATTTGCGCGAGCAATTCAATGCCCTTGTCCACCTCGATTGCCAGCTGCTGGTTATAGCGTGTATCACTCATGGTGCCGCTCCCCGTGCGGATTGTTATCTGGCCATTATCGAACAATACAGTCAGACGGGCAAGCGCTGGTTTTCCAGGAAGCCAAGCAATACTTCATTGACGGCGGCTGCGTGCGTGATCGGCGCCATATGGCCGCCGGCGGTCAGGGCGAACTGCGCTTGCGGCAGCGCTGCGGCCAGGGTGTCGGCCACGCAGCGGGTGGACGCAGGGCCTTTGGCGCCGGCCATCACCAGTGCCGGCACGTCCAGTTGCGCCATATCGGCAGCACGGGCAGGTTCGCCGAGCAGGGCCACGAAGTCCAGCTTGACCTTGGCGATGCCGTTGGTGAAACGGTGGCGCTGCACTTCCGGCAGCGAATCAAACGCGCCATCGCGGTTCCAGTAATCGATGAAGGTGCGGGTGGCGTCTTCCGCCGTGGCCGCGGCATTGATGCGCGCCACCACGGCTTCGATTTCCTGGCGGCCGGCATCGGTCGGCGGCAGCAGGTGGAAGGCCACCGGTTCGAACACCGACAGCGAGAGCAGGCGCTCGCGCATCTGGCGCGCCAGGCGCAGCGCAGTGGCGCCGCCGTAGGAGTGGCCGACCAAGTGGAAAGGCTCGCCGGCGTCCAGGTGGGAAGCCAGCGCGGCCGCTACGGCATCGGCTTCATGCGCCAGCGTGTAGCCGGCGGCGGCTGCTTCGGTAGGGAAGGCGGATTTGCCATATCCCAACAAATCGATGGCGATGAAACGGAAATGAGCCTCTTGTTCGGCCATCAGGGTGGCCCACTGGCTGCGGGAGCTGAGCGAACTGTGCAGTAAAACAACGGCTGGGCGTGGGTCTGTCTTGGTGTGCATCGTCATCATGAAAACCGGTTATCCAAAAGATAAGCCCGCTATTATAACCCGCGTGTTACCATGAACTGGCTATGAGACTGATACCCGGACTGCTGGCCGTGTATTGCTGCCTGGCCTCAACGATGTGCCAGGCGGATGAGTCGCTTACTGTCTTTTTTAACCTGCGGCCGCCCTATGTGTCGCTGCAGGACGATGGCGCCATCGCCGGGCTGACGGGCACCCCGGCGCGCCAGGCGCTCGCCCGTGCCGGAATTGCGGTGAACTGGAGCGAAATGCCCACCAACCGCCAACTCCTGACGATTCGCGAAAATACCGGACGTTTCTGCGCCATTGGCTGGTTTCAGACGGCGGACCGGAATGCATTCGCTAAATTCACCAATGCCATCTATCGCGACCATGGCTGGATGGTGCTCGTGCGCTCCGGCTTGTCAGTCGAAGAGCATGATTCCTTGCCGGAAGTGCTGGCGCGGCCAGGCATGCGGGTCATGGTCAAGGACAAGTATTCCTATGGACCGGAGATCGATGCGCTGCTGGCGCAGGCCAAGCCGGCCATTGCGGTCTCGACGGGCACCACCTTGCAGATGCTGCAGTCCCTCGGCGCCCGCAGCGTGGATCTCATCTTTGTCTCGGACGAAGAGGGGCGTTACCTGATGGCCAATGCAATTTCCCATGATTCCCGCTTGCGCCTGCTGCGCCTGGCGCATATGCCGAAGGGCGAAAGCCGCCATATCATGTGTTCGCGGCAAGTGCCCGATGAGCTGATCGAAAGGCTCAACAAGGCCATCCGTTTTAACCGTTAGGTGTCGAAATTCCTTACAGAAATCACCAACTTCCGCAGCGCACGATTGAATTCCCCTTGACACAACGGCGTGGCACAGAACCTGCTTTGTTACTTTCAGTGACGATAGGAGGCCAAAGTGATCATGGAACGCTCTGCTTTGCCCGCGCTTTTGTTTACCTTATTGCTCGGGTTGCTCATGCAAGGGATGCTTGCGGAATTGCACTTTGCGACGCCGCAATCCGAATGGGTGTACCGCTCCTTGTATATGGTGGCGTTACTCTTGAACATGCTGGCGGTACGCCGTCTGAATCCGGCAAATATTGCGGCGGCTGTACTGCCGCTGGCGCCGATTGTCATGGCGGTGGCGATCACTTATTTTTCCGTCAGTGACCCCGAAGCGCCGGCCCTGGTGACCTTGCTGTTCCTGCCCATCGTGCATGGCGCAGCGGCAGCCTGCATGCTCTTTCTGCCGCTGGAGGATGACTAGCGCGCGCTGGCGACCTTGTCGCGCAAGCCCAGCGCCTGACGGGCCAGCCGCAGCGTCTCGACATCGATTTTAGGCGGTACACTGACAGGCGGTTTGCTGGTCCAGCGGCTGCGGTTCTGCTCATTCGGCGGCAGCGTGAAGTGTTCTTTTTCCAGCACGGGACGCGCTGCCATTTCCAGGGTTTCGCAGGGACGGTCGGTCAGCATCACGACGCCTGCGCTGTCGATGCAGCGGTACAGGGAGTCTTCGGCGGCGGCTGGCAGCGCGATCGCGCACAAGGCAGAGATAATCAAAAGCCGCATGGCACACCTCCTTTCGCTTGATGGAGGCAGTGTGCGGCCAGCTCAAATCAGGGTCTGTGCGGCGATTCACCGTGGGCGCGCAGCACCGCATCCCATGCCGGTATTGCTGCGCGCCAGAACCCGTCGATGGTAACTGCTTGTATCTCCATGCCGAGAAAGCGCGCGGCCGGCAGCAGGGCGCCGTCGAGCAAGCTTTCGGCCGGGGCGCCGGTGTCAAAGGCCTGTGCGCCGGTTTGCTTGGACAGCTTCTCGCCATCGGCATTGACCACCACCGGCACGTGCAGGTAGCGCGGCTGCGGCAAGCCAAGCAGCTGTTGCAGGAAGATCTGGCGCGGCGTGGAGTCCAGCAGGTCGGCGCCGCGCACGATGTCGGTGATGCCTTGCGCGCCATCGTCCACCACCACTGCCAGCTGGTAAGCCCAGAAGCCGTCGGCGCGGCGGATCACGAAGTCGCCCACTTCGGCGGTGATGTCCTGGCTGACGTCCCCCGCAAAGCGGTCGTGGAAATGGACAATGCAGTGCGGCTCCTGCGGCGTGCGCAAACGTAGCGCGCGAGGCGTGCGGCCGGGCGCCAGGCCATTGCGGCAGGTGCCCGGATAGACCAGGCTGGAATGGCCGGACTGGCCAAGGCGCAATTGCGAGTCCGCGATTTCCTTGCGCGAACATCCGCAAGGGTAGATGTTTTCGCCGAGCTGGCGCAGCGCCGCTTCATAGAGCTTTTCGCGCTGCAGCTGCCATGTCACATCGCCATCCCACTGCATGCCGCAGCGCTGCAGCGACGCCAGGATGTGCTGGTCGGCGCCGGCCACGTTGCGGTCGCGGTCCACGTCTTCCACGCGCACCAGCCAGGTGCCGCCGTGGACTTTGGCGTCGAGATAGCTGGCCATGGCCGCCACCAGGGAGCCCAGGTGCAGCGGTCCGGTCGGGGAGGGCGCAAAGCGGCCGATGTAGGGATGCTGTGTCATACGGCGCGTAGCATACCATCCCGCATGCTGCGGTGCAGCTTGGCGTCTGCTGCAAATCCGCTAGAATGCCCCGCGCGGCCATGGCGCCGCCACCCTCGACCAACACACGACGATTACATGAAAAAAACCATCTTTGCAGTCTCCGCGGCGCTGGCGCTGGCTCCCGCCTTTGCAGTGGGCGCCAAGGCCGGCAAGGCTGTGCAGCCCATCGTGCAGGATGCACCGCTGCGCGCCCACCTCGCTTTCCTGGCCAGCGACTTGCTGGAAGGCCGCGGCACCGGCCAGCGCGGCGGCGACCTGACTGTCGCCTACCTGGAGAGCCAGGCCATGGCTGCGGGCCTGAAACCGGGCAATGGCAACAGCTACCGCCAGCTGGTGAAGATCGCCGGCGTCAAGACCGACGCCGCAGCTTCCAGCCTGCGCATGGAAGTGAACGGCGTGGCGCTGCCGGCCAGCTTCGGCAAGGACTGGGTGTATTCGCCAGGCGATGCGCAGGCCTCGCACAGCTTCAATGCCGACCTGGTATTCGTGGGCTACGGCATCACTGCGCCGGAAGAGGGCTGGGACGATTACAAGGGCCAGGACATGAAGGGCAAGGTCATCGTGATGATGGTCAACGACCCGATGCCGACGGCCGAGGCGCCGAACCGCTTTGGCGGCAAGGCCCTGACTTACTACGGCCGCTGGACTTATAAATTCGAAGAAGCCAAGCGCCGCGGCGCCGCCGGCGCGCTGCTGATCCACACCGACGCTTCCGCATCGTACGGCTACAGCGTGGTGCAGAACAGCTGGGACGGCGTGGAGCGCTTCCAGCTGGCGCAAGGCACGCCGGGCACCGAACTGCAAGGCTGGCTGACCAATGATACCGCTGCAGCCCTGTTCAAGGCTTCCGGCCTGGACCTCGACCAGCTGCGCGCTGCGGCTGAACGCAAGGACTTCCAGCCGGTGGCGCTGAAGGCCAAGCTGGCGGGCGACATGAAGGCCGCCGTGCGCAATGTCGAGCAGTTCAATGTCGCGGGCGTGGTGCCCGGCACCGATCCGAAACTGAAGGATGAGGTGGTGATCTATTCGGCGCACTGGGACCACCTGGGCAAGCAGGGCACCGGTCCTGACACCATTTACAACGGCGCGGTCGACAATGCTTCCGGCAGCGCAGCCTTGCTGGCCATGGCGCAGGAGGCGGTGAAGTCGCCGGCCAAGCGCAGCCAGATGTTCCTGTGGGTGGCGGCGGAAGAGCAGGGCCTGCTCGGCAGCGCGGCCTATGCGGAAGCGCCTTTGTGGCCGCTGGCAAAGACCGCGGCGAACCTGAACCTGGATTCGCTGAACTGGATCGGCACGACGCGCGATATCGGCACGGCGGGCAGCGAGCGCACCGACCTGGGCAAGATGGCGGAAGCCGCGGCCAAGGGCATGAAGATGGTGATCGCACCGGAAAAGCCGGACCTGTCGGGCGGCTATTTCCGCTCCGACCACTTCTCGTTTGCGAAGGCGGGCGTGCCGGCGTTCTCGATTACGTCGGGCGGCGACTACCTGGGGGATAAGGAAAAGGCGGAGCAGATGCGCGCGTCTTACCGCAAGAAGTACCACCAGGTGAGCGATGAATATGACCCGAGCTGGTCGATGGCCGGGATGACGCAGATGGCGCAGTTCACCTTGAACCTGGGACGGATTGTGGCGGATGCGCCGAAGATGCCGGGCTGGAAGGCCGGCGACCCGTTCGGCAGGAACCGCTAAACCATGAAACCAGAGTACGGCCCAAGGGCCGGACCCTGGTTCCCCTTATCTATCGGGTTTCAAGCCGCCGCGCAGCCGACGACCTCCGCTCCTCATTCTTCAAATTCTCCCGCATCGTCATCTGCACAAACTCCAGATGCTGATTGGCCGCACGCCGCGCCACTTCCATTCTTCTCTCGCGCACCGCGTCCCAGATCGCCCGATGCTGCTCCTGCAACTGCGTCCACAACTCCGGCCGCGCGTTGAGGTACTCCAGGTTCCCCTGCACATGGCCCTCCATCACCTTATGCAGGCTGGAACTCAAATGCCCGATCATCACATTGTGCGAAGCCTCCGCAATCGCCTGGTGAAAATCCACATCGGTCTTGATGCACATGCCCAGGTCCTGCGCCGCAAAGGCGCGCTCCAGCGCCTCATGGCATTGCCGGATGCGTTCGAAGTCCTCCTCCGTCCCGCGTTCGGCCGCCAGTTGGGCGGCCTGGCCTTCCAGCATATGGCGGAACTCCAGCATATCGCCATGGATATCGGGATGGTCCTTCAGCATCTGTTGCCAGGGATCGGTGAACGCCGCCTGCATCGACTCGGTCACAAAAGTGCCGCCGCCATGGCGCGTAATCAGCAAGCCTTTTGCCACCAGCGACTGCAAGGCGCCGCGCAGGGATGGGCGTGATACGCCAAGTTCCACCGCCAGTTCGCGTTCGGACGGCAGGCGGTCGCCGGCCTTCAGCGATCCTTCAAGAATACGGTTTTCGAGTTCGGTCGCGACGACGTCGGAGAGGCGTTGGACGGATGGCATATCGACAAGTGGCTTAGTGGTATGACCACAGATGCTAGCATTTCATTGATAGCTGGTCTATATTTCAACAATGATTAATTCCTTGCTTCTCGCAGCCGCCGTTACCGGCAGCATTGACTATCCTTCCGCCGAGGCGGCGCTGGCGTCGTTGAAGGCGCGCGGCGACGTGACGTTTTCCACCGAGGGCGGCTGGACCATCGCCGACGACAAGGCCCATCACACGCTCTGGTCATTCACGCAGCCCGGCCATCCCGCCCATCCCGCCGCCGTCCGGCGCACGGTGGTCATCGAAAATGGCGAGCCTTCGATCAGGATGAACGCGCTGTGCAAGGCCAAGCAGGAAGCCTGCGACGAGATGCTGGAAGAATTCCGCCGCATGAACACGGCGCTGCAGCAATCGCTGTCGCCACCCAAGCCGGCCGGCTCAGCGCCGGCCTGGCAGCCGACCAGCACGCAGCGGGCGCGTGTCGAGGAATTGAGCAAAGCCTACTATGCCGACAAAGATGCGGCGCGCTATCGCCAGGCGTGGGAACGCCTTGGCCCCGGCCTGCAAAAGCAATGGAGTTTCGAGGAATGGCGCGACGCCAGCGCCGGCAACGCGGCGCGCGCCGGCGCCATGCAGCAGCGCGAGCTGAAAAAGGTAACGATCTACCGCAGCTCGCAAAGCGGCACGCCGGGCACTTACGCAGCGGTGGACTTCAGCGGCCGCACCGCCAATGCCGATATCTACTGCGCCTACCTCGTCTGGACCGAGCAGGCCGATGGCAGCTTCCTGCTGCTGCGCGAGGAAGAAAACTTTATCTACAATGCCACGAGCGCGCGCCTGTCGTCAGACCAGCGCAACAAGATGCGCAGCGTTTACCACTGCTCCGACTAGCGCCCGGCGTCAGTGGACCTGGCCGCGCAGCGCTTCCAGTGTGCGCGGCAGGCTGCGCTTGCTCATCATGTCGACGATCCAGCCGAAGCCATAGGGAACCGGGCCGGGATCGGCGTAGACGTGGTATTCGACCAGGGTTTTCGCGCTATCGCCGGGCATGGGTTTGAACAGCCAGTAGCCGGTGGTGTCGGCGATGGTCTCTTTCGCAGCGAGCCCGGTCGGCACCAGGCGCCAGGATAGTTTGCACTGCCCGGCGTCCGGTTGCTGCGGTTCCAGGCGCAGACGGTACTTCTTTTCCTGGCCAAGCGGCAGGTCCAGCGTCATGTCCACGAGCACGAAGCCGTCGCCGCTTTCGACCGGCAGGGCGCTTTTCGTGTTCGGCATGTAGGACGAGTAGGACGGATAGTCTTGCACCATGGCGCACAGGCGCGGCACCGGTGCCGCGACCAGCGTCCAGGCCGTGAAGGCTTTGCCGGGTAAGCCGGCGCTGGATGCTTCCACGACGTGCACGGCGCCGCCGGCAAGAACCGTTGCGTCGGGAGCTTGCGATGCCGCCAGGGCGGAGCCGCACGCCAGCGAGTGCGCCAGCACAGTCAGGCGGGAGGCGCGCTTCATTTCTTGAGTGCCAAGGTGATGACCGTGCCGGTCAAGTCGATGCCGCGCATGGAGATGCTGCCGAACGAAGGTCCGCCCGGCGCCGTGCCATGCACGCGGATGTTGTTAAAGTTGATTTCGCCGATGGTGGTAGGCAGGTTCAGCGACAGGGAACCGTCGGGATTGATGGTGGAAGTCGCACGGTTTGCGGCATACACCACATTGTGCACGCTGATATCCGCATCGAGCATACCCAGCACCGGATTGACCAGCTTTGCCAGGTCGCCATTCACTTCGACACCGTTCTTCTTCAACTGCTCGCGCACCTGGCGCACCAGGTCGTCTTCCAGGCCCTGCGCGGACACGGCGTCGAGCTCGTGCTCGGCCAGGGCGGAGAGCGACCCTTCGCGGGGGAATACCGCCGCCGGCGCGCTGATGGCCGCCGGCGCCGCCGCCACCGCCTCGGCCGCGTAGGCTTCCAGCGGTGCAAAGATCGCACCGAGCAAAGCGGCCGCCATGCGCACGCGGCGCTGCTTGCGCAGGATGTCCTGCACGTGCTGGTGCGTTACCAGGTTCCACTCGGCGAAAATCTCACCCAGGCGCTGGCCGGTCTGGCGCTGGTGTTCGATCGCGCTTTGCAGCTGTTCGTCCGTGACCAGCTTGTGCTTGACCAGCAGCTGGCCAAACAATTGCGCCGGGTGTTCGGGTCTATACCATGCCATGTTTTTCTCCATGATTTGCCAGGTCGGAAGGCGTCATGCCAAACCAGCGCTTGCATGCACGGTAAAACGCGCTTGGCTCGGAAAAGCCCAGTTGGAAGCTGAGCATCTTCAACGACAGGTCGCCAGCTTCGAGCGACTGCCGCGCCAGGGCGCGCCTGGTATCGTCCACCACGGTGGAGAAACTGGTTCCTTCTTCCGCCAGGCGGCGCTGCAAGGTGCGCTCGCTCATGGCCAGCAGGTCCGCCACCGTGTCGCGGTGCGGCGGGCCTTTCGGCAGCAGCGATGCAAGGATCTCCTGCACCCTTGCCGTGAAAGCAGGTGGATGCGCTTCCGCCAGCTGGGCAAGCAGATGCTGGCCACCGCCTTGCTGCGGCATGCCGCCGTTGGGCAGCGCCGCCACCATGTCGGAATCGGAAAACTCCATCACATTGTGCGGCCGGTTGAAATGCACCGGGCAGCCGAAGGTGTTTTCGAAGAAGGTCGCATTGGCCGGTTCCGGGAAGGCGTATTCCACCATCACCGGTACGGCGTCGTCGCGGCCGGAAGCGCAGCGCAGGGTGCGCAGCAGCACACACCAGACAAAGTCGTAGCGCTGGCGCGGCACCGCGCGGTGCATGCCAGGCAGCAGGATGCCCACGCGCGAATGGCCGTGGCAACGCTCGATGGAGCATTGCACGGTCGGCGAGAGCAGCATGATATGCCCCATCACGCCTAGCCAGCCCAGTCGGTGCGGAGTGGAGACCTTCAGGCCGATCAGCGGATCGCCCGAATGCTCCACCACCAGCTCCCACAGGTGGCTAAGCTTGTCCGATAGCGTCAGCGCATCGCACGCCAGGCCGTCGCCTTCATTCAGGCCGGCCTGCTCGAACAGCGCTTCCGCCTCGACGCCGGAATGGGAAAGGCGCGACTTTACGCCGCGCACCAGGTGAAGAGCTGAAGAATAGCTCATGGCCTGTGCTCCCGCTCAGGGCGTCACCGCACTACGCAGGCGCATGCCGATGCGCTGCTGCAGGTCCTGCAGCTTGGGGTCGATCACGGCGCGGGTGTCGGCGGCGACGCCTTCACCCAGCTTTTTCTGTAGTTCCGGCACCATGGCTTCGAACTTTTTCTTCACGGGCGATTCCAGGATGGCGATGATCTGGCGCAGCTCTTCTTCCGTGAAGCGTTCCGCCAGCATCGGGGCTACCGTGGTGCCGACGATCTTTTGCGCGCTGGCTTGCGTTGCCGGGCGGTTGTCTTCCATGAACTTGCGCGCGTCGGTCATGATTTCCTTCATGGCCGCATCGCGCTTTTCAGGCGATACGCGGCCTTGCAGCACGACGCGGGCTTGCTGTACCGCGTCGCCCACGGGCTGTTGCAGCATCGATTCGCTGATGGTCTCGGGGTGCCACAGCTGCAGCACGCGGTTGACCAGCTCCTGTTTGGCCGCCGGAACCTGGGCCGCTTGCACTGAGGTCCCGATGGCAAGGGCGGCGATCACTGTCGCGAGTTTTTTCATCCCGTTCGCTCCTAAAAATGTTCAACAAGACTGAATCCGAAATAACGGACTTTGATGTCGCCGGCCACGTCATGGCCGGCATAAGGGTTGTAGATGATGTTGAGGAATTTGCTGCTGTTCATGTTGTCCGACGTTTCAGCCGGGGCGTTGAAGCTGCCTTTCATATAAGTGCCGGTGAGGTTCAGCTCATAGCTCTTGTTCACGCGCCAGTTCAGGCCTATGCTATACAGCTTGGTGTCCGGCAGCGGTGCGATCAGGTCGATCTTGTTGAGAGGGACCGAGGACTTGCGCGGCTCGTAGCCAAAGCGCAGCGCCAGGCCGTCAAATGGAGACAGCGTCAGGCCATAGCCGAAGTTCACCACGCTCTTGTAGCCGCGCGGGATCTTCAGCTTGGTGGAATCGGGAATGCCATACAGGCGCGCCACTTCCAGCAATTTGATGCTCTGGTCGAATTCGAATACCAGCTGATCCCAGTCGCTCCATCGCGCATAGCTGGCGTCCACGTTCAGCTGCACGTATTTCACCGGCTTGAACTTCAGGCCTACCTGCAGGTGCGAAGGGAAGGAGATCGTCGCCGACATATTGCCCTTCTGGACTTCCGGGATGTACTGCGGCAGGCCAAGGATGGCGCCGGCCACGGGCCCGAACAGGCTGGAATTCAGGCCCTTGACGAAATTGCGCAGCATGGGCTGGGTGTCGAATTCGTATTTGCCGGTATAGCGCGTTCTTGATCCGCCCTGGTAGACCGCACCCAGCGCAAACCACGGCGCGGGCTCCCACAGCACGCCCAAGTTCAGAGTGGGATCAACCGGCGAGGTCATTTCCAGCCGCATCGACGCGGCGTTCTTGAACGGGCTGACCATGCCTTCCTTGCCGCCGCCGCACAGGCCGAAGCCGAAGGTGTCGATGATGTTGCCGCCGTCTTCCGGGCACCAGCCTTGCTGCAGCTTGCCGAAGATGCCGAGCAGCTGGTTGGGGAAGCGCATCTGCGTATCGACCACGAAGGCCGAGTGCGCGATCGGTACGCCGGCTCCGAAGCTGAGGGTATCGGAATACTTGTAACCGAAGGAGGGCGATGCATACACCAGCCGCTGCAGCTGGATCTGGCGGCCATCGAAGCGGCCCGGGTCGTTCGGATCCTTGGTGCGGTCAAGGCTGATCGCCTGCGCCATATAGGAGTTGGTGGCGAAAGTCCATTTCGAATCAGGGTTGTGCCAGGCAAAGCCCAGGGTCGGCACGATTACGCCGGGCAGGCGCCAACCCGGCATGCCATAGGTCGGCACGTACATCGCCTGCCGCATCGGTCCCGTGCTGGTGCCGCTGATCGGATCGTCCTTCCAGCCGCCGATGTCGAAATTCTCCGGCCGCGTGAACGTGGCACGCGAACGGATGGAAGCGCCGAACGCAGTGTGTTGCGTCAGGTCGCCCTGCAGGCGGGCCAGCCCTGCAGGGTTGAAGTGTACCGAGTCGATGCCCGGTGGATCTGCCGTGACGGCATTGCCCAGCGCCATGGCCACCACGCTGGTGGTCAGGTTTTCCACCAGCGCAGCGTGTGCGGGCAGGGCGCATGAGATCGCAGCGGCACATGCCGCCATGCGGAGCGGGGCGCGCATTGCTCCCTCGTCAGAACGCCAGAGGCATGTTCAGGCCAACCGAGAAGTTCGGCGAGTCCGCGGTGAGGCCGATACCGACCGACATATTGACCGTATTCTTCGGCGACATGCGGTAACCCATGCCGAAGTTCAGGATTGCCGAAGTCTGCGATGCGGTCTTCACGTTCAAGCCGTCGGCAAAACGCAACTTGGCGCCTTGTGCGATCGCGCCTTGGAAGGACATCGTTGTGGAAATGCCATACGACAGTGCGTAGGCGAAGCCCATGCCGAAGCCGAACTGTGTGCCTGGCGCCACACGGTTCAACACGCGCGTGCCATTGACCTGGCTCAGGCCCGTTGCGGGTGCGCTGGCAGTCAGCGAAACGGATCCGAACAGCGCCACCGGGTCGACGATGCGGTTCACGTTCATGCCCAGCGACAGCGCAGCAACGCCGCTGCCGGTTGCCTCGCCGCTGCCTGCGATGATCTTGAACGGGCTGCGGCCGGTTGGCAGGCGCAGGTTGGTGACGGCGGTGAAGTTGGCCGTATCGCGGCGCGCTTCCCACGGCTGGTAGCGGGCGCCCACGGTCAGGTCGCCCAGCGAGAAGGAGGTGTTGTTGCCGCCCTTTGCTTCGGCGTATTTGCCGATGACCGGCAAGGTGACGTTGGCGGTCAGGTTGTCCCATACGCCGTAGTCGACCGACAAGGTGTTGGTGACGACGTGGGCCGACACGTTTTCAATTTCGAACAGGGTCAGGCCTTCGGCCGTGATGTCGGTGACGATCTTTTCCTGGCCGATGTAGCTGTAGTTCAGGTCGTAGGTGTACTGCGATTTGCCTTTGCGGATCAGGGAATACTGCTTGTCGACTGCGGTCAGGGTTTCCTTCAGCAGGGCGCTTTGGTCGCCTTCTCCTTCTTTTTTTGCCAGCGCATCGCGTGCCTTATCGGTGCTATTCGCTGCCGTGCTCTCCTGGGCGCCGGCGGTCGAATGCACCAGCAGCGCGGTGGCAAGCAAAACAGGCAGGGTGACATATTTCATGCTCGATTTCCTTATTGACGATGCATCCAGGTGCGTGCGGCGCCAGAGTTGACAGCACGTTCCAGCAGTTGCGTGGTGTTGTTGAAGGGATCCAGCTGGCCACGGTTGGTGACGCGGTCCATGTCGACCACGCCCAGCTCCTGGTCATTCAGCGCCAGTTGTGCCGGCGCTTTCTGTCCGGCAGGCGCGGACAGGATGAATAAGGTGTTCTTGTCCCACAGCGTGGCGAATTCCTGCACCGAGAAGGCCAGGTTGCCGGCGGAAGGATCGGCGATGAAGACCACGCCGTTGCGTATGCCGCGCAATACCACGAAGTGCTTGGCGCCACCGTAGTCGATCGGCACTATGGCCGGCTCCTCCAGCGTCAGCAAGTCCTTCACTTCGGCCTTGTAGCCGGCGGCGGGCACGTTGAGCGAAGCGGCGTAGCGCTTCATGTCCAGCAGCGAGAAGCCGCGGCGCTCGATGATCTTTTCCTTTTCGCCTTTTTCCAGCATGCCTTCCATGGCCTGCTGCTCGGTGACGCTGATCCCGATGTGGAACTTGAGAATGGTGACCAGTGCCGCCGAACCGCAGCTGTAGTCGTAAGCCTGGCGCACGATGTGGCGGTATTTGAGCTCGGAGTAGGGTTCCATGCTCACGGCCTGCGAATAGGCGCCGCCGCCGAGGATGGTCTGGGGCATTTCATACTGGCCCTTGGGACGGTCTTCCACCTCATTGCGGGAGAGGGCGGCGGAGCCGCCAATCAGGGCGGCGAGCACCCCCATCAACAGCATCAGCATGACAGCCCCCGATCGTTGGGGAAAGCGCTGCCCTTGCGCGTCGCGCGCGCATCGAAACTTGCTCCCATGGCGTCTCCAAATAATGTGGACGAACGTTCGTCCTTGCTCTTTTGTTATTTATTTACGCATGTTTTGCGCGCCGGGAGCTTGAAAAAATTAGATGCACACCTCTACTTCGCGCATGAAACTTTATGCTAAAGCAAGCAACATGCTCGTAACAGCGCTCTTCCTCTGTGTGGCTCGCAAGGCCAAGTCTTTGGCTTGCACGGTCAATGCGAAACGCTAGACCCTGTGCGTCGGCGCCACCTATCATAAATTTAATTAATATTGCGACAATATTAAGACGGTACCTCGCCGCACCGGACCCACCAGGACTGGCCGCGGCAAAGGGGGTACACAACAAGCAAACCACACCCATTATTCGAACGGAGATAACGATATGAAACGCATCACCACCGCAGTAGCAATCGCCCTGTCCACCCTGGCACTGTCCGCTTCCGCAATGACCCCGATCAAAGACGCAGAACTGAGCACCGTTACCGGCCAGGACGGCGTGTCGATCGGCGCCAACCTGAACGTGAACGTCGGTTCCTTCGTCTACACCGACACCGACGCGGTCGATGCCAACGGCCTGGGCGGCGGCTCGGTGAGCTTCAACGGCATCAAAATCAACGGCCTGGTTGCTGCGACCATCGACATCCTGTCGAAGAACTCCTTCCTGCAGGCTGCCGGCGCCGCTGGCGTGACCAACCCAGGCTCGCTGTACAACCCTGTCAGCGGCGGCGACGTCGTGCAGATCGCCATCCCTGCCGACGTCCAAGTGGCTGCCGGCAAACTGCTGAACATCTCGGTTGACTCGATCAAGATGGGCAACAGCAACGCCTCCTACGGTTCGATGGCCATGAACCAGGTTGACCTGCGCGGCACCACCGTGTGGATCTGGGCACACTAATCCGCTTTGCGGCCGCGCGAGCGGCCGCATTGTGGCTTCCTTGATGATGGAATCCCGTCTCTTAACGGCCGCTCTGTCGGCCGTCTTTTTCTGTACGCCGGCTTGCGCGCAGCTGCGCCCCATGAGCGACGACGACCTGTCGCGCGCGCGCGGGCAGGGGCTGCTGGCAGTCAGCAACAGCACGCTTGGCGGCTTCGACTTCACGCGCATCGCCCTCGATGCGGACGTGCAGCTTAATGCCAGTTTGCGCAATATCCGCCTGGGCGATTACCGCTTTCCCACGCGTGAAGGGACGGGCGCCGATATCGATATGCCCCTGCTGCAGTTCGGCCAGAATGGCAGCAAGGTGTCGATCACCAATCCCTATTTCGAAGTGGTGTACCGCAATGCCGGCGACACTTCGGCGCCGCGCGAAGTGATCGGCATGCGCATGGGTTTTGACGGCATCAGCGGCGACGTGGGTGTGAAGATGAACAGCATTTCGGGCTCGCTGCTCGTGAGCGGCGTGGACGCCAACGGCCAGCCGACGACAATTGATTCGCATACCGATGCGGGCGGCGGCAAGCGCTGGGATGGCGCGGCGTCGCTGGTCGGCGTGCGCGCGGGCGACGCCGCGGGGCCCAGCCGCGATTTCTGGATTTCGGTATTGAAGACGGGCGTGCAGTTCCAGGCGCCGAGCGGCACCACGCAAATGCCGGACATGGCGCAGCAGGGTGTCTGGCTGAACTGGCGCGACAAGCTGGCGCAATTGCCGGCCATCGCACCGGCCTTGCCGGCGGGGCGCTGATGCTGCGCGCGCCTGGACTGCTGCTGGCTGCTTGCGCCGCAATACCGTGCGTAGCGCTCGCGCAGCCGGGCGGCCTGCGACCGCTCAATGACAGCGCGCTGTCCGATGTGCGCGGGCGCGACGGCGTCAGCTTCGATTTGAACGGCTATTCCATGAGCGGCGATTTGCGCGTTACCTACACGCGCCCCGATGGCGCGAGTATCTGGGCCGCCAATCCCAGCGCGTCCCGTAGCGACAGCGCCGTGCCGTTCTCCGACCCTTACCGTTTCGATATCCTGCGCAGCAATAGCGGCCTGGCAGACGTTGCGCAATTCAGCCTGCCGGCGAACGCCAACGGCGAACAAAAATGGCAGTTCGCTTACGACTTCGGCGTCAATGCGGACGGCATCAGCCGCGATGGCGGCGCCGTGGTGGTGAGCGACCTGGCCTTGTATGGCGGAGGCTGGCAATTCACCACTCCGCGCACGCAGGACGGCCTGGCGCTGGGCGTCGCCCTGCGCATGGAGATCGGACAGTGGGCGCTGCGCCCGAATGGCCGCGCGAATACCGTGGGTCAGATGGCGCTGGATAATATCCGTATTGGCGCCACCGACGAAAACGGCAACTTCACCGGCCAGCCATGGGTGATCGCCGACGTTGCGCGCCAGCCTGCAGTGGTCAACGCGCAGGCTGACGAAAACGGTCCGCACCTGCATATCGGCATCGGCCTGCCGGATACGCAATATGGCAGCGGCCAGGCAGCCAGCGGCGGCATCGAAATCGGAAAAATCAGCTTTACCGCGCCGAGCGGCAATGTGGACCTGGGCTCTTCCCGCATCGGCAATATCCAGATCAACTACCTCGATATCAAATTCCGTCAATGAAGAGACTTGTGGCCTTATTATTGACGGTTCCCGCCTTGCTGCAGGCCACACCGTCGAAGCCGATGGACGACAATGAACTGTCCGGCGTCAACGCACGCGATGGGATCAGCTTTGCGGCGCATATCGCCATCAATGATCCCACCCTGGTGGGCGCCGTGACCGACAGCCGCCTTTCGCTGGGCTTCCACGACGGCGCCGAGCCGCGCTACATCGTCTTGCGCAATGTGCGCGGCACGGTCGATATGTTCGCCATTGGCCTGAACGTGAAGCAGCGCCCGGACGGCGGCGACTACATCGCCATTACCCTGCCATCGCAGGTGCGCTATACAAACTTCGGCTTTGAATCAATGAGCGTCCAGAACGACCCCAGTGCCGCCGTCACCGGCAACCTCGGGAGCGTCAACATCAATGGCAACTTGCAGATGCAGGGTGAATTCAGGATGTGGGCGCACTAGCTGCGCCGCTCGGTTGCAAACACCAGCAGCGCCGCCAGCGGGAACAGCAGGCCCGCCACCAGCACTCCGTGCCAGCCGTAATGCGCCCAGGTCCAGCCGCCCAGCGAAGAACCGAGCGCGCCGCCTGCAAAGAAGATCGAAATATACAAGCCATTCAGGCGGCTGCGCGTTTCCGCACCCAGCGCGAAGATGGCGCGCTGTCCCACCACCAGGCAGGCGGTAACGCCCATATCCAGCACCACGCCGCACGCCACCAGCAACAGCAGTGCCAGATCGCGGCCGCCATGCAGCATCAAGGGGGCAATGAATGCCACGGCGCCGGCCAGCAGCGCCCACAAAGTCGTTGAGCGGCTCTTGCCCTGGTCTGCGCGCTTCCCGGCAAGCGGCGAAACAATGGCGCCCGCCACGCCGAGCAGGGCGAAAATTGCGATGCCGCTTTGCGACAGGCCGAAGGCGGGGCTGGCCAGCACCAGCGGCACCGTGGTCCAGAACAGGCTGAAAGCGCCGAACATGCACGCCTGGTACGCGGCGCGGCGGCGCAGCACGGGCGTGGTGCGCAACAGCGTCCACATGGAGGCCAGCAGGGCGCCATAGTGGTAGTCGCCTTCCGGCACGCGCTGCGGCAGGCGCACATGCAGCACCACGGCCAGCGTTGCGATGAAGGCAGTGGAAATGAAGAAGATCGCATGCCAGCCGAGTGCATCGGCGACCAGGCTGGAGGCTGGCCGCGCCAGCATGATCCCCATCAGCAGACCGCTCATGACGGTACCGACGGTCTGCCCGCGCTTCTCAGGCGCCGACAGATGGGCTGCGAACGGCACCAGCACTTGCGCCGCCACCGAACAGAGGCCGATGCAGAAGGCCGCAGCAAGGAAAGAGGCCGCATTGCCAGCCATTGCAGCACCAAGCAGCGACAGCGCGGTGGCGCCCAGCAGCGTGACTGCCAGGCGCCGGTTCTCCAGCAGGTCGCCCAGCGGAACAATGAAGGCCAGGCCCAGGCAGTAGCCGATCTGGGTGAGCGTGACGATCAAGCCCGCGGCGCCGGCATCGAGCCCGGTGGCGGCGCTGATCGGCCCGACAAGGGGCTGGGCGTAGTACAGGTTGGCGACAATGAGGCCGCTGGCAACGGCCAGCAGCAAGACCATGGCGGGAGTGATGTGGTGCTCTTGTTTCATGGCGGTGGAGAATAGCACTGAAACCAAATCCCTGCTGGTGGGGTAATATTTCCCCATGAAAGCCATTTTCATACTGCTGCCAGCATTCCTGATCATGGCGTCGGCGCCCGCCGCCGACCTGGTCGTGCTGGTCGATACCAGTACTGAAATGCCCCTGGCCGATATCGACGGCGCCCGTCTGCGCGGCGGCATCCACCATGACCTGGCGCAGGCACTGGCCCGCAAATTGAACCGGCAGCTGGTGACACAGGTCTTGCCGCGCAAGCGCATTGCGATGGCGCTGGAATCGGGGCAGGGCGACTTGCTGTGCCTCTACCTGCCGCAATGGCTGCCGGGCCATTACCATTGGACCAAGCCCTTCTTCCCGCAAACTGAATTGCTGATCAGCGCGCTCAATGCACCGGCCCCGCAAGAACTGTCGGACCTGGCGAACCGGCCGATCGGCACGGTGCTCGGTTACAGCTACCCTGAGCTGGAAGCGGCGCTGGGCATGCGCTTCCGGCGCGCCGACGTCACTTCCAACGCAATCAACCTGCGCAAGCTGGCGGTGGGCCGCATTGCCCACGTCGCCACGATCAAGATTTTCTACGACTACCGCCTGCACCAGGGCGAAAAGCTGCATGTGCATCCTCCGCTGGAAATCAAACAGTACCTGACGCGCTGCGCCCTGTCGCCAAAGAGCGGCGTAACGCTGGAGGAAGTCGACAATGCCATTACGGAACTGGTGAACGAGGGAAGCATCGGCAGGATCCTCTCGAGCTATCAATGAGCGGATCGGTTAATATTCCGGCATGAAGTTGATATGCACATTGCTACTTGGCTGCCTGGCCATTGGGTTCGCGCACGCCGGCCAGCTGGTAGTGCTGGTGACGACCAGCGTCGACATGCCGATGGCCGACATCCGCGACGGCAAGCTGCTTGGCGGCGTCCACCTTGACCTGGGCAAGGCGCTGGCGCAAAAGCTGCATCGCGAGCTGGTGATCGAAGTCTTGCCGCGCAAACGCCTGGCCCATGCTCTCGAATCCGGCCGCGCCGACATTCTCTGCACCTACCAGCCGGAGTGGCTGGAAGGCCAGCACCAATGGACGCAGGCGTTTTTCCCGCAATCCGAGCTGCTGGTCTCTTCGCTGGCCGTGCCGCGGCCGCACGCACCGTCCGATGTACGCGGCCAGCCGGTGGGCACCGTGCTGGGATTTTCCTATCCTGAAATGGACCAGGCCCTGGGCGACGGCTTTATCCGCTCCGACACCACGTCGGCGCTCGCCAACCTGCTGAAATTCCGGCTGGGCCGCGTGCGGCACATGATTGTCGACAAAGCGTTTTTCGACTACCAGGTCCGGCAGGCAGGGCGGTTTGATGCCCATCCCCCGCTGGTGCTGAAGCAGCAGCTGACGCGTTGCGCGCTTTCCATGCGCAGCAGCGTGTCCCTGGCGGAAGTCGATTCCGCCATTACCCAATTGGTGCGCGAAGGCGCCATTACCCACATCCTCTCCAACTACCAATAATCACAATGATCAAGAGACTTGCCCTCAGCGCCTTGCTGGCCTGCGCTACCGCACATGCCGCATCCCCCGTCAGCAGCACGGCCACCGCAGCGGCCCGCCACGCCCGCCAGGCATACGGCGAAAAGGTGATCGGCAGCCTGGCAGCCATGGTCAGCTTCAATACCGTGGCCGACGAGAAGGTGCCTTTCGAGAAGAACCCTCAGCACATCGGCTTCAAGCGCTTCATCAAGCAGGAGGCGAAGGACCTGGGGCTGGACTTCACCGATTACGGCTATGTGATGGTGGTGGGCCTGGGGCAGGGCAAGGAACGCGTGGGCGTGATCACCCACGGCGACGTGCAGCCGGTGGATCCGAGCAAGTGGAAGCAGTCGCCGTTCAAGCTTGACCGCACCAGCGAACCGGGCCTGCTGCTGGGACGCGGCACCGAAGACGACAAGGGCCCGATCGCCACTGCCATGTACGCGATGAAGGCGATCAAGGACCGCAATGTGCCGCTGAAAAAGCGCATCGAACTGTATATCTACATGGCCGAGGAATCGGACTGGGCGCCGCTGGAAGCCTTCCTCAAGGAACACAAGCCGCCGCAAACCAATATCACCATCGACGCCGAATATCCGGCGGTGACGGCGGAGAAGGGCTGGGGCGCCGTGCGCGTCACCCTGCCGGAGATGGCTTCTGCGCCGGGCAGCACCGCACTGGTTGCCAGCTTTACCGGCGGTTTCTTCGACAGCCAGATTCCGGAAGACGCGCGCGCCATGATCGACAACGCGGACGCGGAACTGGAAGCGGCCATCCGAGCCCGCGCCGCGAAGCAGCTGGGCATGCGCTACCAATACGCCTGGCAAGGCAAGCGCCTGACTGTCACCGGCAAGGGCCTGGCCGCGCACTCTTCCAAGCCTGAAGACGGCGTGAACGCAATCGCCATGCTGGCCGACGCGCTGGCGGTGCAGCATTGGGGCGGCAGCCAGGCCGGCATGATGGTCGATTTCGTCAACGACATGATTGGCACCGGCCTGACCGGCGAAAAGTTCGGCAAGATCGCATACGCCGATGAATTCATGGGGCCAATGACCGTGTCGCCCACCACGCTGAAGCAGACCGACGCCGGCCTGACGCTGGGCATCAACCTGCGCCGCCCGCGCGGGAAAACGACGGCCGAACTGACAGCGCAGATCAATGCAGCCTTCAACGCGTGGAAGGAACAGAACCAGCCGCGCGCCACATTGGCCGCGCAGATCGGCGAGCCTTGGGTGCAGGACAATGCGCCGCAGCTGCCAACCCTGATGAAAGTGTTCTCGCATTACACCGGCATACAGGACGCGCAGCCGATCTCCATCGGCGGCGGCACCAACTCGCGCCTGTTCCCGCGTGCCGTCAGCTTCGGCCCGACCATGCCGGGCAAGGTGTACACCGGCCATTCCGAGCATGAGTTCATTACGGAAAAACAACTAATGCTCAATCTGGAAATGTATACGGCCGTGCTTGTGGAATTGGCGCAATAAACCACCATTTCTTGACGAAACGAGTATTGCCACACGGCAGCATTTGACCTTAACATGGGCAACAAGGCTTTCGCAGCGGAAGCCTTCAGCCCATGCCTGGCTGCGACACAGGCATCCCTAGCAAAGATGCCATGTTCCGCAAGCTTGCCTTCCTGACTGCATTCTCCTTTTCCCTGTCGGCACACAGTATGGATATGAGTATCCCGCCGGCGCCTGTCGCCGCGCCTGCGGATGCCATCCAGCTGAACGACGTGCCGCGCCGCGGCGCGTTGTATCGCGTGCATCACGAGGGCAAAACTTCTTACCTGTTCGGTACCATCCACGTGGGCAAGCAGGACTTTTTCCCGCTTGAACCGCAGGTCACCGAGGCGCTCGCCAAGTCCAGCTCATTGGTGCTGGAGCTGGATGTGCGCGCCAGCGGCCCTTATTTCCGGGCGCTGGAACGCCATGGCCAATACCCGGCGGGGCAAACCATCGCCCAGCATTTGTCACCGGGGGCGATGAGCAAGCTGCAGCAGTCGCTGGACAAGGTCAAGCTGCCGCTGTCGAGCGTTGAGCATTACCGTCCCTGGGTGGTAGCGAATATCCTGGTGGGGCAGGAAATTGAAAAGAGCGGCTTCAATCGCGGCCTCGGCGTGGAAAGCTATTTGCTGAGCAACGCCACACTGCAGAAGAAACCTTTGCAGGAACTCGAAACAGCTGATTACCAGCTGAGCCTGTTTGGCGGCATGGACGACGCGCAGCAGGAAGCCTATCTGCTGGAGAATATCGCCGATATCGAAAGCGGCGCGGCGCTGCGCAAATCCGCCGGCCTGGTCGAAGCGTGGAGCGCCGCCGACGCAAACCGCATCGCCACGCTGACGCGCGAACTGACCACGGGCGACACGGTATCAGCCCGCTTCATGGACGCCACTTTGCTGGGCAAGCGCAATCCGGAAATGGCCGCCAACATCGAAGCGATCATGCGCAAGGGCGACGCCTTTATCGGCATCGGCCTGCTGCACCTGGTGGGTGATAAAGGCGTGCCGGCCTTGCTGCGCCAGCACGGCTACCAGGTCGAAAAGGTCTATTAATATTTCGGGCTGGCGTTCAAGGCGCCATTTGAATAGCGGACATTGTCGCCCACGCGATAGCTGGGCATGCTGTCCACGTTGATGGTTTCGGTCGTGCCATCCGCCCGCTTCACGACGACGCGATAACCGCTGCCGGCGCCTGCCGCCGCCGCGCCGACGGCGCCGCCGGCAGACATGGAACCCGCCGGATCGATCGATTCCACCACACCATCCCAATACGCTGCGGTCTGGGTGCTGGCGCTGGTGCTCTCATCCATGCTTGCGGTCTTGTTGCTGCTGTTATGGGCACAGCCCGCCAGGGCCACGCTCGCCAGCACAATTACGGAAAGTTTCATACATCCTCCCCAAAAAAGTTAGCCACACATGCGCGCCCGGGAAGTGTACGCCGTTATGAAAACGGCCGACGCACTTCAAGCGGCGGGACGTTTGCGCAGGCTCCACAAAGCCCACATCAGCGTCGCGGCAATGATGGCGGCCGCCATGTCGACCAGCCAGTCCTGCACCGAGCCGTGGCGGTAAGGGAAGAAGGATTGAACGAATTCATCGATTGCGCCCATGATGGCGATGCCGAAAACGGCCTTCAGCGCGCGCTGCGCCGGCACGCCTTGGCAGCCGGTGAACAGCAGGAAGGCCAGGAAGGAATAGCCACTGCTGTGCAGCACAACGCCGCTTGCGTATTGGGCGGCTTCGGCGCGCATGCCGGGAATCGAACCGATGATGCAGTTAAGAATGAAAAGGACGATGGCGCCCCAGAAGCGCAGGCGCGCATGGGCGTCGCTGAGAATCAGCTTGGTGAGGATATTTTGCATGGGTGGGAAGGTACCACAGAAGCGGTTGCGCCGGCACTAGGCCGGCGCTCCCTCTGCGACCACGCATATCGATTGCGTGTGTCTCAGATGTGTCCATTATAAGGATCCTGTGTGACGGCACCATGACATAAATCAAGCTTTGCTCATACTTTGAAGAAAGCCACGGCGTCGAGCAGCGTATCGGCCTGCCCGGCCAGTTCCTCCGCAGTCGCTGCGAGCTGTTCTGCTGCCGCGGCATTGCGCTGGGTAGTCTCGCTGAGCTGGTTGATGGCCGTGCTGATCTGGCTTGCACCGCTGCTTTGTTCGCGCGAGGCGGCATTGATTTCCTGCACCAGCTCCGATGTTTTGCGGATGCCCGGAACGATTTCCTGCAGCAGCTTGCCGGCCAGGTTGGCCACGGCCACGCTGTCCTGCGCCACGCCGCTGATTTCCTGTGCGGCGGACTGGCTGCGCTCAGCGAGCTTGCGCACCTCGGCCGCCACCACCGCGAAGCCCCGGCCATGTTCCCCCGCGCGCGCAGCCTCGATAGCGGCGTTCAGCGCCAGCAAGTTGGTCTGGTAGGCGATATCGTCGATGATCGCAATTTCCCTGGTGATCTGCTGCATGGCCGTGACCGTGCGCGCGACGGCCTCGCCGCCTTCCACCGCATAGCCGGCCACGCGCGAAGCCATGTCGTCGGTGACGCGCGAATTTTCGTGGTTCTGGAAAATCGATGCGCTCATCTCTTCGATGGAAGCGCTGGTCTGCTCGACGCTGGCGGCTTGTTCGGTGGAGCTGGTGCTCAGCGCCTGCGCGGTGGCGCTGGCTTGTGCCGCCGCATTGGCCAGCGCATACGCCGACTCGCGTACGCTGGTCACCGTGCTGTGCAGGCGCTGTGCCATGTCCTGCACCACGAACGCCAGGCTCCGGTTTCCGTTGTGGTGCAGTTGCATGCGTTGCGTCAGGTCGCCCTGCGCGACTTTCTGAAGCACTTCGCACACTTCCGATGGTTCCCCGCCGATCTGCCGCACCAGGTGGTGGCTGATGGCGTAGCCGATCAGGATCGCCAGCACGGAAATAGCGATGACGCCGCCGGCCAGCAGCGTCCGTGTTTTTTCCTGCTGCTGAAGGCGCTGAGCGATACGACTGGACAGCAGCGCAAAGCTTGCGTCGGCAGCGCTGAATTGCTGGTCGATGGCGCGCGTGGTGGCAGCAATGTAATCCGGCGCAGCGTAATCAAGCGCGTCGGCCATGACGATGCGGGTACGCGCCAGCTCGGTCACTTCCGCAGCGGCGGTGACGGCTGCGGCGACCGGCATATCGAGCCTGAGCTTGAGCGCGGCATTGGCGGCGCCCGCCTTGGCGACGGTGCGCTGCATGCTGGCGCTGGCGTGGCGAGCCTTGCTGAGCAGGCTGTACATGATAGCCCGGCCCTCGATGTCGATCTTGCGGGTAGCGAGGAAACCGGCGCCGCGCGCACGCATCTGGCCCAGGTTTTCCGCCACGCGCGGCAAATCGAAATAGGTGGCGCGCATCAGGTAATAAGAATCGGCATCCGGATCGAGCGACAGGCCGGACTGGTCAGCCAATTGTTCGATGAAGAGCAAGGTGAATTCGCACAGGGCGGTGTGGCGCTCATAGCTGTCGACCGTGGCCAGGCTGCGGGTGCTCACATCGCGCGCCAGGCTGTTCCAATCATCGCGGATGCGGCCGAACATCTTGCGGTCCTGGCCCTCGCCCGGAGCCAGCAAGGCCGACATGCCAAGCAGCAGACGATTGACCTCGGCCTCCTTCGCCGCGCGCTCGTTGGCCAGTTGTCCGGCGCCGACGAAGGCTGCCGACAGGCCACGATGTTGCTGGATGCTTTGCAGGAGATCAAGCGCCTGGGCGCCAGGCTTAAGGCCAGCCTGTTCGGCGGCGGAAAAATGGATATTGCGGCTATTCTCGGTCCAGAACAGGTAGAAGGGCGGAGCGGCCAGCAGGACGCCCATCAGTCCAAGCAACGCAAAACGCTGCCAAAGCTTCAGCCGGTTCAACAGTTTCTCCACCGCAGCCCCCCCTCGCTTTCCCGATTGTAAATTATGTCCACTTTGGGGTCAGGAACAAAAGTGGACAAAATTTGCACAAAAAAAAAGCCCGCTGGTTAAAGCGGGCTTAAACTATTTTCTTGGAGGAGAATAGTGGAGACATGTGCAATTATGGTGCGCTGCCACATATTAGTCCAATTTCGAATTTCGATATGCGTTATTCAAAAAACGTATAACTAGTCTTTAACTGGCACAACGTAGTTCAGCGCCATGCGGCCACCATCAACGAAAAGCGTCTGTCCGGTCATATAGCTGGCATCCTCGCTGGCGAGGAAGGCGCAGATGGAAGCGACCTCTTCCGGCTCGCCGCAACGCCCCAAAGGAGTGCGCGACAAAATGGTGCGTTTGGCTTCCGGGCTGGCCAGGACCGCCTGTTTTGCCAGTTCGGTCAGGATCGTGCCGGGGCCGATACCGTTGACACGGATGCCATACGGCGCCAGGTTCAGCGACATGACCTTGGTCAGCTGGTTGACGCCGCCTTTCGATACGACGTAGGGCACCTGGTCCGGAATCGCCAGTTCCGAATTGACACTTGACATATTGATAATGCATCCGCTCTGCTGCTTGACCATTTCACGTGCCACAGCCTGCCCGCACAGGAACATGGATTTCAGGTTAATGCCCAGTACGCGGTCGAAATCGGCTTCCGCCAGGTCGAGGAAGCTGCATTTGTGCGTCACGCCTGCATTGTTGACCAGGATGTCGACGCGGCCAAACTCGGCCAAGGTGGCGGCGACCATGGCGTCCACATCGGCTTTCTGGCTGACGTCAGCGGCGAAGAAGCGGGCCTGGCCGCCCAGAGCTTGCGCGGCCTGGATGCCTTCCGGCTTGATGTCCACCAGCATGACCTTGGCCCCTTCGTTAATGAGGCGCTGCGCGCAGGCCAGGCCGATACCCTGGGTCGCGCCGGTGACGATGGCTACTTTATTGGTGAGTTTCATTTCGCTTCCGCTTGTCGGTGAGGAAGCTTATTTTAGAGGATGACCGCGTCATTGGGCAGTTGGTTGGGGCGTTTGCCGTCCGCCGGGTAGTGGCGGGCCAACAGGGTGTTGAGCTGTTCCAGCGCGGACAGGGTGCTGCTGCGGTAATCGCCCTGGGCAAAGCCGCTGGTCATCGTGCGGCAAATGGTTTGCCATTCCGCTTCCGACACCAGGCGGCCGACATGGCGGTCGGCGACGATGTCCACTTCGCGCGCGGCGAGGTTGATGTAGATGAGGACTCCGCAGTTTTCTTCGGTGTCCCAGACCCCGTATTGTGCGAACAGCTCGCGCGCGCGCTGGCGGTTGGTGGTGTTGTTGTAGGCCGCGCGGGCGTCGAGGCCGGGTTCCACGATCAGGCGCACTTCGGCGCGGTGGCGTTGTTCGCCTTGGGTGATGGCTTGTTCGATGGCGTGCAGCGTGTCGGGCGGGAAGAGCTGCTTGCCGTGGGCGGTTCCGTGGCGCATATGGTGCAGGGCGCGCTTGCAACGGCCAAGGAAGGTATTCGGTAGGGTCGCCATTACCAGTCTCCCGAGGCGCCGCCGCCATCGAATGTGCCTCCGCCGCCACTGAAGCCTCCGCCGCCTCCACCGAATCCTCCCCCGCCGAAGCCGCCGCCGTAGCTGCCGCTGTTACGGTTCGCCGCTGCGCTCAAAGCGTTGCCCAGCGCGGCCCCGATCAATACGCCGGAGGCATTGGATCCCCAGCCTCCGCTTCGCAGTCCTCGACGCGAGCCGCGCATCAGCGGCAGGATGACGAAGACGCCAAACAACAGCAGCGGCCATAGCCAGCCGGATGACCGGCCTTCGCTGCGCCCGGCGCCTTCACCGCCGGGACTGGTGCTGTTGTCCACCGGTGCGCTTGCGCCAGCGCCAGGGATCGCGCCGGCTCCCGCGGCTTCGGCCATCCCTGCCACGCCACCCGACGCCGCGCCAGCCGACGCGTTTCCGCCCGCAGTGACTCCGGCTGGCGAGCCGCCAGGTGCGGCGGGGAAGTGCTCCTTGTCCAGCAACGCCTCAATCGCACTTACGCCCGCCATGAGGCCACCGTAAAAGTCCCCCTGCCGAAAGCGCGGCGCAATCACATCCTGCAAAATGCGTTTCGACTGAGCGTCCGTCAGCGTCCCCTGGACTCCGCGCCCGGATTCAATCCGCAGCCTGCGCAGCGAGGAGGGATTATCCTTCGCTACAACTAACAGAACGCCATCGTCGACACCTTTGCGCCCAAGCTTCCATGCATCCGCAACGCGAATGCTGTATTGCTCGATCGCCTCGGGCGCAGTGGAGGGCAGGAGCAGCACGGCAATCTGGCTGCCGGTCTTGCGCTCGTAATCTGCCAGCGCCCCATCCAGCGCCCCGCGCTGCTCGCTAGTCAGCATGCCGGCATGGTCGGTCACGCGTGCCGCGTGCGCAGGTACGGCCACAAAGCCATCCGCTGCCTGCGCGCCGGTGACAATGAGCACCAGCAGCGCCAGCACAGCAATCCCTATCACTACGCGTAGCCAAGGCGATCCAGGAAGGATCGACCAGCGCCTGGCATGTTCGGTCAGCCCGCCCGTGCGGCGTGCCAGGTCGCGATCCAGCAGGGGATCGCTCAAACGATCCTCATCGCGGCTTGAACCCTTGCCGCCACCGCGTGTTTGCCGTGGAGGGGTGGCCATGGAAGCTCCTTACTTCTTGTTGAAGTCCACCGTTGGAGCGGTTGATATGGATTTTTCGTTTTCGACCGTGAAGCTGGGCTTCACGTCGTAGCCGAACATCTTGGCAGTCAAATTGGTCGGGAAGCGCCGCGCCAGGACATTGAAATCCTGCACCGACGCGATATAGCGCTGGCGCGCCACGGTGATCCGGTTCTCCGTGCCCTCGAGCTGGGATTGCAGGTCGCGGAAGCTGGCATCGGCCTTCAGGTCGGGATATTTCTCCGCCACGACCATCAGCCGGGAGAGGGCGCTGGTCAGTTCGCCCTGCGCCTGCTGGAACTTCTGCAAAGCCCCCGGATTATTCAGCACGTCCGGCGTGACCTGGACGCTGGTGGCCGAAGCGCGGGCCTTGGTCACCGCCTCCAGGGTCTCGCGCTCGTGCGAAGCATAGCCTTTGACCGTATTGACCAGGTTGGGGATCAGGTCGGCCCGGCGCTGGTACTGGTTGACCACCTCACCCCATTGCGCCTTGACCGCCTCGTCCTTGGCCTGGAACTCGTTGTAACCGCAGCCGGACAGGAAAACCGCCGACAGCACACTCACCGCCAGAATTTTTCGCATTATTCGCCCCCTGGAACGTATTATCGAAATATACACTCAATTGATCGGCGCAAGGCGCACTGCGGCGCCCGTTATAATGGTGGGTTTGCAACGAAAAGAAGAAAGAGGTCAGCTGTGACATTTATCGACAAACTTTCCGCTGCCTGGGCAGCCAACGACTCCCTGCTGTGCGTTGGCCTGGACCCGGACATGGCGCGCCTGCCTGCGCAATTCCAGAATAACCCGCAAGGCATTTACCAGTTCTGCACCGAGATCATCGACGCAACCGCCGACCTGGCGTGCTCCTTCAAGCCGCAGATCGCCTATTTCGCGGCGCTGGGTGCCGAAGACCAGCTGGAAAAGATCTGTGCTTACGCAAAAGAGAACTATCCCCACATTCCGATGATCCTGGACGCCAAGCGCGGCGACATTGGCGCTACCGCCAAGCAGTATGCGCGCGAAGCGTTCGATCGTTATGGCGCGGATGCGGTGACTGTGAATCCTTACATGGGTTCCGACTCCGTTGAACCGTATATGGAATGGAGCGACCGTGGCGTGATCATCCTGTGCCGCACGTCGAATGCTGGCGGCTCGGACCTGCAGTTCCTGAAGGTGGATGGCAAGCCGCTGTACCAGCATGTCGCCAAGCTGGTGGCGGAGAAGTGGAATGCCAACGGCCAGTGTGCGCTGGTGGTTGGCGCGACCTTCCCTGAGGAGCTGGCGCAGGTGCGCGGGATTGTGGGCGATATGCCGCTGCTGGTGCCGGGGATTGGCGCGCAGGGTGGGGATATTGAGGCGACGGTGAAGGCGGGGCGTACTTACGGTGGTACCGGGATGATGATTAATTCGTCGCGGGCTATCCTGTATGCGACGGCGCAGGGTGGGGAAGATTTTGCGGCGGCGGCCCGCCGCGTGGCGCTGGAGACTCGCGACGCGATCAACGCGCATCGCGCTTAAAACCTTGAGAACCGGGAAACCGGGGTACGGCCCTTGGGCCGGACTCCGGTTTCCCGGTTTCAGCGGTTCTCAGTAGCGCTCCGGCGCAATCATTTCTACGTAGTCGTACAAGGCAGCCAGCACTTCCTGCCCCCGTTCATCGGTCTCCGCCCCCAGGCGATCCAGTTCCGAGAACAGTTCATCGACAGTACGCGCACCACCGGCGCCTTCATACAGGCGCGCAGCGCGATGCTGCTCCCAATGCTCGAACTCTTCCTCCGACAACGTCTGAGGGAAATTGCGTGCGCGGTAGCGGAACAGCAGCTCGCCCAACCTGTCATCCTGGAAATGCGGCGACGCCGATGCCAGCTTGGCCGGATGCTCGCGCCGCAGCGACTCCAGCAAGCGCTTGTCGCCATTGCCGACAAAGCCGCCGTACAAATCCTCATCCACGTCCGCCGCTTCAGCAGCCGGGCGCCAGAACACCTGCTCCCAGATCGCCGACATATCCGGTCCCTCCGCCGCACGCGCCGCATGGGCACGCGCCGCCTCCAGGTCCAGTCCCCAGCGCTCGGCCAGTTCCGGCCGCAGCGTCTTCAGGTTCGACACCAGCATCGGCGATTTATTCAGGTGGATGCTCTTGATCGGCAAGCGCGTCATCCCCTCCGGCATGGCGTCGGAACGGGTGAACATGCGGATGCGGATCGTCTCCGCATCCAAGGCAAACAGCTCCTGCGGATCGTATGAACAATCCCATACCAGCAGCTCGTTCTTATTGGACGGATGCGGCGCCAACGGCCACACCAGCGCCAGGCAGCCGCGCTCCGCCGGGAACATGCCCGACACGTGCAGGAAAGGCTGGCGCAGGTTCGCCGCAAGGTGCAGGCCGATCTCCTCCGCCACGCGATCCTTCTTGTGCAAGGCCAGGCAGAAATCGAACAGCTTTGGATGCTTCTCGCGGATCAGGCGGGCCAGCGCAATGGTGGCACGCACGTCGGACAACGCATCGTGCGCCGTCTCGTGCACCAGGCCATTTGCCTTCGTCAAATGTTCGAGCTTGAAGCTCGGTTTGCCGCTATCATTAAGGGGCCACTCAATACCTTCGGGGCGCAGCGCATAGGTCATCCGCACCACATCCAGCAAATCCCAGCGCCCGCACTGGTTCTGCCACTCGCGCGCATAAGGATCGATCAAGTTGCGCCAGAACAAGAAGCGCGTCACTTCATCGTCAAAACGGATAGTGTTGTAGCCTACGCCTATGGTGCCAGGCTCCGAAAAAGCTTTCTCGACTGTTGCCGCGAACTTGTGCTCCGGCACACCCTGCTGCAAAGCTTGCTGCGGGGTAATTCCGGTGATCAGGCAAGCGACCGGATCGGGCAGGTAATCGTTGGCTGGCTGGCAGAACAGCATGATCGGCTCGCCGATTTCGTTCAGCTCTGCGTCGGTACGGATGGCGGCAAACTGGGCTGGGCGGTCACGGCGTGGCACGGCGCCGAAGGTTTCGTAGTCATGCCACAAAAAGGTATGGTTACTCATGGTGCAAATGTTGGTTCTCGTTATCGAATGCTGAGGCAAGGAGGACTGTTGTGTCAAATCCCATTTCCGTCAATACCCGTGCCACTCCCGCTACTGCGAGCAATGACACGGCCATTACAGCGTCCAACCGCGCCAAGATGCAGCTGAATGTGTCGATCCTGCAAGAATCGGCGTCTGTTTCGCTGAAATCCGAGAATGACCCGCTGGCGCTGGTCTATAAATCGGCCATCACCTCGCTTAATGAGCAGTTGCAGGCTGATTTCGGGCCGGATGCGATCCAGAACGCTGCGAGCCAGGACAATTCGCCGGAAGGCACGGCCGGCCGCATTGTATCCCTCTCGACCGCCTTCTTCAGCGCATTCCAGCAGCAACATACCGAGCTGACGGGGGATGATGCCCTGAACAACTTCATGGACACGATCAAGGGCGGCATCGAAAAAGGCTTCAAGGAAGCGCGCGACATCCTGAAAGGCTTGAAAGTGCTGGGCGGCGACATCGCCGCCAACATCGACAAAACCTACGACCTGGTGCAGAAAGGTCTGGACGCTTTTGTCTCCAATCAAAGGCAGTCCACCTCTACCGACGAATCCCAAACCGGCAGCAAGGTGGCATAACAAAAGTCGGGGTCAGGTCGAGCAATCGGACACGGGCTCAGCCGCTGCGCGGCTGAGCCCGTGTCCGATTGCTCGACCTGACCCCGACTTTTATTTCGATACTTCGACGCGGTTGCGGCCGGCTTCTTTGGCGCGGTAGAGGGCGGCGTCGGCGGTGGCGATGAGGGTGGTGTCGTCCTGGGCCGGGGCGAGGGCGGCGACGCCGAAGGAGCTGGTGATGTGGGGCAGGGGCTCCCGCATGTCGCTGAAGACGACGGCTTCGCGCATGCGCTGGCACAGGCGGCCGGCGACCGCTTCGGCGACTTGCACGTTCGTGTCGGGCAGCACCACCATCATTTCTTCGCCGCCGTAGCGCACGGCGAAGTCGCTTGGGCGCAGGGCGCCTGTCAGTACTTGCGCGGCGGTGCGCAGGGCTTGGTCGCCTTGCAGGTGGCCGTGGCTGTCGTTGAATTTCTTGAAGTGGTCGATGTCGAGCATGATCAGCGACAGCGGCTGGCCGGTGGCTTGGGCGCTGGCGACCAGTTGCGGCAGGAAGTCGTTCAGCCAGGCGCGGTTATACAGGCCGGTCAGGCCGTCGACCATCGAGAGCTGGCGATAGAATTCGCCGAGCTTTTGGCGCCGGCGCAGTTGTGCGTTGGCGGCGCGGATGCGGAAGGACAGCATCCGCAGCAGGTTGCGGGCGACGCCATTCGCTGCGTCGATCAATTGCCAGGCCAGCTCGGATTCGATCACCAGCAATTCGCTTTGCTCGAGCGCGGTAATGGTGGCCTGGTTGGCTTCATCGTCCAGCACCGCTTGTTCGCCCACGCATTCGCCGGGGAGAATCTTGCTGATGGTGGTGCCGTCGGACATGCCGGTGCTGGTGTCGGCCGCCACTGACAGGGCGCCGCGCAGCACGATGAAAAGGCGGGCGCGTTGCGGGTCGGTGACGACTTCGCCCTGTTCGACCTGGACGATCGGGCAGTCCTTCAGCAGCGGTGCGACGCGCAGGCTGTCGGCGCCGCGGAACAGTTGCAAGGACTGGATCTGGTGAGCGGATGCGCCAAAGGCGCCAATCGGTTTCAAGATGAACTTTCTTACTGCGGTATCAACAGGTGTTAATGATAGCCTAAGTGTGGTTCAATATCGGCCATGAAATACACCGATATCCTTGGCACGCAACACGCGGCCGATCCAAATGCCCGCATCGTGTCGCTGGTGCCTTCGATTACCGAGCTTCTTTGCGACCTGGGACTGGCGCCGCAACTGGTGGGCCGCACCGGGTTCTGCATCCATCCCGCCGACGTGGTGCGCGATATCCCGAAGGTGGGCGGTACCAAGGACGTCAACATCGAGAAGATCCGCAAGCTGGCGCCTACCCACCTGGTGGTGAACATCGACGAGAACGAGAAGCCTACCGTCGACAAGCTGGCGGAGTTCGTGCCGAATATCGTGGTGACGCATCCGATCGAGCCGCGCGATAACCTGGCACTGGTGCAGCTGATGGGCGGGGTGTTCTGCGCGCAGGAGAAGGCGGATGCGTGGTGCGCGGAATTCGAGCGCGAACTGGCGCTGGTGCAGCCTGGCCGTCCGCAGCGTGTCTTGTATTGCATCTGGAAAGATCCCTGGATGACGGTGTCGCGCGATACCTATATCGCCCGCATGCTGTCCATGATCGGCTGGTCGATTCCGGAACTGGGCGACAAGCGTTATCCCGCCTTCACCTGGGACGAGGCGCTGCTGCGCGATATCGACCAGGTGCTGCTGTCGTCCGAGCCTTACCGCTTCACGGAAGAACACGTGGATGCGCTGGAGCGCCAGATCGGCAAGCCGGTGCAGCTGGTGGATGGGGAGATGATGTCCTGGTACGGCAGCCGTGCCTTGCAAGGTATCCGATACCTGAAAGGCCTGGCCGCCGCGGGCTAAGGTTTATTCCTCAGCCTCTTCGAAGTTGGGCTGCGGGGTATGGCGTTTGCCATCGTTCAGGCGGCCCAAGGCGCTGTCGATGGCTCGTTGCAGCTTGTCTGCTGCGCCGTGGATGGATTGATGCAGGGTTGCGTCGTGGTCGGTGACGGCAATCGGCTGGTAGCCGTTGACGCGGGCCTCGATCATGCAGCGGATATCGCCGTCAGAGGACTTCTGTGCATTGCCTTCGCTGAGGTGGACGTCGACGCGTCCGATGTGCTCGCCGAACCGGTGGAGTGCAGTTTTGACCACTTCTTTCACATGGTCGTCCAGGCCTGCAGTACGTTCGATGGTTTTGTCGGTGTTCACACTGATTTGCATATACAGCTCCCGTTTGTTAACCAAAACGTGTTGCCACGCGATTTCATCATACGCCTACATCAACGAAGCCGCCATATTCACAAATAATCCCAGGATAAGAAGATTGAAGAAGAAGCTCAGCACGGACTGGGCCAGCACCAGGCGGCGCATGGAGGATGATGGCACCGATACGTCCGAGGTCTGGGCGGCGACCGCGATCGTGAACGAGAAATACAGGAAGTCCCAGTAATCCGGCTGGGTTTCGCCGCCGGGGAAGGATAGTGGGCGCTGGTGGCTGCGCGCGTCGTAGTACAGGTGGGCGTAGTGGAAGCAGAACAGGGTGCCGACCAGGAACCAGGAGCCGACCAGGGTCAGGACCACGAAGGCATAGTGCGGGCCGCGCTGGCTGACGGCCATGTCGCGCAGGGTGGCCAGCTCGGTGCTGAGGGCGGCCATGCTCATGACGGTCGCCACCACCAGGCTGGCGAGGATGACGGATCCTTTTTCGTCCTGCTGTGCGGAGATTCGCTTTACCGTCCGGTGGTCCGCCCGCATCATCATCCAGCCCATTGAGATCAGGTAGGTCCAGACTGCGATATCCCAGGCCGACAGGGCGCGCACCAGCGGTTTAAGGGATGAAGGCAGCAGCACGCCCGCCACAATGCCGACGCCAATAGCGGCGCTCAGGTGGGGACGGCTGCGAATCATGTGGTAGGCCATGTCGTTCTAATAGTACTACTTGTCGTGGTGAGGGAAACGGTCCATGCGCGACAGGATAGGGAAGCGCCATGCCCAGAGGCCAGTCACCGCCAGCGTGGCGACGCCGCCGAAGATCACGGCGCGCGTCAGGCCCAGCCAGCCTGCGGTAATGCCGGATTCGAATTCGCCCAGCTCATTGGAGGCGCCGATGAACACCGCGTTGACCGCGCTGACGCGGCCGCGGATTTCGTCCGGCGTTTCGAACTGCACCAGCAGGTGGCGCACGTAGACGCTGATCATGTCGCCGGTGCCGAGCAGCAGCAGACATACGAGTGCGACGCTGAAGCTGGTGGTAAAACCCAGCATCACGGTGCAGACTCCGTAGACCGCAACGCCGCCGAACATCCAGGCGCCTACGCGCCGCGTGATCGGCCAGAACGCCAGGGCGATCGAGCACAGTGCGGCGCCTGCGCCAGGCGCAGTGCGCAGCAGGCCAAGCCCGGTGGGGCCGGTATGCAGGACGTCATGCGCCAATGCGGGCAGCAGGGCAGTGACGCCGCCAAACAGCACGGCAAACAGGTCGAGCGAAATCGCGCCGAGCATGATGGGGCGCGACCAGACAAAGCGCATGCCTTCCATCACGCTGTGCCAGGTGGCAGGTTCCTTGCGCGTGGCTTGCGGGGCGGGGCGCGTGAGAAGCATCAGCAGCACGGCCAGCAGCAGCATGGTGGAGGTGACGGTGTATACGGCGGTGGGCCCGTAGATGTACAGCAGGCCGCCCAGCGTCGGGCCAAGGATCACGGCAACCTGGAAGGTGGAACTTGCGAGCGCTACCGCGCGGCTGAAATCTTCGGTAGGCACCATATTCACCAGCACCGCCTGGGTGGCCGGCATCATGAAGGCCCGCGCGCTGCCATACAGGGCCAGCACGGCGAAGATCGGCCACACTGCGCCAAAGCCGCTGTGCGTGTAGCCAAGCAGCGCCAGCCCGCATACCAGCTGGGCGCCGAGGCAGGTGGCGATGATGTTGCGGCGGTTGTAGCGGTCGGCGGCATGGCCTGCGTACAGGATCAGCAGCAGGAAGGGCGCGAACTGCGCCAGCCCGATCATGCCGAGGTAGTAGAGGTTCTTGGTCTGTGCGTAGACTTGCCAGCCGATGGCGACGTTCTGCATTTGCACGGCGATGGTGCCGAGCAGGCGGGCTGACAGGTAGAAGGCGAAGTTGCGGTGGCGGAGGACTGCGAAACCGTTTGATGGCATACGTATGGCGTGCTATGAGGCGCCGCGCGCCCCATGGCACGCAGCGCATGGGTGGAACTTAAGGTTGTTGAAGGTCTGCTTCTGAGGTGAAGGCGTCGGCAAAGAACTCTTCTTCCGGCAGCTTGCAATCCTTGACGAAATCGCGCTTGGCCGATTCGACCACGATCGGGGCGCCGCAGGCGTAGACCTGGTGGCCCGACATATCCGGCAGGTCGTCGATCACCGCCTGGTGCACGAAGCCGGTACGGCCGGTCCAGTTTTCTTCCGGCAGCGCGTCGGACACCACCGGCACGTAGCTGAAGTGCGGGATCTCTTGCGCCCACTGGCGGCACAGGGCATCCATGTACAAGTCCTGCGGACGGCGGCCGCCCCAGTACAGCGTCATAGGGCGCTTGGAGCCGTTGGCGCGTTCATGTTCGACAATTGCCTTGATCGGCGCGAAGCCGGTGCCCGATGCCAGCAGCACCATCGGCTTGTCGGAATCGTCGCGCACGAAGAAGGTGCCCAGCGGGCCTTCGAAGCGCAGGATGTCGCGTTCCTTCATGGTGCTGAACACCTGGTCGGTGAACAGGCCGCCCGGCATGTGGCGGATGTGCAGGGTGATCGCGCCGCCTTCAGGTGCGGTGGCGATCGAGTAGGCGCGGCGTTTGCCGTCGCGCAGCAGGAATTCGAGGTATTGACCGGCCTTGTACTGGAAGGTTTCATTGGCCGGCAGTTGCAGCGTCAGCACCATCACGTCCGGCGCCATTTTTTCCAGCGCGTTGACGCGGGTCGGCATTTTCTTGATCGGGAATTCGCCGCTGCCCACGACTTCGCGCGCCTGGAGCACCAGGTCCGAATGCGGGATGGCGCAGCAGAACAGGGACATGCCGGCCGCTTCTTCTTCCTCGCTCAGGGCGCGGCGCTGGTGTGCCTTGTGGTTGACGGAGCCCGACACAACCTTGCCTTTGCAGGAGCTGCAGGCGCCGTTCTTGCACCCGTATGGCAAGCCGACACCGGCGCGCATGGCCGCGGCCAGGACGGTTTCGTCTTCTTCGCAGCTGAATTGGTGGCCGCTAGGCTGAACAGTAATTTGGAAAGACATACAATCTTAAAAATGGAAATCAGTAAAAAATTCAACAAGCCGCGCCTGCTGGTCCTCGGTTGCGGCGATGTGGGCATGCGTTTGCTGCCTTTGGTGCGCGATCACTACCGCGTATTTGCCGTCACCAGCCAGCGCGAGCGCTTTGCCGAATTGCGTGCGGCGGGCGCCGTGCCGCTGCTGGCCGACCTGGACCAGCCTGCGTCGCTGCGTCGCCTGGCCGGGCTGGCGCAACAAATCGTGCACCTGGCTCCACCGCCGGGCGAGGGCAAGCTTGATAGGCGCACCCGCAATGTGACCGCCATTTTACCTGACCGGGCGCAAGTGGTTTATGTGAGCACCACAGGGGTGTATGGCGACCTGGGCGGGCGGCTGGTGGATGAAACCCAGGCCGTGGCGCCGCGCAACGCCAGGGCGCTGAGGCGGGTGGATGCGGAAAACGTGCTGCGCGCGTGGGCCAGGCGCGCGAACGGACGCCTGGCCATTCTGCGGGTGCCTGGCATTTATGCATCCGACCGCTTGCCGCTCAAGCGCCTGGAGCAGGGCACGCCGGCCTTGCGCGCGGAAGATGATGTTTACACCAACCATATCCACGCCGATGACCTGGCGCGTGTGGTGCTGGCCGCTTTGCAGCGTGGTTTAAGTAACCGTGTGTATCACGCAGTGGATGACACGAAGCTCAAAATGGGGGACTATTTCGATATGGTCGCCGATCATTTCGGCATGCCTCGCCCACCTCGCCTGGATCGTGCGGCACTGGCGCAGGCGGTGGCGCCGACTCTGTTGTCCTTCATGTCGGAGTCGCGCAGGCTGGCAAATCGGCGCCTGAAGGAGGAATTACAGGTACGGCTGCTGTATCCTGATGTTGCAGCAGCCTTGCGTTGCATCAAGCGCTTGTGATGCTGCAGGCGCTATCTTGTGCCAATGTCTGCCAAGGAGGCCGCCATGTACAGCCACCCCACCAAGGAGCAAGTCAGGGTTTATCTTTCCCAGCGCGGCCATGCCCACCTGCCGCCGCCTTCGCCGGAGGAAATCCGGCGCCGCCTCGACTGGCGTCCGGAGTACACTCCCATGCCGGCAGCCTTGATGTATCTTCCGCCGGCCTTGGCCTGGGTCACGTTTGCCTGGTTCTGCTTACCGTTTACTTTGGCAAGAAACGACCAAAAGTAGCCTTTTTATTAAACTACCTTAATTACTAGCACAGCTGTGGGCGCTAGAATCTATCAAAATCTCACGACAGTTGCCCCGCATTAAGCGAACGGCAATAAAACGGTGTATGATTACGTCCGTGTGCCGAAAATTGCGTCAATAACGGCTTTTTCTGGCGCTCTTTGTCGAAAATTCCGCCAATAATTTTGTTGCGACCACGCAACATATTGAAAAAGTACTAGTCATGAGCTCTCTGAAAGAAATTACTGCTTCGTCGTCTTACAATCCAAACCGCGTCCTTGACGCCATCATTGAAAAGCTGCAGCTGAAAAATGATGCCGCCCTGTCTCGTGCCCTGGAAGTTGCGCCACCTGTGATCTCCAAGATCCGCCATAACACGCTGCCTATCGGCGCGACCATCTTGATCCGCATGCATGAAATCAGCGATTTCAGCATTCGCGAACTGCGCGACCTGATGGCGCACTAAGCTTCCGTCCGGATGCAAAAAAACGGCCGCACCTGCTTGCAGGTGGCGGCCGTTTTTATTTGCTCGTCTAGCCGGGGTCAGGATGCTGCCAGGCGTGGGCGGGCGGAGTAGAACAGGTTTTGCGATGCAGACTGGGCTTCGGCGCTGACGCGGCCCGAGTAGGCGGTTTTCGCTTCGGCAGCCACACGGCCGGAGTAAGCTGTTTTTGCTTCAGTTGCCACACGGCCCGAGTAGGCGGTTTTCGCTTCGGCAGCCACACGGCCGGAGTAGGCCGTTTTCGCTTCAGTTGCCACGCGGCCGGAGTAAGCCGTTTTCGCTTCGGCTGCCACGCGGCCAGAGTAGGCGACTTGCGGCGACGCTTCGGCGGCTACCCGGCCAGAGTAAGCGACCGCTACGCGGCCGGAGTACGCCACTTGCGGCGCGGCGTTAGCGGCTACGCGGCCGGAATATGCAACCTGAGGTGCGGCTTCGGCAGCGACACGTCCCGAGTAGGCGACCTGTGGCGCGGCGTTTGCGGCGACACGGCCGGAGTAAGCGACTTGCGGTCCGGCTTCGGCAGCGACACGTCCCGAGTAGGCGACCTGTGGCGCAGCTTCAGCGGCGACACGGCCGGAGTAAGCGACTTGTGGTCCGGCTTCGGCAGCGACACGGCCGGAGTAAGCGACTTGTGCGCCGGCTTCTGCGGCAACGCGGCCAGAGTAGGCGACTTGTTCGCCGGCGACACGGCCGGAGTAAGCAACTTGCGCCTCGTCCGCCGGGGCGGCGACGCGGCCCGAGTAGGCAACCGCGCTGCGGAAATAATCCTCGCCGAAGGTCTCTTCATAGAGTTCCTTCATGCGGTTGCCGACGCGCTCATGCGCCTCTTCGTCATCCTCGCCGCGCAGGCCGATGTATGGGAAATGGTGCAGGTAGTAGCCGAATACATTCTCGCAATCGATGAAGTACTTCATGGTATCCAGGATGTGGTAATGCCAGAAGATATCCACATCCATCAACGGAGCAGTTTGCTCGTTAGGGAAGGTTTTCATCAGGTAGAGGAAGCGGCGGTATTCGAATTCAACAGCATTGACCTTTTCCAGCGACCAGCCTTCGCCAGATTCCACATGCATCAATTTCACCTTGATAGGTTCCAGATCGAGGTCGGCAATAGCCTTGAAGCTTTCAGCTGAAATCATGAGTGACATCCCTTTAAAGTGAACGTATTTAAGACCGAAGGAGAGAGAAAAGACGCCGTTCTAGGGGGCTGGTATGTAGTGCCAGGGCATCTGTGGCGTTCGGAGTTGGGAACGCGTGTTGATGTAGATCAACTAGCTCAAGTATAGACTTCGCCCCCGCCAATGCAAGTAACAATTTAAGCGTGCGCGGCATAAACAACACAGAATAAGCTCCTTTTAAATCAATAGCTTGTCGCGTCGTCAAATGTTACAAATGCATTTTTGCTGAGCAGTGGAAAGGGAGTTTGATGTTGATCAACAACTGCGCGGTTCTTTCCTACCAAGTGGTAAAAAAGCCTAAGCGCTGAGACGCATGTCTTCGGCAGGGGCAACGCGGTAGCCGATCGGGACAGCAATGCTGACGGTGGTGCCACCGTGGGTGAGGCTATTAATGGAGCAATTCCCGCCAAGAAGGCTGATGCGCTCCTCGATGCCGACCAGGCCAAAGGAGCCAGCCTTATGCCGGCTGGCGTTGTTGATGCCGATGCCGTTGTCGCTGATGGTCATGCGCAGCATGCCGTGCGACTGGTGAAGATCAACGTGTACGACGCTGGCGCCGGCATGCTGGTGAATATTGCTAAGAGACTCTTGCAGGACGCGGAAGAAGGCTGTGGCGCAATGGTCATCGACGCCATGATCGGCCACAGCATCTTCCACAAACTCGCACTTGATGCCGGAACGCTGGCGGAATTGTGCGATTTGCCACTCCACCGCCGCCGATAAGCCCAGGTCCAGCACATTCGGCCGCAAATCATTGATGATCTGGCGCACGCTGCGGATTGTGTTGTCGATCTGGTGCAGCGTGGCGCGCGCCCGCGCGTGCAGGCGAGGATGCGTTTTCTCGGTGCGGGTGGCGAGGATATCGGCCTCGATGCGCAAGGCCAGCAGGTTCTGGCCCAGGTCATCGTGGATCTCGCGAGCGATACGCTTGCGTTCCTCCTCTTTGATATGGTCGGCGTGGGCGGCGAGGCGGCGCAAGCGATGGTGGGACAGTTGCAGGCGCGCCTGGCTGTCGCGCAGCTCGCGCGTCATGGCCCGCGCCATTTTCACAGCGCGGCGGCGTGACGATGCGAGCGTGACAAATAGCGCATAAATCAGCACGCTGGCGCCAAAGCCCATGCTTGCCGCCAGCATCGGCAGGAACTGGTCGAAGCGCGAGAACAGTTCACGTTTGGGCACGCTGAACTGGGCCTGCCAGGTGCGTCCGTGGAATTGCACCGGCAAGGTGGTGATGAAATGCTCGCCGTCGGCGCTCACTGCACCGGGCTGGCTGTCGAACAGCCATGCACCTGGTTTGCCATCGTTGTTTCCATCGCGCAGTGCGACGCGTACGGCGCGTACCGGCATTTCGCCCAGAGCCGACTCCACCAGGCGTGGAACGCTGAAGCCCAGGCCCACCGAGCCAATGCAGGCCGCACGGCGTTCGGTAACGGTCCCCATGGGCATGCCGTTGCGGTAGATGGGAATGCGCATCGCCATGCCGACATGGGTTGGAGCGCTGCGCAAAGGGATGGGCTGGCCCGAGCTGCTCATGACGCCCTGGTCGCGAGCGGTGAACAACGCGTCTGCCACGCCGGGGCGGGCCGCGATATCGAGGCCATAGCGGTCGCCAAAGCCTTCCAGCGGCTCAATCAGGGTTAGCACCGCGTATTCGCGCCGGCGGCCGGCGGGGTGGAGGCGGTATTCGGGATACAGGCTGTCGTTCAGCTGGTGCTGACGCGCTTCCGCCGCCGGGCGCTGGGCTTCCGTGTAGTACTCGGCAAAGTTGATGTTGTCGATGGCCGGGTAATTGTGTTCGAGGTCCAGGCCGCGCACGTAGCGGTGAAAGCTCTCCCGGGTCACTTCGCCGCCGGCCTGGAAGTAGCTGGCGGCGGCGCGCAGCACATCGGTATAGGCCTTGATGCTGGCATTGATGTTGAACTGGGTATTACGTGCCTGGTTCTGGAAGCGCTCGCGGGCCTCGCTTTCCACCGAGCGCGTGGCTACCGTATAGAGGCTGGCGCCCACGCCCAGCGATAGCGCGACGCCAAGCCACCACAAGGGCTTGGCGGGGGCGAGCAAGCTGAACTGGAGGCGGGTCATTGCTCGAATATAAGAATTTCCCCTATTCAAGGTCAAGTTGCAAAAACGCCACTTTGATTGAAATCAAACCAACATGAAAAAAGCCGCCCGAAGGCGGCTTTTTGACCACAAAAGGCAGACTTATTTAGTCCAGCTGTCTTTCAGGGTGACGATGCGGTTGAAGACCGGCTTGCCCGGCTGCGACAGCACGCGGTCGGCGACAAAGTAGCCGTGGCGTTCGAATTGGAAGCGCTGCTCCGCGGCGGCATCCTTCAGGCCCGGCTCCAGGTAGGCTTTCACGATTTCCAGCGCTTTCGGGTTCAGGAATTCCTTGAAGTCCTTGCCGCCGGCGTCCGGCTTTTCATCGGTGAACAGGCGGTCGTACAGGCGCACTTCCGCTTCCAGGGCTGCTTCGGCGCTGACCCAGGTGATATTGCCTTTGACCTTGTAGGTATCCGCGCCCGGGGTGCCGGACTTGGAATCTTCGAAGTACTTCACGCGTACCGCGGTGACCTTGCCGTTGTCGTCCTTGTCGTAACCGGTGCATTCGGCCACGAAGCCGTACTTCAGGCGCACGCGGCTGCCTGGCTGGTCGCCTACCGGCGGGGTGAAGCGGAAGTAGCCTTTGGTTGGCACTTCCATGAAGTCTTCTTCCTCGATCCACAGTTCGCGGGTGAACGGGAACGTGCGGTGGCCCAGTTCCGGGTGGTGCGGGTGGACCGGCGAGGTGCATTCAACCGACTGGCCTTCCGGGAAGTTCTCGACGATCAGTTTCAGTGGACGCAGCACCGCGATGGCGCGCGGGGCCTTCGGGTCCAGGTCTTCACGCACGGCGCCTTCCAGTACGCCGAAGTCGATCCAGCCGTCGGACTTGGTCACGCCGGTGCGTTCGCACATCAGCTGGATGCCTTCCGGAGTGAAGCCGCGGCGGCGCATGCCGGCCATGGTTGGCAGGCGCGGGTCGTCCCAACCGTCCACGATGCCTTCTTCCACCAGCTGGCGCAGCTTGCGCTTGGAGGTGACGATGTAGGTCAGGTTCAGGCGCGCGAATTCATACTGGTGCGGTACTGGTTTCTTGAAGAAGCCGCCCTCGGACAGCACTTCCAGCAGCCAGTCGTAGAATGGACGGTGGTCCTGGAATTCCAGGGTGCAGATCGAGTGCGTGATGTTTTCCAGCGCGTCCGAAATCGGGTGCGTGTAGTCGTACATCGGGTAGATGCACCAGTCGTCGCCCGTGCGGTGGTGGTGGGCGTGGCGGATGCGGTAGATGGCCGGATCGCGCATATTCATGTTCGGCGAGGACATCGCGTCTTCGCTGATCTTGGCGCGCAGGATGTGTTCACCGTCCTTGTACTTGCCGGCCTTCATATCGCGGAACAGCTGCAGGTTTTCTTCGACCGAGCGGTTGCGGAAAGGCGAGTTGGTGCCAGGGGTGGTGAAGTTGCCGCGGTTGGCGGCCATGTCTGCGGCGCTCTGGCTGTCGACATAGGCTTTGCCTGCTTTGATCAGGTATTCGGCCATCTCGTACAGCTTGTCGAAGTAGTCCGACGCGAAGTACAGGTGGTTGCCGGCGCCGACCGGGCCCTTGTAGTCCCAGTCGAAACCGAGCCAGCGAACGCTGTCCATGATGGAGTCGACGTATTCCTGTTCTTCTTTTTCAGGGTTCGTGTCGTCGAAACGCAGGTGGCAGCGGCCACCGAAGTCGCGCGCCAGGCCGAAGTTGGTGTAGATGGACTTGGCGTGACCGACGTGCAGGTAGCCGTTTGGCTCAGGCGGGAAGCGGGTGATGACCGGAGGCAGGCCTTCGCGGGTATGCGCGCCGGAGGCCAGGTCGGCCTCGACGATATTGCGCAGGAAGTTGGGCGCGGGGGCGTGGGTTTTTTCGTTGCTCATGTATGTTTTAGTTCTTTAAAACCGGTAAACCAGGGTATGACCCAAGGGTCAGACCCTGTCAGCTCCACCGCCAGGGGTTTGGGTTTGAGGCCTTTGATTTTCGTCGAAGTTCAAAAGCCTTAAACCTTAACCCCGGCTGCCGAGCAGTCAGGGTCCGACCCGTGGGTCGTACCCTGGTTTACCGGTTTTAGGGTGATATTCAGCGTAAACAGGGCATTTTATAGGATAATTCGTCCTTACGCGTTTAAAAACCGGCCCGGAGTTGCAATATGGAAAATTTATATAATGTGCTCGGTGTCGCGCCCAATGCCTCTGACGAGGAAATCAAGAAGGTCTATCGTTCCCTGGCCATGCGTTTCCACCCGGACCGCAACCAGGAACCGGGCGCAGATGCCCGCTTCAAGGCCATCGTCAAAGCTTACGAAGTGTTGTCCGATCCCGAAAAACGGGAAGAATACAACCAGAGTGTGCACCACCGCATCATCATCGACCCGGAAGCGGAAGCCTACCAACAGTGGCGTTCCGTCTTCAGCGTCAACGGCGTGACGATCCCCGCCGCCTGATTCAAGAGAAAGCAGCAGCAAATGAGAAAAGTACACCCAGAGTTCGCCTACCAGGCGCGCGAACTGGAAGGGCAGATCGAGGGCATCCTCGGCGATCCGCCCGACCACAAGAACTACAAGAAGATGGTTGAAGCACTGCGTGCGGAATACCTGAACGGCGGCGGCATCGACGATTTGAACATGATGGCTTTCGCCCTGGTGGATGTCATTGAATTCCACGACCCGAAGGCCGCCTTTGCTGACGCAGAAGACTTCGAGTACGGGGACCCGGCCCGCGTGTTCGGCGCCGCGACCTGCCCGAAAGCGGCAGGCCTGTTGGAAGCGCTGGAAGAGAACCACCCGGACCTGGCGCGCCAGGCCATCATCACCGCGCTGCTGCACAAGCATCCGCGCATGTGGGACGACGAGGACACGTCGCTCGACCGCCTGGCTGAAGGCGACGAGGGCGATGATGAAGACGATTACGCGGATGATGTCGCAACCGACGACTTCACCGGCATCTTTGACCAGCAGGAGGATTGAGCATGACCGACAAGAATCTGCCAGCTATTCGCAAGCAGGTCACTGAACTCGTGCTGGCCGGCTCCCTGGAGCACGCCGAGCGCGCCTTTGCCGAAGCGGCCGACCAGCACGGCGACCTGGCCGTGGTGGAAGTGCTGCAGGAGCTGCCTCCGCACGTGACCGCGCTGCACATGTCCGGCTTCGACGGCGGCAAGATGTCGCTGGCGACCCTGCTGGTGCCACCGAAGCAGTGGGCCGAGAGCCTGGCCTACCTGGCCGCCACCTGGCCGGACGACATGATCGAAGACGACCCTGAGCGTATCGCCGAATCGCTGTTCGCCCACATCCACGGCGTAGTGTTCGGCACCGAAGACGAAGAGCGCCGCGCCGAGTTGTTGAAGGAAGCATCGGCCACCGACTGGGGCTGCACCGCCTTCGCAATCCTGTTCTCGCTGGCGCCGAAGGAAGTGCTGGAAGTGGCGGGCGAGGTGATCTCCAAAGGCGCCTACCTGACCGGCCAAACCGCATCCGACAACGACATCGTGCCCGTTGCCGTCGCACTGGCGCAAGCCAATGAAGATGGTTGGGACCGCGCCCTGTTCGAACTGTTCCCGGAATTCCGCCACAGCGCTGACCTGGCCGACGCGGAATTCAGCGACGACCCGGACGAAGAGCCCGAACACCTGCAGCGTTCCACCAAGGAGCTGCTGTACCGCTTGCGCAAGCAAGTGCCGACCACCCGCAGTGGCACCGGCCGCGAACGCGCACGCCGCTCGATCGGTACGGGGATCTTCGGCTGATGCTGCCCGCACTCGTCAAAGAAAGCCTGCCGCGACTGACCCGCGCCATCAAACTCCTGCCGGGCGACGACCGCGAAGACGCGGCTGTCATCCTGGCCGAAGAATTGAGCGGCATCACCGCCATGGTCGCGGACAAGTTCACCAACAACCGCACGGCGGAAGGCATCCAGAAAGCGGTCAACCTGACCGTTGGCGGCGTGTCGCTCGGCCTGGAGCAAGTGCTGACCGTCGATTCCGACGAGCTGGCGCTGGACTTCCTGGTGGAGCAGGGCGCCGAGCTGGCCTTCCAGGCGGGCTTCCGCCAGCTGAAGGACCTGGCAGCGATGCCGGAAGATACGCTGATCGGTGAATACGACAATGACCCGATGTATGCACAGCGCCGCCTGCGCGACCTGTTCTTCGACATCTGCTTTACAGAGCCTGGCGCCAATTGGGACGGTCCTTCCAAGTACCAGACCCAGTTGAAGCAGCGGCAGGAAGTGCAGGCCGTTGTGCGCCTGGCGAACTGGCTGCGCCGACATAATGCGGAAGGCGCGATCAAGGATCCGGACCTGAATGCGGAAGGCGTGATTGCGCTGGCGATCATCTTCGCGGTGGAAGGCGGCGGCCGTATCGTCGCTCGCACCGGCCAGAAAGAGTTTGAACGCTTCGTGAAGGCCGTTCGCAAGGCCAAGCCGGATTACGAGGCAGGCTATGAAGCGCTGGTGGCAGCGGTGCCGGAGCAGCATCGTCCCGTGTTGTTGAACCGCATCGAGCTGTATCGCCGCACCTGCACCGTGCTGCAAAAGCTGCCTGGCCGTTTTGCGATGAAGACGTTGTGGACCGAGCTGGAAAATTACGCCGGCTCCGAACTCGACGCCGATTACGACTGAGACTCGGCCTGCACCTCGCGGGCCAGCCGCACAAAAGCCTCCACCAGGAGGCTTTTTTCATTTTTTCGCTGCGCAAGCTGTAGTGAAGTAGTCGCCGCCGCATCATCCAGCGGGCGATACACCGCCCCCTCCAGGTGCATGGACTGGAACGGCGACGGCAGCACCGACACCCCGATCCCCGCAGCGACCAACCCGATAATCGTCGCAGCCTCACCAGCCTCCATCGCCACTTGCGGCACAAAGCCCGCCGCACGGCACATGCCCATGATCGCGTGGTTGATGCCCACACCGGACTCCTTCGGATACATCACCCATGGCAACGCCGCCAGGTCCGCCACCTTCACCTTGCGCTTACGCGCCAGGGGCGAATCGCTCGCCACGACCAGCAGAAGCGCATCGCGCCGCAAGGTAGTCAAGGACAGCTGTTCCGGCAGCGCGATTTCCGGCGGACGCACGAAACCCAGGTCCAGCTTGCGCGCCTCGAGAGCATCGATCTGGTGCAGCGTGGTCATTTCATGCAGGGTTAACGCCACGTCCGGATAAAGCTGGCGATAGCGGCGGATGGTGCGCGAAAACAGCGGCGTAAAAGGCGTCGAGAAAGTGAAGCCCACGCGCAGTTCGCCCGCCTCGCCGCGCTGCGCCCTGCGAGCCCGTTCCGCCGCGCGGTCGGACTGCGCAAGGATGGCCCGCGCATCTTCCAGGAACAGCTTGCCCGCCTCGGTCAGTCGCACCCAGCGCTTGCTGCGATCTAACAGGCGCGCGCCAACTTCGGCCTCCAGCGCCTGGATCTGCTGCGACAGGGGAGGCTGGCCGATGTGCAGCCGCTCGGCTGCGCGAGTGAAACTCAGCTCCTCGGCCACGGCCACGAAATAGCGCAAGTGACGCAGTTCCATAATATTCAAAAGCGATTAATAACGCCTCAAATATATATTGGACAGTAATACAGGGCAATCCTAAGATGAATTCACCATGAAAGCCCTCCTGCACCCCACCAACCGCGCCATGTTCTTTGGCGGCTTCTCCTGCTTCGCATTGTTGTACTGCGTGCAACCGCTGATGCCGCTGCTCTCCCACGAATTCGCGCTGACGCCAGCGCAGAGCAGCCTTTCCCTGTCGCTGGCGACGGCCGCCATGGCGGTCACACTGGTGGCATCGAGCGCCATCTCCGACCGCTACGGGCGCAAGCCGCTGATGGTCGCCGCGCTCGCCATTTCCGCCGTGATGACCCTGCTGTGCGCCCTTGCCGACGGCTACGGCCAACTGCTGGCCGCACGCGTCCTGCTCGGCGTAGCGCTGGGCGGCATGCCCGCCGTTGCCATGGCTTACCTCGCGGAAGAAATTGAGCCAGAATCGCTCGGCCTGTCGATGGGCTTATATATCAGCGGCAGCGCGTTCGGCGGCATGGTCGGCCGCATGGTGACCTCGGTGCTGAGCGACTTCTACTCCTGGCGCGTGGCGCTGGTGGCGATGGGCGTGGCCGGCGTGTTCGCGGCCATCGAATTCTGGCGCAGCCTGCCCGAATCGCGCCGTTTCCGCCCGTCGGCCGGCGGCTGGCGCGCGCTGCCAGGGAATGCACGCAAGCACCTGTCCGACGAAGGCTTGCCGTGGCTATTCGTGCTCGCATTCCTGCTGATGGGCTGCATGGTCAGCGCCTACAACTACATCAGCTATCGCCTGCTCGCGGCGCCGTTCGAACTGCGCCAGAGTGTGGTGGGCGGCATTTCCTTCCTTTACCTGCTGGGGATTTTCAGTTCGGTCTGGGCCGGCAGGCTGGCCGACCGCTACGGCCGCAAAGGCGTGCTTTACCTTGTGCTGAGCCTGATGCTGGGCGGCATTGTGCTTACGCTCTCGAGCTCGCTGCCGCTGGTCATTGCCGGGCTGGCCTTGTTCACCTTCGCCTTCTTCGCCTCGCACTCGATGACGAGCAGCTGGGTTGGCCGTCGAGCACGCGGCGCAGCGCTGGCATCCGCGCTGTATCTATTCTTCTACTACCTGGGATCGAGCGTGATTGGCTGGGCGGCCGGCATCTTGTGGGGGCGGCTTGGCTGGGCCGGCGTCGTCATGCTGCTAGGAACTTGTCTACTCGGTGCGGTCGCCATCGCGCTGCATCTGCGCCGGTTGACACCAATCACACCCTTGTTGAGCCAGATCAAAGCCGAGGCAGGCTGAGTGAACAACCTGGTGCAACAGATCTCCAAGTCCGACCGGCACATTGGGTGCCGTATCGAGCTAGGAGAACATCATGATGCACGACAGGGAAATCCGAATCAGGCTCAGCAACATCCAGATCGCAGTCAGCCAGGCCGCACAAGCCCTATCAGCCGAGCGCCACCTGACTGGCGAGCTGCGCGAAACGATCCAGAAGCTGGACCGCCGCTCCGACGACATCAGTGAAATGCTGGCCAGCGAAGACTACGCCAACGTCCCCAAACTGGTCGACGACATGGAAGTGCTGGGCGCCCGCGCGCGAAGAGTCTGCGCCAGCGACCGCATGCAAGTGACGCCCGAGATGAAAGCCGTCGTCAACCACATGCACCGCGAGCTAATGGAATTCAAACAGCACCTGCATTGAAGAAGCACCACTCGAGCCCGTGTCCCACCATGGGGTCACACCCGTTTTGAGACACGGGCTCTTGCTTAGCAAGGCAGAGGCCGTGTCTCATTTCGGGTGTGACCCCAAGGTGGGACACGGGCTCTACCGTAGCGATTCAGAGGATGCTTTTGGCGCGGAGGGCGGCGATTTCTTCGTCGCTGCGGCCGAGGACTTCGCGCAGGACTTCGTCGGTGTGCTGGCCAAGCAGGGGCGGGGCCATGTCGGTTTCGGCGGGGCTGGCGCTCAGGCGCATGGGATTGCGGACCAGTTTCACTTTGCCGGCCGTTGGGTGGGCGGTCTCGATCATCATGCCGCGCGCTTGCACTTGCGGGTTCTTGAACACGTCGTGCAGGTCGTTGATTGGGCCGCATGGGACGCCGACTGCTTCCAGTTCCTCAATCCACCAGTCGCGCGGCTTCTGCTTCACCATGTCGGCGAGGATCGGTACCAGCTCGTCGCGGTTCTTCACGCGTAGGGGATTGGTGGCGTAGCGTTCGTGCGTGGCGAGGTCAGGGCGGCCGCCGACTTCGACGAACTTCTGGTATTGGCCGTCGTTGCCGGTGGCGACGATGATGTAGCCGTCGGCGCAGGCGAAGGTCTGGTATGGGACGATGTTGGCGTGGGCGTTGCCCCAGCGCTTGGGCGCTTTGCCGCTATTCAGGTAGTTGGAGCCCATATTGGCCAGCATCGCTACTTGCACGTCCAGCAGCGCCATGTCGATGTACTGGCCTTCGCCTGTGCGGTCGCGGTGGGTCAGCGCGGCCAAGATCGCGATGGTGGAGTACATGCCGGTCATCAGGTCGGTCAGGGCGACGCCGGCTTTCTGCGGGCCGCCGCCCGGCAGGTCGTCACGTTCGCCGGTCACGGACATCAAACCGCCCATGCCCTGGATCAGGAAGTCGTAGCCGGCGCGGTGGGCGTACGGGCCGTCCTGGCCGAAGCCGGTCACGGAGCAGTACACCAGGTCCGGCTTCACTGCTTTCAGCGATTCATAGTCCAGGCCATATTTTTTCAGCTGGCCGACTTTGTAGTTTTCCAGGACCACGTCGGCGTGCTTGGCCAGTTCGCGGATCAGGGCCTGGCCTTCGGGCTTGGAAATGTCGCAGGTGACCGAGCGCTTGCCGCGGTTGGCGGAGAGGTAGTAGGCCGCTTCGGTAGTATCGGCGCCGTTTTCGTCCTTGGCGTAGGGAGGACCCCAGGCGCGGGTGTCGTCGCCGCTGCCGGGCCGTTCGATTTTGATCACGTCCGCTCCCAGGTCGGCGAGGTTCTGCGAGCACCAGGGGCCGGCCAGTACGCGGCTTAAGTCCAGTACGCGAATGTGTCCAAGGGCCTTCGGGGTCATGTTGTCTTCTTCCTACTGTTTTCAGGGAGCGTTAGCTTAACGCATCCAACCGTGTTAGTGTCTTAATCCATGTGGCCATACCCTAAAATCGTTGCGCATCGCGGAGGCGGCACGCTGGCTCCGGAGAACACCATCGCCGGCTTGCGTGCCGGCCTGGCTTATGGTTTTCGCGCGGTGGAATTTGACGTCATGCTGTCTGCGGACGGCATTGGCGTGGTCATGCACGATCCGCATTTTGGCCGCACGGTGTATGGCGATGGCTATGTGCCCAATTTCTCGGCCGCTGAATTGGCGAAGATGGATGCGGGACGTTGGTTCGGTCCTGAGTTCCGTGGCGAGCCGGTGCCGCTGTTCCTGGAGTGGGTCGACTACTGCAAAGAGCACAAGATCTGGATGAATATCGAGATCAAGCCGGCGGAGGGGCATGATGAGGCGACCGGCCGCTGGGTGGCTCATACGGCGCGTGCCCGCTTTGCAGCGGAAGTGGCGGCGGGTGATCCGGCGCAGATGCCTTTGCTGTCGTCCTTCAGCATGTCGGCCCTGGCGGCGGCGCGCGATGCGGCGCCTGACCTGCCACGAGCTTGCCTTTTCGATAAGATTCCTGCGAATTGGCTGGAAACGGCGCGTGAACTGGGCGCCGTGGCGATACACACCAACCATAAGTACCTGACGCCTGAGCAGGCGAAAGCCATCAAAGCGGCGGGCCTGGGCCTGTTCTGCTACACCGTCAATACGCCGGAACGGGCGCGCGAAATCTTTTCCCTGGGTGTGGACGGCTTCTGCACCGACCGCATCGACCTGATCGGGCCGGACTTCACATAGCGGCTTAGAGGCCCCAGCCCACCGCAACGGCGGGCTGTTCACGTATAATCAACCCTTTGCACCAGCCTGCAACCTACCTTTTACGACATGAAATCTGCTGAAATTCGCGAAAAGTTCCTGAAATTCTTCGAATCCAAGGGTCACACGATTGTCCGTTCCAGCCCGCTGGTGCCAGGCAACGACCCAACCCTGCTGTTGACCAACTCCGGCATGGTGCAGTTCAAGGATGTGTTCCTGGGCCAGGATACCCGCCCATACACCCGTGCCACCACCGTGCAGCGCTGCGTGCGCGCCGGCGGCAAGCACAATGACCTGGAAAACGTGGGTTACACCGCGCGCCACCACACCTTCTTTGAAATGCTGGGCAATTTCAGCTTCGGCGATTATTTCAAGCGCGATGCGATTCAGTACGCGTGGGAGCTGCTGACCAAGGTTTATGGCCTGCCGGCTGAAAAGCTGACCGTCACCGTCTATATCGAAGACGACGAAGCCTACGATATCTGGGCTAACGAAATCGGCGTGCCGAAAGAGCGCATCATCCGCATCGGCGACAACAAGGGTTCGCGCTACGCGTCGGACAACTTCTGGCAGATGGCCGATACCGGCCCTTGCGGTCCTTGCACCGAGATCTTCTACGACCACGGCGCCGACATCTGGGGCGGTCCTCCAGGTTCCGCCGAGGAAGACGGCGACCGTTTCATCGAAATCTGGAACCTGGTGTTCATGCAGTTCAACCGCGACGAAGCGGGCGTGATGCACAAGCTGCCAAAGCCTTGCGTGGATACCGGCATGGGCATGGAGCGCCTGGCCGCTGTGCTGCAGCACGTACATTCCAACTACGAGATCGACTCCTTCCAGGCCCTGATCAAGGCTGCCGCGCGCGAAACCGGCGCGACCGACCTGGAAAACAAATCCCTGCGCGTGATCGCTGACCACATCCGCGCCGCTGCCTTCATGATCGTCGACGGCATCATTCCTGGCCCTGAAGGCCATGGCTACGTCCTGCGCCGCATCATCCGCCGCGCACTGCGTCACGGCCACAAGCTGGGCCAGTCGAAGGCATTCTTCTACAAGCTGGTGGAAGACCTGAACAAGGAAATGGGCGCTGCCTACTCCGAGCTGGCAGAAGCCAAGGACCGCGTGGCCCAGGTGCTGAAGGCCGAAGAAGAGCGCTTTGGCGAGACCCTGGAAAACGGCATGAAGATCCTGGAAGCGCAGCTGGCCAAGGATCCTAAGAACCTGGACGGTGGCACCGCCTTCACCCTGTACGATACCTACGGCTTCCCGCTGGACCTGACCGCCGACATCTGCCGCGAACGCGAAGTGACGCTGGATGAAGCGGGCTTCAACGTCGCCATGGAAGCGCAGAAGCAGAAGGCGCGCGAAGGCGGCAAGTTCAAGAAAATGGCTGCTAACGTTGAATACTCCGGCGAGAAGAACAAGTTCGTCGGCTACGACCAGCTGCTGCATAACTCGAAAGTGATCGCCCTGTACGCCAATGGCGCACCGGTGCAGGAATTGAAAGCGGGCGAGCAGGGCATCATCGTCCTGGATACCACCCCGTTCTACGCCGAATCCGGCGGCCAGGTGGGTGACCAGGGCCTGATCACCGGCGCGACCGGCCGCTTCACCGTGGAAGACACGCTGAAGATCCAGGCGGACGTATTCGGCCACCACGGCGTGGTGGAGCAGGGCTCCCTGAAAGTGGGCGATGCTGTCGGCGCGGAAGTGGACCAGCATTCGCGCGGCCGCACCATCCGTAACCACTCGGCGACCCACCTGATGCACAAAGCCCTGCGCGAAGTGCTGGGCTCCCACGTGGCGCAGAAAGGCTCGCTGGTTGATCCGGACAAGGCACGTTTCGACTTCTCCCACACCCAGCCGATGACCGCCGAGGAAATCGCCAAGGTGGAAGCCATCGTCAACGCCGAAATCCTGGCTAACGCCGCGACCCAGTCGCATAACATGTCCTTCGACGACGCTGTGAAACACGGCGCGATGGCGCTGTTCGGCGAGAAGTACGGCGACGAAGTGCGCGTGATGGACATCGGTTCCTCGAAAGAGCTGTGCGGCGGCGTGCACGTGCACCGCACCGGTGATATCGGCTTGTTCAAGATCGTGTCGGAAGGCGGCGTTGCTGCCGGTATTCGCCGCGTGGAAGCCGTAACCGGCGAAGGCGCGCTGGCGCTGGTGCAGGGCATGGCGCGCAAGCTGAACGAAGCTGCTGCCGCGCTGAAGTCGAACCCGGAAGAACTGACCGCCAAGATCACCGCCGTGCAAGACCAGGTGAAGTCGCTGGAAAAAGAACTGGCAGCACTGAAGTCGAAGCTGGCTTCGGGCCAGGGCGATGAGCTGGTCAATAAAGCGGTCGACGTCAAGGGCCTGAAGGTCCTGGCCGCGACCATGGAAGGCGCCGACGTGACCGCGCTGCGCGAAACCATGGACAAGCTGAAGGATAAGCTGAAGTCCGCTGCCATCGTGCTGGCCTCCGTCTCCGACGGCAAAGTCAGCCTGATTGCAGGCGTGACTGCTGACTCGATCGGTAAGGTCAAGGCAGGCGAGCTGGTCAATTTCGTTGCCCAACAAGTGGGCGGCAAGGGCGGTGGCCGCCCTGATATGGCGCAGGCCGGCGGTACCAATCCGGACGCACTGCCAGGTGCGCTCGGTGGCGTTGCAGCATGGGTGGAGTCGCGTATCTGATAGCTGCCAAGACCCGCGCTTGCTAGGGCGGGTCTTTCCTATACTGCAATGTCGTTGGAATTTTGCAACGCAACATTAACTATTTTGGTGCAGTGCGTCACAGGCCCAAAATTGGAGTAGTATGGCGGAACCAGTTGTACAGAAGCGAGATATTGATGAGCGAAACTCTTACTCTCGAGTCCGAGACCATGGAATTTCATAAGGACCTCGACGCGCGCGGCCTGAATTGCCCGCTGCCTATCCTCAAAGCCAAGAAAGCCTTGGCGGAATTGGAAAGCGGCCAGGTGTTGCGTATCGTGGCGACTGATCCAGGGTCGGTTCGTGACTTTCAGGCGTTTGCCAAGCAGACCGGCAATGCGCTCTTGTCCCACGTCCAGCAGGGAACTGAATTTACGTTTTTGATGCGCCGCAAGTAAAAACTGCGGTATGCTACCGGTTGCTGATTTTCGGCGCCGGATTGTACTTAAAAAACGCACGATCGTGCTTTTATTCGGTAAGTGATACCGAATTCCAATATAATCTAGCCCACTAATTTTACTTATCACTTTTTCAAAGGCACACCTATGAAAGTCCTGGTACCTGTCAAGCGCGTCGTCGACTTCAACGTAAAAGTGCGCGTCAAATCCGACGGCACTGGCGTGGACATCGCCAACGTCAAAATGTCGATGAACCCATTCGATGAAATCGCACTGGAAGAAGCGACCCGCCTGAAAGAAGCTGGCAAAGTGACCGAAGTGGTTGCAGTTTCCGCTGGCGTGACCCAGTGCCAGGAAACCCTGCGTACCGGTATGGCGATCGGCGCCGACCGCGGCATCCTGATTGAAACCGGCGTTGAGCTGGAGCCGCTGGCTGTAGCCAAGCTGCTGAAGGCCGTTGCCGACAAAGAGCAACCGCAACTGATCATCCTGGGCAAGCAGGCAATCGACGACGACTCCAACCAGGTTGGCCAGATGCTGGCAGCCCTGCTGAACTGGCCGCAAGCGACCTTCGCTTCGAAGGTTGAACTGGGCGACGGCAAAGTCACCGTGACCCGCGAAGTGGACGGCGGCCTGGAAACCCTGGCGCTGCAACTGCCAGCCATCGTGACCACCGACCTGCGCCTGAACGAGCCGCGCTACGTGACCCTGCCTAACATCATGAAGGCGAAGAAGAAGCCGCTGGAAACCGTCAAGCCGGAAGACCTGGGCGTTGACGTGACCCCACGCCTGAAAACCCTGAAAGTGGCCGAGCCTGCCAAGCGTTCCGCTGGTATCAAAGTGCCTGACGTAGCGACCCTGGTGTCCAAGCTGCGCACCGAAGCTAAAGTCATCTAATTCACCGAATACTCTAGGAACTCAATCATGGTCGCACTCGTAATCGCAGAACACGACAACGCATCCCTGAAGGGCAGCACCCTCCACACCGTTACCGCCGCCGCCAAGTGCGCAGGCGAAGTGCACGTGCTGGTCGCTGGCTCGAACGCCGGCGCCGCCGCTGCTGCCGCCGCTAAAATCGCCGGCGTCACCAAAGTGCTGCACGCTGACGCAGCCCACTTCGCCGACGGCCTGGCCGAAAATGTCTCCGAGCAAATTTTGTCACTCGCCGGCCCGAACGGGGTGGGCTACTCCCACATCCTGGCTCCAGCAACCGCCTACGGCAAGAACATCCTGCCGCGCGTCGCTGCAAAACTGGACGTGGCCCAGATCTCCGAAATCACCAAGGTCGACGCGCCTGACACCTTCGAGCGCCCAATCTACGCCGGTAACGCGATCGCCTACGTGCAATCGTCGGACAAGGTCAAAGTGATCACCGTACGTACCACCGGCTTCGACGCTGCTGCCGATGGTGGTTCCGCTGCTGTGGAAACCGTGGCTGCTGCCGGCGACTTCGGCAAGTCCGCATTCGTTGGCCGTGAAGTGGCCAAGTCGGACCGTCCAGAACTGACCGCTGCCAAGATCATCGTTTCCGGTGGCCGCGGCATGGGCTCCGCTGACGCGTTCAAGATCCTGGAACCGCTGGCCGACAAGCTGAACGCCGCCATGGGCGCATCGCGCGCTGCAGTGGATGCAGGCTTCGTGCCGAACGACTGGCAGGTTGGCCAGACCGGCAAGATCGTTGCTCCTTCCCTGTACATCGCTGTCGGTATCTCCGGCGCGATCCAGCACTTGGCTGGTATGAAGGATTCCAAGGTCATCGTCGCCGTGAACAAAGATCCAGAAGCTCCGATCTTCTCCGTTGCCGACTACGGCATCGTGGGCGACCTGTTCGAGGTAGTTCCTCAGCTGGTCAAGGAACTGGGTTAATCGAAAAAGAGTCCTGCAAAAGGACTGAGTACCGGGGCCACGCAAGTGGCCCTTTTACTACCTTGGAGAGATTTCATGACTTATCAAGCACCAATGAAAGACATGCTGTTCGTGATGAACGAACTGGCAAACCTGGAAGGCGTGTCCGCGCTGCCGGGCTGTGAAGATGCAAACGCGGAAACCGCGGAAGCCGTCCTGGAAGAAAACGCGAAGTTCGTGAGCGGCGTGATCGCCCCACTGAACCAGCCTGCCGACAAAGAGCCTAGCTCCTGGGCCGACGGCAAGGTCACCACGTCCAAAGGTTTCAAGGAAGCCTTCAAACAGTTCGCGGAAGCCGGCTGGCAAGGCCTGCAGCACCCGACTGAATTCGGCGGCCAGGGCCTGCCGAAGCTGATCGGCACCCCATGCGTGGAAATGCTGCACGGCTCGAACCTGTCGTTCGCGCTGGTGGCGCTGCTGTCCGACGGCGCGATCGAAGCGCTGCTGACTGCCGGTTCCGAAGAGCAGAAGGCGACCTACCTGGAGCCCCTGGTGACCGGCAAGTGGACCGGCACCATGAACCTGACCGAACCTCAGGCGGGCTCCGACCTGGCGGCTGTGCGTACCCGCGCCGTGCCGCAAGGCGACGGCACCTATAAAGTATTCGGCACCAAGATCTTCATCACCTACGGTGAGCACGATATGGCCGAGAACATCATTCACCTGGTGCTGGCGCGTACTCCTGACGCACCTGCCGGCGTGAAGGGCATCTCGCTGTTCATCGTGCCGAAGTTCATGGTCAATGCCGACGGCTCGCTGGGCGACCGCAACGACGCGCACTGCGTGTCGATTGAACACAAGCTTGGCATCAAGGCATCTCCAACCGCCGTGCTGCAGTTCGGTGACAACGGCGGCGCCGTTGGCTACCTGGTGGGCGAAGAGAATCGCGGCCTGGAATATATGTTCATCATGATGAACGCTGCCCGCTTCGGCGTCGGCATGCAGGGTGTGGGCCTGGCGGAACGCGCTTACCAGCAGGCTGTGACCTTCGCCAAGGACCGCGTGCAATCGCGCGACCTGAACGGCTCCCCAGCCGGCGTGGCGATCATCAACCACCCGGACGTTCGCCGCATGCTGATGTCGATGCGCGCCCAGACCGAAGCGGCGCGTGCGCTGGCTTACGTGGCTGCCGGTATCCATGACGTGGCACACCATCACGCAGACGCGGAAACCCGCGCCGCCAACCAGGCAGTGTACGAATACCTGGTGCCGATCGTGAAGGGCTGGTCGACCGAGATGTCCGAGAACGTGACCCGCGACGGCGTGCAAGTGCACGGCGGCATGGGCTTCATCGAGGAAACTGGCGCTGCGCAGCACTACCGTGACGCCAAGATCCTGACCATCTACGAAGGTACGACCGCGATCCAGGCCAATGACCTGATCGGCCGCAAGACCGTGCGTGACGGCGGCGCTCTGGCCAAGTCGATCATTGCGCAAGTGCGCAAGACTGCCGAAGAACTGGGCGCTGTGAATTCGCCGGACTTCGCGGCGATCCGCAAGCACCTGGTACAAGGTGCCGATGATCTGGAAGCAGTGGTGGACTACGTGGTGGGTCACGCAAAGTCCGATATCAAGGGCGTGTTCTCGGGCTCCGTGCTGTACCTGAAACTCGCCGGTATCGTGTTCGGCGGCTGGCAGATGGGCCGTGCTGCGCTGGTGGCACAGTCCAAGCTGTCGGCAGGCGAGGGCGATGCATCGTTCTACCACGCCAAGATCGTGACCGCTCGCTTCTTCGCGGACCACATCCTGTCCGGCTCCACCGGCATGCGCGCGGCCATCGTTGACGGCAGCGCCGGCGTGCTGGGTCTGGGCGTCGAGCAGTTCTAATCCAATTCGGCGGCCGTTGCAGGCCGGGGTGTCTGACCCTGCGGGTCAGACACCGGTTTACCGGGTTGGCAGTTCAAAGCCCCTTCTTCGCCAACTCGGCGATCTCATAATCCCCATCATCCACCAGGCGCTCCCCGCCAGGCATCAGTCCCAGGCCCAGCGTGCGCCCCAGTGACAGCAGCAAACTCTGTCCCGATACCTTGCGCGCCGGCTCCAGCTTGTAAACCGGATCGGCAAACGCCTCCGCAGGCGTAATCACTTTCCACCCCATTCCCTCGATCTCGCTCAGCACATCATCCAGCCAAAGGGCATTGAGCAGGTTATGGTGCAGCAGCAGGACTTGCGCGATATCGCGCCCCTGCAGTTGCTGCGACAGTTCTCGATACGCCAGCAAGCGCTGTTTGATATGCGCCAGGTAAGCTTCGCGGATCGGGCCCACATCTGCATTGGGATTCTTCTTCAGCACTTCCACCAGTTTTGCGTTGAGGCGCCAGTCGCTTGTATCGGCACTGACGTGCGCATTGCGATAGCCATGCTCTTGCAGGAACTTGCGCATGCCCTCAATCTTCTCCGGCGTATTGCCTTCGCGAAGATAGGTAAAGCGCAGCCACTTTTGATAGCCGGGCTGCGTGCTGATCAAACGATCGCATTCCAGCACCTGGCGCTGGTATTCGGCCAACGAAACCTTTTCCAGGTCAGGGTGCGTCACCGTATGGTTGCCGATTGCGTGGCCGGCCTTGCTCCAGGCCTGCAGCAGCGGCAGCCCTTGCGGCGTATTGGCGCCATAGCCCGAAGTTACAAACAGGGCAGCTTGAACCCGGTGCTTGGCGAGCGCGTTCAGGATGGCGTGGTTGCGTTCGACGGCCGACATGCGCGGCGTGTTTTCTGCGTTTGGTCCGTCGTCGATGGTGATTGCGACCGATTGCGCCTGTGCGGCACTTGCGGCGACCAGCATCGCCGCGGCGAACAGTTTGCGCGCTGACTGCTTAATGGTGTCTGGCGTGATATTGTTTTTCAAAATTTCCCTTTGCTGAATGCGCGGCCCAGGCAAGCCGCGAGCGTTGCATTTTAACTAAAGATCGCAGGAGCTGACCATGGATGCCTCGTCCCTCATGCTATTCGTGCCGGCCTGTTTTGCGTTGAACATGGCGCCGGGACCGAACAACCTTCTATCCGTCAGCAACGCCACGCGCTATGGCTTCCGTCGATCCTGCCTGGCAGGCGCCGGTCGGCTGGTGGCGTTTGCGGGGATGATTGCGCTCGCCTCCGCCGGATTGGCGGCGGTGCTGCATACGTCCGAAATCCTGTTCACTATGATCAAGACGGCGGGCGCGGTCTATTTGTTCTACTTGGCGTGGCAACTGTGGCGCGCACAGCACGGCGAGCAGATGGCGAGCGAAGCGCCCGCAGCGGGCTGGTGGCAACTGGCGCGGCAAGAGTTCTTTGTCGCCTCAGGCAATCCGAAAGCGATCCTGATCTTCACAGCATTCCTGCCGCAATTCGTCGACCCTGCCGGCCCGGTGGGCGCGCAGTTTTTCGTGCTGGGGGTACTGTTCCTGCTGCTGGAGTTGGTGGCGCTGGCGGCCTACGCCTGGATGGGCGCACGCATGCAGAAATGGTTCGCGCAACCGCGCGGTAAGAGGATATTCAACCGGAGTTGCGCCGGCCTGCTGGCCGGCGCGGGGATGGGCTTACTGCTGTCGCGGAAAGCTTAGTAGCGTTCCAGACCGCCGTTTTCGCGGCGGACGTGGTCGCCGTTACGCAGATTAGGATCGTTCTTCAGGACGACGGTGCCGGTCTTGCCGGTTTCGTAGCGCACGGTCACGTGCCATTCCTTGACCTTGTTCATCTTGCCTTCGATCTTCTTGCCGGCATAAGCGCCGCCCGCTGCACCGGCAACGGTGGCGAGGGTTTTACCGGTGCCGCCGCCAACCTGATGGCCCAGCAGGGCGCCAGCTACACCGCCGGCAACCATGCCCGCTGCGCCGCCTTCGCCATCTTTCTCAACAACCTTGACTGCGGTCACGGTGCCGCAATCGGCGCAAACTTTTTTCGGTTGCGCATAAGCGCCGGTAACCGTTACAGCCAGGATGGCTGGCAAGAGGAATTTAATTACTTTCATATGGGTTCTCCAAAAACGGTTGTGGTAACAGTGAGTATAGGTCAATAGTTTCCGAATGGAATGAAAATTTGTGACAAGACGTTAGCCATGGACCAGTCCGTGTCCCACCTTGGGGTCACACCCGAAACGGGACACGGCCTCATGCGCATGATGGCTGGGCCCGTGTCCCATTTCGGGTGTGACCCCATGGTGGGACACGGGCTCAGCCGTAGATGCCGCCGGTGTAGAGGAGATCGAATAGGCGGGCGATCGTGGCGATCAGGCCGAAGGCGCCGAACATCAGGCCGGCAACCAGTACGATTGCCAGCGGCCAGCTTGAATCGGATTGTTTGCCGCTCGCGGCGTTGAAGGTGGCATCCCATTTTTCATCGGGCATGAGGCCCAACACCAAGGCTTCGAGCGTAGCGATCAGGATCGACAGGATCAGCGGCAGCAGCAGGAAGTAGGGATCGGCTTTCGGCCAGATGGCGAAAACGGCGGCGCAACCGAGCAGGCTGACTGCGTGCAGCCAGCCCCATTTGTCGGCCAGGCCGCGCAGGTAGAAGCGGTGCAGGCCGATACCGCCGGTCACAACGGCGAGCAAAGCGGCGAAAGTTTTGTTCTTGTGTAAAACAGACATGATTGCTGCCGTAAAGTCCGAAAAACCGGCAGTATGGCACAACAAAGCGGTTGCCGACGAGGCCAGTTCAGGGGATAATTTCGGATTGTCCAAGTCCCCACCAATTTGATTAATCTTGCAGGTCGGATTGAAAGCGCGCTATAATTTGCGGCTTTATCCGACTCAGCACTCTTTTTTGGAAATATTATGGTCGTTATTCGTTTAGCTCGTGGTGGCGCCAAGAAGCGTCCTTTCTACAACATCGTTGCAACCGATTCCCGCAATCGTCGTGACGGCCGTTTCGTAGAGCGTATCGGCTTCTTCAACCCAATGGCTACCGGCCAAGCAGAAACCTTCCGCGTTGCTGCTGACCGTCTGGCTTACTGGCAAGGCGTTGGCGCTCAGCTGTCCCCAGCTGTTGCCAAGCTGGTCGCTGGCCAGAAAGCTGCTTAATAGTAGCTACAAGTTTTGAGCAGCAAGACCGCATCTGGGGCGCAAGCCCCGGCTGACCTGGTTCAGGTTGGCTTTGTTTTCGGTGCCTATGGCATCACTGGCGGGGTCCGTGTCCGGCCCTTCAACTCCGAAGCAGATGCGCTGCTGCATGCCACCACTTGGTGGCTCGATAAGCCAAGCCTGCGTGACGTAGAAGTCAAGCGGGCTAAGCTGCATGGTGGCGACGTTGTTACCACTATCGTCGGAATGACGGACCGTAACGAAGCGGAAGCGCTGAAGGGCGCATCGGTGTTCGTGTCGCGTGCCGACTTCCCGCAGCTGGAAGAGGATGAATACTACTGGGGCGACTTGATCGGCCTGGCAGTTGAGAATCAGCAGGGCGAAAGCCTTGGAACAGTCGCGGACATGATGAGCAATGGACCTCAGTCCATCCTGCGCGTCGAGTATGAGGCTGATGGAAAGGCGCAAGAGCGCCTGATCCCATTTGTAAGCCAGTTTGTTATCAAGGTGGACAAGGACGCGAAGCAGATCATCGTGGACTGGGGCCTGGATTACTAATCCGGAACCGCACAATGCAATTCGACGTCATTTCCCTGTTCCCTGAGATGTTCGCTGCCTTGACGCAGTCCGGCGTAACCCGCCGTGCGTTCGAGCAGAAGCGCTGGGGCCTGTCGCTGTGGAATCCGCGCGATTTCACCACCGACAATCACCGCACCGTGGATGACCGCCCATACGGCGGCGGCCCGGGGATGGTGATGCTGGCCAAGCCGCTGGAACAGACCATCGCGGCAGCTAAGCAGCGCCAGGTGGTTTCCGGTCTGCCGGCGCCGCGCGTGGTGTACATGTCGCCGCAAGGCAAACAGCTGACGCACGAACGCGTGATGCAGCTGAAGCAGGAACCCGGCCTCGTGATCCTGTGCGGCCGATACGAAGCGGTGGACCAGCGTTTGCTGGACCGTTGTATCGATGAAGAAATCAGCCTCGGCGATTTCGTGCTGTCCGGCGGCGAACTGCCTGCCATGGCTTTGATGGATGCCGTGGTGCGCCAGCTGCCAGGCGTGCTGAATACCGATGCTTCCGCAGTCGAAGACTCTTTCGTCAACGGCTTGCTGGATTCGCCGCACTATACGCGGCCAGAGATTTACGAAGGCGAGGCTGTGCCCCCGGTTCTTTTGGGCGGCAACCACGCCGAGATCGAGAAGTGGCGCCGTGAGCGCATGCTGGAAGCGACGGCGCGCAAGCGTCCCGACCTGCTGGTAAAGGCCCGCGAAGCCGGCCTGCTCTCGAAGAAGGACGAAAAGTTTTTGGCGGGTTTGTAAACCCGTTGTAGTACCGTGGCAGGCATGTTGCCTGCCGTGTTTCAACCCCATCCTCTACCGGGCATCTTTTTGGCGCCGGCAAGATGGTAATAGGAGTCTATAAAATGAACCTGATCCAGCAACTGGAACAAGAAGAAATCGCTCGCCTGGGCAAAAACATCCCTGAGTTCGCCCCTGGCGATACCGTGGTTGTCAACGTGAACGTAGTCGAAGGCACCCGCAAGCGCGCCCAGGCTTACGAAGGCGTTGTTATCGCCCGTCGTAACCGTGGCCTGAACTCGAACTTCATCGTTCGTAAGATCTCGTCCGGCGAAGGCGTTGAGCGTACCTTCCAGCTGTACTCCCCACTGATCGCTTCGATCGAAGTGAAGCGTCGTGGTGACGTTCGCCGCGCTAAGCTGTACTACCTGCGTGAGCGTTCGGGCAAATCCGCACGTATCAAGGAAAAGCTGCCAAACCGCAAGGTTGCAGCTACCGCGTAATCCATACCCCGGTATCGGATTCGAAAAGGACGCCTTCGGGCGTCCTTTTTTTTCAGCTTGGTACAATGCCGCCTATGCCAAAAACTGCTTTTGACCCGACCCAGCTTCCGATTGAGGCGATTGCCGGCGAAGCCGCCGTGCTGCTGGAGCATCTTGCTCCCGACTGGTTGCGCCGACGGTTCGCTGAACCGCCTGAGTGGACGCCTGAACCATCCGAGCAAACGCTTGGCTTGCATCGCGGCGAGCCGACGCCGGCTTCCGTGCTGGTGCCGCTGGTGCTGCGCGAGGATGGCATCTACCTGCTGCTGACCATGCGCACCGCGCACCTGAACGATCACGCGGGGCAGGTGGCCTTCCCCGGCGGCCGTGCCGAGCCGACCGACGCCGATGCCGTCGACACGGCGCTGCGCGAAACGGAGGAGGAGATTGGCCTCGACCGCCGCCACATCGACGTCATCGGCACGCTGCCACTTTATTACACCGGCACTGGTTACGCGGTTACGCCGGTGGTAGGCCTGGTCACGCCGCCTTTCGAAATGAAGGCCGACCCGTTTGAGGTCGCGGAGATCTTCGAAGTGCCGTTCCAGTTCCTGATGGATGGCGCCAACCATCAGCGCCTGGCGGCTGAATTGCCGAATGGGCGGCGTACTTTCTATGCGATGCCATACCAAAACTATTTTATCTGGGGTGCAACGGCCGGCATGCTGCGCAACCTGTTTCATTTCTTGCGCGCATAAGCTATCGTAGCGGGCATTGTGGTACTGCTAATCAAAGGATTTGGATGACTTTTCTCTCTATTCTCGTCGCCTTGCTGTTTGAGCAACTGAAGCCCCTGCGCGCGGACAACCCGATCTGGGCGGAGTTCAAGCGCCTGGCAGTGCGTATGGAACAGTGGTTCAACGCCGGGCACGCGAGCCATGGACGCATGGGCTGGTTCCTGCTGGTAGGCGCGCTGACGCTGCCGGCTGGCCTGGTGTACTGGCTGCTGGTGCGGAATAACTTCATGCTGGCCGCGTTTGCGTGGAATGTCCTGATCGTCTACCTGACGCTGGGTTTCCGCCACTACAGCCATTACTTCACCTCGATCCAACTGGCCCTGAATGCCGGCGACGAAAGCCAGGCGCGGGCGCTGCTGGCTGAATGGTGCAAGATCGACACCGTGGGCATGGAAGTGACCGAGATTTCCCGCATTGCCGTGGAAAAGGCGCTGGTTACCACCCACCGCAATGTGTTCGGCGTGTTCTTCTGGTTCCTGATGCCGCTGGGTCCTTGCGGCGCCATCCTGTACCGCGTGTCCGAATACCTGGCCCGCGCCTGGAACGAGCCTGAGCATATGCGCCAGGAAGCGTTTGGCGAGTTTGCCGCCAAGGCCTTCTACTGGATCGACTGGATTCCTGCCCGCCTGACGGCCGTGGCTTTCGCCGTGGTCGGCAATTTCGAAGATGCGATCTACGCCTGGCGTAATTTCGCCCACCGCTGGAAGGATGAGGCGACCGGTATCATCCTGGCCGCCGGTGGCGGCGCCATGGGCGTGCGCCTGGGTACCCCGAACGAGAATGCGGCCAAGATCATTCCTTCGGATGCTGCCACCGTTGATATCAGCGATATGGAAGTGGACCAGCTGCCGGGCGACGAGCCGGGCGTACGCGCCCTGCAAAGCACGATCGGCCTGGTGTGGCGCGCGTTGCTGTTGTGGATGATGTTGCTGTTGCTGCTGTCCGGAGCGGTGTGGCTCGGCTAAAATGACCTGATCCCGGGGCCCCGTTCAAGTCTTCTATAAGATATAATACTGGGGTTCCTCACAGCAACCGGGTATCAGGTATATGGCCAGCGAGTTTTTCATTCTTGGGCTTACGACCGACGGCAAACAATTCCGTCCAAGCGACTGGGCGGAACGACTGGCCGGTGTATTAGCGTGCTTCCGCCCGGAAGGCTCCGGTGGCCGCCACGCCCACCTGCAGTTCTCGCCCTATGTCACCCCTACCGTCGTCAATGGCATAAAAGCCGTCGTGGTCAACGAAGGCCTGCGCGAAATCCAGCCGATGGCTTATAACTTCGTTAAAGAGTTCGCCAAAGATAACAAGTTGCAGGTTGTCGAGGCTTGCCTGCTACCTGACGAAAAGTCCTAAGTGGTAGGATAGGGTTTTGCCAACATGAGCAGAACCCCATGCAAATCCGATATGTCGCAGCGCTGCTGCTGACCGCTTCTTCTGCGTTCGCGCAAACTCTTCCTGCCGGTGTTGCCAAAGGGCCTTCCGTCGAAGGCATCACCGAATACCGCCTGCCCAACGGGCTCAAAGTCCTGCTGTTCCCCGATGCGTCGAAACCGACGGTGACCGTCAATGTCACCTACCTGGTTGGCTCGCGCCATGAAAACTATGGCGAGACCGGCATGGCGCACTTGCTGGAGCACCTGATGTTCAAGGGCGCGCCGAACCATCGCAATATTCCGCAGCAGTTCTCTGAGCGCGGTATGGAATTCAACGGCACCACGTCGATGGACCGCACCAACTACTACGAGGTATTCCAGGCCAGCCCGGAGAACCTGAAGTGGGCGCTGGATATGGAAGCGGACCGCATGACCAAGTCCTTCATCGCGAAGAAAGACCTGGATTCCGAAATGACCGTGGTGCGCAACGAGTACGAGAGCGGTGAAAACAGCCCGTTCGAAGTGCTGTACAAGCGCATGGAGAGCATTGCCTACGACTGGCACAGCTACGGGCGCTCCACCATCGGCAACCGCAGCGATATCGAGAACGTCAAGATCGAGAACCTGCAAGCCTTCTACCACACCTACTACCAGCCGGACAACGCCGTGCTGCTGGTGGCGGGCAAGTTCGACCCTTCGCAAACGCTGGCCTGGATCAGCAAGACCTTCGGCGCGATCCCGAAACCAAAGCGCAAGCTGCCGCAGTTCTGGACCGTGGAGCCAACGCAGGATGGCGAGCGCCAGTACTCGGTGCACCGCAAGGGCGATGTGCAGATCGTGCTGGTAGGGTACAAGATTCCATCCGGCCTGCATGGCGACGCGGATCCGCTGGCCTTCATGGGCCAGGTGCTGGCCGATACGCCGAATGGTCGGCTGCACAAGCAACTGGTAGAAACCGGCAAGGCTGCGCAGGTGTTTGCGATCAGCCAGCCAGGCATTGCGCCAAGCTTGCAGGTATTTGGTGCGGTCGTAAAGATGGGGCAACCGGTTGAGCCGGTGCGCGACGAATTGATCGCGACGGTGGAGGGCTTTGCAAAAGCGCCGCCGACGGAAGAAGAGATGGAGCGCACGCGCCGCGATTACAGCAACTCGATCGAGAAGGCGCTGAACAATCCGCAGCAGGTGGGCGTGGCGCTGAGCGAGCATATCGCGCTGGGCGACTGGCGCCTGCTGTTCCAGGGCCGCGATGGCCTGGCCGCGATCACCTCCAAGCAAGTAGCGGAAGCGGCAGGGCGCTATATGAAGCGCGATAACCGCACCGTGGGCGTATTCGTCCCCGACGACGCGCCGCAACGCGCGGAAATCGGCGCGGCGCCAACGGCGGCTGAACTGCTCAAGGATTACAAGGGCAAAGCCAGCGTGCTGACTTCGGAGAACTTCAATCCGAGCCAGGACAACATCATGGCGCGCACTGAACTTAAAGAAGTCGGCGGCCTTAAACTGGCGCTGCTGCCGAAGAAGAATCGCGGCGAGACGGTGGCGCTGGATATGCGCCTGCACTGGGGCGACGAAAAGAACGAATTCGGCAAGCAGATGGTGGCTGCGGCCACCGACCAGATGCTGCTGCGTGGTACCAGCAAGTATTCGCGTGCGCAGTTGGCCGATGCCATGTCCAAGCTGAAGATGTCGGGCGGCCTGTATCACTTCGAAACCACGCGCGAGTTCCTGCCAGCGGCGGTGCGACTGGTGGCCCATGTGCTGAAGGAAGCCTCGTTCCCGCAGGCTGAGTTCGAGCAGATGCGCCAGCAATGGATCGTTGGCATCGAGGCTTCGCGCAATGACCCGCAGTCGATGGCGGGGCGCGCAATGGCCGAATACTTCAACCACTGGCCAAAGGGCGACCCTCGTAGCGTGATGACACTTGATGAACAAATCGAGGCGGTCAAGGCGATGAAGCTGGAAGACGTGAAGGCCTATCACGCTGAGTTCTACGGCGCCTCTCACGGCGAACTGTCGGTGGTCGGTGATTTCGACAAAGCCGAACTGGTGAAAGTAGTGAGCGAAGAACTGGCGGGCTGGCAAAGCAAGGCTGCGTATGCGCCAATCCTGGACAAGCATGCCGAAAAGGCTGCCACCCGCATCGCACTCGATACGCCGGACAAGGAGAACGGCATGTTCGCAGCGCGCATCGCGATGCCACTGCGCACCGATGACGCCGATTGCCCTGCGCTGGAGGTGGCGAATTTCATCTTCGGTAACGGAGGCCTGAAATCGCGCCTGATGGACCGCATTCGCCAGAAAGACGGCCTGTCCTACGGCGGCGGCTCCTCGCTCGATGCGGGCGATCGCGACGACGCAGGCGGCTTCACGATCGAAGCAATCGCAGCGCCGCAGAATATGGTCAAGCTGGAATCTGCAGTGCGCCAGGAACTGGAACGCGCCGTGAAGAACGGCTTCACCGCGGCGGAAGTCGCAGGCGCCAAGTCCGGCCTGATGCAGCAGCGCGTGCAGAACCGCTCGAAGGATGACGTGGTCGCCGGTGCGTGGTCGCACTTCCGTTACCTGGATCGCACCTTCGTTTGGAGCAAAGAATACGAGGCGAAGCTGCTGGCGCTCACGCCGGAACAGGTAAGCGCGGCCTTCCGCAAGCACATCGATCCAGCCAAGCTGTCAGTGGTGATTGCCAGCGACGCCGCGAAAGCGAAGCGCTAAGGCGCCGCGATAGACTGGATTGTTACGAACATCTGAAATCGGCTGCGGAGGAATAACGGTCCCGGCAAAATATGGAAATCTACTTCAATGAACAAATCGACGATTGGGATTTCGATCACATCGTCTACACAGATGAAGCGGGACTTGACCCGACGGTCGCGGCGCGCTTTGGAATTATTGATGATGAAGGCACGAGAACTCAGGTAAACGTGCTCGCCAGTGCGGGCCTCCCATGTTTTAAGGATGCTCGAAGTGTCGAACAGATTGCATATATTGGTTTTGGCCACTGCATTTTCGTCTTTAATACGAGAACAAGAGAGCTAGCCAGGCACCAGGTCGATGGCTATTTCGGCCATATGTATGATGGAAGTGATTTCGAAAATTTGCCATTACAGCTCTCCGTCCTCGTTACGTCTGCTTCAGAAGTACTAGCATTCTCGCGTCAAGGCACGTTGGTTCGCGTGTGGTCAAATCTGGGAATTGACGGAGTGATCCTTCATGCTGCGAATGGCACACAAATCGAAGGTGAAGGCGAGTACGACCCACCCAGTGGTTGGCGGAAATTTACAATCGCAATTGATCGTGATTGAATCGTCTAACGGCCAATTGCGGCCGTCCGGTCGTTTCACGAACACCCGACTCAGAATCAACTTTTACTACGACGCGCGGCCTAAAAATTCTTCTTGTTTCTTTGCTTGCCCTAGGCTGGGCGGTTGCAGTGGCCGGGTCGGACGCGAGTCAGTGGCACGAAAACTGTCAAGGACTGCCTCTACAATACGTACGCCAGCATCCACCTCGATAATCTTTGCTGCGCCTTGATGGCAATGCGAAAGCCATGCGCTTCTATTTTTGGCCGGTTGAACAATCGCCATATCTGGTCTTGGTGAAGCAAGACTGACTTTGCGGCGTTATCGGCTGCGGACGTACGTTAATTTCAACAATTTGCATCATCCATGGACAAAGATTTGCACTTCAAGGGCCTCGAAGCTTTTCTGGCAAGAGTCCCAGCGGTAGTTCTGCCGTTTGGAAAAGGTATTGAGGAGAACGGTAGCTGGTGGATAAAATTCTCTATCGACATTGAAAACCCGCTGGCTTGGCAAGTCGTGCAAGAATTGGCGCATGTTCTCAACTACCTGTCTGTAAACGAGCGTCTTCCAACATCATTTTTGCCCGTATCTCCACCGCCCTACATGAACGGTGGGCCAAGAGATTTTCTGTCATGGGTGATTGAATGTCCTAATAAGGAATTTGGCCCTGGAGCCGCTGCAGAATGGCTTGAGGGTCGACTACCAGATCCCGTTGATGACCTGACGAAGTGGAACATAGACGACTGAAGGCTTCAGCCAGCCAAGAGCCGTCATTGCCTATTGAGAAAAAGCGACTGAAAGCAAAGCTATGATTGACGACAAGCAGAGTACCGAAGTGTTTGAAATGGCGAGTGGCGATATCAGTATTTGGGTTGATGGCGGAATTCACCTAAAGATCAATGCATCTAGCCGAGACCTTGTTGAGCTGGGAGAGAATGAGGCTTTAGAGTTGGGCGAACTCTTGGTTCGTCTCGCAAATGAGCAACGCGGCTAAGGGCCACAAGCTGACGATTTAAATGAAACCTGACTTCGAAGGTATTTTTTACGTGCTGCCAATGGGTGGCCGGGTTACGCCGGTGCGTTCTGGATATCGACCGCAGCACTTAATTCATGAGAATTATCAATCCTCTGGCGATCACACCTATCCGGATCAGGAGTGGGTGAGTCCTGGAGAAAGCGTTCGCGTCCTCGTTCGATTGATCACTCCAGAGGTCTATCCGAATTGCATATGGGAGGGGCGGGTGCTCGAGGTTCTAGAAGGTTCGAAGAAAGTTGGTGAAATCACGGTACGTCAAATTTTCAACGAGGTGCTACGGGTATCTCCAGAAGCATACAAGCCGGTCTGGATCGAACCGGCCAACCTGTAGGAATAGTCATGATGTCAGCTGACGCCCCTGGCGACACTGCATACGCATTTTGTTCTCCCACTTGGTGGAAGCATGAGCTTCCGTTATGGGGCGGAACCTGCCGCTGGAACTGCTAAGGCGTACTGAGTTCAGCGACGAAGTCGTACATGTCGCCACGGAAGATCGAGCGGCAGAATTCCACTGCGCGGCCATCGCGCAGGAAGCCGAGGCGTTCGACGGCGAGGCCGGCGTCGCCTTCGTTGGCTTGCAGCAGCTTGGCTTGTTCGCCTGTCAGCAGCAGGGCGGACAGGCGCTGGAGCGCGCGTACCGGGCGGTGTCCTGCCGCTTCAAGCGCTTCATACATCGACACGTCCACAGCTTCCAGCGAGGGTAGGGCGTCGGCCACGATGGTGGCGTATTCCACGCACATTGGCACTTCGTCTGCAAAGCGGATGCGGTGGTAGCGGTAGACCGGTGCGCCGGGGCTAAGCCGCAAGCGTAACGCCTCTTCTGGCGTTACCGTTCCTTCGGCTTTCTTCAGCCATACGCTGCGAGGTGTGCGGCCGCGCGAGCGCATGTCCTCCGAGAAGGAGGTGAGCTTGGCGAAGTTCTTTTCTATGCGGGTGTTGATGAAGTTGCCGGAGCCGGGGCGGCGCACCAGCAAGCCTTCTTCCACCAGGCCGTCGATGGCTTTGCGCACGGTGATGCGGGAGATATTCAAGTCCGCTGCTAATACCCGTTCGGCGGGCAGGGCTTCGTCCGGGCCGAAGACATGGAGGTTGATCGCCTCGCGTAAGGCGCGTTGCAGCAGCTGGTAAAGCGGTTGGCTACTGGTCTGCACCAGTTCCTGCATGATCTGCGCGAGCGATGCCATTGGGTCTCCCTTTGTGGTGCGGCCGATAATACCAAAAAAAGACCTTCCTTCCAGAGGTATGCAAACCACATTTCCTGTTTAGCCCGTTTGATAACGTTAACAATGCGTAGTTCGATACAAAGTGGTATGTCTTTTCAGTACAACATGTGAAAAAAATATGAAAATTGGTAGTGTTCTGGTATTCATCCGGGGTATATTGGCGCTCGATTGGTTTTGTAGTGGAGTAGCTTTTTAAGTTGAGACCGGATCCACCAAGGATCCACACCATTGGGGGAGTAAATGAAACACAATCAGGAAGCAGTCAAACCGCGTAACCTCACCGTCCTGACGCCGATCGCAGCCGCGACCGCCGTGCTGGTATTGGGCATGTCCGCACCAGCCTATGCGCAGCAGCAGGAAACCAAGGATGAAAACGTGGTGGTCGTTACTGGTATTCGCGGTTCGCTGCAGCAGTCGCTGTCGGTGAAGCGTAATGCCGCCGCCAACGTTGAAGTGATCACCGCCGAAGACGTGGGCAAGATGCCGGACAAGAACGTGGCCGATTCGCTGCAACGTCTGCCAGGTGTGAACATTTCCACCTCCGCAGCCGGCTCCGGCGGCTTTGACGAAAACGACCGTGTCAGCCTGCGCGGCACCGCGCCTTCGCTGACCCAGACCACCATCAATGGCCACGGCATTTCGTCGGGCGACTGGTTCGTGCTGGACCAGGTGGGCGGCGCCGTTGGCCGTACTGCTTCCTACTCGCTGCTGCCTTCCGAGATCGTGGGCCAGGTAGTTGTGCGCAAATCGCCGACCGCCGACCTGGTTGAAGGCGGTGCTGCCGGTACCGTGGACGTGATCACCCGCAAGCCGCTGGACTTCAAAGAGCCGCTGGTTCTGGAAGGTTCCGTGCAGGCCGTGTACTCCACGCTGGCAAAGAAGACCGACCCGCAAATCTCCTTGCTGGGTAACTGGAAGAACGAGACCGGCACCCTGGGCGCCCTGGTCCAGCTGTTCTCCGAAAAACGCAGCCTGCGCCGTGATGGCCAGGAACTGCTGCAATGGACCCAGGTTTCGCCGACCAGCGACCTGGCCAAGGCCAAGCCTGACCTGGCAAACGTATGGTTCCCACGCCTGATTGGTTCCTCGCTGTTCGAGCAGGAGCGCAAGCGCAAGGGCGGCATGCTGAGCGTGCAGGTCAAGCCGAGCCGCGACTTCTCCCTGGAAGCGACTTACTTCAACTCCAAGCTGGAAGCATCGAACTACAACCGTAACTACATGACCGACATGAACGCCAATGGCGCCATCGGCGGCAATGTGGTTCCAGAGTCCTACACTGTGCGTAACGGCACCCTGACTTCCGTCGTGTTCCCGAACAAGGGCACTGCGGCTGCCCCTCTGCGCTACGGTATCGTGGACGACATCGTGCGTGAAGGTGCGTTCGCCAAGACCCAGTTCGGCGACATCGCTGCCAAGTGGCGTCCAAATAACGACCTGACCCTGAGCGGTTCGATCGGCAAGACCAAGGGCACCGGCGAGACTCCATCGCAAGGCGTGTACGAAGGTGACGTGAACAACTCTGGCGTAAGCTATCAGCTGAACGGCCTGGGCTCGCCTGCGACCGTGAAGTTCCCAAGCATCGACACCTCGAAGTTCACCGGCACCGTCCTGGACTGGGTGTTCGGCTACAGCCCTGCTACCACCAAGGACGAAGAGACCTACGGCCAGCTGGATGCAGCCTTCAGGCTGGAAGCGGGTCCTCTGCGTGAAATCAAGTTCGGCGCACGCGCTACCAACCATAAGCGCAGCAACTACGCCGTGTCGCAAGGTCCTAACTGGGCCAACACCGAACCGGGTACCGCTAATACCAATCCGGCGTGGAATGGCAACACCTATCCAAGCGACTTCGGTAAGGACCTGGGCGGTAATTTCCCGACCAATGTGTGGGAACTGGATCGCTCCGTATTGCAAGAATGGGGCAACCTGCACTCCAACCGCAGTACCGACCGCATTTACTATCCAGACATGTTCAACCTGACCGAAAAGACCAAGGCCGTCTACGCCATGGGTGAATTCGAAGGCGATATGTGGAGCGGTAATGCGGGCGTGCGCATTGTGCGTACCGAAGGCGAGTCGAACGGCTACCAGATCCTGCCGAACCAGCTGCCAGGCGGTAACCTGCCGGCCTTCCCATGGGGCGGTTTCGTGCAGCAGACCCGTATCGAGAACAACGGTACCGAAGTCCTGCCAAGCGCCAACCTGCGTATTGACGTGAGCAAGGATGTGGTGGCGCGCTTCGGCATCTCGCGCACCATGACCCGTCCTGACTTCGGCGCACTGGGCGGCACCGTGTCGCTGACCGACGAAACCCACACCGGTAACGGCGGTAACGCGGCACTGAAGCCAACCAAGTCGAACAACATCGACGCAACCCTGCAATGGTACTTCGCACCGCGTGCACTGGCTTCCGTCGGCCTGTTCTACATGGGCCTGAAGGACTACGTGGGCTACGGTTCCAGCACCGGCACCTTCATCGACAGCCGCGCTTCGCAGCAGTCCGGCAAGCCAGTGTTCGCACAATACGTGATCACCTCGCCGATCAACGTCGATGCTGACGTGAAGGGCGTGGAGATGAACCTGCAGATGCCGCTGGGTATGGGCTTCGGCTGGGATGCCAACGTAACCCTGGCGGACTCGAAGCAGAAGTTCGGCAGCTGCCCGGCTACCCAGACCTCCACTTCGGCTGACCCATGCGATATGCTGGGCGCGTCGAAAACCACCGCGAACATCGGCGCGTTCTATGAGAACGACAAGTTCAACGTGCGTGTGAGCTATGCATGGCGTTCGTCCTTCCTGGCTGCCCAGGACCGCGGCACTCCGCTGTACATGGATGCGATCGGCCAGTTGTCGGCGTCGTTGAACTATCAGATCACGAAGAACCTGACCTTCACGTTCAGCGGCCAGAACCTGAACAATCCGATCCTGAAGAACTACGTCTACAATAAAGACCAGCCGGCACGTTTCTACGCCAACGGCGTGCAGTACTACGCAGGCCTGCGCTTCAAGTATTAATCGCTTGATGCAAGACCGGAACCCCGCTGCGGCGGGGTTTTTTCATGAGGGGATGGAGATGGATGCAGAGCGCTTCCAGCAGGAGATTGTGGCCCGGCAGATGCCGGCGGTCCTGCGCGGCCTGGTGTGTGATTGGGCGGCTGTACGTGCCTCGCAGCAGGGGCCCGAGGCCTTGTGCGATTACCTGATGCGCTTCGACCAAGGCGGCGCTTGCGATGCGGTGATGATGCCGCCGGAGGCGCGCGGACGACTGTTCTATACGCCGGATATGCAGGCCTTCAATTTCGTACGCAGCAAGCGCACGGTGTCGCAGGTAATCGAACAGGTGGCACGCTACTCGCAGTTCGAGAGCGCGCCGTCGGTGGCGATGCAGAGCGCTTTGCTGGAAGAGTGCCTGCCTGGTTTTGCCGCCGCCAATCCTCAGCCGGTGCTCGACGCGGAAGTGAAGCCGCGCCTTTGGCTGGGCAACGAAGTGGTGACGCCGGCGCATTTCGATGAGTCGCACAACCTCGCTTGCGTGGTGAGCGGAAGACGGCGCTTTACGCTGTTCCCGCCGGACCAGGCGGCCAATCTGTATATCGGGCCGCTGGATTTTGCGCCGACGCCGACGCCAATCAGCCTGGTGGATTTTCGTGCGCCGGACCTTCAGCGCTTCCCGCGTTTCCTCGAAGCGATGCGGCATGCCATCGTGATCGACCTGGAGCCGGGCGATGCCCTGTACCTTCCTTCATTCTGGTGGCACCACGTGGAGTCGATCGGGGTGCTTAATGTGATGGTGAATTATTGGTGGAATGCGCCCGCGGCGCCTGGGCTGGACAAGGCTTCGGTGCTGGCGCTGGCAGCAATGGGGAAGAATTTATGAAACGATTGATCGCGATGGCCTGTTTGGGGCTTGTCGCTACGGTGGCGGTGGCTGCGCCGCGCACGGCTTTTGGTCCTTACCAGTTCTTTGGACTTACGCTGGGCGGGGCCGTGCCGAAGGCTAGTGCCGTGGCGCCGGATGGTGCGCCGTTCGCTGCGGGTACGGTGCTGAGCTGGGCCTTTGCAAACGGAGAATGCGGGAACGAGACTTGGCCTGGCAAGGTGCCGGGGCAGGCGGTGGCCGATGCGAACGTCGCCGGTGCGGCGGCCGATTACATTATTTCGACGGGCGGGCAGGGCGGAGTGTTCACCTGCTCCAGCGATGCGGGTATGGAGCGCTTTGTGGCGCGGTATATGTCACCACGGCTGGTGGGATTCGATTTCGACATCGAGGCTGAGCAAAGCCTTGCGCAGATTGAGTCGCTGGTCAAGCGCGTACGTTATGCCCAGCGCAAATATCCCAGGCTGCGGTACAGCTTCACCGTTGCGACGCACGCGGCGTCGGATGGCAGCAGCCATAGCCTGAACAAGACCGGGGAGACTGTGCTGGCAGCCTTGCGCCGCCATGGCGTTCGCGACTTCGTGCTGAATTTGATGGTGATGGATTACGGTCCTGCCAGCGCGTCTGTCTGTGCGACGCATGATGGCCGCTGCGACATGGGCGCTTCGGCCATTCAGGCCGCACGTAACGTGGAGAGCAAGTATAAGCTGCCCTTGTCGCAGATCGCGTTGACGCCGATGATTGGCGTCAACGATGTGGTGGAAAACGTCTTTACGCTCGCCGATGCTGAAGCCACTGCGAAGGCTGTCCGAGGACTCGGCATGGCGGGGCTGCATTTCTGGTCGTTGGACCGCGATAAGCCCTGCAGCCAGCCGGTCTCCGGCGCTGATGGCAATTGCAGCACGATGCCCGGCGTGCCCGCTGCCGCTTACCACCGCGCGATGAGCGCGCAGGGCGGGGCTGGCCGATGACCGCGCTGGCTGGCCGTTATCCATCGCTCGACGTGCTGCGCGGGCTGACGGTCGCGTTGATGATCGTCGTGAACACGCCCGGCAGCTGGAGCCACGTCTACGCGCCGTTCCTGCACGCACCATGGCATGGCTTCACGCTGACCGACTGGATCTTTCCCAGTTTCCTGTTCGTGGTCGGCAACGCGCTGGCATTCACACTGCCGCGTTATGAGGGCATGGGCGGTCGCGCCGTGCTGGCCAGGATCGGCAAGCGTAGCGCCATCATTATCGGCCTCGGCCTGCTACTCTGCCTGCTGTCAAAGCTGGGCGGACCGCTGAGCGAAGTGCGCCTGCCCGGCGTGCTGCAAAGGATCGGCCTGTGCTTCGGCATCGCAGCGCTGGTGCTGCACTATCTGGGTGAGCGCGGCGCATTCGCGTTCAGCGTTGCTGTGCTGGCGGGACATTGGCTGGTGATGGATTGGTTCGGCGACTTCAGCCTGGACGGCAACGCAGGCCGCGCCGTCGACCTTTGGCTGCTCGGACCCGGGCACTTGTATCAAGGCGAGGGCATCCCCTTCGATCCCGAAGGCTTGCTCGGCACCTTGCCCGCCACGGTGAACGTGATCGCCGGCTATTTCGCCGGCCGCTATCTGCGAGAACATGGCGCAACGACACGCAGCTTGTGTGTACTGGTAGCCGCCGGCGCCGCGTTATGCACACTGGCGCTCTGCTGGGCGCCTCTTCTGCCGATTAACAAGAAGCTCTGGACGGGCAGCTATGTGCTGTTATCAACCGGCACCACGCTGTTCGTGCTGGCGGCATTGGCATGGATTATCGAAGTGCGAAGGATTCGAGGCTGGACGTACTTTTTCGAAGTCTTCGGCAAGAACACGCTGTTCATCTACGTATTGTCGCAAGTGGCCGTGATCGCGTTGGACAAGACCGGCGCATACGCTACACTGGCCGCCATGCTGGAGCCAATTGGCAGTGCAAAATTTGCCTCGCTGGCATTTGCACTGATGTTCATGCTGGCTTGCTGGCTGGTCGGCTACTGGGCGGACCAACGCAAGATATATATCAAGGTGTAGCGTTCTGAAATTCGATGCGGTTGTTCTCGTACTTCCACTTGCTGTAGGGACCGAAAACCCGCACGTTCTCCGGATGAACGTAGCTTTTTTCTGCACGCTTCATGCGCCGAACCAGCGTCGCATCTTCCGGCAGGGCGCTTGCAGGCACGAAAACGTCACGCCTTACGCTTTCCTTCGCATCCGCGCCGCGCCTGATTATTGTCAAGGTGCGTGATGCTGGATCAAAGTACAGGCGCATCAGGTCAGTGTTCATATCCTGCATATAAAGGCCGCCGTTGCGCCATTGGGCGAAATAGTAGTCGTCACAAGCGGCCTTCGGCTCGCGCTTCCATTCGCAGGCGAACAGGATGACCACATGTTGTTCATCCAGTTTCCTGATCGAGATGTGGGCTTTGCTGAAACCCCAATTGCTGACAGGAGCTGTGGTTGACGAGATAAGACTATACTCACCGTCTATTGCAGAGGGCACCGGCGGCGCAGCATGCGAAAGCGTGCTTGCAGCGGCCATGAACAGCGTGATCACGATCTTTGACATATGCTTGGGTTATTTGGGTAATCTTGCTTCGACTTCCTTCGCCGAAGCGATGGTCAGGTAAAGCAATACTCGGCCGGATTTGGTGCATGCGAAGCCGCTCGCTGTCCTATGGGATTTTTTCAATGTGGTGACGTACTTGTGGCAATCAGCCTGGCTGGATACGTTGACAGTCTTGTTCTTATTCTTGTCCAGGAATTGGCGAAAATCTCCACTGAGCCAAGGACGCGATGCTTCCGGCACGATATAAATTTCCCCTGTTGCTTCTTTGGCCGCGTTCGATGATTCGTTTGCTGGCTTAAGTTCCGCGATCAAAGTGATGTAGTCCGCTGGCGCCGTTAAAAAGCCTGCCCCCTCTGGTGTGCTGAATGCCTCCCAACGTCCGGACTTCACCGAGAACTGGATGTCGATAATCTCGTTCAGGACGGCGATGTTATCGGATATCTTGGGAGATTCTGCGCGACATCCTCCAGCGAATAGAAGCACAAGAGCCGCGAAAGCCAGATGCAGGCGTTTTTTTGGTTTCATGATTAGGAGCTGGACAGCGTTAAATACATCAACAAATGCCCAGCGTTGTTGCACATGAATCCGTTGACCGGCCTGCCTGACTTCTTGATTGTTGTTGAATACATTCTGCAGTTGCCTTGTGCGGAGAGGTCAGCCCTTGAATTTTTGTTTTTTTCCAGGAGCGTCCGCCTGAGTTTAGACACCTAAGCGCCGTGTAATTGTGCTGCTATGGTGCCTGAAGCACTGGCATTTCAGCCATTGCACGGCACATGGCTAACCTGAACTTCTCTTTATTATCCCAGTCGGTAGCCTTCACCTCGGAGCGATGGATCTTTTCCTTGGACCAGGCAGATATTCCGTAAAGCTTCAGTGAACTGCCTTGCACATCGTAGAGCAGGGCGCCGTCAAACCCGCGCTTATGTTGTGGATCACGGTACGACGCTAAGGCCTTAGAAAGAGCCGCCCGATGCTTGTTGCCGGACACACTGAGCATTGCCTTTTCGGGAGAAATCGCGGTAACTGGCTCCAGCATAGCGCTGCCGATATTGAGCATGATGTCGTCGCAATCAAAGTTCCCTTGAGACTTTTCGTACTCGACAAGATATTGCGCGATTTTGGGCTTTACTGCGGAAGCCTGACTGGTGCCGAGGATTAAGAGCTGCAGTCCATCTGGCGATCCCGCAAAGGCCATGTATGGTGAGGACGCCAGGCATACGATAAGTAATAACTTCTTCATTTCAGCGGGTACTTTCATTGGTTGTCGCGGCCAACTTGACGTTAAGCAGGCTCTTATTGCCCTCGTCAATGTCAATAGTAGCAAGTTCTCCCTGGGTTTTCGCAAACTCCGCGTAGGTGGCAGGAATATAGAAGCCATGAAAACACTGCTTCATTTTTTTCCTTTCAGCGTAAAGAATGAAGATATCCCTTTGCTGGCATACGCGGAAAGTTTGATGGAGTCCCCCTGATTGCCGCCTAGTGCCGCAATGCGACCATTGGCGGTTTTGCCGTAGACGAAGGTCACGTGTTCAGTGCCGTTGGGTTTGTCGCCATCAACGAAGTAATTGCGAAGAACCATCAAGGCGCCATATACAGGTTTATCGATCGTGATGAATTTCCTGGAGGAGACAGGAAATTGCGATGATTGGCTGGTTTCATAGGGCGTGTTCGCCTCGCGTTGCTGGATCAAAATAGACACGCTGAGAATCACATCTCATACACCTCTTCTGGCCGCACTATCCCGGCACTTGGCGATTAGACGCTGGGGAGGGGGCTCAGCGTGTCTGGTCTTGGTCCCATTGCCAGTAAGTTTCGCCATATTGGGGAGCGAGCACTGGCAATTTTTCACCCGCACTGAAGTAACGTCTTGAATTGATCTGCGCTGGAGAAAAGTAAAAGCCTGCCACTCTGCAATCCTCGCCGCCAATTTGGCGCAACGTATGCTGAGGAACTTCAGGCACCCCGGAAGGCAATTCTACAGATTCAAACTCATCAGGAATCTCTTCTACAAAATGCCATTGGGCAGGTTTGGTCGCGAAAGACAGCCGTGACACCGCTGATGGGGCCAGTTCTGCGTCTAAAACACCAGAGATGCGGATCCAATTCGCAAATAGTGAGGCATGCCTCGACTTGGTGGCAAAGTCGAGCATTGCGGCCTCATCGAACCAAAGCTTTTCTCGACCCACCCATTTCAGAGCTTCCCAGCCAATTTCGCTGAATATGCTTGCTTCCTTAAGTTTGATTCCGCCGTTCCCCGCGACGGCAAATTGTAATGCTGCTTCCGGAAGGTCGGCCGCAATGTAGACCCCAGTTCTAGGGGGCATTTTGCCAGTTTCGCCAATGATGTCCTTCCGGACGCGAAACTTCGGAATCATAGGCGATTCGTTCTTGAAGCTGGGGAAGGAATAAGCAAAGCCAGAGTCTGTCCAGCGCGGCAACGGTTCAGGGCTGAATGTATCGTCGATATTCGACGCGACCTTATTTATCACCGAAACAGTCTGGTTATACTGCCGTTCCTCATCGGCAGTGAGCCATTGCATTGAAAATTGCTCTGTCCCCCTGAGCTTTTCATCAGTCGCGGTCATCTTGTACTTATCGAAAGCCCTCATCGCAATGTCTTTTGCGATAGACGCCTGGAGATCCTTCAACATGGGCCATGCGTTATCTGCCCAATTTTGCGAGGTATTTCTGGTTCCCCACTGTTCACTCAATAGCAGTTGGTCGCGGTTTTGAGTGTGGGCCGTATTTAGCAAGGGATCGATGACGCCATCTATGGCTTGCGAAACCACTGCGTGCAGGCGTTTCAGATATTCCAGCGATGAGTATTTATAGAGCATTGCTGCCTGGCGCGCATGCCACGGCGAAAGAGTATTGGCAAACATGGAATTTTCGGACATTCAAATTCTTCAATTCCTGGGCGCGGGAGAGCGTCAGCAGGCGGCCATGCTGGCTAAGGCCAGTTCCAACAGGGACTGCGTCACGGCAGCTTGATGGTGATCTTGACCTGGCGCTGCGCCATGCGCCCCACCTAGTTACAGGCGCTCACCTGTTGCTCGGTATTTTGGGGCAGCGAGGTGCGCAGGCCGACGTACGCCGGACCTGAAAGTCGGGCACTGCTATGCGCCAAATTATTTCGGGTTGTCGGACTGATCCTGATCCCATTGCCATATGGTGTTACCGAAGTTACTACCAAGGTCTGGCATAAGATCGCCGAGGTTGAACCTACGCCGTGATCCAGTTTGAGCGGGAGAAAAGTAATAACCGGTTTCGCGGCAGCGTTCGCCAGCTGGCACTCTTGCCCAATCGATTTTTGGAGTCGTTGACGCAGCCTGAATCGGATCGGCCAACCGAATTACTCGATTCCAAGTGCATTCAACGTGCTCAGTCAAAGCGTCTTTTCCACAAACTGATCCGTCAAGTGGGCTCAACACGGTCCGATAGCCCAAAAGTACTTCGGCATTTGGGGCTTCAAATCGCGCGTTCAAAAATTGTGGTGAGCTGTGAGGCGCGTCGGCGATATAAATGCCTGCAATTGGCACATGATAGCCGGAGCGAACGCCGGGTTCTTTGACGACTTGGTAGCGTGGCAGTTGAGCCGGCAGCTCAAGCGGTCCCCGATGACTACTATCGTAATCAAACGAAAGTGAGCCGGGGGACCAATATGCGCCTTCAGTTCTATCGATATTGAATGCCGCCAAGTATGCACGCGCCAGAAGGTCTTCGAAGCTGGTCAATTCATCTTTGGTCATCCATTCGACTGAAAAATCGACAATGCCTCTGTTGTCAAATACCGGGCCCTTGGCGGCAGCAAGGCCATTCAGATCACCAGACAGAATGCGGCGATAGCCGTCCTCAAGTGCCTCCAGGGTGCTACGCAAGTTGGGAAGAACGGTCCCGCTCCATGTGATGTCCGCCTGTTGTGGAAGCGGACGGCTACGCGCAGTGGCAGGCAAATTATGCATGTAGCGGTCGAGACTTTCTTCGTTCAAGACGACAAATTTCCGCCAGATCTGCAAAAGGTCTTCGAAATACTCAGGCGAGATGTAACGCTCGAGCAAATAGATTGTCTGGATGTCCGAGGCATTCATTTCGTGTAGTCCTTGAAGTTATTGGTCAATACGGGCACCCCAGTGAGCGAAACCTTTTCCCCGAAATTGCTGTAGCCCCAACCGGTGGCCTCCCGGCGTCCAAATTGTTCTGCGTGAAGATCTCGCGGGTCAAGTACGATTTGTTCCGCCCCACCTTCCAAGACATAATCTGTTTTTGCCATCGTTTGTGAAGCTGCCGGGCCTCGCCATGCCCGGAGACCTTCGCCTGGCGGAATAGTATAAGTGACGAACTCGCCGTTGTTATTCCAACTCGCCCATACGGCAAACCGTCGGCGCCAGTCTGCCTTTGTTTTTAACGCTTTGAACTCCTGTTCCGTCATCCAGCATATGCTGTTGTCCATCGAATTTGGAGCAATGACGCGATACAGCTTGGTGCCAGGAGGATAGGTTATGGGCTCAAGCTTATGAAATGTGTTGAACTTGTTTTTCAAGAACCAAGGGGCACCGGGCCCGAGGTCCGGCCAACCTGGGACGTGCGAGTACCTGTCGAGAGCTTTATACCTTTCCCGTCCTTTATCGACCCAGCTAGGTTTTCCTTTGCCAAACTCTGCGAGTTCTTCTGCTTCCGACATCCCCTTCCATGCATGGGGATTTACCGTGTTGAGGTGGCTCCTGTGCATCATGTCCGCCTCGACGTTCAGACGGTTTGCCAGCCGATCAAGAATATCTTGGACAGGCTTCAAGGCTTTGCCAAGCATTTGGTCGGCATGCCTTCGCACTTGTGCAATTAAAGTTAGCAATGTGCCCGCCCGGGTCGCTAGTGCTTGCGTCCCCCACTTCTTTACTAGATTCAGCAGACTCTCCGCTGCATCTTTTGCAACGTCGAAGGCTTTTAGGAGTTTCGGCACTGTGATCTGCGCGGATAGCTCTCGTATCTTTTTCGATAGATATTTGTATGGGTTGTCGATCTTAAGAGCTTTAAGCGTCTTTCGCACTTCAGGGCGAGCGAGAAAGTTATTCAGGTTTCTGATCGCTGCATCAATTGCATGGCTGGTCGCCTTAGCCGCTCCGGACGCATGAGACGCTTTGCGGATTGAGGCGAACATCACTTTGCCACATCCCTTGAACAAGGAACCAAGCGTTGGAAAAAGGCCGATCAAAGTCAAAGCAAGGGCAACCCAATGCCAGCTCTCACTTGGCTCGTGATTGATTTTCTTGCAGTTGGCGATAACGTCACGCACATCGCAGATTTGGTCCACGAAAGGGATCATCGAAATCGCGGTGGACGTGACGGTTTGTGCTGTTGTAGCTTCTTCGTTGAAGTCGCCTTGAAGTACGCCCCAAATCCATTCGGCACAGGCGGTTAAATCTTGCCTCGCGCTCTTTAGCCAATTGGCCGGTGCTGCCTGGAACCAGGTCAGCGCATTCTCGAATTCGTCATTCATGGCTACTCTTATGCTCTAAACTTACTTTCCGCTTTGGCGACCATTTCCTGCAGTGAAGACCATGGCTTCTCCGATAATGGCTCACGCAATTCATATTCGGTAAATTTCGGTTGCTCTGGAACGTTTTCGTGGCGTGCTCGTCCTTTCTGATCAAGGGTACCCGCAATGATCTTCCCGCCCTCGAATTTGATTTTGTATTTCACCCCTGCCATGGGATCTCCATCGGCATCTCGATAGTCGAGGGCAATAAAGTTATTTGACTTCGACAGGAATGCAGGGAGAACTGTCAGTTCGGCGGGCATGTTGGCTCCGGAATTGAATTCATGCTTGGCCGATTTAACTGTGAAGTTGCCAGGGCAGGCGAAGGTGATGTTGCCGCCTTCGAGCACTATCGAGGACTGGCCGGCGTGCAGCACGATCTTTTTGCTGGCCTTGACTTCGATACCGTCGTTGACCGACAGGATCACGATTTCTTTGTCCGCCAGGATTTCCAGCTCGCCGGTATTGGCCTGCAGCGAGACGTCGCCGTTGCCGGCGATGGCCTTGATGCCGCCTTCGCGCGTGAACAGCGTCGTGGCGTTGGCGGCCACGCTGGAATAGGTTTCGGCGGCGGTAAGGTGCAGGTCGGAGCCGCTGGTCCAGTACAGATGTTCGCCGGCGAATAGCAGGGTGGAGGCGGGCGTGGCGAAGTTGATGCTGTCCACGCTGTCGATCACGGTGACAGCGCCGCCGAAGCGTTCGACGGGCTTGGCGGAATCGAGGTCGCGCGCGCCGGACTGGGCGCGTTGCGCGGTGTGGCCGTTGACGGAACCGTCGTATTTGCCTTCCTGTTTCGGGTCGAGCTGCTTGATCAGGTCTTGCTGCGCCTTGATTGCGTCCGCGCTGAACAGGGCGTGCTGCTGGCCGGCGGGTTTCGCCAGGCTTTCGGCGAGCGCCTGGGCGGCGCGCAGGCGGGCAATGGCGTCGTCGGCTTCCAGTTGGGTGGAGGCGATGCCGCTGCCTTGTGCGCCGCGGCGGCTCGTCGTCAGCAGCAGGCCTTCGCCGGAGCGCAGCACGGCCCAGGCGTCGGTGCGCAGTTCGAAGCCGGTGCCGCGATGGGCGCCGCGCGTGGCGGAGTCGGGCGCCTGTTGCACGATGTGGCCCAAATTCAGCTGGCTTGCGGCGGTGCTGCTGGCCAGGCGCATGCGCAGTTGCTGGCTGGTGTCGTCCAGAACCCATTGGTTGTAGCCGCCGCCATCCAGGCTGTGGCTATGGATGCCGGAGATCACGCCGGCATGGTTGGCGCTGGAATCGACGCCTGCGGAGAAGGGCGGTATGTCGGTGCCCGTGTAGAGCTGGGACACGACGATCGGCCTGTCGATATCGCCCTCGATAAAATCAACCAGCACTTCGGTCCCGATGCGGGGCGTGAACTGGCTGCCGAAATTCGGTCCAGCCAATGCTTCCGCCACGCGCACCCAGGTGCCGGAGCTGTCGTCGCCGGGCGCATTGCCTTCCGCCTCGGTGTTGTGCTGGATGCCGCCGGGATTGGCGCCGGCGCCGCGCTGCCAAGGGAACTGGATGCGGATCTGTTGGCCGCGCTGCGTGGTGTTGGCTGCGTCGGGCAGGCCGACTACCAGGGCAGTTTGTGCGCCTAATGCGGCGCCGCGTCCGCGCAGGGCGGAGGCTGATGGTACCAGTGGCACCGCGGCGCGCACGCAGGCAAAGCGGTTGCGGTAGGTGCCGGGGGCGATGCCAGGACCGGCCTTCAGCGATGGCGTGAAGTTGTTGCGGGCTTCGTGTTCGACCCACAGCGTGGTGAATTCGTCGCCGTCGAAGCGTTCGTGGCCGGTCAGTGCGAAATTGTTGCCGGCAGCGAGGCGGCGCGCGGAGCCTTCGCCGGTGAACTGCTTGTTCGCCAGTTCGGCGGCCTGCAGCATCAGCAGGCTGTGGCTGTCGGCTGAGCCGTTTTCGGTGTAGCTGCGCTCTTCGCTGCCGTCGTAGATGGACATGGAGGGCAGTTCACCGGCGTCGAGGTTGCTCGCTTGTTCGGCCGCTGGCGCCGCTACCTGCGCCGGGTCCCAGCTGGCGATGCTGACGGCATTGGGCGCGATGGCGCGGTGGGCGGAGAACTGGTCGATGCAATCGTCGCGCTCCGTGGCGCGCACGCCGTGGAAACGCAACGCTTGCACGGCCGGGCGCTTCGCCTTGCTGTCGAAGATCACGACCCGGTGGCGCGAGTGGCCGTCCGGTGCCGGTTGCTCGTCCTGGTCGTGCTGGAAGCGCCAGTTCAGGCCTTCGGATGCCAGGATGCGGCACAGGAAGTCGAAATCGCTTTCGCGGTATTGGGTGCAGGTGGCGCGCGTCGCCAGTTCCTGTGTGGCGTCGAAGTCGAGCCGCACTTGCGGATAGTCGGCCAGCAGATCCTGCACGATGTCGCGCACGGATTTGTCCTGGAAGATGTAGTTGTCGCGGCGCAGGCGCAGCAAGGCCAGCGCGGGTTCCAGGCGCAGGCGATAGCGCGCCACGCCGCCGTCTGCGCCGAGCCAGCTGGCTTGCGTGCACAGGCCATGCCATGAACGGCAGCTGCCGTCGGGCTGTAACAGGCGGATGGTGAGCTCTTCGCCGATGAATTGGCCCAGCTCCAGGCTGCTCGAGGTGCTCAGAGCATCAACTTCAAAGCGGAACAGCTCATTCACGCCTTCGCGGCCAAAGAAGCGTTCCGCCATCAGGCTTTCCGGCAGGCCCGACTCCTGGGCGCTGGAAAGCGTCAACAGGCGGCCATGCTGGCTCAGGCCTGTGCCGAACAACGTGCGCATCACGGCAGTGTGATCGTGATATTGGCCTGGCGTGGCGCCATGCGCACCACGTCGTTATAAGCGCTCACCTGCTGCTCGGTATGGTGGGACAGCGAGGTGCGCAGGCCGATATACGCCAGCGCGGAGATCAGTGCGAACACGGAGCACAGCACCCACAGAGGAAGATCGCTGCGCAGCTTGTGCATCACCTGGTCGGGGCGCTCGGCATGCGGTGCGAATCCTGGCCGGCGGCCCTTCATGTGGGCGATTTCGTCGCCCAGGCGGCTGGTGAGGTAGCCCAATTTTTCCGAGCCCTCGAGGATGTAGCGGCCCTGGAAACCAAGCAGCAGGCACATATGAAACACTTCGAGTGCTTCAATGTGTTCGCTGCTGCGCGTGCGCAATGCGTCCAGGCGGTTGAAGAAGTTTTCGCCCGCCAGCTGGTCGCCGAACAATGTCAATTGCAGCGGCTTCATTTCCCAGGCGTCGCGGATCGAGAAGTGGGAGCGCAGGATGATTTCGTCCACTGCGGCGCAGAAGGCGTACTTCGATGCGTCGATGTCGTCAGCCGAAGCGCCTTTCTTGCGCGCGTTGCGGCCAAAGTCGTCGAGGAAGCGCGTCATGCGCGACTGGAATTCAGCGTGGTCCTGCGGGGCGCTGCCGTTCTTCAGCATGAACAGGGCGTAGAAGCCGTCGTACATCAGGTCCAGCAATGTGGCATTGGAGGCAGGGGCGGCGGCCGATTCGGCCATCAGGGAAGGCGGGGCGATGGTATTCATGTTCTGCTCTGGTTCAGGAGTTCACAGCAATCAATTCGAGTCGCAGTTCGCGCATGCCGGACGGCGCGTAGATTTCGATGGACTGGGCTTGCAGCATGCGTTCGTACAGCGGGCCTTTGGCGTCCAGGGTGAAGTAGCAGGTGTCGGGACGTACCGGCACGGCGGCCGGTACTTGCGGTGCATGCGTCAGGCGCACGCCGGGCATGGCGGAGAGCACGAGTTTTTCCACGTCGTCCGGTGCGCCGACCTTGAATCGGAGCGGCACCACGTCCACCAGCTCCACTTGCGGCATCTCGGCGCCAACGGCCAGGTAGAAAGTCGTGGCTTCGCTGATCTTGCCGGAATCGAGCATGCCGCGATGGTGGGCGGGCTTTGGTTGCGACAGGGCGATGGCGAAGTAGCGCGACGAGATCACGGTGTCGAGCAGTTCGCGCACGATCATGTACAGCTGCGTGAAAGCGGGACCGGGATCGTCGTGGCGATAGGGCGGGAGGTCGGAGAGCGACCAGCTGCGCGAGTAGGTCATCAAGGCGCCGGCCAGCGACAGCAACTGCTCGTACAGCCGCTCCGGATGCAGCTCGGGATTATGGTAGTAGTGCGACAGCGACGCGAATGCCGTGCTGGCGGTGTGCAGCAGCCAGAAGGTCGACATGTCGCCGCTGCGGAATTCGATCACGTTGCGGCTTGGCTCTCGGTGGTGGCCGTACAAGGCGTTGACCTTGGCTTGCAATGCGTCGAGCAGGCGGCGCAGCTGCAGGAACAGGGGCTGAGCGCTGCGGATGGTCAGGCTGGGCGGCACGAAAGCGGGATCAAGTTCGAAGCCGCCGGTGGACAGGCGGCGCAGTCGCAGCAGCGGCAGGCACACATAGCCTTCGCGCGGTTCGGCGTCGGATACCAGGCGCAGGGTTTTTTTCAGGTAGGCCAGTTCGGCTTGCGCGGCCTGCGTGTACAGGTCTGGCGTGTCGACATTCGCTTGTGCGAAGCGGGCGCCGTTGGCCGGTTGGCCGGCCTGCGCGAAATTGCCGCCGAAATGCTTGAACACGGGCAGGGCGGCATACCACGTCACGCTGTGCTGCGATTGCGCCAGCTGGCCAAGGTCGATCGCTTCCGGCAGGTTGTCGCTGCCCGGCGCTTCGATCAATTCCCCATCAGGCAGTACCAGTGAAAGTTCAAGCAGGCGCAGGGTGTTGTGCGCCAGCGCCTCCATATCGATTGCCAGCCGGTCGACGCCCCACGCATACGGATGCACGGCTTTTACGCTGCGATGCACACGGTGCTCATGGTAGCGGTCTTGTTGCTGGAAATGCTGAGGGCGCAGAAACAAACCTTCGCCCCATAACACCTTGCTGGCCATCTGTGATCCTTCTGATAATTGTTTTCTGGTAAGTGCCAGAACAATAACATCTTCGCAAAAACCTTGTACTTAAAGGCTCAATCGTGCGCGGGGGTGTGAATTTTGGTGAGATTCAATTGTGCGTGGGTAATATTTTTTTTCTGCTAACGTTCGTCGGATGCAACTATTGTAAAAAAGCTATTTGTCCGTCCTACGAGGTTAGTTATGAAGAAAATCACTGTTATCTCCCGTATTTTGTGCGTTGCAGCATTTGCTGCTTCCATGTCCGCTTGCTCCACCATGAGCGCTCCCAAGGTAGCCGCGGTGCCGGCCAAGCCGAAGCTGGAAGACTTGCTGGCCAAGGCCAGCGAAGCCAAGGCCGCAGGCAAGCAGGAACAGGCCATCACGCTGTGGAAGGAAACTGCACAGGCCTATCCGGCCGACAAACAGCCGTGGGTGAATATGGCCCAGACACGTTATGACGCAGGGCAGTATGGCGAGGCGATCGTGAGCGCGCAGGAGATCCTGGTGCGCGATCCATCCGACCAGCTGGCCAACAGCATCATCGCCATTTCCGGCCTGCGCCTGTCGACCCGCGCGCTGGCAGACCTGAGCCGCCAGAACAACCTGTCCGGCTCCATCCGCACCGAATCGCAAGACCTGGCCAAGCTGCTGCGCGAAAGCCTGGGCGAAACCGTGCTGGTACCAGCCGCTGCGGAAAAACCGGCTAAGCCGGTGCGTACCGCGGCAGCGCGCAAGCCCGCTGCTGCACCTGCAGCACCCAAGGCATCCACCCCAAGCGCCGATCCTTTCGGCGCACTGAAATAACCCACTAGTCCAAACAAGGAGAAGCCATGTCCAAGAGCGAAAGCGTCCAGAAGCGCCTGCAGAAAATCCGTCCGCCACGGGTCCAGATGACCTATGACGTGGAAATCGGCGACGCGATCGAAAACAAGGAACTGCCCTTTGTGATGGGTGTCGTTGGTGATTTCGGCGGCAATTCGGAAGTGGAGCAGAAGCGCCTGAAGGAACGCAAGTTCGTCAACATCGACCGCGACAACTTCGACGAAGTGCTGAAAGGCGTGGAGCCGCGCGCTACCTTCCGCGTGCCGAATGAACTGGGCGGCGAAGGCCAGTTCGGTGTTGACCTGAAATTCAAGGCCATGTCGGATTTCCGTCCTGAGTCGGTGGTGCAGCAGGTAGAGCCGCTGCGCCAGCTGCTCGAAGCGCGCAACAAGCTGGCCGACCTGCGCAACAAGCTCGCCGGCAACGACAAGCTGGAAGACCTGCTGAACGACGTGCTGCGCAGCACCGAGAAACTGGCCGAACTGGGCCAGAAGCCAGAAAAAGGAGAATGAGATGTCGGCCCAACTGAACGCCGGCGGTGCGCTGGCCACCGCGGAACACACCCTGCTTGACCAGATCGTCGAGCAAAGCAAGGTCGCCAAGTCGACCACCGAACACGCCCGTGCGCGCGACATCATTTCGGAACTGGCACAGCAAGTCATGGCCGGCACCGTGGTGGTGTCGGACAACCTGGCCGCCACCATCGACGCCCGCGTGGCGGAGCTGGATCGCCTGATTTCCTCGCAGCTGTCGGCCATCATGCATGCGCCGGAATTCCAGAAGCTGGAAAGCAGCTGGACCGGCCTGAATTACCTGGTGAAGAACAGCGCCACCGGCACCGGCCTGAAGATCAAGCTGCTGAACGCAACCAAGAAGGAACTGGTCAAGGACTTCCAGGGCGCCCTGGAATTCGACCAGAGCGCCATGTTCCGCAAGGTGTACGAAGAAGAATTCGGCACCTTCGGCGGTGCACCGTTCGGCGCCCTGATCGGCGACTTTGAGTTCACCCGCCAGCCGGAAGACATGTATTTCGTCGAGCAGATGTCGCACGTGGCGGCAGCTGCCCACGCGCCGTTCATCAGCGCCGCCTCGCCGGAGCTGTTCGGCCTGGAGACGTACTCCGACCTGGGCAAGCCGCGCGACCTGTCGAAAGTATTCGACACCGTGGAATACGCCAAGTGGAAGTCGTTCCGTGAATCGGAAGATTCGCGCTACGTCGGCCTGACCCTGCCGCGCTTCCTGGGCCGCCTGCCGTTCAACCCGGCCGATGGCGCCACGGTGGAAGGCTTCAACTTCGTGGAAGACGTGGACGGCACCGACCACCACAAATACCTGTGGTGCAACGCCGCCTATGCCTTCGGGGTGCGCCTGACCCGCGCCTTCGAGGACTTCGGCTGGTGCGCCGCGATCCGCGGCGTGGAAGGCGGCGGCCTGGTGGAAGACCTGCCGACCCACACCTTCAAGACCGATGAAGGCGAAGTGGCGCTGAAGTGCCCGACCGAAATCGCTATCACCGACCGCCGCGAGAAGGAGCTGAGCGACCTTGGCTTCATCTCGCTGGTGCACTGCAAAAACACCGACTACGCGGCCTTCTTCGGCGCGCAGTCCGCGCAGAAGGCGCGCAAGTACAACACCGATGCTGCCAATGCCAACGCCGTGCTGTCGGCCCAGCTGCAGTACATCTTCGCCGTGTCCCGCATCGCCCACTACATGAAGGCCATGATGCGCGACAAGATCGGCAGCTTCGCCGCTGCTTCGAACGTCGAGGATTACCTGAACCGCTGGCTGACCCAGTATGTGCTGTTGGACGATAACGCCAGCCAGGAGCAAAAAGCGCAGTTCCCGCTGCGCGAAGCAAGCGTTCAAGTGTCCGAGGTGCCAGGCCGTCCTGGCGTGTACCGCGCCGTGTCCTTCCTGCGTCCGCATTTCCAGCTCGACGAGCTGTCCGTTTCACTCCGTTTGGTCGCGGAGCTGCCGCAATCGACCAAGTCTTAATTTTTATTTTTTTTCACTGAAACAGAAAGGAACACCATGGCAATCGACGTTTATCTGCAAATTGATGGTATCAAAGGCGAGTCCACCGATACCACCCACAAGGATTGGATCGAAGTCAAGTCCGTCCAGTGGGAAGTCCTGCAGCCTAAGTCGGCCACCGCATCGACCGGCGGCGGCCACACCGCGGAACGCACCGAGCACCGCGATATCGTAGTTTCCAAGCTGGCCGACCTGGCTTCGCCACTGCTGCTGCAGAATTGCTCCTCCGGCAAAACCCTGCCGAAAGCAAAACTGGAATTCATGCGCGCTGACGGCCAGGGCGACCGCGTCAAGTACTTCGAAATCGAACTGGAAAACGTGCTGATCTCCAGCGTCGCTCCAGAAGTCAAGCCAGGCGACATCCTGGCCGAAGACGTGGCACTGAAGTACTCCAAAGTCAAGTGGAAGTACACCCAGCAGAAGGTTGGCGGCGGCTCGGGTGGTAACACCTCCGGCGGCTGGGACCTGTCGTCCAACAAGGTAGCTTAAGCGGGGACTTGATGACGGTGAGGGGATTCGCGCCGGGCCTGATGGACCGGCTGCTGCAGCCTGGCGATGCCAGCGGCAGCGCGGCTGTCTACAGGATGTCGCTCGACGAGATGAAAGATTCCGTCGCGCGCGACCTGGAAGCGCTGCTGAACACCCGTACCGTCATCCCTGAGCATTTGCTCAAGCGTTTTCCGGAGTGCGGGCGTTCCATCGTCAGCTATGGGCTGAACGATTTCGCCGGCATGTCGCTGGCGAGCCCGGACGACCGCGCTGCCATTTGCCAGGGCCTGGAGCGTGCCATTGCAAGGCATGAGCCGCGCCTGCGCAATGTACGTGCTTCACTTGAAGTGCAGGAGGGCGGTATCGACCGCCTGAATTTCGCCATTACGGCGCTGCTGGTGCTGCATGCGGCACAGGAACCGGTCAACTTCGACGCGGTGCTGCAGCCATCCAGCCTGCATTACACGATTAGCAAGGCACGCCGCGCTGTGCCGGGAGCTTGATTTGGAAGAGTTACTGCCGTATTACGAGCGCGAACTGGGATTCCTGCGGCGCTATGCGCGCGAGTTTGCCGAGCGCTATCCCAAGATTGCCGGCCGCCTGCTGATTGGCGGCGAGGTATGCGAAGACCCGCATATCGAACGCATGATCCAGTCCTTCGCGCTGCTGAATTCGCGCGTGTCGAAGCGGCTGGACGACGATTATCCCGAATTTACCGAAGCACTGTTCGAGGTGCTTTATCCGCATTACCTGCGGCCGTTTCCATCGTGCTCGATTGCGCGCATGGACTACGCCGCCACTGCCGCGCAATTGACGGCGGCCAGCGAGATCGCACGCGGCACGGTGCTGAATACGCGGCCGGTCAATGGCGTCGCTTGCACTTTCCGCACCTCTTATCCGGTAACCATTGCGCCGCTGGAGCTGAGCAAGGCTTCGTTCACGGCCGCATTGGCGGCGCCTGAGGCTGTGCAATTGCCGCCTGGCGCCGGCGCGGGCCTGGCGATCACCATCGATTCCCTGTCCGAGCAGATTGGCCTGCCTGCGATGGGCGTGACCAGCCTGCGCGTGTTCATCGATGGCGAGCCTTCGTTCTGTGCCGCCTTGCGCGATGCACTCTTCATGCGCAGCGCCAAGGCCTGGGTGGAATGCGACGGCAATGGGCGCTGGCTGCCGCTCGCGCGCATTCCCTTCGTCGCCGCCGGCTTTGAGGAAGAAGATGCGCTGATCGATTTTTCAGCGCGTTCGCACCAGGCCTACCGCCTGCTGACCGAATACTTCTGCTTCCCCGAGAAGTTCAATTTCTTCGATATCGACCTAGCCGCCTTGTGCGCGCTGCTGCCGACCGGCTGCAAACGCCTGACGCTGCACATCGCCATGACCGGCCTGCGCCCCGATACCCATGCGGCGCGCATGCTGTCCACGCTGTCGACCAATAACCTCCTGCTGGGCTGCACGCCGGTGGTTAACCTGTTCCGCCAACGCGGAGAGCCGATCCGTATCACGCATACCGCCGCCAGCTACCCCGTGCTGGCCGATGCGCGCCGCGCCTATGCCTACGAGGTGTATGCCATCGATGCGGTGCGCATGGTGCGCCAGACGCCGCAGGGCGAATCCATCGTGGAATTCCGGCCCTTTTATTCGTTGCGGCATGGCGAGACGCCGGAAAAACACGGCCATTATTGGGTGATGCGGCGCGATGAACAGATGGCGCAGAAAAGCCCGGGTTATGAAACCGAGATCACCATTGTCGATATCGACTTCGATCCTGCGGCGGTGGAGACCGATACCCTGAGCTTGCAGCTGACCTGTACCAACCGCGATTTGCCGGCGTCGCTGGCCTACGGCATGCGCGGCGGAGACCTGTTCCTGGAAGGCGGATCGAGCGTGCGCAGCATCACCTTCCTGCGCAAACCCACGCTGTCGCAGCGTTTCGAACGCGGGCATGGCGCCCACTGGCGGCTGGTGTCGCACTTGTCGCTGAACCACTTGTCGCTGTCCGGCGGCGGTCTGGAAGCTTTCCAGGAAATGCTGGCGCTGTATGACTTGCCGCGATCGGCGGCCACCCAGCGCCAGATCCGCGGCCTGGAGGCAGTGGCCTACAAGCCGGCCAATGCCTGGCTGGCGGGCAATCCATTTGCCTGCGTCGTGCGTGGCATGGAAGTGCGGTTGTCGGTCGATGAAGAAGCCTTTGTCGGCAGCGGCATCCACGCTTTTGCCCAGGTGATAGAACGGTTCCTGGGGCTGTACGTGCATGCCAACAGCTTTACACAACTGGTCGTGGTGGCCGCGAAGTCAGGGGAGGAGCTGCTGCGATGCACACCGCGAAGCGGCGATTTGAGCCTGCTGTAATCGAGCGCCTGTTCGCCGAGCCGTTCCGCTTCCAGTTCTTCCAGGCGGTGCGGATGGTTGAGCTATGGCTGCGCCGCAATGGCGTGGCGCAGGAGGGGGCGATTGCCAACTTCATGCGCTTCCAGAATTCGCTGACGCTGCGTTTCCCGGCGAGCCAGCTTGATTCCTTGCGTCCGGAACCGCGCGAAATCCTGCCGACAGCGCCTGCATTGGCCGAGGCGCTGCACGGCAAGCAGTTGCGCTACCTGCGAATGACGCCCAATTTCATGGGCTTCCTGGGTAGCGCCGGCGCCTTGCCTGCCCATTACACCGAAACCATTGCTGCGCACCAGCTGTACGAAAAGGACGAGGGACCGCGCGCCTTCCTTGACGCGTTCTCCACGCGCTCACTGTCGCTGTTCTACGAGGCCTGGCGCAAATACCGCCTTGAGCTGAAATACCAGGTGGATGGACAGGATCGCTTCCTGCCTTTGCTGCTGGCGCTGGGCGGGCTTGGCAGCAAAGGGCTGGTGCAAAGGCTGGGCGGCGGTGGAGCGGCCGGATCTTCGGGGGCGGTGCGTGACGAATCGCTGGCCTATTTCGCTACTGCGCTGCGCCAGCGTCCAGCGTCGGCAACAACCATGGCGCGCGTGCTGGGCGAATACTTCCGCGTGCCGATGGTGGCGACGCAGTTTGTCGGCTGCTGGTGCGAAGTCCCGGGGCAGCAGCAGACCATGCTTGGCGGGGAGCAGGCGCAGTTGGGCGCCACCGCCATGATCGGCTCGCGCGTGTGGCAGCGCGACTTGCGCATGCGCCTGACGGTCGGACCGCTGCGGCGCAGCGACTTCGACGCCTTCCTGCCGGGCGGCAGTGCGGCGCTGGCGCTGGACAAGTTGCTGACGATGTTCACCGGCGTATCGCTGGAATACGAAATCTGCCTGGTGCTGCGCGCCGAGGACGTCGGCGGCGCATCGCTCGGCGCCGGTGCTCGCCTGGGCTGGGACAGTTTCATGCCGGGCGACAGTGCGGGAGAAGACCGCGCCGACGTCCGCTACTTCATCCACGGATTAACGACATAAGGAAAGCTCGATGAGCATCAACCTGAAGACCCTGATCGGGAAATTGAACGACACTTGCCGCAATGCGGCGACCCGTGCTGCGAGCATCTGCGTTGGCCTGGGCCAGTATGAGGTGGACCAGGAGCACCTCTTGCTTGCACTGCTGGAAAATCCGCGCAGCGATATGGTGCTGCTGGCGCGCCATTTCGAAGTCGATACCAGCCGCCTGCAGGCGGACCTGCAGGCGGAGATCGCCCGCTTCCGCAGCGGCAATGCCCGTACGCCGGTGTTTTCGGCTCGCCTGCCAAAACTGTTCGAACACGCGTGGCTGATTGCCTCGCTCGACCTGCAGGCGGGCCAGCAGGTGTTTATCCGCAGCGGCCATCTTTTGCAGGCCATGCTGACGGATGCCGAACTGTCGCAGCTGGCATATCGCAGCTCGTCGCTATTCCATCGCTTCCAGGCGGACGATATCAAGCATCACCTGGACAAGCTGGCGGCCAATTCGGAAGAAGCCGAAGCGGCGGCAGCGACGCGTGCGGCCGGGGCAGGCACTGATGGCGCGCTGGGCGGCGATCCGGTTGGCGAAATGCAGCAGCCTGCCGGCAAGACGCCTGCACTGGACCAGTTCACGACCAACCTGACCGAGCGCGCTCGCGCCGGCAAGGTTGATCCGGTGATCGGCCGCGATGCGGAGATCCGCCAGGCGATCGATATCCTGATGCGCCGCCGCCAGAACAATCCTATCCTGACCGGCGAGGCGGGTGTCGGCAAGACAGCCGTTGTGGAAGGCCTGGCCTTGCGCATCGCGCAGGGCGATGTGCCGGATGTGCTGAAGGGCGTGGCGATCCATACCCTCGATATGGGCCTGCTGCAAGCCGGCGCCAGCGTGAAGGGCGAGTTCGAAAACCGCCTGAAAAATGTGATCGATGAAGTGCGCCGCAGCCCAACGCCGATCATCCTGTTCATCGATGAGGCGCACACCATGATCGGCGCCGGCGGCCAGGCCGGCCAGAATGACGCGGCCAACCTGCTCAAACCCGCCTTGGCCCGTGGCGAACTGCGCACCATCGCCGCCACCACCTGGGGCGAGTACAAGAAATATTTTGAAAAAGATGCGGCGCTGGCGCGGCGCTTCCAGGTGATCAAGGTGGAGGAGCCGAGCGAGGATCTGGCTTGCGCCATGCTGCGTGGCATGGCGCCGTTGATGGAGAAGCATTTCAATGTGCGCATCTTCGACGAGGCAATTACCGAGGCGGTGCGCCTGTCGCATCGCTACATCATGGGCCGCCAGCTGCCGGACAAGGCGATCAGCGTGCTTGATACCGCTTGCGCCAAGGTGGCGCTGGGACAGAGCGCCACTCCCGCCCTGATCGAATCGCTGCAGCGGCGCCTGGAGCGGATGGCTGCCGAAACAGGAGCGCTGGAACGCGAACTGGCGGCCGGCGGTGCGCATGAAGAGCGCCTGCAGGAACTTGCCGGCCAGCGCGCCGCCGCGCAGGAGGAGCTCGCGGGGCTGCAAGCGCGCTGGGAGCAGGAGAAGGCCTTGGCTGCGCAGATCGGCGAAGCCCGCGCAGGTGTCGAGGCCGCATCGGCCGCGCAAGACGGCGGTGTTGCGAGTCAGGCGCACGACATCCAGGCGCTGCTGAAAGAGCTGCGCGCGCTGCAAGGCGAGGCGCCGATGGTGCCGGTGCAGGTGGACGGCAACGTGGTGGCGGAAATTGTCGCCGGCTGGACCGGTATCCCGCTTGGCAAAATGGTCAAGGATGAAATCCAGGCGGTCCTGAAACTGCGCCCTGCGCTGGAAGAGCGGGTTATCGGCCAGCCGCATGCGATCGAGGCCGTGGCCCAGCGCGTGCGCACGGCGCGCGCCAACCTGGACGATCCGAACAAGCCAAAAGGCGTCTTCCTCTTCGTCGGCCCATCCGGCATCGGCAAGACTGAAACCGCGCTGGCCCTGGCGGATGCGCTGTATGGCGGGGAACGCAAGATGGTCACCATTAACATGAGCGAGTACCAGGAAGCCCACAGCGTATCCGGCCTGAAAGGCTCGCCGCCAGGCTACGTAGGCTATGGTGAAGGCGGCGTCCTGACTGAAGCAGTGCGCCGCAACCCGTACAGTGTGGTCCTGCTGGACGAAGTGGAAAAAGCCCACCCGGACGTGCTGGAACTCTTCTTCCAGGTCTTCGACAAAGGCGTGATGGACGATGCGGAGGGCCGCGAAATCGACTTCCGCAACACCATCATCATCCTGACCTCGAACGTCGGTTCGGCCACGATGATGCAGGCTTGCCTGAACAAGGAAGGCGAGGAAATGCCGACGCCGGAAGAACTGGAAGCGGCCATCCGCCCGCAGCTGGTGAAAGCCTTCAAGCCAGCCTTCCTCGGCCGCCTGAAAGTGGTGCCGTACTACCCGCTGGGCGACGACGTCCTGGCCAGTATCATCACCCTGAAGCTGGACCGCATCGGCCAGCGCGTGGCTGCCAACCACAAGGCGACCTTCCATTACGACGAAGCGCTGGTGGAAGCCGTTCTGGCGCGCTGCACGGAAGTCGATTCCGGCGCCCGCAATGTGGACAATATCCTGAATGGCACGCTGCTGCCTGAGATTGCGGAAGCGGTGCTGGCGAAGATGGCGGAGGGAAGTGCGATCGGCCGCATCGAAGTAGCGGCCGACCAGCAGGGGAATTTCAGCTACAGCGTGGTTTAATTATTCGGGGGGATGCCCAGCATCTCCTCGATATGCTGCAAAGAGCCAGCGTCTTTCACGACGCTGCGCAGCCAGGTGTGGAGGTCCTGTTCGCCCGCATCCGCAGCCTTGTCCGCAAAATAGGAGACAGGGCTGTGCGGTTCCGTGCGGCGGAAGAAGCTGGCGATCTCGCGCAGTTGCGAAATTGCCTGCGCACGGGAGTTGACCGGCCCGCTAGGCTGAACGCCCGCGTTCAAGGGCTGCGCAATGATGATCTGCTCGCCGGCAGGCGCCGCGCCAAGCGGCGTGCTGACCGTCGCCGGCAGCCCCGCATGCGAAGGCATGGCGTCGATCATTGCCTGCACCGCATCGCGTGCAGCAGCAAATCCGGGGCTGTCATTGCCCAGGCATTCGTCGGCCGCCTGTTCCAGTTCGCGCAAGGCATCCATGCAATAGCGCGCATCGGTCGCGAACTGCTCGCGGAAGCGCGGCGAGTTGCGCGAGCGGGCCGTTTCCATATCGGCCAGCTTGGGCCAGTCCGGATTGCGCGCGTGTTCGGGTAGGCTGGCCTGCTTGCGCGCCATCTCGAAGTCAATGGCGGAAAACGCCGTGCCCTGGCCTTCGGTCAGCGGCATTTCGCGCAGCAGGGTAGGGGTGCGGCCCAGGATCCATGCCAGGTTGCCGATGCGTTGTTCCATATCGTCGCCGTCCGGCTCAGGGTACAGCCCCTTGTCCCAGAATTCCCGGCACAGCCCCGCCAGCAGGCGGAAGGCCTCGCCCAGGCCTTGCATGCGGTGCTGCTTGGCTGCAGCTTCCGCCAGCCACACTGCTACGCGTAAATCCTTTGTCTTTTCGCCCAGGATGGCGCTGCATCGCGATACCACGAAAGACCAGTCGGCCTCTTTCAGCTCCGTCACCCATTCGCCCTGTTCCAGCGAAGGATCGTCGAAACGGCGTGCCTGTGCGATGGCATCGAAATCGCTGGAGAAGGACAGGTCGGCGCCAGAAGGTTGCGCCGGCGAGATCGGCGCCAGCAGGGTTTCTGCATTAAACATCATGTTCTCCTCGTTTATTGCGCCATGCGGAATTCGATGCGGCGGTTGCGCGCGCGGCCTTCCGCCGTATCGTTGCTGGCGATAGGGCGGTCCGGTCCCTGGCCCGATGCCACCAGGGTCTCGGCCGGAATGCCCTTGCCGGACAGGTAGTTGCGTACCGCTTCAGCACGGGCCTGCGACAGGTTCTGGTTGCTGGCGCGCAGGCCGACGTTATCGGTGTGGCCGATCACTTCAAACTTCTGGCCCTTCAGCTTCACCATGGCGGCGCTCATTTCATCCAGGATGGATTTGCCGGCGGGCGTCAGCACTGCCTGGCCGCTTTCGAATTCGACGATGCGGTTGGCCAGGGTGCGGTCAAGTACGCCCTGGTCGGCTGCCGATACGCGCAAGCCGTTGGTGACTGTGTAGGTTGGATTCAAGCTGGTCGCGAAATCGCTGGCGATGCGCTGGCGGGTTGCTTCGTTGGCGACTTCGCCGCGTACGCTGACGGTGGTGCCGTCGATCTTGAGCGTACCTTTGCTGACCTGCTTCAACTCAGGTGTGATCAGCTTTTGCACATTGCTGCTCCAGTTGGCGGGCGTGGTGACCTGGCCGATGGTGATCTGGTCCAGCACTTTGTCGGCGCCGTAGATTTCGCGCAGCCTGGTCAGGACGGCGGCTTTGCTTGCCTCGTCGGCCACGGTGCCGCTGGCGACAATCTGTCCCGGCATTTGCGCGTGCACCACGCTGGCGGCGCACAGCAGGAGGAGAGGGAGGTAACGCATATCAGTTTCCAATAAAGGAAGTGCGCAGCGAGTCGCGCGCAGATTTCAGGGAAAGGCCGGGCTGGTCGAGGTATGTGGATACTTTTTGAATCGCATAGTCCTCATTGACCTGGTCTTCGACCCAATCAAGGTGGTCAAAGCTGATGTGATGGTCTTCGCCGACGCGCGGATCCATGATGCCCAGCAGGGTTTGCGGCGAAGCACCGCTGAATCCCAGTACCAGCACCGGTTTCTCGTCCAGCCGCGTGACGAACAGCGACAGTTCGAAGTCGGCGCGCGCCAGGAACGGCGTCACCACATGCATCCAGAATGCCGCCACCAGGTAGCGGTACATCGGATCGGTCGGCAACGGGAGCACCAGGCTTTTCTCCAGCCGGCTCGAACTGCTGGCCATGACCGGCTGCAGCAGCATGCCAAGGGCCAGCAGCACTTGCCGCACGTTGCCCGCAAAGCCGGCCTGCGCCAGCATGGCATCCAGCCCGCCAATCGTCTGCAGTTCCAGGAAGTCGGCAAAGGCAGCATCGTAGGCGGTGGCCCGCAAGTCCAGCTCGACCGTATTGCCGTTCAGCGCTTGCAGCGGCGCGGCTGCATCTTCCGCACCGAGCACACCCCCGCTCAGGTTTTCCAGGCGGTTCCACAAACGGGTCAGCACCAGCGGGCTGTTGGCGGCGAAGGCCGAGGGCTCGTCGACGTCGACGCTGCCCGCCATCAGGAAGGGGAAGCGGCGGCTGGACTGGTCGCTGCTGGCCGAAATATGGCCGGCGATGGCGGCGCGGCGGCGCGGCCCGAACAGGGCGAAGTGCAGCGGCTGTACCGCGTCGTAAGTCAGCTTCCAGCGTGCGTCGGTACTGAGCATATCCATCGAGCGTGCCAGCCAGTCGTCCAGGACCTGCAGCACTTTGGGATCGCTGCCGCCTTTCACGAAGTCGGCTCGGCTCGGGATCTTGCCGAAGTAGCCGATGGCCGCACTGGAAGTGGCTGGGCGGATCATTGCGCACCTCCCGCAGCGGCGATGGCTTGTGTGCCTGCCGCCGATACCGTGGCTGGTTCGCCTACCACGGTGTCGGGGAGGCGCAGCTTGCGGAAGCCCTGGCTGGCCTGGACTGGCGCCGCTGCCGGAGCCGCAGGGGCGGAAGGCAGCAGGCGCAGGTTTGCAGCGACGGTCACGCCGCCGGCGGTCCAGTTCAATTCAAAGCTGCCATCCGGACGGCGCTTGCGATCTGCGGCGTCGATCATCTTCTTCAGGCCGAAGTGTCCCAGTTCTTCCAGCACCACCACTTTCTTGCCGTCGGGGGTGAAGGCGGTGATGCGCGAGCCTGGCACGCCTTGCGGGTTAGGCCACACCATCGGCACCCACGGCTGCTGCTGGCCTTTCCAGCGCACGGACTGGCCATCGATCTCGATGGTGTATTCGCTGACGCCGGTAACGGCCACGGTTTGCAGTTCAAAGCGGGTCTGCGCTTCCTCGCTGCTGGCGGCCTGGTTGGCCACGCCGTTTGCGCTCAGCGGCGCGATCCATCCTGGGAAGGCGTTGGCGACCGCCGGCGACAGGGTAATGCCCATATTGGCCCAGGTCTTGGCGCTCAGTGCATCGCCGCGACGTACGACCAGTGGGCCGATGGTGGTGTTGAAGAATTTCGCCACCGCGCCATCCGGACCAAAGACCTGGCCGATCTCGGCATTGCTTGCTTCGACGCGCGAATCGGCAGCGAACGGATACTTGGCCTGCAGGTCCTTGCGGAACGGCTCCAGCACCTGTGCGGCCCAGACCTTGTTGATTTCGGTTTCGGTCGGCTGCACGATCACGGCGAAGGTCTGCATCAGCGGACGTACCAGCAGCGGACGGATCGCCTGCTTTTGCTGGTCGTTCATGCCGACCAGCATTTGCTCGTCGACGTAGCGCAGGGCGTCGGCCAGTTCGGAGCCGCTTCCATCGAGCGTCTGCTGCATCAGCTGCTTGGCGCCAGGGCCCGGATCGCCCTGGTTGCGGATCTGGTTGAAGCGGGCGCGCAGCTTGCCCATGCTTTCCATATAGCCGCGCATCAGCGAAGCGTCCTTGTCCTTGGCGACCACCAGTTGCGCCACGCCGGAGAACTCGCGGCCAACAGGACCTAGTGGCAGCGGGGCGCCCGGCGTCGTGCTGGTCGGCAGGTTGACGTTCACTTGCGACGGCTTCTGGCGCAGGATCATTTCGCGGAACCAGTCGCCAACGCTGCGCTGGGCGCGCTGCAGGCCTGAATCCAGCAAGGAAGGGTTGTCCCACGAGGTTTCCTGGTAGACGGTGTTCACCAGCTTGGAGATTGGCGAAGTCTGTGGGTCGCCAAGGCGGTTCATTGCCGCGGCGGCGGACTCAAAGCCTTCCAGGTCCTTGATGGCGACGCCCTGCATGAATTTCTGCCATTCCTTGGCGTAGTCGTTCTTGTAGGCGTCGACCAGCGCTTTCTGGATCTGTTCCGGGCTGCCTTCCAGCGTCAGGTCGTCGCGCGTCGCGGTTTTCAGCACCCAGTCGGCACTTTGCAGTTCTCGGTTGGCGGCTTCCTTGAAGGCGTCGCGCACATAGCCCTCCCATGCGGCGCGAGTGAAGGCGCCGGAAATCGAATAGCTGCCCAGGACCAGTTCGCGGTCCTGTTCACCGACGATGCGGGCCACGGTCATGGCCGGGAAGCGCGTAGAGGCGCGCGCCTTCACGTCGGCATACACGCGCTCGCGCGCCGGCATGCCGCGCACCACGCCGCGCAGGGTGTTGCGTGACTGATCGACCAGGGCCAGGCGGTTTTCAATTTGCGGCCAGGATGGATCGTTGATTTCGGACAGGTAGAAGCCGATCAGGCGTTCGGCGCTGCGTATCATCTGTTCGCGCGGCATGCTGCCACGGTTCGACTCCAGCCACACGCGCCAGAAGCGCGTCAGCTGGTCGTTCAGGTGGCTCGCTTCTGCGCGCGACTTATCGCCCAGCATCAGGTAAGCCTTCAACGCGTTGTATGCATCTTCCACGTTCTCCGGTGAAGCGTCCTTGAACTGCTGCGGCGCCGCGGCCTGCGCAACGGCCGGTGCGGAGGTTGCTCCGGCTGCTGCTGCGGCATTGCGCACCAGTGGCTGCAGGCGGTCCGCATTGGCATTTACCTCGCCGAGGAAGGACTCCAGCGATTGGCCGACTGGTTTCAGCATCACTTCGCGCACGCCGGCGAAGTATTCCTCGCGCAGCTTACGTTCCAGCAGGCCGCCCTGGTACAAACCAAGGCTGACCGATAGCGGACGGTCGTCGCGGAAGCGCGCCAGCTGCTCGATACGGTCCTGCATGATTTCCAGCGCCTCCAGGCGGGCCGCCAGGTCAGGCCGCTGCTTCTGCAGCTTGACTGCTTTATCCAGGTCGGCCTGCACGTTGGCGACGAGCTGGCGGTTGCCCATATAGGACCAGCTCCAGCCACCCAGCAGCAGGCCGCTTAGCGCCACCGCGCCGAAGAAGGCCGCATAGCGCATGCGTGTCTTGGCCGGGCTGGCATATTGCGCCACCAGGTTCTTGTCCGCGAAGATCACGTTGCGGAACAGCTTGAGCAGGAAGTAGCCGTGTTGCTGCTCGCTGTCGTGATGTTCCTGTCGTTGCAGGCTCAAATCGAAACGCTGCGCCACGCGGTGCGAGGTTGCCGAAACGCCTTCGCCTTCCTGCAGCGCGCTGGTGAAGTAGAAGCCGCGGAACACAGGCTTGAACTGGAACGGATTTTCCTCGAACAGGGTCGCGATGAAGGTACGCAGCGGCGCCTTCACCGAATTGAATTCGAGCGGGAAGGTGAACACGCCGGACGGGAGGCGCTCGCGCCATTGCAGGGCCATATTGGCCAGGCTCATTTCCTTCAGGCCGTCGTACAGCTCTTCAAAGCGTGCGTCGAACTGCTGCAGCAGGTCTTCATTCTGCTGGTTCTTACGGTAGGGCAGGGTAGCGCCCCACACGCGGTCGCGCTCACCGATTTCGCAATCGTGGAAGAATTCTGTGAAGCCGTTGATCAGGTCCGCCTTGGTGAAGACGATATAGACCGGAGCATGCACTTCCAGTTTTTCCGTCAGCTCCTGCACGCGCTGGCGCAGGTTCTTGGCCAGTTCGATAGCGAATTCAGGACGCTTGCCGGTCAGTTCGGCAATGCTGACGGCGATGATGATGCCGTTGATCGGCGCCTTCTTGCGGTATTTCTTCAGCAGGCCGAGGAAGCCGAACCACTCGGCACGGTCCTCGTCGTTGACTGCGTAGCGGCCCGCGGTGTCGAGCAGGATGCCGTCGGTGGTGAAGAACCAGTCGCAGTTGCGGGTGCCGCCCACGCCTTGCACGATGCGGCTGCCGGCCAGCGGGAATTGCAGGCCGGAGTTGGCGATCGCTGTGCTTTTGCCTGCGGCCGGGTTACCGATGATCATGTACCAAGGCAGTTCGTAAAGCGCGGCGCTGCCGGAGCGCAGTCCGAGCTTGGACGTCTTGATCGTCTGGATCGCATCGAGCATGCGCTTGCGCAGGGCTTCCGTTTCATGGCGCGGGGCGGTGTCCGCCTTGGCCGGCGTAACGGCCTGCTGTTCCAGCATGCCTCCCAGCTGGCGGGCGGCGCGGCGCGCGCGGTAGCGGCGCCACGACCAGACCATTATGCCAAGCAGCAGCGCGCCGCCCAGTACGGCGAACGCCAGGGTGTAAGGCAATTCCAGAAGTGCTGCCGCCAGCAGAAGGAATGCCGCGAAGGCAGTCCATCCATAAATCAGGAAGGCGGTGCGCGAAGTCAGGATGTCCCGGATTCTTTGCATCATTTTTTTAACTCTTGCAAGGTTAGCTAAGGGATGGCGCTTTGCTGGCCGGGGCCGGGAGAGGGCCGACCAGCAGGGCGAAACGTTGGGTTGGTTCAGTGTTCGACAGGGCGAGCGCGAAGCCGCCGCTGTCTGTGGCTTGTTCATTGGCCAAGGCAATGGCGGCCAGGGCGCCGACTGCGCCGGTATGGCCGCAGGCCGCGCCGATGCAGGCCAGCGAACTGTTGGTGTCAAGCGCCGGCACCGACGTGTCGACGCATTGCATCAGGTCCGACATGCATGCCGCGCGGTGATCGGTGTCGGCTGCGACGTAGGCAGGCGACGCATCTTGCCTTTGCGCGAGCGCTTCCTGTGCCAGCTCATTGAGAGCAGCGGATTCCTTTGCATGCAGCGCGAGCAGGTGCAGGCCTTCACCCGGCTGGCCAGGCGCTTGAAGCAGGATGCCTGCCGCCCCTTCCGCCGGCATGCGGCCGTTTGGATTGCGGGGGCCATACAGTTTGCCGTTGACGGCGAGATTTTCCACTGCATCGGCATCGATGCTGGAATCGAATGCAATCACCGCGCTGAGCAAGGGCACGGCAGCAGCTGGGCCGGCGGCCTGGGCCGACAGTGCGCGCAGCGCGGCAAGCGGTGTCGCCGGCGTCGCAAGGCGCAATTTGAGGCGCTCTTGCGGCCAGCCTTCGGCGACCGCGCTGTGCGACAGCCAGTGCGCGGTCAGCTCTTGTGTGGACTGCGGCCAGTCAGCCGGAATCAATGGCAGCAGCTGCAGCAAGCCTTCGCTGCCGGTGTCGGATGCCTGCGAGGCCAATTGGCCGGCGATTTCGCCGCCCATCGCCATGGCGCGCAGATGCTGCGCCGCCGGTGCGCGCTGCACGGGCGGCTGGGTCGCAAGCCATTCTTCCAGCGGCGTCAGATCGACATCCGCCACTCGGCCTGCAAGCAAGGGGAAGCCTTGCGTGTCGGTCAGTTCGGGATCGAGGTCGAGCCGCGCTTGTCCCTCCGCGAAGGCTGCCATCAGTTCGGCGGGCGAATCGCCATGCGGCATGCGCAGCGCAGCGCCCGCGACGCGGAAGGGCAGCCATGGTGCCGCCTGGGCTTGGGATGGTGCAGCATCGCTGCCATCGGCCCCGCTATGCTCGGCCATGCGGGCTTGTGCCTCAGGCGCACCTGCGGATGGTGCAGCAGGCGTGCCTGCCGGCACGGCCTCTCCGCCGCCAAACGTCTTCTTTGCCAGCCAGTAGCCGGCAACGAGCGTCAGCGGAATGACGAGCATGGCCAATGCCAGGTCGCCCGTATCCGGCATGCGCGTGGTGCTGCGCCAGTACCAAACAGCGCCGATCCAGCACAGGCCGAATACACCGATTACCAGCAAGCTGCGTTTCAACCAGTTCTGCATGCCAGCCTCACACCGCATCCATGGAATTCTGCTGGCTTGCGATCAGGGTCGCGCCGCAGGCGGTCTTGTCGCCATGGCGCGCCACAGGTTTGCCGTCCACGATCATGGTCTGGTCGCCGCTGCTGATGGTGGTATCGCCATGAATAGGGCAGGACACCTTGTCGCCCATGCGCGCAATCGGCTTGCCGCCGCTATCGCTCATTTGCGACGCTTCCACAACGGTGCCTTTATGCGATGTCTTGTCGCCCAACAGGATCAGTGCTCCCGGCATTTCGTACTCCTATTTCTTTCTCACGCCGTCCACACGCAACTCGGTGTGTCCGAAATCCATCATCTTCCAGCGGCCGCCCCAGGTCAGGCCCAGGCTCTCCGCCACTTCGCCAAACAGCTGGTAGCCGCGCATGGCCCAAGGGTCGCGCTCCGAGATCACCAGCTTCCCGTCGCGCAGGAAAGCGCAATCGGCGGCCAGGCCATACTGGTGCCAGCTCTGGAAGGCTTTTGCATTCGTTACGTTGCTTCCTTGCGCGGCCAGCGCGTCCTGGCGTTCCGGGCTGCGATAGCCTTCCAGCAGCGCCATGTCGTAGCCATGGCGTTCCTTCATGATGCGGAAGGCTTGCAGCAGCCGCTGCGAATAATCCTTTTCAAGCAGGCTCCAGTCGCGGCTTGCCGAAACCAGGCCCGGACGCACGGTTTCCACTTCCGGCGTCATGAACAGCATCGGCGGCAGCGGAGGCGGCGGCACCAGCTGTTCGCCGTGCAGCAGTTCGGCCACCTGCTGGTTCGCTTCGCGCGTTGGCGCATCGAAGCCGCCGACCATGGTGCGGCTGCTCGCCATCCACGCCACGACCGCCGGCAGGATCATGATTACCAGCGCCACGACCGCGGTCCAAAGGTGCTCGCGCAGGAAATTGCCGCCCTGGCGCATGGCCAGCGCCGACTCCGATCCCAGCGCGCCCGCCTGCTCTCCGCCGCGGCGCGCAATGTGCTGCACGCGGCGCTGCCAGCGCGTGCCGGCCAGCTCCATGCGGCGCGCGACATACGCCCGGCCGGACGGGAACAGCACCATCCAGCTCAATGCGCAAGCCAGCAGGAAATACAGCACGACAGCGACGAAAACCACGTTGACCTCAGGAATTGAATTACTAATTTGATAACACAAAAGGCGTGTATCGCCTTAGCAATAAATTATTGCGGGAAAGTATATCTTGAACTTCTGATAATCCGCGTTCGCTTGGTTTTCAATCGTGCGCCCCTCTGCTAAAGGCTTTCTGCTGAAGAGTGCGCGCCTTTTTCCAGAGATAAAGTAAAGTATTGATAACTTAATCAGGAGCAATATCTTGTCGCAAAGTAATGAAACCCGAAAGCCGGCAGGCCGCCCCAGCCTGCTTTCGACCGAGCAGCAAAATGCTCTGGACACTCAACCTGCCCTCGCTGCGGTGCTGCCGCAAGCGGAGGAGAGCGCGCCGCGCCGCAAGCATCTGTGGCTGGTTGGTGGCTTAAGTTTGATGGCCATCGCCGCAGCATTCGCGGTCGTGCAATTCGGCGACGGCCAGGCCGAACCACCCGCCGCGCTTGCGGCTGCTGCGCCATTGCCGGCGCCAGCACCGTCGCCGGTTCCGGCGGCGCTACCGCCAGCCGCACCAGTGCAACCGGCGCCGTCTGCGCAAGTTCAGGACGCTGCACCGGCTGTCGCCACCATCGTCGACGAGGCTCCGCCACCGCTCAACATCAAGCCAAAAGAATCGCTGGCGCAGATGCTCGAAAGCGGTGTGCCGCCGGCGAGCAAACCCGCGCCCGTGAAGCCTGTTCGCAAACTGGTAAAGGAAAAGACGTCCAGGGTCCCGGACAAGGCAATGGCTGCCGCGGCACTGGAACAGGACACAGACGTTGAACTACTTGCCGCCCTGGTGGCTCACGCTAAATTCGACACTTCCGCCAATGCCCGCCAATCGCTGCCGAAAGCGCTCGAGCAATGCAAGAAGCAGGAAAAGCAGGACGCAGCCCTTTGCCGCATCCGTGTTTGCGAAGGCCGCTGGAAGAAAAACGAATGCCGCGCATACAACCGCAGCAAGCTTGAGAAAACGGCGTCAGGCGCTTAGTTGTCCATTCCCGCGTAATCATCGCGTGAATCGACGTCTGGGCGCCGATGGCGAGTTGTGATCTGAGCCTATCTCCATGTCGTCAACTTGCGCGACCGGCGATTCGGCCTTGACAATCCATGTTGATAAGCTCGTGCTGTCATTTCATTTGGAGCCCGGCTTCTCGGGATCATAGATCTCACCCACGATCCGGGAATCAAACCGGTATTCCAACTCGACAAAGTCGATTTCAGGATCGCTCACGGTAAACACGGCGGCGGGGATGTCTTCATTCCAGGGAAGCCAGGAACGGTCGGTCTTGTTTCGCGGATAATCCCGCATTGAAAAATCAACGGTGTAAGTCCTGGAGCGCTTGCAGAGAGGAGTGGTCGCGGTCAGCACCATACAGTTTTCCGAACATGAGCTTACCTTCAGTCTTCCAGGGGTGATGATCAGCTTGTACGTGGTCGGAATGGTATATATGTCGCGATGAGAATATCTGTATGCATACCTCCCGAAGTCAATTGGACCCTTGCTCAGATTGCCTTGTCCATCTATGAGGTAAGCCGCAGCGCCTTTCTCCTTTTGAATTAATTGGCAAACAGATGAACTCGGGTCACGAGCGCTTGCAGTAATCGGAAAGGAAAGAGAGAAAAGGAAGGCGGCAGCCATACCGCCTGAAATGGCATCGAATAATTTCGCTTTCGTGAATGGCGGGTTCAATTTATGTCGGTGGGTCATCGGCTTCAGAGGTTATCGCGCTCGTCTCTGGTGGGACCGTGTTGCAGGGATGCTTGCACTTCAATTGCAGTCCATAATGCAGAACGGCTTGTCACGGTTTCTAAGGCGCTTTGCTTCCGGAGTATTTGCATTCTCGTTTGACATGAGAACGTTTTGTGGCACGTAGTACATCAGCGGCGTGACGGGATCGTCGAAGCGAGCAAAAGCTACTTCCTCAAAGCCCTCCCAGCGTGTCTTACCTGCAGCTTGCTTTTCGCGGTCGAATGCATATTGTGGGGCTGGTGAAGTGTGGAGTAACTTGATGCCCTTCCAACCCACGGATTGGTTTGCAGCGCTGTAGCAGCTGTCCGTGGTCAGCGATGGGCAAAGTGCCTGCAGCGAAGGTTCGTAATAATTCAGGAAAAGCCAGTTGGCACGTTCACGCTTTGCGTCATCTGATGGGGCGAGGTAAATGGCGTTTGCAACCTCGAATACCCTGTCGCCAGTTCGCTTGCCAGTCTTGGGACTGATCGCGTAGCCTTTTTTATCAAAGAGGACTTTGAAGAACACATTCGCGTATTCTTTCTCCGTCACGAGATAAGGAGAACGGCGGGCTGCCTTGATTAGGGTGCTCGTTTCTTCTCCAGGTGTTCCATCGCTGGCGATGTACAACCAATACCTGATCGGCCAATGTTCGACTGGCTTGTACTCCGCTCCAGACCGGAACTCGTTGCGGCGTACCCAGCCTGTTTTGCCTTGAACGTTGCACCGCACCCATCCGTCTTCTGGCTTCGCCAGGCATTTATCTGCCAACGGCCCGCTGTACAGCATCACGTACTTCAGATCCTTGAATTCGGCAAATGGAGTGGCATCCCCTTTAGCCTTGTAAAGCGTGAGCTTGCCGTCGATCGGAAAGATCGGTGTCATTAAGTCGAGACCGAAATTGGTATAACTCTCGCCGTCAGTGGAACTTCCAGCGTAGGCAGCGGGCAATGCCAAAATCAAGGAGGTAGTGAGGATTAGTGCTTTAAAGTCCATGTCTGAGCGATCTGCCAGAAGTTTATTGACTTAGATTGGCATGGCTGGTGTTGGGGGCCATGCAGAATGCCGACCAAAGCGAGTCACTAGTTTCCTGTTTTTTTTTGAGTCCGGTGCCGCGCTTACAACCGCGCCAAGCTTGAGAAAACCGCGTCAGGCGCCTGAAGGGAGCGCCTGCGCGGTGTTTGACTCGTGACTAACGACTGGAAGTTCTTTGGAATTTTCCGTTTTCCATGAGCTTCGCGACAACCCGATCTTCGTCAACGCAGATATAGTCGCGGTTGAAATGACAGCCTGAAATCTGATCGACCACTTTTCCATCAACAATGGAAAGATAGACGCCACTCATTACATCCCGTTGTTCATTGCGCACTGCTTCGAAATCATCCACTCGAATCAAGGTGATCTGCTTCATGGGAGGGAATACCAGGAAGGTCGCCGCAGTCTTTTGTTTGAATGGGGGGGAGAACCCATCGGCATACCTGTGTCCACCCATCGTATAGTCGTGATTCCCCACTATTTTCATGATCAGGTCGTTGCTTTTGGAATCAGCGACATAGGGGTAGAAATCTGGAGCACATTTGTCCGACGTTTGCGGCTTGCCTTTTGCGGACATGATTTTGGGACGGCAAATCGTGTTGTAACGCTCGAAATCCACCGGCAGGCGCGATAGCTTGTAGCCGGGAGCCAATACGTCGGTCTGGCTTGTGCTGGCGCCGGATGCAGAAGCAGGGATCTCGGCTTGCGCTTTGACGTATGTATAGAAAATGTCGCCAGCCGGGATGAGCATCCGGTCGTTTATGACGAAAAACTCCATCAAAGGACTGGCGCAGTAATCTGGTTTTGACTTCAGTCGGTACACGCTTTTCGTCTTGGATAATGAAAGATTGAATGTCTTCTGCAGGAAGTTCTCAACCTGGCTCTCCTTGATGTCGTCTTTGGTCATCGCCTGGAATACATCGGAGAAGTAGTAGTCCTTGGTGCTTACACGTGCCTTGCAGGTCTCAGATAGCTGAATTTCGTCATCATGAAATGCGAGCGTCGGAAATTTCGGTGCCTTCTTGACCGCGGCGCCGCTGTCATAGTCAACAGCGCGTTCAAACTTCCAGGTTCCGTCGGGCGCTGCTGCCTGTGAACTGCTGATTCCAAGCATGGCCAGCGTTACGGTAAAAAGGGCGCTTCTCAAGAGTGCTGCATTCATTTTTTTAGTGATTTGCATCATATACGTTGTTTCTAAATAACTTCATTTCGGACTGACGGCGGCTCGCCAATTCACCACCGTTTGTAATATCTGCGAACTCATCGCAGCATCCACCATAGTTGCCGGTGTTGAGCTTTGCCAGCAGCTTGGGGAATTTTTTAAGTCCCCCGGTGTTAAACGCAAGACTCATCAATGCGTCAAATTCGTACTGGTGCAAGGGGACTTGCAGTTGTGACAGCGTCCGGTTGCGTATCCGCTCTACGTCATCAGCGAACAATTCGCTTTCTTCTTCCTTGCTGATACCCTTGGCATATTTCTGGTAGGCGGCGCTGCCCGAACTCGATAGATCTGCACAAGAACGCTTGCCATCGATAAGGTGACCGACCCCGATAGTGCAATAGCCCTTACTGTCATTGTAAGGTTCGAGGTGGTTCTTGGTCAGGCTGCCACTTTCCCAAACGCGTATGAAGTCAAGGCCGAGCTGCGATACATGCAAGGTGTCGGGATCTTTTCGCCCAGTACTTGCCGGCCCCGCGGTGACAGGAGCATGCTTTCCGCCATTACCTTGCGGAGGCTTGGGGGCGGGCTTTGGTTCCCTTTTGGCAGGGACCTTCGGCGCGGGAGGTGAAGCAGGCTTTTGCGGGGTAGGCCCGGATACCGGCGCCACGGCTGGCGCCGTCGGCGGGGTAATGCCTCCACAATTAACCAAGCCAAGACGCCCTTCACGCCTTGCCATTGTCATCAGCGGATCACCATCGGCCGCATCTTTGGTCTTGGCGTAATATCGGTCGAGCAGGTAGTGGTCGTTGAACTCGCGGATATCCATGTGAACCCATTTGTCGGTAATCGATTGGGGTTCGAGGGAAATGTGATTGACTTTATCCCATCGTGGGCGAGCACCAACGCGATCGACGAATACCTTGTTCTTCAACGATTCAAGTGCATCGCCTGTCACGTGGGAGCCATTGCTCTTGCGCTTGAAATGGACATCGCAAGCATTACCCAAATGGTTGGTTGTCCAGATGTGCATTTGCTTTGCGCGCTTCCAGCAGCGATAGCCGGAAGAAACGTACCAGAATTCGTAGCCCAGCTGGCCTTCCTTGCTTCGCAAATAGAAGAGCGCCGCGCGCAAGCTCCAGAACAAGGCACGGTGGATCCCTGGCTTTTCAATGCCTTTGACGTTGACGCCGTTCTTGAGGTGATTCACTGAAGCCGAGTCATGGCGTACCTTGCCAAAGCCATTGCAGGCTTCGTTTGCACCTGCGCCATTTGCCCTGCATTGACAAGCAAAGCCGTCGAACGGAATCGGATACTTGTTGAGGAAGTCATCCATTGCGGCCAGCACCGCACCACATACTTTTCCCGTCTCGGCGACCTGCATATAATCGCGCTGGAATTTCTTGACCGCCTTTTCGGTGGCAACCGTAAATTCGGTGAGGGGCGATGGGTCATGGATGGTGTTGCCGAACCCCATTAAACGGAGGTTCAGTTCTTCGACCAACTGGCCCTTATCGCCAATTTTGATACAGCCGCTTTGATCGCAAAGCGGACTGACGGTGGTTTTCGGCGTGCCGTTTTCTCCGCGGCCTTCTTCCTTCGTGATCGGCACCGGCGTTGTTACAGGTTTTTCTTTTGCAGCGCCAGGCTCAGGGGTGGCGCCGCCGCTATCTGGCTTTGAGTCTGCGCTGGATTCCGGAGCCTTTGGCGCTGCCGGGACTGGTTGTGCCGGCGGCGACGTTGGTTTCGCGTCTGCGTTGGCCGGCGCTTGTCCGGACGGTGCGGACTTGCTCGGTACCTTGAGGATCTGGTCGATATGGATGATGTCGGTAACCCTGATGCCATTTAACGCGGCAAGGGCTGCGGCAGTAGTGCCAAATTTCGGCGCGATCTTGCCCAGAGTGTCGTCCTTGCGGACTTTGTACGTCTTGCGCTGGTATTCGCCGGGCGCGCCTTTGTCTTCTTTGGCGTCCAGTTTATCTTTCCGCTTTCCGCTGACGAGCTTGATACGGAAGTCCTCGGACCAAGGGATGATCTTTTTTACTTCCTTGTATTCGGTCGTGCCAAATCGTTCCACGTGCACGGACAACAGGGTGCCGATAGTGGACACAAATGACGAAAATTTCCCTTCAGCGTCGGTGATGCCTCTTGCAACAATTTGAACGCCATTGCGCACTTGGTATCGCAATCCCGCGATGCTTTTCCCCAGCGGGTCGACCAACTTCAAGTTAACGACACTATGTGTATCGTCATCGCTTTTTGCTTTATTCGATTCCATTGCTTCTTACTCGTCGTCGTAATCGTAAATCAGGTCCCAATCAGCGCTGCTGGTGCCAACAAGGACTTCAATTTCTTCTTGATCCTTTAGGTAGATCTGATCGGTTCGGCCGTGTTCATCCAGCGTGCCGCGAACGACTTTCCCGTCGGCGCGCTTGGCGGCGTAATGGATGTCCGATAGTTCATGTTTATAGAAGACGTCATACACGTCGAGCCGGTTGCTGTACTTTTCAGGCAGGTTCGCTACGGTGAGCTTCGGCAGGCCCGGAAGATCCACGCTGCCATCTGCGGGTCCGGCCAGCTCTTTCTTGCTTGCCTTGAATTCGACTTTGCCCGGCGCGTTCAGCGTGATATTGCCGCCCTCGATGCGGATGGCGGCGCCCTGGCTCGTCAGCAGTACATGCTGCTTGGCGGCGATGTTCACTTCGGCGTTAATGCTGGCAAAGGTGACTGCCTTGTCGGCGGTCAGCTGCGTCGCCGCGTCCTGGCTCTGGCTACTGAACTTTCCGCTGGCCGCATGCAAGTGCATGCCGGTTTCCTGGTTTGGCTTTTCCTTTGCGCTGGCTTTACCGTAAGTGAACAGGCTGATGCCGCGCGCGGCCGAATGCAGTAGATTCGCCTGTGTTGCGAAGTTGATGTCCTGGCCCGCGGTCACGCTCGCCGTGCCATCGTTGGCCAGCACCGCGTTGGCTGGCGTCGCGGCGGCGATGCCGGCCGGGCTGTCGACCTGGAGCAGCGGGGCATCAAAAGCGCTGGTGCCGCCACCGGAGCGCGCAGACAGGGTTTTCGACGTGCGCGCCAAGCCAGTTGAGACGGGAAGCTTTTCCGCAGTTTCCTGTTCCGGCAGGTCGGCGCGATGGATCTTCGCTTGCTCTGCCAGCGACACTTGCAGCTGGTTAGCGTTATCGACTTGGCGTTGCGCCTGGCGCGCGTCCAGCACGTGGCCGCTGCCGTTGCGTGCAGCTTGCGTCGATAGAAGCATGCCTTGCCCGGCGCGCACAGCGAGCGCGTGTTCGGTTTTCAGTTCTGCGCCGAAGCCGACCGGATGCAAGCGCTGGTTATCGCTTTGATGGCGCAGGTGGCCGAGATTCAGTTCCGCCGTGCCCTGGTGCGGCTTGGCGTGGCGCTGCAGGCCCACACGCGACTGACCGGGCGTGTCGTCGAACACCAGCTGGCTGTAGGCGCCCGCGCCGGCCTGGCTGCTTTGCATGGCCTGGCTTTTCAGGCCGGACAGCACGGCAGGGTGGGCGTGGCCACCGGATTCGCCGGGGAACCACACAGGCGCATTGCCGGTGGCGGCGCCAGTACCGCCGCCAATCTTGTTGTGCTGCGCGTCGGCCTGGCCTTCGCCGTTGTACAGGGCGCCGATGATCACCGGGCGGTCGATATCGCCTTCGAGGAAATCGACCAGTACTTCCTGGCCTACGCGCGGCAGGGTATTGCTGCCCCAGTTGGCGCCGGCAATTGGCGCCAGCGGCGTGGCGACGCGTACCCAGGTGCCTGCGCTGTCGTCGGCGGGAGCGCCGCTGTCGCCGGCTTGCAGCGATGGCGCCAGGCGGCTATGGCTGCTGTCGCCGCGCTGCCAGTGGAACTGCACTTTGACGCGGTGGTCGCGGTCTGTGTGGATGGGCGAGCCGGATGGCCCCACCACGATGGCGGTCTGCTGCCCCTGCACGGTTGGACGTTTCCATGGCGCCGCGCTGCGGAAGGGCAAGGCGGCTTCGATGGCGTCAACGCGGTTGCGGTACAGCGGGCGTTCCGCGATGGCTTTGCCGACAGTGTGCCGGCTTTCCGCCAGGTCGGCATCGTTCAGCAGCTGCAATGCGGCTTGCCCCAGTTCGCGTTGGATATTCGAGCGCATTTGCGCAGCGAGGTTGTTGTGCATCAGGTGCAGTACGCGTACCGCGATGAAGTCGCCGCTATCGCCTGTCACCGGTTCGCCGTGTAGGGCGAAGCGCGTTGCAGGACCCATGGTGCGTACGGTGCCGGCGCCAGTGACGTTGGCGCGGGCTACATCGAGCGCCTGCAGGCGGCGTTCGGCCAGTCGCTGGCCGTGTTCGCGGCTGTTGTAGGCATACGCGCCGGGCACATCGCGTGCGGCCAGGGAAATGCCATCGTCGCCAGCGCCGCCTGCATTTGCGGCACGCCGGTCAAGGGTGCGGTAGTCCCAGCTTTGCAGCGCGACTTCGCCCGTGAGCAGGCTGGCCTGCATGCGCCAGCGGTCCATGCAGTCTTCGCGCATGACGGCGCCAGGTTGTGTGAAGCGCACCATTGCCTGCGCATTCGGCTTGAAGGCGCCATTGTGGTCGGCGATCACCAGTACGTGGCCGTCGCTGCGATGTTCGAAGTAGTAGAAAAGGCCTTCTTCCGCCATCAGGCGTTCGGCGAAGGCCCAGTCGCTTTCCTGGTATTGCGTGCACAGGCTGCGCTTTGGATAGATCGCGCGGTCGGCCAGTTCGAAGCGCCATTCGGGCACCAGCTTGCCCTGGCCCTGCCAGCTGCCGAGCACCGCGTCGAGGATGTCGCACACCGACATGTCCTGGAAGATGCGGCTGTCGCGGTTATGCGCGAGGAAGGCCGTCCACGGTTCCAGCCGCAAGGCATAGCGCGCCAGGCCGCCGTTGGAGGCGCTCAGTTCAATCGCCGTGATGTGGCCGTGGAATGGGCGCAGTTCCGCTGGTCCGCCGGCAGTCACCAGTTCAAGCAAAGCTGGCTGGCCAAGCAGGGATTTGAGCGGAATCGAGGCGTCGGTGGAAAGGGTCGAAATGTCGAAGGTGAAGGGCTTGCCGATTGCCTCTTCGCCGCGCACGCATTCGACCAGCAACTGCGCGGCGCCTTGCGGCGTGGTCAGTCGCAGCAGGCGCGTATCTTGGGTGAGGCGATCCAGCATGTCATTGTGTTTTCGATAACCATACGGACCGCCATTACAGCTTAGAAATTCTCTAGAGGCAAGAGTGATTCAATTGAATCGCTATCCTTGCAAAACACAAGTCACTAGGGAATCGCGCGGGAGGCGCGACATAGGACGCCAGCTTGCACGCATTGGCCCGCTGCGCGAATTCGGCCATGTCTTTCGGGTAGAAGGGCAGCTCGCGATAGCTCGCATCGTCGATGCCCAGCGCCTGCGTGATGGCCGCGGACTCCCAGGACCAGTAGCCGACGAACTGATAGCCGGAGGTGTGGCGGTCGAAATAGTCTTCGCGGCGGCTGGCCTGGTACCACGCGGCGAGATAGTTCGCCATCAGGGCGGGGCGCTCGGAAGGCGCTGCGGCAAACACCGGCAGCGCGTTGGAATAGGGCAGGCTGCGCCGGCAGATGCCGGCTGCCGAATCGCGTCCGCCGATGCAGTGATCGAGCAGTCGTTCGAGCAGCGCATCGCGCTTTTCGTTGCAGTAATCGATCAAAGGCACAAGCCGCGGCAGCAAATGCTGCTTGCCAAGGAGGATGCCGAAGCAAACCATGGCCAGCGCGTAGCGGTAATCCGGTCCCGCGAGTGCGATATGAGCCCAGGCGGTATCACGCTTGCCGCTTTCGTTGTATGCGTGGTTGTAGTGGGCGTAAGTCTCCCAGTATTCGACCGCCTGCTCGTAGAACTCCTGCAGTTCGCTGATGTCGTGGCCGCCGCTATAGCAGTTGGCCAGATGGCTGCAGGCGTCCTTTGCCAGGCGCTGCGTGGCGTGCATCAGGTTAAACAGGGGGATCTGCGCGACCAGTTCCGGCGCCTGTTGCAGGCGTTCGCGCACATGCTCGAAAGTCTCAAGCTGGCTGCTGAAATTCTCCTGGTAGACGTCGTAATTCAGCAGTGGCTCGCGGAGCGTTTGGTGGAACCTGTCCGCTGGCTGGCAGTCTGGCATGGGATGATGCACTTTCGGTAACCGGGCAAACCGACATTACAGCCTAGAAAACCGCTTGCGGCAAGAGTGATCCAATTGAATCGTAAAAAAAGCGGGAAGGCTCGAAAGCAATTCCCGCTTTTTGCCGTCCCCGAGCCAGGGACCGCAGGATTAACCCTGCTTGTCGTCGTCGCCGGCAGTCGCTGGGTATGGACGGTTGATCCACAGGATCCAGTAGCGAGCCAGGTCGGCGCGGCCATCGGCGCCTTGCACGGTTTCCAGGATCTTGATCGCTTCTTCCTTCTTGCCGGCCATCGCGTAGGAGTAGCCCAGGCGCAGCTTGGCGTCGTCGGCGTTTTTCAGGCCGCCTTTTGCGATACCTTCCTGGATCAGGCCCAAGCCCTTGTCGTACTGGCCCATGGTCACGAAGGCGTAGCCCAGGTTCACCAGGCCGGTGCCGTTCTTGGCCTTGCGTGCCGAAGATTCGCTGGAAGCGATGTTCTTCATGTCGTCGGCAGCTTGTTTATCCAGTTCGGCTTTCAGTTTCTTGACCTTGGCGTTCTGGGTTACAGCACCGTTGGCGATACCGGCGTCCAGCACTGCCTTGCCTTCGATGAACTGGCCTTCCAACTGGTCCACTTCCGCCAGCTCGATGTAGTCCTGCTCTTCCATCTTGGTGGTCGCGACCTTTTGCAGGCGCACGATGTCGGACGAGAAGCGGATGTTGTAGTTTTCCTTGCCGCGGGTGCGGTACAGCATATCCGACCAGTAGCGGTCACGTGGATGCCAGCGTACCAGGCCTTCCAGGGCAACCAGGTAATTGTTCTTGTCTTTCAGACGGTGCGACGCGTCGGCCAGCATATGCAGCTCTTCGCGGGTCATCGGCTGGTTGTTCTTGATGCCTTCCTCCAGCTTTTTCAGCAGGTCGGTCTGCACGCCTTTGTAGTCGCCCGATTCAAAGCGCACGGCCATGATCTGACGCGGTACTTTGGCGTCGCCCGACAGTTCGCCATATTTCTGCAGGTTTTCAATGGTCTTAGGCCAGTTCTTCTGTTCCTGATAGTAGCCGGCCAGCGCTTGGGTGAACTTGGCTTTCTCCTCTTTTTCCAGGCGGCCGGAGGCGACTGCCGATTCCAGCATCGCGATCAGCTTTGGCTTGTCGTCCATGCCCAGGGCCACGGCCAGGCGCATGCGGTTGATGAAGTACTGTTCGTACGACGACTTGTTCGGCATGGCGTCAGCCTGGTCCAGCATGGCGGTGACTTCGCCGTACTTTTTGGCATCCAGCAGCGGGCCGAGGACTTTACCGTCCAGCAGCTTGGCCATGTCCTTGCGCACGGTCTCAGGTTGCGCTTCGGCTTTTTTGTCTTGCGCGTGTGCGGTCTGCACCAGGGCCGGAACGGCGCCCAGGCCGATGGCTGCCAGCAGCAGGCCGATACGTGCGAAACGGAATTGGGTCATGGTATGTGATCCTTCTTGTGGTTGAGGCAAACGTCTATTTTCCCATAATTTCGTCATGGGACCGTTTTTCTGAAGGGGGCAATTGTAACGAAATCTCACGGGCGGCCGAACGCGCAGCCTTCTGCATCGAACAGCATGCAACGTTCGGGCGGCAGGAACAGGGCGGCCGGCGTCTCGGGCGCGGGCGGCGCTGTATCCTGCGCCAGTTTCACCGCCAGCGGCTCCGGCATGCCGGGCAAGTTGGCGTACACAATTGACTGGTCGCCAAGATATTCCACATGGCTGACCGCGACAGTTGCCGCATTGTAAGCTTCTTCGCGCATTTGCAGGTGTTCCGGACGTACGCCGAGCGTCACGCGTGCTCCCCGTTCCACTTCGCCGGGCAGGGCGGCTACTTCCACGATGGCGCCGCCGGGCAGCAGCACCGCTACATGGGTGGCGCCCAGCGCGATCACTTCGGCGGGGATGAAGTTCATGCGCGGCGCGCCGAGGAAGCCGGCCACGAACATATTGGCGGGGGCGTTATACAGCTGCTGCGGCGTGCCAGCTTGCTCCACTTTTCCGCCGTTGAAGACCACGATGCGCTGGCCCAGCGTCATCGCCTCCACCTGATCGTGTGTTACGTAGACGGTGGTGGTACCCAGTTCCTTGTGCAGTCGGCCGATTTCCAGCCGCATCTGCACGCGCAGGCCGGCGTCCAGGTTGGACAGCGGTTCGTCAAACAGGAAGAGTTGCGGCTTGCGCACAATGGCGCGGCCGATGGCGACGCGCTGGCGCTGGCCGCCCGAGAGTTCTTTCGGCTTGCGCTCGAGCAGGTGGCCGATTTGCAGCGTGGCCGCTGCACGTTCGACTGCCGCGCGCAATTCTGCCGCAGGCGTGCCGGCCAGCTTAAGGCCGAAAGCCATGTTTTCGTACACCGTCATATGCGGGTACAGCGCATAGGACTGGAATACCATGGCCAGGCCGCGCTGTGCGGGCGGGACGCCATTGGCGAGTTTGCCGCCGATAAGCAGTTCGCCGCCGCTGATGTCTTCCAGCCCCGCGATCATGCGCAGCAGCGTCGATTTTCCGCAGCCGGAAGGGCCAACGAAGACGGTAAATTCGCCATCCGCGATTTCTAGGTCGATACCCTGGATGACCGGGGCATTGTCGCCATAACGCTTGGCGATATTGCGCAGCGAAACAGACGCCATCGGTCAGGCCGCCTCGGGTACGGTGCCGGCTTCGCTTTTTTCGCGCGACTCCATCGGGATGAACTGCGACAGGATGGCGACGGGAATCGCCGCCAGCAGCACCCAGACAAAGAAGTTCTTGTAGCCCAGCGCCGTCTGGATATCGCCGCTGACCCAGCGGAACAGTACAAAGCCAAGCTGCATCACGCCAGTGGAAAATGCATAGTGCGCGGTGGTGTACTTGCCCGGTGCGACTACCTGCATCATGTACAGGATTACGCCGACGAAGCCGAAACCGTAGCCGAACATTTCCACGCTCAGCGCCACGCCGATGGTGGTGAGGTCGGTCGGCAGGGAATGCGACAGGAAGTAGAACACCAGGTTGGGCAGGTTCATCGCCAGGATCAGGAACAGGATCGCGCGGCGCAGCGACAGCCAGGAAGTGAAATAGCCGCCGGCAATGGAGCCGATGATGAAGGCGATAGTGCCGCTGGTGCCATACACGGCGCCCACTTCGGCCGTGCTCAATCCCAGACCGCCGGCTTCTCGCACGTCGCGCAGGAACAGCGGGCCGATGGTCTGCACCTGCGCCTCGCCGGCGCGGAACAGGATGATGAAGATGATCGAGATCCAGATGCCCGGCTTGCGGAAGTAATCGATGATCACTTCCTTCAGCGTGCGCGTGACGCCGGCAACGGTATGATCTTCCAAGCGCGCGTTGGGGCTGAGCGGCAGCGCCCAGAAGTTGTAGGCGCCCAGCGCGCACATGGTCAGGCCTAGGATGCCGAAGATCACGGTCCAGGCGGAGGTGACCCCTTGCGTCTTTTCCAGGTAGCCCGCCAGCATCAGCAAGCCGCCCTGCGCCAGGAAGCGCCCTGCGTTGAAGAAGGTGCCGGTCCAGCCGGCGTACACCGCCTGCTCCTTCTTGGTCAGGCTGGCGATATACAGGCCGTCGCAGGAAATATCATGCGTGGCGGAGGCGATCGACACCAGGAACAGTACGCCGATGCTGGCGCTGAGCCAGAACGGGAAGTGCAGTGCCAATGCGACCAGGCCAAGGCATACCCCTCCAAGCAGCTGCAGGCTCACCACAACCAGTTTCTTGCTTGGCGCCAGTTCCAGGAAGGGACTCCACAAAGGCTTGAAAATCCAGGCGCCGCCGAGGAAGGCCAGCCAGTGCGTGATCTCGGCGTTTTGCATGCCCATGCTCTTCATCATCTGACCAAAGACCAGGGCGATGGCGAAGTAGGGCAGGCCCTGCGCCAGGTATAGCGTGGGAATCCACTTCAACGGGTTATGGCGTGCGGCGTCCATCTATGTCTCCTTATGCTTCAAGCAAAGCCGGGAACCGGGCAGCGGCCGGTGGCTTCCAGTTCGCCTGACAGCCAGGCGTTGACGGCTTCCAGCGCAGGCGCTGCGAAGCCATAGGTCATCAGGGCGGGCGACTGGATGTCGAGCGCCTGGTAAGGGTTCCACAGCGCCAGGTGCAGGTCCGGCTTCCAGTTGTTGCGCGCGTTGTCGCCATAGCGCAGGCGCGAGGTGGAGGCAAGTACGGTGAAGCGGCCGTCCTGCGGCAGCGCCGACCAGTCGAAGGTATTGGCGTCGGCAAAGGTGACTAGCTCCACATCGAACAGCTTGCCCAGCGAGGCGGCCACATTGGCAGCTGGTACGCCGGCTTCCGACACGCCGTCGCTCACCACGTCCTGGCGCACGACGAGGCGCAGCTTGCTGCCTGGCGCCGGGCGCTGTGGATTGCCGCGAGCCGTGAGGGCGCGGCGCCAGCCTTCGGCCATGATGACGCGGTCGGCCGCATCTTCCTTGTATGAGCGCTGCTGGCATGGGTAGGCTTGCGCCAGGGAGTTGAGGCGCGCCAGGCGTTCGTCCACCGCCGCTTGCGACAGCGAGCCGTCGGCCAGGGCGGCAGCGATGGCGTCCAGCGTTTCGTTTTGGGTTTCAGGCGTGCCGAGGGCCATGACCATATCTGCTCCGGCCAGCAGGGCGCGCACGGCGGCATTGCCTACGCCATAGCGGCCGGCGATGGCGTGCATGTCCATGCCGTCGGTGATGATGATGCCCTTGTAATTCCACTGCTTGCGCAGGATGCCGTCCAGGATGGCCGGCGACATCGTTGCCGGATTATCGGGATCGATAGCCGGGTAGACGATATGGGCGGTCATCATGGCAGGCGCCACGGGCGCGGCGGCGCGGAAGGGCGCCAGTTCCAGCGCATCGAGCTCCGGCAACGCCTTGTCGACGGTCGGGAGGTCGCGGTGCGAATCGACGTGGGTGTCGCCATGGCCGGGGAAGTGCTTGACGCAGCAGGCCACGCCTTCGGCATGGCTGCCTGCCATCCAGGCCATCGCCAGTTCCACCGCGCGTTTTGGCTCGGCGCCAAAGGATCGCTCGGCGATGACAGGGTTGTTCGGGTTGTTGTTCAAGTCCAGCACCGGCGCGAAATTCCAGTTGAAGCCGAGCGACTTGGCGGCGCGTGCTACGGCGGCGCCTGTGCGGTAGGCCAGGTCGGTGTCGTCGGCAGCGCCGAGGCCCATCGCCGCCGGCGGCGCAGGGACCCAGGTGGAGCGCACCACGGCGCCGCCTTCCTGGTCGATGGCGATCAGCGCGTTTGGACCCATGGCGTCGCGCAGGTCGGCGGTCAGCTTGGCGAGTTGTGCCGAGTCGGTCATATTGCCGCGGAAAAGGCATACGCCGCGGATGCCGTTGGCGCGGATAAAGTCGGCCGTTGCGTCGTCCAGCACCGTGCCGGGGAAGCGGATCATGATCAGTTGTCCCGCAATTTTTCGTAGTTCTGGTGTGCTCATTTAACTGCTCCGTCCATGCCGCGCATGAAATAACGTTGGGTGAAAAGGAATGCCGCCAATGTCGGCACGATGGTGATGATGGTACCCGCCGCGATGACGCGGGTGCTGCTGCCAAAGGTGCCGCGCAAATAGAGCACGCCCACCGAGAGTGGGAATTGGTCAGGCTTGCTCATGACGATTGAAGGCCAGATGTATTCGTTCCATGCTTCGACGGCGGTAAGGATGCCGACGGTTGCCAGCCAGGGCGCGATCAGCGGCAGCATGATTTTGGTGAAGATGACCCATTCAGAGGCGCCGTCCACGCGGGCGGCATCGACCAGGTCTTGCGGGACTTCTTCAAAGGCTTGCTTCAGCAGCAGGATGGCGACCGCGTTCACGATGTTCGGCAGGATCACGCCGGAATAGGTATCCACCAGGCCCAGTTCCGTCACCGTGATGAAGTTGACGAGGAAATTTACTTCCGACGGCAGCACCATGGTCGCCACGATCAGGCCGAACACCAGCTTCCTGCCTCTGAAATGGAGCCGCGCGAGCGGGTAGGCAGCCATGGAACACAGCACCAGCTTCCACAGCACGGTGAAGACCGTGATCAGGAGCGAGTTTTTCAGGAAAGCCCAGATCGGAATCACCCGGAACACTTCCGCGAAGTTTTCCAGCGACGGCTGTTGCGGCCAGAACGAAGGCGTATTGCCGAAAATGCTGCCCTCGGTGGAGAGCGCCGTCACCAGCGTCCACCAGAACGGGAAGATGCACAGCAGCGCGATGGCGGCCAGCAGCAGGTAATGTGCGGTCTTCTTCATCGGTGCTTCGGCTTCAGGTGGCGCAGGCAAAGCAGGGCGATGCCGATGCAGACGAGGGAAACGATAAAGCTGGCGGCCAGGGCGCGCGGCAGCTTCAGGTGCTTCAAGCCCTGGTCGTAGGCGTAATACAGGGCGGTGAAGGTAGAGTTCATCGGACCGCCTTGCGTCAGCACGTCCACCTCCTGGTAGGCTTTCAGCGCGCCCAGTACGGACAGGATGGTGCAGACCATGATGGTTGGACGCAGCATGGGCACGGTGATGTGCCAGAAGCGCTGCCAGCGGTTCGCGCCATCGAGGATGGCCGCTTCCTGCATTTCCTGCGGCACCGACTGCAGCGCGGCCAGGTACATCACCATATACCAGCCAAGCCCGCGCCACAGCGTAACGAACATGATGGCCGCAAGTGCGAAAGTATCGTCCTGCAGCCAGCCGACGTGCGTGCCGAGGATGTAATTCAACGCCCCCTGCTCATGGAACATGAAGCCCCACATGATGCCGACCACGGAAACGGTCGTCACCACCGGCACGTAGTATGCAGCCCGGAACAGGCGGATTCCCGGCAGGCGGTTATTCACCATCACCGCCAGCGTGATAGCGCCCAGCTGCACGCAAGGGACGATCAGCAGGAATACCAGAGAGTTTTTCAGTCCGGTGACGAACATCTCGTTATTGAAGATGTAGCGGAAGTTATCGAACCCCACCCAATGCGTGGGCCGCACCAGCGAGAAATCCGTGAACGCCAGCACCGAGCCAAACAGCACAGGCCAGAACGCAAACACTGCCAGCAACACCAATGCCGGCGCAAGGAACAGCCAAGCTGCGAAAGGACGCTTCATCGCGCCTCCCTTGCAACCAGCAATTCGGGGTCAGGTCGAGCAATCGGACACGGGCTCAGCGCTAGGCAGGGCCTAGCGCTGAGCCCGTGTCCGATTGCTCGACCTGACCCCGACTTTAAAGCCGATAGCTTGCGGTTCCAGATGGCGACGGCGGTGTCGAGGGCTTGCTGGATGTCCTGGCGGCCGGTGATGCCGGCTTCTACGGCTTTTACGAGCGCGCGGCGCAGTTCGTCGTAGTCTTCGATGCCGGCCACGTACATGGTGCGGGAGTGGGGCATCGAGACGGCGCCTGCGGCGACGGCTTTTTCGGCGGCGCCGGCGTTGGGCGGCAGCGCTGTGAAGAAAGGATCGTTGGCGGCGCGTGCTGAGGCGGGGAATACACTCGCTTGCCGCGCGAATTCCAGCTGGTTTTCGTCGCTGGTGAGGAAGCGTGCGAACTTGCCGATGCCTGGCAGTTCCGTCGCGGCGACGCGTGCGGGTACGCCGAAATGAATCAGCCATCCGCCGTCGGCAATGCCGGTTGGGCCAAGTGGCGCGGGCGCGACTTCGGTAAGCGCGTAGACGTCTTTCGCGTCGGATTGGATGCGCTTCAGCGCTGTCGGTGGCGCAAGCAGCATCCCTAGGCGGCCGCTCTTGTAAGCCTCCACTGCTGGCGGGAAGTTATCTTCCGCGAACAGGCCATCCTTCAGCAGTCCGCCGGCGCGATAAGTGTCGGCCAGCTTGCGTACGAACGCTACGTGTGCGGGGGAGTTGAATACCGCGCGGCCTCGATCGAGTACCGGCAAGCCTTGCTGGAGCATCAGGCCGTCGACTTTGGACAGGGCAGGGCATAAGCCTGCCTTGCCGGTGCGCTGCGCGATTTGACGTGCGATGGCCAGTTGTTCGTCAAGGTTGCGCGGCGCGTGCGTAATGCCGGCTGCGCGGAAGATTTCGCGGTTGTAGGCAATCACCGCGACGTTGCTGTACATCGGGAAGCCGTAGGTCTTTCCACCGAACGTCAGGTCGCGCAGGGAGCTTTGCAGATAGCGCCCGCGTTCGTCGCCAAACATGCCGTCGACGGGCGTCAGCAGTCCGTCGCGCGCAAATTCCTCGGCCCAGGGGACATTGAGATTGACCAGCGCCGGCGGCTTTCCCGCCACGATGCGCGTGACTAACTTGGTCTGGATGATGTCCCACGGGAAGTCAACCCATTCGACGTGCACGCCGGGATTGGTGGCTTCGTAGCGCTTCACCACGCCTTCGAAATAGGGCGTGAAGCGCGGCTTCATGCTGAAGGTCCAGAACTCGATGTGCTGCACCGCCGGTGCGGGCAGGGCAGCGCTGGCGGCGGCCATCAATGCAGCGAAAAGAAAACTGTTCTTCATCGATGGCCGCGCGCGGGTTCAGTGGGTCTTGGTGACTTTGTTCAGGTGGCGTGGACGGTCCGGGTCGAGCCCGCGCGCCGCGGACAGATTGGCTGCCATCACATAGAAAGCCTGGATCGCGACGATCGGATCAAGGTCCGGCGTCGCCGCAACCGGCAAGGTCAGGTCGCGCGTAGGAATGTCTTCCGGCGCTGCGAGCAGGACGCGTGCGCCGCGGCCGCGCATCTCTTCGGCCAGTGCCACCAGGCCGGCTTGGGTCGGGCCGCGCGTTGCGAAGATCAGCAGCGGGTAGCCTTCGTCGATCAGCGCCATCGGGCCGTGCTTGATTTCCGCGCCGGAGAAAGCTTCCGCCTGCAGTGCGGAGGTCTCCTTGAATTTCAGCGATGCTTCCAGCGCGACTGGGAAGCCCATGCCGCGGCCAACGACCATGATGTTGCGCGCCGGCGCCAGCACTTCAATGGCAGGCGACCAATCCACTTCGCAGGCGGCGCGCAGTGCTGCCGGCAAGGCAGCCAGGCCTTCCAGCAACTCAGGATCGTTCTGCCAGTGCGCCACCATGCGCGCGCCGGCGACCAGGGAGGTGATGAAGCTCTTGGTGGCGGCCACGCTTTGTTCTTTGCCGGCGCGCAGCGGCATCGCCCATTCGGCGCTGTGCGCCAGCGGGGACTCGGCGTCATTGACCAGCGCAACGGTGGTTGCGCCGCCATCGCGGAAGTAGCGGATCGGTTCCACCACGTCGGGGCTTTGGCCCGATTGGGACACCGATACCACCAGCGTATCGCGGGTAATCAGCGGCGATTTGTGCAGCGTGACGAGCGACATTGGCAGGGAAGCCACCACGCGGCCCAGGCGCGACATGATCAGGTAGGCGATGTAGTTGCAGGCATGGTCCGAGCTGCCGCGTGCCACGGTCAGCGCGGAATTGAACGGAGTGCTCCTCAGTTTCCGGCCCAGTTCCGCATAGCGGTCGGTGTCTTGCGCCAGCTGCTGTTCCACGCAGTCGGCGGCAGACAGGGCTTCTTTAAGCATCATTGAGGTCACAACGTTCTCCTTCGATATAAACGGCTTTCAGTTTCAAGTCCCGGTCCATCACGACCAGGTCGGCGTACGCGCCGCGGGCCAGGCGGCCGCGGTCCTGCAAGCCGAGGTATTCAGCTGCATTGGTGGAAACTCGTTTGGAGGCGTCGGCCAGGTCGAGGCCAAGCCCGACCAGGTTGCGCAGGGCCTGGTCCAGCGTGAGCGTGGATCCGGCCAGGGTGCCGTCGGGCAGGCGCACGCCGCCCATGCATTTATGGACGATGTGGCGGCCCAGCATGTACTCGCCATCCGGCATGCCGGTGGCAGCGGTGGAATCGGTTACGCAATACAGGCGCGGGATGGCGCGCAGCGCGCCTTTGACGGCGCCCGGATGCACGTGCAGCAGGTCGGGAATCAGTTCGGCGAATTCGGCATGGGCCAGCGCTGCGCCGACCATGCCGGGTTCGCGGTGATGCAGGCCGCTCATGGCGTTGAACAGGTGGGTGAAGCCCGTGGCGCCGTGTTCGAGCGCCGCAACGCCTTCTTCATAAGAGCCGAGGGTATGGCCGATCTGGACGCGCACGCCGTGGTTGGCCAGGTCGCGCACCAGTTCCAGGTGGCCGGAAATTTCCGGCGCCACGGTGATCACGCGCATCGGTGCCAGCTTTTCCAGGCGGTGTACTTCTTCAATCGTGGCGGCGCGCGCGTAGTTTGGCTGCGCACCCAGCTTGCCGCTGTTGATGTATGGGCCTTCCAGGTGGGCGCCCAGCACACGGGCTTCGCCTTTGCCGCGATGGCGTACGGCCTTGCCGATGGCGGCCAGCGCCACGTCGATATCTTCCGGCGGCGCCGTCATGGTGGTGGCCAGCATCGACGTCGTGCCATGGCGCGCGTGGATCGCGGCAATTGCGTGGACCGCATCGCCGCCTTCCATCACATCCTTCCCCGCGCCGCCGTGGACGTGCAAGTCGATAAAGCCCGGCAGGATAAAGTCATCGCCGTTCAGCTTTGGATCGGTGCAGTTGCCTGCCACGTCCTCGATCCGCTCGCCGAAGGAAATGGTTCCGTTCAGCCAACCGGTCGGGGTGAGGATATTGCCTTTGATTGCCTCGTTCATCGACGCGACTCCGCTACAAATTCATAATAGTCACTCCGGCAGAAGGAGTGTGTCAGTTCCACCGCCGCGCCGTTCTCCAGGTAGCTCACGCGCGTGATATGCAGCATGGCGGTGCCGGGGGCGATGTTGGCCAGGCGGGCTTGTTCGGCGTTGGCGTTGATGGCGCGGATGTGCTGCAGCGCGCGCATCGGCACGTTGCCGGTCGCTTCCAGGTAACCGTACAGCGAGCCGTTCACTGTGCCCGGGTCCGGCATGTACATGGCGGGAATGGTCGAGGTTTCGATCGCCATCACCACGTCATCGGCGGTGCGCAGGCGCTTCAGGCGCGCTACCGGCATATTCGGCGACAGTCCAAGCGACAGCAATTCCAGCGGCGCCGCGACGCCGATCTCGCGCTGCAGCCAGCGCGAGCCGGCGGTGAAGCCGCGCTGGCGCAGCTCTTCCGAGAAACTGGTCAGGCGCGACAGCGGCTGTTCGAGCTTGGGCGTGATGTAAGTGCCGGAGCCGCGCCGGCGGGTCAGCATGCCGCGTGCGCACAGCATGTCGATTGCCTTGCGTGCCGTCACCCGCGAGATATTGAGCATTTCCGACAGCACCCGCTCGGAAGGCAGCGCTTCATTGGCGCGCCAGTCGCCGCTCGCAATACCGTCGGACAGTTTGTTCGCCAACTGCATATACAGCGGGGTATCGCTGTCGACGTCGGGCCGGAAATCGCTCATTTGGGAAAGCACGGGCTACTCCTTCAAATGTTGTTGGATCAGGCGCAGTCCACCGGCGGCGGAATCGCCCTGCGGTGGAACAATGCGCTGCAGCAGGGCAGGCGGCAGGTAGGCGCGCAGTGGTTCGCCAAGTCCGCCGCACAGGGCGATCGGCAGCGTGCCGCTTGGATCGAGGCCATGTGCAATCAGGGCTACTTGTTCGGCGGCTTGCTGCAGGATGCCGCGCGCCACTGTCTCGCTTTCCGCATGCTGGAGCACAATGCGCGCCAGTTGTGCAAAGGCGGTCTGGTTGGCGTTGGCCAGCCAGACCTGGATGCGGTCACGGCCGCCGCCGCAAGCTTCGGCCACCGCATCGGCAAAGCCGTTGCCCTCCACGCGGCCGTCCATCACTTGCTGTACATGGTTGATGGCTTTCATGCCGATCCAGGCGCCGCCGGCTTCGTCGCCGGAAGGGAAACCCCAGCCGCCCACTTCATGGCGCGAGCCGTCGGCATGCAGGATCTCGCCCACGCTGCCAGTGCCCAGCGCGATGATGGCGCCAGGCCGGCCTTCATGTGCGCCAAGAACCGTGGTGAAGGCATCGGTTTCCAGCGCCACCGCGGCGAAGCCTGGATTGGCTGCGACGAAATTGGCGGCCCACTGTTTGTTATGAACGCCAGCCAGGCCCAGGCCGATGGCGATAGCTTCGCGCCCCGGCTGGGTAATACCAGCTGATTCAAAGGCGCGCGCCATGGCTTCCTCGACGGCGGCCCAGGCATTCTTAATACCGTGCAGCAGGGCGGACGGGCCAGCCTGGCCTTCGCCCAGCGGCTGCCCGTCGGTACGGGCCAGGCGCACACGGGTGCCGCTGCCACCACCATCGACACCAATCAGGAATTCGATCATTTTTTCAAGGGATGAAAAGAACTGTGGCGACTATATGAGGAGCACACCAGCTTGTCAACAGGTATTTAACTGGTATTGTTTAGGTTCTCAACTAAACGCGCAAAGATACGCGTAAGCTTATGATTTTTAAGGGAAGTTCGTGGATTGAAAATGGTATGCACTTTGGTATGGACTGCGCTGCCAAAGTGACAATAGAGGCGGTACGGACGAAAAAAAGCCCGGCTGGGTAAGAGCCGGGCAGGAGGAACACAGCTAATCGCTGCCGGCGCCTTAGGCGTCAGCAGCGATGTCGTCAATCATTCGGTGTGGGCGCCACGACGGTCGACTGTTACCACACGCTGTTTGTCGGAGTCCAGTTGCTGGCCTTGGGCGGCCACTTTGCCTTGTACGTTGACGGTCGCGTTGCCTGGGCCATTTACATTGACTTCCGCCTGCTTGGCCAGCATGTCGCGCGCATCCAGGTTGCCCGAGCCGGTCACGTTGGCGCTCAGGGCGCCAGTCCAGCCGCGCAGCTGCACGCCGCCAGGACCGCTCATGCTCACTTTTACGTTCTTGCATTCCGGTTCGGCTTGCAGGTCGCCGGAGCCGCGCACTTCGACGTCGAGCGAATCGCTTACCTTGCTCAGATAGACATTGCCGGGGCCGCGGCTGCGAGTGATGGCCTTGGCCACTTTCAGGCCTTTGGCATCCAGGTCGCCCGAGCCGCTGACATCGGCGCTCAGGGTATCGGTGCTGCCGGACAGGTTCATGCCGCCAGGGCCGCTCAGGTTGACGCGGGTATTCTGTGTTTGCAGGCCGCGCGCTTCCAGGTCGCCGGAGCCATGCACTTCGGCGTCGAATTTCTTGATGTTGCCGCTCAGGCAGGCGCCGCCTGGGCCATTCAGCATGGCGCTGACGTTCTCCACCTGCATGCTGCAGGCTTCCAGGTCGCCCGAACCGGAAATCTCGACGCGGATATCCTTGCTGCTGCCGCGCAGTTCGACCGAGCCTGGGCCATTCAGCGAGGCGTTCACTTTGTTGGCGCGCACGTCGCCGGCTTCCAGGTCGCCGGAGCCTGATAACACCGCATTCAGGTCGCCGGTAATGGCTGGCGCACTCACGTCGCCAGGACCGGTCATGACCAGGTTCACGTTGGTCGCGCGCATGCGGTGCAGGTGCATCTCGCCGCTGCCGCTGGACTTGACCATCAGCTCGGTCGCGCTGCCAGAAACACTCAGGTCGCCGGGGCCGGTCGAGATCAGTTTCAGGTCGGCGCTGTCCACATGTTCCAGTTCCACGTCGCCGCTGCCGCCCATGCTGAGGGCTTTCAGACCGGCGGCGTTAATTTTCACGATCACCGGTTCATGCTGGCGGCCGAAGCCGAACACCCAGTGATTGCGGCGCAGGGGGCGCACGTGCAGGGTGTCGCCCTGGATCACGGTCTCCAGTTGCGACACTTCGCGTTTCGGGCCGCTGACTTCAACCGCCGGTGCCCCCTGGGCGTCTATCAGCACTTTATAAGGGCCATCGATTTCAATGCGGGTGAAAGCTGTCACCGGACGGTTTTCCCGGGTCGGGGTGTAATCGGCCTTCTTTTCGTTTTCGGAAGGGCTGGCGTGCAGGGCTGAGACGCCCAGCGCGATCAGGGACAGGGCGGTGCCGTAGGTGATCAGCTTATTCATTTTTAGTGTCACTGTTCAGGTTTGGTGATGTTGGAACGATAGGCGAATCGGCGCTGGCGCTGGCCTGGAAAAAGACAGAAGCGCAAAAACGGGGGGCAAACTGCATTTTTCCCGTACTGAAATGCACGCGGCATGGGGCAAAAAGTTGTGATTTCGCCTTGAAATGTCATAATGCTCGTCAGGAGAGACACATATGATCAAGTACTTGGGAACCAAAAAGACCGACCAGGGTGGAACGGTATACGTGTTCCTGATCAATGGATTGCAGAAGGAGATCCGCGAGGGTTCCCTTAAGCAATACCCTGGCTGCTACGAAGCGTTGCCCCCAGCGGCCAAGGCCAAGATCAGCGCGAACCGTGCCTGGTTCCAGAAACTCTGAGTGATGCAGGGTTTGCGCATCCTTGCGGCAGGCCTGCTGGCAGCCACTTCCCTGGCGCAGGCAGCGCCGCCTTCCCATTTCGGCGATGTTCTCGGCAATGGCCTGCTATGCCGGGACCAGACCAGCAACCGTTACTATTTCGACTACCTGAGCCAGTATTTCGGCCGCCCTTACAAGCAGGAAGGCGGGGCTTACTGGTTCCGCACCAATGACGCCATCCTGTGGGGCTTCCCCGTGCTGGAAGTGATCATCAGCGACGAAAGCTATCCTTACAGCTTTGTCGGCGCCGTCACCGATACCACACCGGAGGAGCTGGAAAAGGCCATCCTTCGCCAGGACGGCCTGGCGTATGCGAAAATCGACACTTCGCGCTATCCGGTGCGGGAGGCCAAGCCTGGCAGCCGCATTGTCTATTTCAACACGCGCTCCAAGATATACTGCGCCAAATTCAAGCCATTGCCGCCCGCGCTGCGCTAAGCGCCGACCATGTACACGCAATACTTCAACCTCAAACAGCAGCCGTTTTCGATTGCCCCCGACCCGCGATACCTGTTCATGAGCGAACGGCACCGCGAGGCGCTGGCGCACTTGCTGTATGGCGTCGGCAGCGGCGGCGGCTTTGTCCTGCTGACCGGCGAGATCGGCGCCGGCAAGACCACGGTATGCCGCTGCTTCATGGAGCAGATTCCGCCCGATTGCCGCCTGGCCTATATCTTCAACCCCAAACTGACGGTCGGAGAGCTGCTGCAGACGGTGTGCGACGAATTCGGCGTGGCGCCGGAAGGGGCGAGCGTCAAGTCTTATGTCGATGCGGTCAACAGCTACCTGCTGGAGTCGCACGCGGCTGGCTTGAATAATGTACTCGTGATCGACGAGGCGCAGAACCTGTCGGCCGACGTGCTGGAACAACTGCGCTTGCTGACCAACCTCGAGACCAGTGAACGCAAACTGCTGCAGATCATCCTGATCGGGCAGCCGGAGTTGCGGCAGATGCTGGCGCGGCCCGAACTCGAACAGCTGGCGCAGCGCGTGATCGCGCGCTATCACCTGGGGCCGTTGTCCGAGGCGGAAGTGGGCAGCTATATCCAGCACCGCCTGGCCGTTGCGGGGGCGGGTGCGATGGAACTGTTCCCGCGCGGGCTGGTGCGCCGCATCCACCAGTTAAGCAAGGGCGTGCCGCGGCGTATCAATTTGCTGTGCGATCGCGCGCTGCTTGGTGCATACGTTGAGAACCGCGCGCAGGTGAATGCACTGATCTTGCGCCGTGCTGCGGAAGAGGTGTTTGCGGGCGAAGCTGCTCCCGCCCGCGCGCGACCATGGCGTTTTGTCGCTGCCGGCTTGCTGGCGGGTGCTGCGCTGACTGCAGCGGCGGCATGGCAGATGATGCCGTCGCCGCACGCGCCGCCGTCCATCGCCGTTGGCAAGCCTGCGGCCGCGCTGTCCGCCGCTTCGCAGGCCGCCTCGTCGCCAGCCGCCGCCCTGGCAGCCGCTGCCACCGATGTGCAAGGATCAGCCGCCCCGCACCCTGCCGGCGCCGCTGCAGCGGACGCACCCGCGCCAACCCGCATGACGATGGACGCAGCCCTGATCCAGTTGGCGGCGAAGTGGGAAATCCAATTGGCTGAAGGCGAGGGCTGCGCCGAAGCCGCCAAACGCAATCTGCGCTGCCTGCAAACCAAAGGCGGCCTGGAAGAAATCCGTAAGCTTGACCGCCCTGTGATCCTCAAGCTGCGCGACGGCCAGGCCCTCCCGCGCAATGTTCTGCTGACCGCCATTAACGGCAAGCAGGCCACACTGGTCGGTATCCACGGCAGCGAAACTGTCTCTCTGGATGCGCTGGATGACCGCTTCGACGGCAGCTTCACCACGTTCTGGCGCGCCCCGCGCAGCTGGCGAGAGGAGGTCACGGCCGGCGACAAGGGGCCGGACGTCGACTGGCTCGCCCGCCGCCTGTCGCAAGTGAATGGGGTCAAAAAACCGCGTGATAACCAGCCGCTGGCCGGCGAAACCTTGCGCTACCTGCGAGAGTTCCAGATTGCCCAAGGCCTCAAGGCCGATGGCGTAGCCGGACCTAAAACCTTCATCCGCCTGGTGCAACCTGGCGCTGAAACCGAACCGCGCCTGTTGGCCGAGGCGGGGAAATAATATGTCCTATATTCTCGAAGCCCTGAAAAAAGCGCAGGCCGAACGCCAGATCGGCAACGCGCCCACCATCCACGCACCCACGCTGGCCAGCGCGCCGGCCGGGCAGGGTGCGCACGGCAAACGCACACCAGTGATTGTGGCGATGGTATTGATGGCCACTGCAATCGTCGGCCTTGCGATGATGTTGCTGCGCCAACCGCAAGCCGCTAGCCCGCAGCCAAGCGCCGCCCTCCCGCCAGCCGCCGGGAGCGCCCCGGCCGCCGTGCAAAGCGCGACCACCCCGCCCAGCGCGACCGCCCCGGCCAGCGCGGCACCTGTAGTTCCCGCACAGGAGGTCGCGGCGCCGGCGCTCGCCGCACAAGTTTCCGCTCCAGCGCAGGGCACGCATCCATCGCGTGAAGCTACCCAGCCGCCTGCACCGCAAACATCCGCTGCGACGTCCTCCGTTCAACCGCGCCGACGCGACGCCAGCGCGGCGACTGCGGACTTGGCAGTCTCCGCCCCGCCGCCGGCCGCGCCGCAGGCGACGGCGCCTGCACCGGCGACAGTGCCCGCCCCAGTCGAAGAACAAGTCCAATCCATGCGTGACCTTCCCGAGCCTATCCAGCGCGCCATTCCCCAGATCACGCTTGGCGGCTATATGTATTCGAAAAATCCCGCCGACCGCCTGCTGCTGATCGACAAAGTCCTGCGCAGGGAAGGGGAGGAAGTGGCCCCGGGCCTGGTCCTGGAAAAGCTCCAGCCAAAGCAAGCGATCTTCGGCTTCCGCGGCTACCGCTACCGGGTCGCCCTATGAGGAATAAGCAGAATGTCCTCGGCGTCACGGGTCCGTCCGGCAGCGGTAAAACCACCCTGATCGAATATATGGTCAAGGAGTTGGCCGCCAAGGGGTGGAAGGTCAACGTCATCAAACACAGCCACCATGACTTTGAGCTTGAGCCGCCAAAGAAGGATAGCGCCCGCTTCCGCCACGCCGGCGCTGCAGAAGTGATGATCGCCTCGCCTTACCGTTTCGCCATCATCCACGAACTGCGCGGCGCAAACGAACCGGACGCCGACGAACAACTGGCCCGCCTGCAGCCAGCCGACCTGACCCTGGTCGAAGGCTTCCACGCATGGCAAATCGACAAGCTTGAAGTCTACCGCGCCATCGAAGGCAAGCCGCCGCGCTACCTGGATGACCACACCATTGTCGCCGTCGCCTCCGACCAGGCCGCCCCGCACGGCCTGCCACCCCGCCTGCAATGGCTCGACCTGAACCAGCCGGAGCAGGTGCTGGAATGGCTGATTAAAAAAATCACCCGCCAAGCCTAAAGTTCTGCAAATCCCAACCGTAAATCTGGTTAAGACAAAGTGGGAGGTTCCGATGGATGCAGTAAGCATTGCAAAATTAGCATCGACGATTGCCGACACCAGCAACCGTACCGAACTCGGTTACGCAGTGTTGAAAAAAGCGCAAGACGTGCAAGCATCCAGCGCCCAGGCGTTGATCGAAGCGATCCCTCCTGCGCCCGCCGCCAGCAACCTGCCATCGCACCTCGGCCAGAATATCAACACCTCCGCCTGAGCGCGCACGCGCCCAGCCGCCAACAACCCGCAGCACCGCCATCGGTGTCGGCGGGTTTTTTTATGAAGGAAGACTGCATGAAGAACCGCCAAGCCCTGATCGCCGCCGCACTGGCCACCGTCTGCGCCACCGCAGCCGCTGCCGATAAACCTGCGGAACAGGAAAAATGCTACGGCATCGCCAAGGCCGGCCAGAACGACTGCGCAACCGGCACCCATGGCTGCTCGAACCAGGCCAAGTCCGATAACATGGCCGGCGAATGGAAGTTTGTCGCCAAAGGCACCTGCGAAAAAGCCGGCGGCAAGACCACCGCGCCAGCTAAGACCAAGTAAGCGATGACCGCGCTCGCCGGTGCCGGTATCGGACTGCGGGCGCCGCACTACCGCCAATTCCTCGAACAGCGCCCCAAGGCAGCCTGGCTCGAGGTCCACACCGAAAACTACCTCGACCAGGCCGGCGGCGATTTCCACGTGCTGCAAGAACTGCGGCGCGATTACGCCATCAGCCTGCACGGAGTTGGACTTGGGCTGGGCTCCGTCCGCGGCTTCGACGAGCGGCATCTCGCAAGCATCGCCAGCCTCGCCCAACGCATTGAACCCACACTCGTTTCCGAGCACCTTTGCTGGGGCGCCGTATTCGACCGCCAGTTGAACGACCTGCTGCCGCTGGCGCTGAACCACGCCGCACTGGCCTTGATGGAGGAGCGGGTAGGGCGCATGCAGGACGCGCTGGGCCGCCCCATCCTGCTCGAAAACGTCTCCAGCTTCGTTCGTTTCGCCGACGACGCGATGAGCGAAGCCGAATTCCTCGCCGCCCTTGCACGCCGCACCGGCTGCGGCCTGCTGCTGGACGTGAACAACCTCTACGTCAACCAGTGCAACCACGACGAAGACGCGATGGCAGCTCTGGCCGCAATCGCGCCCGGCACTGTTGGCGAAATCCACCTCGCCGGCCACCTCGTCACACCGGAAGCCGTCATCGACCACCACGGCGCCCAGATCGCCGATCCGGTGTGGCGCCTGTATGAGGCAGCGCTTGCCCGCTTCGGCGCCGTCCCGACGTTGATTGAATGGGACACCGACATCCCGCCGCTCGAAGTCCTGCTGGCCGAAGCCGCCAAGGCAGCCACTCTCGTCGCGGCCGTTCCGATCGCCGCAACAAATGTCCACTTCGGGGGCAGAACGGTACCGAGGACGGGCGAAAGTGGACATTATTTGCCGGAAAACACCGAGTTGGCCGCACTGCAGCAAGCGTTTTCCGATGCCATGTTTGCGCCTGAGGCTGAAGGCGCCCTGCAGGTCACGCACCCCGAGCGCTTCGCGCTATACCGCGGCAACCTGACTTCGACCTGGCGCAAATCCCTGGCCGCCGCCTATCCGGTCATAGAACAGCTTGTCGGCGAAGAGTTTTTCGCTGCGCTGGCCCGCGAATACGGACGCGCCCACCCATCGGACAGCGGCGACTTGAACCGCTTCGGCGCCCATTTCGAGCACTTCTTGCGCAGCTTCGAACACGTCAAGGACTTGCCCTACCTGCCCGATATGGCCCGCCTGGAATGGCAACTGCACCGCATCCACTACGCCCGCCACGAGATGCCCCTGCAAGCGCAAGACATCAACCCGCACACGCTGGAGCAAAGCGCCTTCTCCTGGCAAGCCACAGCGCAGCTCTTCGAATCGGAATGGGCGGTCGTGCCGCTCTGGCTCGCGCACCAGGGCGCAGAATTCCCGCAAGAGATGGCGCAGCCAAGCCGCGCCTTGCTAAGCCGCCCGCAATGGACGGCCCAAGTCACGCCGCTTCAGTCGCCCGAATACGCGGCCTTGCAGGAATTAAGGAAAGGGAAAACAGTCGGCGCCGCACTGGACGCCGCCTTCGCGCTGGATGAGAGCTTCGATGTCGCCGCCGCCATCCAGCAATGGCTGCAGCAGCAAATCCTAGTGAAACGCCCGCATTAACTTATCCTCGCCGGATAAGTCGCTATGCAGCAGGTTGGCGCGATGTGTCGCCTCGATCATGCGCAGCAGCTGCGCATCCTCGCAGCGTTCCAGCTCCTCGGTGGCCGCGAGCAAAGCCTGCGCCAGTTTGGCCCGAGCCGCCTGATACATCAGGCTGGTGTAATGGTCGGTGTTTTTCAGCAGCTCTTCAGCATTCTCGATGACCTGACGCAGGTCACCGATCAGTTGTTCCTGGCTTTGCTTGTGGTCGGGATCATCCATGGAGCTCACCCTCTGCGCGTGGTCAATCAGGCAGCACTGCCCTCGGCATGGACGTCGATCTGCACGTCGCCCAGGCGCACCTTCTGGCCCGCCCGGATCTTCGCCGTCTTGCGCAACTCCTGTTTGCCGTCGACTTTAACGTCACCGCTCGCCACGATCTGCTTGCCGGCGCCGCCGCTATCGCACAGGCCGACCACTTTCAGGAGCTGGTTCAGCTCGATGTACTCGCCTGTCAATTCGAAATCTACTTTCTGCATTTTAGTCCTCTTTCTGATGGGCTGGCGCGGCCGGTGTTGTATTTCCTGTGAGAATTAACCCTTGCCACCTGGCTTAGTCATCTCCAACGGAACAATCCACTCGTTGAACTGGCTTTCGTTCACAAAACCGAGCGCAAGGGCCGCTTCTTTCAGTGTCGTGCCCTCGTGCTGCGCCTTCTTCGCAATTTGCGCGGCGCGATCATAACCGATATGCGGAGCCAGCGCGGTAACCAGCATCAGGGAGCGCTCCATCAGCTCTTCGATGCGGGAGAGGTTAGGCTCGATACCATGGGCACAATGCTCGTCGAAGCTGCGCATGCCGTCGGCCAGCAGGCGCGCGCTTTGCAGGAAGTTGTGGGCTATCAAAGGCTTGAACACGTTCAGCTCGAAGTTGCCGGAAGCGCCGCCAACGGTGATCGCCACGTCATTGCCGAACACCTGGCAGCACAGCATCGTCAGCGCCTCGCTCTGGGTCGGGTTGACCTTGCCCGGCATGATCGAGCTGCCTGGCTCATTCTCGGGGATGCTGATTTCGCCCAGGCCGGAGCGCGGGCCGGAGGCCATCCAGCGCACGTCATTGGCCAGCTTCATCAGGGCGGTAGCCAGGGTTTTCAGGGCGCCATGCGCGGAAACGAGGGCATCGTGCCCGGCCAGCGCGGCAAACTTGTTGTCAGCGGTACGGAAGGGGAGATTCAGGCGCGCTGCCAGTTCGGCGGCGATGCGCGTGGCGTATTCCGGATGCGAATTCAGGCCCGTGCCGACTGCGGTGCCTCCGGCCGCCAGTTCCAGTACGGCGGGCAGCGTGGCGTCGATGGCTTTTTCCGAATAATCCAGCTGCGCCACATAGCCGGAGAATTCCTGGCCAAGGGTCAGCGGTGTCGCATCCTGCAGGTGCGTGCGGCCGATTTTGACGATGCCTTCAAACGCTTGCGCCTTTGCTTGCAGCGTGGCGCGCAACTGGCGCAGGGCTGGCTTGACATTGTTCGCGACGGCCAGCGCCGCCGCCACATGCATTGCGGTGGGGAAGATGTCGTTCGAAGATTGGCCCTTGTTCACGTCATCGTTCGGGTGCAGTTTGCGCCCCTCGCCGCGCTCCCCGCCCAGAAGTTCTGAAGCGCGGTTGGCCAGCACCTCATTCATATTCATATTGGACTGCGTGCCGGAACCGGTCTGCCAGACCGCCAGCGGGAATTCGGCCGCGTGTTTGCCTTCCAGGACTTCATCAGCCGCCTGCATAATGGCGTTGGCCTTGGTGCTATCGAGCACGCCGAGGTCCACGTTGACCTTGGCAGCAGCGCGCTTCACGCTCGCGAGCGCAGCGATCAGTTCTGCCGGCATGCGCTCGGTGGAAATGCGGAAGTGCTCGAGCGAGCGCTGGGTTTGGGCGCCCCATAATTGGCTGGCCGGGACTTCGATTGGCCCAAAGCTGTCGCGCTCGGTTCTGCTGTTCATCGCTTGCTCCATGAATGAAAAGTGATGTCTGAATTGTAACTCCATGTCAGCGCCGCTGCAGGGCCTACAAAAATGGGATTTTCTGCCGTTAATGAGTACATCAAAGAAATAGGCCTGTCCTCCATGCTAAGCAAACGATTGACCTTACGCACTTTCGCGCTGGCGCTGCTGATGCTTGCCTTTGGCGGCACGTCGCGGGCAGCTGAACTGGGGGAGGTGAAAGTCAATTCGCATATCGGCCAACAGCTGTCGGCGGATATCGAGCTGGTCGATCTGACGGCGGCTGACCTGGCGCAGATTGAAGCGAGGCTGGCGAATCCGGATGTATTCAAAGGTGCCGGCCTGGACGTGCCGCCGGTACTGGGCGGCCTGAACATCGCCATTGCCCGGCGCGATAGCAAACGCTTCCTGCACTTGACGACGCTGCAGCCGGTCAACGCGGATGTCTTGCATATTTTCCTTGAACTGAACAGCGCCGGACGGCAGACCATCCGCGCCGCATCGTTGTGGCTGACGCCTGAGCCCCCGGCTCAGCGTGCCGCGCGTGTCGCCGCAGTCCAAGCGGCGGCGCCAATCGCGGCCGCACCTGCCGCCGCCGCGCCTGCACCGAGCCAGGTTGCGGCTCCGGCCGCGGTGGATGCATCGCCGCCGCAAAGCGCCGAAGCAGGCTTGGACGAAGCGGCACAACGAGCGTTTGCCTACCGCAGGCAGAAAGCCCTGGAGCAGGCGCAGGCCCGCGCGGCAGGAGAGGCGCCGCCAACGCCATCCCCCGTGCCCGCCGCAGCTGCCGCCGCTGCGCCCAAAGCCTTGGCTCCGGCTTCAACAGCAACCGCTCGAGCCGCCCCCGCGCACCATGCGCCTGTTCAGCCCCAGTCCTGTGCACCGGAGAAGCAGGTCGAAGCCCAGATCCAGCAATGCCAGGCCATGACCACCAAGCTGGCTGATATCGAGGGAAAGGTTCGCCGCCTTCAGACGTCCATGGCAGCACCGGCAACCGGTACAGCCGCCGTCGCCGCACCGATGACACCCCCTGCCGCCGCGCCGAAGGTAGAGGCGGCGGCCAGCAAGCCTGCGGTAGCTGCCTCCAAACCATCGTCCGCGCCAAGCAAGCCCGGCGCCACTCCAGTCAAGCCAGGTGTCGCCGCCGATCTTGCAGGTAATTCCCGCAAGCGCCTGATGATGATTGTCGGCGGGGCGCTGGCCGGCCTTGCCGCGCTTGGCGGAATGATCTTCCTCATGCGCAAGCGCAAGGACAAAGGGCCGCTGAAGATTTGGCAATCCTTCCGCAAGAAGGGCGTAGCGGAAGAGCCGGAAGTCGTGCTGGAAGAGGCAGAGCAGGTTGCTGCACAATAGCAACCACCCTTGCTTTTCAGTGCTAGACAAGAATTTTTCAACTCGGTTATACTAGGCTCACACGGACCGGGTTCTGTCGCAGTCACCACCGATAGCGTGACGCGAACCATACAGAGCGACGTTGAAGAAACGACCCCTTCCGGAAGCTGTTCATAGCCGACTGAGGCGATATGAACGCCGGGTGCAACCGGCGCTGAGGCGACGCCAGGAGATACCTGGTGCTCGCCCCTCCGAATTCCAAGGCGCCCCAAGCGGGCGCCTTTTTCATTCCAGCAAAAAATGTCCACCTCGGGGTCAGGAACAAAAGTGGACATTCGTGGACATTTCGGCAAAAAATGTCCACTTTCGTTCCTGACCCCAAGGTGAAATAAAAAAAGCGCCCGGAGGCGCTTTCTTATTGAGTTCGCTGGAATCAGCCGTGCAGGCGATTCTGCCAAGGTTCGGTCACTTCGCGGATGGCGCGGTCGTTGGCCATGATTTGCTTCAACAGTTCGATCTTGCGCTTGCGGGCATCGCCTTGCAGGGGAGCGGCGCCGCCCATCAGGGCTACCGAAGCCGCCGCGCACTGGTTTTCCATGCTGTCGAGCGAAGTCCAGTCGCTGGCTTGCGCGGCGCTGACCATCTGGCTGGTCAAGCCGGCAACTTTTTCATACGTAGCGAGAACTTGGGTCGAGGTCATTTTGAGCCTTGGATTCTGTTCGCGGAGTACCGCATGTCAGGATTTACGTCAGGCTCGGGAAGAACTTTAGGGTCTTTTTGAAAAATATTTGAAAAAATCCAAAAAAATTGCCGTTGCGCCCCCATCCCAAAGGGCAGCAACGGCATGAGTCAAGCGGAAAAGTTGTTTAACTTATCAGTTCTTCCAGACCTGCACTCAGTTCGTCCAGGGAAGGCATCTGGTCGATCAGGGCGTTTTCTTCCAGGCCCAGGCTTTCGGCCACGGCGGTCGGGTAGCAGGCTGCGATCTCATCCGGGGTCAGTTTGTTCTCGTCGACGCGCGCGCGCCAGGCTGCCAGGTGGATCACGGCCGCCAGTTCATTGTCGCCCGGGTTGGGGATGGCGGAAATGGTGTCGGAGAAGGCGGGCGGGAATTTCCAGCGGCGGGCCAGCTCGGCCCCCACGTCGGCATAGGTGTAGCCCAGCGAGGCCATTTCAGTGTCCAGGCGGCGTGCATCGAGCGGACCGGCGACCTTGTCGAGCGCCAGCGCCTGCTCAGGCATGCCGGCGTGGATCACCAGCTGGCCGATCGCGTGCATCATGCCGATGGTGAAGGCTAGGTCGGTGTTCTGCTTGCAGGCCTTGGCGATGAACTTGGCGCCGACGGCCGTACGCAGGCTGTAGCGCCAGAATTGGCGCAGGTCCAGGCCCGGCACGGTCTTGAATCCGCTCACCAGGCCGGAGCTGATCACCAGCGTACGCACGGTGACGAAACCAAGCATCAGCACGGCGTCTTCCACGGTGCCGATCGAGCGCGAAACATGGTAATAGGCGGAATTGGCCAGGCGCAGCAGTTTGGCGCTCAGTACCGGGTCGGCCGACAGTTTCTTGGCGATTTCTTCGGTGGAGACGCTGGCCTTGTCGAAGCTGCTGATCAATTCATCTACAACCTTTGGCGCGGTCGGCAACGCGGTTGGATTCTGGAACAGGGCTTCGAGCTTCATGTAATTCTCCTTTTGTTGGGCGTTGCTGTAGGTGAACTATAAAGCCATTCCAGAGGGGAGTGCAGCAAGTTTTTCAGAACCGTTGGCATCGCTGCACAGCATTCCCAGCTTTTTGCAGTTTGTCCCCGAAATTTGCAGTCTGTCGCATTGCTCCCCTGTCATACCCGCGTTGCCATTACAGTGCAGCTTGGCTTATTCCGCCATTTAAAACGACTAGATAGGGATACAAACATGCAAGCAACTACCCGCGTCACGCCGCTCAAGCTGGCCCTTACCCTGGCCTTCTGTGGAGCAGCCTTCGGCCTGGCTCCTGCGATTGCCCAACAGGCAGCCCCGGCGCCAGCCGCGCAAGCCCAGGTCGAAGTGCCGGCCGCCGGCGACGACTTCTTCGGCCATGTGAACGCCGAATGGCTGGCCAAGACCCAGATCCCGGCCGACAAAGGCAGCTGGGGCGCCGGCCAGGCGCTGGGCGATGCCACCAATGAGCGCATCGTCAAGCTGATCGAAGAGACCGCAGCCAAATCCCCGAGCGGCGACGTGCGCCGCGTGACCGACTACTACCACGCCTTCATGGACGAAGCGGGGATCGAAGCGCGCGGACTGAAGTCGCTCAAGCCGGAACTGGAAAAAATCGACGGCATCAAGGACAAGGCAGCCCTGGTGCGCGCCTTGGCCGGTACCGTGCGTGCCGATGTGGACCCGCTGAACTCCACCAACTTCTACACCGAGAACCTGTTCGGCATCTGGATCGCGCAAGGCCTGAAAGACCCTAACCATTACGTTCCATACATCCTGCAGGGCGGCCTGGGTTTGCCGGACCGCGCTTACTACCTGGACGACAACCAGCGCATGCAGCAGCTGCGCACCGCTTACCAGGCACACATCGCCGCGATGCTGAAGCTGGCCGGCTACAGCGAACCGGAAGCCCGCGCTGCCCGCGTGTTCGAACTGGAACGCAAACTGGCGCAAGCCCACGGCAGCCGTGAAGACTCCGCCGACATCCAGAAAGCCAACAACAACTGGACCCTGCGTGATTTCGCCGCCAAGGCGCCTGGCATGGACTGGCGCGCCTTCTTCCGTGCCGCCGGCCTGGGCAAGCAGGACAAGTTCATCGTCTACCACCCGAGCGCCATCATCGGCAGCGCGGCCCTGGTGAACGAGATGCCGCTGCAGGCATGGAAAGACTTCCTGGCCTTCCACACCGTCAACCACTTCGGCGGTACGCTGCCTAAAGCCTTCGTCGACCAGCGCTTCGAATTCTATGGCCGCACCATGAACGGCACGCCGCAGCTGTCCCCACGCTGGAAGCGCGGCCTGGCTTCGGTCAACGGCGCGGTGCCGGATGCAGCGGGCAAGATGTATGTTGACCGTTACTTCCCTGCCGAATCCAAAGTGCGCCTGCAAGCCATGGTGGCCAAAATTGTTGAAGCTTTCCACAAACGCGTCGATGCACTGGACTGGATGGCGCCTGCCACCAAGAAGGAAGCACAGGAAAAACTGCGCACCCTGTACGTTGGCGTTGGCTATCCGGACAAGTGGACGACTTACGAAGGCCTGGAAATCAAGCCTGACGATGCAATGGGCAACGCCCTGCGCGCCGAGCAGTTCCATTACAAGCAGCAGCTGGCGAAGCTGGGCAAGAAGGTCGATCCGACCGAATGGTGCATGCCTCCGCACGTCGTGAACGCGGTCAATATGCCGATGCAGAACGCGCTGAACTTCCCGGCCGCCATCCTGCAGCCGCCATTCTTTGACGCCAAGGCCAGCGATGCGCTGAACTACGGCGCCATCGGCGCGGTGATCGGCCACGAAATCAGCCACAGCTTCGACGACCAGGGCGCCCAGTTCGACTCCAAGGGCCGCCTGCGCGACTGGTGGACCAAGGAAGACGGCGAGCATTTCCAGAAGGCCGCAGCCGCACTGGTAGCCCAGTACAACGCGTACGAAGCCTTCCCTGACCTGAAGCTGAACGGCACCCTGACCCTGAGCGAGAATCTGGCCGACCTGGCCGGCCTGGCTGCAGCACTGGATGCCTACCACGTTTCCCTCGGCGGCAAGTTCACCCCGGCGCAAGACCGTGAATTCTTCAACGGCTATGCCGCGAGCTGGGCCAACAAGGCGCGCGACGCCTCGCTGCGCAACCAGGTCATGACCGACGGCCACTCGCCGGCAAAGTGGCGCACCTACACCGTGCGTAACCTGGACGCCTGGTACCAGGCCTACGACGTGAAGCCGGGCCAGAAGCTGTACCTGGCGCCGGAACAGCGCGTGCGCGTCTGGTAAAGTAGGGGGATGGACGACATCGAGCAGATCACCCGCCGCACGCTGGATCATTACGAGCGCAATGCGCAGGCCTTCCTGGAGGGCACGCGCGACCACGACGTAAGCCAGAATATCGCGGCGCTGCTCGATGCGATTGAAGGAACGGCGCCGTTCCGTATCCTCGATCTGGGTTGCGGTCCTGGCCGCGACCTGCGTACTTTCAAATCCCTTGGGCATGAGCCGGTCGGTCTCGACGGCTCGTCACATTTCGTCGAGATGGCGCAAAGCTGGAGTGGCTGCCCGGTGTGGCAGCAGGACTTCGTCGCGCTCGACCTGCCAGCCGAAACTTTCGACGGCATTTTCGCCAACGCCTCCCTGTTCCACGTCCCGAGTGCGGTATTGCCCGATGTGCTGTTGCGCCTGCACGCGGCATTGAAACCACGCGGCGTGCTGTTCAGTTCAAACCCTCGCGGCCATAACGAAGAGGGCTGGAACGGCCCGCGCTACGGTTGCTATTACGATTTCGAAACATGGTCGGCGGTGGTGACTGCCGCTGGCTTCCAACCAATCACCCACTATTACCGTCCAACAGGATTGCCGCGCGAACAGCAGCCATGGCTGGCTTCAGTCTGGCGTAAAGGTTAGTTCTGTTAGCTTGCGAACAGTAGCTCTCAGTGCCTGTTCGTATGATTTGCTCGTCGAACTTTTTTACGAGGAGCGCATCATGAACAAGGACCAAGTGAAGGGCAAGGCCAAGGAAATTGGCGGCAAGATTCAGGAGGAAACTGGTGAACTGGTCGGCAGCTCTAAACAGCAGGGTAAAGGTATCGCCAAGCAAGTGGAAGGCAAGCTGCAGAAACAGCGCGGCGACCTGCGTGAAGCCATTGACGACGCCACCGACGAACTGATCGATCGCGGCAATCGCCAGTAATCCATCGCAAATCGGCCGAGGGCAGCAGCCTTCGGCCTATCGCATAAACACAATTGCCCCAACCGCAATTACCCAGCTCGTCATTCCCACTGCCACAATCCAGTTCAAGACAATTCTTGATGCTCGTTCTTCGTCAGCGAAGGATTCTTCAATCCAATGTCTCATTGCACGTCCTCCAGATATGAGTCTCGCACGAAATGAGCTATTTACAAGCAGCCTCAGCCAATCCCCCATTCGGGCTGCGTTTTAATCTGCGACAACTCATAAATGGCATTGGCTGAGAATGCGACTGCGAGCCATCCTAATTGGCCATTTTTAACGGCACGTATTACTCGAAGGCGAGACCTCAGTCTGCCTCTAGGTGTGCATACGCTTCCGGCGAGAAAGACCAGCAACAGCGGTGCAAGTACGGGAAGCATAAGATTGAATGCGGTCCAAGCCATGATTTGGACAGTCTAGCTGTCCAAATCCGAGGCATATTGATGCATGCTAAATTTATTCCTCTCCGGCCGGTACGCCCAGCGGGAACATGTGCCGGTATGGTTTTGCCTCCGCCCAGCAGCGGGCGAAGGAAGGGCGGGCCCGCAGGCGCGCCAGGTAGGCCATCACATGTTCATGCTTTGCCTGGATCGGGTACGACCAGTGCGCGTACAACAGGAAAGGCGCGGCGGCGCAGTCGGCCATGCTGAATTCATCGCCGGCTGCCCAGGTGCGGTGGGCCATGACTTTGTCCAGCCATGCATACGCTGTATCCAGTTTGGCCTTTGCTTCGGCAACGCCATGCGGATCGCGCGCGCCTTCCGGACGCAGAACGTCCGCCACCAGCTTTTGCTGGGGTGTCGCGATGTGGTTGTCGAAGAAGCGGTCCATCATGCGCACTTCCAATGCGGCCTTGGGATCGGGGGGCAGCAGCTTCACCGGTCCTGGGTAGTAGAGCTGCAGATGCTCGATGACGATACTGGCCTCAACCACCATCCGCTCCCCGTCCAACAGGATAGGGAATTTTGCGATCGGCCACATTTCGCCGAATTGCTGGCAGTTTTCGGGATGGTCCGGCGACAGCATGCGGTATTCGAACGGAGTTCCGTTCTCATACAGCGCAGTCAGCGCCTTCATCGAGTAGGAAGAAAGGGGATGGTAGAAAAGTTGCAGGGACATGGGGCCTCCGTCGGTAGTGGTTGATCCTACCACTACGACGGATGACGTTAGACCAGATCGACAGAAGTACGGGTCACTTCAATACAAACATTGCACTCATCCCGACAGCAAAGCTGATTGCGAGCACCCCCGCCATCCAGGTCACAATAATCCGGGAAGCCCTGTCTTCGTCTTTGAGAAATTCAGCGAGCCATTGTTTCATCTGACGTCTCCATTTCATATTCCCATAGTTTGGCATTAGATGCGCTATCTGCAAGCAGTCTCAAGTGCAAAATGAACTTTGCAGAACATGATTCCGGCAGCTGAGACGGCTAAGAGCGAGATACTGAAGGTTCTATAGTGCATTACCCAGCTATACAAGGAGCAGGGCTTTGCTGCCGGCTCGCGAACTGGGAATAAGGCGCCTAAAACAGCTGTCATGCTGGAAATGACGAGGATGAAGATATTTGTTGAGAGTGTGAGACCGGCCCAATTCGGAGGTGAGTTCGTCTGCATCTGAATGAAAAGCTCGTAGGATGCACTCGCCGAAAAGACAACAGCGACCCAGCCAAGTTGGCCATCGCTGACGGTTCTTAAGAATTTTGTTCGCGCTGAAAAGGGTTCGATGGGCGCACAGATTTTGCCGGCTATGAATAGCAGTGCCAAAGGGGCAAATATTGGTAACAAGATGTTGATTGCGAGCCAGCCCATTGGAATAGCGTATCGCGGCGGTGTGAATGAAGCTTTGAGGCGTAGCAAAGAAAAAACCCGCCGGCTTGCGCGGGCGGGCTGGGAGGGCAGGGCGCAGGGCCCGGGCCTTAGTTCGATTCCGGATGCAGGTTCTTGCGGAAGAACGCGTCGATGTAGGTCTGCACGTGGCGCTTGGCCAGGCGGTTCGACACGCCGTGCTTGGCGCCCGGGTACGTCATCAGCTCGAACTGCACGCCGCGGTTCACCAGCGCATCGATCATCTTGGTGGTGTTGGTGAACAGGACGTTGTCGTCGGCCATGCCGTGGATCAGCAGCAGCTTCGACTTCAATCCGTCGACATGGTAGAACACGTTCGACTGCTTGTAGCCATCCGGATTATCGGTAGGACGGTCCATGAACTGCTCGGTGTAGTGGGTGTCATAGAGGCCCCAGTCGGTCACCGGCGCGCCCGAAACACCAGCCGCGATCTTGTCCGAACCTTGCGACAGCAGGCGCAGGGTCATGAAGCCGCCGTAGCTCCAGCCGTACACGCCGATACGCTTGGCGTCCACGAACGACTGCTTGCCCAGCCAGTCGATACCGGTCAGCTGGTCTTCCACTTCCACCTTGCCCAGGTTGCGGTAGATGGCGTCAGTGAACACGCGTTCGCGGCGCGAAGAGCCGCGGTTATCCAGGCGGAAGACCACATAGCCTTGCTGCGCCATGTACTGGTCGAACTGGCCGCCATCCCAACGGCGCGTCACGTGCTGCGAGTGCGGGCCGCCGTAGGTGGACAGGTAGACCGGGTACTTCTTGTTGGCGTCAAACTTGTACGGCTTGATCATCGAGTAATACAGGGTCTGGCCATCCTTCGCCTTCATGTTGCCGAATTCGACCGGCAGCAGGTCTGGCTTGTACTTGAAGTATGGGTGGGATTCGTTGACCTTGTTCTCATCGAGCCAGCTCACCAGCGCGCCATCCGGGCGGCGGATCGCTACTTGCGGTGGATTGGCCGGGTCGGACCAGGTGTCCACGAACACTTCGCCATGCTTGGAGAAGGAGGCTTCGTGCCAGCCGTCAGCCTGGGTGATGCGCTTAGGTTTGTCGGCGGTGGAGCCATCCAGTTTCAGTTCGTAGACCTGCTTGTCGTAGACCGCATCCTTGTTGGAGGAAACGTAGACCTTGCCGGCCTTCTCGTCCACAGCAAGCACGTCGTCAAAGCCCCACTCGCCCTTGGAGATGGCGTGTTTCAGCTTGCCGTCCATGCCGTACATGTACAGGTGGTTACGGCCGGTGCGCTCGGACGACCAGATGAAGCCCTTGCCGCTTTCCAGGAAACGCAGGTCGTCGCTGATGGTGGTCCAGGTCTTCGAGGTCTCGCTCAGGACCGGGCGCTGCGCCAGACTGGCGGCATCGACTGCCACCAGTTCCAGGGTCTTCTGGTCGCGCGACTGGCGCTGGAAGAACAGCGACTTGGAGTCCTTGCTCCAGTCGGCACGCACCAGGTAGATGTCCTTGTTGGCGCCCAGGTCCACGTCACGGATCTCGCCGCCGGCCGGCGACACGATCTTCAGGCCGACGATGGCGTTCTTGTCGCCGGCGGCAGGGTAGCGCTGTTCGACAACGTCGGTGCGGTCAGCGTAGATTTCGAAGCGGCGGGCCACAGGCACTTGCGCTTCGTCGTACCAGCGGAAGGCGATGGCGGAATCGTCCGGCGCCCAGTAGTAGCCGGTGAACTGGTGCATTTCTTCCTGCGCCACGAATTCGGCTTCGCCGTTATGCACGGTGCCCTTGCCGTCGGTGGTCAGCTGGCGCTCCTTGCCGGTGGCCAGGTCGATCACGAACAGGTTCTGGTTGCGGACGAAGGAAACGTATTTGCCCTTTGGCGAAATCTTGGGATCGATCACGCTGCCCGATGCCACCAGGCGCGCGCTGTCAGGCTTGGACAGGTCGACCAGGTACAGGTTGCCGGCGATCGGCACCAGCAGCTGCTTGCCGTCCGGCGACCAGCTGTAGGAAATGATGCCCTTCAGTGCGGCGGTACGTGCACGCTCGCGCAGCGCTTTTTCAGCGTCGGACAGGTTTTCGACCGGGACCAGGACTTTGGAATCGACCAGGCGGCGCGTGGTCTTGTCCTTCATATTGTATTCCCACAGGTCCATCTGGTACTGGTCGTCCGGACGGGCGCGCAGGAAGGTGACGCGGGCGCCATCCGGCGAAACTTTGAGGGCGCGCACGCCAGGGCCGGACAGGGCCGGGTCGGCGTACAGGCGTTCCAGGGTGAGGCGTTCTGCAGACGCGGTGCCGGCAGCGAGCAGGGCAGCTACCAGGGTGAGAATCAAGCGCATTGTTTGTCCCGTATGATTTATTAATGAACTGCAAGACAATACCAGAACACGCTCCCCTTGATATTCGGAATCGCTTGCCATTCGCCGATTTTCCTTCGGCAAGAATGGGCGCATACTGACGGCTCACCGGAGGAGAGGCCATGTTGACAAGAAATCTGGCGGTACGCCTTGTGCTTGCACTAACGCTGCTCTGTGGCGCCGGGATGGCGGGCGCCGCACCGGGCAAGGTCGGGGTGGTGAACTTTGAGAACTCCGGGGCCAAGGCGGCGCAGGCTGATTTCCTTTACGGCCTGGCGCAGCTGCACAATTTTGAATACAGCTCCGCCGCGGAAGCTTTCCGCCGTGCGCAAAAAACCGATCCCGGTTTCGCCATGGCCTATTGGGGCGAGGCGATGACGTACAACCATCCCGTCTGGTTCCAGCAGGACCTGAACGCCGCCCGTGCTGCGCTGGCCCACCTGGCCGCCACGCCGGAAGCGCGCCAGGCCAAGGCCCGCTCAGCGCGCGAGAAGGATTATCTCCATGCCGTCGACATCCTGTACGGCGAAGGCAGCAAGCATGAACGCGACCGCCGCTATGCGCAGGCGATGGAGGCGCTGCACGCCAAGTATCCGGCCGATGTCGACGCCACATGTTTCTACGCGCTGGCGCTGCTCGGCACGTCGGACGCCGGCCGACACATCCCGACTTATATGCGTTCCGCTGCCCTGATGCAGGAGGTGTTCGAGCATCACCCGCAGCATCCTGGCGCCGCCCATTACCTGATTCACTCCGTCGACGATGCCGTGCACGCGCCGCTTGGCCTGCGCGCCGCCCAGGCCTACGGCAAGATCGCGCCGGAAGCGGATCATGCGCAGCACATGACCGCGCACATCTACCTGGCGCTGGGAATGTGGGAAGAAACCGTACGCGCCAACGAGATTGCGCTGCAAGTGCGCCACCGCCAGATGCTGGCCAAGGACCCGAAGGCCCGCGCACCGGTCTGCGGCCACTACATCATCTGGCTGTCTTACGCCAAGGTGCAGCAAGGCCGCATGGACGATGCGCGCGGGATTATCGAGAATTGCGCGGCACGACTGCGCGGGGCAAACCTGGCAGTGGCAACGCCGGAACAGAAGCAGAACTACGATAACAGCCTTGTCGGCCTGGCCCAGATGCGATCGCGCTACCTGATCGACGGCAGGGATGCGCAAGACCCGATTCCCGACATGGCGCCTGCCATGGCAAAGCACACCGAAGCCGCCATGGTATGGGCGGTGACCGATGCGTGGATGGCACTGCGCGGCACGCCGGCGCCGGCCATTGCGGATGGAACAGCCGAAGCGGCAGTCGCACGTGCGCGTGAGGCGGTCCGTGCCGCGCTCTCATACAAGCCGGCCGACATGGAAGTGGCAGCGGAGCACGCGCGCTACCGCATCCCCGGCATGGAAATGGCCATGCTGGAAGGCCGGCTGGCGCTCCGCAAAGGCGAGCGCGAAGTTGCGCTGGCCCTGTTCCGCCAGGCGGCGCAGCAGGAGCAGGCGCTGGAAATGGACTTCGGCCCGCCGGTGCTGGTGCAGCCGGCCAATGAGCTGCTGGGCGCCGCCTTGCTTGAAATGCAGCAGCCGGCCGACGCCCGCAAGGCCTTCGACGCCGCCAACGCGCTCGCGCCAGGCCGCAGTGCGGTGCGGCAGGGCCTGGCTACGCTGGACGCTATGCCCGCAGCCGCTCCAGCGACAACCGTTGCAGGAACCAGGTAAGCAGCACGGCGGCCACGGTCAAACCGAGCACCAGCCCGATCCAGAAGCCGGCGGCCGCCATCTCCTTCCACAGTCCAAGCAGGCAGCCCACAGGCAGGGCAAAGCCCCAGAACGCCATCAGCTGGATCAGCATCGGCTGGCGCGTCACCTTGTAGCCGCGAATCGCACAAGAGGCGGCTGCCTGCGTCGCATCGGACAGCTGGAACAGCGCAGCAAACAGCAGCAGGGTGGCGCAAGTCGCCTGCACCGCACTGTCGTTGGTATAAGCTGCCGCGATCTGATGCCGGAACAAGGCGATGAACGCGGCCGACACCACCGCAAACGCCAGCGAAATGCCTAACCCGACCCAGGATGCAACGCGCGCACGGTGGGCATCACCTTCGCCGATCGCCTGTCCGACGCGCGTCACGAGTGCGATACCCAGGCTAAGCGGCACCATGAATACCAGCGAAGAAAAGTTCAGTGCAATCTGGTGCGCCGACTGCTCGATCACGCCAAAGCGCGCCACCAGCAGCGCCACCGCGCCAAACGCGCTGACTTCCGCGAAGTAGGTCACGCCAATCGGCAGGCCCAAATGCAGCATGCTGCGAATCTCCGGCCAATGCGGCCATTCCCAATGCGTGAACGGATAGGTGGCGCGGTAAGCCGGCGAAATGCGCATCCACACCAGCATGGCGCCCAGCATCAGCCACATACAGATGCCGGTCGATACCGCGCAGCCCACGCCGCCCATGGCCGGGAGGCCGAAATGGCCGAAGATCAGCAACCAGTTCACCAGAATATTGAAAGCCAGGCCGAGCAGGGCGATCACCATCACCGGCTTGGTCTGGTTGATGCTGGCGCTGTAGCCATACAAAGCGCGATAGCAGGCGAACGGCGGCAAGCCAATGCTGATAATGTGCACGAACATGGACGCACGCTGGTTCACTTCCGGCTCCAGCTGCAAATGGTCGAACAGAAGCGTGCACAGGTTGGCCATCAAGGCCGCCGCCAGTCCCACGCCCACGCCTTTCCACAAGCCCTGACGGACCAGGTGCGGAATGCGCTGGTGGTTGCCGGCGCCCACCTCATGCGCCACCAGGGTGTTCATCGCCATCATGGTGCCGACCACGGTCACCAGCACGATGGACCAGATAGCGGCCCCGGTCGACACGGCCGCCAGTTCGGAAGCGCGGGTATGGCCGGTCATCGCGACGTCCGCCACTGCCATGCCGACGGTTGCGAGTTGTCCGATCAATACCGGCCACGCCAATTTCCACAATGCTGTTGCTTCTTTGCGTACGTTGGAGGTCGAATTCGTGATCGGCATGTGACTGGTAGTAGGAATTTGTTACAAGGTAAGGTAGGCTAGCGGGCTTTGCGAAGCGTTAAATCGCTAAGAATGTCAGAACCACGGAGATTTTAGTTATGAAGAATACACTGACTGCCGCTTTCCTGCTCGCGGCCACCCTCATCGGCCAGGCCGCCTCGGCCGGCGAACTGCAGCTTTTCTCGCGTGAAGGTTTCCGCGGCGAGCGCGTGGTGATCGCCGACGGCGCAGCCAACAACTTCGTCGATTTCGGCTTCAACGACCGCGCTTCCAGCCTGGTCGTACGCTCCGGCACCTGGGAACTCTGCGAGCACAAGAATTTCGGCGGCCAGTGCGCCGTCTTCGAGCGTGGTGAATACCCGGACCTGCGCCGCTTTAACAACGCCTTCTCCTCGGCCCGTGAAATCCAGGGCCGCGGCGACAACCGTGGCCAGGGTTACGGTTATGGCCGTGACGAACGCGACTACCGCGACGAGCGTCGCGAGGAACGCCGTGAAGAGCGTTGGCGCGAAGAGCGTCGCGAAGAACGCCGCTACGAGCGCGAACGCGGCGACGCTGTTGAGCTGTTCAACGACGTCGGCTTCCGTGGCCGCCACGTGACCATCAACAACGACATGAGCACCCTGCGCGATGTCGGCTTTAACGACAACGCCAATTCCCTGGTGATCAACTACGGCACCTGGGAAGTCTGCGAACACGCCGATTTCCGCGGCCAGTGCCGCACCTACGGCCCAGGCCGCTACCAGGATCTGGGTGACTTCATCGACCGCATTTCGTCGATCCGACGCGTACGCTGATCCCGGCACATGCACACAACAGGGGCGCTCCACGGGGCGCCCCTGTTTTATTTGTACGGCCCCACCTAAACTGAACAAGCAGTATCTTTCAGCTTGGGAGGCAAAATGAAAATGATCATCTCCTTGGGCTTCCTGGTGTTGGCGATACCAGGTTTGGCTTCATCCGATCCGATCGACAAACGCATCTGTCACCAGAACTTCACCACCGCCATTGCTTACTGCGTGGAAGGTCTGAAAGGCCAGGAACCGCTCAGCCGGGCGGGCACACAAAAAACATGCGTCTACATCGCACGGCTGCATCGCGATTTTTGTTACGCAGGGCTGGCATACAGCGCATGCATCTCCGCTTGCCAGTCGGCTTACGATACGACGGCCGCCAATTGCGTGGCTGCATACAATCCCGCCACCCTGTGCGACGCCAGCGACACCGTCTGCCAGCAGCATGTCCTGACGCAGCAATCGGAATGCCTCAACGCGGCGACGGGCACCCTGGCTACGTGCAGCTCGGCCTGCCCGATTCCGCCACCCGGACAATGACGGCGGCGGTATGTTCCGTCATCTGTGCCTTGCGGCCGTGATCTTGCAGCTATCCTGCTGCGGTGGAGGCGCGCCGCCGAAGCCGCAGACGGCAGCAACACCTGTCGTGTCCGCCGCCCCAGGTGCTGCAATCAGGACAGCCGCCCCACTGGCGCCTTCTGCGGCCCCAACCATTTCCCTCGTTGGCGAAAAGTTCTGCGTCACCGGCGCCAGTTACTTCACCGAACACCTTGGCCAGGCCTACCCAACGACGGAAACCGCTTGCGACTATAGCCAACAGCGCGTGGTGATCAACTGCCCCGGTGGCTGCATGGCGGCACAAAGCATCAGGTATGCGATTCAACCCTTGCCGGTTGGGGTCTTGTACTCCACGTGCAGCAAGAAGCAGCCAAGTTTTGAACCCGGTAACTATTACGTGGACTCGCGCACTGGCGCTTACTTTGTTTACCTGTCGGGCTACTCAAGCAAGCATTACGAAACGGCCAATCCCGGCATCTGCAAGGACACCGGCCAGACCGTGCTGCTGGGGTTTATGCTCAAACGTGTTGCAGACGGCGCGATGACGCCATTGCGCATGCAGCTGTCAATGCTTCCCTGACCCGTGCGCATCGACCCACTCGCGTCCCCAGGCTTTTGCGAACTGCGCCGCAGATGGCGCCGAGTCCCTGATGCAAAGGTTGGGGAAGGAGAACTCGTCCAGATCCTCACCGGCCTCGCGGGAAATGGTGACCTGGGCGATAAAGCAGGTGTCGTTCCACCTGACAGGCTCACAGTCGAGCGTATAGCCGCGATACTTAATTGCGTTGTGGAATGCCATGACACCCTCCCGCGAGCTGCTGGTCTATTTCAACAGTATAGGGACTAAATCGATTTGAATTTTCTGTGGGATATGCTTTGCACAAAGCGCCGGAAATCGTACACTTGCCGAATTTCCAATAATCGCTTGGCGTTCGAGACTCATGAAGATTCTGTCGTTGAAATGTGTGAACTGTGGGGCAGGGCTGGAAGTAAAACAGGACATTAACGACTTCGCATGCGGCTACTGCGGAGTCGAGCAACAGGTGGAACGCAGCGGCGGCATTGTCTCCCTCAAGCGTGTGGAGGAGGTGCTGGACGACGTAAAGCTCGGCACGAATCGAAGCGCATCCGAACTTGCCATCGCCAGGCTGAAAGCGGATATGGCCGCCATTTATGCGCAAAGGGATCGCGCCGTGAGCGCATTCCAGGCCGAAGACCACAAGAACAACGTTTTTGTCGGTTGGGGGCTCGTTCTCCTCATTGCCTTTTCCATGGGGATTTTCGGCCCCTGGGGCGTGCCGATCATTATTGCCGGGATCGTTTTCGGATCGCGCTTCATCAAATCCAAAGCCAAAGAAATAAAGTCAGCCAAAGCACGTGCGGAAACGATGGTTGAACCACTGAGAGCACAGATCGCTCGTCATCAAGCAATCATTGACTCGTATGACTTTGGAACCCAGGACACGGCACAAGGCTGATTCCGAAGCTGTGCCCATGAATTCCTGCTAATCTATCTTCTCCTTCAAAGAGAGGGCAGAGCGTGGAATACAAGGACTACTACGCAACGCTGGGAGTCGCCAAGACCGCCAGCGAAGACGAGATCAAGAAGGCTTACCGCAAGCTGGTCCGCAAATACCATCCGGACGTCAGCAAGGAAGCCGATGCCGATGCCCGCACGAAAGAGCTGAACGAAGCCTACGGCGTGCTCGGTGATGCCGAAAAGCGTGCTGCCTACGACTCGCTGGGCAGCGGCCAGTACCGCGCTGGACAGGAATTCCGCCCACCGCCCGACTGGGGCGGCGGCTTCGAGGGCGGCAGCGCCGAAGACTTCTTCGCTGACCTGTTCGCCAATGTGGGGCGCCAGCGTGGCGGCCGCAGCCAGGGTTTCCGCATGCGCGGAGAAGACATCCATGCCGTGCTCGAAATCGGCCTGCAGGACGCCTACAGCGGCGCCCAGCGCGAAATTTCGCTTGGCCGCGAGCGCAACCTCAAAGTCAGTATCCCGCAAGGCGTGACGGCCGGCCAGCAACTCCGCCTGAGCGGGCAGGGCCAGCCCGGCATGAATGGCGCCGAGGCAGGCGACCTCTATCTCGAAATTGCATTCCAGGCCGATGAGCGCTACCGCGTTGAAGGCCGCGATGTCTATGAAAAAGTACAGATCCCGCCATGGTCGGCGGCGCTGGGCGGCGAGCGTGAAGTGACCACGCCCTCCGGCCGCGTGACGGTGACAGTGCCGCCCAATTCCCAGAGCGGCCGCAAGCTGCGCCTGAAGGGGCGCGGGATTCCCGCCGCTGGCAGTGCCGGCACGGCGGGCGACCTCTACCTGATACTGGAAATCTTCGCTCCGCCGGCAGATACGCCCGAGCGGCGCGCCTTATACGAACAAATGCAACGCGAAATGGGAGGATGAGCGATGCCCAAGGAAGAGATTGTTGAAGGCGTGCCGCTGGAGCTCCAGGCGCTGACCCTGGACGAACTCGCGCGTGCCTGCGCCGTCGAGCCGGAGTGGGTGGTGCACCGTGTGCGGCGCGGCATCCTGATCGGCAGCGAAGGGGCGACGGTGGAGACCCTGCAATTCACCAGCGTGGACCTGGGGAGGGCGCGCCGCCTGGCCCAGCTGGAAAGGGACTTCGATGCGGACGAAGATCTGGCGGCGCTGGTGGTGGATTTGTGCGACGAGGTCCGCCGCCTGAAAACCCGCCTGCGCGCCGCCGGGGTGGCTTAGCGTTGCTGGTCGCGGCCGCCGCGATTGCCGCGGTTTCCGCCTTCTTCATCCTGCAGGTCGTCGCGGCTGCCTTGGCGTTGGCCCTGGCCGACGTCGCTCTGCTTATTGCCGCGGTCTCGATCCGATTGCTGATTGCCGCCGGTAACGTTCTCGCGTTGGCCTTGCTGGCGATTGCCGCCGCCCTGGCCGGCTTGCCCAGCCTGGTTGCGCCAATCATCGGATTGTTCAGTGTCCTTGCGTGGTGCCATGATCGCTCTCCTTTGTGGTTGAAGCGAGGTCCATGCTAGGCCTATGCCGTGAGCGTGCCTGTAGGTGCACGCGCCGTTGGACTGTAGGAGATGTTAGAAAGCGTCGTCCGGCAAAGTGTGGTCGAGTTCAATGAACTTTTGACGCAGCCATTTGCCTGCCGGCCCCAGTTCATCGTCGGCGCGATGGATGACGAAGAGTGGGTACTCGAGCTCGCTGCCTTCCTGTGTGTGCAGGCGCACCAGCCGGCCTTCCGACAGGTCGCGCATGACCATGTGTTCAGGCATATTGCCCCAGCCCAGGCCGCCCACCAGCAGCGCGTGTTTGGAGCTGACGTCGCCCAGCCGCCAGTCGCGCAAGCCCAGCACGCCGAAATCGCGGCCCGCCGTCAAAGGGCTGCGGTCGGTGACCACCAGCTGCAGATGTTCGCGCAATACCGCGCTTGGGATCGGCGCCTCTTCGCGCGACAGCGCATGCAGTGGCGAGCATACCGGCATCATTTTTACGAAGCCTGCCGCGTGCCGTTCGAAGTTGACCGGCGCGGTTGCCGTCATGCCGGCGACGCCGAGCTGGCAGCGGCGTTCGGCCACCATTTGCGCCACGGCCCCCAGGGCTTCGGTATGCAGCCGCAGCGAAACGGTGGGGAATTCGCGCTGGAAATGCTCCAGTGCGCGCACCAGCAGGCAGGCCGGGAACATCACGTCCACCACAACCGACAATTCCGCTTCCAGGCCCATGCCCAGCGCCTTGGCGCGCGAACGCATGCTGTCCACCCTGGTCGCTACCGCGCGGGCGTCGGCCAGCAGGGCCTTGCCGGCTTCGGTCAGGGTAGGTTTGCGCGTCGTGCGGTCGAGCAGTTCGATATTCAGCTGCTCTTCCAGGTTGGCGATGGTGTAGCTGATCACCGACTGGGTGCGGTGCAGCTCGCGTGCGGCGTGGGCGAAGCCGCCGTGGTCGACGACGGCGATGAAGACGCGCAGTTGGTCAAGGGTGGGAAGGCCGGGGTCTCGCATGATCAATTAAATCGATAATTTCTATCGTAATAAAACCTATTTCATCGATATTAAACCCGATCTAAGATGGCCGCAATCACCAACCAGTTCCAGGAGTAACAATATGGCAAACGTCCTCTACATCAATAGCAGCGTGCGTAACGCAGGTTCCCTGTCCCGCCAGCTGTCGTCCGAATTCATCGCCAAGTGGAAAGCCGCCAATCCGGCTGACACCATCGTAGCGCGTGACCTGGCTACCAACCCAGTGCCGCACCTGACAGAAGAAATGATGGGCGCCTTCTTCACCCCGGCCGAAGCGCGCAACGCCGAGCAAGCACATATCGTTAAAGTCTCCGATACCCTGGTGGACGAACTGGTCGCCGCCGACGTGATCGTGATCGGCGCGCCGATGTACAACTTCTCCGTTCCATCGTCGCTGAAGGCCTGGATCGACCACGTGGCCCGCGTTGGCCGCACCTTCCAATACACCGCCAACGGCCCGGAAGGCCTGTTGAAGGGTAAAAAAGTCTACGTGTTCACCGCCAGCGGCGGCGTGTACAGCGAAGGCGCAGCTGCTGCATTCGACCACCTGACCACCTTCCTGCGCACGGTGCTGGGCTTCATCGGCCTGACCGACGTGCAGTTCATTCGCGCTGAAGGCGTGGCGATGGGCGAGCAAGCCGTGGCCGATACCGTGGCCAAAGGCCGTAAGTCGATCGAACAGCTGATCGCAGCGTAAAGTACTCTCACTCCCCATAGTGGATTTGGCAGCACCGGCCCGCCGGCCGTGCTGCCTTTTTTATCGTTTGCTATCATGGTGGGATGAAACGCCAATACCACCTGCTTGTCATCGACCCGCAGAATGATTTCTGCGATTTGCCACCACCAGCCGCGCCGGCCTTGCCGGTACCGGGCGCCCATCAGGATATGCTGCGTCTCGCCAGCCTGATCGAACAGGGCGGGGCCGGAATCTCGGCCATCACCGTCACGCTCGACTCGCACCACCGCTATGACGTGGCGCATCCAACCTTCTGGCATACCGCCGATGGCGCCGCACCTGGTCCGTTCACGCAAATCTCCGCCGCCGATGTGCGGGCTGGCCGTTACCGGCCGCGCGATGCCGCAGCTTTGCCGCGTGTACTGTCCTATCTGGACGCGCTGGAAACAGCGGGCCGCTACCAATTGATGGTGTGGCCGGTGCACTGCGAAATCGGCAGCTGGGGCCACAACGTGCACGACGCCGTGCGCAAAGCCTACAACGCCTGGGAAGAGCAGCGCCATGCCGTAGTCGCGAAAGTGGGCAAGGGCTCCAATCCCTGGACCGAGCATTACTCCGCTGTGATGGCCGAAGTGCCCGATCCTGCCGACCCGGCCTCGCAGCTGAACCGCGAACTGATCTCCAGCCTGTCGCAAGCCGACACCATTGTCATTACCGGCGAAGCAGGCAGCCACTGCGTGAAGGCGACCACCGAGCACATCGCCGACCAGATCGACCCGCGCAAGCTGGTGCTGGTGACCGACTGCATGAGCCCAGTGACCGGGTTCGAAGCGCAGTACCTCGAATTTGCACAAGCGATGCAGCGCCGCGGTGCGCGCCTCGCCACGTCGGCCGAAGTGCTGGTCGAACTGCTGGCCAACGCGGAGGAATAAGCCATGGTCCCCGTCGTCCGCAGCCTGCTCGAAACTGACCTGTACAAGTTCACCATGTGGCAAGCCTTGCTGCATGGCCACCCGAACGCGCATGCCGAATACGAATTCGTCTGCCGCAACCAGACTGCTTTCCCGCTGTCGGAACTGAAGGAAGAAGTCGAAGCCCAGCTTGACCACCTGTGCAGCATGTCCTTTGCCGAGGACGAACTGGCCTACCTGCGCTCCCTGCGTTACATCAAGAGCGACTTTGTCGACTTCCTCACCGTGTTCCGCTTCCAGCGCAAGTTCATCGAAGTGCGCACGGAAGGCGATACCCTGCTGATCCATGCCGAGGGACCGCAGGTGCACGTGATGGCGTTCGAGATCTTCGTGCTCTACATCGTCAACGAGCTGTATTTCCGACGTGTCGGTACGCCGGCCGCACTGGAAGAAGGCCGCAAGCGGCTTGGCGAAAAGATCGCGCAGCTAAAGGCGTTCGGCAAAGAGCCCATGCTGCGCCACCCCTTCGACTTTTCCGACTTTGGCCTGCGCCGCCGCTTTTCGGCCGCATGGCATGATGAAGTTGTCGAGCGCCTGGCACGCGAGGTGCCGGAATTCTTCAAAGGCACCTCCAACGTCTACATCGCCAAAAAATTCGGCCTGATCCCGATCGGCACCATGGCCCACGAGTACATGCAGTCCTTCCAGGCCTTTGGCGTACGGCTGCGCGACTTCCAGAGTGCGGCGCTGGAGGGCTGGGTGCAGGAATACCGGGGCGACCTGGGTATCGCCCTGACCGACGTGGTGGGCATGGACGCCTTCCTTAACGACTTCGACCTGTATTTCGCCAAGCTGTTCGACGGCTTGCGTCACGACTCGGGCGACCCCGTGGTGTGGGGCGACAAGGCCATCGCGCATTACCAGGCTTTGCGCATCGACTCCAATACCAAACGACTGGTGTTCTCGGACGGGCTGGATTTCGACACCGCCTTCCGCCTGTATCGTCATTTCGCCAACCGCATCATGGTGGGCTTCGGCATCGGCACCTGGCTGACCAATGACGTCGGCATCAAGCCGCTGAATATCGTGATGAAGCTGATCCGCCTGAACGGACAGTCGGTGGCCAAATTGTCCGATTCGCCCGGCAAGACGCTCTGTAAGGACGAGACTTTCCTGGCTTACCTACGCCAGGTCTTCGGCCATCACGCTTCCTGACCGCCGAAGCGCGACATGATGCGGTCGGCCTGCTCGCGCTGGGCATCGTCGTCCACATCCACGGACAGCAGGGCGGCAGGGCGGTCCGGCTTGTCGGTGTTGTCGACATCGTCCGGCGTGAGCGAATCCATGATGTGCTGCACCGCGGATGTGGTGGTCGTCATCGGGCGCGCTTCATGCAGGTTCAGTTGCACTGCCGAGTTGGCAAAGCCTTCGGCCAGCAGGGCGCTGCGCGCGCCTTCGGCGTCCGCGATCTGGCGGAAATTGCGGTAAATGGTATTTGGCATATTGGGTCTCCTGTCTGGGAAAATTGTCGCGTAAGGCGCGTTAACGTGGCGCGCGCTTATTTCGCCTTAGCCTTGCGCGATGACCAGTGCAAATGCACGATCAGCCAACCGTCGCCGTGCTGTTCCAGCACGGCCGTCTCCAGCCCAAACACGTGGACCTCGGCATTCTGGTAGCTGCCGGTGGTTTCCGTTTCACGCATCACGATGGCGGTGGCGCCGTCGCGGCGCTCCTCGTGGCGCAGCACGCGCGATTGTGTCGTGCGCAGGAATTCGATATCGCCGTCGAGATGGTGAGCGGCATATTCATCGCGGCTATGTTCGGTATAGCCTGATTCAAATATCTGCACTTTGGGGCTGAGGAGGGCAAGCGCGGCATCGCGTTTGCCTGTTGCCAGTGCGCGCTGGAAGGCATCCATGGTTTCCGCAGGCGTCGCTGCGATCGCCGGCAGGCTGGCCAACGCGAGCAGCAGGCAGGCGAGGCTTCGCATCAGAAGCCGGCGACGACGTTGGAAGTGTGCTCGACGCGCGGGGTGTTGGCGAAGTATTGGCCAACCATGCCGCGCCATGCCTGGAAGTCTTCGCTGCCGCGGAAATCAACGGTATGGTTTTCCAGCGTTTCCCAAACGATGACCAGCATATAGGTGTTGGCGCGTTCGATCACGCGTTCCAGTCGCATCGACTTGCAGCCTTTGGCGCGCTGGAACAGCGGCACGGCTTTCTGTACTGCTGCTTCAAAATCGGCGCCTTGGCCATCTTTGATTTCAAATTCCGCCAGCTCAAAAATCATCGGGACATTCCTTTCGCTAAGTAATGTCCCGATTTTAGCTCAGAAGCGGTAACGGGCTGTGACGCGGGCATTGCGCGGTGCGCCCGGCACGTTCAGCAGCTTGCTCGAACCGTGGCCGGAGACTATGTACTCACGGTCGAGCAGGTTGTTCACGTTCAGCTGCACGTCCCACGATGCGGTGCGGTAGGCCAGCATGGCGTCAACCACGGTGTAGCCGGGCAGGGTGGTGGTGTTGCCCGGATTGGCGAAGCGGTCGCCCTGGTAGTTCACGCCGGCGCCGGTGAACCAGCCGCCGCCCAGCGCCTTGTTCAGCCACAGGTTTGCGCTGTACTTCGGCGTCAGCGTCGGGCGCTTGCCCTGTACTTGCTGGCCATCGTCGCGGGCGATGGACTTGATGATCTCTGCATCGAGCAGCGCCAGGCCCGAAGACACCTGCCAGCCCTGTCCCAGTTCACCGCCAAAGGTCAGTTCCAGGCCGTCGATGCGCTGGGTGCCGATGGGGATCAAGGTGTTGGTGACCGGGTCCGTGCTCTTGATGCCGGTGCGCTCAAGACGGAACAGCGATGCGCCAATGGTGGCCATGCCGTTGAACAGGTCCAGTTTCGCGCCGACTTCCTTGTTGGTGGTCTGTTCGGGTTCAATGGCTGCGTTTGCCGCGGACAGCGCGAAGGTTTCGCCGGAAGGCTGGAACGATTTGCTGAACGAGGCGTAGTAGGAGGTGCTGGCGCTTGGCTGGTACACCAGGCCTGCGCGCGGGCTCCAGGCGCGGTCGGTGCGCTCAAGGTCCTTCTGGCCAACGCGGCGTTCGCGCGTCTCCTGGCTGAAGTCATCGTAGCGCACGCCGGCCAGCAGCTTCCATTGCGGCGTCAGCGTCGCCAGGTCCTGCACGTAGACGCTCTTGTTTTTCAGGATGCCGAGATTGTCCGTGCCGGGTGCGACGTTGGCCATCAGCTCCAGCACCGGCAGCACGGGATGGAACAGGTTGACCGTGGCCGCATTGGCTTTCGAGCGATTGACCTGGTCCTTGTCCTGCTTGCCGATTTCCAGGCCATACAGCAGCTGGTGCTGCGTGCCGAAGAATTCCGCGCGCTGGGTCAATTCGGTCTGGTTGAAATAGCCGTCTTCTTCGCGGCGCACATTGCCGTGTGTGAGGGAGACGGTTTGCGCCGCTTCGTTCACGCTGCCAGGCATGGTGTTGTTGCGGTTAAGCGAGTAGTCGTAGCGGCGGAAGGCATTGCGCAGCGACCAGTTGGCGTTGATGCGGTGATCCAGCGCCACGGCGAACGCTTTTACGCGCGACTGCGTGAAGTCCACGTCCTTCGCATTGGCGGCGCCGTAGTAAGTGCTCGGGTCCACGTCGACCGGGAGGCCTTTGTACGAAGGGATGCCGAAGTCGGTCAGGCGGCGGTCGGACAGGTATTCGGCCTGCACCAGCAAGGTGGTATCGGCGTCCAGTTTCCACAGCAGGGAAGGAGACAGCGCTTCACGCTTCAGGAATTGCTGGTCGCGGTAGCTATCCGCATCTTCCTTGGCGCCGGTGATGCGGAAGGCCAGGCCGCTATCGGCCAGCTTGCGCGCCACGTCGAATTCGCCGCGCTTGCGGTTCCAGCTGCCGAAGGTCAGGCTGGCTTCCGTGCGGTCGATACCTGGCTTCTTGGTGATGCGGTTGATCATGCCGCCAGAAGAACCACGGCCATACAGCACCGAAGCCGGGCCCTTGATCACTTCCACCTGCTCGATATTGGACAGGTCGCGGAAATACAGCGCGTCGTCGCGCATGCCATCGATGAACTGGTCGGCAATCGCGGTAAAGCCGCGGATGGTGACCTGGTCGCGCTGACCGTCGCCGCTCGACAGGCCAACGCCCGGAATGCCCTTCAACACATCTTCCATCGAACTGGCGCCCTGGTCGCGCAGCAGCTCTTGCGGCACCACGTTCACGGTTTGCGGCACGTCGCGCAGCGGCGCGTCGATTTTGGTGGCGCTGGTGGCGGTGCTCGGGTTGTAGGCGGCTTCGCGACTGGCGGTCACGGTGACGGTGGAGAGGGTAGTGTCTTCAGCGAATACTGCGGCGTGGGGCAGGGCCAGCGCAACGGCGAGCGCCAGCGGAGAGCGGTTCAACTTCATCTGATTTTCCTAAAGTGACTACGTAATGAGAATTATTATCATTCGCATTATGCGTCACTTAGGAAAATTGTTCAACGGTAAAACTTATCCCGGATCAATGATTTAGCGTTCGCTACGCCGGATGGTGTCGGGGCCGGTTTGCCGGGCTTCGCCCTGCCGGTACTGCGTGCCGGTCTGGAAACCATGCTCGCGTTCGCCCTCGTCGACACAGCCGGACAGCAAATCGTCGGTGCGGCCAGCCTCATCGGCCGACTGCCGGTTGCCTTCCTGGGATTGGGACACGCTGCGGTGACCGGTGCAACCGGCGCCCATGGTACCGATGCTGCTGGTCCCGTCGTGGGTTTGCTGCTCCAGGCTGCGTCCCTTGCTGAGTGTGGACATGATTGCCTCCTTGTAGCCACGGCCAATAGTCCATTCTAGGCCCGAAGGGAGGAAACTGCCATTACTCTATGTACTTGCGGAGCAGCTGGTCCAGGTCCATCGGGTCGGAATCGTGTGCGTGCAGCCCGGTAGTAAAATGGAAGTGAAGGAGGCGACTATGAGAACAGATACGCGCCCGATCCATCCAGGCGAAGTCCTGCTGGAAGAGTTTATGGACCCGATGGGGTTGACGACGAGCACGCTGGCCGGCGTGCTGCACCTTGAGCCTGCCTATGTGAGCGGCATTGTGCATCAGCAGCGCAGCATATCGCCCGCCACCGCGCAGCAATTCGCCAGTTATTTCGATACCACGCCGGAGTTCTGGCTCGACCTGCAAGCGGCGTACGACATGCGTTCAAAACGCACGCTGCACTGATTCGCTACGGCGGTCGCTGGAATGCCAGGGAAGCGAGGCCACTGCCCGCACTTGTGTAGGAAAGCGTTCGGCGAAGGAGTGAATCAGCATTTGCCCCACGCCGCAGATGGCGAGGTAGCTATAGGCTGCGCCCTGATCAAAAGCAAGGGCCGTGCGTACTGCCATGTCGAATCGCTCGGCGGTGCCACTGTCGTGACGTCGTTCATGGTGACTTCGCTGATCCACGCTGCCTCCCTAAACCAATGTTGATGCTACTTCGGGGAAGGGTCGCGCTCTGTGCGTCAGTCCACATGATGAAGACAATGGTCTTATTTCGGCGCTTTGGCATTATTCCAAATCTCGAAAGAATCTATTCCTCCGGCTATGGATTCTGCTTTGGATCGAAACTCCGTAAAGTGAACACATCATCAAACTAACGGAGAACAACATGAACCGACGCACTTTTGTCAGTGCCGCAGCAGCCGGCGCGGCAACCGCCATCCTTCCAGCGCAAGCAGCATCGACCGGCGTTAAAGCCGTCGCCTTCGATGGCCTGGCTTTGTTCGATCCTCGCCCAATCTTTGGTTTGGCCGAACAGTTCTTCCCCGGCCGCGGTAATGCACTGGCAACCGCCTGGCGCGTCCGCATCTTTGAGTACAGTTGGCTGCGCACGCTGACCCGCAGCTACGAAAGCTTTTTGCGCATTGCCGAAGACGCGCTCGTGTTCGCGCTGGCGCAGGAAAAAATCATCGCCACCGACGCGCAACGCAAGCAGTTGGTAGAGGGTTTTCTTAACCTGCGCACCTGGCCCGACGTCGCGCCAGTCTTGCGCCGCCTTAAAGCGGCAGGTCTGCGCCTTGCACCGCTGTCCCACTTCAGCGTGCCGATGCTGGAAAAAGGCATCGTGAATTCAGGGCTGGAAGGTGTGTTTGACCACCTGCTGTCGGCAGACCTGGTCAAAGCCTACAAGCCCGACCCGCGCGCCTACCAGATGGCAGTCGACCGCTTTGGCCTGTCGCCGCGTGAGATCGCGTTTGTCGCATTCGGCGGATGGGATGCCGCCGGCGCCAAAACCTTCGGCTTCCCAACGATCTGGATCAACCGCATGAACGCGCCGGACGAGCAACTCGGCATCGCGCCGGACGCAGTCGGAGCCAACTTCGACGCTTTGCCAGCTTTCGTCGGCGTGTAAAAAAACAAAGGGCCCAACCGCTTGCGCGGAAGGGCCCTGGTTCCAAGGATCGGATACTTAGGCGTTAGGCTTCTTGTCCATGCCAACCTTGCAGTTGGCCGCAATACTGCCGTTGATCACAACGATCTCGTTCTCAACCACCGAGTAGGGCGCATCGTCGCTGCCAGCCAAAGCACGCAGCTTCTGCGCAGCTTCGGCCTCGCATGCCTGCTTGACCATAACGGTCGACTGGTCAGGTTTGCCCACATAGGAATGCGAAATTACGTTGTTCACTTTCGGCTTCTTCTTGGCGTCCATCTTTTCCGAAATCGACTGGTAAGCGCTCTTGCTGACATCCGCAGTATCGCGAACCACGTGGTCCAGGTTGATGCTGAGGCAGCCGGTTAACGCGAAGGGGAGAGCGAGAGTGAGCGACAGTTTAGGTAATTTCATTATTCCTGCGAGGTACTTTTAGTTGCGGACTGGATTGCGCATTCTCCATGTAAAGTTAGCAAATTGCAACTATAAGTAGCGGCAGTTTAAGTTGCTTGCACTTGAGGCCTCATCCTCTATGATGAGTTACAACCATTTGGAAGGAATGCCCATGGAACCGCCCAAGCTGACGCTCGTCCCACCGCTTCCGGACCTTCCGTGGGATGGCAAAACGTCGCGGCGCTACCCCGACGGCTCGGAAATTCGCGCGACGGAAACCGGGATTTTGCTGATCGAGGCGAAGGAAAAATACAGAGTCAATCGTTTGAAACTGGTCGTGTCCAACAAGCTTCCGCCACGATGACATTTGCCGATCTGCTGATCTACTCCCTAAAAATGGAGATTTTCATTTTTGCAACTATGGCGGGAATTGGCGCTGTTGGGTGGGACTAGATTTTGGTCCCGCAAACGCTGCGCTATCGAACAAAAAATTAGGGCCCCAAGCTTGCGCTTGGAGCCCCAATTTCTTGTTCGGTGGTGGGACGGCGTCAATCAAACTCAAGAAAATTATTCTTTTCCTTCAGATGCTTATAAAGAAAAATCAGTTCACATTGAAGGTAATACCCCCAAAAATACCCCCGGTGATATTGGAACTCTTTGGACGCCGGGCATGAACGTGCTCGGCACGCCCTTGATTTTTCGATATGCCGCCCATAGCTACGTGAGCCGAACACTCGAGCACGAACCTATGGACATTTATCACGCGATCAACAACACGATCCAGAATCCACCCCGCAATCTGACTCAGGCGCAGGCCCTGCTTGCACAGTACCCGCTAGACATCCAGATTCAGCTCATTACCTCAATCTATCTCGGCCGCGACCATATCCACAGCGCCAAGATGCGCGATGACACTGACTGGACCCGTGGCGCCATCGATCATATCCCCATCAAGGACTACGCTCAAATCCTCTACGAGAAGGCTTTGTCCTCAACGACCTACTTGGATAGCCTGTTGCGATGTTCGAATGCTTCGGGATATGACCTGAAGAATATGTGATTTTAATTTGCGCCCTTTGCCGTCGTCGCTGGCACCGGCAACGCAACTAACGCGCGACGGCGCGATGATTTGCACGTACCCAAAAAAGGAATGGCTGGCAACCCGATGCGTTACGGCTCGCACAGCCAATCTTTGTCGCTGGCATGTTACATCAGCACGCGATAGTGACGCTTGTCCGCATCCGAGGACTTGAGGATGCGGTACTCCATGCCGCTGGCCACCGCGATCTGCTGGGCGAAGTCCTTCTTGGCCTGCACTATGGCATCCTCGATCTGGTTGTCGGCCTTCACCTCCACGATCACGTACTTCAGGCGGCCATCTGGCTCTTCCCTCTGGAAGATGAAGTCCGGGTAATAGCTGCGCACGGTGCGTGAATCTGGGTCGATGTACTGGATGAAAAAGTCGGACTGGCCGTGGGTCAGCATCCCGGTGAAGTACAGCTTTTTCACACGCTGATCGCGAAGCAGGTCCCAGAACAGCCAGTTTTCGGAACCCGAGTCGAAGCAGTAGGCGTCGAGGTGGAAGCTCTTGGCGCGCTCCTCGTCGTTGATCTGTATGTCATCCATTCGGACGATCTTGTCTTTGGCCGCCGTCACCTCATAGTGGCCTTTCGGTGGGAGCTTGATGAGATCGACCTCGTGCTCTTCGGTTTGCTGCGATTCGTCGAGGTCGTAGAGCTGGCGGAACAGACGCGGGATGATTTCGTCGTAGAGCAGTTCGTTGAACTCGTTGGTCATGGCCACTAGTTCGCCGGTGCCTTCCTTCGTCGCGTCCAGGAGCTCCTCGACGCCGAGCGGGCTGAGATTGAGGTAGCGGGACACCTCAGCCACCAGCGTCATCGGCGAGAATGTCCTCTTTTCGCGGCGCGCGGTCAGGTCGAACGTGCGGCTGCCCGAAGGTCGTGCCGCGTCGGGGATGATCAGCCCTTCCTGTTGCGTCTCGATCAGCCGGTACTTTTCGATGAGCGTGCTCCAAGCCTCGCGGTCGGCGCGCTCGGGCACCAGCGCCTGACCCGGTACGGGTTGCTTTTCGCGCATCTGGTACTGTTTGCGCATCCGCACCAGCTTAATCTTCACCGGCGGCTCAACCACACGCACTTCCACGCGCTCCTTGTTGCTGTTCGTTTTCTGCAAGTCGTCGACGCTGATTCGGAAGTTCTGCTGCAGCTCGTCGTTGAGGGTGTTGAGGTTGTCGTCGGATAGGAAGACGTGGCCCGTGTGCTGGGCCTCGCCGATGGCGCGCAGGCATCGCATCGTGGCTTGCAGCACGAACACCTTCGACTTCGGCTCGCGGAACAGGCCCACGCCGAACAGCGAGCGGCAGTTCCAGCCCTCGCGGCCCTTATTGACCAGCAGGATGAACTGCTTCTCCGAGCCTTCGGTGTCAAGCCGGTTGAACTCGCGGATGTCGTCGTTGGTGGTCAGCTTTTCGTCGCCGACATTGACCAGGATGCGCGAGGTCGGGATGCCGTGCCTGAGTAGCGCGCGCTCGACCGCTGGCTTCAGCTCGCCGGTCAACTCGTCGATGGTGGTGGCGAAGAAGGCCAGCTTTGGCAGCAGGCCCTCCGGTCGCAGGTTGCCGGATTCCTTCAGGAAGCCCTCGATGGCGATGTCCACGAACTCGTCGGTGCGCGTGTTTCCGTAGCCGTGCAGCACCACCTTCTTGAGGTAGCCTTTCTCGATGGCTTCTTTCAGCCCATAGGCGTACACCACCTCCGGCAACACCTCGCGTCCGACGTAGGGTGTACCGGTGTAGTTGTAGCAGGCCACCACGCGTGTGCCCGCCGCGTTGAGGCTGGCTGCGAGGATGTCGATGGTGGTGCGTAGGCTGGTGTCGGTTTCCTTCGCGCCGACGCCCATGTCCTTGGCCAGCGCCTTGCCGAACGCGTGGTGGGCCTCGTCCACGTAGATGCCCAACTGCTCCAGGCGGCGCAGCTTCTCGAAGCGCTGGTTGGTGGTCAGCTCGCCTTCTTCTTCCGGCTGGTCGAAGTTGTAGAGGTCGGCGGCGTCGGCGTACACGCCCGTGGCCGCGAGCGATTCGCCGGTCGCGCCGAACAGCTTGTCAACGGAGCTTTTTTCCTTCCGCTGGCGCTTTAGGATGATCTTTTGCGTGTTGGAGACGATGATGTTGAAGCGCGAACGGTCCAAAGTGTCCAGCGAGGTTCCCGCCTCTTCGAGGTAGTGGAAGCGCAGGTGCGTGGTCAGGAAGTTGACGTACTCCGGCGGCACGACGCGCGTGAGGTCGAAGGACTCGATCTCCTTCAGCGAATGCAGAACCGTCTTATCCGGCGCGAACACCAGCGCGTTGTGGCAGTAGCGCGCGTCCTTTTCGAACTTGTTCCCCAGTAGGAACTCGTAGAAGATACAGGTCGCCATGAGGATGGTTTTGCCGGTGCCCATCGTTAGCGCGAAGATGTAGTTCGGGTAGGCGCGCGAGTTCTTGCGTATCCTCTCGAACAGCACCTTGTACGAGCCAAGCTCCAGCTCGTCGCTTTCGCCGAATTCGAACATCTCCTGCCCGGCATTGCCGAGGAAGGAACCGAATTTTCGGCCTTCGAACTTGCCGCTGCGCTCGTACCAGGCCTTGAAGACCTCCTCGACCTTGGCGTTGCCGAGGAACTCTTTGAGGAAGACGTAAGTCTCCAGCGCCTCGAACTGCGGCTGGCGCAGATACGCTTTGGGATTCCTCTCCGGGTTGTTGAAGTCGAGGAACTTGCGGGTCAGCTCTTTGTAGTTCTGCCGGATGGCGCCCCGGTTGTCCTGGTAGAAGCGCCACAGGAAGCGGAAGAAGGCGAAGTCGAGCGACGCGCCCGACGTGCTAACCGCGTTGGCGTTGGTTGCTGCGCGTTTAGTCGCCATTGCCGACGCTCCCTTCCCAAGATTCAGAGAGCAGGTCGGTGATCTTCACGCGTATGGTGCCCGCGTCGTCGGGCACCTTGTATGCACCCTTTACCAGTTCGTCCTTAGCCGGAATGTCGACCACGGCCGGTTGCAACACCGCGCCGTCGTAGTTCCAGTCGATCAGCACGCTCTCGACCAGCTCCTTCCAATCTCCGACCGATTCCTTCTGGATCGACAGCTTCTGGAGCAGGTTCATTGGGTAGAACTTGTCAATGACCAGCTCCCCCTTCCTGATGATAACCTTAGCCTCAGCGTCGCGCTTGAACTCTAGATCGGCCTTGTCGCGCAGGATGTCCACCACTTCCACGTCGATATTGAAAGGCTTCGCGGCCAATTCCAGTTGGGCCGCCAGGTCTGGCTCGTGGCCCATGCACACGAGGGTGATCTTCTCGACCGGGCGGTTCGGGTTTTCGTTGTGGCGGTGCTGCCACGCCTTCTGGTCGAAGTTATGGATTAGCTCGTTCAGGTCGGCACGGGTCGCGATGCGATTGACGGGCATGATTTTCACCATCCGCCCGTCCTTCTCGCCGTCAAATACGGTATTGAACTCTAATTTCTGCACTTCCAGCGCCTCGATCAACAACTCTTTGGCTTGGATGGGGTTGCGGAAGACGTCGTAATGGTTGACGTTGTACACCTCGAATCCGGCGTATTTCTTGACCGCGTCTACTAAGGCTTGCTGTCGCAACTCCTCCACTTCCACCAGAAGTCGCTTGGTCGTCGTCTGAATGGCCCCGACGTTGATGTCGGCTCCAATAAATTTACGACCATTCCGCATAGCGACCACTTGCGCGGTACCTGACCCCATAAAGCAATCAAACACGATTGATTCTGGATTGGAGTTTCCTTGAATGAACTTCTCAAGAAGCGCTTCAGGCTTTTGCGTGGGGTAGCCGGAGCGCTCATGGCCCGACGGCGCAACGATCGGCACATACCAAACGTCGTTCAGCGGGCTTCCCTGGCTGTCCTCAGCATTGTATTCGGAAGGAATTCGATCCCCATCGCCATTGTGTGAAGCAACGATTGCTTTGCCTTTCCATCGTCTTTCAGTGGACTCTGTGCGCTCCATGTACTGTCGATTAAAAATGTGCTCACCCTTCTTTCGCGTATAAATGGTGAGGTTGTCGTGCATCTTCTGGTACTCAAGCGCAGGTGTTGGCCATCGCCGGTAGTCCCAAATGACTTCGTTGAGAAAGTTTTTCTCACCAAATATTTCGTCGAGCAGACATCGAATCTGATGAGATTTGACGCAATCTGCGTGAACAACAATTGTTCCTCGATTCGAGAGCAACTCACGACAAAGAACGAGGCGCTCATACATGAATTGCAAATACTCGTCATTTGTCCAAATATCTGTGTATTGCTTTTCCTCGAAGGAGCCAGTGTCCCCCAGATACTTTTTCCCCTTCAGCTTGATCTTTTTCTTGTAATCCGCCTTCGAATCGAACGGCGGGTCGATGTAGATCAGATCGACCTTGCCCCTGAACTGTTTCAGCAAGTGGCTCATCACCTGGAGGTTGTCGCCCCAGAATATCTTGTTGCGCCAGCCGTCCACTTCCTCGCCGTGGACTTCCTTCAACTGCGCCGGGTAATACTGCGTCGAAGTGAACGGGCGCTTGCCGCGCCAGTTCAGCATCGGATAGCCCTTGATCGGCTCGAACTCGTACTTCTCGACGTTGGTCGTGCCGCTGTCGGGCGTAGCCGGTAGCAGGCTTTCTTGTGCGGGCGTCATGGTTTTCGTCATTTGTCGTCTTTCCTGAATTTCCAATTCTTGTTGTCGCAGTAGGCGCGCATGTCGCAGTTCTGGCACAGCTTGGCCGGGCGCGCGGCGATCCGGTAGTCCTGCCGCTCGATGCGAGCCACGATGTCGTCGAACTGCGCGATGGTCCTACCGATGGCGCGGTCGTCCTTGGTGAAGGACACGTAGGGGTTGCCGCCGTCCTCGCCGGTGTAGTACAGGTGCATCCTGCTAACCTTCTGGCCGGTGCGTTCCTCGACCAGGTGGGCGTACACCTCCAGCTGGTGCTGGTACTGTTGGATCCGGCCGCGATCCTTCTCCATGTCGGGCTTCTTCTCCGACTTGAAGTCGATGATCTCGACCGTGTCCCCTTCGCCCCGGATGAGGTCGACGCTGCCCTTGAGGATGTACTGGTCCTTGACCAGCGAGATCTCGACCTCGGCCTCCTTAATGCGGTCCCAGTTGTCGTTTTCGCGCTCGTAGTAGCGCATCACGTGCAGCAGTGCCGCCTGCTGCGAGGTGGGCGCGAGGTACACGCGTTCCTTCTTCGACAGCAGGGCGTAGTTGGCCGAGAACCAGCCTCTTATGGCGTCGGGATTGAGGCTGCCTTCCTCGCCGCGCAGGACGGCCTTGTGGATGTCCTCGATGGTCTGGTGCACCAGCGTACCGAACAGCATCGGGCTTTCGCGGATCGCTGCGAACTCCAGCTCCTTGAAGAAACGGTACTGCTCGGCGCAGCTCTCGAACACGCTAATGTGCGACGTGAACGAGTATTCCCTCTTGAGGCTGATCTGCTTGACCGCCTCGTAGCTCAGGGCTGAAAGGTCAACGTCGCGCCAGCTTGGAAGCTCGTAGAACAGACGCTCGAAGTATTTGGACGGCGATTTGCCCCGGCCGTGCTTCTCCTGCGCGGCTAGCACCAGGAGGTTCTGCGCGCGTGAGAACGCAGTGTAGAACAGCCGCCAGAAGTCGAAGTTCTTGATGTGATCGAGCGGTTCGAAGCGTTCCTTCGAGAGGTAGCCGCCGTCTTCCAGCAGCACGTCGAGCGCGCCGTACTGCTTGCGCGGCACCGCCTCCAGCGAGCCGCAGATGACGACCGGGTACTCCAGCCCCTTCGACTGGTGTATGGTGAGGAAGGAAACGCAGCCGTTGGGCGCGTACTCGGCCTCGTCCTCGTATTCGCCGATGCCGCCGTCCACCAGGAAGCGCAGGAACTGGTTGAACAGGTCGCGGATGTTCTTTTCCAGCCATTCCGGGTTGAGCACGCTGACGAAATGCAGGTACTCGAACTTGGTGAGCAGCTTAGAGAAGGTTCCGAGGTTGCGCGCAGCGCGTCCTTTGTCCACGCCTTGCATGGCATCCTTGGCGAGGAAGCGCGCGAACAGAGGGAACTGGAGCAGCTGGTAGAACAGGCCTGAGAACGAGTAGTCGGTGTTCTGCGCCAGCGCGGCGTGGCGCTTGGCCAGCGGCCGGGCCCAGTCCAGCAGGGGCTTGTTCTCCGGCTTCCGCAGTTCCGTGGCGAAGGCCGCGAAGCACAGCTGGTCGTAGTAGTCCCAGACCGGCAGCGTGACGCCTTCCGCCCACGCCCGAACCTTGGGGAACTGAGGGAACAGGAAGATCAGCGCGCCGATCATCAGGCGGATTTCCTCCCGCTCGAAGTACATGTTCGAGCGCGGCGAGAACACGGGTACGCCCGCCGCTTCGAGATAGCGCGCCAGCGCCACGACCTTGTCGTTCTTGACCGAGCGGAACAGGAATGCGACCTGGTTCCAGTCCGACAGCTTGCCGGTTTCCCTCAGGCCGTTGAGCAACGCCAGCACCTCGGCGTGCCAGTTGGTGGTCTCGTCCTTGTCGTCGGCGGCGGACAGCCGCACCGCCGTTGGCACGTCGGGGAAGGCATCCTCGCGCGGGACGATCTGCTTGGCGAAGCGGAAGGCGCGCGTTCCGTCGTCCCACGACTGTTCGCGCATCCACTCGTTATAGAAGCGGATGATGTCCGGGTGCGAGCGGTAATTGACGGTGAGCGCGACACGCCTGCACTCGCCCTCGTCAAACAGTGAGGGAAACTCCAGGATGTTGCGGATGGTAGCGCCACGGAAGCGGTACAGGCCCTGGTCGTCGTCTCCCACGACGCACAAGTTGCGCTTTTCACCCGCTAGCAGCAACAGGATGCGCTCTTGGATAGTGTTCGTGTCCTGATACTCGTCCACCATCAGGTACGTCAGTTTCCCGCGCAATTGCGCCAGCACTTCAGGGTGCCTATCCAGCAGGCGCAGGGCCTCGTACTGGATGCCGGAAAAGTCGAGCGCGTTGTTCTCGTGCAGGAGCTCCTGGTACTTGGTAAAGCATGCGGCCAGCGCGCGAATCTCCACTTCTGGAGCCGATGCCAGCGTAGCGGGTTCGAGCGCTTCCTCGCTGACCTTGTTCAGCCATTTGAGCAGGTTCTCCGACTGCGACCAGCGGCCGGACTGGTCGTCCCCGATGACGAGCTCGGCATCGGGAAGCTCGCGGAAGTCCTTAATGCGCTGGTATAGAAAATATTGCTGGTCGAACTGGTCGAATAGCGTGAAACTGCGCTTGAGTCGTGTGAACTCTCGGAAGTCCTCCAGAATGCGCAGGCATATGGAGTGGAAGGTGCCGAGGTACATCTCGTTCAGGTTGAACCTGATGCCGAGTTCGGTCAGCCGATTTGAGATACGGGTGGTGAGTTCGCGTGCGGCCTTGTCCGTAAACGTGACGACGAAGAGCGACTCGGGCGCGACGCCCTTGTGCGTGATGAGATAGACGATGCGCTCGACGAGGGTGAACGTCTTTCCGGAGCCCGGACCCGCGATGATGAGCAACGGGCCTTCGGTAGACAGGATCGCTTCCAGCTGTCGTGGGTTGGCCTTGCTCTGTAAGTTGGGAGTCGCGCTAGTCATTCCTGACCCATGCTCCAGCTTCTAGTGGAGACTCGCAGGCACAACGCGGCCCCACGTTCCCTGAGCGGCCAGTGGATGAGCGTTCGGATTTCGGATTCGAAGGGGTGCCGCATCCTTAGGATTCCCCTTCCACTGGGCCTTCTGCGGACGCGCCTGGTTCCAGATGGGCAATGCCGTTCCGCGCGAGCAGCTCGTGGAAGTCGATTCCACGCTCCGCCATCTCGCCCAGCAGCACCGCGATTACCGCTAGGTGCGTGGGAACGCCCTGTCTGCGCTTGTTGCTGATCGAGATCGGGTTCATCCCCATCAAGCGGGCGAATTCATAGAGCTTCAGCCCGGCCTTGCCGATATGCCGTTGGAATTCTTCATATGTCATAGCTCAATTATAGCCCCCGGGCCTGAAAGGCAACACACTTGCAGATGCAATAAATTCACTATTCCGTGAGTTTGTTGCTAAAAATAACAATTTTACTAATGCAATTCGAGAAAAAGTGAGTTTTTCAAACTATGCGACAACGGCCCTTGCTTCACATCGTCTGCTTCAATCGTAAGAAACCGAACGTAGTGCCGGGCATTGGCACGGTGCGCCTGGCACCTGACAGCGCCTCTACGGAGCGTCATAAGGAAAGACGCAGGCCGTCAACAGTCGAGTTGCACCCCACATGTCGCCTCGCTGCCCTCTTGCGCGACCTGTCTCAGAAAACATGTGGAGGTGCATTCGCGCCCGAGATCCGATGACGTACAGGAGCTTCTTTGCGCTGTCGTCTCCGCCGGCGTCGTTGGAGTGCGGCACCATCCCCTCGAGCAAGGTGTGAGCGATGACGACATCGAACTCGGCGCCTTTGACGCCGTGAATGGTGGATACCAAGACTCCGGAGCGTGCCTGGAACGCTTTTTTGAAGAAGGAGACGTCGCTGGCAGCGGCGACGCCATCAGTTCGCAGTCGTTGCAATCGCGCCTCGGAGCTGGCGAAGAACGCCTCATGGTGTTCCACCAGGCTCGTGAACCTAAGGTAGGGCACGTGGAGGCGAACGAAGAGGGCATCGAAGAACGTGCGCAGATAAAGAAGGCCGTCCGTCTCATCGATCACAATTGCGTTGCATTCCGCAAGAAGGTGCTTCCGGTCGAAGGTCGAAACGTCGACGCCTGCGCTGCGCAGATCTTGGATCACCTCGTCCGCCCATCGCAAGCGACGCAAGTAGCCGCCAGGAGATGGCTCGGTCAAGGCAAGCCGCGCCACTTTGTACCAAAAGTTCTCCGAGTCTCGGGCGAATGGAACGATACCTGGGCCGTCAAATCGATACTCAGGCAACCGCACAACAAGCGCGCGCGTCATGGCCGTCAGATAAGGCCACTGGGGAGCGACGACGCAGATCTCATTGGGCGGCACACCCAGTACCTCGATGTTGTGTTGTATCAAACGCGCGATTTCGTCGGCGAGATCGTCCTTATGGATGGTCGCGTCGTAGGTGACCAAGCTGGCAAAGTTTCGGTTTTGCCCCGAAGCCTCGATCACCGTCCCATACAAATTGAAGTTTTCGAAGTAGTCAATGAGACGCTGGGAAGACCGATAGTTTTGCGACAACGCTCTCGGTTCGATCTCTAAACCCGTTATGGCGCACAGGTCGGCGAGGTCGATAGGGAATCCACCCAGCGAACCAAAAATCGCCTGGTTGGGGTCTCCCACCATTAGCAGCTTGGTGGTACCACCGCCAGCCGACAGTATGCTTCCCAGAATCTCATATTGAATCTCTTTGGTGTCTTGATACTCGTCAACCAAGACAAATGAGAAAAGTTTGGAAAGATTGTCACTGATCGCAGGATGCGCCGCCAAGAGTTTATGCGCGTAGAAAAGGATCAGCTCGAAGTCAATCTGCCGTCTAAGCTTTAGCGTCGCAAAGAACTCGTCCAGGACATTTTCGATGACCGCATGCTTGCGCGTATCGCTACACCCCAATACACGCTCACGAGGCGTGAAGTAGTAGTCGCAATCCCAAAAGGTGACGCGCTGAGCTCGATATGGATCGCACAGCTGCTCCAGCACCTTTTCGCGCTCGTGCAAATCGATGATTCGAAAACCGTGAGCCAGATCGGGATGATAGAGCCCGTAGGGCTTCAAAATCCATTCAAGGCAAAAAGCATGAATGGTGCCGATCCACAGTCGTTCCGTATTGACTCCCAAATTCTCGATCCGCTCGCGGATCTCGTCGGCGGCACGATTGGTGTAAGTGATTGCGATGACAAACTGGCGGTCGGAGGGCAGCCGCGACAGTTCATAGGCGATCTTGTACGTCAGCGTTCGTGTCTTGCCGCTGCCCGGACAGGCAATGAGGAACTGACTACCAGCGAAAAGCACCGCAGCCTCTTGTTCCGGGTTTAGCTCATGTCGGGTCCAAGCGAACATAGATACCCCCTCAATCCACATTCGCCAACAATCGATGGATCTGATCGTTCGGCAGCATCGCAAGTAGCGTTGCTTTGAGGTCGGCGAGAGGTAGGGCGCCGGAATGGTACTGCGCAATCCACGCATGCAACGCTTCGGCATCTGCCGCAGCTAGGACACCACTTTGCACAGCCTTGTTAACTCTGTAGCGATAGATGTTAGAGAACAACTCCTTTGACAGGGTAGGCTTGGCGAAGAAAATTGCGTCTCGAATATACTGCGGGATGACAGTATCGGAGTCCAAGCACCTGCCTAGCAGGATGGCAAACCAACCTTTACCTTGGTTAGCCGCCATCGTGAGAACGCGCCGCCCGAACTGGGCCTTGTCCCCAGATGCCAGCTCGGCGTCGGCCGCCACGCGCGTCGGTGGGTCGACATAGATAGTCGGCACCAGTGCTCTAACTTTCGATGCGTTTCCAGCTGCGATGAAATCAACTTCGAACGTGTGGTCGGCGTAATGGGGGGACAGCCAAGGGTTGCCTTGTACAAAGAGATCGAGAGCAAGCTTGCGTGCAAGCCCCTTCACGTCCGATCCCTGGCACTTCTTTTTGTAGCGAACATCTGCTTCAGGCTCGCCAAGTACAGGGGTCGTGTCGATAATGGCTGCGTCACGATCAGTGAGGATCGCACAGCGCTTGCGGATTCGAGATTGGTGAAAGAGCACCGCCACATTCTGGAAACCGGTACTACGGATGTTGATTAGGCTGATGCCGACCTCGTCAAGGCTGAGCCCCGTCACCTGCTTGAACATCAGCGGAATCAGGATTTCTTCCGCATCGCCCTCAACCAGGATCACACTCTTAGCGAACAAGAGGTTGCTTCGAACCGCGTCTAGGTACCGCTGCACCGTGTCGATCGCGGTTGGATCGAGACCCGTTGTGGGCTGATAGGCTTCGCACGCTGCACCACGCCGCCCCAGCACATTGACGCTGGAGACCTTGCTGACTTCGGAGATCTGGGTCGAGTGCGTCGAGTAGATTATCTGCGTGTCGGCGTATGCGATGCGATCGAACAAGGTCTTCTGGATGTGGGTGTGGATGTGTGCCTCGGGCTCCTCGATGACCAGGAAGTTGGCGATCGCCTGACGCGCTCGTTGATACTGAAATTCCAGCAGTTTCAGCGTCAGGAAGATCAGGTTGGCCCCACCAAGACTCAGCTCGTGAATGGCACCCTCATAGTTCTCTTCTGACTCGCCCACGAAGAGCTTTAGCGACTGGAAAAGCTTGTCAGCCTCTTCCGGTAAGTCCGAGCGAATCGATAGCGAGCTTGGCGAATAGGTCTCGCCCGCTGCAGCCTTGATTGTGCTTCGAATGTCAGATCGGACTACCTGCACATCATTCAATGCCACGATTGATTCGTTGAGCTCGCGGACTCTGGCGATGATCGGATCCATGTCAGCCGCGGAGATCGCGCCGCTCTTACTTTTTAGCAGCGTGAGTAGTGGGTTGGTTCGGTTGTTGTGGAACTCGGCCACGACGTCCCGTAGCGCTTGGATGTAGGTAAAAGAGACCTCGCTTGCTACCGACAGAAGGGGGGACACGCGGGCGCCGATGCGTGGATCATCAGTCTCGTTACTGATTATGCAGTTCTCAAAGTCGCCCACGATCTCGGAGTACGTCGCGAGATTGCCAAAGTCGGCCGTGCTTCTGCCGGTGATGACCGTTTCGTAGTCAGAAATTTCAATGGATTCCCTGATCCTAGTCAATTCAGCGATGTCTCCGTCTGCAAGTTGAGCCAGCTGGAGTCGGACATCCTTTTTCGGTCGAAAGATCAGGTTGTAGGTGGCCCGGCCGATTGGCGCTGCTCCTGCCACAACCCCCGTCCCATGTAAGAAGAGCGCCTGGATCGCCTCGTCAGGACCTATCTCGTCGAACTCAAGGCTAATGATGATCCAGTGACCACGCCAGTTGTCGAGACCACGGTGAAAGTCGGACTCTTCTAAGCGAAATGCTGATCGTGACATCGAGTCGTCAAGCAGCAGGCGGATCGCTCGAAACAGATTCGTCTTTCCTGACCCGTTTTCTCCAATGATGGTATTTACACCCTTCGTGAACGTCAGTGCTGCGCTTGCGAAGTTTCGGAAGTTGACGAGAGTCAGTTTAGCGATATGCATCAGAGTAAGGCCTAAAAGTCTTTTGTTGTTGGGATCATAGTCGCAAGCCAAGCTCGCGCAACATCGCGATGTTGCCGACCAAACCTCCGTATGAGTATTGCGAGTGTTCGCGTCTGGCCGAGATTAGTCAACAATAGCAGATTTTCCACTTGGAAAAATCACATAATCTCACTTTGCCCCGATTGCCGTCTTCGGGGCGGAACCCTCCGGTCGCTGCCCACCCGCCGTTGACTGCCAAGTCAATCCGGAAAAGACCCATGTCGGTGTGTGCCTTGCTGCATTAGCGGCACAAAACGGCGCGGCGTGAACCATATTGGCGCACCTGTAGTGCGTCGCCGTGCGTCGTTCTGTGCCTCAGCATCAATCGTTATGTCAATTCGAGACGATCACTCTATCCCGTCGGAAGCCGCCTTCGTGAAGACATGTCGCCCACCACTGTAAGCAGCACATTCGCCCGACTGGGGACTCAAAGACATTGAGCTAAAAGATCTCAAATCTATATCGTAGAAGTGAGATTTGCCCCATGGCGCCACCAATTGCGCCGAGTCCCAGCCTCGCCAACTTTCACCTACATAAATGCCTACAGCTCCGATGTGAGCTGTAGGCACTTATGTTTTTCAGTACTTCAACTTCACAACAAGGAGAATCCACATGCATCTTGTACAAACGATGGCCTACGTCGGTCAAGAACCCTGGCATGGCTTGGGCAATCAGCTTTCGCCGCATCAGCCTTTAGAGGTCTGGGCAAACCAGTCGGGCATGAATTGGAGCATCGAGTCGGGTGAAATCCGATACGCCACCTCTGATGGTATCAACTCTATCCATAACTATCCCGATCAGCGCGTGCTGTATCGCTCGGACACGAAAGCTCCACTGTCGGTCGTTTCCAAACGCTTCCATGTCGTACAGCCACGCGAAATTCTGGAGTTCTATCGTGACCTCACTGAGGCTGGTGGCTTCGAGCTGGAAACCGCTGGCGTGTTGAAGGAAGGCCGCAAATTCTGGGCATTAGCCAAGACCGGTCAGTCGGCAAATCTGAAAGGCCGTGATCGCGTCAATGGTTATCTGCTGCTGGCGACTGCCTGCGACGGCACGTTGGCCACCACGGCGAAGTTCACATCGGTGCGCGTGGTTTGCAATAACACGCTGGCAATTGCTGTCGGCCATGGTGGCTATGCCATCAAGGTTCCGCATCGTAGCCAGTTTAACCCTGATGCGATCAAGCGCCAGCTAGGCATTGTGATTTCGTCCTGGAATGGCTTCATGGACCGCATGAGGGCGCTCTCTGAATGCAGGGTCAAGGACAATGTAGTCGAAGCGTTCTTTCAGAGAGTGCTGACGCATCCGGCGAGCCTTGCTCTCGATAGCAATACGCCTTCCCTCAATGATCGCGCCATCAAGACCGTGCGGCAGCTATATACCGGTCACGGCAAAGGGTCGGAGATGGCCTCTGCTTCTGGGACTGCATGGGGACTGCTCAATAGCGTGACGGAATTCGTAGATCACCATCGCCGCGCTCGCAGCGTCGACCATCGCCTGGATGCAGCCTGGTTCGGCCAAGGCGCCGTGCTTAAGAAGAAGGCATGGGATGAAGCATTGCTGCTCCTATCATGAGCCGTCAACCAAATCACCTGCTTTTCGTTGCGGCATACCAAACTCATTGTTGTACCGGCCCAGGACAGTCCATCTGTCTTGGGCATTTTTATGTTTTCTGTTGAAGGAGAAAGCTGATGTATCCATACCCCTATCCAAACGGTATTTGTCGCGACGCCGTATACGCCCTGATGCTGGGGCTTTTTGCTGGAGCGCTTCACACGTACCTTGTTTGTAAGTACGTCGATAGCCTGCAAAACAAAGGACCGATTTAACACTGGAGATGAAATTGAAAACCTTACTCATCGAAATCTTGAAGCTGATCGCTGTGCAACTGATCACCTTCGCGACGGACCTACTTTGCGGCTACCTGCGAGGCGAACAAGAGCAATTCCAATAAGGCAGGGCCAATTGAGAAAGCATTGAGGGCGGCTTGGCTGCTCTCAATGCTGGGCTTTTATGACCCTAGTGAGAATTTATCACTACGACCAAACGTATTTGAGAGGATCGATATGAAGGTCTACGGATATGCCAGAACTTCGACGGTAGAACAGCTCGCCGGATTGGCAGACCAGGTGGCAAAGCTTCGCGGTGCTGGTTGCCATGACCAACACATTTACAAAGAGCAGGTAAGCAGCGTCAAGATGGAAGAACGCACGGAATTCGCTAAAGCCCTTTCAGCCTTGGGCAACGGCGACGTGCTGGTGTTTACGAGCCTGTCTCGCGCTGCCAGGTCAATGTCGCAGATGATCGAGATCGAACGCAAAGTAGCGTCTGTGGGCGCTACGATTCGCATCCTTGATCTTTCGGTCGATACCGGCACTCCAGCAGGACGCCTCACATTCAACCTGTTTGCATCCATCGCTCAATTTGAGAGGGAGAACATGCTCGAGCGCCAGCGGGTAGGGATATCAGCGGCGAAGGCGCGAGGTGCATACAAAGGCCGCGTACCTACGGCTCAGGCCAAATCAGAGCGCGTACTGGAGCTGACATCAAAGGGATTGACCAAACAGGAAATTGCCGACGCTTGCTCAATTGGTTTGGCTTCGGTCTATCGCATCCTCAAGGCCCGCACCAGCTCCGCTGCTACAGCCTGACTTCTCAATCGGGCTGCAGCATTTTCCACAACTGTAGGCCGACCGCATCAGCCAGCCTTTCCATGTTATCGACGGAAATGTTGCGCTCGCCCCGTTCAACCTGGCCGATGTAGGTCCGGTGTAGTCCCGCCTTCTCGGCCAGTAGTTCTTGCGACAGGGCCATCCCCTCTCGCGCAAGACGCAACCTGACGCCGAAGAGAATCTTCGCTGGCGGTCGTTGCTGTTCGGAGGAATTTGCTCGGGCGTTCACGGAGCATAGGTTGCTTTCATGATGACTTTGGGTCTACAGAGTTTGGGTAGCACGTGATAGTATTTGCATGTTTCTAAGAAGAATTATTGCCACCTATAGAAAGGAAACTAATGTCCAAAATCACCACACCAGTGGCTGCGCTAATGCTTACTGGGTTATTTAGCCTCGCCGGCTGTAGCCGTGAGATCGACATGCGGCAAACCCATATTGAGCAAGGCCTGATTTACAAAAAGGACGCCAGCGATCCGTTCACAGGCACATTGACGAATGTGGACGTTATCGAGGTCGGCAAACGATATGCCGCCCAGTACGGCGCATGGGAAGGCAGCTGTAACGTCCCGGTAAAGGACGGCCAATTTGATGGGACTGCTGTGTGCAAGGATGCCAAAGGCAAACAGATCGGTGAGTTCGCCTACAGCAAAGGTCAGATCGACGGAGTCCTGAAAATGTGGGCGTCGGACAGCGGCAACCTGATGATGTCTTCCACAATTCACGGCGGTGAGCCAGACGGTGTCGAAGAGCGCTACAACCCGAAGACTGGCAAAATCATCAGTCGCATCAACTATCAAGCTGGCAAGAAAGCGGGAGAAGAGAAGCGCTGGGACATTACTGGCGAAACCTTGCTGACTGATCTGGTATGGGAGAACGGCAAACAAACGGGAGTCTCCCGTTCGGGCGAGCGGGAGGAACACTATAAAGGTGGTGTACCAGATGGCGTCTGGAAGTCGTGCGAACTGAACCGCGAAATCCCCATGGAGCGACTGAAGCCCAATTATGACAAGGCGCAAGCCTACAATGCTCTTGCGGAAAAGCTGGGTGGAACGTACTTCTTGCCTGCACTAGTTGATGGCCCCTCCGGCGTAGTTTGCAAAGAAGCCGTTTATCAGAATGGCATTAAACAAGCCGCCGCCGTCTCTAGCACAGTCCAAGGGACCGGAGACGCCTGTCTCGATTCCAAGATCGCAGCATTTCGGAAGGAAAACGGAGAAGACGTGCCAATCAACCATGACGTAATCCAAGAATGGGAGTCCGGTTGTAAGAAATAGCGGGCTTGGTTGACCGCGCTTGAGGTGTTCCGAGGACGGCCGTGGCGTCCTCGGCAGTTTGTCGGCTGCGGCATCGTCACGTCCCAGAATCACTCCGCTGTAGGCTCCAATCTCGGACGCCCTGAAGATGTACGTTTTTGGGGAGGCATTCCTCGTCCGAAAGTCCGCATCTTCTTAAGGTACTTCGCAGAAAGATACTGCTCCGGTTTGAAAAAGTATTTGACGATGCGTTCCAAATTGCGGCGCATTGTTACGTCATGGTGGCTAATCATGCCGATCCCGAGTAGATTTCTTGTCTTGTAAAATTCCTTGTTTGCGTTTCCATTAAAGAATCGCCCGCGTGAATTGGTGATGCGGAGCCAGTATTCCCCCATTTTCATTCCGAGGAATCCGTCCTTGTGGGCCTTTGATCCATCTAGGAAAAAAATTACGTGGTAGTGTGGTCCAGCTATCTCACCATGCTCCAGTTTCCAAATATGACCAACGACCGAATTGAAGGCGCTGTTGCTTCTACGATTGTTTAAAAAACGTTCGAAGTAGGCTTTGATTTCAGTGAGCTTGGCTATTGGATCTTTGGTACAACCCTGCAAGTGAAAGTCTATCCTTATAGTTAATAACCTCGAATAACGCAGGAATAACGCATTCACATACTCAATAGCGCTTCTCTCATTGCGATTTAAATTGTATCGCTGACTTTGAAGTTTCTCTTTGAAAGCCTTGTTGTTCGAGGTTGTCCTAATTTCTTCAATTAATTGGTTGAATAGGTCTGCACCTGTTAGACCACCGCCCTGAGGCTGATAGAAGGGGTCGGTAGGGAACTCTTCATCTTGTCCAAGAATCTCAATTGACTTTGAATGGAATAGGTTAATGTAGGAATTGTAGAAATAATTTTCGTCATAGCTGTCAAGCAAGGAGTTTAACGTGGGGTAATATACGGAAAATTCTCCTTCGAACCATTTGTTTTGATTGGCTGACGATTTACCTCTTTGGAAAGCACAGCCATTTGTGCTGCTGATGTGTTTGACGAGCTTTTCGATGTCTATTAAGGCGCGTGAGTGATAGTCCTTTTCGAGAGTGGCATAGGTCACCCCGTTCATCATTTTCACATGAGTTCTGCTTAGTCTAATTGACTCGTGTGCTAGTTCATAATCGTCATCATCTTCATAGGGCTCATTATTCATATTTGCTCTTCTTGCCCATGATTATTAATTAATAGATTTAATAACCAAAATTCGACCATCTATTGTTGGGTGGGAACTAAGGGAGTTGGGGAATGCAATGCTCCGAGCCGGTCCGGGGCAACCGTACGTGCCAAACGGTCGGAGTTATGCGGTCCCAGAATTTTTGAAGGCTATATAACCTTAGCGTGCGCCGATTAGGCTCGGCATTCGCGGATGCGTACCTGGAGCCATGCTTCAATCTCAGCCTCGACCCACCCCACAGCATTCAAGCCAAGGGTTACGGGGCGAGGGAAGGTTGGATCAAAACGGGCAGAGGCCTTAGAAAGCTTGTCGTAGATGGTGGAACGCGAAAGACCGGTGCGAGCTTCGACAGCGTTACGGCGGAGGATTTTGGTTGCGGGTACTGCGGGTTCCATAGTGGCCTCGTCGGGTTGTTGGCAATGGCGCCATCATCCCGAAAGGAGGTCAGGAGATATAGGTCAAAGGGTTCGTTAAGGGTTGGAGCGCGGACGTCCAACCTTTACAGCGTAATCCGGCTTAATGATGCTCGGCGCAACTTCCGCCAGGTACTCGGGAATTCCTAGTTTCATTAAATGCTTTACGGTGTCGGCGTTTCGTGGGTACTCAGAGGCGTCTGTACTGGTCTTCTCCCAATACCCTGCCCACTCAATCAGCGCAGCAATTTCAGGCGCGTCAAGGCGCATCCGGTCACCGTCCATTCTGAGTTTGGCTCGCTTGATCCACTGCGCGCCAGCATCGGCCTGATTCCCTGAGAATTCATGCCGCGCCCTAAGTAAGCTAGATATAGCCTTCGCATGAGGCAAAGCGGCTCCGCCGTTAGCAGCGCTTTCAGCACAAAGCTCCAGGAGAACAGCGTGGAGGCTGATCAGGCGCTTTGATGTGTGAGCATGAACTTCAAGCGGGATGTCCTTGCTGAAATCGATCCTGCCTTCTTTGGGCTTTCTGGCTAGATTCGTTAGCCTTTGCGTCTGCATCAAAACATCGTTTGGTTCAATTTCGACCGTTTTCATAGCGGAGGGAACCTTTGCTTTGTCATCGGGTAGGGATGAGCAAAGTATGAAGTTCCTATCCAATCCGAGCGGGCTGTCCTGATATGCAATCGTGGATAAGGCCGACTGCACCGGTCCCGGCGGTCTCTCCCTTGAGATGCTTCCATTTGGCGCTAGTCGGATGGCAAACGAGAACAGTGATTGCTGTGCGTACCGGTTCTCTTGCAGGCTTAGGCATTGTTGCGCGTCGATTTCAAGGAACGTCATCTCCTTTGCAACTAGAAACGGCGGATATGTTGGGTTCCCGAGCGGCCTGCTCATTTGAGGCTGGCAATCGTATCGATTGGCGCTGCACAGAAGGCTGCCGTCCGGAATTTTGACGTACATCTTCAGTTCACCGCGAGCAGCTAGTGCAAGAGCCTGGTCTTCACTTCCCAAAATTTTGGCGGCGTCGGTAAGCGAGCAGAGGGCCTTATGCGTCATAGTGGTTCTCAAGCAGGGAGCAAAGTTGTGATTTCAAACGTACAAGTTGGGATGAAAGCATACAAGTAGCGATTTCGCCCGCGCAAGTTGCGAGAGCAGCCTAGGTTGTGTATTCAAGCACTCGCCGAAACCTTCTCTGGCAGCGGAATGATTTTTGCGCCGTACTGGGCAGCAGAGAGTTGCGCGCCCCACCATTTGTAAAGCTCCGTGCGTTGGGTGAATCGCTCGCCCCGGTCGTAAGCCCTGGCAACTTCATCGTCATGAGCGTGATCAAGTGCCAGCTCGACTACATCCCTTTCGAAGCCGTGATCGCGTGCCAGCGTAGAAAAGGCGCTGCGCCAGCCGTGTGGAGAATGCTTGCCCGCCAGGCTGAGAGTGACACGATAAGCCTTCTCGATAGACTCTCGACCAATATGTTTGCCCCCTGCTGGGGAGGGGAATACGAATCCCTTTTTCCCAATCAAGTCTTGCCATCGGCGCAGCTCTTCTACAATCTCCATGCAAAGGGGGATACGATGATCGATGTCGCGATTGGTGACCTTCATCTTCGCCCTTGGAATGGTCCAGATAGGTTGATCACCTTCAAGTTCGAATTCGCTCCATTCGGCGTTGACGACGTTGCCAATACGCGAAGCGGTAAATGCGCAAAGACGATGCGCAAGATGGACAGCCGGCGATAGGCGTGCCACTTGGGCGCGGCGCAGTACATCACCAAGCGAGGCGTGATCTAGCAGTGCGGGCATTCGCCCGCTGTCCTTTTTGCGAGGCAGGACTTCCCGTGCTGGCGCTGCCGGATTGTCACGGCAAAGCCCTTTCGCTTGTGCATAGCGGAACACGCCGTTCAAATGCTGAAGGATGCGTGACGCGGTTTCCAGCACGTCTCGCTTATGGATGTTCTGAATGGTGGTGGCCACCATCGCTGGGGTAATGCTGGCGATAGGGAGTTTGCCAAGGGATGGGTAGATGTCCCTTTCGAATGCGCGGGACGACTTGAGGTGATGGGTAGTGCTCCATTCCTTTTGTTTCATCGCCAGCCATTCCGCAGCGACAGCCTGGAAGGTGTTATCTGTGCTCGCAGCATGCGAGGCGCGATTTACGCGGCGATGGCTAACAGGATCCTTACCCTCAAGGAGTAGGCCTTTAACTTCCCCAAGTTCCACGCGAGCTGCGGCCAGCGATACCAAAGGGTAGGGGCCGATGGAATAGACCTTTTCCTTGCCATCGAGTCGGTACTTAATGCGCCAGGTGCTGCCGCCTGCTGGCGTGATGAACAGGTAGAGGCCGCCGCCATCCGCGAGCTTCTTGCCGCTCTCGGCCTTGGTCACAAATGCCTTTACTGCCTTGTCTGTCAGCTTGCCGCCGCCGATACCCCCAGCCATGATCTTGCTCCCGGTTCGATTTAAACGGATACCCCCGTCGATACCCCCATTATTGTTGAATGGCGTCGGTTTTGGCAAGATCGGATTGGACAGTTTCCCAGAGGGAGTGCAAATGAAAACGCCGTCACTTGGACGGCGTTGGATTACTTCGGAATATTCGGTGGTGGAGACGGCGGGAATCGAACCCGCGTCCGCAAGCACTCTACAGACAGTTCTACATACTTAGCACTATCATTTAATTTAACCTGTACGACACGGATGTGCACGTTTCGGACAGGCGATTCACCTTAAGTTTAGGACTTCTCGAAGTGAACCCTCGAAGTCCGATCCCTTCTAAATGACCCAACACGGCCTTGCGGCCACACCCGAAGGGCGAGGTGTTGTCGGGCAGGTCAGCGATTAAGCTGCCAGTGCGTACGAGTTATCGTTTGCAGTTAGTTTGTTTCTGGGTGTATTTACGAGGTAACCAGCCCTCGGTATGCCCTGTTCTGCTTTGCAACCCACGTCGAAACCAGGTCGTCCCCACAGAAGGAAGTTGTATTTTACCTGAATCTTTTGCGCGGCGTCACCCTTCAAGGGAGATCAGCGGGCGGGCGTCGTCGGCGAGGCGGGTAGGGAGGATGGCGCCGCCGGGGCCGAAGGTGAATTCGACCAGGTGGCGGCGCGAGACGGGGGCGACTGCGGACTTGAGGTCGTCGAAGCTGTCGGCTTCCTTGAACCCCAGGTCGACGGTCAGGCTCGTGAGCTGGTAGGTCTCGACCAGCTGCGCTACGCGGTCACGGCGGTTGTTGTTCTCGATGGTGCCGTGGTGGGTGGGCTTGTCGCCTTCGAAGTAGCGGATCAGCGCTGCTTCCATTACTTCGATGTGGGAGCGGGTGGAGGCTTCGCCCATCGGGTCGCTGGCGGCCGTTTCCACTTTCACGTCCATGCGCTTGATCAGCAGGAAGGTGTCGAGTGTGCCGTCGTTTTCTTCGACGATGCGGTTGACGGCGGGCAGGCGGGCCTTGGCCAGGCGGGCTTGCGTGTCGCGCGTGATGCCGACGAATTGCACCGTGCTTTCGTACTTCAGCTCATTGGGGAATTTCTGCAGCAGGTCGTGGGCGGAATAGCATTCCGTCAGCGCGCCCCAGTTGAGGGTGATGTATTTGTCATGCAGGGTGACGATCGGTTTCTTGAACGTGGCTTCGAACGGCACTTCGAGTTCGAGCGTGATCGATTCTTTGCGGTTGTCGATGCCGGACAGCAGCGGCACGGTCAGCTTCAGGCCGAAAAAGCCCCAGCTGGCGCCTTTCTTGGTGTCGAAGCGAAGTTTGGGGCGCGAGACGACGAAGAACAGCAGGTACTTTTCCATCGTCGCGTCGAGCGCGAACTGCATGCGGCGCTGGTAGCGGCCGATCGGGTCGCGGAAATCGGGTACCAGCGGGTCGTTGACCAGCAAGTCGTACCAATAGGAGCGGCTTTCGGCAACCGAGGCTTCCCAGCGCTGTGGAGCGCTACTGCGCGGCGGAAGCGCAGCCTCAATGTTGTCGTCGCCGTTCATACAGTCTCCAGTTTATGTACTACTGACTATAGTATAGAAACTTATTGCTGTTGGGCAAGTTATAACAGTGATTCTAGGCTGCTAACGGAGTCGGGGATGGGACGGTGGCGCGAATCAAAGCCAGCAATTCTGCGGGCGAGGCAAGCAGGTGGTCGGCGCCCCATTCTGCGGGTTCGATTGCGCCGCAATAGCCCCATTGGCAGGCGATGGTGCGCATGCCGGCGGCGTGGCCGGCCTGGATGTCGCGCAGGTCGTCGCCGACGTACCAGCATTCTTCCGGCGCCAGGCCGAGGCGGGATGCGGCTTCCAGCAGTGGGGCAGGGTGGGGTTTGGCGTGCGGGGTGGTGTCGCCGGAGACCACGCAGCTGGCCAGCTCCAGGCCGATCTGCGGCACGAGCGGGTCGGTGAAGCGGGCTGGCTTGTTGGTGACGATGCCCCAGCGCAGGCCGGCGTCGGCGATACCGGCCAATAGTTCGTTGACGCCTTCGAACAAGGTGCTGTGCACGGCAATGGCTGCTTCGTAATTGCTGAAGAAGCCATCACGCAGTTCGATGAAGCCTTCATCCTGCGGCTTGAGGCCGAAGGAAACGCCAATCATGCCGCGTGCTCCATGCGAAGCCTGTGGACGCAGCAACTCGTATGGGGTCGGCTCCAGCCCGCGCACGGTGCGCAGCAGGTTGAGGGCCGCGGCCAGGTCGGGTGCGGTGTCGGCCAGGGTGCCATCCAGGTCGAACAGGATGGCGCGCGGGGCAGGGTACAGGCTCATGGAAAATGCTTTTTTTATACGGGGCGGGTGCAGGCAACCAGGTAATTGACGCTGGTGTCGTTGTTCAAGGAATAGACCTTGGTCAGCGGATTGTAGCCCATGCCTTTCAAGGCATCCACTTGCAATCCTGCAGTGCGCGCGTATTGCGACAGTTCTGCCGGTGTGATGAATTTTTCATAATCATGCGTGCCTTTTGGGAGCATGCGCAGCAGGTATTCGGCGCCGATCACCGCGAACAGGTAAGCCTTGGCGTTGCGGTTCAGGGTGGAGAAGAAGACATGGCCGCCCGGTTTCACCAGGGTGGCGGCGGCGCGCACGATGGCGCCTGGATCCGGCACGTGTTCCAGCATTTCCATGCAGGTGACCACGTCGTACTGGCCCGCTTCGGCAGCTGCCATTTCTTCGGCAGCGATCAGCTTGTAGCGCACCGGCACGCCGGATTCCAGGCTGTGCAGGTCGGCCACTTTCAGGGCTTTTTCGGACAGGTCGATGCCGGTCACCTTGGCGCCTTTGCGGGCCATGGATTCGGACAGGATGCCCCCGCCGCAGCCGATGTCGATCACGTTTTTCCCGGCCAGTGGAGCGCGGGCGTTGATCCATTCAAGGCGCAGTGGATTGATTTCGTGCAGGGGTTTGAATTCGGACGTCGGGTCCCACCAGTGATGGGCCAGTTCGCTGAATTTTTGCAGTTCTAATGGGTCGGCGTTCATGGCGCGATGATACTGGAAAAATGTCCACTTCGGGGTCAGGAACAAAGGTGGACATTTCCTACTTCAAGGAAATAAATGTCCACTTCCGTTCCTGACCCCGAAGTGGACAGTTTTTGCTCGGCGAAAAAAAGCCCCGCACGTTGGCGGGGCTCGCAATAGCGCTGGTGCGCCGGGAATTACTTCTTGGTGCCTACAACCTCGATCTCCACGCGGCGGTTCTTGGCGCGGCCTTCGGCGGTCTTGTTGTCCGCTACTGGCTGTTTCTCGCCTTTGCCTTCGGAGTACACGCGGTTGGCTTCCACACCTTTGCTGATCAGGTACGCTTTGACAGCGTCAGCACGGCGCAGCGACAGCTTGTCGTTGTACGCGTCGGTGCCCATGGAGTCGGTGTGGCCGACGCCGATGATCACTTCCAGGTTGATGGTGTTCAGCTTGCTGACCATGTCGTCCAGCTTCTCTTTGGCTTCTGGCTTCAGCACAGCTTTGTCGTAGTCGAAGAATGCGTCAGCGGCGAACGACACCTTCTCAGCGGTCACAACTGGAGCAGCAGGCTTGACTGGTGCTGGAGGTACAACGGTCGGTGGCGGGGTCACTGGAGCTGGTGGCGCTGGTGGCAGCACGCACTTGCCATCTTTCAGTTCTTCTGGCGGGGTGCACAGCGGCAGGTCGCAACCGACCACGGCGTCAGCCGGGGTCCAGTAGCCGGTGCGCCAGCACAAGCCGAATGGGTTGCGGGCGATAACGCCGCGCTGGTCTTGCACGTATGCGCTGTATGGGGTTGGAGCCTGGATGTCCTGGGTTACCGGTGCGAACGGTGGCGAAGTCGGCTTTTCTTGAGCCAGAACAGGGCCTGCCAGAACGGAAGACGCTGCGAACAGAGTGGCGAGGAGTTTCTTCATATTGGTCTTTTCCTTATTCGGGTGTGAAGCTACTGAAACTAAGATTTCCATTAATTTCTCGTCCATTTTGCCATATTTTGCAAAAGCACATCAAAAGTCCGAGAAAAGGCCGGTTCCCTTCATCCGACCAAGATGTTGTTTTGTTGCAACGCAGCGGCCATAATAAGGTGCTTTTGTGTCAACCCGATGACTTTCTCCAAGGCCACCGGGCGCCATGCTAAAATCGCAGGCTTGTACGCCTGGACAATATAGATCGACCCGCCAATGGATCAATTCGCAAAAGAAACAATCCCAATTTCCCTCGAAGAAGAGATGCGCAAGAGCTACCTCGATTACGCCATGAGCGTGATCGTTGGCCGAGCTCTGCCGGACGCTCGCGACGGCCTGAAGCCCGTACACCGCCGCGTCCTGTTCGGGATGCACGAACTGAACAACGTGTGGAACCGCCCTTACGTGAAATGCGCCCGTGTCGTGGGTGAAGTCATGGGTAAGTACCACCCGCACGGCGACGCGTCGATTTACGACACGCTGGTGCGTATGGCGCAGGACTTCTCCCTGCGCTACATGCTGGTGGACGGCCAGGGTAACTTCGGTTCCATCGACGGCGACAACGCCGCGGCGATGCGTTACACCGAGTGCCGCCTGGACAAGATCTCGACCGAGCTGCTGGCCGACATCGACAAGGAAACCGTCGATTTCGCGCCTAACTATGACGGCAAGGAGAAAGAGCCTACCGTCCTGCCGACCAAGATTCCTAACCTGCTGATTAACGGTTCGTCCGGTATCGCAGTGGGTATGGCGACCAACATCCCTCCGCATAACCTGACGGAAGTGATCAATGGCGCGCTGCACGTGCTGTCCAACCCGGATTGCTCGATCGATGAACTGATCGAAATCATTCCGGCGCCGGACTTCCCGACCGGCGGCACCATTTACGGCGTGTCCGGCGTGCGCGATGGCTACCGCACCGGCCGTGGCCGTGTGGTCATGCGCGCCAAGACCCACTTCGAGGAATACGGCAAGGAAGGCGGCCGTACCGCGATCATCGTGGACGAGCTGCCATACCAGGTTAACAAGAAGTCCCTGCTGGAGCGCATCGCCGAAAACGTGCGCGACAAGAAGCTGGAAGGCATTTCCGACATCCGCGACGAGTCCGACAAGTCGGGCATGCGCGTGGTGATCGAGCTGAAACGCGGTGAAGTGCCGGAAGTGGTGCTGAACAACCTGTACAAGCAGACCCAGTTGCAGGACACCTTCGGCATGAACATGGTCGCCCTGGTGGACGGCCAGCCGAAGCTGATGAACCTGAAGGACCTGCTGGCCACCTTCCTGTCGCACCGCCGCGAAGTCGTTACCCGCCGCACCATCTTCGAACTGCGCAAGGCGCGCGAGCGTGGCCACGTGCTGGAAGGCCTGGCTGTGGCGCTGGCGAACATCGACGAATTCATCGCCATCATCAAGGCTGCGCCGACGCCGCCGATCGCGAAGCAGGAACTGATGAACAAGGCCTGGGATTCGTCCCTGGTGCGCGAGATGCTGAAGCGTACCGGCGAAGAAGGCGCGGGCGGCATCGAAGCCTTCCGTCCGGAGCATCTGCCTAAGCACTACGGCATGCAGGCCGATGGCCTGTACAAGCTGTCCGACGACCAGGCAGGCGAAATCCTGCAAATGCGCCTGCAGCGCCTGACCGGCCTGGAACAGGACAAGATCGTCAACGAGTACAAGGAAGTGATGGCCCTGATCGCCGACCTGCTGGACATCCTGTCCAAGCCGGCCCGCGTGACCGCAATCATTACCGACGAACTGAACGCGTCCAAGCTGGAATTCGGCGACAAGGATCCGCGCCGCTCGAACATCGAGAACAATGCGACCGATCTGGAAACCGAAGACCTGATCACGCCGCAGGACATGGTGGTGACCCTGTCGCACATGGGCTATATGAAGGCCCAGCCGCTGTCCGAGTACCGCGCCCAGAAGCGCGGCGGCCGTGGCAAGCAGGCGGCAGCGACCAAGGATGAAGACTGGATCGACCAGCTGTTCATCGCCAACACCCACGACTACATCCTGTGCTTCTCCAACCGTGGCCGCATGTACTGGCTGAAGGTGTGGGAAGTGCCGCAAGGCTCGCGTACTTCGCGCGGCAAGCCGATCGTGAACATGTTCCCGCTGCAGGACAACGAGAAGATCACCGTGGTATTGCCGCTGTCCGGCGAAAACCGCACCTTCCCGGAAGACCACTATGTCTTCATGTCGACCAGCCTGGGTACTGTGAAGAAGACCCCGCTGAAGGACTTCTCCAACCCGCGTAAGGCCGGCATCATTGCGGTCGACCTGGATGATGGCGACTTCCTGATTGGCGCTGCGCTGACCGACGGCAAGCACGACGTGATGCTGTTCTCCGACGCCGGCAAGGCGGTGCGCTTCGACGAAAACGATGTGCGTCCGATGGGCCGTACCGCGCGCGGTGTGCGCGGCATGAACCTCGAAGAAGGCCAGAGCGTGATCGCGCTGCTGGTGGCGGAAAACGAAGAGCAGTCGGTGCTGACCGCAACCGAGAACGGCTTCGGCAAGCGTACCCCGATCACCGAGTACACCCGCCACGGCCGCGGCACCAAGGGCATGATCGCCATCCAGACTTCCGAGCGTAACGGCAAGGTAGTGGCGGCGACCCTGGTCACCAAGACCGACGAGATCATGCTGATCACCACCGGCGGTGTGCTGATCCGCACCCGTGTGTCGGAAATCCGCGAGATGGGACGTGCGACCCAGGGCGTCACCTTGATTGCGGTGGAGGATGGCACCAAGCTCTCGGGCTTGCAGCGCATCGTCGAGGCAGACGCCGACGAGCCGGAAACGGAAGCAGAAGGCGGCGAAGCAGCCGAATAAGGCTGACCCGCAACGGGCCCCGTCTGAGCGATCAGGCCGGGCCCGTTAGTTTTTTCAACGGTCCAAATTCGAAAAGCGAATAAACAATGAAGAAAATCGTCGTAGCGCTGATTGCTTCCTTCGCCCTGGCCCAAGGCGCTTGTGCCGCCGATGCCGCCGCGCCGGCGCCAGCCAATACCGCCGCCGTGCGCGAGCTGCTGGATGCGATGAACTACCGCGCCACCTGGAAGGCATCGATGGACCAGATGTCCAAGGCGCTGCCAAACATGATGCGCCAGCAGGGCGAAGCCGCGATCAAGGCCGATCCCAACCTGAGCGATGCGCAGCGCCAGGAAAAACTGAAGCAGATGGAAGCGGAGCTGCCAAAAGTTGCGGAAGTGCTGCGTGGCGTGATGAGCGATCCTGCCGTGATGGTGGAGATCGAGAGCGAAATGGTTGCCCTGTACTCGCGCCACTTTACGACTGCCGAATTGAAGCAGATCGCCGCTTACTACCGCACGCCGGTAGGCATCAAGAGCCTGCAGGTGATGCCTCAGGTGATGGCTGAATCGATGGCAATCAGCCAGCGCGTGACCGGTCCTCGCATTCAGAAGGCGATGGAACAGTTCCGCAAGAAATAAGGTTCACGCATGAAGAAATTCGCTTTCGCCATTGCTGCAATCGCCTTTGCCGCCGCCGCCCACGCGGGGCCGCCTACCGATGCTGCGATCCGCGAACTGATGGACGCGACCAATGCGCGCGCCAATATGACTGCGTCGGTACAGGGCCTGGCGAAGGCGCTGCCGCAAATCCTGCGCATGCGCGCGGAAGAGGTGGTGCGCAATAAGCCGAACCTGACCGATGAACAGCGCAAGGCGGAAATGGCGAACGTCGACCGCCGTATGCCTGGCGTGACCGCGGCCTTGCAGAAAGAGTTCAACGATCCCAAGCTGGTTAATGAGTTGTATAACCAGCTGGTGCCGCTCTACGCCAGCCACTTCACGGCGGATGACGTCAAGGCACTGACCGCCTTCTACCGCAGCCCGGCCGGCAAGAAGTCGCTGGAAGTCATGCCAGTGCTGATGGGCGAAAGCGCGGAAGTGGCGAAGAAACTGGTGCAGGAGCGCGCCAAGCGCGTGATTGCACAAACAAAGTAATTGGAATCCAGGATGAAGAAATTTGCCGTATCCCTCGTAGCAGCATTCGTATTGGCCAGCGCCCAAGCTGCTGACAAACCTGCAGTTGCCGCCCCCAACCCTGCCGTCGTCACCGCCGTCGGCAAGCTGCTTGACTCGATGAATTACCGCAGCCTGATGGCGCAGACCATGAAGGCCAGCATGGATCAGGCAGGGCCGTTCATGGTGCAGTCGATGGAAACAGCGGTCAAGGCGAATAACAAGCTGAACGCCGAGCAAAAAGCGCAGGCGATGGAAATGGCGAAATCCAAAATGCCAGCGGTGCTGGAGAAGATGCGCACGATGTTCGCCGATCCGGTGCTGGTCGACGAAATGCAGGCGGCGATGACGCAGGTGTACGCGCGCCACTATACGCTGGAAGAAATCAACCAGCTCGCAGCCTTCTACCGCACGCCGCTGGGCAAGAAAATGATGGCGCAGACGCCTGCCATTGCAGCGGAGTCGATGGCTATTTCGCAGCAGATCGTCATGCCCCGCGTGGAGAAGCTGATGGGCGAAGTGATGCAAGCTTTTGAATAAAGAACAGGGGATAAGTATCGTGGCGAACATCTACAATTTCTCGGCCGGTCCGGCCGTGCTGCCTAAGGAAGTGCTGCAACAGGCTGCTGCGGAAATGCTGGACTGGCACGGCAGCGGTATGTCCGTGATGGAGATGAGCCACCGTGGTCCGGAATTCATTTCGATCTACAAAGCCGCCGAGCGTGACCTGCGCGACCTGCTGGCCGTGCCGGACAACTACAAGATCCTGTTCATGCAGGGCGGCGGGCTGTCGCAGAACGCGGTGCTGCCCATGAACCTGTGCGGCGGCGCCGACAGCACCATCGATTTCATCCAGACCGGTTCCTGGTCCAGCAAGTCGATCAAGGAAGCTGCGCGCTATGCCCGCGTCAACGTGGCCGCTTCGTCGCAGGCCACCGGCTTCGACCGCGTGCCGGACCAGAAGGACTGGAAGCTGACGCCTGGCGCGTCCTACCTGCACATCTGCACCAACGAAACCATCGATGGCGTTGAATTCAACTTCGTGCCGACCGTGCAGGGCGATACCGATATCGTGGCCGACATGTCGTCCCATATCCTGTCGCGTCCAGTGGACGTGAGCAAGTACGGCGTGATCTTCGGCGGCGCGCAAAAGAATATCGGCCCGGCCGGCGTGACCGTGGTCATCGTACGCGATGACCTGATCGGCAAGGCGCTGCCATTCTGCCCATCCGCCTTCGATTTCAAGAACGTGGCGGAAAACGAGTCGATGTACAACACGCCCCCCACCTACGGCATCTATATTGCCGGCCTGGTGTTCCAGTGGCTGAAGAAGCAGGGCGGCGTGGCCGCCATGGAAAAGCGTAATATTGAGAAAGCCGAGCTGCTGTACCAGGCGCTCGACGCCGACGACTTCTACCAGAATCGCGTCGCAAAAGAATACCGTTCGCGCATGAACATCCCGTTCTACCTGCGCGACGAGTCTAAGAATGAAGCATTCCTGGCCGGTGCGAAGGCGCGCGGGCTGTTGCAGCTGAAGGGCCACAAGTCCGTCGGTGGTATGCGGGCATCGATTTATAACGCGATGCCGATCGAGGGCGCGCAAGCGCTGGTCGACTACCTCAACGAATTTGCAGGCAGATAATGAGCGATAAACTGAAACCCTTGCGCGAGAAGATCGATTCGATCGACGCGCAAATCCTGGCGTTGCTCAATGAGCGCGCCAAAGTGGCGCAGGAGGTCGGCCACGTGAAGGCCGAAACCAATGCGCCCGTGTTTCGCCCCGAGCGCGAAGCCCAGGTGCTGCGCGGCGTCGCCGAACGCAATCCCGGCCCGCTGGGCGGTCGCGAAGTGCAGACCATCTTCCGCGAAATCATGTCGGCATGCCGCGCGCTGGAGCGGCGCGTGACAGTGGCCTATCTTGGCCCGGCCGGCACGTTCAGCGAGCAGGCCGTGTACGCGCAATTCGGCACCGCGGTTGACGGCATCCCGTGCGCCTCGATCGATGAGGTGTTCCGCGCGGCGGAAGCCGGTACCGCCGATTTCGGCGTGGTGCCGGTCGAGAATTCTTCCGAGGGCGCCGTGAACCGCACCCTGGACCTGATGCTGGCGACGCCTTGCCTGGTGTCCGGTGAGATTGCCATCGCGGTCCACCACAGCCTGATGACCAAGACCGGCACCATGGATGGCGTGCAGGTGATCTGCGCCCATTCGCAGGCGCTGGCCCAGTGCCAGGTCTGGCTGAACGAACATTTCCCGCATATCGAACGCCGCGCTGTGGCATCGAATGCCGAAGCAGCGCGCATGGCGGGCGACGATCAGTCCATCGCCGCCATCGCCAGTGAGCACGCCGGCGGCCAGTACGGCCTGGGTGTGGTCAATGCGCACATCCAGGATGACCCGCACAACCGCACCCGTTTCGTGGTGATCGGCAGCCTGCAGACCAATCCGTCCGGCCGCGATCACACTTCCGTGATCCTGGCGGTGCCAAACAAGGCCGGCGCGGTGTATCAGCTGCTGGCGCCACTGGCCAAGCACGGTGTATCGATGACGCGCTTTGAATCGCGTCCGGCGCGAGTCGGCACCTGGGAATATTATTTCTATGTAGACGTCGAAGGGCACGTACAAGACCCGTCCGTGGCAAAGGCTTTGTCCGAACTCAAGGACAATGCTGCCTTCTTCAAAGTGCTGGGCTCTTACCCGACCAGCCTCACCTGACCTTTAAAGAGATTAGATCCATGTCCAAGAATTACGGCCCTGAATACGTTCGCGCAATTGCCCCTTACCAGGCTGGCAAGCCTATCTCCGAAGTGGCGCGCGAGTTTGGCCTGAAAGAAGAGTCCATCGTTAAGCTGGCATCGAACGAAAACCCGTTCGGTGTGCCGGAATCGGCGCAGAAGGCCATGGCCGCTGCCGCCTCGGAACTGGGCCGCTACCCGGATGCCAATGCCTTCGACCTGAAAACCGCGCTGTCCAAGCGCTACGACGTGCCGATGGATTGGATCACGCTGGGCAACGGCTCCAACGACATCCTGGAAATCGCTGCGCACGCTTTCGTTGAGCGCGGCCAGTCCGTGGTGTACTCGCAGTACTCCTTCGCCGTGTACGCGCTGGCGACGCAGGGCATCGGCGCGCGCCACATCGTGGTGCCGGCCAAGAACCATGGCCACGACCTGGACGCGATGGCTGCTGCGATTGAAGCGGACACCAAGCTGGTGTTCATCGCCAACCCGAATAACCCGACCGGCACCTTCGTGACCGGCGCCGAGATCGAAGCCTTCCTGCAGAAGGTGCCTGCCCACGTTGTCGTGGTGCTGGACGAGGCGTACAACGAGTTCCTGAAGAAGGAAGACCAGTACGAGTCCGCAGCCTGGGTCAAGAAATACCCGAACCTGCTGGTATCGCGCACCTTCTCCAAGGCTTACGGCCTGGCCGGCCTGCGTGTAGGCTTCGCGCTGGCGCAGCCGGAAGTGACCGATTTGATGAACCGTATCCGTCAACCGTTCAATGTGAACTCGCTGGCGCAGGCTGCTGCGATTGCGGCGCTGAACGATAAGGAATTCCTGGACAAGTCGGCTGCCAATAATACCGCCGGCTACGAGCAGTTCGTTGAGGCGTTCAAGGACATGGGCCTGGAGTATGTGCCTTCGTACGGTAACTTCGTGCTGGTGCGCGTGGGTAAGGATGATGCGGCTGGTTCGCGCATCAACCTCGCGCTGCTGAAGCAGGGTGTGATCGTGCGCCCGGTGGGCAACTACGGTTTGCCGCAGTGGCTGCGTATTTCCATCGGCCTGCCGCAAGAGAATGCGGTGCTGATTACTGCGCTGCGCAAGGCGCTGGCGGAGGACCGTGCTTAATAAGGTTGTCATCTTCGGCGTTGGCCTGATCGGCGGCTCGTTTGCACGGGCGCTGAAGCAGGCTGGCGTTGTTCAGCATATTGTCGGTGTTGACCGGTCCGACGCGTTTCTGTCCCGGGCGCTCGAGCTGGGTATTATCGATTCAGCCTCCAAACCGACGGAAACCGGGCAACCGGGGTACGACCCGCAGGGTCGGACCCCGTCCGTAGCGCCAACCGAGGCGGGGTCCGGCCCTTGGGCCGTACCCCGGTTTCCCGGTTTTAGCGGTTTTGGCGACGCAATCGCCGGCGCCGACCTGATCCTGCTGGCCGCCCCCGTCGCACAAACCGCACGCATCCTGTCATCAATCCTGCCGCATTTGGGCGCCAACACGGTGGTCACCGACGCCGGCAGCACCAAATCCGACGTCGTAGCCGCAGCCCGCGCCGTCATGGGCGACAAAGTCCATCAGTTCGTCCCCGGCCACCCCATCGCCGGCCGCGAAACCAACGGCCCCGATGCCGCCATCATCGACCTGTACCAAGGCAAAAAAACCGTCCTCACGCCGCTGGCCGAAAACGCCCCAGCCGCCGTGGAGCGCGTGGCCAACGCCTGGAAAGCCTGCGGCGCCATCATCCACACCCTGACCCCGGAAGACCACGACAAAGTGTTCGCCGCCGTCAGCCATCTTCCCCACCTGCTGGCCTACGCGCTGGTAGACGACATCGAGCGCAAGCCCCACTCGGATTTGCTGTTCCAATATGCTGCCAGCGGATTCCGCGACTTCACCCGCATCGCCGGCAGCTCGCCTGAAATGTGGCGCGACATCAGCCTCGCCAACCAGGCCGCACTCCTGACTGAGCTGGATGCATATCTGGCACAATTAACCCGTTTGCGCGCCAGCTTAGCCGCTGGCGACGCTGCCGCCCTTGAAGCTACCTACGCCAACGCCCAACGCGCGCGCCGGCAATGGATCGAGACCATCGAGGCGGCTGAGCCGCCGCAGCCGAAAGACGCGGCGGCAGAATAAGGAACACGCATGACTGATTATCCGCATTACCTCGACCTGCTGCCGGTCGCCCGCGCAGCGGGCACCGTGCGCCTGCCAGGCTCGAAATCGATCTCCAACCGCATCCTGCTGCTGGCCGCGCTGGCCGAAGGCGAGACCCGCGTCATCGACCTGCTGGCCTCCGACGACACCGCCGTGATGCTGTCCGCGCTGCGCTCGCTGGGCGTGGAATGGACCGAACACCGCGAAGGCGAGAGCACCGTACACGTCGTGAAGGGTGTGAAAGGCAGCTGGCCGCAACGCACGGCCGACCTTTTCATGGGCAATGCAGGCACCGCCATCCGCCCGCTGACCGCAGCCCTGGCCGTGATCGGCGGCGATTACAAGGTGCACGGCGTGAAGCGCATGCACGAGCGCCCGATCGGCGACCTGGTGGACGCGCTGAACGCCGCCGGCGCCGATATCGAATACACCCTGAACAAAGGCTACCCGCCGCTGCACATCCGCACCGGCGAATTCAAGTCGCAGCGCTTGTCGGTGCGCGGCGACGTGTCGAGCCAGTTCCTGACCGCGCTGCTGATGGTGGCGCCGCTGATGGCGCGTGAACACGCCGTGACCATCGAGGTGGAAGGCGAGCTGATTTCGAAGCCTTACATCGAAATCACCCTGAACCTGATCCGCCGTTTCGGCGGTGTAGTGGAGCAGGACGGCTGGTCTTCGTTCACCATCCCGGCCGGACAGACGTACAAGAGCCCGGGCACCATCCACGTTGAAGGCGATGCCTCCAGTGCATCGTATTTCCTGGCTGCCGGCGCGATTGGCCGTGGCCCGGTTCGCGTGCAGGGCGTGGGCAACAACTCCATCCAGGGTGACGTGCGCTTTGCGCAGGCGCTCGAGCAGATGGGCGCGACGATTGTCATGGGCGATAACTGGATCGAGGCCAGCGCTTCCGGCCCGCTGAAGGCGGTTGATATGGACTTTAACCATATTCCGGATGCGGCCATGACCATCGCAGTGGCTGCGCTGTATGCCGAAGGCACTACGACGCTGCGCAATATCGCTTCCTGGCGCGTGAAGGAGACTGACCGCCTGTCCGCCATGGCGACCGAACTGCGCAAGCTGGGAGCGACGGTGGAGGAGGGGGCTGACTGGTTGTCCGTCACGCCACCGGCTGCACTGCTGCCGGCTGCCATTGACACCTATGATGACCACCGCATGGCCATGTGCTTCTCGCTCGCTTCGCTGGATGGGTTCATCCGTCAGGGCGCCAAGGTTCGCATCAATGATCCAAAATGCGTCGCGAAGACCTTCCCCGAGTATTTCACCGCGTTTGCGTCTATCGCGAAGCGTGGTAGCGTTTAACTTTTAGCCAAAACCGCCTGAACCGCCAAAACCGGAAAACCGGGGTCCGGCCCAAGGGCCGGACCCCGGTTTTCCGGTTTCCCGGGTTTTGGCGGTTTTAAATATTTAATCTATGCCAACATCGAACATCCCAGTCATCACCATCGACGGCCCAACCGCTAGCGGCAAGGGCACCGTGGCCCACAAGGTCGCGGACAAGCTTGGCTTCCATCTCCTGGATTCCGGCGCGCTGTACCGCTTGACAGCTTTGCAAGCCCTGCGCCGCGAAACCAACCTGAACGACGAACACGCCCTGGCCAAGCTGGCCGAGCACCTGAACATCCACTTTGCCGGCGACGCCATTTACTTGTCGCAAGAAAACGTCACCGACGCCATCCGCGCGGAAGAAGTTGGCAATACTGCATCGAAAATCGCCGCCCTGCCTGCGGTCCGCCAGGCCCTGTACGGCCTGCAGCTGAGCTTCCGCAAGACCCCCGGCCTGGTCGCCGACGGCCGCGACATGGGCTCCGTCATCTTCCCGCACGCCCCCCTGAAGGTGTTTTTGACCGCTTCCGTGGAAGCGCGTGCCGATCGTCGCTATAAGCAATTGATCGGAAAGGGAATTTCTGCTAGTATGCAAGACCTGCTGATGGATTTGAAAGCGCGCGACGACCGGGATATGAACCGGGCCATTGCGCCGCTGGCGCCAGCAGAGGGTGCTTTCCTCCTCGATACATCTGAAATGAACGCTGATGAAGCGACCGAGCAGGTGTTGAAATGGTGGGCCGCTGCCCATAAATAGATAGCTGTTTTTGTTCAACCCTCAACCCAGTTGAAGCCGCACATCGCGGGCCTTACTGGCTAACCTGGAAATAAATAATGGAAAGTTTTGCAGCCCTCTTCGAAGAGTCCCTGTCGCGTCAAGACATGCGCTCTGGCGAAGTGATCTCCGCTGAAGTCGTGCGTCTGGACCACAACTTTGTGATCGTCAACGCAGGCCTGAAATCGGAAGCTTTCATTCCTGTTGAAGAATTCAAGAATGACCAAGGCGAACTGGAAGTCAAAGTAGGCGACTTCGTTTCCGTGGCCATCGAATCGCTGGAAAATGGTTTCGGCGATACCATCCTGTCCCGTGACAAGGCTAAGCGCCTGGCATCGTGGCTGGCACTGGAAAAAGCAATGGAATCCGGCGAGATCGTCGTTGGTACCGTCAATGGCAAAGTCAAGGGCGGCCTGACCGTTCTGACCAACGGCATCCGTGCTTTCCTGCCAGGTTCGCTGGTAGACACCCGTCCGGTGAAGGACACCACCCCATTCGAAGGCAAGACCCTCGAGTTCAAGGTTATCAAGCTGGACCGCAAGCGTAACAACGTGGTTCTGTCCCGCCGCGCCGTCATCGAAGCTTCGATGGGCGAAGAGCGTCAGAAGCTGATGGAAACCCTGAAAGAAGGCACCGTGGTTACCGGCGTCGTCAAGAACATCACCGACTACGGTGCGTTCGTTGACCTGGGCGGCATCGACGGCCTGCTGCACATCACCGACCTGGCATGGCGTCGTGTACGTCACCCATCGGAAGTGCTGACCGTGGGTCAAGAAATCACCGCTAAGGTCCTGAAGTACGATCAAGAGAAGAACCGTGTGTCCCTGGGCGTGAAGCAACTGGGCGACGATCCTTGGACCGGTCTGTCCCGTCGTTACCCACAAGGCACCCGCCTGTTCGGTAAAGTCACCAACCTGACCGACTACGGTGCGTTCGTTGAAGTTGAACAAGGCATCGAAGGCCTGGTTCACGTGTCCGAAATGGACTGGACCAACAAGAACGTGGCTCCGAACAAAGTCGTTCAACTGGGCGACGAAGTTGAAGTCATGGTCCTGGAAATCGACGAAGAGCGTCGTCGTATCTCCCTGGGCATGAAGCAGTGCAAGGCAAACCCTTGGGACGACTTCGGCATGACCCACAAGAAGGGCGATAAGGTCAAGGGCGCGATCAAGTCGATCACCGACTTCGGCGTGTTCATCGGCCTGCCAGGCAACATCGACGGCCTGGTGCACCTGTCCGACCTGTCCTGGACCGAGTCCGGCGAAGAAGCCGTACGCAAGTTCAAGAAAGGTGACGAACTGGAAGCCGTGGTTCTGGCAATCGACGTTGAGCGTGAGCGCGTTTCCCTGGGCGTTAAGCAACTGGAAGGCGATCCATTCAACAACTTCGCAGCCATGAACGACAAGGGCTCCCTGGTCACCGGTACCGTTAAGTCGGTTGAGCCAAAAGGCGCCGTGATCGCCCTGTCCGAAGAAGTTGAAGGCTACCTGCGCGCTTCCGAAATCTCCCGCGACCGCGTGGAAGATGCCGGCACCCACCTGAAGGTTGGTGATTCCGTGGAAGCCCTGGTGATCAACATCGATCGCAAGGCACGTTCGATCCAGCTGTCGATCAAAGCTAAAGACAACGCAGAAACTGCTGAAGTGATGTCGAAGATGGCCGCTGATTCCAGCGCCGCATCCGGCACCACCAGCCTGGGCGCGCTGCTGAAAGCTAAGTTCGACAACAAGAACTAATCTACCGAGCACTTAGATGACTAAGTCCGAATTGATCAACCGCCTGGCTGAGCGTTACTCTCAGCTGGTGGCCAAAGATGCGGAGTATGCCGTCAAGACCATTCTCGATGCGATGACCAACGCCTTGGCCGACGGCCAGCGCATCGAGATCCGTGGTTTTGGCAGCTTTGCCCTGAATTCGCGGCCGCCGCGCATTGGACGCAATCCAAAGTCCGGCGACAAAGTGATGGTCCCTGAAAAACGGGTGCCGCACTTCAAGCCTGGCAAGCAGCTGCGCGAGCGGGTCGATGCGATGGTCGGGCAACCGATCATTGAGGACTGAGTCTCTGGCACAGTAGAATGAAGGGGGCGGGCATTTGCCTGCCCCTTTTTTTGTTGTATAGGAACCGACAATGAAAATAATCTCCACCGCCTTCGGCGTTGTCCTGTTTGTCCTGTTCTTTGGTTTTGCCCTGAAAAACACTCAGGAAGTCGACCTGCACCTGTTCCTGAATTACGAACTGCGCGGCCCGCTGGTGCTGATGCTGCTGGCCTTCTTCGTGGCCGGCGCCGCCCTGTGCATCCTTGCGCTCACTCCAACCTTGTTCCGCCAGCGCCGCGAATCGAACAAGCAGAAATCCACCATCCAATCCCTGCAAAGCGCCGCCATGCAAGTGAACGAACGCCCGCAGCCGGATAGCATCAACACCCAGCACTAAGAAAAATATGGAATTTGAATTCTGGTGGCTGCTGGGCATCCCAGCTTTCTTCACCCTTGGCTGGATCGCCGCCCGCGTTGACATCCGCGCCGTGGTATCCGAATCGCGCACCCTGCCGCGCGGCTACTTCCGCGGCCTGAACCATCTGCTGAACGACCAGCCGGACAAGGCGATCGACTCCTTCATCGAGATTGTCAAGCTCGATCCGGAAACGGCAGACATGCACTTCGCCTTGGGCAACCTGTTCCGCCGCCGCGGCGAAACGGAACGCGCCATCCGCGTGCACCAGAACCTCTTGTCGCGTCCCGACCTGCCGGCAGAACAGCGCGCCCACGCCGAATATGAGCTGGGCCAGGATTACCTGAAAGCCGGCCTGCTGGACCGCGCCGAAGAGACCTACACGCGCCTGCTCGATACCTCCTATGCCGTGCAAGGCCGCAAAGCCCTGCTGGAAATCTACCAGCGCGAAAAGGAATGGCAGCGCGCCATCGACGCAGCCGTTGCGCTGCAGGATGCCGGCGCCGGCTCGCGCCAGAAAGAAATCTCCCAGTTCTACTGCGAACTGGCGCAGGACGCACTGGTCCACATGAAGCCCGACGAAGCGGAAGCCCTGTTGGAGAAAGCCCTGCAGGCCGACCGTTCCAGCGTGCGCGCCACCATCCTGTGCGGCGACGCCTTGCTGGCCAAGGGCGATACCGAAGCCGCGCTCGCAATGTGGCGCCGCGTCGAACAGCAATCCGTGCCGCACACCGCGCTGGTGGCAACGCGCCTGATGGACGGCTACCGCAAGGTGGGCCGCCCGCAGGAAGGCGTCAGCCTGCTGAAGTCCTACCTGGAGCAAGCCTCCTCGATCGACCTGCTGGAAGTGGTGTTCAAGGCCGTGATCGAACTGGAAGGCGTGGAAACCGCCAAGCAGCTGGTGATCGACGAACTGCGCCGCACCCCGACCCTGCTCGGCCTCGACAAGCTGCTGGAAGCGCGCATGATGGACGCACCGGCAGCCGTGCTGTCCGAACTGTCGATGGTGAAGAACCTGGTGCACGGCTACACGCAAAAGCTGGCCCGCTACCAATGCAGCCACTGCGGCTTCAAGGCGCGCCAGTTCTACTGGCACTGCCCGGGCTGCAGCCGCTGGGATTCCTACCCGCCGCGCCGCACCGAAGAACTCAACGTGATGAACTGATATGAGCAAAGCCCCCGCACTCGACAAAGTACGCATCCTGGTCGCCGGCGACGTGATGCTGGACCGCTACTGGTTCGGCGACGTCAGCCGCATCTCGCCGGAAGCCCCGGTTCCCGTCGTGCGCATCGAACGCCGCGAAGCCCGCCTGGGCGGCGCCGCCAACGTCGCGCGCAATGCCGCCGCCCTGGGCGCGCACGCCGGCCTGCTGGGCATCGTCGGCGCCGACGAAGCAGGCACCGAAGTGGAACAGCTGCTGCAAAGCGGCGGCATCCACAGCTATCTGAAGCACGACAACGCCATTTCCACCATCATCAAGCTGCGCGTGATCGGCCGCCAGCAGCAGATGGTGCGCATCGACTTCGAAGAGCCGCCAAGCGACGCCGTGCTGCGCAACAAGCTGGTGCAGTTCAAGACCCTGCTGCCGGAATACGACGTGATCGTCCTGTCCGACTACAACAAGGGCGGCCTGGTCGATGTCGCAGAAATGATCGCCACCGCACGCGCCGCCGGCAAGATCGTGATGGTCGACCCGAAAGGCGACGACTTCTCGCCCTACAAGGGCGCCACCGTGCTGACCCCGAACAAATCGGAACTGAAGCGCATTGTCGGCAGCTGGAATAGCGAAGAACAGCTGATCACCAAAGCCCAGAACCTGCGCGCGGAACTGTCGCTCGACGCACTGCTGCTGACCCGCTCGGAAGAAGGCATGACCCTGTTCACGGACGAAGGCATCTTCAACGTTCAGGCCAGCGCGCGCGAAGTGTTCGACGTCTCCGGCGCAGGCGACACCGTGATCGCCACCATGGCCGCCATGCTGGGCTCCGGCGCCGGCTGGCAAGAAGCCGTCGAAACCGCCAACCGCGCCGGCGGCATCGTCGTAGGCAAGCTCGGCACCGCCACCGTCACCCGCGAAGAACTCTTCCCCGGCTGAGCTCGTGTCAACCTTGGGGTCAGGCTCTTTGGTTGACACGGGCTCTGCCCGTGGCAACCAAAGAGCCTGACCCCAAGGTTGACACGGACACAGCTGTGCGAGCCACTCGGGCCAAGGTTTGTTATATTGGCAATCTCTCTAACCACGACTGATTGCCATGCGCGCCTTCCTCTTTGCTTCGCTTGCGGCTTTCGCGCTGCAAGCAAATGCCCAGCCAAACTTCAATAAAGATATCGCCGGCGGCAGCGACCATCCGCTGTTGCATCGCTATGAGGGCTCGTCGCTGTATATGGTCGGTGGCGAGAACCTGGGGCCGGCCCAAATCGTTGATACCGAGGCTGGCAAGCCTGTGTTGCGCAAGGTGGAGGGTAAGACTGCCAACCGCTTTTATTGGGGCCCGAAGGGCCGCAGTGCGCTGGAAATCTACCGGAACTACCAGCAGGCTTTGAGCGCTGCCGGTTTCAAGGTCTTGTACGCGTGCGAGACCGATCAGTGCGAGAAGGCCAATACCCAGCGCCTGGTGCAGGAGTGGCCGCGCGAGGCAAACTGGAAGGAGTTCAATCCTTTCGTCGCCAATATGTTCAACAGCTCCAACCAGCCGCGCTTCCACCTGCTGAGCGCGGTCAAGGCTGGGCCTGGCGGCAACACCTATGTCCAGGTCGGCCTGAGCGACTTTACCGACTACCAGCGCGTGCGCCAGTTCGTGCAGATCGTCGAGCCGACGGTGATGGAGGGCGGCAAGGTGACCGTCGATACGCGTACCATCCAGGATGGCTTGCAGCGTGATGGCAAAGTGGCCCTGTATGGCGTGACCTTTGACACCAACAAGGCCGTCATCCGCGAGCAATCGAGTGAGCAGTTGGAGCAGATGGCCAAGGCGCTTCAGGCGCAGCCCAAGATGAAAGTCTTCATCGTCGGCCATACCGACGACCAGGGCGAGTTCGAAGCCAACCTGGCGTTGTCGCAAAAGCGCGCGCAGGCGGTGGCCGATGCGCTGGCTTCCAAGTACGGCATCCCCGCCAACCGCATGATGCCGAAGGGTGTTGCGAATATGGCGCCAGTGGCTAGCAACGCCAGTGACGAGGGCCGTGCAAAGAACCGTCGTGTGGAATTAGTTGTGCGTTGATTGATCTGCCTCAAACGCCGTGCCGCCCGTGTCAGCGGGCGGGCGCGCGGGGCGTTGTGTCGGGACGAGGTCTTCTCGTGTCCACATTTGGAGGCAATCATGATCAGGAAACTGCTGCTCGCCGTCGCAACCCTCGTGGCTTGCATGGGCATGGCGTTCGCCCAGGTTGATGTCAACAAGGCCGATGCGGCCGCACTCGATAGCGTCAAGGGTATCGGCCCGGCCAAGTCCAAGGCCATCCTGGCTGAACGCGCAAAAGGGGAGTTCAAGGATTGGGCTGACCTTGAGCAGCGCGTCAAAGGCATCGGCGAGAAGAACGCGATCAAACTGTCGGAGGCGGGGCTGATGGTCAACGGCAAGGCGCGCGAGGGCGCATCTCCTACCCAACACAAGGAAAGCATGAAGAAGAAATAGGCCTTTGCGGCAGGCGCTGCCTTTCGCTAAGATGGGGCACCAATGACTAGGGACGCCTGCTCACACAATGGCACATTTCCAATACACCCTCATGGCCGCGGCAATCGCTGCGGCTTCCGCCAACGCCATGGCTGCCGCGCCGGACACCGACCGCCGCCAGCCGCAAGTCGAAAAGATCGTCACCGAAATCTCTGCGCAGCGCATCGAAGCAAATATCCGCAAACTGGTCAGCTTCAAGACCCGTCATACCATGTCGGATACCGAATCCGATACCGTCGGCATCGGGGCCGCGCGGCGCTGGATCAAGTCCGAAATGGAGCGTTGCGGGGCAGGCAAGTTGCATGTCGCCTTTGACAGCCATGTCGCCCCCGTCTCCGCCCGCATCAGCCGCCCGACGGAAGTGATAAATGTGGTCGCCACGCTGCCCGGTGCACAGGCGGAATCAAAGGACCGCGTCTACGTGGTCAGCGGCCACTATGACTCGCGCAACAGCGACATCATGGATGCCAAAGGCGATGCGCCCGGCGCCAATGATGACGCCTCCGGCACCGCTGCGGTGATGGAGATGGCCTGCGTGATGGCGAAGTACAAGTTCGACGCGACCCTGGTCTTCATGGCTGTCGCAGGCGAAGAACAAGGCTTGCTCGGTGCACGCCATTACGCGGAGCAGGCCAAGGAGAAGGGCGTCAACATCGCCGGCATGTTCACCAACGATATCATCGGCAGCTCGCATGATGAGCATGGCAACAGCAACGGCAAATCAGTGCGCCTGTTCGCCGAGGGCCTGCCGGTCGAGAAGGAATCCAGCGAAACTACGCGCATGCTGGTGTCCACCGGCGGCGAGAACGATTCGCTGTCGCGCCAGCTGGCGCGCCACGTGAAAGAACAAGGCGAGCGTTATGTGCCGGGCTTTAAAGTGAATGTGATCCAGCGCCGCGACAGGTACCTGCGCGGCGGCGACCATATGCCTTTCCTGGAGCGCGGCTATGCGGCCTTGCGTTTCACCGAGCCGGCGGAAGACTTCAGCCACCAGCACCAGAACCTGCGCACGGAGAACGGCAAAGTCTATGGCGACTTGCCGGAGTTCGATGACTTCAACTACATCGCACAGGTGGCGCGCGTGAATGCGGCAGCGCTGGCGACCCTGGCCAATGCGCCTGCCGCACCGGCCAAGGTGCAGGTGCGCACGAAAGAGCTGGAGAACGATACGGCCTTCGTCTGGCAGGCGAACAAGGAGCCGGACATCGCCGGTTATCGCATTGTGTGGCGTGAGACCAGCGCCGCCGATTGGCAGTCCAGCCTCTTCGTCGGCAATGCGACCGATGCGAAGATCAGCCTGTCGAAGGACAATTTCTTCTTCGGCATCCAGGCGGTGGACAAGGACGGGAACGTGAGTCCCGCCGCTTATCCAACGCCTCTGCGTTAAGCCTGCTCGACCGGCAGGTTTGCCAGGAAGGCGTGGATCTGCGACACCACGGCCGCGCCTTCGCCGACACCTGCCGCCACCCGTTTGGTGGACCCAGAGCGCACGTCGCCAATCGCAAACACGCCGGGCACGCTGGTTTCCAGCGGTGCGCGCTGCGGCGCGTCGGCCAGCGTCATCTTGGCGCGGCACTGGTCCTTGACCGCGTCGAAGCCGGTGCGGATGAAGCCTTGTGCATCGACTTCCACGCCGCAGTCGGCCAGCCAGGCCGTGTTCGGGTCGGCGCCGATGAACAGGAACATGCGGCAGACGTCGCAGCTGTCGACGGTGCCGGTGTCCTTGCAGCGGAAGGTCACGCGCGACAGCCCGTCGTCATTGCCTTCCAGCGCGACGATCTCGGTATGCGTGTGCAGTTCGATATTCGGCGTGGCCTTGATGCGGTCGATCAGGTAAGTGGACATGGTCGATTTCAGGCCGTCGCCGCGAATCACCATATGCACTTTGGAGGCATGGCCGGAAAGGAAGACCGCCGCCTGGCCGGCTGAATTGCCGCCGCCAACCAGCACGACTTCTTCCGACTTGCACAGCTTGGCCTCGATCGGCGAGGCCCAGAAGTAGATGCCGCGTCCTTCGAATTCACCGATGTTGTCGAGGGCAGGGCGCTTGTAGCGCGCGCCGCTCGCCAGCACCACGGTCTTGGCGCGGACGACCTGCCCGCCGGCGATTTCCACGCGCAGGGGCCAGCTGTCGCACAGCAGGCGCGTGGCGGGAGCGGGAATCGCCACTTCGACGCCGAATTTCTGCGCCTGCACGAAGGCGCGGCCTGCGAGGGCGCCACCCGAAATGCCGGTCGGGAAGCCGAGGTAGTTTTCGATGCGTGCGCTGGCGGCAGCCTGGCCGCCAAAGGCGCGCTGCTCAAGGGCCAGCACGGACAAGCCTTCCGAGCCTGCGTACACGGAGGTTGCCAGGCCGGCAGGGCCGGCGCCGACCACCACCACGTCCCACAGCTTTTCCGTGTCGATGTCGGGCAGCAGGCCAATGCAGTAGCCGACTTCCGCGTTGCTCGGGTTTTTCTTCACCACGCCGTCCGGGCACACCACGAGCGGCCAGTCCTCGGGGCCGGGCTGGTAATACTCGCAAAGGGCCTGCGCTTGTTCGTCGTCTTTGGGATCGAGGATGCGGTAAGGGTAGCCGTTGCTGCTCAGGAAGGAGCGCAGGTGGAACAAGGCCGCGTTGCCCGGCGGAGAAACCAGCACCAGGCCGCCGCCTTCGCGTTCCAGCAAGCCCACGCGGCGCAGGATCAGGGCGCGCACAATGCGCTCGCCCAGTTCCGCTTCCGCAATGACCAGGGCGCGCAGGTTTTCCGGCGACACTTCCAGCACTTCGACATCGTTCTTCGCGGTGGCGTTGACCAGGGAAGGACGGCCCGACAGCTGCGATACCTCTGCTGTGAATTCGCCGGGGCCGTGCTCGGCCAGCAATTCGGTATTGCCCAGGCCATCATATTTGCAGATGGTGATGGTGCCTTTCAGCGTGACGATCATACCGAAGCATGTATGCCCGGCTTCCAAAATGCGCACGCCGCGTGCATATTGGCGCACCGAACCGAAACGGTGCAGGCGCTTGATCTCCTGCTCGGTCAGCACCGGGTTGAATTGGTGCTGGCGGCCTTCCATGGTGGATGGAATGGAGATGACTTCAGTATCGCTCATGGTGAAAACTCCTGTCGTAATGAATGTAGTTTAAAGCAATTCCAGCCCCTGCTATGATTTGTCATGACCTTTATCATCAGGCCTCTGGAATTTGAAGAATTGGCCGCCTTCTTTCATTACCTGAACGACCACTTGCTCGATAACGGGCGCGATGGCGCTCCCTTGTTCCAGCCCATGCCGCGCACCAGCGCCGGCTTTCCGCCCGAGAAAGCGAATGGCTTCAGCACCGGCCTGCAGGCGAGTTTCGGCCAGCAGGGCTGGCGCCGCGTCTGGGTGGCTGTGCGCGAAGATGAAATCATTGGACACATCGACCTGCGCTCGCGTCCCGAGGCGGCCGCGCGCCACCGCTGCCTGCTGGGCATGGGCGTGCACCGCGCTGCGCGCCGCGAAGGCCTGGGGGCTGCGATGGTGTCGACGGTCGCAGCCTGGGCGCGTGAACAGGGGCTGGAGTGGATAGACCTGGAGGTTTTGGCGGGCAATGCGCCGGCACGGGCCCTTTATCGCAAATGCGGTTTCGTGCAGACCGGCGAGATCGGCGACATGTTCCGGATCGACGGCGAAAGCCTTGGATATGTGTTCATGTCACTGCAGCTCGCCGCCGAAGCGGATAGAATGGCCGTTTGACAGAACAAACGCAAAGCAGGAAACATGGCATACAAGACAATCGCCGATACCATCGGTAACACCCCGCTGGTGCAGCTGGTGCGCATTCCTGGCGCCGAAGCGGCTGCCCGCGGCAACATCATCCTGGGCAAGCTGGAAGGCGACAACCCGGCTGGTTCGGTCAAGGACCGCGCCGCCATGTCGATGCTGCGCCGTGCCGAGGAGCGCGGCCAGATCAAGCCGGGCGACACCCTGATTGAAGCGACCAGCGGCAATACCGGCATTGCGCTGGCCATGGCCGCCGCGATCCGCGGTTACAAGATGGTCCTGCTGATGCCTGAGAACCTGAGCGAAGAGCGCCGCATGAGCATGGCCGCCTACGGCGCGCAAATCATCCTGACGCCAAAGACCGGCGGCATGGAATACGCGCGCGACCTGGCCGACCAGATGCAGAAGGACGGCAAGGGCATCATCCTCGACCAGTTTGCGAACGGCGATAATCCGCGCGCGCACTACGAAAGCACCGGTCCGGAAATCTGGCGCGATACCGAAGGCCGCGTGACCCACTTCGTTTCCGCCATGGGCACCACCGGCACCATCATGGGCGTGTCGCAGTTCCTCAAAGAGCAGAACGAGAATATCCGCATCATCGGCGCGCAGCCGGAAGAAGGTTCGTCGATCCCCGGCATCCGCAAATGGCCGGAAGCCTACCTGCCGAAGATTTACGACAAGGCGCGGGTAGATCAGGTGGAATACGTGTCGCAGGGTGCTGCGGAGCGCATGGCTCGCCGCCTGGCTGCGGAGGAAGGCATCTTCTGCGGGATTTCGGCGGCAGGCGCCTGTGAGATTGCGCTGCGCATTTCGCAGCAAGTGGAAAACGCGACGATCGTCTTCATCGTCTGCGATCGCGGCGACCGCTATCTGTCCACCGGGGTGTTTCCGGCCTAAGCACAGCGGTGCTCACCCTCCCCGGGCGGGGAGGGCAAAACCAAGGCTAAGAATCAGCCCTTGTTTTCGGTCGAGCCGCCGGCGCCTTCTTTTGGCTTGAACTGCTTGTCGCTGATGCGGAACTTATTGCGACGGTCACCCATCAGGTAACGCAGGTCACGGATGCTCAGGTCGGAAACCTCATGCATGCGGATCAGCAGCGATGCGCCAACCGGCAGGCGGTGGTGGCGGATCTTGGAGATCACAGGCGGTGCGACTTCCAGAGCGCGCGACAGGGCCGCATCGTTTTTCAGGCGCAGGTTTTCGATCAGGGTGTCGAGCAGGCGGTTCGGGTTGTACTGCAGCAGATCATCGCCTTCCGACTCGTTGTTCATATCATTACCGACTTGGTTGGTCATGTCCTCTGTTCCTTCTCTAAAGTTGTCCTGCTAACGACCCTCAATCCGAAAACGGATTCCTGTTTAACAAGTTTCATAATATATACACAATTGTACAACAGTGCGGTCAGCAGTACTTGCGTGCAACAAAAAATAGTATATTGCTCTCGAAACGCGTTGTCCTATCGCAACATTCTGAGAGAATTCTACCTTAATTTTTGTGTTAGGGTAATTCCGTTCTCTTGCTTATCACACAAGTTACAACCCGTTACATAGTTTCCTTCATTGAAAGCTTTACCGCTTTCCCGAGTTCGACCACCGACATGGCATAGAAATAACTTCGGTTGTACTTTGTGATTGAGAAGAAGTTATTGCTGCCGACCCAGTATTCCGTAGGCTCGGAACCGTTCTGCAAATCGACCAGGCCATACAGGCCGGGCGGCAAATCGACTGCCGGATGCACGCCATCCGCGAGCAACTCTTCGCCGCGGTATTGGGCTTCCAGGCCGGTGCCTATATATTTTTCCCATGCGCGTTCGGGCGACACGGTTGCCGGATAGGCCAGCGTTGCCGGATCGTCACGCTTCCAGCCATGTGCCACCAGGAAGTTGGCCACGCTGCCAATCGCATCGGCGGGCGAGTTGCGCAAGTCGACCTTGCCGTCCTTGTCGAAGTCCACGCCCAGCTTGGTGATATTGCCCGGCATGAATTGCGGCATGCCGACTGCGCCCGCGTACGAACCCACCAGCGACAGGGGATCAAGTCCGGTCTGGCGCGCCGACATGATGGTTGCCTCCAGTTCGCTGCGGAAGAATTCCATGCGCGCGTCGCGGTTCGGCGTCAGCGGGTAGGCGAAGGCCAGCGTTGCCAGCACGTCGAGCACACGGAACTTGCCCATGTCGCGGCCATAGATTGTTTCCACGCCGATGATGCCGACGATGATTTCGGCCGGCACACCGTACAGGGTTTCCGCGCGTTCCAGCGCCACGCGGTTTGCGTTCCAGAACTCGACGCCGGCGGCGATGCGCTTCGGTTCGATGAAGCGCGAGCTGTAGGCTTGCCAGTTCTTCGGCTTGCCCGGCGGAGCCGGTTTCATCAACTGCACTGCGGAGTCGATATAGCGCAGTTCGAGGAACAGTTTTTCAGATTCGGCGATGGGCACGCCATGCTTCTGCTCCATATCGCCCATGAATTGCTGCACTTCTTTCCATTGGCCGAAGTTGACGAACTCGCCGGTGTAATCGATGGACGGTTTTTTAGGGACTGCTTTCTTTGCTTTGGCCGGCTTGCGCGGCGCCGCATCGGCGGCGGGCGGCAGGGCGATGCCAAGGCATGCCATGGCCAGCAGGGTGGCGGGTAATTTTTTAAAGAGTGTCATCGGGATTGCTTGAGCAAACTATTCAGCCGTGCGACTGGGTTATCTTTTTGCGCCGACGGCGCGCCATATTTGAGTGCGCCATACAGCTCCAGGAATTGGGTCATGGCAGCTATTTTCTCTTGCGGCAGATTAAGTTGCCGCACGCGACGGGACAGGCTGAGCGGTCCTTCGTCCGGCGCCTTTGTCACGCCATGCCGCGCGAGTTGGCGGCAGAAGGCGAGGTAGGCGATGTCGACGGGATCGCGCTTGTGCAGTGTCCAGCGCTGTCTGGCCAGCAGTGCCAGCGCGGCGCAGGCGGCGAGTGCGGCCAGCAAGCGCCAGTTGCCGAAGGCGGCGGCCAGTTCTTTAAGGAAATTTTCCTGCCTGCTTGGATTGTAGTCGAGGATCCATTGATTCCAAGCATTATTGACAGCACTGATGCCAAAACGCATCTTTGCCAGCCAGGAATTCTGGTCGCGCGCCAGCTTGGATAGGCCTTGCAGGCCGAAAGGCGCTTCTTGCGGCAGGGTTTCGGCCAGGCTGGTGCGGATGCGTTCCGGCGCCACCGCGGCGGTCGGGTCGAAGCGTGTCCAGCCGCGCTTGGGGCCGAGCCAGACTTCGCTCCAGGCGTGGGCGTCGGACTGGCGGATGGTGTAGTAGCCGTCGACCGGATTGCGTTCGCCGCCCTGGTAGCCGTTCACCACGCGCGCCGGCAAGCCCGCCGCGCGCATGATGTAGACGAAGGCGCCGGAGAAGTGTTCGCAGAAACCCTTGCGCGAATCGAACAGGAACTCGTCGACCGCGTCGTGCCCCAGCCGTTCCGGTTCCAGCGTGTATTCGAAGTGATCGCGGAAATTGGCGAGCACGGCGCCGATGGCGATATCGTCGCCCTTTTCAGCACGCAGGGCCTGGATCTGCGCGGCATAGCGCAGTGTGCGCGGATTGAAGCCTTGCGGCAGCTGCAGCCAGGTTTGCAGCGCTTCCGGGTCAAGGCCAGCTTGCGCGTAGTAGGCCGGATGGGCCACGCCGTCGTAGCGCAGGCGCTTGTCGCTATTGGCCTGCACCAGTTGTTCAAGCTCGTCGCTGTAAGTAGTGTTGGCGCCTTCGACATGGGCCAGCGGCTCACTCAACTCCAGCATGAAAAGGAATTGGCGGCGGCCGGGCTCCAGCGTCACCTCATAAGAATAGGAAGGTCCGGTCCAGGTGAGCTGCCGTTCCAGCATCACCAGCCTGCGCGGCGATTGCGGCTGGCCGATGCGCGACCAGGTACGGCCGTCGTAACGGCTCAGCACGGGCCCGCGCCAGTACAACTGCTGCTGCAGCGGGGCGCCTCCATTGAAGTTGACGCGGAATGCTACCTCCTCCGAGAGTGCCAGGCTGGTCATGGAGCCTGGCGACATGGTGTCCGACATGCCGCTTGAACCGCTTGCCGCGTCGCCGGGCAAGCCCCACAGCGGCCCCTGGATGCGTGGGAAGCCGATGAACAGCAGCACGCCCAGCGGCGCGGCGACCAGGAAGACGCGGCCCGCCAGCTTGAGGCGCTTGGCCAGCGGCGGCACGGCGCCCGTGTACTGGAAAGTGATCTGGGCTGTCAGCAGCACGATGATGGTGGCCACCATCACCACGGCGGTGACGATCGACTGCGAGTAGAAGAAATTCGTCAGCAGCAGGAAGAAGGACAGGAAGATCACCACGAACAGATCGCGCCGAGCATGCATCTCCAACAGCTTGAAGGTCAGCAGCAGGGTGAGCATGGTGACGCCCGGCTCGCGTCCGAGCAGGGTGCGGAAACTCAGGTAAACACCGCCCATCGCCAGCAGCGACACCGGCAGCAGCAGCCAGATCGGCGGCAGGCGGCTGCCGCGCATGGTGATGGCAGCGCGCCAGAGAAGCGTGAGGCAGACGGTGGCCGAGGTCCACGATGGCAGGTGGCCGAAGTGGGGGAAGAGCACCATGACCGACGCCAGCAGGAGCAGCAGGGTGTCCGACTTGTCGCGCGTGAGCGGGCCGGCCATCCTGGTGAAACGCGCGATCATGCCCCCTCCTTGCCGTACAAGGCCAGGGCGCGCAGGCATTCGGCGCAGTGGACTTCGCCCAGGCCTTGCGCGATTTCGCGATGGCCCACGTTGAGCGCATAGGGCAGGGCGCGCCGTTCCGCTTCCAGCACCCAGGCTGCGAGGCGCGAGAGCTTCAATTCGATATCGAGCATGGGCGGCAGCGCGTTCAGGTCCAGCAGCAAGTCCGATACGGCGCCGCCTTCGAAATGCTTGCTGACCAGGTTGCCGCCATCTGCCGGATGCAGGCGCGCGATCTGGCGCCAGGCGAGGTGGCGCATCGGGTCGCCGGGCTGGTAATTGCGGATGCCGGAGAAATTATCCAGGCCTACGGTGCCGTAACCGTCTTCGCGTGCGGCGCCGCTGGTGGGCAGGGGCGGTGCAGACACTTCCGGCTGCGGGTAGGCCAGCACTTTCAGGTCCGGTTGCCAATAGGCCCAGGCGCCGAACAGGCCAAGCGGGAAGCGGGTGAACAGGCGTACGCGCGGGGCGGCCAGCCAGCCGCGCTCTTTGGTAGGACGCGACAGGACGACTGCGGAACTGCCGCCGGAAGCCACGTCCACCGCTTGCCGCGGCTCGCCTTCGTCCTGGAACCCAAGCCAGACGGCGTAGCGGTCGCGCGGTGTGTCGTTCTTCAGATGCAGCTCGAACTGTGCTTCGGCGCCGGCGAATACGGGCTGGGCGCGGCCTGGCGCCAGGCGCAGGAAGGCCAGGTTCTTGGCCGTCAAATACATATCAACCAGGGCGCAGGAACCGGTGAAGAAAGTCAGCACGAAGCCCAGGCCCAGGTTGTAATTGACCGAGCCAATCAGCATGATCAAAAGCAGTCCGACAAAGGCGATGCCGGGCCTGGTCGGCAGGATGAAGACGCGGCGCATTACCAGGACCACTTCGCCCGGTTCCTTTTCCTTCAGCTGGAAGATCCAGCCTCGCAGCCATCTCCGCGTTGCGGCAAGCATGGACTTAGACCGGGACTGACTTTTGCAGCTGCAGCACCAGGTCGCGGCTGGCCAGCGCGGTACCGTGCGAAGACTTGAGCGGACGCAGTCGGTGTGCACACACCGGCACCAGCACGGCTTGCACGTCTTCCGGCATCACATGGTCGCGGCCTTCCAGTGCTGCCCAGGCTCGCGCGGCCTGCAGCAGGGCCAGCGCGGCGCGCGGGCTCAGGCCTTCGGCGAAGAAACCGTTCTGGCGCGAGGCCTGGGCCAGCGCCTGCACATAATCGATCAGGGCAGGCGAGGCGTGGATCTGGCGCAGCGATTGCTGTGCAGCCGACAGTTCGGCCGGCGTCATGGCAGGAGCCAGGTGCTTCAGCATCTGGCGCCGGTCTTCGCCCATCAGCAGCGCTCGTTCGGCGGCGGCGTCAGGATAGCCGAGCGAGATGCACATCAGGAAGCGGTCCAGCTGCGATTCGGGCAGTGGGAAGGTGCCGACCTGGTGCGTCGGGTTCTGGGTCGCGATCACGAAGAAGGGCTCGGGCAGCGGGCGCGTGACGCCGTCGGCTGAGACCTGGCGTTCTTCCATCGCTTCCAGCAGGCCGGATTGCGTCTTCGGCGTGGCGCGGTTGATTTCGTCGGCCAGCAGCACTTGCGTGAAGATCGGGCCAGGGTGGAAGCTGAAGGCGTTCAGCTCGCGTTCATAAATCGAAACGCCGGCCACGTCGGCCGGCAGCAGGTCGCTGGTGAACTGAATGCGGTTGAACTGCAGGCCCAGCGAGAGCGCCAGGGCATGCGACAGCGTAGTCTTGCCGACGCCTGGCAAGTCTTCAAGCAATAAGTGTCCGCCGGCCAGCAGGCAGGTCAGCGACTGGCGCACCTGCAATTCCTTGCCGACAATGACCTGGCCGACCTGGGCTGCTACGGCGTGTAATTTGGTGAACATGGTTTTGGTACGTTGGTTTGGTGGACCTGGCGCCGCGTGGTAGATTAGACGCATTCTATGCGAGAACGCGATTCATGAGCACAGCTATTTACAGCCATCCCGACTGCCGGCGCCACGAGATGGGCGACTGGCATCCCGAATGCCCGGCCCGCCTGCAAGCCATTGCCGACCAGTTGATCAACGCCCACATCGACGACCTGCTGGAACACCGTGAAGCACCGCTGGCCGAAGTTGATTCGATTGCGCGCAACCATACGGCCAACGCGATCGCCATCGTGCGCGACAATCTGCCGGCCAGCGGCGACTATTACCCGATCGATGGCGATACCTCGCTCAATACCCACAGCTGGGATGCGGCGCGGCGCGCGGCCGGCGCTGCAATCGCGGCCACCGATGCCGTGATCGACCGTGAGATCGACAATGCCTTTTGCGCCGTGCGCCCGCCGGGCCACCATGCGCGGCCCACGGAGCCGATGGGCTTCTGCCTGTTCAATAATGTGGCAATCGCGGTCAAGCATGCGCTCGACGTGCGCGGCCTGGAACGCGTGGCGGTGGTCGATTTCGACGTCCACCACGGCAATGGCACCGAGGAAGCGCTGCTGAACGAACCGCGCGCGCTGATGGTGAGCTTCTTCCAGCATCCTTTCTATCCATATTGCGAAGTGCTGCCGGAGACGCCGAACCGCGTCAACGTGCCGGTGCCTGCCGGTTCCAAGGGCGACACGGTGCGCGCGCTGGTGCAGGAGAAATGGCTGCCCGCACTGCATGCCTTCAAGCCGCAGATGATCTTTATTTCCGCCGGTTTCGACGCGCACCGCGAAGATGATTTGGGCGGCATGGGCCTGGTGGAGGCCGATTACGCCTGGTTGACGCAGCAGGTCATGGAAGTGGCGCGCCAGCATGCGCAAGGCCGCATCGTCAGCTGCCTGGAAGGTGGTTATAACCTGTCCGCGCTGGGCCGCAGCGTGGTCGCCCATGTGAAGGCGCTGGCGGAAATCTGAGATGCTGCCGTTGTTGATTGCGCTGGCAGGGGCCAGCGCGTTTCCTTATCAGTCGCTGGTCACGCCGGCCAGCTGCACGGTGCCCGAATGGCCGCGCGAAGCACTGCGCTACGAAATCGAAGGCACGACCACGCTGCAATTCCAGATCGGGCGGGACGGTGCGGTGCGTCATGCGCAGGTGAAGCAGGGCAGCGGCTGGGAGATCCTCGACCAGGCCGCGCTGGCAGGGCTGGCCCGTTGCCGCTTCAAGCCGGGACTCGAAGCGGCGCGCGAAGGCACCGAATTCCCGGTCCAGTATGCGTGGACACTGGAAGGCCCGGCGCCACTGCGGCCCACGCTCTTGCCGGGGAGTTGCGCCCGTTCGCGCCATTTCCTGCGTTACGATAATTTTGACCGGCGCGAGGATGGCCGGGCCGCGATCAAGCTGCGCTTCCTGGTCGATGCCGATGGCAAGGCGCAGCGCGTCGTGGCGGAGGCGCGCCAGTTTGATACGGTGGTGGTGCGCGACGCGGTGCAGTGGCTGCAGACCTGCCGTTTCGGCATTCCGCCCAAGGCAGCAGGCGCGCGCACCGATACTTCTTATGGCTGGGCGGTGTTGAGGTAGGTCAGCTCGATCACCGCCTCGTCGCTCCAGTTCTTGTCGCGTACGGGGACGTCGTAACCGAGGCGGTTCTTTGCTACTTTCAGCGCCAGAACACGATCGCCCTCGCGCAGATAGGCGCTTCCCAGCGGCTGTATGGTTTCTTCCATCCAGCGCGCATTCATCGAATTGCATGGATCGCGGCTGGCGGAAAACATGGCGCGCAGCAGGATGCTGCTGTCTTCGCGTCCGATGGTCCAGAACACCTTGCATTCCAGGCGCACGTCGCCCAGGCGGCGTTTGTTGAACGGCAGGCCGGGAGTACGGATGTCGGGCGCCCAGCGCACGGAGCCGCGTTTACGGTTGGTGCGCAGGTCGGCATCGTCGGCTGCTGCGGCAGGGGCGTGCGGCAGGGCGAAGGTCAACTGATCGTCAAGCGCCACCGAGATAGCGTTGTTGTCGCCCACGATGCGCAATTCCAGCCCCTTGGTTTGCACGCCCTGGTCGGGCAGCAGCTGGAAACGCAGCACCCCTTGCGGCGCCAGCGTACGATTCTTTTCAAATGCTTCGACGCCGCTTAGCATCAGGCGGTAGGATTTGAAGGCGGGATCGCGTATGTTGGAAACTTCGACAGTCGGCTCAGAGGAATCCTGGGCCGCCGCCGGCGCCAGTGCAAGGGCCAGGAGCAGGGGAGCGATTCTCATGCGGTAGAAGTAAAGTTATAAGAATGGCAAATAGTAACAAAGCCCTGCCGCCATGTAAAATAGCGGATTGTTCATTCGATTTGTAAGGCAAGAGCATGTCTATCCAATGGTTCCCCGGGCACATGAACGCCGCCAAGAAAAAGGCGGCGGAACAGATGGCCGACGTCGATGTCGTCATCGAGGTGGTCGACGCGCGCCTGCCTGCGGCCAGCTGCAACCCGCTGGTGGAAGAACTGCGCAAGTTCCGCCAGCGCCCTTGCCTGAAGATCCTGAACAAGATCGACCTGGCCGACCCGGATGCCACCGCGGCCTGGATCCGTCATTTCGAACAGGACAAGACCGTCACCGCTTATGCGATGACCACCAAGAAGCCGTCCGACGTGGCCAAGGTGATTTCCAAGGCGCGCAAACTGGCGCCGCACCGCAATGAGCCGACCAAGCCGCTGCGCATGATGATCATGGGGATTCCTAACGTTGGGAAGTCGACCCTGATGAACGCGCTGCTCAAGCGCCGCGTGGCCAAGGTAGGCGATGAACCGGCTGTCACCAAGCAGCAGCAGAAGATTTACCTCGACCTGGAAACGGTGCTGATCGATACGCCTGGCCTGCTGTGGCCGAAGATCGAGATGCCTTCCGACGGCTTGGCGCTGGCGGCTTCGCACGCGATTGGCGCCAATGCGCTGATCGAGGAGGAGGTGGCAGTGTGGCTTGCGGAAGAACTGTTGAAGCGTTATCCGGACCTGCTGAAGGCGCGCTACAAGGCTGACGTGTCGGCCATGGATGGCGTAGCGCTGATCGAGCGCGTTGCGCAGCTGCGCAGCTATCGCCTGAAGGGCGGGGATTGGGATTTCGAGAAGGCTTCCCATATGCTGCTGCTGGATTACCGCAGCGGCGCGCTGGGCCGGATTTCGCTGGAAACTCCGGCGACCCGCGCCGAGGCGCTGGCGGTGCATGCGGAGGCGGAGCGAATCAAGGCCGAAGAGGCGGAGCGCAGGGCGGCTGAAAAAGAGGCCGAGCGCATGAAGGGCAAGCGGGGAACCTAAACCCGGTAAACCTGGGTTTAGCCCAGCTTGAAACTGCTGACCGCCAGCGCCCCCATAAAGCGGTCCTCGTGATACACCACCTCGGCCGCGGCATCCTCCGCCGCGCCAACAGCCACCATCAATGGCAGCAAATGCTCTTCACGCGGATGCGCCATGCGCGCCGCCGGCGCCCGTTCCCACTCCAGCAAACGTGCCGTGCGCTCGGCCGGCGCGCAAGCCATGGTCTCGCGCAGCCAGCCATCGAACACCCGCGAAGCTTCCGCGCCCGCAGCATTGAACGCCCGCAGGTTGTGGTAACTCAGCCCGCTGCCAACGATCAGCACTCCCTCATCCCGCAAAGGCCGCAGCAGGCGCCCAATCGCCAGGTGCTCCGCCGGATCCAGCCCATGCCGCAGCGATAGCTGCACGATCGGCACATCGGCCTCCGGAAACGCCGGATACATGGCGCTGAACGTGCCATGGTCAAAGCCTCGTTCAGGATCCAGCTTCGCGCGCTCGCCCAGCAAGCCGGCCACGCGCAGCGCCAGCTCCGGCGAACCGGGGGCTGGGTATTGGATCTGGTAGGTATGCGGCGGGAAGCCGCCGTAGTCGTAGATCATCGCCGGCTTGGCCGACGATGACAGAAGGAAGTCGCGCCCTTCCCAATGCGCAGTCACAACAAGAAGGGCATTCGGCTTGCCGCCAGCCTGGCGCGGCAAGTCGCGCAGTGACGCCTCGAGCTGGTCGTAGGCGTTGCCGAATTGGTCACGCATCCAGGGCCAGGGGCCGCCGCCGTGTGACAGGAAGAAGGTGGGCAAAGTAGTCATGCCCACCAATATACTCCGCTCAGCGATTCGTTGCAGACACCGACATCAGCGCAAACAGGCGCGCCGCGCGCATCCACGCCACAGCCAGCGCGATCAGCTGGGCCAGCACGAAGGCCGCCAGCAGCAGCAAGGCATTGCTGCCCGCCACCTGCAGGCGCGCCACGGCCAGCAGGGCGGCCAGCAGCAGGCCGGCCAGCGTCAGCACCATGTAGCCGCCCAGCATGGAGACTGGACGGCGCAGCATCAGCTTGACGCCCCACCACCAGGCCTTGACGGCAGATGTGCGGCGGCGGTCGATGGCCAGCTGGGCGCGGCCTGCGTCCAGCGTCAGGTTGGCCAGCAGCAGCAGGATGGCAGTAGCGATGTGCGCTGCGGTCGACCAGGTCGAAGCATCGGATTCCAGCGTCGCGCCCAGCGCATGCTTCTCGGCCGCTTCACCCAGTGCGCCGCCGATGGCCAGCGCGATACCCATCGGCACGATGGACCACAGCAGCATACGGAACATGCGCGGGTATTCCGCCATGCCGCCGGCGAACAGTTCGCGGAAGCGGGCTGTTTCCTGCGAACGTCCGGCCGTGGTGATCACGCCGGTCAGGAAAGGCGACAGCAGCAGCGTCGCAATCAAGGCCGCCAGGCCGCCCGCCTGCAGCGCAACGTTATTGCGGCGCAGTTCACCCATCACGTCGGTGAAGGCGAGCAGGTCCAGCGTGCGCGCCAGTTCGGGAGCACGCACGGAATGATTGAGCAGCTCGGACAGCGCACTCCAGACGGGTAGGGCGAGCAGCAGTGCAGGCAGCAGCACGGCACCCAGCCATACCAGCAGCAGACGCCATTGCAGGGCGGCGCGGGCCGCGTTTTTCAGGTTGGTGGTCAGCTTCATACTGTGGCAATCAGGGCAATCAGGGATTGGATAATGGCGGCAAAATCGAAGGTCCAGCGGCGTGCCGCGCTGCCGTCGGATTTCAGGGTGCGGCTGTCATCGAGCTTGCTCACGTCGAGCAGGTTTTTGTTGTCCGGGTCGATGCGGGCCGAAACGGCTTTCACCGGCTTGGTCCACTCGAAAGTGTGCCAGCGCTCTTCGCCGCCCCAGTTCACGGTTTCCTTGCTGCCGTCGGCGAATTCCACCACCAGCACTTGCGGCACATCGGCGCCGCGGCGGCGCACGGTAACCTTGGTCAGGTAAGGGAAGGCGCCGGTGCCTGGTTTGGCGTCAGGGTGCTTCTTGTCCCATTCCTTGCGCAGCTTATCCGCCTGCTCGTCGGCCTGGTCTTCGGTCAGCTCCACGCGCTTGCCGTTCACCAGGTGTACGCCCGGCAGAGGCACCACTTCTTCGCTGGTGAACTTGGCGACGCGGTCGTCGACACGCTCGATGCTGTAGACCTGCTGCGCGAAGACCTTCTCAACCAGCGCACGCTGGCCGCTGGCTTCAGCCAGGGTTTCGCGCAAGTCAGCAATGCTCGGATGGCGGAACTTCCAGCGGCGGTAGAACTCCTTGAAGGCGCGCTCCATGGTTTCCTTGCCCAACTGGGCTTCCAGGTCGTGCATGGCCAGCGAGGTGCGCGAATAGACAGGGCCGACGCCTTGCAGGCGGTCGTAGGCGTTCTGGCCGATCGGGTCGGACGGTTCATCGCGCGGAGTGCCCAGGCGCTCGATGTGCATGAAGTCCACGCGCGGCGCAATGCCCAGGCGGCGCGACAACTGGCTGGCGGCAAAGTATTTGCGGCCGGTATCGCGCAGCATGCGGTTATCCCAGTACTCGTTCAGGCCCTCGTCCAGCATCGGCTCTTCGAACTCGTTGTTGGCCAGGATGCCGTAGAAATAGCCGTGGCCGAATTCGTGGATGTTGACAAAGTCCAGCAGGCCGGCGCCCATGGTGCCCGGTGCCACATCGCCGTAATTGTCGGCGGTGTAGAAGGTCGGATATTCCATGCCGCCCGCTTCGTTGGCATTGAAGGGCGGTACCACTACGGTCAAGGTCTTGTAAGGGTAGGGGCCCAGGGTGCGAGAGAAGTACTCCAGCGAGTCCTTGGCCGATTGCAGCGAAGGCGCCGCGTGCGAAGCGTATTCCGGCGGGAACAGTACGGTGATCTTCACTTCCGGGCTGCCTTCGCCCTGCCAGGTTGCGGTCAGCGGCTTGGCGGTGCGGTTGTCGGCAGTCCATGCGAAATCGTGCACGTCGCCCTGCATGAAGTGGTAGGTGTGCTTGCCGTCTTTCTCGACCGGCTCGCCCTGCTGCTCGCCGGTGGCGCCGACGGTGTAGGCCTTCGGCACGGTGAGCTTGACGTCATAGGAGCCGAAGTCGGCGTAGAACTCGGATTGCGAGTGGTATTCATGCGCGTTCCAGCGCACTGCGGTGGCGCCGCGCTCGCCCGGCAATTCCAGCACGCCGATTTTCGGGAACCATTGCGCCACCAGGTGGAAGCTGCCGAAGTAGCCGGAGCGTGCTACCACGCGCGGCAACTGGTCGAAGAAGCTGATGTCCAGCGTGGTGCTGGCGCCCGGCGCTACCGCCTGCGGCAAATCCATGCGCACCACGGTCTGGTCGGTGGCAGGGCCGCCATCCGGATGGACGAACTTCCACGGCACGTTGGCGCCGCCTTGCTGCACGCTGCGCAGTTCCATATAGCCCCAGTCGCCGTCCTTGGTGTCGACGCCGGAACGGAAGCCCGAGCCGGCCTTGCGCTGCTCGGTGAAGAAAGTGCTCTCGGCATTCTGGAAGGCGTTCAGGTACAGGTGCACGTACACGCTGCGCACAGGCTCGTTGCTGCGGTTGCGCCAGGTCAGGCGCTGCTTGCCGTCCACGGTGTGCTTGACCGGATCCAGGCTGGCCTCGATCTTGTAGTCCACCACGCGGTCCGAGAGCGTGGCTTCCTTCCCGGTGCGGATGCCGCCCCAGGCATTGGCGGCGCTCGGCTGGGTCACGGCAGCGGCTTTTGGCAGCGCCAGTGGAATGCCGGTACCCGCTTCCGGTACGGTGGCGGGAGTGCCGCCTTCCGCCCACAGCGTGGCTTGGACCGCGACGCCCCCGATCAGGGCGGCCGCAGCCAATAATTGTGCGATGCGCATAAGTCTCCATTAAATAATTTGCAACGCGAAAATATAGCCTGAGTGTCACGCAATTGCCAAGATTTTCATGGCCCGCCATGGCCTGCGTATATAATGTCGGCGCCTTGGTGCCCGCACCCTGTTCATGGGTGCAGTTAAACGGGAAACGCATAGTGCTGCCCCCGCAACGGTACGCAAGCGCCGTCGTTGACGACGGCAGGCCGCGCCAGATAACCACTGCTGATGCAGGAAGGTGGCCCGGTCAGTCTTGCCAGCCCGGATACCGGCCAGGGAGGTGGAAGCGCGCCCGCGCAGGGTGCGTCTTCTGTGGATTCCGGCTGCGGGGACGCAGGCGGATACTCTTTCTACTGAATTATCATGACCTTCATCACCTCGCGCTGCGCCCTGGCCGCAGCTGTGGCCCTGTGCTTCGCTGCACCTGCCCAAGCCCAAGCCCAATCCGACACCGTCGTCATTTCCGGTTCCCGCTTCGCCAGCGACCCGTCGCTGCTGCCTATCGGCGCCACCACCATCAGCGCGGCCGACATCCGCCGCTCCGGCGTCTCCTCCGTCAACGAAGCGATCCGCAAGATCGGCGGCGTCTACGGCCGTACCAGCCTGGTTGGTAGCCCGGCCGACTTCAGCCTGGACCTGCGCGGCTTCGGCACCAACAGCGACCAGAACGTGGTGATCGTGCTCGACGGCGTGCGCCTGAGCGAGAACGAGCTGACCAGCGCGACCTTGTCCACCATTCCGGTCGACCTGGTGGAGCACATTGACATCATGCGCGGCGGCGCGAGCGTGCTGTATGGCGAAGGCGCCACTGGCGGCGTCATCAACATCGTGACCAAGCGTCCGCAAGCGGGCAAGCGCAGCGGCAACGTCTTTGCGGAACTGGGCCAGTTCCACAGCGGCGAAGTGCGCGCCAGCGTGGTGCAGGGCTTCGACGGTTTTGCCATCGACGCATCGGCCGGCCACCAGCGCACCGACAACTACCGCGACAACAACGACTACAAGCAGTCGCGCTTTAACGGCGGCCTGCAATTCGACGGCGCCTTCGGCCGCCTGTCGCTGCGCGCCGACATCGCACGCCAGGACACCCGCTTCCCGGGCAGCCTGTCGGAGAAGCAGTTCGAAGCCAATCCGCGCCAGACCCTGACCCCTGAAGATTTCGGCAAGGTCGACACCGACCGCTACACCGCGGCCTGGTCGCACAAGGTCGGCGCCTTTGATTTCGCAGCCGAACTGTCGCACCGCACCAAGGACTCGGAAGCTAACTACTTCGGCTCCAAGTCCGTCTACAACAGCAAGCAGACCCAGTTCTCGCCGCGCGTACGTCACCTGGGCCAGTTCAACGGCCTGCTGAACGAACTGGTGGCCGGCGTCGATTTCGGCCGCTGGAACCGCGAGACCCACAGCGACTGGTCGGCAGCCGACGCGACCCAGCGCAGCAAAGCCTTCTACCTGCGCGACGAAGTGAAATTCGCCGGCCCGCAGCAATTCCGCCTGTCCGCCGGCGCGCGCCGCGAACTGTTCGACAAGGATTCCGTCGATCCGGCGCCATTCGCATCGGACATCTACAGCATCAAGCAAGCGCACAACGCCTGGGAACTGCAGGGCAGCATGCTGGTTGTGCCTGGCCTGACCGCATGGACCAAGGTTGGCCAGAGCTACCGCGTCGCCAACTCCGACGAAAACGGCTACACCCCGCAGACCGGCGCTCCGCTGAAGACACAGACTTCGCATGACGCCGAGATCGGCCTGGGCTACGCAGCCGGCGCAGCCAAGCTGGACGCGCGCCTGTTCCGCCATCGCCTGGAAAATGAGATCTATTTCGATCCGACCATGAATGGCGGGTTCGGCTCCAACGTCAACCTGGCGCCGACCCAGCGCAAGGGCTTCGAACTCGATGGCAGCTACCGCTTCGCGCGTGAATGGCAGGTGCAGGGCCACTTCCAGAAAGTGGATGCCGAGTTCCGTTCCGGCCCGTACGCCGGCCGCGAGCTGGCGCTGGTACCGGAGAACATCCTGACCGTGCGCCTGGCATGGCTGCCTAGCGACGGCCAGAGCGCCGACATCGGCGTGCAGCGCGTCGCAAAGCAGCGCTACGGCAGTGATTTCAGCAACAGCTGCGATGCCCGCATCCCGGCCTACACCACCGTCGATGGCCGCTACGCGCGCAAGTTCGGCCAGTGGGAGCTGGCGCTGACCGCGCTGAACATGTTCGACAAGGACCACTACAGCCAGGCCTTCTCATGCCGTGGCGGTATCTATCCGGACAACGGCCGCCAACTGAAAGTATCGGCACGCTACGACTTCTAAGCGCTTAAAGCAGGCTTAAATCAGCCCCGCCGGCGCCATTTTGGCCGGCGGGGCTGATCACAGAGCGCAAAAAATGGTAATCTCGCGGCGTTTACCATTTATCTGTAAGGATGACCATGCGCTTGCTGCGACTGCTGATTACTTCTGCCGCCCTGATGTTCACCGCCGCCGGCGCCTACGCCGCCGAGCCGAAAGAGGGCGTCGATTACTCGACCATTTCCCCGGTGCCGACCGAAGCCGCAGGCAAGAAGGTCGAAGTGATCGAGTTCTTCATGTTTACCTGCCCGCACTGCAACGCGCTCGAGCCGCGCATGTCGGCCTGGGTCAAGGCGAACGCCGACAAGGTCCACTTCCGCCGTATCCACTTCGCACGTAACGAAAAAGACGTGCTGGCGCGTGCCTACGTGACCCTGGAAACCATGGGCACCCCGGAAATCGCCAGCCAGAAGCTGTTCGACGCCATCCACAAGGACCACAAGCGCCTGATGCGTGAAGAAGACGTGACTGCCGTGGTGGTCAGCGCCGGCGTGGACAAGGCCAAGTACGAAAGCGTCTATAAATCCTTTGGCGTCGAGTCTAAAATGAAGCGTATCGGCACCCTGATCGGCCAGTACAAGGTGGAATTCGCACCAACCCTGGTGGTCGACGGCCGTTATATGACTTCGCCAACCCAGGCTGGCCGTCCTAACCAGTCGGAAGAACAGTCCCAGGCGGCAGCGATCGCTGTGGCGGATTATCTGGTTGCCAAGGTAGCCGCGACCAAAAAATAAACCATGGAAGAACGTGAAGAAGGTGTGATGCGCGCATTCCGGGAGTCGGCCCCTGACGAGGCCGGCCTGGTGCAGCGCACCTGGGTCAACCACCTGGCCTGGACCCTCGTGGTCCTGCTGTGCGGGCTCGTGTTCTGGCTGGTGGTGGCCTTGATCAATGCGGAAAACCAGCGCAATGCGCTGATGAATATGCAATGCCGCGACCAGGTCTTCAAGGAAGAGATCGACCGCCAGTGCATGCTCGGCGTGCAGTCACGCGAGCATTGGTGGGAACACCTCATCTATGCGATGAAGCACACCAAGCCCCAGAAGTAAAAGGCAGGGACGTAAAAATGGGGACGTAAATAAAAATGGGGACGTACCCCTTTAATAGGGTACGTCCCCATTTTTATTTACGTCCCCATTTTTATTTCGCGTCCCTGTCTTTTATTTAAGCGGTGACGTCCAGGTTGGCGAGCTGTCGCTTGAACAGCTGTTCCTGTACCTTGATGTCGTCGCTGTTGTAGCCTTCGTAGGCACGCGTGGTGCGCGTCCAGACTTCCGGCATCACCAGTTCGATCAGGTTGCGGCCTGCTTCGGTCAGGGTGATCATGACGCAGCGGCGGTCGCCCGGGCGATTGCCGCGGGTGATCAGGCCTTGCGCTTCCAGGTCGTTGCAGACCCGGGTCAGGTTGGCCGGCTTCTCCATGCAGGCTTCACCCAGGTTGGACGCGGTCGAAGTCTCATTCTCCGAACCATACAGCACCGCCAGCACCATGTAGCTGGCATCGACCAGGTCGTACTTGCGCAATACCGAATTCGCCAGATCTTTCATGCGTTTCTGGACGTGATAGGTCATGCGCAGCAGGCGTACCAAGTCTTCCGGGAATTCCGGGATGCGAGTATGAATATTTTTCAGGCGCTTGTTTGTTGCGTCAAAACTACTCATTCTGCAGGCACTCCTGTGCAATTTGTTCAAGCCTGAATTGTACTAGTGTTGACCTAAGGTAAATGCAACTTTGATCTGTATCAAAGCCCAAACGTAAGCCCCGTGTAAGCATAAGTTGCGTATTTTTTGATAGCTACATCTTGGGAAAACCTTATACCTGCGGGGGAAATTTGGTGCAAATGTCATAAAACTGAAGATATTTCTGTAATATTGCCCAAGTAACATAGTGTTGGCATCTTCCAACACTGCGCCGCCTGATAGCCGGATTTGTTAAATTCTTGGAAACAGGAGGACATCATGTCAGGTACCAGCACCCTCGATCCGGACAATATGCCAGTCGAACCCGACCGCGAATTGCGCAAGGGCCATGGCACAGGGGCGCTCGGCCCCAGCGATTCATCCGATTCCGGCAGCGACCTGCAGGGCGCACGCCCGCCAGGCCCCCGTGACACCGAACTCGACAGCGATACCGATGCCGAAGGCACCGGCGAACGCGCCAGCGTCGGCGGCGATACTCCGGCGCCCGATGGCGGGGATATCGATGTCGACCATGTTGAATCGTTGCCCGATAGCAAACGCCCGGAACACGACGACGTCGAGCGCGGCCGTTAATTTGCAATGAAAATGGGCGTTGCCGGTATGAACCGGGCAACGCCCTGTCTGGTCAGAAGGGGACTTCGTGACCGTCTGTGCTTACATCTTCCAGTGGAAGCCAGCCGAGACCGCACGTCCGACCTGGACCGTCCCGAAATTGCTCACCTGCGCATTACCCGCATTGCCGAAGTGGTAATACTGCTGCTGCATTTCGTTGGTCAGGTTGACGCCACTGATATCGAACGACATGTTGTCGTTGATTTTGTAGGAGATCTGGAAGTCCACGCTCTTTTCCGGATGACGCCAGATACCGATCGGATTTGCGAACAAAGCGGCTTCGTTGGCGGCCAGGAAGCCGGAGCGCCAGACATACGACAAGCGCGCGCTGACCGGGCCCTTTTCGTAAGCCAGGGTGGCGTTGTAGGAGCTCCGGGATACGCCGAAGAACGGTGTTTCGAGCTGGGCGACGATCTCGCCGGCATCATTGGCGTCAGGCACGTTCTGCGACGAGCTGAGTCGCGTATAGCTGCCCTGGAAGCCCAGGCCGTCCAGCAGGCTCGGCAGCCCTTTCGGGAAGTAGATCAAGCCGAGTTCAGCGCCCTTGATCGTGCCGTTGGAGGCGTTGACCGGCGAGTTGATGACGTAGTCATAGCCGTTCGTATGGTCGCCGCCCGAGGTCGAGTTGCGGAACGGGTCGTTCGCCGGATCGACGTGAACTTTGTGACGCAGGTTCACGACCAGGCCGTCGATCTTGCGTTTGAACACGGTGCCGTAGACTGCACTGTCCTTCTGGAAATACCACTCAGCCGTCAGGTCGAGGTTCTTGGAACGTGTCGGTTTCAGGTCCGGATTGCCGCCGCTGCCCGATCCATAGCCGACCTTCGAGACGTCGTCGCCCAGTTGCAGGACAGGATTCAGATCACCGAAGTTCGGGCGGCGCAGGGTTTCGCCATAGTTGAAGCGCGTCACGACGTCCTGGGATGCGTCGTAAATCAGGGTCATGCTTGGCAGGACCTTGCTGGTCGATTTGCTGGCGCTGGACGACGTGGCTGCCTTGGTGCTGGCATCAACCTTGTAGAAAGTCATGTCGGTATCGACCTTGACGTAGCGCAGGCCAAAGTTGCCGCGCAGGCGACGGCCGAACAGCTCGTTCTGGGTATTCCCCATCAGGAAGAGGTTGCTGGTCTTTTCATCGACTTCGAAGGTCTTCTGCAGGTTCAATTTGTCGGTCGTCAGGAAGTTCGCATCGGCCGAGTTATAGAGCTTGCGCCATTCGTCGATATTGTCGCGGATGTAGTAGGCATTAGGTTCCACCCAGGAGCGCGGAACGTCCGAGATGGCGGTGCCGAAGTTCGAGTTGGTGGAGGAATAACCCGCACCCAGCGTGGCGAGGTTGCGGCCCAGGAAAGCTGATTGCGTCCGGTTTGCCTCCGACGCCTTGCGGTCGTCGAAGCGCGCGCCGAACTGGACAGTTTGCAGCGCACCCCAGTCGGCATCGTAGACGCCGGTCAGATTGGCCGTCGCGGCGCTGCCCTTATTGCGGTTGGCGTTATCGTAGAACTGCGCGACATTCCACTTGGTCGGGTCGGCCAGGTCGGCATCGTTGTTGAAGTGGAAGGCCGTGTTGTTGCCGCCGGCATTGAAGTCGACGTTGATGGACGGTGCAACGCGATCAATACGGGTGGCCGTGAATTCCGAGTGATAGCTGCTGGTCTGGTAGGACAGGTCGCCGTCCAGCTTCAGGCGGTCGCCAATATTCCATTTGCCGTTCAGGGCATACACATAGGAATCGGTTGCCGACGTGGTGTAGTCGCCGCTGTTGAAGCCATAGACGTTATTGACGGTACGGCTCTTGATGACGTTCGTTCCAGGGAACGTCGTAATGGTACTCGCAGGGTTGCTACCGAGATCGCCCCACCAGTCAACGAAGCTGAACAGCAAGCGGTTGAACGACTTGTCGCGATAACCGTTGTACATCGACTCGAAGGTGTAGACCGAATCGGCGTTCGGCTTCCACTGCAAGGCGATATTGGCGGCAGGACGCTTGCGCTCGCCCTCAACGTCGCTTTGGAAAATGGCGTCGCGCGCCAGGAGATAAGGATACGCTTTGCCGTTGAAATTCAGCGTTGAACCCTCAGCCATCGGCAAGCCGGTATGGGTGCCAGGTGTCCAGATCTTGTTGTCGAAGATGCGCTGCAGTGGAGTGTAGCCTGGGGGGACTTCGGCGGCATTCGGACTGGTGAACGGCACCATGGCGCCCGGCGTCACGCTTTCATTGCGGTATTTCGTTTTGGTGGCCGACACGTTGACCAGGGCGCCCACTTCGCCGATGCCGGTTTCCCAGCGGTTGCTCAACATGGCGCTGAGCTGTGGATTCGCTTTTTTCGCCGGGTCGAGATAGGTTTCACGCACCGACAGCGAAACTTTCGAACCCTTGAAATCGAACGGGCGCAGCGACTTGACGTCGACCTGGCCGGCAATGCCGGTTTCCAGCTGGCTGGCGTCGCGCGTCTTGTAGACGTCAATCTGGCGCACCAGGGTTGAAGGAATGTCCTGCAGCGCGACCTGGGTGCCTGAGGCGGTAAAGATATTGCGGCCGTTCCAGGTGGTTTGCAGGTCGGGCAAGCCGCGGATGGAGATGGTGCCCACTTCGCCGCCGGCGCGGTTGGTGACCTGGATGCCGGTCACGCGTTGCAGCGCTTCGACGACATTGTTGTCGGGCAGCTTGCCGATGTCTTCAGCAACGACCGATTCCAGGACCTGATCGTTGGTGCGCTTGATTGCCAGGCTCTTGATCAGCGATGCTTTGACGCCTGTGACGACCACGGTCGCGGTGTCAGTCGGTTCTGCTTTATCGGCGGCCGCTTGCGCCCACACCGAGGCGCTGCTGAGCACGCCTGCGCCCAGCAGCGCAGTCACGGTCAGCTTCAAGGCCAAAGGGCGTGCAGATACTTGCGATTTCATACGTCTCCTCTGTTTCTAGTTATGGATTCAAATTGGTATTGCTCTGAGAATCATGTTAGAGATGCGGCAATGACCAATCCAATGACTTTTTCCGGGTTTTTAATATTGGTTTCGGTATCGCGCGCGGCTTTTGGACGGCAAAAAACCGAGGGCTGTCAGCTGGTGCACGAGCCGGTTCCGCAGAGGGAAAACAGAGGTGATCCACGCTGGCCGGCAGCGTCGCCGCGACAGCCTTCGGGTATGAGTCCGGAGACGAGGCGATTGACTTGCCGGCGATCGCGAACATCGATGGCAAGCGCTGTTGCGTGACGCTTTCTCGCAACGTCCTTTACGACCGCGCCTTCGGCTTGTATTTACGCCGGGGAGTGTGAGGCACGGCGGAATTCTCCTCCGCGCTAGCCAGGTAGATCGGCGTGACCTCAAGCAGCTTGTCGATCGCGACACGCAGCTTGGCGGGCATGTATGGGGTATGGGGCCACACAAGATGCATCTGTGAGGCTTCCATCGCGCCGCAATCAAACAGCACCTTCAATTCGCCGCGTTTCACATACGGGGCTACCAGCCAGCAGGGCAGCCAGGCCAGGCCCATTCCGCGTGCGGCAGCATCGGCGATCACCTGCAAATCATCGAGCAGGATGCGCTGCTGCGGCAGCATGTCCAACGTACGCCCATTGACCATGGCGACCGTCCATTCCTTCACCACACGGCCACGCGAATAGACAATGCCTGCGTGCTGCGGGATGTCCTGCAGATCCTTTGGCGCGCCATGCTCCTTGATGTAGGACGGTGAGGCGCAAACCAGCATGCGCTGATGGCCCAGGTGGCGGGCGGCGAGGCTGGTGCTGTCGGGCAGGGGACCGACGCGCAGTCCGAGGTCAAAGCCTTCATCCACCAAGTCCACCACGCGGTCGCTGAAGGAGATGTCGACAGCCAGCTGCGGGTAGTGCTGCGCCAGGTCCATCATCAATGGCGCCACGAACTGGCGGCCGAAGAGTACGGGCACGCTGATACGCAGGCGCCCCGTGGGTTCGCTGCGGCCAGTGCCGATGCAGGCTTCGCCGGCATCCAGTTCGGCCAGCGCGCGGACGCATCGCTCGTAATAGGACTGGCCAGCTTCGGTCAGGGCCTGGCTGCGCGTCGTGCGGTGGAACAGGCGCACGCCAAGGCGCTCCTCCAGCCGCGCGATGGACTTGGCCACGGCGGAGCGGGTCTGGTGCAGCCGGGTAGCCGCGGCCGAAAAACTGCCGGCTTCCACCGCCTGCACGAAGACGTTGATGCCGTTCAGGCGTTCATTCATATTGTTTCCATCTGGGCGACAATCTGTCGAGAAAACTCCACCACTGTGGATTGTGAGGAAACTATATAGTTCTTTTCACTTAACCACAACTTGTAAGGAGTTCCAAATGCATGCTTACCAAATCACCCCCGGCGCTGGTATCGAAAGCCTGGAGCCGATCAAGCTGCCGAAGCGCGAATTGCAGCACCACGAAGTGCGCGTCAAAGTGCGCGCCGTCTCGCTGAACTACCGCGACCTGATGGTTGCCCACGGCAGTTACCCAACCAGCGGCGAAGGCGCCGTGGTGCCGGGCTCTGATGCCGCAGGCGAAGTGATTGAAGTAGGCCCGGGCGTTGAGCGCTTCCGCGTCGGCGACCGCGTAGCGACGGCCTTTTTCCCAGAGTGGGAAGACGGCAAGGTCACTCCGGCCAAGACCTCGGTAACGCTCGGTGCGGGCGGCACGGGCGTTCTGTCGGAAGAACTGGTGATCCACGAAGACGGCCTGGCAACGGTACCGGCTCACCTGAGCTATGAAGAAGCGGCCACGCTGACTTGCGCCGGCGTCACCGCCTGGAATGCGTTGTTCGTGGAAGGCGGCCTGAAAGCGGGCGACACCGTGCTGTTGCTGGGCACTGGCGGCGTGTCGATCTGGGCGCTGCAACTGGCCAAGGCCGCCGGCGTGCGCACCATCATTACCTCGTCCAGCGACACCAAGCTGGAACGGGCGCGGGCGCTGGGCGCGGATGTGCTGATCAACTACCGCAAGAACCCTGAGTGGCAGGAAGAAGTACTGCGCGCCACCGATGGCAAAGGTGTTGATCTGGTTCTGGAGGTGGGCGGCCAGGATACGCTGGCGCGTTCCATCGCTTCCGCCGGCATGGGCGGCAAGCTGGCCGTGATTGGCGGGCTCGGTGGCGGCTTCGAAACCGGCATCCAGCTGCTCGGAATTGTCATCGGCGGCAAGAGCATGAGCGGCATCTACGTCGGCAGCCGCAAAATGCAGGAAGACTTATCGCGCCTGGTTTCGCAGCGCGGTATCAAGCCGGTGGTGGACCGCGTCTTCGACATCCACCAAGCCCGTGAAGCCTACCAGCACCTCGCCTCCGGCAATCACTTCGGCAAGGTCGTGATCAGCATCTGATCATGCAAGAATCAAAAAACGGCATCTTTGAAAAAAAAGCTCGCGGAAAGCGAGCTTTTTTTGTGTTGGCGAAGGGCTCGCGATTAAGCGAAATTCTTGGCCACGAAGTCCCAGTTCACCAGGTTCCAGAAGATTTCAACGTACTTAGGACGTGCGTTGCGGTAGTCAACGTAGTAAGCGTGTTCCCATACGTCGCAGGTCAGCAGAGGCTTGTCCGCGCCGGTCAGCGGGGTAGCGGCGTTGGAGGTGTTGACGATCTCGACGGAGCCGTCAGCCTTCTTCACCAGCCAGGTCCAGCCGGAACCGAAGTTGCCCACGCAGGACTTGGTGAATTCAGCCTTGAAGTTGTCGAAGGAGCCGAACTTGGCGTTGATGGCGTCAGCCACAGCACCGGTAGGCGCGCCGCCGGCGTTAGGAGCCATGCAGTTCCAGTAGAAGGTGTGGTTCCACACCTGGGCCGCGTTGTTGAACACGCCGCCGGAGGATTTCTTGACGATTTCTTCCAGGGACAGGTTTTCGAACTCGGTGCCCTTGATCAGGTTGTTCAGGTTGGTGACATAAGCCTGGTGATGCTTACCGTAGTGGAATTCCAGGGTTTCCTTGGAGATGTGCGGCTGCAGCGCGTCCATCGCGTACGGCAGTGGTGGCAGGGTATGTTCCATGAATGTTTCCTTTTGATTGAGACGAAAAGTTATTTTTGCCGAAACGGCCACTATTGTAATACGAACGCTAGGTAAGCGTTGGTTGCACAGAGGCGACGCCGACTTCGGCGCTGCCCTCGGCCAGGCGGACGCCCAGCGATTGTCCCGGTTTGATGTGCGACGGGTCGCGCAATACGGCGCCGGCGGCATCGGTGACGATGGCGTAGCCGCGTTCCAGCGTGCGCTGGGGATTCAGTAGTTCAAGCTGCGCCGACAGCGCGTTCAGCGCATCACGCCGCTGCAGCAGCTGGCCGCGCATGCTGGCGCCGGCGCGGTGCTGCAAGGCTTGCACGGCAGCGCGTGCCGCCGTGGCATCTGGCTTGCGCGCCGCCAGGCGGCCCGCCAGCCGGTCGACCGTGAAGCGTGCCTGCTGCAACGGGATGCGTGTGGCGTGCATCATCGCGGTGGACAGGCTTTGCAGCTGCATGCGCTGCTGCGCGATGCGGGCGGTGGGGCTGAGCAGGCGGCGCTGCAGGTTGTCCAGGGTTTGCGTGGCATCGCTGAGGGCGCGGCGCATTGCGCGGCGCAGGTCGGTGGCATCGGCGCGCAGGGAACCGAGCCAGTCGGCACGCGGTGTCGCGGCCAGTTCGGCTGCGGCGGTCGGCGTTGCGGCACGTACGTCGGCGGCAAAGTCGCAGATAGTGAAGTCGGTCTCGTGGCCAACGCCCGACACGACCGGGATGTCGCTGTTGGCGACTGCGTATGCGACCACTTCTTCGTTGAAGCACCACAGGTCTTCCATGCTGCCGCCGCCGCGCACGACCAGCAGCACATCGCATTCGGCGCGGCGCGAAGCCGTATTGATGGCGGCTGCGATCTGTGCGGCAGCCTGTTGTCCTTGAACAAGGGTAGGGTAGAGCACCACCTTCACATGGGGCGCGCGCCGGCGCAGGGCGATCAGCACGTCGCGCAAGGCCGCAGCTTGCGGGCTGGTCACAATGCCAATGGTGCGCGGGAACAGGGGCAGGGCGCGCTTGCGCTCGTTGTCGAAGAGGCCGGCCGCCGCGAGGCGTTCTTTCAGGCGCTGGAAAGCTTCAAATAAAGAACCGACGCCGGCGCGGCGGATCGCTTCCACATTGATCTGGTAGTCGCCGCGCGGTCCGTAGAGGGTAACCAGCGCCCGCACTTCCACCTTGTCGCCCTCGCGCGGCACAAAGCCGGCGTACTGGGAGCGGCCACGGAACATGACAGCCCGCACCTGGGCCGCATCGTCCTTGAGGGTGAAGTACCAGTGGCCCGAACTTGCGCGTGTGAAATTCGAGATTTCCCCAGATATCCACTGAAGCGGGAAAGAGCGCTCCAGCAGGCGCGCAACGGCCTGGTTGAGGGCGCTCACTGAGATGACCTGGTTTGGTTCGGGGCTATTGATCATGGACCTGTCCACACTTTTTGAAAGCGGTCATGCTTATGTCATATATCACTTCATACCGCAAGTATTTTTTGTAAACACATGATTATTAAGGGTAAACGCCAATGCTACATAAGCGGGCAATTTACGAATTCCCTTATAGATCAAGGACTTTGCGATAGCGGCCGGCTGTTACGCACAAAGATATCCACAGAATATGTGAGGAACTCGTTCGAGCCGTAGATTGCGTGATGAAAATGTTTGCAGGGTAACTTTCATTTTAGAAATCAAGGACTTGGCACTCCAGTCTGTCCCTTGCTAACAATTTTATCCACAGAAGCTGTGGGGAAAAATGCTGCCTAAAAAATAGGCGCGAAATGATTATTCTTTCAGATCAAGGACTTGCACTATCTCCCGTGGCCTTGCACACAACATTGTCCACAGAATTTGTGCAGAAGGGCAAAATTTGTCCACCTCGGGGTCAGGAACAAAGGGTGACATTTTTTTACGCACGGCAAGAAAATCCTTATGGATCAAGTACTTTACGCCTCAAGCATAGCCTTGCTAACAATCTTATCAACAGATTATGGGGAGAAGTGCACAGCCGGGAAATACCTGCCATATGCCAATGCGCATTTTTTGTGCTTGAGAATAATTCGCTTTCGCATCAAAGGCTTAGGATATAAAAGCCGCCATTCCCCACAATTTTGTCCACAGAATTTGTGCAGAACTGCTCCTTCCATCGCTGATGAAAATTTTTGCATTAGAAAAAATCATCATCAAATCATGGGGTTAGGGTGAAATAGTTGGATTGCCAACAATGTTGTCCACAGAAAATGTGAAGAATGCACACACTTGCCTGTTAGCTCTCGACAGGCTACATTGCGCGTTTAGGATTTCTTTCTTAGGAGTACGTCTTGCTCGCAATTTTTCAGGCCGCCGGCTGGCCAATCTGGCCTCTGCTGATCGCTTCCATCGTTGCCCTCGCTCTGATCGTTGAGCGCCTGATGTACCTCCGCCGTTCCCGCATCATTCCCAAGACCTTGCTGGACGAGGTCGTGCGCGTTTATCGCAGCGGTAATATCACGGCTGAGATCATCGACAAGCTGGAAAAATCGTCCCAACTGGGTGTTGTTCTTTCGGCAGCGTTGCGTAATGTCAACGCTCCGCGCGATGTGATGAAGGAATCCATCGAAGAAGCGGGCGGCGCCGTAGCGCATGACCTGGAGCGCTTCCTGACCACCCTGGGCACCATCGCCACCCTGGCTCCGCTGATGGGCCTGTTTGGCACCGTGGTCGGCATGATCGAGATCTTCGGTTCGCAGAATGCGAGCGGTGCCAATCCGGCGCAACTGGCCCACGGTATTTCGACGGCCCTGTACAACACCGGCTTCGGCCTGGCGATCGCCATGCCGACCCTGGTGTTCTACCGCCATTTCCGCGCGCTGGTGGACTCCTTCGTGATCGATATGGAGCAGCAGGCGGTCAAGTTCGTGGACCTGGTCCACAACACCCGCAAGTAAGCGAGGGCTCAGTTTATGGCGATGAATTTCCGCCGCGGCCAGAAGCGCGAAGATCCGGAGATCAACCTGATCCCGTTCATCGACGTGCTGCTGGTGATCCTGATCTTCCTGATGATCACCACCACCTACAGCAAGTTCACCGAGCTGAAAATCACGCTGCCGACCGCCGATGCGGAAAAATCGGTGGAGCAGCCGAATGACTTGACGGTGACTGTGGATGCCAAGGGTAACTACACCGTCAACGGCATTCCTGTGGCCTTCCGTGACGTGCCTGGCCTGTCCGAGCAGATGAAAGAGGCTGCCAAGGGCGGCAACCCGATCGTCAAGATCAACGCCGACCAGTTCGCAATGCACCAGATGGTGATCAACGTGATGGAGGCGGCGCGTCTGGCTGGCTTTGAGAAGGTGACCTTCGAGGCCCAGACCGCCCAGGCCAAGTAATGGCCTCATCCCTCGAGACGACGTTCTCGCGCGAGTGGCTGCGGCGGGGCGCACTGGCTTGTGCGCTTTGGCCGCTTTCACTGCTGTTCCGCTTCCTCGCCGCTTTGCGCCGCGCTGCTTTTGCGGCCGGGTTTTCCTCGTCGGAGCGGCTGCCGGTACCGGTGGTCGTGGTGGGGAATATCTTCATTGGCGGAACCGGCAAAACGCCGCTGACCATCTGGCTGGTGGATGCGCTGCGGGCGGCCGGTTTCCATCCGGGCGTGGTTTCGCGCGGGTTTGGCAGCAAGGATGCGGCGCCGCGCGAAGTTTTCAACTCGTCCACTCCCGCTGAAGTGGGCGACGAGCCGGTGCTGATTGCTGCCCGCACGGGCTGTCCGGTGTTTGTTGGCCGGGCACGCGCCGCAGCGGGCAGGGCGCTGCTGGCGGCCCATCCCGAAGTCAATGTGATCGTGACGGATGACGGTTTGCAGCACTACGCGCTCGCCCGTGACGTCGAAATCGTGCTGTTCGATGGCCGTGGCGTCGGCAATGGCTGGACGCTGCCGGCCGGGCCGCTGCGCGAGCCGCCGTCGCGCAAACGCGATTTCACCGTAGTCAACGCGCCTGAAGTGACACCTGCGCTGTGCGCCGCTGTCGCCCCTCCTGGCGCCACCCGGCCGCCGGCTGCCGCCGCCCCTTGGCAGATGCGCCTGTCGGGCGATGTCGCCGAACGGCTGGCCGACCGCGACGAGCGCATGACGCTGGCCGAACTGGCGCTGCGCACAGGGCAGGGCAGCGGTCTGCGCGTCGCTGCCGCAGCGGGTATCGGCAACCCTTCGCGCTTTTTCGGCATGCTGAAAGCGGCTGGAATCGAGCTGCAAGACCTTCCTTTGCCGGATCATCACGACTTTAAAGACCGTCCGTTCGCTAATTTGCAGGCCGACTTTGTTCTGGTGACGGAGAAGGATGCAGTAAAATGCTGGCAAATTGAAGAATTACGCAACGATCCAAGAATCTGGGTCGTTCCAGTCAGCGCCCGCATCGATGCCGCGCTGGCCGATCAAATTGTGGAGAAACTACGTGGACGCACGCCTGCTTGATATCCTGGTCTGCCCTGTGTGCAAGGGCCCTCTGGAGTACGACAAAAAAGCCCAGGAAATGATTTGCAAAGGCGACCGCCTCGCATACCCGATCCGCGACGGCATCCCGATCATGTGGGCTGACGAAGCGCGCTCCCTGCCAGACACCACGGAGTAAGCGGTGTCCTTCATCGTCATCATCCCGGCCCGACTGGCCTCGACCCGCCTGCCCAACAAGCCCCTGGCCGACCTGGGCGGCAAGCCGATGGTGGTGCGTGTCGCCGAACGCGCGAAAGAAGCCGGCGCTGCCCGCATCATCGTCGCCACCGACCACGCCTCTATTAAAGAAGCCTGCGAACAGCATGGCATCGAAGCCTTCATGACCCGTGCCGACCACCCGTCCGGCACCGACCGCATCGCCGAAGTGGCGCGCGCCATGAACCTGCCGATGGATGCTGTAGTCGTCAATTTGCAGGGCGATGAACCCCTGATCGACCCGAACCTGCTGCAAGCCGCCGCCGCCCGCATCGGCGCCGACGTGCCCATGTCCACCTGCGCGCATCCGCTGCACGATGCGGCCGACGCCTTTAACCCGAACGTGGTGAAGGTGGTGCTGGACAAGCAGGACCGAGCACTGTATTTCAGCCGTGCCACCATCCCGTGGCACCGCGATGCCTTCGCCAAGGACAAATCGGCCCTGCCGGCCGGCTACGTCCCGCTGCGCCATATCGGCCTTTACGCTTATAGAAACGACTTCCTGCAAGCCTATCCGGCGCTGGAGGTGTCGCCGCTGGAAGGGATAGAAGCCCTGGAACAGCTGCGCGTCCTGTGGCATGGATACCCCATTGCCGTTCACGTGACCGATTCCGCTCCGGCGGCAGGGGTGGATACCCCGGAAGACCTGGCGCGTGTGCAAGCACTCTACAAAAGTGGCGGATAAGCCAACTTCTGTGGTAAGTTTCTAGCAAGGTGGCTAAGGCATCATCAAAAATTATTATTAAATCGTTTAGGAACATTCATGCGTCTCATTCTGTTAGGAGCTCCAGGAGCTGGTAAGGGCACCCAGGCCAACTTCATCAAGGAAAAGTACAACATTCCTCAGATCTCCACCGGCGACATGCTGCGTGCAGCAATCAAGGAAGGTACTGAACTGGGCCTGGCCGCTAAAAAAGTGATGGACGCTGGCCAGCTGGTTTCCGACGACATCATCATCGGCCTGGTGAAAGACCGCCTGAAAGCTGCGGACTGCGCCAACGGCTACCTGTTTGACGGCTTCCCGCGCACCACCGCGCAAGCCGACGCGATGAAGGACGCAGGCGTCACGATCGACTACGTCCTGGAAATCGCCGTGCCTGACGACCAGATCGTCGAACGCATGAGCGGCCGCCGCAGCCACCCGGCTTCGGGCCGTGTGTACCACGTCAAATTCAACCCTCCTAAAGTCGAAGGCAAGGACGATGTCACCGGCGAAGACCTGGTGCAGCGTGACGACGACAAGGAAGAAACCGTCAAGAAACGCCTGGACGTTTACCACAACCAGACCGAAGTCCTGCTCGGCTACTACGGCGAGTGGGCCAAATCGGGCCAGCCTGGTGCGCCTAAGTACCGCAAGATCGAAGGCGTTGGTCCAGTCGACGAGATTCGCGACCGTGCGTTCGCGGCTCTGAACAGCTAAATCACACTAAGCGGGCTTCGGCCCGCTTTGCAATTGCGGGCGCGTGCGCCCGTTGCGCGGCCCCCTGGCCGTGAAGTGTCAAAGTTTTGCAGTACGTAGTTCGGTTGTACCGAGTTCGTTTTGTAGCTTTTGATTCTAATAACGTAAGGGGGCATTTCTATGGCAGCAAGTTTGTGGTTCGCGATTGCATGCGGCGTGCTCGCGGTTGTGTATGGGCTGTGGGCGCGCAGCTGGATTCTTGGACAGAACGCGGGCAACTCCCGCATGCAGGAAATCGCGACAGCCATCCAGCAGGGTGCTGCGGCCTACCTGGCCCGCCAGTACCGCACCATCGGTATCGTCGGTGTCGTGCTGCTGGTCGCCATCGGGGCGGCGATTGATATCAAGACCGCCGTCGGCTTCCTGCTTGGCGCCGTGCTTTCCGGCGCTTGCGGCTTTATCGGCATGAACGTGTCGGTACGGGCCAATGTGCGTACCGCGCAAGCTGCGTCGGTGGGCATGAATGAAGCGCTCAATGTCGCGTTCAAGGGCGGGGCTATCACCGGCATGCTGGTGGTCGGCCTGGGTCTGCTGGGCGTGGCCGGCTTCTACTGGATCCTGATGGCCATGGGCGGCCCCGCTGCCAGCGTGCACGATGTGCTCAAGCCGATGATCGGCCTGGCCTTCGGCGCTTCGCTGATTTCCATCTTCGCCCGTCTGGGCGGCGGTATCTTCACCAAGGGCGCCGACGTTGGCGCTGACCTGGTGGGCAAGGTGGAAGCGGGCATTCCTGAAGACGACCCTCGTAACCCTGCCGTGATCGCCGATAACGTGGGCGATAACGTGGGCGACTGCGCGGGCATGGCGGCCGACCTGTTCGAAACCTATGTGGTGACCCTGATCGCGACCATGCTGCTTGGCGCGCTGATGATCACCGGCTTCGAGGCGCAGGCTGCGATTTATCCGATGCTGCTTGGCGCGGTGTCGATCATCGGTTCCATCATCGGCTGCTCGATGGTCAAGGCCAAGCCGGGCAAGAAAATCATGTCGGCGCTGTACACTGGCTTGTGGTGGGCTGCCGGCCTGTCGCTGATCGGCTTCGTGGTCGTGACCTGGATGATCTGGCCTGACGATGCAATGCGCTACAAGATGATGGGCGCAACCGTCGTCGGTATCGTGCTGACCGGCCTGATGGTCTACATTACCGAGTTCTATACCGGTACCGAATTTACCCCGGTGCGCCATATCGCGGAAGCTTCCACTACCGGCCATGGCACCAATATCATCGCCGGCCTGGGCGTGTCGATGAAGTCCACCGCATGGCCGGTGATTGCCGTCTGCGTGGCGATCCTGGTCTCCTTCAAGCTGGCCGGCCTGTATGGTATTGCGATTGCCGCGACCTCCATGCTGTCGATGGCGGGCATTGTGGTGGCGCTGGATGCTTACGGTCCGATTACCGACAATGCCGGCGGTATCGCCGAAATGTCGGGCATGCCGGATTCGGTCCGTGCCATCACCGACCCGCTGGACGCCGTGGGTAATACCACCAAGGCAGTGACCAAGGGCTATGCCATCGGTTCCGCCGGCCTGGCCGCGCTGGTGCTGTTTGCCGACTATACCCACGCGCTGGAGTCGCGCAGCCTGCAGATGTCCTTCGACCTGTCCGACCCGATGGTGATTGTCGGCCTGTTCATCGGCGGCCTGATTCCTTACCTGTTCGGCGCGATGGCGATGGAGGCCGTCGGCCGCGCTGCCGGTGCGGTGGTGGTGGAAGTGCGCCGCCAGTTCCGCGACATCAAGGGCATCATGGACGGTACCGGCAAGCCGCAGTACGACAAGGCCGTCGACATGCTGACCGCGTCCGCGATCAAGGAAATGATTGCGCCTTCGCTGCTGCCTGTGCTGGTGCCGATCCTGGTCGGCATGCTGCTTGGCCCGCGTGCGCTGGGCGGCCTGCTGATGGGCACTATCATCACCGGCCTGTTCGTGGCGATCTCCATGACCACCGGCGGCGGTGCGTGGGATAACGCGAAAAAGTATATCGAGGACGGCAACCATGGCGGCAAGGGCTCCGACGCGCACAAGGCGGCGGTGACCGGCGATACCGTGGGCGACCCGTACAAGGACACTGCCGGTCCGGCCGTCAATCCGCTGATCAAGATCATCAACATCGTGGCGCTGTTGCTGGTGCCGCTGCTGCCGGCTACCGGCATTCTGTCGGTGACCATGGCGCCGATGCAGGCCAACCAGCAAGTGGTGGCGCCGGCTCCTGCGCAGCAGGCCGCAGCGCCGACTGCATTGGCTCCGGCGGCTGCGGCAACTGAAGCGCAGGCTCCGGTCGAGGCTCCGGCGGCGAAGTAAGCCGCGCCCTCCATTCCTCCGCGGCGTATGATGGTCTTACGCTGCGGAGGAAATCATGAATCTTCTCATCCTTCTGGCGCTGGCCTCCGGCGCCACAACCATTTCCACTGACGAGTACCGCAAGCTGCCGGAGTGCCGGCTCAGCGCTGATGGCAGGCACCTGGCGCAGGAGCCTTGCCGCACCGCGCCCGCCCGCAAAGCGATGCCGCGCCGCCCGGTGCCGCTGAACGTCGTGCCAACTCCGCGCATCGCACCCGCACCCGATCCGGCGCTGACCTGGGCGCCGATCCTCACCAGACGTGATCACTCGGCTGCGCCGACAGCTATTGCACAATTGCCAAGGGCCGGTGTTCCGACCCCGCCGGCGGTGGGCACGCCCTTACCGGGACCCAGCGTGCCGACTCCAGTGACCTGCGATGCTGGCGGCTGCCGCGATGCCAGCGGCACCTATTACCACGGCCCGCCGGGGCAAGTCATCAGCCCGAGCGGAAGAGTGTGTTCAACCAACGCAGGATGGATGACTTGCCAGTGATTTCGCGTACAATACGCCTCGATTGACGTTTACGTAACGTAAAGTGAATAGGGGAGAAAATTATGCAAATCAAGGACCAAGTATTCATCATCACCGGCGGCGCGTCGGGCCTGGGCGCGGCGACCGCGCGCATGATCGTCGACAACGGCGGTAAAGTCGTGCTGGCGGACGTGCAGGCGGAAGCCGGCGAAAAGCTGGCGGCCGAACTGGGCGCAGCCAAATTCGTCAAATGCGACGTGACTTCGGAAGCCGACGGCCTGGCCGTGGTGGCCGCCGCTACCGCCATGGGCACCCTGCGTGGCCTGGTCAACTGCGCAGGCGTAGCGCCGGCGATCAAGACCGTGGGCAAGGATGGCCCGCACCCGCTGGATTCCTTCGCGCGCACCATCAACATCAACCTGGTTGGCACCTTCAATATGTGCCGTCTGGCGGCGGATGCCATGGGCAAGACTGAAGCAGCCGAGTGGGGCGAGCGCGGTGTGATCATCAATACCGCATCCGTAGCCGCGTTTGACGGCCAGATCGGCCAGGCGGCTTACGGCGCGTCCAAGGCCGGCGTGGCTGGCTTGACCCTGCCGATGGCGCGTGACCTGTCTCGCTCCGGCATCCGCGTGATGACCATTGCGCCGGGTATCTTCGAAACCCCGATGCTGCTGGGCATGCCGCAAGAAGTGCAGGATGCACTGGGCAAGATGGTTCCGTTCCCGCCACGCCTGGGCAAGCCGTTCGAATATGCTTCGCTGGCGAAGGCAATTATCGAAAATACCATGCTGAATGGTGAAACGATCCGCCTGGATGGCGCGATCCGTATGCAGCCTAAGTAATCAGCTTTCCCTTGCCCGGCAGCGCCGGGCAAGGCTAGAGGGAATGGTGTAGCATGCACCCATGAAAGCCATTGCCCTCGCCGCAGTCCTGTTCTGCACCCTCCCGCTCCACGCCCAAGACTCCCGCGCTCCTGAAATCGCCACTGGCTGGCAGGAGAAAGCCGGTTGGTCCGCGCAAAAATACATGGTCGCCGCTGCCAATCCGCTTGCTACGGAAGCTGGCTACCAGATGCTGAAACAAGGCGGTTCCGCCATTGACGCAGCCATCGCCACCCAACTGGTCCTGACCCTGGTCGAGCCGCAATCTTCCGGCATCGGCGGCGGCGCCTTCATGATGCATTGGGACGGCAAGAAAGTCCGCTCCTTCGAGGGCCGCGAAACCGCGCCCGCCACTGCTACCGAAACCCTGTTCCAGGATGCCAACGGCAAGCCTTTGTCGCGCGCAGAAGGCGTGGTCGGCGGACGATCCGTCGGCGCCCCCGGTGTGCTGCGCATGCTGGAGATGGTGCACAAGGAGTACGGTAAGCTGTCCTGGCCCAAGCTGTTCGCGCCGGCGATCAAGCTGGCGGAGGAGGGTTTCGCAGTCAGCCCGCGCCTGAACGCCTTGCTGTCGAATGAGCGCTATCTGCAGCGCGACCCGGTCGCCGCTGCCTACTTCTTCGACAAGGACAAGAAAGCCTGGCCGGTCGGCCATATTCTGAAGAACCCCGCACTGGCCAAGACCCTGCGCGAAATCGCGGCCGAAGGCGCCGACGCCTTCTACCGCGGCCACATCGCGCGCGATATCGCCGCCAAGGTTCAGGGTCATCCGACCAATCCGGGCGGCCTGACGGCAGCCGACATCGGCGGCTACCAGGCCAAGGAACGCGAGCCGGTATGTTCAGATTACCGCGCCTACACGGTCTGCGGCATGCCGCCGCCATCGTCAGGCGGGATTGCGATCGCGCAGATCCTCGGCATCCTTGAAACCAGCAAGATTGGCGACTACGCGCCGGTCAATGGCGTGCTGAGCGCCGATGCCATCCACCTGATGACGGAGGCCGAGCGCCTGGCTTATGCGGACCGCAACCGCTATGTGGCAGACACCGATTTCGTGCCGCTGCCGGGCAAGGGCGTCAGCGGCTTGCTGGACAAGTCCTACCTGCGCCGGCGCGCCACCCTGATCGGCGACAAGTCGATGGGCCGCGCGCGCGCCGGTGTGCCGTCCGAAGTCAAAGTGGCCTGGGGCGACGATACGGCGCTGGACAAGCCATCCACCTCGCACCTGGTGGTGGTGGACGCGAATGGCAACGCCATCTCCATGACTACTTCGGTGGAAGACGCCTTCGGTTCGAGGCAGATGGTCGATGGCTTCCTGCTGAATAACCAGCTGACCGACTTTTCCTGGGATTCGGTGGACGAAAACGGACCGATCGCCAACCGCGTGCAGCCGGGCAAGCGTCCGCGCAGCTCGATGGCGCCGACCCTGGTGTTCGATAAACAGACGAAGCAGCTGGTGCTGGCCACCGGTTCGCCGGGCGGCTCCACCATCATCAACTACGTGTCCAAGGTGCTGGTTGGTGCGCTGGACTGGAAACTCAATGTGCAGCAAGCCATCAGCCTGCCCAACTTCGGCAGCCGCAATGGCCCGACCGAGCTGGAAGCGGGCAGGGTGCCGGCCGCGCTGGTCGAGCAGCTGAAAGCGCGCGGCCACGAGGTGCGCCAGGTGGAGCTGAACTCCGGCCTGCAAGGCCTGCAGCGTACGCCGGCCGGCTGGTTCGGCGGCGCCGATCCGCGCCGCGAAGGCGTCGTGCGCGGCGAGTGACAAGGGCGCGACAGGGCGGGGCGCGGGCAGGCCGCAGCCATTCCCGCCCCGCGGCCGTCATGTTACCCTTGATAAATGGGCATGAAAAAGAAAACGGGCTTGATCCTGACGGGCGGTGGCGCCCGGGCGGCTTACCAGATAGGTGTTTTGCAGGCGATATCCGAAATCCTGTGGGAAGAGGGCTGGCCGCCGGCACGTAATCCATTCCAGATCATCTGCGGCACCTCGGCCGGCGCAATCAACGCCACCGCCTTGGCCTGCCGCGCTGACAACTTCGGCGAAGGCGTGCAAAAACTGCTCGATGTATGGAGCAATTTCGAAGCGAACCAGGTCTACCGTTCCGACTCGCTTGGGGTGCTGCGTTCGGGCGCGCGCTGGCTGTCGTTGTTGTCCTTTGGCTGGCTGCTGCGCAAATGGCGCGCGGCGCCGCCACAATCGCTGCTTGATAACACCCCGCTGGTCAACCTCCTTCACCGCATGCTGGACTTGCCGCGCCTGGACAACTGCCTGCAGGAAGGCTTGCTGCACGCGGTCGCCGTCACTGCCTCGTCCTATACCGGCGGCCAGCACATCACCTTCTACCAGACTGCCGCCGAAATCGCGCCTTGGATCCGCATGCAGCGGGTGGCGATGCAGGACCAGATCGGCGTCGAGCACTTGCTGGCATCGTCCGCCATTCCTTTCATCTTCCCGGCCACGCCTCTGTACATGGGCGGCCACCTGGAATACTGCGGCGACGGTTCGATGCGCCAGCTGGCGCCGATCTCGCCAGCGATTCACCTGGGCGCGCAAAAAGTGCTGGTGGTCGGTGCGGGGCGCCTGACCGAGCCGCCGCGCACGATGACTGAGACGCCGCGCTATCCAAGCCTGGCGCAGATTGCGGGCCACGCCATGTCTTCTATTTTCCTGGACGGCCTGGCGGTCGACATCGAACGCCTTAACCGCGTCAACAAGACCCTCTCGATGCTGCCGCCGGAATTGCTGGAACAGACGCCGCTGAAACCGGTGGAGCTGCTGGTGATCGCGCCGTCCGAACGGCTGGACGACCTGGCGGCGCGCCATATCAGCAGCCTGCCGGCGCCGATCCGCACCATGCTGTCCGGGATCGGCGCGACCGAGGCGCGCGGTGCCGCGCTGGCGTCCTACCTGCTGTTCGAGTCCAGCTATACCCAGGAGCTGATTCGCCTGGGGCAGCGCGACACCCAGGCCCGGCGTGCCGACGTCCTGGCGTTTTTCGAGTCCTGATCCGGCGAATAGTAAAATGGCAGCTTTTTGCTATTCCTGAACCCGTGGCCGGAAAAAAACCACGCCTGCTACCCCGCCTGGCCGCACTGGCACTGGCTTGCACGCTCGCCTTACCGGCGCTGGCGGCGCCGCCGCGCACCTTGCGTTTCGAGCAGTTGGACGTGGACGACGGCCTGGCGCAGGAATCGGTATTATCGATAGCACAAGACCGCCAGGGCTTCATGTGGTTCGGCAGCCAGGCAGGCCTGAGCCGCTTTGACGGCTATAAAGTCACCGTCTACCGCAATATCGTGGGCGATGCGCGCAGCCTGTCGGAAAACTGGGTCGGGGTGCTGCATATCGATCCGCGCGGCCGCATGTGGGTCGGCACCGATGGAGGGCTTGACCTGTTCGACCCGCGCACGCAAGCCTTCCTGCACTACCTGCCGCGCGAACCGGAAAAGCGCGGCAGTGGAAATCGCCACATCAAGGCCATCATCGACGACGGCCACGACGGCTTATGGATAGGCACCGCCGACGGCCTGCAGCACTTCGATCCCACAACCGGCAATTTCGAAGTTTTTCACCACGAGCGCGGCAATTCGGCCAGCTTGGGACACGACCAGGTCAACGCCCTCGCGCGCGATAAGCAGGGCAGGGTGTGGATCGCCACTTCGGTCGGCATCGACATGCTGGAACCCGGTTCGCGCAGCTTCGTCCATTACCCGCTGCTGGCGGCCGGTGCACGCGGCGCCCAGTCCTTGCTGGTGGACCGCGACCAGGCGCTGTGGGTCGGTACGCAGAATGGCATTGAGCGCTGGTCGCTGGACGGAAAATACCCGCAGCGCCGCATGCTGAGTGCGGCGCAAGGCCTGCCGCAAGGAACGATCAAGAAGATATACCAGGACCAGGATGGCACGCTGTGGGTCGGCAGCCAGACCAGCGGCATGTTCCGCTGGCGCCCGGAAGACGACCGCTTCGTACAATACCGCCACCAGCAGGGCGATCCGCATAGCGTGGCGGACAACTACGTATACTCGCTGTACCGCGATAACGTGGGCACGTTGTGGGTGGGCACCTGGTATCGCGGCGTGAGCCGGGTGGACCTGGGCAGCGGCGGTTTCGCGCGCCTCGTCAAGGACCCCGGCGAGCATGCCACGCTGAGCGACAACAAGGTGCGCGGCCTGGTCGACGCCGGCGACGGCAAGATATGGGTCGGCAATAGCGACGGCCTGAATTACTTCGACCCGGTGGCCGGCAAGACGGAACTGTACCGTCCGGGAGCCGGCAACGACAGGCTCGATGGCGAAATCACAGCGCTGATGCAGGATCCGCGCGACCGCAACCTGCTGTGGGTGGGCGGCCGTTACGGCGTGCGCCGCTTCGACATCAAGGCGCGCCGCTTCGGGCCGCTGATGCTGTCGCATGGCGATCCGGAAAATGATGTGGTCCGCTACCTGTACGGCGACCGCGAAGGCATGATCTGGGCTTCCACCCGCACCGGCCTGCACCGCATCGACCCGGCCAGCAACAGTGTGCAAACCTACCGCCATGACCCGGCCGACATCAACAGCCTGGCCGACAGCGTGGTGCGTCCAGTGCTGGAAGACCGGCGCGGCAACTTGTGGGTGGGTACCTTCAATGGTCTCGACCTGCTGGACCGCAAGAGCGGCCGCTTCACGCACTACCGCAACAACCCCAACGACCAGGGCAGCTTGAGTCACAACGAGGTCCATTACCTGTTCGAGGACGAGAACGGCACGCTCTGGATCGGCACCGCGTCCGGCCTGAACCGGATGGAGCGCCGCGCCGACGGCAGCCTGCATTTCCGCCGCTTCCTGCGCAAGGACGGCTTGGCGGACGATGCCATCGCCGGCATATTGCCGGACCACGGCAAATACCTGTGGCTGTCCACCAATACCGGCATATCGCGGCTCGACATGGGCAACGGCCAGGTGCGCAATTACTCGGGCGTGGACGGCACCATCGAGGGTGCTTATTTCGACGGCTCGGCCTTGCGCGCGGCCGACGGCACCCTTTATTTCGGCGGTTTCAACGGCATTACCGCCTTTGACCCGAAGGAAGTGCGCGAGAACAGCGCGGCGCCGACGGCCGTCATTACCGACTTCCAGATCTTTAACAAACCGGTGCGTCCGGGGCAGGGTGGCGTCAACAAGGGCGTGCTGCAGCAGGCCATTGAATACACCAGCGCCTTGTCGTTGCGCGAAGGCGACTCCGTGTTCTCGCTGGAGTTCGCGGCGCTGCACTACGCTGCGCCGCAGCGCAACCGCTTCGCTTACCAGCTGGTGGGCTTCGACAAGGACTGGGTGGTGACCGACGCCGGCAAGCGCTTCGCGACCTATACCAACCTCGATCCGGGCACGTACCAGTTCCGGGTCAAGGCAGCGAACAAGGACGGCATCTGGAGCGATAACGCTGCCACGCTGCAGATCACCATTGCGCCGCCGTTCTGGAAGACGTGGTGGTTCCGTCTGATGATGCTGGGAACCCTGCTGGGCGGCGCCTGGGCGGCCTACCATATGCGCGTGCGGGTGCTGCGCCGCCAGCAGCAGCGCCTGGAGCAGCAGGTCGGCCTGCGAACCGCCGAAGTGGAATTGAAGAACCAGCTGCTGCTGGAGCAAAAGCGCGAACTGGAACAGCGCGACAAGCATCTGTCGCAGGCCAAGCAGCGCGCGGAAGATGCAACGCGCCAGAAGTCCGAATTCCTGGCCAATATGAGCCACGAAATGCGCACCCCGCTGGCCGGCGTGATCGGCATGCTGGGCTTTGCGCTGCGCGACAATGCGCTCGCCGAACGCACGCGCGATCAGATCGAGCGTGGGCAGGGCAATGCGCAGTCGCTGCTGGCCATCATCAACGACCTGCTCGATTTCTCAAAGATTGAAGCGGGTAAGCTGAAGATCGAATCGATCGACTTTGCGCTCGCCAGCCTGGTTGAAAACGTGGTCAGCCTGTTCGCCGAGCAGACGATGAGCAACACGGTGGGCTTCGAAGTGGACTTCGCCGAAGACTTGCCGGAATTCGTGATGGGCGACCCGACCCGCCTGCGCCAGGTGCTGGTCAACCTGGTCGGCAATGCGTTCAAGTTCACGGAGCGCGGCAAAGTGTCCCTGCGCGTGGCAAGCGAAAGCAGCGGGCCGGAAGGCCACCATATCCGCTTCACGGTGGAGGACACCGGCATCGGCATTCCGCCGGATGCCTTGCCGCGCCTGTTCCAGAAATTCGAGCAGGGCGACACCACGACAACGCGCCGTTACGGCGGCACCGGACTTGGCCTGGCGATCAGCAGCCAGCTGGTGGAGCTGATGGGCGGGGCGATCGAGGTGGTGAGCGCGCCCGGCGCCGGCTCGACATTCGCCTTCACCATCCCCCTGCGCGACGGCGTTGCGCCGCCGCTGGCGCCGCACGTGGCGCGCGAGCCGCATACCCACCAGCTGCGGGTGCTGTGCGCTGAGGACTTCCCGACCAACCAGATCATCATCCGCATGATGCTGGAGGACATGGGGCACAAGGTCGATATCGCCGGCAACGGCGTGCTGGCGCTGGCCGCCTGCGCCCAGCAGCGCTATGACCTGGTGCTGATGGACGGCCGCATGCCGGAAATGGACGGCGCCACTGCCACGCGCCTGATCCGCTCCGGCGGCCCGCGCGAAGCGCCGGTGCTCGATCCTTACCTGATGATCGTGGCGGTAACCGCCAACGCCAGCGATGAGGACCGTAGCCGCTACCTCGCTGCCGGCATGGACGATTTCCTGACCAAGCCTATCGATGAAGGCGCCTTGCACACGCAGGTGGAGCGCGCCATCGAACGCCAGCTGGCGCGCGGCAAGAAGCTGCCGCGCATGCGTGGCGCGGCGGAGCCGACCCCTTCGGTGGCGGACCTGGATGTCATGTTCGGCGTTGGCGGCGAGCTGCCGCAGGAGCCGGCGTCGGCCCAGTCAGGGCAAGCCCTCAAGTTGCGCCTGCGCGATGCCTTCATCGCCGATCTGCCGGAGCGCCTGCGCGAAATGGACCAGGCGCTGGCCTCTGCCGACGCCGATGCGGCTGGCCGCCTGTTCCACGGCATGAAGGGCAGCGCCGCCTATCTGGAAGAAGCGGAATTGCAGGCGCTGTGCGGTGAATTGGAAAAGGCTGCGGACCGCGCCATGTGGCAGGCGATCCGCGACAAGCTTCCGCGTTTGCGGGTACTGTTGGAGCACGTTGTTTTACCAACGCGCTATTAAAACCGGAGAGAAGATGAAAGTATTGGTAGTCGACGACGATGTAGTCTCTCGCATGGTGCTGATGCACCTGATCGACGGTTGCGGCAAGTTCGACATCATCGAAGCGGAAGACGGCGCCGACGCCTGGCAGCAGCTGGAAGACGGCCTGCGCCCGGGGATTATTTTCTGCGATTTGCGTATGCCGCGCTTGTCCGGCCTGGAGCTGCTGCAGCGTGTGCGGGCGCATGACGACCTGGCGCAGGAGCCGTTCGTGCTGGTATCGTCCGCCACCGACAAGGACACGGTGCAGCAAGCCACGCAGGCTGGAGCGACCGGCTACATCGTCAAGCCGTTCCAGTCCGACCAGGTGCGGGCCCACCTCGGCGCCTTTCTCGACCAGGCGGCCAATGGCTACGAGCACCTTGCGGAGGAGCCGTCTGCCACCCTGGCGCGGCTGGGTATTGGCGCCGACCGTTTACTGGTTTACCTGGCCGGCTTCCAGAACCAGCTGACGGCTGCCAGCACCGAGCTCGATGCCTTGCTTGCTCGCGATGAGCAGGCAGAGGCCTGCGTTCGCCTGGAGCGCTTGTACACCGGCTGCACTACGCTCGGATTGCGCGGCGCGGCGGATGCCCTTAAGCCTTTGCTGGCCGGCCATGCCAGCAACGAGGCGGTGCAGGCGGCGCTGACCGACGTGATCCGGGCGGTGCTGCACCAGTCTTCCCTGGTGCGCCAGGGGTAGGGCGTTGTTGTTCCAGCCTTGCGGATAATATATTTTAGGTTTAAAGTAGTCTGCACTTGACCTAGCAGGCTGACTTCAACCGAACCTTACCCAGGCGAACATGAACAGACCCACTGCAGCAGAACCGAGCGCGCATCTCGACCAGTTCGCGCGCCAGCACCTCCCGCCATTGGATCAATGGCCGGACCTGGTATTCGATCTTCCCGAATTGCAGTACCCGGCACGCCTGAACTGCGTCGCCGAAATCCTCGACAAGGCCGTCGCAGAAGGCCGCGGCCAGCACCTGGCACTGCGGGGCGATGGCATCAGCTGGACGTACGCCGAACTGCTGCAGCAGGTCGATCGCATCGTCAACGTACTTCTCGGGCCAATGGGACTGGTGCCCGGCAACCGCGTGCTGCTGCGCGGAGCAAATCATCCGATGATGGCTGCCGCCGTGCTGGCGGTGCTGAAGGCCGGGCTGATCGCCGTGCCCACCATGCCGCTGCTGCGCGCGCGCGAACTGGGCGTCATCATGCAGAAGGCGCAGGTACAGGCGGTGCTGTGCGCCCACGCGCTGCGCGAGGAAATCGAAGCGGCGCCGAATCGTCCCGAACGCACCTTCTGGTTCAACGTGCCGAGCGACGCCGCCGCTGCGGACCGTGCGCCGGAACGCTCGCTCGACGCGCTGATGGCGACGCAGCATGCAAGCGCCGCTGCCTGCGACACGGCGGCCGACGACATCTGCCTGATCAGCTTCACCTCCGGCACCACCGGCGTCCCGAAAGGCACCATGCACTTCCATCGCGACGTGCTGGCCATCTGCGACTGCTTCCCGCGCCATATCCTCCAGTCCAGCGCCGACGATCTGTTTATCGGTACACCGCCGCTGGCCTTTACTTTCGGCCTTGGCGGCCTGCTGCTATTCCCCCTGCGGGTTGGCGCCGCAGCCGTACTGCTGGAAAAGCTGACGCCGGAAACGCTGCTCCAATCCATCGAAAAATACCGCGCCTCGATCTGTTTCACTGCGCCGACGTTCTACCGCCAGATGGCTGCCCAGGCGGGCAAGCACGATCTCTCCAGCCTGAAGAAATCCGTGTCGGCAGGGGAGGCGCTGCCGGTGGCGACGCGCGAAGCATGGCAGCAGGCCACGGGTCTGCGCATGATCGACGGCATTGGCGCCACCGAGATGCTGCACATCTTCATTTCCGCAGCCGGCGGCGACATCCGCCCCGGCGCCACCGGCAAGCCGATTCCCGGCTACCGCGCCTGCGTGCTTGATAGCAAAGGCCAGCCTGTCGGCCCCGGCGTCGTCGGACGCCTGGCGGTGAAGGGGCCGACCGGTTGCCGCTATATGGACGACCCGCGCCAGCGCGACTACGTGCTGAATGGCTGGAACCTGACCGGCGACGCCTATGAGATGGATGCCGACGGCTACTTCTTCTACCGTTCGCGCACCGACGACATGATCATTTCGGCCGGCTACAACATAGCAGGACCCGAAGTGGAGGACGCCTTGCTGCGCCATCCGGCCGTGGCCGAATGCGGCGTGGTCGGCAAGCCCGATGATGAGCGCGGCCAGATCGTGGAAGCGCATGTCGTGCTCAAACCCGGCTTCGAGCCGTCGTCCGACATGGCGGCGCAGTTGCAGGACTTCGTCAAAGAGCAGATCGCGCCGTACAAGTATCCACGCTCGATCCGCTTCCTGTCTTTGCTGCCGCGCACAGAAACCGGCAAGCTGCAACGCTTCAAACTCCGTAGCACCTGAGGAAACGCATGAATATCGTCTGTATTGGCGGCGGTCCGGCCGGCCTGTATTTTGCCCTGCTGATGAAAAAGCAGGACCCGTCGCACCGCATCGTGGTGGTGGAGCGCAACCGGCCTTACGATACCTTCGGCTGGGGCGTCGTATTTTCCGACCAGACGCTGGGCAATCTGGTGGCGGCCGACGAAAAGACGGCGCGCGAAATCCTGCAGGCTTTCAATCACTGGGACGATATCGACGTCTTCTTCAAGGGCCAAAAGGTTACCTCCGGCGGCCACGGTTTCTGCGGCATCGGCCGCAAGCGCCTGCTGAATATCCTGCAGCAGCGCTGCGAAGAACTGGGCGTGGAGCTTGTATTCGAAACCGATGTGCAGGACGATCAGGAACTGGCGGCGCGCTACAACGCCGACCTGGTGATCGCCTCCGATGGCTTGAACTCGCGCGTTCGCGCCCGCTACGAGCCGACGTTCCAGCCGATGATCGAAGCGCGCCAGTGCCGCTTTGTGTGGCTTGGCACGACCAGGAAGTTCGACGCCTTCACTTTCGACTTCCAGCAAACGGAGCATGGCTGGTTCCAGGCCCACATTTACCAGTACGACGGCGAGACGTCGACCTTCATCATCGAAACGCCGGAATCCGTATGGCGCGCGGCCGGGCTGGAAGACATGCCGCAGGACGAAGCGCTGGCCTGGTGCGAAAAGCTGTTCGCCGACCGGCTGGAAGGACACAAGCTGATGTCCAACGCCTCCCACCTGCGCGGCTCGAACGTGTGGATCAAGTTCCCGCGCATCGTCTGCCAGAAGTGGGTGCACTGGAATGGCGATACGCCCGTGGTGCTGATGGGCGATGCCGCTCATTCGGCGCACTTTTCGATCGGCTCAGGCACCAAGCTGGCGCTGGAAGACGCGATCGAACTGGCGCGTTGCTTTGCCACGCATGGGACCCCCGCCGCCGCGCTGGCCGCCTATGAGGAAGTGCGCGCGGTCGAAGTGCTGAAGATCCAGAGCGCGGCCCGCAATTCGATGGAGTGGTTCGAGAACGTGCAGCGCTACACTGCGATGGAGGCGCCGCAGTTCGCCTACTCGATGCTGACCCGCAGTCAGCGCCTGTCGCATGAAAACCTGCGGGTGCGCGACAAGGAGTATGTGGCCGGCTTCGAACGCTGGCTGGCCGAGCGTGCATTCGCGCAGTCCGGTGTGCCATTGCCCGCCGCCGGACGCGCGCCGGCCCCGCCGATGTTCACGCCCTTCAAGGTGCGCGAGCTGGTCCTGAAGAACCGCATCGTCGTGTCGCCGATGGCGCAATACAGTGCGGTTGACGGCTGCGTTGGCGACTGGCATATGGCCCACCTGGGTTCGCGCGCCATGGGCGGCGCTGCGCTGGTGATGGCCGAAATGACCTGCGTTTCCGCTGACGCCCGGATAACGCCATTCTGCCCTGGCATGTATGCACCGGCGCACACCATGGCCTGGAAGCGTATCGTCGATTTCATCCACCACAATACGGATGCAAAAATTGGCCTGCAGCTGGGGCACGCAGGCGCCAAGGGTTCGACGCGCGCCATGTGGGACGGCATCGACCTTCCGCTGGACAAGGATAATTGGCCGCTGGTGTCAGCGTCCGAGCAGCAGTACCTGAAGGGCGTATCGCAGGTATCGCAGGCTGCGTCAGAAGAAGACCTGCGCCGCATAGAGGCCGACTTCGTACGCGCCGCGCTGGCGGCGGAGGAGGCGGGCTTTGACTGGCTCGAACTGCACTGCGCGCACGGCTACCTGCTGTCGTCCTTCATCTCGCCGCTGACCAATCATCGCAGCGATGAATATGGCGGATCACTCGAGAACCGCTGCCGCTTCCCCCTGCAGGTGTTCGCAGCCATGCGCGCTGTCTGGCCGGCGCATAAGCCGATGAGCGTGCGCATTTCGGCGCATGATTGGGTCGAAGGCGGCATCACGCCTGACGACGCGGTGCAGATCGCGCGGATGTTCAAGGAGGCAGGGGCGGACATGATCGATTGCTCGTCGGGGCAGGTCAGCAAGCAGGAAAAGCCGATCTTTGGCCGCATGTTCCAGACGCCATTTGCGGATCGCGTGCGGAACGAGGCAGGTATTCCGACTATTGCGGTGGGCTCGATTTTCGAGGCTGATCATGCCAACGGCATCATTGCCGCCGGCCGCGCAGACCTGTGCGCGGTGGGCCGGCCGCACCTCGCCAATCCGGCATGGACGCTGGCGGAGGCTGCCAAACTTGGCTACACGCCGGTAACCTGGCCGAAGCAGTACCTGGCCGGCAAGCAGCAGCTCGAACGCAACCTGGAGCGCGAACGCCAGCTTGCCGCCGTCAGCGCAGGCCTGTCGCCGCAGCAGGTCGCGGCCAAACTGCTGGAGGGTTGAGCATGGCATTGCAAGGTCGTCACGCATTTATCACCGGCGGCGGTCGAGGCATCGGCCTCGCCTGCGCCCGCGCTCTGCTCGCGCAAGGGGCCAGCGTAACTATCGCCGGCCGCGACGCCGCCACCCTCGAACAAGCCGCCGCCGCGCTGCGCGCAAACATCGCCGCTTCCCGCGTTGGCGTCTGCGTTCTTGACGTCAACGATGAAGCGGCTGTCCAGGCAGCATTTGCCGCTGCCGCGCAGCAGCTCGGCCCGATCACGATCCTGCTAAACAATGCAGGGCAAGCGCAGCCCGCGCCGTTTGCAAAGACCACGAGCCGGCACTGGCAGCAAATGCTCGACGTGAACCTGACCGGCGCCTTTCACTGCACCCAGGCGGCGTTGCAGCAAATGCTGGAGCAAGGCTGGGGCCGGATCGTCAATATCGCCTCCACCGCCGGCCTGAAAGGCTACAAATACGTCAGCGCCTACGTCGCCGCCAAGCACGGGCTCGTCGGGCTGACCAAAGCGCTGGCGCTGGAGCTGGCAACGAAGAACATCACGGTGAACGCCATCTGTCCCGGCTACACCGAAACCGACATCGTGCAAGACGCCATTGCCAACATCATGCAAAAAACCGGCCGCAGTGAAGAGCAGGCGCGTGCCGAACTGGCCGCAGGCAACCCTCAGCAAAAGCTGGTGCAGGTTGAAGAAGTAGCCAACGCCGTGGCATGGCTCTGCCAACCCGAATCAAGCGCAATGACCGGCCAATCCATCGCCGTCGCCGGCGGTGAAGTCATGTAAGGAACCAGACAATGCAATTAGACCTGGAAAGCCGCCTGACCAACGATCACCATCAATCACTCAAGCTGTGGCTGCGCATGCTCTCATGCACCACGAAGATTGAGACCGAAATCCGCAGCCGCCTGCGCACGGAATTCGGCATCACGCTGCCGCGCTTCGACCTGATGGCCCAGCTCGAGCGCCACCCCGAAGGCCTGCGCATGGGCGAGCTCTCCAAACGCATGATGGTCACCGGCGGCAACGTGACAGGCATCACCGACCAGCTGGAGCAGGAAAACCTGGTCGTGCGCGTGCCGGACCCGAAAGACGGACGTGCCTTCAGCGTCAAGCTCACGCCGGCCGGCCGCAAAGCCTTCACGCAAATGGCCGAAGTCCACGAAAGCTGGGTCGCCGAACTGCTGCAAGACATTTCGCAAGAAGACAAAGGACAGCTGATCGATCTGCTGTCGCAAATGAAGGGCCACCTCTACGCCCGCGAAGACAAGGATAAACAATGAAATACCTGCAAGGGGAACCGCAAGACCTGCCAGGCAACCGCGCGCAATTTGCCGGCTACCAGGCAAAACACTTCCAGTTCACGGTGGAGCAGGGCGTTGCCATGCTCACGCTGGACCGCCCGGAGCGCAAGAACCCGCTCACCTTCGACTCCTACGCCGAACTGCGCGAATTGTTCCGCGCACTGGCTTATGCCGACGACGTCAAAGTAATCGTCATCACTGGCGCCGGTGAAAACTTCTGCTCCGGCGGCGACGTGCACGAAATCATCGGCCCGCTCACCAAGCTTGATATGCCAGGCCTGCTTGCCTTCACCCGCATGACCGGCGACGTGGTGAAAGCCATGCGCGCGTGCCCGCAACCGGTGATCGCCGCGATCGACGGCGTATGCGCCGGCGCCGGCTCCATGCTGGCACTGGGCTCCGACATCCGCCTCGGCACGGAACGCAGCAAGACCGCCTTCCTGTTCACCCGCGTCGGCCTGGCCGGCTGCGACATGGGCGCTTGCGCACTGCTGCCGCGCGTGATCGGCCAGGGCCGCGCCGCTGAATTGCTGTACACCGGCCGTTCCATGTCCGGCACGGAAGGCGAACGCTGGGGCTTCTTCAATAGCCTGCATGCGCCGGAAAACCTGCTCGCCGCAGCGCAAGCCTTCGCCCAGGGCCTGGCGGATGGGCCGACCTTCGCCCATGGCATGACCAAGAAAATGCTGCAGCAGGAATGGAATATGGGCGTGGACGAAGCCATTGAAGCCGAAGCGCAGGCGCAAGCCATCTGCATGGCCACCAATGATTTCCACCGCGCCTACCACGCCTTCGTCGCGAAACAGAAACCGGTATTCGAGGGCGACTGACATGGCAGACAAATCCTACCTGGGCTGGCCCTTCTTCGATCCACGCCACGCCACGCTTGAGAAGGAACTGGATGCATGGGCGGCTGAACACGTGCGCGACGCCCACGGCAGCGACACCGATGCGCAATGCCGCGAACTGGTGCGCGCCTTGGGCGACGCCGGCTGGCTGCGCCATGCCATCGGCGGCACCGCATACGGCGGCGCGCTGGACGCCATCGACACCCGCGCCATCTGCCTGATCCGCGAAACCCTGGCCCGCCACAACGGCCTTGCCGATTTCGCCTTTGCCATGCAGGGCCTGGGCTCCGGCGCCATCAGCCTGTTTGGTAGCGAAGCCAATAAGCAAGCCTACCTTCCGCGCGTGGCAAGAGGCGAAGCGATTGCCGCCTTCGCGCTGTCCGAACCGCAAGCCGGCTCCGATGTCGCCGCCATGCAATGCGCCGCCGTGCGGGACGGCGACCATTACGTGCTCGATGGCGAGAAGACCTGGATCAGCAACGGCGGCATCGCAGACTTCTATGTTGTCTTCGCCCGCACCGGCGAGCAGCCTGGCGCACGGGGCATCAGCGCCTTCATCGTCGACAAGGACACGCCGGGATTCGAGATCGCAGAACGCATCAACGTCATCGCCCCGCACCCGCTGGCGCGCCTGAAGTTCACCGGCTGCCGCATCCCGGCCGGCAAGCGCCTGGGCGAAGCGGGGCAGGGCTTCAAGGTCGCCATGGCCACGCTGGACGTCTTCCGCACCTCAGTCGCCGCAGCCTCGCTGGGCTTCGCCCGCCGCGCGCTGGACGAAGCGCTGGCCCACGCACAAGGCCGCAAGATGTTCGGCCAGACCCTGGCCGACTTCCAGCTCACGCAAGCCAAGCTGGCGCAGATGGCGACCGGCGTCGACTCCTCGGCGCTGCTCACCTACCGCGCCGCCTGGCAGCGCGACCAGGGCCAGAAGGTCACGAAAGAAGCGGCCATGGCCAAGATGACCGCCACCGAAACCGCGCAGCAGGTGATCGACGCCGCCGTGCAAATGTTCGGCGGCATGGGGGTGGTCAGCGAACACCCGGTGGAGCGCCTGTACCGCGAAATTCGCGCACTGCGCATTTACGAGGGCGCCACCGAAGTACAACAATTGATCATCGCGCGCGAACTGCTGCGCGAAGGCTGAAGGAGTTTCTATGCAAGCATTACAACCGCCAGGCTGGGCGCGTCCGCGCGGCTATTCCAACGGCATCGCCGCCACCGGCCGCATGGTCTTTGTCAGCGGCATGATCGGCTGGGATGCCAACTGCGAATTCCAGACGGACGATTTCGCTGAACAGGTACGCCAGGCCATCGAAAATATCCTGGCCGTGTTGAAGGAAGCCGGCGGCGGCCCGGAGCACATTGCCCGCATGACCTGGTACGTGGTGGACAAGCATGAATACATGGGCGCCTACAAGGAAATCGGCGCCATCTACCGTGAGCTGATCGGCAAGCACTATCCGGCCATGACCGCGGTCGAGGTAGCGGGCCTGCTTGAGCCGCGCGCCAGGGTGGAAATTGAAGTCACGGCAGTCGTGCCTGCATAAATCGAGCGAAGTGTTATATTCCGGCCGTGGAGGTGAATGCCATGGCCAAACTTCTCGCGCGCCTGTTCGGCGCTTTCTTTCTATTGATCGTATCGACAGCGCAGGCGACAACGCCGCTGCTGACGCCGGCGGACATTGCGCAGCTAAAAACCTGGCTGGGCGGTCCGTTCACACTGGTGCGCTTGTACGAAAAGCGCGATGGACAGACTGCGGCGGATTTCCACGCGGCAGTGGACGGCAAAGGCCGCACCATTACCGTAATGGAAGCCACTACCGAGCTTGGGCAGACGTTCAAGGTCGGCGGCTACAACCCGCAAAGCTGGGATTCTGCGGGCGCCTTCCATATCACCACGGAAGACGAGCTGCGCACCGGCTTCCTGTTCAATCTGACCTCGCGCCAGGTTCACCTGCAGACGCCACGCACTTACGCACTGGACACGGTCGGTTCCTTCCAGACCTGGAACGATGCCAGGACCGGCCCTGTGTTCGGCGCCGGGCATGACTTGTACGTGGGATGGGACCTGACTACCGGCGGCTATTCCTCGATGTATTCCTATATCGATCCTGCACGCAGCGATTTTGATTCCAGCCTGCTCGATGGGCGTGATTACCAGTCGCCGAATGTCACCTATGGGGAAATGGAAGTCTGGCGGGTGTTCGCGGTGCCGGAGGCGGGCACGTGGATGATGCTGTTGAGCGGCCTTTGCCTGATCGGCTTTATGCGGCGCTGGTCTCCAGCGGGAATTAGATAAGTTTCGGAGGGAGGGGCTGTTGGTCCCCCCGACTGGAATCGAACCAGTATCCCACGCTTAGGAGGCATGTGCACTATCCATTGTGCTACGGGGAGGACGCAAAGCGAGCGCAATTATAGCTGACAGGCTGGCAACGGGTAAAATGCTCGTTTTTCCGTCTCGAATTGCATTCCAATGGCTGTCATTTCCTTAACATCTGCACAACTGGCTTTCGGCCACCACGCCCTGCTGGACCACGCTGAATTTTCCCTGGAAACCGGGGAGCGCGTCGGCCTGATCGGGCGCAACGGCACCGGCAAATCGTCCTTGCTGAAGATTATTGCCGGCATGCAGAAGCTGGATGACGGCCTGCTGGTGATGCAGCAGGGCCTGAAGATCGTCTACGTCGAGCAGGAACCGCAATTCGAAGCCGGCCACACCGTGCACGATGCCGTGGCGACGGGCCTGGGCGAGCTGCCGGCATTGCGCAAGGAATACGACGCGCTGACCAGCCAGTTCGGCCAGGGCGATGACGACAAGCTGATGGAGCGGATGCATGACATCCAGCTCAAGCTGGACGCCGGCGATGCATGGAACCTTGATAACAAGGTGGAGAACGTGCTGGGTCGCCTGAATCTGGACGGCTCGGTGCTGGTGGAGACACTGTCGGGCGGCACCAAGAAGCGGGCCGCGCTGGCGCGCGCCCTGGTCGGCGCCCCCGACGTGCTGCTGCTGGACGAACCGACCAACCACCTGGATTTCAGCTCGATCCAATGGCTGGAAAGCCTGCTGCGTGATTTCAAGGGCAGTATCCTGTTCATCACCCACGACCGCTCCTTCCTGGATAATGTGGCGACCCGCATCATCGAACTCGATCGCGGTACCCTGCTGTCCTATCCGGGCAACTTCAGCGCCTACCAGACGCGCAAGCAGGAACAGCTGGCCATCGAGGAAGTCGAGAACGCGAAGTTCGACAAAGTGCTGGCGCAGGAAGAAGTGTGGATCCGCAAAGGCGTTGAAGCGCGCCGCACCCGTAACGAAGGCCGCGTGCGGCGCCTGGAGCGCCTGCGCGAGCAGCGCGCTGCGCGCCGCGATACGCAGGGCCAGGTGCGCCTGGAAGTGGCGACCGGCGAGCGCTCCGGCAAGATCGTGGCGGAACTGGAAAACGTCAACAAGGCCTACGGCGACAAGGTTATCGTGCGCGATTTCAGCTCGATCCTGATGCGCGGCGACAAGATCGGCCTGATCGGCGCGAACGGTGCCGGCAAAACCACCCTGCTCAAACTGATCCTGGGCGAAGAGCAACAGGACAGCGGCACCATCAAGCAGGGCGCGCGCCTGCAGGTTGCATACTTCGACCAGATGCGTACGCAACTGAATGACAACGCCACCCTGGCCGATACCATCGCACCAGGCTCGGACTGGGTCGAAATCAATGGCCAGCGCAAGCACGTCATGAGCTACCTCGGCGATTTCCTGTTCGAACCGCAACGGGCACGTTCCCTGGTGAGCTCGCTGTCCGGCGGCGAACGCAACCGCCTGCTGCTGGCGCGCTTGTTCGCCAAGCCAGCCAACGCCCTGGTGCTGGATGAACCAACCAACGACCTTGACATCGACACGCTGGAGCTGCTGGAAGAACTGCTGGAAGACTATACCGGCACCGTCTTCCTCGTCAGCCACGACCGAGCCTTCCTGGACAACGTGGTCACGCAAGTGATCGTGGCCGAAGGGCAGGGCAAATGGAAAGAATACGTTGGCGGATATAGCGACTGGGAGCGCGTGCGCGACGCCGCGCCGCTTGCTTCGTCAGCGCAGAAGAAGGCAGAAGCCAAGCCAGCTGCTGCAGCTCCGGCTGGTGCAGCAGCGCCTGCGCCAGCGAAAGGCAAGAAACTCAGCTACAAAGAACAGCGCGAGCTGGAAGAATTGCCGCAACTCATTGCTAAGCTGGAAGACGAGCAAACCGCGCTGAATCTCACGCTGTCCGATCCCGACTTCTACAAGAAGACGCCGACCGAAGCGAAGCGTCTCAACGAGCGTATTGCACAGATCGAAGAAGAGCTGATGGCGGCGCTGGAACGTTGGGAGCAAATCGAATCGCGCAACAACGTTTGATCTAGCTCAATCGCATCTTTGCAGTTTCTCACTTTCGTGCGCTTGCGCACGATTGCCCGCTGTAATATCTGACAACCTTAATGCCGAGGCAGCCTTGCTTCGGCATTTCCAACGGGAAGGCAGATATCGTGACGAACCAGCGGCCACCTAAGCGCATTCCCCGGCAACCGCATGCCACCGCGGCTGCAGCGCCTGTCATTGCATTGCATACGCACGAAGGCGCAGTCTTGCCGCGTGTGCTGCCGTTCGCCACCTTCATCGCCTTCATCATCATCGCCGACGTGCTTGAGCGCTACGGCACTTCAAGCAGCCCGCTGCGCTGGCTGTATCCGGCCAAGGCCGCGCTGGTGCTGGCCATGCTGCTGGTTTGGTGCAAACATTATCCCGAACTGCGCGCACGGCCCGCGCGCCGCGACCTGCTGGAAGCAACGGTTGCCGGCACAATTGTTTTCATGTTGTGGATTACGCTCGATGCACATTGGATGCGCAGTGGAACGTTACGCGCCTTTGATGCAGTGGGCGACGACGCCATTATCGATTGGCCGCTCGTCGCCGCGCGTGCCGCAGGTGCTGTCCTCGTGGTGCCAGTGATGGAGGAATTGTTCTGGCGTTCTTTCATCTTGCGCTGGCTGCGGCAGCGCGAGTTTCTGTCATTGCGGCCGTCGCGCGCTGGCGCCCGTGCCGCAACGATCTCTGTTCTTCTGTTCGGTGTCGAACATAACTTGTGGCTGGCCGGCATTGTCGCCGGACTTGCCTACACCTTGCTGTATATGCGCAGCGAAACGCTGTGGACTCCCATCCTGGGACATGCGGTGACGAATGGTCTCCTGGCCATCTGGGTCATTGCAACCGGTAGCTGGACCTATTGGTAGCTTAGGTAGTACTTAATAAGGCTAAATAAAATATGCGCAACCTGCCAACTCCACTGGCGCTGGCTGCTGCCCTGGCATGCTGTCCCGCCTGGGCGGACATCAGCGATACCATCAAGCCCTTTGTCAGCCTGGGCTGGACGTATGACGACAACCTGCTGCGCTTGCCGGAAGATGCGCCACCCGGCATCCAGCGCTCCGACCGCGCCACGCAAGCGATTGCGGGCTTCATGCTGGACCGCCCGATAGGCCGCCAGAAAATCACGGGCCAGGCCAAAATTTCGCGAACCACGTTCGACCACTACGACCAGCTCAATTACAACGGCAAAGACTTCAGCCTGGACTGGGCCTGGGTGCTCGGCAATCACTTCGACGGCAATATCGGCGGCAGCTACCAGCAGGTGCTGACGCCGTTCAACGATTTCCACTCGGAAGAACGCAACCTGCGCACCCAGCGCCGTGAATACGTCAATGGCGGCTGGCGGCTGCACCCAAGCTGGCGTGTGCATGCCGGCTTCCAGCGCGACCGCTACGACTACGAGCTGGAAGCGCAAAGCCTGAACAACCGTAAGGAAGACCGCAGCGAACTCGGCATCGATTTCCTGCCATCGAGCGGCAGCCGGATAGGGCTGGTGGCGCGCCATATCAAGGGCAACTACCTTAATCCGCGCCGCATAGGCGCCACTTTCCTCGACCAGAACTATACGCAGGACGAACTGAAGGCCAATATCAATTGGCTGTACAGCGAGATTACGCAAATGCAGGTGCTGGCCGGCTACGCAAAGCGTAAGCACGACACCTTCAGCGAGCGCGACAGCAGCGGCCTGAATGGCCGCGTTACCGTGACTTGGAAGCCGCGCGTGAAGCTGCGTTTCACCGCCGATGCGTGGCGCGAATTCGCGGCGGTGGAAAGCGTCATTGTCAACAACAGCGTCAACAAGGGCGCCAGCCTGAATGCTGCCTGGGATGTTTCGTCCAAGGTGCAGGCCAACGCCGGCATCAAGCGCGAGCGGCGCAACTTCGAACGCTTGCCTGGCGTCTTCTTCAACGGCGACCCAAGCGACACCACACGCAGCACCACGCTTGGCCTGGTCTACCAGCCGGCGCGCAAGGTGCAGTTAAGCGCCACGGCTTTCCACGATCGGCGCACTGGAACGCCGCTGGCAGGCACCGGTAGCTACAAGGCCAAGGGCGTTTCACTCATGGCGACAGTGCAGTTCTAAACAGAGGAGCGACGATGACGGTAAACGATATTCCCCTGGTTTCCTTTTTCCAGCGTGTGCTCGATCCGCTGATCATTATGGGAATGCTGTACGCCACTTCGATGGTGTATGGGGAGCCGTTTACCGGATATTCGCTGGTGCTGATGATCCTGGCGTTCTTCATCTCATCGGCCGTGTACCAGCACGTCGACCCTTACCGCACCTGGCGCAGCGGCCGCATCGTGGCGTATGCGCGCGACATTTTCATGGGCTGGTTTGCCACCGCCCTGATCCTGGTTTTCCTTGGCAATGTCAGCGGCCTGGCTTACCACTATGACGAGGCGGTTGTGTTCAGCTGGTTCCTTGCTACGCCGTTTGCGCTGCTCATGAGCCACCTGGCGGCGCGCCATGTTGGCACCGATCCTGCAAAGGAAAGCGAGGTGCGCTCCATCGTCATCGTTGGCGCCAACGAGGTCGGCACCAAGTTCGCGCATACGGCGGAGCTCATGCCCAATCTGTTCCTCAGCGTGCGCGGCTTCTTCGACGACCGCGTGGGCGACCGGATCAAGAAAGACCTGGTGCATCCGATCCTGGGCAAGATGGGGGAAGTGGCCAGCTTCGTGCGCGATAACCACATCAAGATGATCTTCATCAGCCAGCCGATCTCGGCCCAGCCGCGCATCCGTAAGCTGCTTGACGAATTGCAGGACACGACAGCCTCTGTCTATTTCCTGCCCGACATCTATGTGTTCGACCTGATGCAGGCGCGCTTCGACAGCGTGGGCGGCATGCCGGTGGTCGCGATCTGCGAGACGCCGTTTGTCGGGTTCGATGGCATTGTGAAGCGCGCCAGCGATGTGATACTGGGCAGCGTCATCCTGTTGATGCTGGCGCCGCTGATGCTGGCGATTGGCCTGGCTGTGTGGATCAGTTCACCCGGCCCCGTGATCTTCCGCCAGCGCCGCTATGGCCTGTATGGCGAGGAGATCATCGTCTACAAATTCCGCTCCATGCGCGTGACGGAAGACGGGCCGGTGGTGCGGCAAGCCACGACGCGCGATCCGCGCATCACGAAGATCGGCGCCTTCCTGCGCCGTACCTCGCTCGATGAACTGCCGCAATTCATCAATGTGTTGCAAGGAACGATGAGCATTGTCGGGCCGCGCCCGCATGCCGTTGCCCACAACGAACAATACCGAAAGCTAATCAAGGGCTATATGTTGCGCCATAAGGTCAAGCCAGGCATTACCGGCTGGGCCCAGGTCAACGGCCTGCGCGGCGAAACGGAGACCCTGGAAAAGATGGAGGCGCGTATTCGTTTCGATCTGGACTACCTGCGCCACTGGTCGCTGTGGCTCGACCTGTGGATCATCTTGCGGACAGTCAAGGTCGTACTGAATCGGCAAAACGCGTACTGAATCAATCGTGCGCGCCAGTCGCGCTATTAGAATGACTTGCAACAGTCGAGGGAGGATATTTTGAAGCACATCAACCCGAACAAGGCTTGCGCAGGACTGATGCTCATCCTGCTTTCCGCCTGCGGCAATAAGGCGGAACACAAGCCTGGCCAGGCATTGGCCAATGTCAACGGCGAAGAAATCACCGTGATGCAGTTGAACGATGAACTGTCGCGCAGCAATGCACCAGCCACGCAGCAGGAGGCAGCGCGCAAGCAAGCGCTGGAAGCGCTGATCGACCGCCAGCTTCTGATCAGCGAAGCATCCAGGGAAAAGGTCGACCGCGATCCGCGCGTCGTGCAGGCAATAGAAAGGGCGCGTTCGGTGATCCTGGCGCAAGCCTATATGCAGAAGCGCCTCGGCACGCCAGGTAAGCCGACCCCCGCCGACGTGGAAGCCTACTACAGCCAGAACCCGCAATTCTTTGCCCAACGAAAAGCCTTCGATATGCGCGAGATCGTGTTGCCAACGCGCGAGGTGACGGATGAACTGAAGGCGGTAATGGACAAGACCCGTTCCCTGGACGAGGTGGCCGCCTGGCTCGATGCGCACAAGGTCAAATACCAGAAGGCGCAGCTGAGCCGCAGCGGTTCCGAGCTGCCGCCCGAGCTGTCGGCCAAGCTGCTGGCCCTGGCCAAGGGACAGCTGTTCATCGTTCGCGAAGGCGAGCGCAGCATGCTGGTGACGATTGCCGATATCCGGTCGTCGCCGGTGGAACTGGATGTTGCCCGGCCGCAGATCGAGCAATACCTGGTGGCGAAAAAGGGGAAGGAAGCGGCGGAGCAGGAAGTCAAACGCCTGCGCGCCAGCGCCAAGATTGCCTATATCAACCAGCCCTCGCCTGTAGCGGACGCGGGCGCCCCGGCCAGCGAGATCGAACGCGGTGTGGCCGGCTTGAAATAAACCAAATATGCAAGGAGCGATCATGAAACGACTACTGATGTGGATGGTGGCGATGGCATTTGCACTCGGCGCAGGCTTGGCGCAGGCAGCCGATTTGACCCTGGGGCCGGGCGACGTGGTGAAGGCTTCGGTGTTCGGCAATCCGGACATGGCAACGGAAACGCGGGTCAGCGAATCGGGCAAGATCACTTTCCCTTTACTGGGCGAGGTGGCGGTGGGCGGCATGACGGTGCAGCAGGCCGAGCGCACCATTGGCGAACAGCTGGTGAAAAAGGGCTTCCTGAAGACAGCCCAGGTCAACCTGATCGTGTCGCAAATCCAGAGCGCGCAAGTGTCGGTGCTGGGCATGGTGAACCGTCCCGGGCGTTATCCGCTGGATGGCGGCAAGCGCGGTGTGATGGACATGCTGGCGCAAGCGGGCGGCTTCAATGCCGATGGCGGCGATACGGTGAGCGTGGTGCGTACCCGCAACGGCAAGACCACCAAGACCGTGATCGACGTGGTCGACATGGTGCGCAATGGCACGCTGGACAAGGAAATCGAACTGGCGCCCAACGATGTGATCTATGCCGAGCGTTCGCCGCGCTTCTACATCTATGGCGAAGTGCAGCGCCCCGGTTCCTTCCGCCTGGAGCGCACCATGACGGTGAGCCAGGCCCTGGCAGTCGGCGGCGGCCTGACCCCGCGCGGTACTGAGCGCGGCATCCAGATCAAACGGCGTGGCGGTGATGGTGCCGAGCAATTGATCGATGCCCGCAACCAGGACATGGTGCAGACCGACGACGTGATCTTCATCAAGGAATCCTGGTTCTAAGGAGGTGTTATGAATTTCGCCCAGTTCCTGCTGATCCTCCAGGCGCGCAAGAAGATCGTGCTGCTGACCTTGCTGGTCACGGTGACCGCCACCCTCGTTGTCAGCCTGCTGTTGCCCAAGACTTACGAGGCGACCAGTTCGCTGGTAATGAATTACAAGGGCGTCGACCCGCTGACCGGCCTGGCCTTGCCGGGCCAGCTGCTGCCCGGCTATATGGCAACGCAGATCGACATCATCAGCAGCAAGAATGTCGCGCTGCGCGTGGTGGACCAGCTGAAGCTGGCCGAAAGCCCGGCTGTCATTGCCCAGTTCAACGAATCGACAGGTGGACAAGGCACGGTGCGCGACTGGCTGGCCGACCTGCTGCTGAAGAAGATCGACATCGTACCGGCCAAGGAAAGCTCGGTGATGAACGTGACCTTCAAGGCATCCGATCCTCAGTTCGCGGCAGCGGTAGCCAATGCCTTCACCGAGGAATACCAGAAGATCAACGTGCTTCTCAAGGTGGAGCCGATGAAAAAGGCCACCAGCTATTTCGACGGGCAGCTGAAAATCCTGCGCGACAAGCTGGAGGTGGCGCAGGCCAAGCTCTCCAAATACCAGCAGGAGCATGGCATCGTCAGCGTCGATAACCGGCTCGATGTGGAATCGATGCGGCTGAACGATTTGTCGGCCCAACTGGTGGCGGCGCAATCGCAGTCGATGGAAGCCAATTCCCGGCAGGCGGTGGCGCGCGGCTCCGGCAATGCTTCGCCGGACGTGACGGCCAGCCCGGTCGTGCAGAACCTGCGCGTGAGCCTGGCGCAGCAGGAATCCAAGCTGGCGGAAATGGGCCAGCGCCTGGGCCGCAACCACCCGCAGTACCAGAGCGCAGCGGCGGAAGTTGCGCGTTTGCGGGCCGGCTTGAACGAGCAGGCTTCCCTGGTCACCTCGTCGGTCAGCAACAATGCCAGCGTGTTCGCCCAGCGCGAAGCGGCGCTGCGTACGGCGCTGGCCGACCAGAAGACCAAGGTGCTGCAGCTGAACCGCCAGCGCGATGAAATGAATGTGCTGAACAAGGATGTCGAGACCGCCCAGCGCGCCTTCGACAATGCTGCGCAGCGCTCTTCGCAGACCCGCATCGAGGGCGGCTCCGACCAGTCTGATGTTTCGGTGCTGAATCCGGCTGTGGCGCCGATCGAACCGGCTGGGCCGCGTGTGCTCCTGAATACCGTTTTGTCGCTGCTGTTGGGCACAATGCTGGGCATCGGCATTGCCATGCTGTCCGAAATGTTCGATCGCCGGGTGCGGTCGGAAGCCGACCTGGCCGACGTGGTGCACATCCCGGTGCTGGCCACGATCGACTGGAATCCGCCGCGCCAGCGCCGCTTCGGCCTGCCGCGCCTGCACGCGCCGCGCCAGCTGCGCCTGAATTAAGGAGCGGTGATGAATAGCCCATTACATTTCAACCCCGCCTCGCCGCAAGGCGCGGGCGACGCCACGATTGGCGCGCTGTTGCAGGAGGCGGGCAAGCTGACGCCGGAGAATACCGACGAAGTGCTGCGCATGCAGGAGGAAACCGGCATCCGTTTCGGTGAAGCGGCGCAAGCGCTGGGCATGATCAGCGCCGCTGATGTGCAGGAAGTGCTGGCGCGGCAGTTCGACTATCCCTACGTTCCTGCCGGCGACCATCACTTTTCCTCGCGCCTGGTGGCGGCCTACGACCCTTTCAGCCGCCAGGTGGAAATGCTGCGCGCGGTCCGCGGTCAATTGATGCTTCGCTGGTTCGGGCGCGGCCACCGCTCGCTGGCGATCGTCGGCGTGGAGCCCGGCTCCGGCACCAGCTTGTTTGCCGCCAACCTGGCCGTGGTGTTTTCCCAGCTTGGGCAGAACACGCTGCTGGTCGACGCCAACCTGCGCCAGCCCTCGCAGCACGACATCTTCAAGCTGCAGGGCAAGAGCGGCCTGTCGGACATGCTGGCCGGCCGCGCCACCATGGCGGCGGTAACCCGCATCGATGCTTTCGAATCGCTGGCTGTGCTGGGCGCCGGCACGCTGCCGCCCAATCCGGCCGAACTGCTGGCGCGCAAGGACTTCACCGGACTAAATGCCCAGCTGGAGGCGCTGCACGATGTGGTGCTGTACGACACATCGGACGTGCTGACCGCCCATGATTCCCTGCCCGTGATGGCGCGCGCCCGCGGCGTGCTGCTGGTGGTCCACAAGAACGCCACCTCGCTTTACGAAGTGGCCGCCTTGAGCGAGCAGGTGCGCTACGCCGGCGCCGAAGTCGTTGGATCGGTGTTGCTGGAGTTCTGACGTGGACCCGGGCGTGGCCATTCCCCCGCAAGCCGCCCCGCGCAATGTGCTTCGCGCCGCGCTGCGGGCCGCATGGCCCGACTGGTCGCCCGTGGTGCTGGGCATGCTGGTCCTCTACGTGCCGACCTTTTACCGGCTGTTCACGGGCTTGTGGTCGACCGAGGAGCAGGCGCACGGCCCGATGATCCTCTTGCTTGCGCTGTGGCTGATGGTGCGCCAATGGCCAGCCATGCTGGAACGCGCCGACGGGCAGCCCTCCGCTGTAGGCTGGCTGGTGCTGGGAGCAGGTTTGCTGCTGTATATCCTGGGCCGTTCCCAGGGCATTATCGCGTTTGAAATCGCATCCTTCATCATGCTGCTGGCAGCGGTGATCATGCTGAAATGCGGGCATGGGGCGCTGCGCGTGCAATGGTTCGCTTTCTTCTTCATGGCCTTCATGGTGCCTTTGCCCGGTCCGCTGGTCGGCATGCTGACCATGCCGATGAAGATGGCAGTGTCCTGGGCCACCGAACATGTGCTGTTCGCGGCAGGCTTCCCGATTGCGCGCAGCGGCGTGATCCTGCAAGTCGGGCAATACCAGCTGCTCGTGGCCGATGCCTGTGCCGGCCTGCAAACCCTGCTGACGCTGGAGGCGCTTGGCCTGTTCTACCTGAACGTGGTGCGCCATTCCTCGGCCTTCCGCAACGTTGCGCTGGCCTTGCTGATCGTGCCGATCTCGTTCACGGCCAACGTGATCCGGGTGGTCGCCTTGTCGCTCGTGACTTATTACATGGGCGACGCAGCGGGGCAAGGTTTTCTGCACGGCTTTGCGGGCATCGTGCTGTTTATCACGGCGCTGCTGCTGATTATCGGCGTGGACGCCTTCCTGCAATGGTTCGTTCGCTGGCGGAATTCATGAAGAAATCGATGACTGTGAGCCTGGTGCTGGCCGCGCTGATGGTTTCCTCGGCGGCGGTGACGCGCGCGCTGGCCCCGACCGAGCGCATGGCCGACGCCCAGGGCCGCTTCAGCCTGGAACAGATGGTGCCGCGCAGTTTTGGCGAATGGCAGGTCGACACGCGGGTGATGCCGCTGCAAGTCGATCCCGCCACGCAGGCGAAACTCGACAAGATTTACAACCAGACCCTGGGCCGCACCTATGTCAACCGCAACGGCGAACGCATCATGCTTTCGATCGCCTATGGCGGCGACCAGGGCGACAATATGGGCGTGCACAAGCCGGAGGTGTGCTATACGGCGCAGGGCTTTACCGTGCGCGATGGCGTGCAAGGATCGATCGCGATGGGGCTGGGCGTGTTACCGGTGAAGCGCCTGTTTGCCGTCGCCGGGGGGCGGCAGGAACCGATCACTTACTGGATCACGGTCGGCCGCAAGGCCACCATGCCAGGCATCGAGCAGCGCCTGCAGGAATTGCGCTATGGCTTGAGCGGCACGGTGCCGGATGGGATGCTGGTGCGCGTTTCCAGCATCGGCGGCGATACCGATGCCGCATACGCGCTGCACGACCAGTTCGTGCGTTCGCTGCTGGCGGTGCTCGAGCGGCCAGCCCGCGAACGCCTGGTGGGCGTGTTCGGCGAAGAGGGGAGGTAAGGAATGCGTTTGCCAACCTTCCGGCGCGCCGCAGCGGTGGGCGTCAATACCGGTGGTTTCGTTCGGGGCGGTGCCGGGCACGCGATGGTACGGCCAAGCCGCGGCCTGCCGCTTCTGCTCCTGCTGCCGTTCATGTTGCTGGCGGTCTTTGTCGGCATGGTAGGCGGGCTGGATTCGCCGCCGCTGGTGGCGATTGTGGGCACGGCGGTGCTGTCCCTGCTCCTGGTATTCGTACTCCCGCTGCATGGCATGTTCTGGTGCCTGTTCATCCTGACCTTCCTGATCCAGGGCTCCGCCGTGTATTTCCTGCGATTACGGCCCGCAGCCTGGCTGGCTTTCGGCTTGGCGATCCTCTTCTTTTGCCGCGCGCTGCTGGACCTGGTGATGCAAAAGCGCCAGCATCACCGTATGCGGGAGGGAGATGGTTCAAGCGTCGAAATTGCTGCCATCCTGTTCCTGTCCGCTTTCGTGATCAGCCTGGTGTTCAACCGCATTCCCAAGACCCAGATTTTTTCGTCGGTGAAGGCGATGCTGCCGATGTTCTCGGTGCTGTTTGCGCTGTATTGGTTCCGCTGGAAGGAAAGCCATCTTGAAACCAGCTGGCGGATGATGTTCTGGGTAGTGCTGATCCAGGTGCCGGTGGTGCTGTACCAGCACTTCTTCATCGCCAGCGCGACCACGTTCGACTCCATCGTCGGCACGTTCGGCGGCAATCCGGGCTTCGGCGGCAATAGCGCCATCATGGTCTTTTTCTGCGTGCTGGCCATGGGCTATGCAGCGGCACGCTGGAACGCTGGGCAGATGTCGGGAAAAGCCATGGCCGCCTTGCAGGTACTGGGCTTTGCCATCATCCTGCTAGGTGAAGTGAAGGCGGCTTTCGTCTGGCTGCCCATCATGCTGGCCTGGGTCCTGAGGCGCCGGATCCTGCGCAGCTTTGCCGCTTTCATAGGATTCGCCATTTTGATCGCCGCCTTTGCCGGCACCACGTACACCGTGTACCAGTCGCTGTACTGGGGCAAGAAGCTGCAGTCGGCGCACAACGTGGCGGAGAGGTTCGACCGCGGCGGCGGCTATTTCTTCGACCCCAATAACGTCAATTACCGCACCGGCGAAATCAGCCGGGCGGCATCGCTCGCGCTGTGGGCGCGCGATCCGCTGGCCAGTACGCCGCGTCGTCTGGTCGGCTACGGGCCGGGCGCCAGCAAACCGTCGGGATTGCTGGGCGCGGGCGAGGTGGCCAAACGCTACCAGCCTTTGCACCTTGACGCGACAGCGCTCGGCATCCTGCTCTGGGACGTAGGCCTATTGGGCGCTCTCGCTTACGGCTCCATGCTACTGTTTGCCCTGCTAGCTGCCTGGCGCTACGTGCGCCGAAAACAAGGTAGCGTGGCCCAGCTCGCGCTGGCAGATACCTGTGTCGCAGCGATGCTGCTGTTCCTCATGATGCTGGTGTATAACCGCGCGCTGATGGATGAACCCACCGCCCAGCTACTGCTGATGATGTGCATGGGGACGATAGTCCAGTTATGCCGATTTGGCTCGTCCGAACGCTAGGGAAAGCTTTATTTTCGTGCGATATTTTTTGGAGTGTCACATGAAATTCGTCAAATATTCCCTGTTGCGCTATGCCCTGATACCCGCCCTGGCGGCGCTTGCGCCTGCGAGCCGCGCTGACTGGGCGACCTCGGTCAATATCGAAGCGGTGCGGCCTGCACCGGACAAGATGGCTTTGCAGCCGCAGAATCCGCCCGGGTTTTCATGGTCGCGTTATCCGACTGCCACTTCGTCCACCTGGTACCTGGTGATTATCCAGCCGCCTGGGACGGGGGCGCTGCCGATCAAGTTCGTGGTGGCGCGCAATTGGCTTTTGCCGACGCATGCGTTCACAACGGCTGGCATTTATACATGGAAAGTTGCGCCGTTCACCCGCACCCAGGCCATGAACGATGCCGATGCGGCGGCGCGCACCAAGGCCAAGGCGGCTGGCTCCAACCTGGCCCAGATCGAAGCAGCGGCCGAGGCTGCCGTGGTGCCGCTGGCCGAAGCCGTGGCCAAGGATTGGTCAACGGTGCGCAGCTTTACCATCGACAGCAGCGCTACCAGGTTCGAGGTGCCCGATAATGCGACCCTGCGCAACAATGTGATGACACATCCGCGGTCGCGCATGCTGTCGCAGTACTTCGTGCCGTACAATAAATGGACCTCGGCCATGGTCACCGAGCGCGGCGACCAGGTGCGGCGGCTGATTGAAACAGTGCAGTCGCGCCTGACAATGGCTCCAGTGAAGGATACGGACTGGCCGCTGGTGAGCAGCGGCACGATGACCACTGCCCTCAGCAACCAGAATTCGGATATCCGCAACCGCATCAACCGTACCGCACATCAGGTGGAGGCTGCAGCCTTGCTGTACCGCCTGAAGCAGGGCGACACAACGGCCCCGGCTTACTTGAATGAAGCGCTCAAGCGCGGCGACGAACTGGCGGCGCTGAGCCCTACCGGCCCGACCAGCTACGCCAACCAGGACCAGGCCACCCGTGCCATCGCGCTATCGCTGTCGAAGGCGCTCGACATGTTATGGAATAATATCGACGCCACCCGCAAGAGCACCTGGCAGTCTTCCATCGCGCGCCGTACGACCGATATCTACAACGACCTGGCCGGCAGCAACGGCCGCATGGATCAATATCCCTACGATGCGCACGGCGGCAATACGCTTGGTTTCCTGGCGCTGATCGGTGCGCTGAATGTAGGCGATGTCCCGGCTGCCCAGACCTGGTTCGACTTCGCTGTGCGGACTTATGTGCACCAGGTCTACACCTGGAGCGGGCCGGAAGGCGGCTATGCCAACGGCACAGCTTACGGTCAGGCGGCCGCCGATTTCTCGGTGCAAATCTGGGATCCGCTGAGCCAGGCGCTGGGGGTGTCGATCTACCGCAAGCCATGGTCGGACGGCTTCCTGCGTTTCCTGGCCCATTTCGTACCGCCCGGCACGCCGAACCATGTGTTTGGCGACGGACATGAGGATGTGCCGAACACTTATTTGCTGAAGGCGTTTGCCGCGCGCTTCAATACGCCGGCTGCAAAGTGGTACTACAACAGCATGAGCGGGATGGAAGATCCGCTGACTTTGCTGCAAGCACCGTCGCCGCTCCCGGTGACCACCGTGGCCAGTGCGGTGCCGCCGCCGAACGGGGCGTTTTACCCCAGCGTGGGCTGGGCTGCCATGCATAGCTCGCTGGCGGATATGAAGCGTACATCGTTGTACTTCAAGTCCAGTCCTTACGGTTCGTATAACCACAGCCACGGCGACCAGAATTCGATCGTGTTGAACAGCGGCGGCAAGCGCCTGCTGATCGAGGCTGGTTATTACGACTGGTACGGATCACCGCTTTGGAGCAGTTGGTACCGCGCCACCAAGTCGCATAATGCTGTCACGTACGACGGTGGCGTTGGCCAGCGGATCGAGGGTAATACGGTCAACCTTGGACGCAACGGCAAGATCACCGGCTTCTCGACCACCTCGGCGATGGACTATGTGGAGGGGGACGCCACGCCGGCCTTCGAGGGCGCCCTGTCGCTGAACCGGCGCAAGGTCTGGTATTTGCGCAGCCAGGATGAGGCGGTGGTGATGGATACCCTGACGTCGAGCCTGGCCCACGCATGGGAATGGAATTTCCATGCCATGGTGGCGATCACGGTCAACTCCGACGGCAGCGCCACGATCGTCAACGGCGATCGCTCGCTATGCCTACGTTCGCTGACGCCGGGAACAACCTTGGTCAAGCGCGATGGTCCGGCGCCACGCACCGGCATCGAGGAGCATGCCGCCTTCACACGGCCAGCCTCGACCAAGGGCGAGTTTGTGATCCTGCTGGACGTGGGATGCAAGAAGCCGGCGGTGAAGCTGACCACAGGCACCAGCAGCCGCGTGCTGACGGTGGGCAGCCAGACCATTACGCTGCCGCTGCCTTGACCTCTCCGGGGGACTGAGCGATGCCATGACAGCGCCATACTCTGGTCCCCAAACGCGGCGCAATATTGTCGCCTTCCTGGCAGGCAAAGTGCCTACCGCCGTGCTGACCGCCTGCGTGCTTGGGCTGTCGGCACGGGTGTTGCCGGCCGCCGAATTCGGCCATTATGTGGTCGGTATGGCCCTGGTTGAGCTGGTGCTCGGTTTGTCGAGTTTCGGCCTTGATTGGGTACTGTTGCGTTTCCTTCCCGAATATCGCTTGCACGGCAGCCGTGGGGCGTTGGCGCGTCTGGTGGGGAAAGTGCTGGCATCGCGCATATTATCGCTGGCAGTGGTAGCCGCCGGTTTGTTGTTGGCCCGCGCACTCGGCTTGCTGCCGGCGAATATTCCTCCTGCGCTAGTCAATGTGCTGGCAATCTTGCTGGTAGTAGAGGGCGGCATGCGCATCTTGCGCGACAACACGCTGGAGGCATTGGCTTTGCAAAGCCGAATGCAAGTGGTGACAGTGCTGCGCAGCGCAGTGATCGCCTGTTTTTTACTGGCCATGGACAATGGCCTCGGCAGCGCCCACGGCTTGCTGCTGGCCGAACTGGCGGCCAGCGCGGGAGCGCTGTTGGCGGCTGCCGCGTTCATCGTCCATGGTTTGCGTGCACTGCCCGATGCTGCGCGGCCTGGCTGGCAGGCGCCGACGGCGAAACAGATGCGGGCGGTGGCCCTGCACAATTATGCGAGCGGGATTGTCGAATACCTTTATTCGCCATCCTGCCTGATCCTGCTGCTGGCGCGCAGCCAGTCGCCCGTGGCGATGGCGGGGTTGGGATTCGTGCTGCGGCTGACGGATATCATCCGCAATTACATGCCTGGCATGGTCATTTTCTCGGTCGTGCGGTCGCGCATGATCGGCGCGTACGCCGGCAACCGTGATTACGGGGAATTGCAGCGCTGGGCGCATTTCGTCTTCAAGATCAGTGCGCTGAGCCTGCTGCCTGTGCTGGCGGTGGCTGCGGTGTATGGTGACCTCGTGCTGCAAATCGCCAGCGGTGGCCGCTTCGGCGAGTACCGCTTGCTGTTTGCCGTGCTGTGCGGCTGGCTGGCCTTGCGCCTGCATCGCTTGATCCTCAATGTCGTGTGCAACGCAGTGGGACTGATGGCGATGTGGGCAATGGCTTCGCTGTGTTCCTTGCTGGCCCTGCCTTTGCTGGCCTGGTCCGGTTCTTCGGCGCTGGGTTTGTGGCTGGTGCCGGTTGCCTTGTTGGGCAATGAACTCATTGTGAATGGCCTGGTGGTGGCGGGCATGCGACGTCGCGGTTTCGCCTGGCCGTTGGGGCTGGCGTGGTGGAGCCGGGCACTTTGCGCGATCGGCGCGGCGGCTGGTGTGGCGTGGCTTTTGCCGGGGCAGGGGCTGTTCGCCGCCGTCGCGGGAACCCTGCTGTTGTGCGCCGTTTTTGCGGTAGCACTGCTATTGTCGGGTGCAATTGATGCGAAGGATAGACAGCTGATCAACCGGGTGCTGGGGCGCCAAATTCTACGCGAGGCGTCATGAAAGTACTTGCCATCTATCCCGGACTGAATCCTACCTTCGACGAGGTGGCGTACGTGCTGCCGCCGCTGGTGGCGAAAGGCGTTGCGGTGCAGGTGGTCACGTCGCGCGTGTCGGCGCTCAAGAGTTCGGAGACCGGTTCTGCCTACGAAAATTTCCAGGGCGTTCCGATTCATCGGATCTTTCCAAGCCTGCGTGCTTTGTCGCACGAGGCGGAGCGCTATCTGCCGCAGGTGCGTGAGATCGCTGATGTCTTCCAGCCGGATGTGCTGCTGGTGAATTCCTTCCACTGCCTGCCATTGCTGGCACTGTTGCGGCCTTTGTACCCGGTGCCGGTGCTGTTGCGGGTGGAGTCGGCCGACCCTGTGCAGTTATTGCGGCGGCGCTATTACGGTGGCGTACCTGCACTCGGCCGTGTAGCGGGGCGCATGCGCTGGTGGCAGGTGTGCGGACAGGTGGATGCGCTCATGAGCAATGATCCGGCGGACTTGCCGCAACTGGCGACGCTAGGCCTGCGCGGGCGGCGCGCCTATTACGCAGCGCATTGCGCCCAGCGGCCGGCCGAGTGGCGGCCCGCACGCGAGCGGCGCGAGGATGAAATGATTTACGTCGGCTCGCTGATTCGCCACAAGAATTGCGAACGCTGGCTGGAGACCGTGCCGGCGATCCTGGAGCACACGCCGGTCAAGCGCTTCGTTGTGATCGGGCGCGGTCCGTATGGACACATTGTGAAGAAACTGCAGGCGATGCTGGGCGACCGTGTCGAGCATGTGGAAGGCGTGACCCGCATCGAGGCGCTGCAGCGCCTGTCTTCCGCGTGGTTCGCTTATACGGAGAGTCATTCCGGCTGGGGCTTCCTGTGCGATGCGTGGTCGACGCGCACGCCGGTCCTGTGCCCGCAATCGACTTTCAGTATAGTGCCGGGCTGGACCGGCATGATGCCGCACGATGTGCCGGACATGGTGGCCACTATCAACCGCCTTTACCGAGACGCCGAGTATTACAGCACCCTGCAAGATGGGGGCGCCTTACGCTACGCCTCCGAGCACACTGCCGACGTGGTGAGCCGCCAGTACTTGCAAATCCTGCGCGAAGTCATGGCGGACGGGAGGCGGCCATGATCCATGTCTTGCTTTCCCAACCGGGCGGCTACCGCGACATCACCAGCTACCTGCAGGAGCGCGGCGCGCGTGTCACGACGATCGGCCCTGAATCGCAGGGCATGCGTGGAAAAGGGGAGATTGTACTGGCGATGCTTTCGCCCAGGCTTCTGCGCTGTTTCGGCTTGTGGCAGAAAGAGGATCGGCTGCTGGTCGTCGGCTGGCAAGCCTTGCCGCTGCTGGCCCTGATCAAAGCGCGGCTGCTGCCGCGGCCAGAGCGTTTGCTGGTCATGGGCTGCTTCGTGCATGGCCAGCGTGCGCGAAAGATCACGGACCGCGTGTTGCGCGCGCTGCGCGTTCCGGGCCTCGGTTTCATCGCATTCTCGCCGGGAGAGGCGCGCAACCTGGTGGCGCGCGTAGGCATGTCGCCTAAAGACGTGCATTGCCATTTGTGGCGGCAGGAACTCGATGGCCGCGCGGCATTGCAAGATGACGATGGCAGCATCTTCGCCGGTGGGTTCTCGAACCGCGATTACGATCTCCTGCTGGAAGCGGCCGAACCGCTGGAGGCGCCGCTTGTCATCGTCGCGTCGGAGCGCAACCAGATCCGCCAGCCTTTGCGCGGCAGCACGCGCATCCTGCGGGATTTGCCGGAAGCTGAATTCGAAGGCCTGTTGGCGCGCAGCAGCGTGGTGGCGATGCCCTTGCGCGGCCTTGGCGAGGCGTGCGGGCAAAGCGTGCTCCTGCGCGTTTTGAGGCATGGCAAGCCGCTGGTGGCAACGCGCCACGAGGCGATCGAGGCTTACCTCGGTGAAGACTATCCGGGTTTCGTTCCGCACGACGACGTGCAGGCCATGCGGCAGGCGCTGGAACGCGCGCTGGAGCAGCCGGCGCGGCGCGAGGAGCTGGCGCAGCGTGTCCGTCTTGCGGCGGATAAGCTGGAAAACCGAGGTGAACCGGGCGCTGAAATTGAGCGCTTCTTGCTAGGATGACTCATGGCTCGCCCGGTACGCATCCTGCAGCTGGTGCCTGAACCGCTACCGACTTTTCGGGCCGACGTTGCGACCTTGTTCGGCAAATACCTGCCGCGCCATGGCGTGCAATGCCACCTGGTCGGCAAGGGCAGCTCGGCGCCGGCCGATGACCAGGGCTTCGCCTCTTCGCGGCGGGCAGGCGTTGGTGCGCGCTGGAAAGCGGAATTGTCTTTTCTCTGGCTTTGCCTGCGTGCCTTGCTGGGCGCCAACCGCCACAGCCACGATGCGGTGCAGGTGCGTGACATGGTGAGTATCGGTTTGCTCGCTTTATTGTTCGCGCGCATCAAAGGTTTGCCGATGATGTATTGGCTGTCGTACCTGATGAGTGAAGGACGTATTGAGCGGGGGCGGGCCGAGTTGGCGCGGCGATCCGGCTGGCGCGGATTGCGGGCGCGGCTGGTGCTGGCCAAAGGGCTTTTGGAACATTGGCTGTTGTACCGCGTGCTGTTGCCGCGGGTCGACCATGTCTTTGTGCAGAGCGAGGCAATGGCGCGGCTGGTCGCGCGGCATGGCGTACCGGCTGATCGAATCAGCGCGGTGCCGATGGGAGTCGATATGGAAGCAGTGGCTCGGCCCGAGGCGCAGCCCGCAGCGCGCAGCTGGAGCGGGTGGGAAGGCAGGCCAGTCGTGGCCTACCTTGGCACGCTGGACCGGGCGCGCTGCCTGGAGCGCGTGCTTGATGCGCTGTTGCTGGTGCGGCAGGAACTGCCGGGAGCCAGCCTGCTGCTGATTGGCAGCGCGCCGCAGCAGCAGGACGTGGCGCTGCTGCTGGACGGCGCTCGCGAACGGGGGCTGGACAACGCGGTGCGGGTCACCGGTTGGCTGCCGCCAACGCAGGCATGGGAGTACTTGTTGGGCGCGCAGGCTGCGGTGTCCTATGTGCCGCGCGGTGCGCTGTACGACGTCAGTTCGCCGACCAAGCTGCTGGAATACCTGGCCCTGGGCATGCCTTGCGTGGGCAACGACATCCCGGACCAGGAGGCGGTACTTGCCGCCAGCGGCGCCGGCTGGCTGTCGGCCAGCACGCCTCAGGCGATGGCCGAAGCCTTGCTGGCCATCCTGCGCGATCCACAGGCGGCGCGCAGGCGGGCTGCGGCAGGTCCGGCGTATATCGAGTCGGCACGCAGCTACCGCGTGCTGGGAGCGGCCCTGGCCGCACGCTATCAGGCATTGGTGGGAGGCGATCATGCTGGCCGAATTGCGTAAGGAATTGCTGTATGGCAGCCGCGCCCTGGTGCGTGACAATGCCCTGAACCAGCGCCTGGTGGACCGCCTTCGCCGGCACGAGGTGTTGGATGACTACGCGTTGAAGGTAATGGGGGACCGCCTCTTGCATCGAAGCCTGCAAGCCGCTATCGCGAAGTTGCCATACTACGCCCACATTTCGCCCGACTTTTCGCCGGTCGAGGCGCGCCAGGTCTTGCGGGAGATGTTCCCGATCGTCGATAAGCGCACCTTGCTTGACCATCCCCGCGCGCTGTATCCGAATGATGGCGCCAAGCGGCCATGGCAGGTGATGGGCAAGACCAGCGGCACCACGGGCACACCGCTGGTGATCATCCGCAGCCTGAATTCGGTGCAGATGGAGCAGGCTTTCATCAAGCGGCACTGGAGCTGGGGCGGCTATGCCGAGGGCATGCCGCGCGCGACGCTGCGCGGCGACATGGTGGCCGGGCTGGAGCGCCAGGAGCCTCCGTTTTGGTTCGAGAACCGCTACAACCGGCAGTTGCTTCTGTCGTCGCGCCACCTGGGCGACCATTGCGTCGGCGCCGTGATCGACAAGCTGCAACGCTATGCCCCGGCGATGATGCAGGCTTACCCATCGACCGCCTACACGCTGGCGCAGCAACTGGAGCGGCGCGGCATGACGCTGTGCGTGCCTTTCCTGTTCACGGCATCCGAGCCGCTGTATCCGCACCAGCAAGAGCTGATACGGGAGCGCCTGGCAGGCCGGATCATGGACATGTACGGCATGGCGGAGCGGGTGGCCTTTGCTACGCAGTGCGAATTCGGTTCCATGCACCTCAATCCTGATTATTCGCATGTCGAAATCCTGGATGACTTCGGGGAGCCGACCGACGGCTACGGCCATATCGTCGGCACCACGCTGCACAACCTGGCGATGCCGCTGGTCCGCTACCGGCTTAGCGACCGCACCCGCTGGCGCCATGGCCAATGCGCCTGCGGCCGTCCGTTCCCGATGATCGAACCGGTCACCGGCAAGCTGGAGGACCGCATTACGGGCGGCGATGGCTCGGAAGTCAGCCCGTCGGTGCTGACGTTCGCGTTCAAGGGCGTCGAGAACGTGCGCAAGTCGCAGGTGGCCCAGGTGGGTCCGGGGCGGTGGGAATTGCGCCTGGTGCCGGATGCGCATTTTTCACAGGCGGATGAGGACAAGCTGCTGTACAACATCCGCCACCTGGTCGACCCGGTCGTGCAGGTGCGGGTAGTGCTCTGCGGCGATCTTCCGAATACCGAGGCGGGCAAGTTCCGCTGGGTGGTCAATGAATGGCAGGATGGGCGGCGCGCATGAAGACGATTGTGATGCTTGGTACGGGGATGGACACCATGGGCGGCATTGCTTCCGTGGTGAGGGTGTACGAGCAGGCGGGCATGTTGCGGCGCTTCGGCGTTCGCTACCTGGCCACGCATTGCGACGGCAGCAAATGGCGCAAGCTGCGCGTGATGCTGGCGGCATACACGGCGTTTTTAGGCATGCTGGTGCGCGGGCAGGTCGGGCTGGTACATGTGCACCTGGCGTCGCGGGCGAGCTTTTGGCGCAAGTCCGGGTTCTTCCTGATGGCTTTTGCGGCTCGCGTGCCGGCGATCCTGCACTTGCATGGGTCGGAGTTCGCGCAATTCTATGGCGAGGAGTGCGGGCCCTGGCGCAAGCGCTTCGTGCGCTTTGTTTTCGACCGCAGTACGCGAGTGGTGGTGCTGTCGGAGGCATGGCGTTGCTGGGTGGAGGGCATGTCGCGCAATCCGCGTGTGGAGGCCATTTATAACCCGGTCCTGCTGCCCGCGCTGAGTGCGTGGGAAGAGCGGCGGCACGGCGCGGTGCTCTCCCTCGGGCGGCTCGGCCGGCGCAAGGGAAGTTATGACTTGCTGCAGGCTGCGGCGCGGGTGGCGCCGCAAGTGGCCGGGCTGGAGCTTCGGCTGGGGGGCGATGGCGAGCTGGATGCGGTGCGCGAGCGGGCTGCACAACTTGGGTTGGCGGGCCAGCTCAATCTACTTGGCTGGGTCGGGGCGGAGAGCCGGCAGCAGCAATTGGCGCTCGCTTCGCTGTATGCGCTGCCCTCGTACAACGAAGGGCTGCCAATGAGCGTGCTGGAGGCAATGGCGGCGGGCCTGCCTGTTCTTGCCACGCCGGTTGGCGGGATTCCGGAGGCGGTGGCCAATGGCGTGGAGGGCTTCCTGGTCGAGCCGGGTGATGTTGAAGCGCTGGCTGCGCGGCTGGCGCAGTTGCTGGAAGACGAGGCGCTGGCGCGGCGCATGGGAGAGGCGGCGCGGCGCAAGGTTGAATCGACCTTTTGCAGCGATGCCGTGTTGCCGCGTGTTGAGCGGCTGTATCGTGAATTGGGGTTCTTGCCGCAATGACTGCACTCGCCTGGAAGATCAATCGCCTCAAGCTGATGGGGCCTGCAGAAGTCGCGTGGCGCGTTCGCCAGCTGGCGCGGCGCAAAGTCGCATCGATGGGATTCGGCCTGGCGAACTATCCGCCGTCGCCATCGCTGGCGCGCTTTGGCGCCGGCTTTCTGGTGGAGGGCGCCGCGCCGGCAGGTATCGGCGCCGCTGCGCTGCGCGCGGCGGCGGAAGCGCTGCTGGCGGGGCGATGGAATGTGTTCGCGCTGCGTGATGCCGCGCTGGGCTTTCCGCCGCAGTGGAATCGTGATCCGCGCACGGGCATCCTGGCGCCGATGGCGCCCGGGCCTTCGATCGACTACCGTGATTCGTCCCTGGTCGGTGACATCAAATACCTGTGGGAGCCCAGCCGCCATCTTGAATTGGTGACCCTCGCACAGGCCTGGCGCTGTACGGGCAACCAAAAATACAAGGAAGGCGCCCGAACGCTGCTGATGTCCTGGCTGGACCAGTGCCCGTATCCGCAAGGCGTGCATTGGGCCAGTTCGCTGGAACTCGCCGTGCGCTTGTTGAACTGGTGCGCTGCCTGGCAATTGCTGGCTGGCGAGATCGATGGCGACTGGCGCCAGCGCTGGCTCAACGCTGTCTACAAGCATTGCCATTTCATTTGCGGCCACTTGTCGCGCCATTCGTCCGCCAACAACCATTTGCTGGGCGAATACACTGGTTTGTACCTGGCCAGCCTGCAATGGCCATGTTGGCCGGAGAGCGCCCGCTGGCGCGCCATTGCGGAGCGCGGCCTGCGCGAGCAGGGCAAGGAGCAGAACTGGGAAGATGGGGTGAACAAGGAACAGGCCATCTACTATCACCACGAAGTAATGGACATGATGCTGCTTTGCCAGTTGGCTGCCAAAGCCAATGGCAGCACCTTCCCGCCCGAATGGCTGGCACGCCTGGAGCGCATGGCGGAGTTCCTCGCGGCCCTGATGGACGTCGGCGGCAACGTGCCGATGATCGGCGATGCGGACGATGCCCGCATGCTGCGCCTCGATACGCAGAGCGTGCCGCCTTACCGCTCGCTGCTCGCCAGCGCCGCCTTGCTGTTCGGCCGGAGCGACTTCAAGGCCAAAGCCTGTGCGCTGGATGACCGCAACCGCTGGCTGTTCAGTGATGCCGATGCCCGCTGGGCCGCTTTGCCAACGCTGTTGCCAGGCCTTGAAGAATCGCCTCGACTGGCCTTCCCGCAAGGCGGCTACTACCTGCTTGGCAAAGACTTCGGGACCCCGCATGAAGTGCGGATAGTCGTCGACTGCGGACCGCTTGGCTATCTATCGCTGGCGGCGCACGGACATGCTGACGCGCTGGCGTTGACGCTGTCGATGGGCGGCGAAGAAATCCTGATTGACCCCGGCACCTACGCCTATCACACGCAGCGTGAATGGCGTGACTACTTCCGCAGCACCGCTGCGCATAACACGGTGCAGATCGATGGCCTTGATCAATCCCAGATCGGCGGCAACTTCATGTGGCTGCACAAGGCGCGCGCCGTGCGGATCGCGCATGATCCGGCACAATTCTTTGAGGGAAAGCAAGACGGCTATATGCGCTTGCGCGATCCTGTCATGCATAGCAGGGTGATTCGTTTCGATTCCAAACGGAACACGGTCAATATTGAAGATACCCTAGAATGTTTCGGCGAGCACGAGGTAGCCCTTCACTGGCATTTTGCGGAAGGCTGCCGCGTCGAATCATATGAGCATTCTTTGCATGCCGTCAGCCGCAGCAAGGGATTGCGCATGTCATGCCGTTTCGGAACGGGACCGAAACTCTACTGCGCCAGCACGGCGCCAATCGCGGGATGGATCTCGCGCACTTTTGACAGCAAAGCCGGCATCACGACAGCTGTGTGGCGCGGACCAATTCGCGGCACCACCACGATCGTGACGGAGATTGCCTTACTTGAAGGAGCGTCATCGTGAAGATCAGTATCTTTGGCATGGGTTATGTGGGAGCGGTGTCGGCGGGTTGCCTGGCATCGGAAGGACATACGGTGATCGGCGTCGATCCGAACCGCACCAAGGTCGGGCTGATCAACGAAGGACGCACGCCGATCATTGAAAAAGATATTGGCGAGATGATTGCCACCGCCGTGCGCGATGGCAGGCTGCGCGCCACGGACAGCGTGCGCGATGCCGTGATGGACAGCGAGATTTCTTTGGTGTGCGTTGGCACGCCTTCCCAGCTGAATGGAAACCTCGATCTGAGCGCGGTGCGCAAGGTGTGCGAGCAGATCGGCCAGGCCCTGCGCGAGAAGGAAAGCTTTCATGTCGTGGTGGCGCGCAGCACCATGCTGCCCGGCTCGATGCGTTCGCTGGTGATCCCGACGCTGGAGCAGGCATCGGGCAAGCGCGCCGGAATTGACTTCGGCGTGTGCAGCAATCCCGAATTCCTGCGCGAAGGCACGGCGGTGCACGATTATCATCATCCGCCCAAGACCGTGGTGGGGGAAACCGACGAGCGTTCGGGTGACTTGCTGCTCCAGCTGTATGCGGGCATGGAGGCGCCCGTGGTGCGCACCGATGTGGAAACGGCGGAGATGGTGAAGTACACCGACAATACCTGGCATGCGCTGAAAGTCGATTTCGCCAACGAGATCGGCAATATCTGCAAGGCAGTGGGCATCGACGGCCATGAGGTGATGGAGATCTTCTGCAAGGATACCAAGCTCAATCTCTCGCCTTATTATATGAAGCCTGGTTTTGCCTTTGGCGGCTCCTGCCTGCCCAAAGATGTGCGGGCCCTGATTTACAAGGCGCGCCAGCTGGACCTGGACCTGCCGCTGCTCAACGCCATCCTGCCGTCCAATCACAAACAAGTGGAGAAGGGCTTGAAGATGGTGATGGAGAAGCCGGGCAAAAAGGTCGGCATCCTCGGCTTTTCATTCAAGGCGGGCACCGACGACTTGCGCGAGTCGCCGCTGGTGGACCTGATCGAGCATTTAATCGGCAAAGGCTATGAGCTCAGGCTCTATGACAAGAACGTGAAGCTGGCTGCGCTGACGGGCGCCAACCAGGACTACATCCTGAACATCATCCCCCATATTTCGCGGCTGATGGTCGATTCGCTGGACGATGTGCTGGCGTTTGCCGACACCGTGGTGATCGGCAACGGCGCGCCGGAATTCCAGTCCGTCCCCGACCGGCTGCGGCCCGGACAGCACCTGGTCGACCTGGTGCGCGTTTCCGGCAAGCAGAGCGAGGGGGCGTACGATGGCATCTGCTGGTAAACGAAGTGTCCTCATCATCGTCGAAAACCTGCCATCGCCGTTCGATCGGCGCGTATGGCAGGAGGCGACGACTTTGCACGCCAACGGCTACCAGGTAGCGATCATTTGCCCGACCGGGAAAGGCTGCGAGGAGCGTTACGAGGAACTCGATGGCATCCACATATACCGCTACAAGCTGCCAATGGAGGCGGAAGGCGCGCTGGGGTACGCTTTGGAGTATTCCGCCGCGCTATTTCATAGTTCGCGGCTGGCGTGGAAGGTCTTGTTCCGCCATGGTTTCGACGTGATCCATGCCTGCAATCCGCCGGATTTGCTGTTCCTGGTCGGCGGCTTCTTCAAATTAGCGCTCGGCAAGCGCTTCCTGTTCGATCACCACGACATCAATCCGGAACTGTATGAGGCCAAATTCGGGCGGCGCGACTTTTTCTACAAGCTGATGGTATGGCTGGAACGGCTGACGTTCCGCACTGCCGATGTGTCGATTGCCACGAACGACTCCTACAAGCGGATCGCTGTTGGCCGCGGCGGCATGGACCCGGACAAGGTGTACGTGGTGCGCAGCGGACCCAAGCTCGATCGCTTGCGCGTGCTGCCCCCGGTGCCGGAGTTGAAGCAGGGACGGCGCTACCTGGTCGGCTATGTCGGCGTGATGGGGGCGCAGGAAGGCATCGACCAGCTGCTGCAAAGCGTGCGCTTCGTGGTGCATGAGATGGGGCGGCAGGACGTGCATTTCGGCCTGGTGGGCGGCGGCACATCGCTGGAACAGATGAAGGAGCTGGCCCGCGAGCTTGGGGTGGCCGACTATGTCACTTTTACCGGGCGGGTGCCCGACCAGCAGCTGCTGGAAATGCTGAATACGGCAGATATATGTGTCAATCCCGACGTCGCCAATGAGATGAACGATAAATCGACCATGAATAAGATCATGGAGTATATGGCGTTGGGCAAACCTATAGTACAGTTCGACCTCACTGAGGGGAAGGTGTCGGCGCAGGAAGCCTCCCTTTACGCGGCGAAGAACGATCCGGTCGATTTGGCGCTTAAAATGATTGAATTGCTGGACGATCCGGAACGGCGGGCGCGCATGGGCGCGTATGGCCGCAACCGGGTGATCAACGAACTGGAGTGGGAGTATGAGGCGCCCAAGCTGCTGGCAGCGTATGAACGCCTGTACTCCGCACCCGAGCTAATACTTGAAGAGGACAACTCATGAAAGCAATGATTCTGGCGGCCGGCAAAGGCACGCGGGTGCGTCCTTTGACTTACGAACTGCCTAAGCCGATGATCCCTATCCTCGGCAAGCCGGTGATGGCCTATCTCGTGGAGCATTTGCAGCGCCACGGGGTAAGCGAGATCATGGTCAACGTCAGCTACCTGCATGAAAAGATCGAGGAGTATTTCGGCGAAGGGCACCAGTTCGGCGTGCAGATCGGCTATTCCTTCGAAGGCTATACGGACGATCACGGCAACGTCGTGCCGGAACCGCTTGGTTCGGCAGGCGGCATCAAGAAGATCCAGGAGTTCGGCGGCTTCTTCGACGAGACCGTGGTCGTGCTGTGCGGCGACGCGCTGATCGACCTCGATTTGAAATCCGCCCTGTATGAACATCGCCGCAAAGGCGCAATGGCGACTGTCATCACGCGCGAGGTGCCGTGGGAGAAGGTAAACAGCTACGGCGTGGTGGTCAGCGATGCCGACGGCCGGGTGCGCGAATTCCAGGAAAAGCCGTCGCGCGACGTGGCCAAGTCCAATTGCGCCAGTACCGGTATCTACCTGTTCGAACCGGAAGTGATCGACCTGATCCCGTCCGGCCAGGTGTTCGATATCGGTTCCGAGCTATTCCCCTTGCTGGCCGAGCGCGGCCTGCCGTTCTATTGCCAGACGCGTCGCTTCAACTGGATCGATATCGGCAGCGTCAAGGACTACTGGGAAGTGCTGCAAGGCGTGCTGACAGGCGGCGTGGGTAATATGATTGTGCCCGGCGTGCAGGTGGAAGAGGGCGTCTGGGTCGGCCTGAACACCAGTATCGACTGGAATGGCACCAAGATCGTGGGACCTGTGTATATCGGCTCCGGTTGCCGCATCGAGGCCGGCTCCACCATCATCGGCCCGACCTGGATTGGGCATGGAAGCCACATTTGCGGCGGCGCACGGGTAGTGCGCAGCGTGTTGTTCGAATATACTCGAGTCTTGCCGGAAGGCTCGCTCGACGAATTGATCGTATTTAAAGAATACAGCGTTGACCGGGCTGGCGAAATGCGTCACGTTTCGCAGGCCGAATGCGGCGGATGGATGAATGCGCGGGATCGCCGCGCGAGCCGCCGTACCGCTGAAAATGTTGCCAAATAAACAACTTTAAATATGAAAATCTACCCTGTCATCCTGTCCGGCGGCGCCGGTACCCGCCTGTGGCCTTTATCGCGCGCGGCTTTGCCCAAGCAGTTGCTGCCCCTGGTGTCGGACAAGACGATGCTGCAGGAGACCGTGCTGCGGCTGGCGGGGCGGGAGGGCATGATGGCTCCGCTGGTAGTGTGCGGCAATGACCACCGCTTCCTGGTGGCTGAACAGATGCGCGAAATCGGCGTCAATCCGCTGGGCATCCTGCTGGAACCGGCGGGACGCAACACCGCACCGGCCGTCGCCGCAGCTGCCCATTACCTGAAAGCGAATGACCCGGAGGCGGTGATGCTGGTGCTGCCGGCGGACCATGTGATCCAGGATGTGGATGCGTTTTACGCCGCTATCCTGCGGGCTACGACCCAGGTAGAGGGCGGCGCCCTGGCGACTTTCGGCATAGTGCCGACTGCGCCGGAAACCGGCTATGGCTATATCCAGAGCGGCGAGGCTTTGCCGGCCGAGGGCTGCTTCAAGGTTGCCAAATTCGTCGAGAAGCCAAACCGTGAGACGGCGCAGGGCTTTATCGATTCGGGTAACTTCTTCTGGAACAGCGGCATGTTCCTGTTCCGCGCCGATGCTTACCTGAAGGAGCTGGCACAGTTCCAGCCCGAGATGGTCAAGTCCAGCGAAGAAGCGGTGAGCAAGGGCTACCGCGACCTGGACTTCTGCCGCCTGGACGAAGCAGCCTTCACAGCCTGTCCGTCCGATTCCATCGACTACGCGGTGATGGAGCACACCAAATTGGCCGTGGTGGTGCCGGCTTCGATCGGCTGGAACGATGTCGGTTCCTGGTCGGCGCTGGTGGACGTGCTGGAGGCTGATGCCAACGGCAACGTGACGCGAGGCGACGTGTATACCGATAATGCCAGCAATTGCCTGGTGCGCGCCGAAGGCCGCATCGTAGCGGCCATCGGCGTACAGGACCTGGTGATCGTGGAGACTTCGGACGCTGTTCTGGTGGCCCACAAGGACCAGGTGCAGCGTGTGAAGCAGGTGGTGGATCACCTGAAGGCCCACGGCCGCACCGAGCACCTGCACCACACCAAGGTGTACCGCCCTTGGGGCAGCTACGAGGGTATCGATATGGGCGACCGCTTCCAGGTCAAGCGCATCATCGTCAACCCGGGCGGCAAGCTATCGCTGCAGATGCACCATCACCGCGCCGAGCACTGGGTCGTGGTGTCGGGTACCGCGCGCGTGACTTGTGGCGAGAAGGTGATGCTGCTGACTGAGAATGAATCGACCTATATCCCGATCGGCATGAACCACCGGCTGGAAAACCCGGGCAAGCTGCCGCTGCACCTGATCGAGGTGCAGTCGGGCAGTTATCTCGGCGAGGACGATATCGTCCGCTTCGAGGATGTTTATCACCGCGGCTGAACGCTGCCTTTTCGCCGCGCTCCTGCTGCTGGCAGCCGGGGCGCGCGCCCAGCTTCAGCCAGCCCAGCTTGGGCTGGTCGTCAACGATGCCGATCCCTCCAGCGTGGCCGTCGCCGAGTATTACAGGCAAGCGCGCGGCATCCCTGTGCAGCAGATCGTCCATGTGCGTCTGCCCGGTTCGCCGAGGCAGCTCGACGCGGCGGCTTTCATTGACCTGAAGCGCCAGGTCGACAGCCAGCTGGGGGCTTCCGTGCGCGCGGTACTGTTTGTGTGGACGGCGCCTTATGCGGTCGAATGCAACGGCCTGACTGCCGCGTACACCCTTGGTTTCGACGCGGCGCAATGCAGCAAGCCTTGCGGACCGGGCCGGGCGAATCCCTATTTCAATAGCAGCCAGCTGCCCCAGGCCATGCGCTTGTCGATGCTGCTGCCTGCCGCAGACGAGGTGGTGGCGCGCGCCGTGGTGGACCGGGGCCGGGTGGCTGGTTTCAGCATGCCGCAGGCTGGGGCATATTTTCTCCGTACCAGCGACAAGGCGCGCAATGCGCGCGCGCCATTCTTCCCGCCCAGCGCAAACGTGCCGGCGCGCCGGCTTCAGATACATACGCTGCTCAAGGATGCGCTGGAAAGTGAGGACGACATCATGCTGTATGAAACCGGCGCCGCGCGCGTCGACAAGCTTGATACGCTGCACTTCCTGCCTGGCGCACTGGCCGACCACCTGACTTCCTGGGGCGGCGACCTGCTCGGCGAGAGGCAGATGAGCAGCCTGCGCTGGCTGGAGGCGGGCGCCACGGCCAGCTACGGCACGGTCAGCGAGCCGTGCAGCCATTGGCAGAAATTCCCCCGTCCCGACATCCTGTTGCGCCATTACCTCGGCGGCGCCACGGCGATCGAAGCATATTGGCGCAGCGTCGCCTGGCCCGCGCAGGGCGTCTTCATAGGCGAACCGCTGGCCCGCCCTTACCAGCGTTGATGCCGTTAGTCCGTTCGGACTAACGCGCTGTCACCAAGTAGTCATACCAAACAGATAATATGTAAAGAACAATAAAAGTATCTTTGGAAAACACTTTTGGGGCACTACATATGGACAAACGCATTACCTTGCGCGCTACCGCGCTGGCCGCCTTGCTGGCCTGCCAGCCGGCATTCGCTGCCGACGTGGTCATCAGCCAGATGTACGGCGCGGGCGGCAATAACGGCGCTACCCTGCGCTACGACTACGTTGAACTGTTCAACCGCGGCAGCAGCACGGTGGCGGTGGGCGGCTGGACGATCCAGTACGCATCCGCAGCCGGCACCAGCTGGGGCAAGGCCGAACTGCCAGCCGGCACCAGTATCGCGCCGGGCAAATACTTCCTGGTCAAACTGGCCAGCAGCAATACCGCTGTCGGCGCCGACGTGCCGGCCGACTTCTTCAGCGGCAGCGTGAATATGAGCGGCGCTTCCGGCAAGGTGGCACTGGTCAATAACAATACCGCCCTGACGGGCGCGCAGCCAAGCAGCGCGGCGATCCAGGACGTGGTTGGCTACGGCACGGCCAACTTCTTTGAAACTGCGGCGGCGCCGGCAATGAGCGCCACCACCAGCCTGCTGCGCGCCGACGGCGGCTGCACCGACGCCAATAACAATGCCACCGACTTCACCGCCGTAGCGCCGGCCTTCCGCAGTGCGGCCTCGCCGGCGAACGCCTGCAATAGCGGCCCGGTACCGCAGCCTATCGTGACCGCATGCCCGGCCAGCGCCACGCTGGCCTATGGCGCCGGCGGCAGCATTGCGCTGTCTGCTTCGGATGCGGACGGTATCGTCAACGGCGCGGTGATTACTTCCACCGCTGTTTCCGGCATGAGCCTGGGCAGCCTGACGCCTGCCGCAGGTGTTGGCGGCAGCGCCAGCGTGTCGCTGGTCGCTTCGCCATCCGTGATGGCCGGCGTGTATCCGGTGGTCGTCAAGTTCAGCAACGACCAGGGCCAGGATGCCAGCTGCACCGTCAACGTCACCGTTGATGTGGGTTCAAGTGTGGTGCGCGTGCCGCAGATCCAGGGTTCCGGCGCTACCAGCCCATTCAATGGGGTGAAGCTGACTACTGAAGGCGTGGTGACGGCCAAGGTTGGCAGCGGCTTCTTCATCCAGGACGAAGCGGGCGACGGCGATCCGAGTACTTCGGACGGTATGTTTGTCTACATGGGGGCAACACCGGTGACCGTGGCGGTGGGTGACCTGGTGCGCGTCACCGGCACCGTGACCGAGTACAAGCCAAGCGGCGCTATGCGTTCTTATACCGAGCTGTCGACCGTGACTTCCGTCGTGACCCAGGGCAGCGGCCACGCCATCACTGCGGCCAATATCGATTTGCTGGACGTGAACCTGGCCAATTACGAAGGGATGCTGGTGCGTTTCCCGGGCGAGTTGACCGTCAACGCCACCGATTCGCTGGGCAGCCGCGGCGAGCTGACGCTGTCTGTCGGCCGCCGCGAAGTGCCGACCAACCGCTATCCAGCACGCAGCGCCGATGCGATTGCCATGGCAGCTGCCAATGCAGCCAATATGATTACGCTGGACGACGGCCTGTTCGTCACGCCGACGACCGTGCCTTACCTTGACCAGGATGGCACCGTGCGTGCCGGCTACACCGTCAGCGGCCTGACGGGTGTGCTTGATTTCGGCGCGCTGGGCAGCGGCGGTGCGGGCTTCAAGGTGCAACCGACCGAGGCGCCGATTTTCTCGCGCGACAATCCACGCACCGCGGCGCCGCAACTGGTAGCGGGCAACCTGCGCGTGGCCAGCGCCAACGTACTGAACTTTTTCACCACCTTTACCGACGGAACCAATGTGCTGGGCCAGACGGGGCAGGGCTGCACGCTCGGTTCCGGCACCAGCAAGTCCAATTGCCGCGGCGCCGATAATATGACCGAGTTCGTGCGCCAGCGCGACAAGATCGTCGCTGAACTGAAGGCGATCGATGCCGACGTGGTCGGCCTGATGGAGATCCAGAACAACGGAGACTATGCCGCCAGCTACCTGGTCGACAGCCTGAACGCCGCCTACGGCAAGGTGGAGTATGCCTATGTTCCAAAACCAGCTGCCACCGGCACCGATGCGATCCGCGTGGCGATGATTTACAAGCCGGCCAAGCTGGCACTGGTGGGCGGTGCGCTGTCCGATGCCGCCGCCGTCAATGACCGTCCGCCGATGGCGCAGACCTTCAAGGCTGGCAACGGTGCGAAGTTCAGCCTGATCGTCAACCACCTGAAGTCCAAGCGCTGCAATGGCGCTACCGGTTTGAATACCGACCAGGGCGATGGCCAGAGCTGCTACAACGCCGACCGCGTAGCGCAGGCGCAGGAACTGGTGGATACCTTCGTGCCGCAAGTGGTGGCAGCGGCCGGTGATGCGGATGTGCTGCTGATCGGCGATTTCAATTCGCACGGTTTCGAAGATCCGATCCTGTACATGACCGCTGCTGACCGCCAGGTTCAGTTCGAGAACCAGCTCGAGCGCTTCGTGCGTCCGAATGGCATTCCGTACTCCTATGTATTCGGCGGCGAGAGCGGCTACCTGGACCACGCATTGGCGAGCGTCGCGATGCGCTCCCAGGTCGCGGGTGCGATGGAATGGAATATCAATGCCGACGAGCCGGAAGTACTGGACTACAACCTGGATGGCAAGAACACCGCCGCCCAGAACCTGTACAACGCGCTGCCATACCGCGCATCCGACCATGATCCGGTGGTGATCAGCCTGAACCTGGCGCCGGCCTATGTGGACGTGACGGCCAGCGTGCAGGTCCAGCGCTCCGGCGTGGTGCAGGGCCGCTTCAGCAATGTCGGTACCGCCACGGCATGGATTACCAACACCAGCGGCGCCGATATGAGCGCGTCGGTCCAATACGTGCTGCAAGGCTTGCCGGCCGGCGTCACGGTTGCCAACGCGACGGGCTATTTCAACGGCATGCCTTATATTACGGCCGCGCCTTCCCTGGCGTCGGGCGCCCAGGCCACCGTGCAGCTGCAATTCAACAATCCAGGCCGGGTAGCCATCAACTACACGCCAAAAGTCTACAACGGCAGTTTCTAAGGACCGCACCATGCATAACAAATTCATCTCCCGTTTCCTGCGCGCGCTGGCGCTGATGCTGGCGCTGGGCGCCAGCAGCCAGGCATTGGCCGACGTTGCGCGCCTCGTGACCCTGGATACTTCCGTCTACGGCGCCGGCCGTGCGGGCTACCTGGACTTCACCTTCAATGGAGTGGACGGTGCTCCGGCCGCAACTGCCACCATGACACAGCTGCATGGCTTCAATATGGACCCGTCCAATTTCTCGCCGTGGGGCGATGCGTCGGCGGTGCCTGGCGGTTTCGCGATGCTGAATTCCACCAACCTGAACGACGTCCTGTACCAGGGTGTGTTCGGTGGCGTGTTCAGTTTTGTGCTGACGATTTCGGGCGATCCTTCGGCGCTGCTGAATTCCGATTTTGGCGTGGTGGCGTATGACGACCAGTTCAACCAGATCAAAGGCAAGATCCTCGACCTGATGTTCGTCGCCGCCCCGGATGGCAGCCCGGACCTGCAAATCCTCTCCATCAATAATGCGATTGCGACCGTTGGCGATGCCCCCGTCGCCGCGGTTCCGGAGCCGGGTTCGCTGGCCGTGCTGGCCCTCGGCATGCTGATGCTGGCCCTGGTGCGCCGCCGCGCTTAAGCGCAGTCGGTTGTACAAACGCCACAGGCACCTCGCGGGTTTTGGCCCTGAGGTGTCTTTTCGTTTGAAAGTAATAGAGCGAAACCGGGATTTATTTCTTTCGAATATTAATACTTAAACAAAATTGTATTAGTGTGCATGACTTGGCATGCCTCATAGTTTTGCCATGTCATTCCAAGTACTCGTCCTCGACAGCGATCCTGCCGTGCAGCAGCTGCTTGCCCACAACCTCGGGCAGGCTGGCTACACCGTGGTTTGCCATGGCGACGGGGCGACCGCGCTGCAGGGAGAATTGCCCGAAGCGGTGCTGCTGGAGTGGGATTTGCCGGGCGAGTCCGGCCTGTCGCTGATCCGCCGCTGGCGCGCCGCGCCGCAGACCAGCGAACTGCCGATCCTGATGCTGAGCGCCCGCTGCGCCGAGCAGGATAAGGTGCTGGCGCTGGAAAGCGGCGCCGATGACTTCATCTGCAAGCCCTTTGGCCCGCGCGAGACCATCGCGCGGCTGCACGCGGTGCTGCGCCGCCGCCGCCCGGCCACGATGCCCGGTGCTTTGCAATTTGCCGGCTTGCGGCTCGATCCCAATACACTGAGCGTGACGGCGGGCGAGCGCCAGTTGAACCTGGGCCGCGTGGAATTCCGTTTGCTGAACTACCTGATGCACCATCCGGGCCGCGTGCACAGCCGTGCGCAGTTGCTGGACCAGGTATGGGGCAGCCACGTCTACCTCGATGAACGCACGGTGGATGCCCATGTCGGGCGCCTGCGCAATGCGCTGCAGCCGAGCGGCCTGCACGACACGATCCAGACGGTGCGCGGCAGCGGTTACCGTTTTCACGCCCAATGCTAAGCCCCAGCGCCCGCGAGCAGGAATACTTACTGCACGCCATCGATGCGGCGCACGGCATTTCTACCCAGCGCGAATTGTTCCTGTGGAGCCAGGGGGCTTTGCAAACCTTGCTGCCGCACGGGGTGCTGCTTTGCATCCAGCTGGACGAGCAGGGGCGGGCGCGCAAGGTGGACTGCTTGCACAGCATTGTCCTGGCGCCGTCCGAACGCGCATTGCTGTGCGATCCGGCGCAAGGACCGGCGTCGGCCTGGCTGCGCCAGTGGCAGCGGGGCGGCGGCCAGCCCTTGATCCTGCAGGCTGGCGCCATGGGCCATGGGCTGATGCATGGCAGCGGAGCGCTGGCAGCGGGCGGCTGCGCTTTCGTGCTGCTGGAGATGCCCGCCGTGGCGGCCGCGCGCGAAAGTTGGCTGTTGCAATTGCTGCTGCCGTATCTGCACCTGGCTTTGCAGCGCATCGGCAGCTCGGCGCAGCCGCCGGTCCCGGCGCCATCGGTATCTCCGCGCCAGGCGGAGATCCTGCAATGGCTGCGCGAAGGCAAGAGCAATGAGGAGATCGGGCGCCTGCTCGGAATCAGCGCACTAACGGTCAAAAATCACTTGCAGCGTCTGTACCGCCAGCTCGGTGTGAACAACCGCACCCACGCCGTAGCGCGCACGGGTTGACCGCGGGCGCCAGTGGCGCGATGATGGCCCCATTCATTCCTGGAGCTTCGCCATGAAACGATTTCCCTTCCTGCTTGCCTGCCTGCTTGCCGTCGGTTGCGGCCATGTGGCGGCTGGCGGCCCCCAAACGCTGGCGGAACTGCGCGCCCTTGGAAGTGCTCCGAATTGCAGCTCCGACCAGCAGTGCAAGACGGTGCCGGTGGGGGCGAAATCTTGCGGTGGGCCGGAGTCCTACATGGCTTACTCTACGGCCAAGGTGAGCCCTGACAAGGTCAACGCGCTGGCCGAGCGTTACCGCAAGGAGCGTGAAGCCGAAAACAAGACCAGCGGGATGGTAAGCGATTGCCGTTACCTGATGGACCCGGGGGCGCAATGCCGCGCCGGGACTTGCCAACTGGGCGGGAACAACGGCGCCCTGGGCCAGTAAAGATAGATTGTCAACGCGCCATGGCGATGCGCAACTGTTGATCCAGCTGTGCGGCATGGGCATACCCAGGGCTGACTTCAACAATTTCCTTGCCGGTATCGAGCAGCAGGGCCGGGAAGCTGCTCACTCCAAGCCTGCGGGCCTTATTGAAATCGTTGCGGGCTTCCGCGATTGTCTCTTGATTGTTGAACTCAGCAAAGTATCCGTCGTTGCTGACATCGAAGCCCTGATGTCGTAATTCTTCAGCGCCGACTTCGGATAAAACCCGGCCGTCGGTGGTGTTTCGACCTTGAGCGTAAAAAGCGTTCTGCAGAGCGCGGAATACTGCCAGCACATCCGACTTCGGTTGAAGGCGGCGGGCGGTCACGACAGCGCGGCATACGGGTTCAGTGTCGTAGATGAAGTTTTCCAGTTTCATGAATGCGTCGCGGTTGAATGGGAGGCCGCTGGCAGCTTCGACGCGTGCCCAATGCATCAAGCGGAACTGTTTGGCTTCGTTAGTGAGCATTTCGGTGCCGCCGGCGCGTAAGCCGCCAAGCACAATTTCCAATTCCAGGTCCGGATGCATGGCTTTCAGGGACGCCATTTCCTTGCCGAAGCCGTAACACCAGGAGCACATCGGATCGCCAACGTAGATCAATTTCATCGCTGTTTTTCCTTCTGGCGGCGCGTGGTGATGTTTTCATAGCCGACGCCCCAGTTGTCGGTTTCGACTTCGTCAATGATCACGAATGTGGTGGCGGGATCTTTATTCAGGACGCGTACGAGTAACTCGGTGGAGCCGTTGATCAATTCCAGTTTTTGCTCTGGCGTCACACCTTCATTCGTGACTCGAATATTTACGTAGGGCATGGTGAATCTCCTGTTCAATGGGTGGTTGGGTGTCCGTTCACGGCACTATAGGCCCCGCCCGGTCGCCGATAAAGGCCATTGCAAGCACTTCATTTGCTACGTGATGTAACAAATGCGGGCACGCTTCACCAAAAAAAAAACGCCGCGGCTAGCGCGGCGTTCTGCGGGTGTGGCGCCGGTTTAGTTGCGGGCGCCAGCCACGTTGCGTTCCTGGGTTTGCTCAGGGATTGGGACGGTGGTGTCGACTTCCAGCAGGGTGCTGCTGGTCGTGCCGCCTGGCGCAGTGAACACAACTGCGCCGAGGTGCTTGGCGTTCCCGAGGCCGGACCAGGAGGCGCCAATGGTGGCGGTGGCGCCGGTGAACACCATCGATGGCAGGCCAAGTTTCAACCCTCCGCCCATTTCATCCTTGGCGACGGTCCACGAGGACAGCGTGTAGCTTGCGCTGCCTCCCAGCGGTGCATAGCCGACTACGCAGACCTTGTAGTCGCCGGCCGCCGGCTGGCTCAGGGTCACCATTTCATTGGAGGTCGATCCGCCGCTGGAGCCGACCTGGGTGCCGGCGCTATTCAAGACCACCAGGTCCAGGTCGTCGTGGTCGCCGCCCTGGTAGCCGGACGTGTCCACATCGTACAGGGCGAAGCGCGCCACCAGGGCATTGGCCGGCACGGATACGGTGTGCATCCGGACGCCGGCATTGCCGCCAGCCTTGCAGGCCGCCACGCCACCGTCGCTGGAGGCATCGAGGCTGACGGTTGCTGCGCTGCGGGTGGCCGGTTTCAGGCCGCCTTTCATCGCTGCCAGCGGGCCGGTGAAGCCGGCGCCAATGGTGAAGGAAGTGCTGCCGGTGGCGGCTTCGTTGTACACCTTGGACGGCACCGAGATCATGGCCGGACGCGCGGTGAGTGGGCTGCGCACCACGTGGCCTGCGTTGTCGGCCCAGGTCAGGCTGCCGTAGGACCAGGCGTTGGCCGGTGCGCTGACATTGGTCAGGCTGACAGTGAAGCTGGCCTTGGCGCCCGGGGCCAGCGTCAGGCTCGATGGGCTGACCGCCACGGTGAATCCCGGCAGGCTGGCGTTGGCGGTGTAGGTCGCTTCCTGGCTGCCGACGTTGGTGATGGTGCGGGTCATGGTCAGCTTGCCCAGTACGGCCGAAGCGGTCAGCGACGCCAGGTTCAGGTTGTATGGCTGGATGGCGCCGTACGGCGCGCAGAAGCTGGCCGACAGGGTGCCCGGGATGCCGCACATGAAACGGATCCAGTCGACCGGCCCCGAGTCGTAGACCAGGCCCGGGTCGGTTGCCTTGTTCGGGCGAACATGGCCCGCGCCCTGGCCCCACGGCAGGGTGCCGGCCGCCATGCCGGCCTGGCCGTCGGCGAAGGTGTCGTAGGCGGTGGTCATCAGGGCCGACTTGATGGCGGCCGGCGACCAGTCCGGGTGGGCCTGGCGCAGCAGGGCGCCGAGGCCGGCCACGTGCGGGCTGGACATCGACGTGCCCTGGTAGCTGGCCCAGTTGGCATCCGGGACCAGGGTGCCGTTGGCGATGGCGTCGCGGTCGGCCGGGTTGTTGTAGTCGGCCGTGACGGCGGCCAGGATGTCCACGCCAGGCGCGGTCAGGTCGGGCTTGAGGATGTTGGCGTTGTGCTTGTTCGGGCCGCGTGAGGAGAAGCCCGCCATTTGAGGTGCCGGTACAGTGCTCGTGGTCAGCACGGATTTGCCGATGCTGCTTCCGCCGTCCGGATGGGCGGCGATCCAGGTCCGGGCGGCGCTGCCGTCGGCAAAGTTCAGGTGCACGGCGGGGATGCTGTGCGGGTCCGCCACCGGCGCCTGTGCGGCGGAGGTGTCCATCAGGATCATGCCGGCGCCCCCGGCCTCCTTGACGGCACGCGACTTGTCGACGCGCGCGCTGTTGCCACGTTCGCACAGCAGCACTTTGCCACTGGCCTTGACCGGATCGAGGGCGGCGTCGGCGCCGCCGCCATAGGTGACGCGGTCGGCAGCGGTGTAGCACAGGCGGGCCGCGGCCTTGTCGGCGGTGCTTAGCTGGGCATAAGGCTTCATCGCTGCATCGCGCGCCAGGATGGTCGGGGTATCCGGCAGCGGATTCTGGTTATAGGAGGCACCGGTGAAGCTGGCGCCCCCGGCGAGGCTGACGGTGGCGATACTGGCGCGGTTGTGGGTGGAGGCTGCCACGGTGGTCAGCCAGGGCGACAGGTGAGCCACCGCGTTGCCCGGGCCGGAGTTGCCTGCCGAAGCGGCGACGAAGACGCCGGCGGCGGCGGCATTGAAGAAGGCCATTTCCACAGGGTCGGTGACGCTGGTCTGGGAACCGCTGATGGAGAAGTTCAGCACGTGCACGCCGTCCGCCACGGCCTGGTCGATGGCGGCCACGCTGTCGGAGTTAAAGCAGGAATTGCGGGTGCCGGTACCGTCGGTGGCGGTAGCGTCCGGGTAGGTCCAGCACACCTTGTACATGGCCAGGCGGGCGCGCGGCGCCATGCCGGACATGCTGCCGATCGGGATGCCCGAGAGCTTGCCAACAGCGCCGAAGTTGCCGCCGGCGGTGGTCGAGGTGTGGTCGCCGTGGCCGCCGTGGCCGGTGGTGCCAGCGATCGAGTCGCGCGGCGAGACGAAGTCGGTCCAGTGCAGCGGACGGCCGCTGGCGAGGAAGCCGGCATTGAAGTAGCGCGCGCCAATCAGCTTGTTGTTGCAATGGGAGGCGGTGAAGCCTTCGCCGGTCACGCAGGCGCCGTGCCAGTTGCTGGGGGAGTCATACACCAGCGTGCCGCTGATATCGAAGGTTGGCTTGCCCTGGTCGTCCACGCGGTCGGCGTAGGAGGTGTGCTCGGGCCAGACGCCGCCATCGACAATGCCGATCACCACGTTTTCGCCGGCCTTGTCGATGCCGCCGGCTTTGGCCCACAGGCCGTCGCCCGGGCTATCGAGGCCGAGGAATTTAGGGGTGTAGTTGGTGTCGAGGGAACGCGCTTCGTCGGCGCTGATGCTTGCGACGGCACTGGACTTCTTCAGTGCGCGCACCTCGGCATCGGTCAGGCGGGCGGCAAAGCCGTTCAGCACCAGCTTGTACTTGTGGACAATCTGGGCATCCGGCACCAGGGCGGTCGCGTTGCTTTGCTGCTGGTCCAGGTAGGCGATGTAGTCCTGCACATTCTGCGCGGTGACGTCCAGGCGGGCGCCGGAGGCCGGCTTGGTCGCCGCCAGGCCATTGACGCCGCCGGTGTAGTTGGCCACCGGCGCGTCGGCCAGCTGCACGATGTAGGAGTGGCGCGCTTCTTCGGCGCCGGCTTGCAGGGACAGTCCGGAAAGGACGGCGATGACGGCCAGGGTCAGGGGTCTCATTTTCATGTTGTTATCCTTTGATTTGGCGGTTGCTGCGGCGAATCGCGGCCAGTCCGGCGAGGCCCAGCAGCATCAGCGGGGCAGTGCCAGGCAGCGGCAGTTCGACGTCCAGGTCGTCAACCGCAAACTGGGCGGCGTAGGGCGCCCAGTCGGCCATATTGAAGCAGCCGCCATTGCCGTCGAACAGGCAGGCGCTGATGTTCATGCTGCGCAGGTTCAAGGCGGCAAAGCCGGCATCCAGGTTCCAGGTCGAGAACATGAAGTGGCCGTTGGCGTCCTGGCCGGCGAAATCGGCGCGGCGCACCACGCTGCTGCCGTCCTGTGTGGTGGCGTTCAGCACCAGCTGGCCGTAGCTGCCATCCGGCTGGCCGCCGACCGGTGCAAAAAAGGAGAAGCGCAGCGAGCGCAGGGAAAAGACGCCGCCGGGACGGTCGACGTCGACCGAACCGTCGTTCCAGCCGGCGTAATACATGCTGCTGTTGCCGGAGGGGCAATCGATCACGGCACCGCAGCTATTCGGATTGCTGCCGTCGAGGATCTCGCCGCCCATGCCATCGCTGATACCCAGCGACTGGACGTAGGCCGAAATGCGGGAGGTGAAAGTCAGGCCGGCGTCCTTGAATTGCTCGCCATGGTTGTAGACCATGGGCGCCAGGGCGTCGAGGCTGGCGACGCCGGCGTGGGCCGGTGCCGCCATGATGGCAGCGGCCCCCGCCAGCGTGCAGGCAGCCAATTTGATGCGGGTGAAATGTCGATTCATGATGCGTTCCCTTGCTCTTTTAAGTGGTCGAAAACGGCTTCCCCTGCGTTGCACAGGTTGCAAGAAATATAGCAACAGCACGATTGAAAGTGGTTAAAAATTCAATGATAAAAATTCAATTTTATGAAAGGAAAAACAAAGAAAGTTCGGCAAAGCCTATGGAAGGGAGGCATCGTGCTTTCGATTTCACTTGTGAATAAATCGCGACAGATTTAATAACAAATAAGCGAAAAATGTCTCAGCTGAGACAAGCGTTGCGCGCACTGTAGAAAATGTTGTCGAAACCCAAATCTGCGTGGTAGCCTCTGCCTTCTAATCTTGGCGGAGGTAGTTCGGATGTTTGCAGCACGGATTCATAGCAAGACCAGTCGAGGATTCACCCTGCTCGAGTTGCTGGTGGTGATCGTGATCATTGGACTGCTCGCCGCCTACGTCGGCCCCAAATATTTTTCCCAGCTTGGCAAATCGGAAGTCACCGTCGCCAAGGCGCAGATCGAAGCCTTCGATAAAGCGCTCGACACCTACCGCCTGGACGTCGGCCGCTATCCGAGCACGGAAGAAGGCCTTGCCGCGCTCCTGTCGGCGCCAGCCACTGCCGGCGCGAAATGGAATGGCCCGTACCTGAAAAAGGGCGTACCGCCTGATCCATGGGGCCGGCCATACCAGTACAAGGCGCCCGGCGCCAAGGCTGAATACGAAATCATCTCCCTCGGCAAAGACGGGCAGCCGGGCGGCGAAGGCGAAAACGCCGACATCGGCGTCCAGTAATCACAGCGCGGCCTGACGCTTATGCAGTTCGAAGTTCGCACCCTGTCGCCCGACATGGCGATCGGCCAGATGGTGGTCGATGGCCGCGACGAGGCCGATGCCCGGCGCCAGGTGGAAGCGCGCGGCCTGTTCGTCAGCGCCATCGCGCCGCGCCGCGCGGCCTTGGGCACCGGCAAGGCCAAGGCGCTTTCGCTCGTCCTGTTCAGCCAGGAGCTGCTGGCGTTGCTGAACGCAGGCCTGGGTGTGGTCGAAGGGCTGGAAGCCTTGCTGGAAAAGGAGGCGTCGCCCGCCACACGCGGCGTGCTGGAACGCTTGCTGGCCGGCTTGCGCGAAGGCCAGCGCTTTTCCACTGTGCTGGCGGAACAGCCGCAGTTGTTCCCGCCTTTATATGTGGGCATCGTCAAGGCGGCTGAAGGGACCAGCGACCTGCCGCGTTCCCTCGAACGATTCATCGATTACCAGCAGCGCGTGGACCTGGTGCGCGCCAAGCTGGTGAGCGCCGCCATCTACCCCTGCATCCTTCTGCTGGTGGGCGGCGGCGTATCGCTTTTCCTGATTTCTTATGTGGTGCCGCGTTTCGCCGAGGTGTACCAGGGGGCCGGCCGCAACCTGCCGTGGATGTCGCAACTGATGTTAAGTTGGGGCCAGTTCGCGGCGACCCATACCACGCCTCTGCTGGCAGGTATCGCCGCCCTGATCGGCGGCGCGGTGTTCGGCGTGCGCCACCTGGTGCGCAGCGGCGGCATGGCGCGCCTGCTGGCGCGCTTGCCGGGCGTGGGCGAACGGGTGCGCATCTACGAACTTTCGCGCCTGTACCTGACGCTGGGCATGCTGAGCGAAGGCGGTATCACCATCCTGAACGCGGTCGATACCGTGCAGGCCATGGTGTCGGCCAACGTGAAGGACGGCTTGCAGGGAGCGCGCGCCATGATCGAGGCGGGCTTGCCGCTGTCGTCCGCCTTCGAGGCCAATGGACTGACCACGCCGATTTCCCTGCGCATGCTGCGCGTGGGGGAGCGCACCGGCGAGATGGGCGCCATGCTGACGCAGTCGGCAGCCTTCTACGACGGCGAGATCGCGCGCTGGATCGACCGTTTCACCCGCACTTTCGAACCGCTGCTGATGGCCGCCATCGGCATCGTGGTGGGGGCTATCGTGGTGCTTTTGTATATGCCGATTTTTGACCTGGCCGGAGAGATGGCATGACAGTTCCGGTACTTGATGCGAACGTACTGGCCAAGGCGCGTGCACAATGCGCGCACTCCAAGCGTAGCCTGGTGGAGGAGCTCGAGGCCCTGACCGCTATTGAGCCGCGCCTGGCGGTGCAGGCGCTGGCCCAGCCGTTTGGCCTGGCTGTGCTGGAGACGGCGGATATGCTGGCCTTTGAGCCTGCCTTCGATCTGATGCCGCTGTCACAGGCCATGGCGCGCCATTGCGTGCTGCTGCGCTCCCACGACGGGGCGGCGGTGGGCGTGATCGCCGATCCTTTCGACCTTGATTTGCAAACCTGGCTGGCGACGCAGGCGCGCTGTTCGGCGGCATCGCCGCTGCAATTACGGCTGGCGCTGCAGTCCGACATCCAGGCCTACCTGTCCAAGCAGGAGGAATCGGCGCGTGCCGTCGATACCCTGGTGTCCGGTGCGGAAGGACAGCGCCGCGACGGCAAGACGGCGGCAGTGCTGTCGTTCGCGTCCGTGTCGGAAGGCGCCAGCCCGGCAGTGCGCCTGGTCAATTCGACGCTGTACGACGCGCTGAAAGCCGGTGCATCCGACATCCACCTGGAGTCGACTGCCGGCGGCCTGGCGGTGAAATACCGCGTTGACGGAGTGCTGGACCATGCGACGGCCGTCAACGGCATCGACGTGGCCGAGCAGATCATTTCGCGCCTGAAGGTGCTGGCCGAGCTGGATATCGCCGAGCGCCGCGTGCCGCAGGATGGCAGCTTCCGCGTCGAATCGATGGGGCGCGAGATCGACTTGCGCGTATCGATCATGCCTTCCATCCATGGCGAAGACGCGGTGATCCGTATCCTGGACAAGCGCGCCATGATCGAATCCTACGGCGCGCTGACGCTGGAGGCGCTGGGCTTCGATGCGCCTTCACTGGCGACCCTGCGCTCGCTGGCGCAAGAGGCCTACGGCATGCTGCTGGTGACCGGGCCGACCGGTTCCGGCAAGACCACCACGCTGTACGCGGCCCTGACCGAGATCCACAACGGCCGCGAAAAGATCATCACGATTGAAGATCCGGTCGAGTACCAGCTGCCGGGCATCCTGCAGATCCCGGTCAACGAGAAGAAAGGCCTGACCTTCGCCAAGGGCCTGCGCTCGATCCTGCGTCACGACCCGGACAAGATCATGGTGGGCGAGATCCGCGACCGCGAAACGGCGGAAATCGCCGTGCAGTCGGCGCTGACCGGCCACCTTGTGCTGACCACCGTCCACGCCAACAACGTGTTCGACGTGTTCGGCCGCTTCACCCACATGGGCATCGACCCGTATGCCTTCGTATCGGCGCTGAACGGCATCTGGGCGCAGCGCTTGGTGCGCATCAACTGCCCGCACTGCGCGGTGGAGGTGACGCCGTCCGACGACGAGCTGGCTAGCGTCGGCCTGGCGCGCGGCGATGTGTACGACTACACCTTCAAGGAAGGCAAGGGCTGCGGCGATTGCCGCGGCACCGGCTTCAAGGGCCGCCGCTCGATCGCGGAAATCCTGACACTGAACGACGAGATCCGCGAGCTGATCGTGGAGAAACGGCCGATCCGCCAGATCAAGGCCGCGGCCTACGCCAACGGCACGCGCAGCCTGCGCCATGCCGCGTTGGAACTGGTGCGGCGCGGCGATACCACGCTGGCGGAAATCAAGCGGGTGACCTTGCATGCTTAAGAACTTCACACAGGCCCTGCGCGTCGAAGTCACGCCGCAAGCCTTGCGCCTGCTGCGCGTGCGGCGCTGGAGCAAGGCAGCTCCCGAACTGCTGGCCGAGCAGACGCTGGCCGCAGAAGCCTTGCCGCCCATCGCCGTGGCCGAAGTGCTGCCGTCCGCACTTGCCTCCTTGCTGGCGGGCCAGGACGCCGCCGGTGCGGCAGTCTGCTTCGTCCTGTCCGACGAACTGGTGCGCCTGTGGCAGGTGACGCCACCGGTGCAGGCCGCGCGCCTTGCCGACCTGGAAGGCGCCGCTGCGTTGCGCTTCCATACGCTGTACGGCGAGGCGCCGGCCGCCTGGCACATCAGCGCCGACTGGAATGCCGCCGCGCCCTTCATGGCAGCGGCCATCCCGCGCATGCTGAAGAACGCTATTGAAAACATGGCCGCGCAGCATGGGCTGACGGTGACCGCCATCCTGCCGAACTTTGTGGCAGCCTGGAACCGCTATGCCGGCGCGCTGAAAAACGGCGCCTGGTTTGGCGTGGCGCAGGCGAATGTGCTGGCGCTGGCCGCCTGCGAAGAGGGCCGGCTGCGTGCCTTGCGCCATATCGCCATCCCGCACGGCGCCGATCACTACTGGATGACGCAAGCGGCACAGCGCGAGGCGCTGCTGTTGGGATTGCAGGCGCCATCCCTGATCCAATTAAGCGGTGACGTGCCGGCTGCCCTGGCCAAGCCAGCCAGCAGCGACAAGCACATAGCCACCGCAGCCCTGGGAGTCGCCGCATGAAGCCGATGCAAATCGATTTCGCTACGCCGGGCTGGCGCGCGGTGTTGTACCGCACCCATCCCATGATGCTGGCTGCCGGCGCGCTTGGTGCAGTCCTGCTGCTGGCCGGCGCCGCCACCGGCATGCAGGCTGCGCAGCAGCAGGCCGCCCGCGAGGAAAGCCTGCGGGTGCAGCAGCGCAAAGTGGCTGCCGCCGCAAGCACCCCTGAGCGCAAGCCAGAAACGGCGATTCCCGAAGCGCAGGCCTTGGCTGTCAACGCCGCCATCCTGCAACTGAACCTGCCGTGGCGGCAGCTGCAGGACGCGATTGCCGCCGCCAATTCGCCCGCCGTGGCCTTGCTGGCGCTCGATCCCGATCCGCGCAAGCAGACGCTGAAGATCACGGCCGAAGCCAAGAACAGCGATGACATGGTCGGCTACGTCGAGCAGCTGAAGCAGCAGGAATTTTTCACCGGTGCGTCGCTGCTGCGCCATGAAACCAATGAGCAGGACCCGAACCACCCGCTGCGTTTCCAGGTCGAAGTGCAATGGAGGGCGCGATGAATTTTGCCTCCCTGATGCTGCGCCTGCGTCTTGTGGCGATGCGCCTCGGCGTTGCAGGATGCGTTGCGCTGGCTATGCTGCTGGCCGGCGCCCTGGCTTTGACATGGTCGCTCAAGGCCCGCCAGTCGGCCTATGCGCCTTTGCCGCCGGCGCCGGCCCAGCTCACCCAGGCGGCTCCGCCGCCGACCGCCAATGAGAACCTTGACCATTTCTATGCCTCGCTGGGCGAGAAGCGCCACGCCGAACAGCAGGTCAAGCAATTGTTCGACATCGCTGCCAAGACCGGGCTGGCGCTGGACCAGGGCGATTACAAATTCAGCGTGGACAAGGCCAGCCGCGTCGCCACCTACCAGGTCACTCTTCCCGTGAAGGGCGCTTACCAGAATATCTGGCAATTCAGCATGCAGGCGCTGACGGCGATCCCGTTCGCTGCACTGGACGATATTGCCTTCCGCCGCGAGACCATCAGCGAACCGGTGGTGGAGGCGCGCCTGCACTTCACCCTTTACCTGAAGGATAAGCCATGAAGCCGCGCCATATCCTGATGGGCGTAGCGCTGGCCGGCGCCGCCGCGCTGGTGATCTTTGGCGACAAGGCGCCGGACAATACCGTCGCGGAAGCGGTGGAACGCCGGCCTGCACGTACTGCTGCAGCAGCGACGCCGGCTCCCCCATCGGCCGCCGCGCGCCCCGGCGAAACAAGCATCTTGCGCCTGGTGCCGCGTGAGGAATTGATCGGTGACGCCGGCGAGGGCTCGTTCAAGAGCAAGGACGGCGTCTTCGGCGGCCAGTCATGGAATCCGCCACCGCCGCCACCGTCTGCTGCGGAACTGAATGCGCCGCCACCGCCCCCGCCCAGCGCACCGCCGCTGCCGTTCCAGTACCTGGGCAAGGCAGCTGCCGACGGCCAGTGGGAGGTCTACCTTGGCCGCGGTGAGCAAACTTTTGTGGTGAAGAAGGGCATGCAGATCGACGGCGCCTACCGCGTGGATGCAATTGCCCCGCCAACCCTGACATTGACCTACCTGCCCATGAACCAGGTGCAGCAGCTAAATATTGGAGTGATTGAGTGAAGCCAAGTCTGAGAACGCTGACCCTGTCGGTCATGGTGCTGGCGCTGTCCGGCTGCGCGGCCGACAAGGCATACCGCGATGGCAGTGAGCTGGTTGAAAAAGACCAGGTGGAAGCCGGCCTGTTGAAATACCAGGAGGCGATCAAACGCGATCCGGATAACGCCGTTTACCGCAAGGCTTACCTGGAGGTGCGCGACCGCGCGAGCATGCGCCTGCTGGAACAGGCGGACCAGATGGTCAATGAGGGCAAGTACGGCCCGGCAGGGCAGAATTACCAGCGCGTGCTGGCAATGAATCCGCAGAACGAACGCGCCCGCGCCGGACTGCGTGCCCTGGAAATGGCAGACCGCCATGAGAAGCTGCTGGCGCTGGCCAGCGGATCGCTGGAGCAGAAAGACCTGGATGCTGCGAAGGCCCGTGTCGGCACGGTGCTGGCCGAGAATCCTGACAATGCGCGCGCCCGTTCGCTGATGCGGGCGATTAATGAGCAAATGCCGCAGGCGGCGCCGGAAACCGGCTTGTCCAAGGCCTACAAGACGCCGATCACGATCGAGTTCCGCGATGCGCCGCTGAAGCAGGTGTTCGACATCATTTCTCGCCGCTCGGGCCTGAACTTCATTTTCGACAAGGACGTCAAAAGCGATGCCCGCACCACCATCCTGCTGAAAAACAGCACGGTGGAATCGGCCATCTATTTCCTGCTGATGACCAACCAGCTGGAACAGCAGGTCATGGACAGCAACACGATCCTGATTTACCCGAACACGGCGGCGAAGCTGAAGGAATACCAGGAGACGGTCGTGCGCACCTTCTACCTGTCCAATGCCGAAGCCAAGACCGTCGCCAACACGCTCAAGACCATCCTCAAGTCGCGCGACGTGGTGGCGGACGAAAAGCTCAATCTCGTGATCCTGCGCGACAGCGCCGATGCCGTGAAGCTGGCCGAGAAGATCGTCGCCATGCAGGACCAGGCCGAACCTGAAGTCATGCTGGACGTGGAGATCCTGGAAATCAAGCGCAGCCGCCTGATGGAGCTGGGCGTGGAATGGCCAAGCTCCGTTGGCCTGTCCATCCTGAACAGCGACAAGAAGTCGACGCCGCTGACCTTGCGCGACCTGGACTTCATCAACCGTAACTACATCGGCGTCAGCCCGTTGAGCGCGACGATCAACGTCAACAAGACCGATGGCGACACCAACCTGCTGGCCAGCCCCCGCATCCGCGTGCGCAACAAGGAAAAGGCAAAGGTCGTGATTGGCGAAAAGGTGCCGGTGATTACCACCACCGTGTCGCCGGGGACGCAGGGCTTCGCCTTTGAGTCGGTGAGCTACGTGGATGTCGGCCTGACGCTCAATGCGGAGCCGACCATTTACCTGAATAACGAAGTAGGCATCCGTATTGCGCTCGAAGTATCGAGCCTGCTCGGCAAGGTGCAGACCGCGTCCGGCACCACGGCCTACCAGATCGGCACGCGCCAGGCATCCACCTTCCTGCAGCTGAAGGATGGCGAGAACCAGGTGCTGGCTGGCCTGATCAACAGCGAAGAGCGCAGCACGGCGAACCGCGTGCCAGGCTTGGGTGATCTTCCTATCCTGGGCCGCCTGTTCGGTTCGCAGACCGACGACAAGCAGAAGACCGAAATCGTGCTGTCAATTACGCCGCACCTGGTGCGCAACTTGCAGCGTCCGGAAGTCTCGGCCGCCGAATTCTCGGCGGGCACGGAGGCGAATTTCCGCCGCAAGCCTGACGTGACGCCGCGCCAGCCGGCGGTGCTGCCTGGCGCACGTCCAGCCGGCGCGCCGTTGCCGGCAGGCGCCGCGCCAGTGCCGGCCGCGCCGGCGCAGGGCGAAGTCCCGGCGGCGGTGCAGCCAGCCGTCCCAGCGCCTCTGCCCGTACCAGCCGCAGGCGATACCGCCGCACCGCAAGGCCTGCCGCTCTCCAACACCCAGCCTGGCGCGGCGTCCAGCGTGACCAAGCCTAAGACGCAGTAAGCATGCGCGCGCGCGGATTTACCCTGATCGAATTGCTGGTGACGCTGGCCATCCTCGGCCTGCTTGCCTCGCTGGCGATCCCGGTCGGCCAGACTGTGGTACAGCGCCGCAATGAACAGGACCTGCGCCGCTCGCTGCACGAAATCCGCAAGGCGCTCGACGAATACAAGGTCGCCTACGACGAAGGCCGCATCGCCAAGTCGATCACCGGCAACGGCTACCCGCGCACCCTGGAAACCCTGGTGGAAGGCGTAGTCGACCAGCGCAACCCCAAGCGCGCCAAGATCTTCTTCCTGCGCCGTATCCCGCGCGACCCGTTCAGCAGCGACAGCAATGCCAGTAACGCCCAGACCTGGGGTAAACGCAGCTACGCCAGCGAGGCCGACGACCCGCGCGAGGGCGAGGATGTATTTGACGTGTATTCGACTTCGGAGCAGGTGGGCCTGAACGGCGTGCCTTATAAAAAATGGTGAACAAGAAGGGCTTCACGCTGATCGAACTGCTGGTGGTGCTGGGCATTATCGCCTTGCTGCTGACGCTCGCCGTTCCCCGATATTTCCCGAGCGTGGATAGGACCAAGGAAACCATCCTGGCCGACAACCTGCGCAGCACGCGCGCCATCATCGACCAGTACTACGGCGACACTGGAAAATTCCCGGACAGCCTGGAACAGCTCGTGGAAAAGAAATACCTGCGTGCGCTGCCGATGGATCCGATCACGGAAAAAAGCGACACCTGGGTAATCGTGCCGCCGGACGATGTGACCAAGGGCAGCGTGGCAGACATCAAGAGCGGAGCGCCGGGCAATGACCGCAACGGCAAGCCATATTCGGAGTTTTAAACAGCAGGGGTTCACCTACGTCAGCGTAGTGATCCTGGTGATGATCGTCGGCCTGATCGGCGCGACTTCATTGCGCCTTGGCGTGACGCTCCAGCGTACGTTTGCCGAACAGGCTTTGCTCGATATCGGCATGGAGTACAGCAATGCGCTGGCCAGCTACGCGGCCGCGACGCCGCAGGGCCAGCCCAACTATCCCAAATCGTTTGCCGAATTGCTGAAGGACCCGCGTTTCCCGCAACTGCGCCGCCACCTGCGCCGCGTCTACGTCGATCCGATGACGGGCAAGGCGGAGTGGGGGATTGTGAAGGCTACCGAGAACGGCGGCATCCTGGGGATTTACAGTCTGTCGAAGGCGGTGCCGATCAAGATCGGCAACTTCCCCGCGCGTTTCGCGGCATTCGAAGGCCGCACCAGCTATGCCGACTGGAAGTTCAGCGGCGAGGGCGTGCAAGTGCCGGGTACGAAGGGCGGCGATGGCCAGCAAGCGGGCCAGCAACCAGGCCAGCCAACAAAGCCGGGCTCCGGCATGTCGTCAAGCCCGATGACCGGCACGCAGCCTGGCACGCCAATCGGCGGCAAGCCAGGCACCCCGCAACAGGACCAGTCCAAACCCGACGAACCGCCGCCAGCGCCTGAACCGGAACCACCCCAGGAGCCTTCGCAAGAACCGCAGGAGTCGCCGCAGGAGCCGCCGGCGCAACCCGAGGAGCCTGCGCGCGAGCAGCCGGCGCCATCAAAGCGCAGCTGATTACTTCGCGCGGCGCTTGAAGTCCTTCAGGCGGAAGCCAAGCGCGAACAGGGTGCCGAAATACACCACCACGCTGCCGCCAATCACCAGCAACAGCGCGCCGGCGCGCAGGATGCCGTGGTGGCGCATGCCCAGCCAGTCGAACTGCTGGCCGCCGAACCATGCCGCTACACCCATCACGGCGATGGCCAAGACCAGTTTCGTGAAGAAGCCCGACCATCCCGGCTGCGGTGCGTAAATGCCTTTCTGGCGCAGTCCGCGGTACAGCAAGCTGGCGTTGAGCAGGGCGGCCACGCTGATCGACAGCGCCAGGCCGGCCACGTTCAGCTTGAGCACCTGGATGAAGACAAGGTTCATCAGCTGCGTGAACACCAGCACGAGCAGGCCAATGCGCACCGGCGTACGCACGTCCTGGCGCGCATAGAAGGCCGGCGTCAGCGATTTCACCAGGATGATGCCGAGCAGGCCAACCGCATACGCCAGCAGCGGCTTGGCCGACTCGATCGCGGCCTTGTCGGTGAATTCGCCGTGGTGGAACATGGTGGCGATCAAAGGCAGCGCGAGTACCGCAATGCCGACGGCTGCCGGCAGGGCAAGCAGGAAGGTCAGGCGCAGGCCCCAGTCCAGCAGGGCGGAGTATTCGGCATGGTCCTGCTCCTGGCTGGCCTTGGACAGGCTAGGCAGCAGGATGGTGCCCAATGCGACGCCCAACAGCGCGTTCGGGAATTCCATCAGGCGGTCCGCAAAGGTCAGCCAGGACACGCTGCCTTCCTCCATCCAGGAGGCATAGGTGGTGTTGATCATCAGGCTGATTTGCGCGACGGAGACGGCAAACACCGCCGGCCCCATGTTTTTCAGCACGCGGCGCACACCGGCATCGCCCAGGCCGACGCGCGGATTCCACGACAGGCGGGGCAGCATGCCGATTTTCACCAGCGAAGGCACCTGGATCGCCACCTGCAGGATGCCGCCCACCATGACGGCAATCGCCATGGCATACACGGGCTGTTTCAGGTGCGGCGCCAGGAACAGGGCGGCGGCGATGAAGGACAGGTTGAGCAGGACAGGCGTGAAGGCCGGGATCTTGAACTGGCGCCAGGTATTCAGCACGCCGCTGGAGAGCGCGACGAAGGACATGCAGGCGATGTAAGGGAACATCAGGCGCGTCATCCAGACCGCCGCGTCGAACGAGGCTGGATCCTTGCTCAGGCCCGAACCAATCAGGTAGACGAACAGGGGAGCGCCTATAATACCGACTGCACTTGTCGCTAGCGTGGCCCAGAGCAGCACGGTCGCCACATGGTCGACCAGGGTGCGGGTGGCTTCCTCGCCCTGCTTGTTTTTGTATTCTGCCAACATTGGCACAAATGCCTGGGAAAATGCCCCTTCGGCAAACAGGCGCCGCAGCAGGTTCGGAATGCGGAAAGCGATATAGAAGGCGTCGGTCAATCCTCCGGCGCCGAAAGCGCGGGCAAACAGGATGTCGCGCAGGAGTCCCGTGATGCGGGACAGCATTGTCATGCTGGAAATAGCAGCGAGGGTTTTGAGCAAGTTCATGGGGGGCGATTATATTTTGAATTGCCCTGACAGCAAAACCCCGTTATAATTTAAGGCTGTACAGAATTCAGTAAGGCAGGCAGCGACGTTCAGCCGGCTCTGAAAACACCGCACCGGTTTGGCAAACGCTATTGTTTGCAAACGAACTTTGACAACGAATTAGGATTCTCAAATGGCAAATACCGCACAAGCGCGCAAACGCGCTCGTCAAGCAGTTAAGCAAAACGCTCACAACTCCGCTCAGCGTTCGACCCTGCGTACCGCTATCAAAGCTGTTCGCAAGGCTATCCAGGCTGGCGACAAAGCTGCTGCTACCACCATCTTCCAAGCTTCCGTGTCGACCATCGACTCGATCGCTGACAAGAAAATCATCCACAAGAACAAGGCTGCTCGTCACAAGAGCCGTCTGGCAGCTGCCCTGAAGGCACTGTCCGCCTAAGTTCGTGTGCTGGCGGCACTAGCCGCCAAACAGGTGTACCGGAATAACCCGCATGGCATTGCGCCATAGCGGGTTTTTCGCTTTGTGCTTACTTCATCGAGGCCATTGAGGCGGCCGAAGCGGCGGAGGCGGCAGCGGATGCGGAGGCGGCATGCATCTTGGCTTTGTGTTTTTTGTGCATTGGCATGGAGGCGGCCGAAGCGGCGGAGGCGGCAGATGCTGCCGACGCCATGGATGCTGCGGAAGCGGCCGATGCCATCGAAGCGGCGGATGCCGAGGCCGACGCCGAAGCAGAGCCTTTCGTGTGGTGGTCGGCAGCGAAAGCGGAGAGGGACAGCAGGGAGGCAAGCAGTACGACAGTAGTCTTAGACATGACGAACTCCTTTTATAGTGGATGAAGGTTCTGGTGAACCTGATTCATCAACGCTGCCGGAACTTGCCTGGTTGACTTATTTATTTGGTCTTGAGATCGTCCGGCGAGACTTCCATCGACTCGCCAGGCAGCAGGGGGTGGCTGGCCAGCGAGATGCCGCCGATGGCCGAGCGCACCAGACGTAGCGTCGGGTGGCCGATGGCCGCCGTCATGCGCCGAACTTGCCGGTTCTTGCCTTCCTGTAAAGTGATCGCCATCCAGGAGGTCGGCTGGTCGGCGCGCTGCCGGATCGGCGGATTGCGTGGCCACAGCCAGCCGGGTTCGGCGATGCGCACGGCCTGGCAGGGCTGGGTGGTGAAGTCGCCCAGGTCCAGCGGCGCCTGCAGGCGGGCCATGGCGGCGGCATCGGGTACGCCTTCCACCTGGACCAGGTAGGTCTTGGCTTCCTTGCGGTCGGGGTGGGCGATCTTGTGCTGCAGCTTGCCGTCGTCTGTCATCAGCATCAGGCCCTCGCTGTCGTAGTCGAGGCGGCCGGCGGGATAGATGTTCGGCGTCTTGATGTAGTGGGCCAGGGTTTCCTTATCTCCAGAGGGGGAAAACTGGCACAATACCTGGAAAGGTTTGTTAAAAAGTATCAGAGGCATAGGTTGCTAGTATAGCGCCCAGTAAAATACTGGTGCATAATGTGGAACGCCTGTGTCTTATGTCTTATAGAAGACTGCAAAAACCCTTCTTCGGAGAACACGATGTACCAACATATCAAAGTACCTGCCGATGGCCAGAAAATCAGCGTCAACGCTGACTTTTCCCTGAATGTGCCTGATACCCCGATCATTCCTTACCTGGAAGGCGACGGCACCGGCGTGGACATCACCCCGGTGATGATCAAGGTGGTCGATGCGGCGGTTGCCAAGTCCTACGGCGGCAAGCGCAAGATCAGCTGGATGGAGATCTTCGCAGGCGAGAAGTCGACCAAGGTCTATGGCCCGGACGTGTGGCTGCCGGAAGAGACCCTGAAGGTACTGAAGGATTATGTGGTGTCGATCAAGGGCCCGCTGACCACCCCCGTCGGCGGCGGCATCCGTTCCCTGAACGTGGCCCTGCGCCAGGAGCTGGACCTGTACGTCTGCCTGCGCCCGGTGCGCTACTTCAAAGGCGTGCCTTCGCCGGTGCGTGAGCCTGAGAAGACCGATATGGTGATCTTCCGCGAGAACTCGGAAGACATCTACGCCGGTATCGAATGGCAGGAAGGCTCGGAAGGCGCCAAGAAGCTGATCGAGTTCCTGACCAAGGAAATGGGCGTGAAGAAGATCCGCTTCCCTGGCACCTCCGGTATCGGCGTCAAGCCGGTGTCGCGCGAAGGCACCGAGCGCCTGGTGCGCAAGGCGATCCAGTACGCGATCGACAATGACAAGCCGTCCGTGACCATCGTCCACAAGGGCAACATCATGAAGTACACCGAAGGTGGCTTCCGTGACTGGGCCTATGAACTGGCGCAGAAGGAATTCGGCGCGCAGCTGATCGACGGCGGCCCATGGTGCAAGTTCAAGAATCCTAAGACCGGCCGCGAAATCACCGTCAAGGATTCCATCGCCGACGCCTTCCTGCAGCAGATCCTGCTGCGCCCAGCGGAGTACTCGGTGATCGCCACCCTGAACCTGAACGGTGACTACATCTCCGACGCGCTGGCGGCACAGGTGGGCGGCATCGGTATTGCGCCTGGCGCCAACCTGTCCGACTCCGTGGCCATGTTCGAAGCGACCCACGGCACCGCGCCTAAGTACGCCGGCAAGGATTACGTGAACCCGGGTTCGCTGATCCTGTCCGCCGAAATGATGCTGCGCCATATGGGCTGGACCGAAGCGGCCGACCTGATCATCACTGCCATGGAAAAAGCCATCGCTTCCAAGAAGGTCACCTACGACTTCGCGCGCCTGATGGAAGGTGCGACCCAGGTGTCGTGCTCGGGCTTCGGCGACGTGATGGTCGAGCAGATGTAAGCCGCATTCGCTTCATCGCAAACCCCGCCGTCTGCAAGGCGGCGGGGTTTTTATTTGGCTTGATCGTCGCGCTGCTGATCGCCATGTTGGCGGCTGAGTTCCCGGATCTGTTCTTTCGCGGCGCTGGCATTCGGGTAGTTCGGGTTGATCTCGAGCGCTTGCCGATAGGCCAGCAGGGCTTTTTCCCTGGCCCCCGTGCGGACATAAAATTCGCCGAGCGTGTCGCGCAGGTTGGCGTCGCCAGGGTGTAGCGATACCGCGGACTGGAGCAGGGGGATCGCATCCTCGTAGGGTGGGCGGAGCGAGGGGCGGATATAAGGGGCAAGCTGCCATGCCTCGCCCGTGATGCTTTCGAACAAACGGCTGGCAAAGGCCGTCAGGTCGATATGCTGCAGGTTGGCTGCCACCGCAATACTCAGGTGGCGTGATGGGAAGACGAAAAGATGGGTCGAGGTTCCCGGCTGCACGCCGTCGTGCGAAATCACGTATTTGCCATCGAGTGGGCGAGTCTCCCAGCCCATGCCATACCCAGGCGCGACGCCGGCCTTGGTGACCATCGAGGAGCCCAAGAAGCTGGCGGCAAAGTATATGATCGAAACCCTGACAGAGAAGGATATTCCGGTTTCGCGCAGCCAGTATCCAACCGTCCGGAATGTGTTGGCAAAACTCTGAGCCAGCGCAAAGTGCTGCGGCGGGACGGGATCGACAATAAGCCGGTTACGTCCACGTATGGGGTGCATCATGCCGCAGAGCTTGCTTGACGATCAATCGTCCCCGTCGGAAGATGATAAGGAAGCGCGAATTCACCAGCTGGAGCTGGAGGACAAGGTGGATACCCTTAATTGCGAACTGGCCTTGTTAAGACAGCATGTGGATAGCGGTTTTGCCCTTGTTCGTTCCGACATCACAGCCCGTTTCGCTGAGTCGGAACATAGGATTGCTGAGCGATTTGCCGAAGCAGAGCGTAAGAACCTTGTGCGATTTGCGGAGGCGGACAACAAGAATGCCGAACGTTTTGCTGGTATTCAATCCGAAATGCGGAATCGGTTCGAAGAATCTGCACGGCGTCAGGAGGACAGTATCAAAGCGCTGGGAAGCGAGCTTCGGACGCAGATGCTCGAATTGGACAAACGGCAAGAGGCGCGCATTGTGGAAATGTCGCGGCGGCAGGATACATTCAGCCGCTGGATGGTCGGCCTCAGCTTAAGTGTGGTGATCCTGTTTGCCAATATGGCCAGCCGCTTCTTCTAATTATGTCGGTAATGCAGGCAGGCCAGCGGGTGTTCCGCGACGACGGCGACGATAGGCGAGGGGCCGGCGAGCGAGAAGCCGGCGCGTTCCAGGACGCGGGCGGAGGCGGCATTGGCGATGGTGACATGGGCGTCGAGGCCAGTCAGCTGCCATTGGCCGTAAGCGAGATCCATCAAATGCGATAGCGCGGCGCCCGCCAGGCCGCGACCGCTGGCGTAAGATGCAATTCGGTAGCCAACTTCGGCGCGCCGGGAAGCATGGTCGATATCTTTCAGATTGCAACGGCCAACAATGGCCCCATCTTCCTCCACCAGCAGGCAGGGATGCATGGTGCCGGCCGCAAAACTGGCCAGGTAATCATCTATATGGGCGGCGACGCCGGACAGATTGTAAAAGTCTGGCGATCGGGCGTCGACATGCGATTCGAACCAGCCACGGTTGGCGAGCTCGAATTCAAGCAGGGCGGGAGCGTCGGCTAGGCTGAGAGTGCGAATTTGCATGACGAAATCTGCATAGTGCGAGCACCGGGCGGGGCGAAAAAAAACCCCGCGGGGCGGGGCTTTTCGTTGTCCGAGGCCAGGGATTAGTTGGTCTGGATGTTGGAAGCTTGCTTGCCTTTAGGGCCCTGAGTAACTTCGAACTGAACTTTTTGACCTTCTTTCAGGGTCTTGAAGCCGTTCATGTTAATCGCGGAGAAGTGTGCGAACAAATCCTCACCGCCATCATCAGGAGTGATGAAGCCAAAACCTTTGGAGTCATTGAACCACTTAACGGTACCAGTTGCCATTTTAAAAAAACTTTCAATAAAAACGAATCACACGAGCCATAAAAGCAAGAAGCTTCCTGCCCCCTCCTCGACAACTCACTTCTTACCAACATGTACAGATCTGCACAAAGTCGATATCGCATTGTTGGCGGAACAATTTTTAATGTCAAGCGCTTTCACTAGCACATGGTGAGATTTTTGCAACAGCTTTTTTTCGGCATCTTGATTTTGACCAAGTCGACCGCCATCTGCGGCAAAGGACGAAAACGCGTAAGATGAGTACTGATGGAAATGCCCCTCTTAAATGGGCGTTGCATCCAGTCTGAAAGCATTAGAATATAAGCGTATGGCAACCAAGCATGACACTGAAACCGTCCTGGAACGGCAGGCGATTAAGCCGCCACCTATGTACCAGGTGGCGTTGCTCAATGACGACTACACACCAATGGAGTTTGTAGTGGCGATCATCCAGGAGTATTTCAATAAGGACCGTGAAACGGCCACACAAATTATGCTGAGTGTCCATCGCTATGGCAAAGGTGTGTGCGGCGTATTCTCTAAAGATATAGCTTCAACCAAAGTGGAGTTTGTTTTAACGCATGCACGCAAGGCGGGGCATCCCCTGCAATGTGTGATGGAGGAAGTATGATTGCGCAGGAATTAGAAGTAAGTTTGCATATGGCCTTTGTCGAGGCGCGGCAGGCACGGCATGAGTTCATCACCGTGGAACACCTGCTGCTCGCCCTGCTGGACAATCCATCGGCAGCCGAGGTGCTGCGCGCCTGCGCAGTGAATATTGAGGACCTGCGCAAAACGCTGACGAACTTCATCGGCGATAACACCCCGACCGTGCCTGGCACCGGCGAAGTGGACACCCAGCCAACCCTGGGCTTCCAGCGCGTCATCCAGCGCGCGATCATGCACGTGCAGTCGGCCTCCAACGGCAAGAAGGAAGTCACCGGCGCCAACGTACTGGTGGCGATCTTCGGCGAGAAGGACTCCCACGCTGTTTACTACCTGCACCAGCAGGGCGTCACTCGCCTGGACGTGGTCAACTTCATCTCGCACGGCGTGCGCAAGGACCAGCAAATGGATTCCGGCAAAGCGTCCGAAGGCGTGGAAGAGGGCACCGTGCCGGAAGGCCAGGCCAAGGAATCGCCGCTGGACCAGTTCACCCAGAACCTGAACAAGTCCGCCGCCGAGGGCAAGATCGACCCGCTGATCGGCCGCGAAGACGAAGTGGACCGTGTGATCCAGGTGCTGTGCCGCCGCCGCAAGAACAACCCGCTGCTGGTGGGCGAAGCCGGCGTGGGCAAGACCGCCATCGCGGAGGGCCTGGCTTACCGTATCACCCAGGGCGACGTGCCGGAAGTGCTGACAAATGCGGTCGTGTACTCGCTCGACATGGGCGCGCTGCTGGCCGGTACCAAGTACCGCGGCGACTTCGAGCAGCGCCTGAAGGCCGTGCTCAAGCAGCTGAAAGATAACCCTAACGGCATCCTGTTCATCGACGAGATCCACACCATTATCGGCGCCGGTTCGGCGTCGGGCGGTACCCTGGACGCGTCCAACCTGCTGAAGCCAGCTTTGGCGAACGGGCAGCTGAAGTGCATCGGCGCGACCACCTTCACGGAATTCCGTGGCGTGTTCGAGAAAGACCATGCGCTGAGCCGCCGTTTCCAGAAGGTGGATGTGAACGAGCCGACCGTGGAACAGACCGTGCAGATCCTGCGCGGCCTGAAGTCGCGCTTCGAAGAACACCATGGCGTGAAATACTCGTCGTCGGCGCTGTCGACCGCGGCCGAACTGGCTGCGCGCTTCATCAACGACCGCCACCTGCCGGACAAGGCGATCGACGTGATCGACGAGGCGGGCGCTGCACAGCGCATCCTGCCGAAGTCGAAGCAGAAGAAGACCATCGGCAAGACCGAGATCGAGGAAATCATTTCCAAGATCGCGCGCATCCCGCCGCAGACCGTCAACCAGGACGACCGCAGCAAGCTGGCTACCATCGACCGCGACCTGCGCAACGTGGTGTTCGGCCAGGATCCTGCGATCGAGGCGCTGGCGTCTGCGATCAAGATGTCGCGTGCCGGCCTGGGCAAGCAGGACAAGCCGATCGGTTCCTTCCTGTTCTCCGGCCCGACCGGCGTCGGCAAGACCGAGGTGGCCAAGCAGCTCGCCTTCATCCTGGGCATTGAGCTGATCCGCTTCGACATGTCGGAATACATGGAACGCCATGCGGTGAGCCGTTTGATCGGTGCGCCTCCAGGCTACGTGGGTTACGACCAGGGCGGCCTGCTGACCGAAGCGATTACCAAGAAGCCGCACGCCGTGCTGCTGCTGGACGAGATCGAGAAGGCGCATCCGGATATCTTCAATATCCTGCTGCAGGTGATGGACCACGGCACGCTGACCGACAACAACGGCCGCAAGGCCGACTTCCGCAATGTGATCATCATCATGACCACCAATGCGGGTGCGGAAAGCCTGCAGAAGCGTTCGATCGGCTTTACGGACACCAAGGAAGCGGGCGACGAGATGGCGGACATCAAGCGCATGTTCACGCCGGAGTTCCGCAACCGCCTGGATGCGACCATCAGCTTCCGCGCGCTGGACGAGGAGATCATCCTGCGCGTGGTGGACAAGTTCCTGATGCAGCTGGAAGAGCAGCTGCACGAGAAGAAGGTGGAAGCCATCTTCAGCGAGAAACTGCGCAAGTTCCTGGCGAAGAAAGGTTTCGACCCTCTGATGGGCGCGCGTCCGATGTCGCGCCTGATCCAGGACATGATCCGCAAGGCGCTGGCCGACGAGCTTCTGTTCGGCAAACTGGTATCCGGTGGCCGCGTCATCGTCGACCTGGACGATGCCGAAGCGATCAAGCTGGAATTCCCGGAACCGGATGCGGCGCCTACGCCACCGCCGGAAACCGTCGAAGTCGAATAAGCGGTCCGCCGCTTCAAAAGCCCGCTCCAACTGAGCGGGTTTTTTTTCGCCGCCGGCTTTTTCGGCACAACCCGCTCACCAGGCGGGTTTTTTATTGCACAATCTCTTGCATGAAAAAATCCCTCGTTCTCTCGCTTGGCCTCCTGGCTACATCTGCCTACGCAGCCGATCCTTACCTCCGCTTTCCCGCCGTGCGCGGCGACACCGTGGTCTTCACCGCCGAAGGCGACTTGTGGAAGGCCGGCCTGCAAGGCGGCCCCGCGCAACGCCTGACCACCCATGCCGGCACCGAGGCGATGGCGGCGATTTCCCCCGACGGCAAATGGCTGGCCTTCGTCGGCAGCTACGAGGGCACGCCCGAAGCGTATGTGATGCCGCTGGCCGGGGGCCTGCCAAAGCGCCTGACCTTCGCCAACGAGAACGTGCGGGTGTTAGGCTGGACCGCTCAGGGCGAGGTGCTGGTAGCGCTGCCGGCGCAGGCCGGACCGCGCAACCAGTGGGAGGTTTCGGCCGTCAAGCCGGCTACGCTGGCGCGGCGCACCTTCCAGGTGGCCGATGCCAATGATGCGGTGCTGGACGACAGCGGCAAGACGCTGTACTTCACCCGCCTTGGCCTGGTGATGACCGGCGATAACGTTCGCCGTTACCGTGGCGGCGCCCATGCTCAACTGTGGCGCTACGATATTGACGGCGGCGGCGAGGCGCGCCAGGTGTTCGGCGCCGATGCGGGCAACAACAAGCGCCCGATGTGGTGGAACGGCCGTCTGTACTTTATCAGCGACCGTGATGGCTCGGACAATATCTGGTCGAGCGATCCCAATGGCGGCGACCTGCGCCAGCACACGCGTCACAGGGACTGGGACGTGCGCAATGCGGCGCTGGGCGACGGCCGCATCGTCTACCAGCTGGGCGCCGACGTGCAGGTTCTTGACCTTGCCAGCAACGCATCCAGGCCGCTGAAAGTATCGCTGCTGTCGGACTTCGACCAGCAGCGCACGCGCCAGATCCGCTCGCCGCTGGATGCACTGACCAGTACCGCTTTGTCTGCAAAAGAGGAGCGCTTGGTGATCACGGCGCGTGGCCGCGTGAGCATTGCCGGCACCGGCAGCCTGCGCCGGGTGGAGATCGCCATTCCGGAAGGCGCCCGCGCCCGTGATGCGGTGTTCAGCCACGACGAAAAGTCGGTGTACGCGATTGTCGATACCAGCGGCGAGAACGAGATCTGGAAATTCGCCGCCGACGGTTCGGGCAAGGGCGAACCCCTGACCATGGACGGCAATAACCATCGCTGGGCGCTGTATCCTTCGCCGGACGGCAAATGGCTGGCGCACACAGACAAGAAAGGGCGTATGTGGCTGCTGGACCTGGCCACGCGCGCGAATGCGCTGATCGACGACGCCGGCAAGGCTGGCGTCGACCAGCACGATACCGCCGTGTGGTCGGCGGACGGGCGCAACCTGGCCTTCGTGCGCTCCGATACCAGCGCGCAGCGCGACCAGATCGGCCTCTACTCCGTGGAGAGTAAGCAGCTGGCCTTCGTCACCGGCGACCGCTACCCATCCGAATCGCCGGCGTTCTCGCCGGATGGCAAATGGCTGTACTTCCTGTCGGCCCGTAACTTCACGCTGGCCAACGGCTCGCCGTGGGGCGACCGCAATATGGGGCCGGTGTTCGACAAACGCGTCGGCGTGTTCGCGCTGGCGCTGCAGCCCGGCAACCGCTTCCCGTTCAAGGCGGACGATGAATTGAGCAAGGCCGCCGCCAAGCCGGCCGAGACGCCGGAGGACAAGGCGGCGGAAAAGGCGGTGGAAAAGGCTGCGGACAAGGCGGCTGAAAAGTCGTCGGAAAAATCCGCCGAAAAGCCGGCGGCCGGCAAGGGCGCTGCGCCGGCCAAGGCGTTGCCTGCCATCGTGTTCGCGGGTCTGTCCGAGCGTGTCTACGAGGTCCCGCTTGCCGCCGGCAATTACCGCGACCTGGCGGTGGACGACAAACGCCTGTACTTCCTTGAACGCGAGAACAACGAAGGCCGCTACGCGCTGAAGACGCTGGCAATCGCCCGTACCAGCCCACAGCCGGAGACCTTCGTCGCGGGCGTGCGCAGCTACGACCTGTCGGGCGATCATAAGCACGTGTATTACCGTACCTTCTCCGCCAGCGGCCCGGGTGACATGATGATCGTGGAGGCGGGCGCCAAGGCGCCAACCGACACCAGCAAGGCCAAGGTGCGCGTGGACGACTGGACGCTGATCTCCAATCCGCGGCTGGAATGGACGCAGATGTTCAACGACGCCTGGCGCATGCACCGCGACTTCCTGTACGACGCAAAAATGCGCGGCGTGGACTGGAATGCCGTGCGCACCAAGTACACCCCGCTGGTCGAGCGCGTCAGCGAGCGCGCGGAACTGAATGACATCCTCGGCATGATGGTGGCGGAAGTGGGCGCCCTGCATTCCCAAGTGGCGCCGGGCGACATCCGCCGTCCCGCTCCGGAAGGCAACCCGGCCGGATTGGGCGCTGTGCTGGCCCGTACCGACAAAGGCTACCGCGTCGAGCACGTCTACCGCACCGAACCTGAACAACCGAATGCGCGTGCGCCGCTGGCGCAGCCGGACGTGGACGTGCGGGAAGGCGACGTCATCACCGCCGTCAACGGCAGGCCGGTTCTGGAAGCGCGCGATATTTCCGACTTGTTGCTGAACCAGGCCGACAAGCAGGTGCTGTTGAACGTGACCACATCTAAAGGCGCGGCGCGAACCGTGATCGTGACGCCGGTGGCGCAATCGCGCCAAGCCACGCTGCGCTACGGAGACTGGGAGCAGGGCCTGGCGCAGCAGGTCAACCAGGCCTCAAAGGGACGCATCGGCTACCTGCACTTGCGCGCCATGGGCTCGGGCGATATCGCCACCTTCGCCCGAGAGTTCTACGCCAACGTTGACCGTGATGGCCTGATCATCGACGTACGCCGCAACCAGGGCGGCAATATCGACAGCTGGATCATCGAGAAGTTGCTGCGCAAGGCATGGGCTTACTGGGCGCCGCCATCCGGCCGCACCTACGCGAACATGCAGAACACCTTCCGTGGCCATCTGGTGGTGCTGGTCGACGAGCTGACATATTCGGACGGCGAGACTTTCGCGGCCGGCATCAAGGCGCTGGGACTGGCGCCGCTGGTCGGCAAACGCACCGCCGGCGCCGGCGTCTGGCTCAGCGACCGCAATCGCCTGGCCGACAACGGCATGGTGCGCGTGGCCGAGAATGGCCAGTTCAGCGAAGCGGACGGCCAGTGGCTGATCGAGGGCGTGGGCGTGGCGCCGGACGTGGAAGTGGACAACCTGCCGCATGCTACTTACGCAGGGCGCGACCGCCAGCTGGAAGTGGCGATCGAGATGCTGCAGAAAAAGCTGAAGGAGCAGCCGGTCAAGCCGCTGCAGCCGCAGGCTATTCCAGCGCTTAAATAAGCGTCAGAACTCCTGCAGCTGCTTGAGCGCCGCCGCCCGGCGGCGCGATACTTCCACGTCCATATCGGGCAGGCGCAAGGTCAAGCCGCCGCCCTCATCGTTTTCGATGCTGCGCACGGCGGCCAGGTTGACGATATGGCGGCGGCTCGCGCGGAAGAACTGCTGCGGGTCCAGGCGCTGCTCAAGTTGCAACAGCGAGCGGGCCAGCAGCGGTTTGGCGTCGTCGAAATAAAGGCGGGTGTAATTGCCTTCCGACTCGAACAGGCGGATGTCTTCCAGACGCACGAACCAGCAGCGCTCCCCATCGCGGATGAACAGCTTGCGCGGCGTGCTGCTCGGCGTAGGCGCCAGTCCCAAACGGGCTGCGGCGCGTTCCAGGGCGCCGGTAAGGCGTTGCGGCTCGATCGGTTTCATCAGGTAGTCCAGCGCACTGGCTTCGAACGCTTGCAGCGTGTACTGGTCAAAGGCTGTAGTGAAGATCACTTCGGGCGCATCGTCCAGCGCCGCCAGCAGGTCGAAACCGCTGCCGCCGGGCATCTGCACGTCGAGCAGGAGCAGGTCAGGGTCGAGCGAAGCCACCATCTGCGCCGCTTCCGCCGCATTGGCCGCTTCGCCAACGATATCGACGCCGGGGTGCTTGGACAGCATGCGGCGCAACTCGGCGCGCGCCAGGCGCTCGTCGTCAACGATCAGGACGCGCATCATGCCGCCACCGGAAATTGCAAGGTTGCGCGCACCCAGCCGCTGCTCTCGCTCAATTGCAGGCTGGCTTCCTCGCCCATCGACAGGGCCAGGCGTTTGCGGGTATTGGTCAGGCCCACCTTGGTGGAATCGCCGATGGAACGGATGGCGCCCGCATTGGCGATTTCAATCAGGGCGTTGTCGCCGGCGCGGCGCGCAGTAATGCGGATATCGCTGCCGGTGGTGCTCATCTCCACGCCGTATTTGACGGCGTTTTCCACCAGGGTTTGCAGCGACATCGGCGGAATCCTCACGTCTTCCAGGCCGGGTTCGATCTCGATGCTGGCGCGCAGCCTCTCTTCAAAGCGGATCTTTTCAATCGCGAGGTAGGCTTCAACCGCTTCCAGCTCCTTATGCAGCGGCACGGTGTCGGACTGGCCCGATTGCAGCGCGTAGCGCATCAGGCTTGCCAGCTGGTCGATCATCTGTGAAGCCGAATCCGGTTCTTCATAGACCAGGGCGCGGATGCTGTTCAGGCTATTGAAGAAGAAATGCGGGTTGACCTGGGCCTGCAGGGCGCGCAGTTCGGAATCCTTGGCCTGCACTTCCATGCGCAGGGCGGTGGCTTCGAACTGGTTGGCGCGGCGCAGGGCCAGCGCCGCCAGGTAGCTGATCTGCCAGCCGAGGAAGATGCAGCTCCAGAGGGCGAAGGAGCCGGGTACCCAGGACAGCCCGCCGTCCATCTTTCCTTGCAGTAGAACGATCGATGCCGCCACGCTGCAGGCTTGCAATGGTCCCAGCAGGAGCAGCGGACCGGCCAGCATGCGCCATTTGATGGCGCCGACATTCCAGCGCCGTGCCTTGATGAAGCGGTGCCACAGGTCCGACAGGATCAAGCCGCTGATTCCGGTCCACACGCAGGTGGCAAACACGCCCGGCTGGCCAAGAAAGCGGCTGTAGACCAGCGTGACCATGATGAACACCAGCGTCCAGCCAAGCAGTTGAAGGATCCAGTACCAGTTAAGCCTTGCCAACAGCGGACGCGTGGTGTTTGCCATAGTGAGCGGATTATTGGATGAATTGGTCGATGCGAGCATACATCCATTCCGGCTCGTCGTACATGATGAAGTGGCGGGCGGTGTCGGCCAGTTCCACTTTTACGCCGGGCAGTTTGGCGTATTGGGCTTTGAAGAGGCCTTCGATGGCTTCTTTCGGCGCATAAGCCTTGTAGGAGATCCAGGTGCCCAGCACCAGGGTCGGAGCCTTGATGCGGCCGATGTCTTCGCGCAGGTCGGTGGACATGATGTCGTACATGGCGTCCGTGATCGTGGCGCGGTCCGACTGCTTGCCCCATTCGGCAATGCGCTGGGCGTTTTCCGGTGCGGTGACCATGGTGGCGGCGCTGCGCTGCTGCATGGCGCCGAAGGTGGCGTCGTCCTGGCCGCGCATGCCGTCGCGCATCTGGGTGGCGACCGCCTGCAGCTGCTCCTTGGTGATGGCCGGGTTGCGGGTAGCGCCCAGAGCCGGGAAGCTGTCGATGATGACCAGGCGGCCGACTTTGTCCGGATGGTCGCTGGCCAGCTTCATGCCAAGGAAGCCGCCCAGGCTGTGGCCGATCACGGTCGGTTTGACCAGCTTGTTGGCGGTGATGTATTCGGCCAGTTGCTTTTCTGCTGCCGGCAGCAGGTTTTCACCGGCGAGGGCGGGTACGCCTGCAAAGCCGGCCAGCGTCAGGATGTGGCACTGGTGCTTGACGCACATATGCGCGGCGGTGTCCTTCCATACTTCACCGGACGAAGCCAGGCCAGGGATCAGGATGACCGGTTCGCCGCTGCCTTTGACTTCAGCTTTGAAAGCCGTTGCTGCGACAGCAGGGATGGACGCTGCGGCGAGCAGCAGGGAGACGGCAACTTGAGCAAATTTGGTTTTCATTTGGTGTTTCCTCCTTGTGAAGCAAACTTTATCTGCGCCGCCGTCTGCGCTGAACCGAAAACGTGATGAACGGTCAAACTGCGTGATGAGTGGTGCGCGGCACTTTCGTCAACGGCCAGCGCAGGTATCACGCGGCCAAGGGGAAGGTGAGCGTGGCGCGCACCCAGCCATCCTCTTCGCTGAGGTCCAGGCTGGCCTGTTCGCCCTTGGCCAGCGCCAGGCGTTTGCGCGCGTTGGTGACGCCGATGCGCGTGGAGGTGGAATTGGCGAGGAGCTTGCCCTGGTTAGCGACTTCAATCACTGCGCAGCCGCTTTGTACGCGAGCGACGATGCGGATCTCGCTACCTTCCGTGCGGCGCTCAACGCCATATTTGACGGCGTTTTCGACAAGGGTCTGCAAGGTCATTGGCGGGATGGTCACTTGCGACAGGGACGGCTCGATCTCCCAATGCATGCGCAGGCGCTCTTCGAAGCGTATCTGTTCAATGGCCAGGTAGGCGCGAACGGCGTCGAGTTCCTGATGCAGCGGCACGCAGCCGTTAAAGGTGGACATCAAGGTATACCGCATCAGTGTCGCCAGGCGGTCGACCATATTGGCGGCATTGTCGACGTCTTCATACATCAGGGCGCGCACGCTGTTCAGGCTATTGAAGAAGAAATGCGGGTTGACCTGCGACTGCAGGGCGCGTAATTCTGCTTCCTTGGCCAGCAGTTCCAGGCGAAGGGTTTCGGCTTCGAGCAAGAGTGTCTCTGCCTCCAGCCGCTGGTTGCGGCGTATGGCCAGTGCGGCCATGTAGCAGACGTTCCAGGCCAGCATGGCGCCGCTCCAGTAAGACACGATCGAGAGGACCCAGGCCAGGCCGCGCGGCTTCCAATGGGGGCCCGCTGCCAGTATGTCGACCGAGGCGTTGATGGCGCACTGAATCAAGCCGAGGACGAAGGCGGCGCAAATGGCGGACGGCCAGGCCAGTGGCTTGCCGCGTTTCAGGCGCAGTTTGCAAACATAGCGCCACAGGGTGGTGAGCAGGATGCCGCTCGTGCCGAAAAACACCGACAGCGGGACGAATTTCCAATCCATGCGGTCGACGAAAATGGTGAATAGCGATATGCAGCCCCATCCCAATACTTGGAGCAGCCAGAAATAGTGTTCTCTTTTCATGGACGCAGAGGATACCGTATCCCGCCGTACGAGGTTGGGCCGGCGTGACGAGCGGTCGAAAGCGATGATGGACGGTGCTATTTTTCGTGGCGGCGCCGCCCATGCAGCGGAAAGGCGAACCAGGCGCTTAGCAGCAGCAGGAAGGCGGCCAGTCCGCCGCAGGCGCTGCCGACCGGGCTTTCGCTCACCATGTAGAGCACGACGGCAATGTCCAGCGCAAGACCGGCAGCCAGAGGGGCAAGTGCATAGCAGAGCGCGATGGAGGAAATCCTGATCGTGTGGCTAGACACCTTGCCCGGTTCGGCCAGCCGGTGGTAGGCGGCCGGCAGCATGACAAGGGCGATGGCGATGACGACCAGTCCCAGGGCAGCGGCATGGCAATCCTGGCCATAGCCGGGGAGCTTTTCGAAGCGCTCGCTGAACACGGCGATGGTCTGGAAGCCAAACAGAGCCTGAATACCCGGCAACATCATGCGCGCTTCTTCGTTGATGCGTGTCATCTGTTCCTTCAGCGATTCCGTTTCCGCACGCTCGTCCATGCGGAAATTCTAGCGGCCCAGCGCAATTGCCGGCGCGCGGCTTAGCTGCCAGATTCTTCGCGCAGGCGGCGCCACAGCGTGGTGCGGCTGATGCCAAGGTAGTCGGCGGCGGCATCGCGGCGGCCGCCGAAGCGAGCCAACACCTCGGTGGCGCTTTCGACTGCGGCGGCTCGCGGCCCGGCCAGATGCGGCATTGCCTGCGAAGTCAAGGCCGGCTGTTGAAAGCCCGTTGCGGCACTTAGCTCCGGCGCGACGCTGGCGACGAAGCTGGGCGTCAGCGCCTGCAGCGGTTCGGCGGCGAGGAAGAGGGCAATGCGCTCGGTCAGGTTGCGCAGTTCGCGCACATTGCCCGGCCAGTCGTAGCGCAGCAGCAGGGGCGCGCACGCTGCCAGTTCGGCCGGCAGGTTGGGGTGGGCGCGCGCACTGAGGCTGGCAAGCGCAGTGCGCAGCGACCATTCGGCCAACGGCAGGATATCGGCGGGACGTTCGCGCAGCGGTGGCAGCGACATGCGCAGCACTGCCAGCCGGTAGAACAGGTCGGCGCGGAAGCGGCCTTCTCGCACGCGTACCTCCAGGTCGCAATGGGTGGCGCTGATGATGCGCACATTGATAGGGATTGGCCGCGTGCCGCCGACCCGCACCACTTCGCGCTCTTCCAGCACGCGCAGCAGGCGCGTTTGCAGGGTGAGCGGCATTTCGCCGATTTCGTCAAGGAAGAGGGTGCCCCTGTTTGCCGCTTCAAACAGGCCGGCGTGGCCGCCGCGCCGTGCGCCGGTAAAGGCGCCTTCTTCATGGCCGAACAGCTCCGATTCCAGCAGCGATTCGGCGATCGCCCCGCAGTTGACTGCAACGAACGGCCGGTTGGCGCCGCCCAGGGTGCGCGGCGATTCGCGGTGGATGGCTTGCGCCACCAGCTCTTTGCCGCAGCCGGTTTCACCCTGGATCAGGACCGTGGCAGGCGACTTCGCATACAGCACCACAGCCTGGCGCACGCGTTCCATGGCGTCGGATTCGCCGCGCAGGTCGGCCAGGCCGTGCTTGGCGCGCAGGGTGTCGGCCACCACGTGGCGGCGGCTGCGGTTGGTCTCGAGCTGCGCCAGCCGCGCCAGTTCCAGCGCATCGTCGAAGGCCTGGCGGATGGAGGCGGCTGAATAGACGAACACGCCGGTCAGTCCCGCTTCTTCCGCCAGGTCGGTAATCAGGCCCGCGCCGACAATGGCTTTGATGCCGGAGGCCTTGAGGTCATTGATCTGGGCGCGCGCATCTTCCTCCGTGGCGTAGGTGCGCTGCTCGATCGGCACGCCGAAGGTGGCGGCGAATTCGGCCAGCGCCGGCATGTCTTCCTGGTAGGTGATCACGCCGATGCGGTCGGATACTTTGCGCGCGCGGGCCAGCGCCTGCATGAAATCGAAGCCGCTGGCCTTGGCGATCACCACCGGCACCGACAGCCGGCCTTTTAAATAGGCGGCGTTGGAGCCGGCCGCAATGACGGCGTCGCAACGCTCCGTCGCCAGCCGCTCGCGAATATGGCGGGCCGCTTCGTCGAATCCCAGGTTGATCGGTTCGATGTCGGCCAGCGCGTCATATTCCAGCGTGATGTCGCGGAACAGTTCCGACAGGCGCGATACGGAAACGGTCCAGATGACCGGTTTGTCGGCGGGGTCGAAGGGCAGGGGCGTGGAATGTCGCATGTTTCAGTGTTGCATTTCAATGTTTCAACTTGAAACATAGCACTCTGTGCGTAGTGTTGCAAGTGCTTGATTTTTCAGGGACGTGGCGGCTGGCACGCCACTTGCACTATGCACGGCAAACAACTCTTTTTAGAAAAGGACACCATGAGCCAATATTCCGCAGGCGCCGCCTTCCGCAAGGCCGTGCAAGAAGAATCCCCGCTGCAGGTTGTAGGCGCGATCAACGCCAACCACGCCCTGCTGGCCAAGCGCGCCGGTTTCAAGGCGATCTACCTGTCGGGTGGCGGCGTGGCTGCCGGCTCCCTGGGCCTGCCGGATCTGGGCATCTCCGGCCTGGATGACGTGCTGACCGATGTGCGCCGCATCACCGACGTGTGCGACCTGCCGCTGCTGGTGGACGTGGATACCGGCTTCGGCTCCTCCGCCTTCAACGTGGCGCGTACCGTGAAGTCGATGATCAAGTTCGGCGCTGCCGCCATGCACATCGAAGACCAGGTGGGCGCCAAGCGTTGCGGCCACCGTCCTGGCAAGGAAATTGTCTCCAAGGGCGAGATGATTGACCGTATCAAGGCTGCCGTTGACGCACGTACCGACGAAAACTTCGTGATCATGGCCCGCACCGATGCGCTGGCCGTGGAAGGCCTGGACGCGGCCATCGACCGCGCCGTCGCTTGCGTGGAAGCCGGCGCCGACATGATTTTCCCGGAAGCGATGATCTCGCTGGACATGTACAAGCAATTCGCCGCCGCCGTGAAAGTGCCGGTCCTGGCCAATATCACCGAATTCGGCTCCACTCCGCTGTTCACCGTGGAAGAACTGAAGTCCGCCGACGTGGGCCTGGTGCTGTACCCGCTGTCGGCCTTCCGCGCCATGAACAAGGCCGCCGAAAACGTCTACACCGCGATCCGCCGCGACGGCACCCAGCAGGCCGTGATCGACACCATGCAGACCCGCGCCGAACTGTACGAGCGCATCAACTATCACGATTTCGAACAGAAGCTGGACGCCCTGTTCGCAGCCGCTAAAAAATAATTCATCAATTCGAGGAGAGACCAACATGACCGAAGCAGCTCCAACCTTCAAGCCAAAAAAATCCGTCGCCCTGTCCGGCGTTGCAGCCGGCAATACCGCCCTGTGCTCCGTCGGCAAGACCGGCAATGACCTGCACTACCGCGGCTACGACATCCTGGACGTCGCTACCACCTGCGAATTCGAAGAAATCGCCTACCTGCTGGTGCACGGCAAGCTGCCGAACGTGGCCGAACTGAAAGGCTACAAGAAGAAGCTGAAGTCCCTGCGCGGCCTGCCGCAAGGCGTGAAGTCCGCCCTGGAAGCGCTGCCTGCTTCTGCCCACCCGATGGACGTGATGCGCACCGGCGTGTCCGTGCTGGGCTGCTGCCTGCCTGAGAAGGACGACCACAACATCGCCGGCGCGCGCGACATCGCCGACCGCCTGATGGCTTCCTTCGGCTCCATGCTGCTGTACTGGTACCACTTCAGCACCAACGGCAAGCGCATCGACGTGGAAACCGACGACGAAACCATCGGCGGCCACTTCCTGCACCTGCTGCACGGCGAAAAGCCTTCCGAATCGTGGGTTCGTGCGATGCACACCTCCCTGATCCTGTACGCGGAACACGAGTTCAACGCCTCCACCTTCACCAGCCGCGTGATTTCCGGCACCGGTTCCGATATCCACTCCGCGATCACCGGCGCGATCGGCGCGCTGCGCGGTCCTAAGCACGGCGGCGCCAACGAAGTCGCGCTGGACATCCAGCAGCGCTACGAAAACGCCGACGAGGCGGAAGCGGACATCCGCAACCGCGTCGCCAACAAGGAAGTGGTGATCGGCTTCGGCCACCCTGTGTACACCATCTCCGACCCACGCAACGTGGTGATCAAGGAAGTGGCGCGCTCCCTGTCGCAGGAAGCCGGTTCGATGAAGATGTTCGACATTGCCGAACGTCTGGAATCGGTCATGTGGGAAATCAAGAAGATGTTCCCGAACCTGGACTGGTTCTCCGCCGTGTCGTACCACATGATGGGCGTGCCAACCGCCATGTTCACGCCGTTGTTCGTGATCTCCCGTACCTCGGGCTGGGCTGCCCACGTGATCGAACAGCGTATCGACAACAAGATCATTCGTCCAAGCGCCAACTACGTCGGCCCTGAAGACCTGGCCTTCGTACCACTGAAGGACCGCAAGTAATCATGAACAGCCAATACCGCAAACAACTCCCAGGCACCAAGCTGGATTACTTCGACGCGCGTGAAGCCGTCGATGCGATCAAGCCGGGCGCCTACGCCACGCTCCCGTACACCTCGCGCGTGCTGGCGGAAAACCTGGTGCGCCGCTGCGACCCGGCCACGCTGACCGCGTCGCTGTCGCAGCTGATCGAGCGCAAACGCGACCTGGACTTCCCATGGTTCCCGGCGCGCGTTGTCTGCCACGACATCCTGGGCCAGACGGCCCTGGTGGACCTGGCCGGCCTGCGCGACGCTATCGCGGAGCAGGGCGGCGATCCAGCCCTGGTCAATCCGGTGGTGCCGACCCAGCTGGTGGTCGACCACTCGCTGGCCGTGGAATGCGGCGGTTTCGATCCGGACGCGTTCAACAAGAACCGCGCCATTGAAGACCGTCGTAACGAAGACCGCTTCGACTTCATCAACTGGACCAAGAAGGCTTTCCAGAACGTCGACGTGATCCCGCCGGGCAACGGCATCCTGCACCAGATCAACCTGGAGCGCATGTCGCCGGTGATCCAGGTGAGCGACGGTGTCGCCTATCCGGACACCCTGGTCGGTACCGACTCGCATACCCCGATGGTCGACGCGCTGGGCGTGATCGCCATCGGCGTGGGCGGCCTGGAAGCGGAAACCGTGATGCTGGGCCGTGCATCCTGGATGCGCCTGCCGGACATCATCGGCGTCGAGCTGACCGGCAAGCCCCAGCCGGGCATTACTGCCACCGACATCGTGCTGGCGCTGACCGAATTCCTGCGCAAGGAAAAAGTGGTCTCGGCCTACCTGGAGTTCTACGGCGAAGGCTCGACCGCGCTGACCCTGGGCGACCGCGCCACCATCTCGAACATGGCGCCGGAATTCGGCGCCACCGCCGCGATGTTCTCCATCGACGCGCAAACCATCAAGTACCTGAAGCTGACCGGCCGCGACGACGAGCTGGTGGAACTGGTGGAAACGTATGCCAAGCACACCGGCCTGTGGTCGGACGACCTGGCCAAGGTGGAATACGAGCGCGTGCTGAAGTTCGACCTGTCGAGCGTGGTGCGCAATATCGCCGGCCCATCCAATCCGCACAAGCGCGTTCCTACATCCGAGCTGGCCGCACGCGGCATTTCCGGCGTGGTGGAAAACGAGCCGGGCAAGATGCCTGACGGCGCGGTGATCATCGCCGCCATTACCAGCTGCACCAATACCAACAACCCGCGCAATATGATCGCGGCCGGCCTGCTGGCCCGCAACGCGAACAAGGCCGGCCTGCTGCGCAAGCCGTGGGTCAAGTCCTCGCTGGCGCCGGGCTCCAAAGCCGTGACGCTGTACCTGGAAGAAGCAGGCCTGATGCCTGAACTGGAAAAGCTGGGCTTCGGCGTTGTCGCCTATGCCTGCACCTCCTGCAACGGCATGTCCGGCGCGCTGGACCCTGTGATCCAGAAGGAAGTCGTGGAGCGCGACCTGTACGCCACGGCCGTCCTGTCGGGCAACCGCAATTTCGACGGCCGTATCCACCCATACGCCAAGCAAGCCTTCCTGGCTTCGCCGCCGCTGGTGGTGGCTTACGCCATCGCGGGCACCATCCGTTTCGATATCGAGAAAGATGTGCTGGGCCACGATGCAGCTGGCAAGGCAATCACCCTGAAGGACCTGTGGCCGACCGACGAAGAGATCGACGCTATCGTCGCTTCCTCCGTCAAGCCGGACCACTTCCGCAAGGTCTACATCCCGATGTTCGCGCGCAGCGAAGAGGCTGCCGAACGCGCCGAGCCGTTGTATGACTGGCGTCCGCAATCGACCTATATCCGCCGTCCTCCGTACTGGGAAGGCGCGCTGGCAGGCGAGCGTACCCTGAGCGGCATGCGCGCGCTGGCCGTCCTGGGCGATAACATCACCACCGACCACCTGTCGCCATCGAACGCGATCATGATGGATTCCGCAGCAGGTGAATACCTGCACAAAATGGGCCTGCCGGAAGAGGACTTCAACTCTTACGCAACCCACCGCGGCGACCACCTGACCGCGCAGCGCGCCACTTTCGCCAATCCAACGCTGAAAAACGAAATGGTGCGCAATGCCGACGGCAGCATCAAGGCCGGTTCGCTGGCCCGCGTTGAGCCGGAAGGCAAAGTCACCCGCATGTGGGAAGCCATCGAAACCTATATGGACCGCAAGCAGCCGCTGATCGTCATCGCCGGCGCCGATTATGGCCAGGGTTCCTCGCGTGACTGGGCAGCAAAGGGCGTGCGCCTGGCCGGCGTGGAAGCGATCGTGGCCGAGGGCTTCGAGCGCATCCACCGCACCAACCTGGTGGGCATGGGCGTGCTGCCGCTGGAGTTCAAGCCGGGCGTGAACCGACTGACCCTGGGCATCGACGGCACCGAAACCTTCGACGTGATCGGCCAACGCGCACCGCGCGCCACGCTGACCCTGGTCATCCATCGTAAGAACGGCGAGCGCGTGGAAGTGCCGGTCACCTGCCGCCTCGATTCGTCGGAAGACGTATCGATCTACGAGGCGGGCGGCGTGCTGCAACGCTTCGCGCAGGACTTCCTGGAATCGGCAAAGGCAGCGTAAATGGCACATAAACCGCAAATCAAAGTACCCGCCACCTATATGCGTGGCGGCACCAGCAAGGGCGTGTTCTTCCGGCTGCAGGACTTGCCGGAAGCGGCCCAGGTGCCAGGCAAGGCGCGCGACGCCCTGCTGCTGCGCGTGATCGGCAGCCCGGACCCGTACGGCAAGCAGATCGACGGCATGGGCGGCGCGACCTCGAGCACCAGCAAGACGGTGATCCTGTCCGCCTCGACCCGTTCCGACCACGACGTGGACTACCTGTTCGGCCAGGTCAGCATCGACAAGGCCTTCGTCGACTGGAGCGGCAATTGCGGCAACCTGTCGGCCGCAGTCGGAGCTTTCGCCATCAGCGGCGGCCTGGTTGCCCCGGCCCGCGTGCCTCGCGACGGCATGGCGGTGGTGCGTATCTGGCAGGCCAATATCGGCAAGACCATCATCGCCCATATTCCGATGACCAACGGCGAAGTGCAGGAAACCGGCGACTTCGAGTTGGATGGCGTGACCTTCCCGGCTGCGGAAGTGCAGCTGGAGTTCATGGACCCGGCGGCGGAAGAAGAGGGCGCAGGCGGCTCGATGTTCCCGACCGGGAACCTGGTCGATGACCTGGAAGTTCCAGGCGTCGGCACGCTGAAGGCGACCATGATCAACGCCGGCATTCCGACCATCTTCATCAACGCCGGCGCCATCGGCTACGACGGTACCGAACTTCAGGAAGCGATCAACGGCGACGCCGCTGCGCTGGCAAAGTTCGAGACCATCCGTGCCCACGGCGCGCTGCGTATGGGCTTGATCAAGGACTTGTCGGAAGCGGCGACCCGTCAGCACACACCGAAAGTCGCCTTCGTCGCGCAACCGGCCGGCTATACAGCGTCCAGCGGAAAGCAGGTGCAGGCCGGCGACATCGACCTGCTGGTGCGCGCGCTCTCCATGGGCAAGCTGCACCACGCGATGATGGGCACGGCCGCCGTGGCAATCGGCACGGCAGCCGCCATTCCCGGCACCCTGGTCAACCTGGCGGCAGGCGGCGGCGAACGTGAGGCGGTGCGCTTTGGCCACCCTTCCGGCACGCTGCGCGTCGGCGCTCAGGCTATCCAGGAAAACGGCGAGTGGACTGTGAAGAAGGCCATCATGAGCCGCAGCGCACGCGTACTGATGGAAGGCTGGGTGCGCGTACCGCAGGAGTAATTCCAACCGTGCGTTGATATTCGGCGCAATTTGCTATCGTCCGCGAGTTTGCTTATTTGATAAGTTTACTTGTGATTCGATAGGAGTTGCCCGAATGTCGTTTGGACCATTGGATGGCAGGACCGCGCTTGCAGCGCCTCCCGTTAGCGAGGCATCAGGCGGCCCCGCTTTATCGCCGCTGGCAGGCAAGCTCGCCGACAGCGCATTACCTACCGCAACCGAACTGGCCGCGGGATCGCTGGCCAAAGAGCTGCCGCCTCAGGCAGCTCCGCTCGTACAGCAAGGCGTATCTGCCGCAGCCGGCGCCGTTGCATCCGCTGCAAGAGGCGGTGATCACGCCGGAATCAAGCAGCCGGCCATAGCTTCGAATGCGGCCGGCGCTTCTGCCGCCGCCGCGCCTTTAGCTGTCGCGGCATCGCAAGCTCTGCAAATCGAGGAACATCCGCTGGCCGGCATGGCCATCAGCGATTTCATGGCGCCCGCCGCGGAGTTTGCCCCTTCTGTGATCGAACCACGCCAGGCGGCACTCCAGCAGGCATCGGGCGGCTCGCCCTTTGCTGCTTTCCACGAAGGCAGCCGCCTGCTGCGCTTCTACTCGCCGCTGGAAGGCGAGAAGGCATTGCTGGTCGAAGCGGTGACGGGCGAAGCCACGTTGTCCTCGCTCTTCAAATTCAAGCTCCGCCTGCTGTCGAAAAGCGGCAGCATCGACCTGCAAGACCTGCTCGGCAAAAACGTCAGCGTCGGCGTGCGGCTTGCCGACGGCAGCGAGCAGTTCATCAACGGCTACGTCAACGTCTTCGGCTTCACCCATTCCGACGGTGGCTTTGCCTTCTACCATGCCGAAATTGCCCCCTGGCTGGCCTTCCTGCAGCACAGTACCAACTCCCGCATATTCCAGGACGCCAGCGTGCTTGACGTGCTGCGGCAGGTATTTGCCGGCTACGGTGCGCTGGCCGCCTTCGAACTCCGGACCGCCAAGACCTACCTGCCGGAAAACTACATTGTCCAGTACGACGAGAGTGACCAACACTTCGCCAGCCGCCTGATGGAGAAATACGGCCTGTTCTACTACTTCGAGCACAGCGAGGCAGGCCACGTAATGGTGATCAGCGACGACTCGCGCGACGGCGCTTTCTGCCCGCCGCAACAGGCGCACGCCGAAGTCGAATTCAACGGCGGCAACCGCTGGCGCAATCGCGACGCGGTGACGGCCTTCACCGCGCGCCGGGTCCTGCAGCCGACCAGGGTGGCCCTGAACACCTTCGATTTCAAGTCGCCCAATACCGTGCAGTACGTCGAGCTGCCGACAGCATCGCGCCAGGGCGACGTGCCCACGCTGGAGATCTACGACGGCAATCCGGCCTTCTCATACAAAGACCGTGACAGCGGCGAACGCGAGGCCCAGCTGCGCATGGAAGCAATGGAATGGCAGGCCAAACTCTTTGCCGGCGAATCCGATTGCCGGGGGCTGGCGCCGGGACATACCTTCAAACTGCTTGGCCACCATTGGTTCGACGTGACGGACGAGAAGGACAACGACTTCCTGGTTATCGGCGTCCAGCTCGATTGCCGCAACAACTTTTTCGCCAGCGACCAGGAGGATGTGTACCGCAACAGCTTTACCGCGATTCGCCGCAAGATCCCGTATCGCCCGGTGCGCGCGCATCAGGCGCCGCGCATGCCCGGCCCGCAAACCGCCACCGTGGTGGGGCCTAAAGGGCAGGAAATCCATACCGACCCGTATGGCCGGATCAAGGTGCAATTCCACTGGGACCGCTATGGCCGGCGCGACGAATCGGCTTCCTGCTGGATTCGGGTGTCGCAGCCATGGGCCGGCAAGGGCTGGGGCACGGTGTCGATTCCGCGCATCGGCCAGGAAGTGCTGATCGATTACCTGGAAGGCGATCCGGATCGCCCGGTCTGTACCGGCCGCCTGTTCAATGTCGACCAGCCGGCGCCGTACGCGTTGCCGGAAGGCGCGCATATGATGGGCTTCAAGAGCCGCTCCACGCCTGGCGGCGGCGGTTTCAGCGAGATGGTGATCCACGATTCCAAGGGCAAGGAGCTGATCAACATCCACGCCCAGAAGGATATGGTGACGACGGTCCAGAACGAACACGCCACTACGGTGAACGGGCCAAGCCAGACCAACACCGTCACCAACGGCTTCCACGCCAGCACGGTCAAGCAGCAGATCGAGATGACGTCGCAGACCGGGCATATCGGCCTGACCGCGAACAAGCATTTTGCCGCCACAGCGGAGACCGAGCACGCGGCCATCACTGCCAAGAAGCACATCGAACTCAAGGCGGAGACGGAACATATCGCAGGTACGGCCAAGAAGCACATCGCGCTGACAGCGGAGACGGAGCATATCGGCCTGACCGCACAGAAAGCCGTGGAAGCCACCTCGAACACGGAGCACATCTACCTGAAGGCCAACACCCACATCACGCTGGAAGTCGGAGCCAGCAAGATCGAATTGAGGCAGGACGGAACGATCACCATCCAGGGCGTCCACGTGGACGTCATCGGCAGCGACCGCATAGACCTGAACAAATGACCATGCTAACCATGCACTACGACGCCCATCACGCCACCTTTACCTTGCCGGCACAGCTGCGCGACCGCACAATGCACATGTTTGTGCTGAAGGACGATGGCCCGAACGAGTTCAGCGTTGTCGTTTCCTACGCCGACACGCAGGGCGAAGAAGACCTGGCCGAATTCGGCGACCGCTTGATCAAGGAAATGTCGCGCGCCTTGCCCAAATTCCTGTTGCGCGGCATGAAGGAGCGCGCGCTGGACGGCTCACCGGCCATTGAACTGACCTACAGCTGGCGCAATAACGGCATTTTCATGCACCAGCGCCAGGTCGTCGTGCTGGTGCAGGGCGCTACTCCCGGCAGCAAGCAGGCCATGCTGATGGCGGGCACATGCCCGAATGCCTTCAGCGAAGAATGGCAGGAAGCGTTCGACAACATTCTCGCCAGCGTCAAGCTGCGCCGCCCTTTGGACGCACAGGCGCAGCTGCCCAATCCGCAGAAGCCGGATCTGCCTTATGTGTTCGCGTTGTCCGAGCGCCGCCGCCTGTTGCATGCCTTTCCTGACGCGGAAAGCGCCTGCCGCCGGACCGATGCGCGTGAAGTCGAGCGCAGCACCTGGGAATTCTTCGACGCCCTGGGCCAGCCCTTGCAGCCGCGGTTCACAACGCCAAATGCAGAATGGCTTTACGGACAGCCTGGCAGTTATGTGCTGGAACCGGTGCGTGGCAGCGAGTTGCCCCCGCTGGGCGCGCGGCTGCACCTTGCCACGGCGCTGGAGCCGCATGAAGGGGTTCCGCTGACGGACGTTGCGGCAGTACGCATGCTTCTGGAGAACGCCTGATGGCATATGCGGCGAGGCTGAACGACCCGATCGGGCATAGTCCGACCGTGAGCTGGCTGCTCGGCGGGCTGCTGGCTGCCGCCGCCATTGCCGTTGCCGCGGTGGCGATTGTCGGCACAGGCGGCCTGGCAGCTGTCGCCATCGTCGGCGGCGCCGCGGCGGCTGGAGCAGGGCTGGGCGAAGTCATGAGCACCATGAGCTGGGCGCCCAAGGAAGTGGTGGGCAAGATCGTCGGCGCCTGCTCGCCGACGGTATTCATCAATGCCATCGCCGCCGCCCGCGCCCACCTGGACATGACGGAATGCGACAAGCACTCCGGCTCCAAACCCATCGCCACCGGCAGCGGCAAAGTCTTCATCAACAGCATGCCCGCCGCGCGGGTGGACGACAAGACCACCTGCAGCGCCACCATCACCGAAGGTTCGAAGAACGTCAACATCGGTGGCGAAACAGTGCAGACCGACGACATCGCGCCGGAGGACCTGGTACCCGGCTGGGTGCACGTCACGCTGCTGGTGGTTGGCATCGGCTCGGCCATCGTGCTGGGCGGCCCTTTGCTGGCGGCTGGAGGCCTGATCGGCGGTTTCGCCGGCGGCATGGGAGGCGGATGGCTCGGTGGGAAGATCTTCGGCGAGGGATCCGATGGCCAGAAGTGGTCCATGCTGGGCGGGAGCTTCCTCGGCGGCTTCTTTGGCGCCAAGGGCGGCAACGCGCTGGCTGAGTGGCAAGCGCCGAAGAGCATCAGCGTCATCGGCTTCCGCGGCGCAGGCAAGCCTGCGGAGCTGCTGGGCGAGAACCCGCCGCACCCTTATCGGATCACTGGGCACGTGGGATACTCGCTCGATGGCGGCAAAACCATTTACGGTTTTGGTCCCGATGTGGGCGAGATGTCGGCCTTCGACGCGGTGCAGTCGCTCCGCCAGGGGAAGAGCTACCCCGGTATAATCACCGACGACACGCCTGTATTCCGCGACGTCTACGAGAACCCCGGAATCGGCAGGGACGGCAAGCCACAAGCGGTGTACGAACAGAAGATTCCCGTCACGCGGCAGGAGTACAAGGCGATCGTGGCCGAACACGAAGCGCGCGGCGTGAACAAACCAATGGACGATGTCTACTACGGATTCCCAGGCAAAAACGAATGCACCTACAATTGCGCGACTTACCCGAGCCGCTTCGGCATTGAAATACCTGAGACCAGCGGCAATATGCGCGACTACATGCCGATCCTTGGACAGCGCGGTGCGCCGTGGAAGCCCAAATGAGTGACAAAGAAAAATTCCTGGCCGCGAAAGCGGCCGCCAACGACGCGGTCCTGCTTTACGTGCTGGAGGAAACAAAACCCCAGCAGCTGCGCGCGAAGGTCCTGGCGGTTTATACGGCCCGCAAGGGCGTCACGCCGAAAATGCTGGATCGGGAAATCGAGTTTGTGCATGCCTCTAGCGCGTGGGGCAATAAGCCGTTGCGCCCTGGCGAGACTGCACTCGTGTTTCTCTCCGAAATTTCGGGGCGGCTTTATGAAGACTCCTGGAATGGGCATTTGCTGGTCGATGACATCGAGGGCGAGCAATATGCGAGCTACCGCTTCCCGCAGCTATGGCTAAGTGAAAACCTGCCCGCATCGCTGCGCCCACATACTCGGGGAGACCCGCAGCGGCCGCAGTGCAGCGCCATACGTTTGCCTGAACTGGCGGAATACATCAAGAAGGAGCTTGGATGAGCAAGGAGAAATCGGACCTGGCGCCGATCTGCATGCGCGCACGCAGTTTCGCCGCGCGTGGACAAATTGACGATGCGCTCGATCTCTACGGCGATGTACTGAAAGTCGATCCCGACTGCGCACTCGCGTATGCCGATCGCGGAACCGTGTTCGCCATGACCAAACGTTTTGAGCCTGCCATGCAGGACCTTGAGCGCGCATTTTCTTTAGGCTATGCCGATCCTTCCGCCCTCAGTACAGCAGGAACGATTTGCATGGAAACAGCGGAATATGGCAAGGCGCTGAATTACTATGAGCGCGCGATTGCGCTGAATCCCGACTACCCGTTCACATACTACAACCGCGCCAGCGTCCACCTGGCGATGGGCAATCGCAAGGCTGCGATCGCGGACCTGGAGCAGTGCCTGCGAATGGGGCCCGAAGACGACTTCAAAGACGTAATCCTGCGGCGCTTGAACGAGCTTTCCAACGCATGATCCGCAATTTCTGGACGATGCATTGCTGTAATAATTGAGGCATTTGCAAAGGCTGGAAACTGCTGCACTGCGGTAAAAATATATGTGTTTGTTGTAACAACGTCAGCCGCCCCGGGCTTTTCTTTGAGGAGCCAGTTTTGTACGCTATGATCGACTGGATTCCCGAGAGCCCAGGCGTACATGAATTCTGTGTCAAGTAATGTGGAAGTGGTAGCCAATGCCCTGCAACTGATCGGCATGCCCGCATGTGCGTGCGATGCCGACGGCCTGGTATTTGCATCCAACACGGAATTCGACGCTTTGCTGCAGTCCGATCCACGCGGCCGCAACCTGGTGGAATTATTTGCGCGCCACGTGCGCGCCGAAGCCAGTGCGCAGCTCAACGCAGCCCTGGTGGTATCAGCCGCCTTGCCGAATATGGCCCCGCGCACCGCGCCCAAATGGGATAGTGTGCTGACCAATGCCAGCGGCAATTACGTCGCCGTGCAACTGACAGTGAAAGCGCTGCCGGGTGGCATGGAAGGCGGCGCCACCATTATCTTCAATGACATCAGTAGCGCGCAGCGCGACCAGCGCGCGCTGCGCAAGGCCATGCTGGAGCAGCAGGCCATACTGGAAAATGCGGCAGTCGGCATCATCCTCGCCAAGAACGGCTATGTCGTCGAATGCAATATGCGCGCCGCTGAAATGTTCGGTTATGCACGGCATGAACTGGAAGGTGCACCAAGCGACATCCTGTATCCGACGCCGGACGAAGCGCTGCGTATCCGTAATGAGTACTTCCCGATCCTCGCGCAAGGCACGCCGTTGACGCTGGAGCTGCAGCTGCGCCGGCGCGATGGAACGCTATTCTGGTGCCGCACCAACGGCCGCGCACTGGACCCGACCGATGCGCGCGAAGGCACGGTTTTCATCTTGGAAGACATCAACGAACAACGCATCGCCACGGAAGCCATGGGCCGCTTGCTGCTTGAGCAGAAAGCGATCCTGGACAACGCCTCGGTCGGCATTCTGTTCACCAAGAACCAGCAGATCCTGACCGTCAATCCGCGCATGGCTGAAATGTTCGGCTACGAAGAATCGGAATTGCGCGGCCGGCGCGCCGCCGAACTGTTCAAAACGGCGGAGGAGTACGCGGAGTTCGGACGCCTCGCTTCGCCTTTGCTGGGAGCCGGCAAGCTGTTCGAAATGCGCGAATGCCAGCTGGTGCGCAAGGACGGTGTGAAGATCTGGTGCCGCGTACGCGCGGAAGCGGTGGACCAGGTCCACAACGATGGCGGCACCATCTGGATTCTGGAAGACGTGACAGTCTCCCGCGAAGTGCAGATGGAAGTCGAGGCCATCATGACGAACGCTTCGATCTCCATCCTCTTCACCAAGAACCGCATCGTCACGCGCTATAACCGCGGATTTGCCGAAATGTTCCGCTACGAAGGCGATGAAGGCCTGGGCATGCCCGGCCGCGCCATCTACCCGGACGACGAAACCTACGCCCGCGTTGGCGCCATGGCCGGCCCGCTGCTCAGCGTCGGCAAGCCCTTCCATTCCGAGACGCTGATGCGCCGCAAGGACGGCAGCGATTTCTGGGCGCAACTGATCGGTTATGTGGTGAACCCGGACGATCCAACCCAGGGCACGATCTGGATCATTGAAGACCGCACCGCGCAAAAGCAGGATGAGGAATCGCTGCGCAATGCGCTGCTGGAAAACCAGGCGATCCTGGACAGCGCGGTGATGGGCATTTCCGTTTGCGAAAAAGGCCGCAACCTGCGCTGCAACGCCAAGATGGAAGAACTGTTCGGCTATGGTCCCGGCGAAATGGCCGGCATCAGCGTGCAAACCTTCTACCCCGACCTGGCAGCGTGGGATGCCGCGCGCAAGGCGACTGAAAAAGAATTCCTGGCGGGCCACGCCAGCTCCTATGAATACCAGCTTGTGCGCAAGGACGGCAGCAGCTTCTGGGCGCGCCTGTCCGGCCGTCCTTTCGACATGGCCGACCCCAAGGGCCGTTCGGTATGGCTGATCGATGACGTGACCTCGCGCCGCGAAGCTGCCGAAGCCGTGCGCCGCGCGCGCGACGAACTGGAAGTGCGCGTGCTGGAACGCACGGCCGAACTGGCCGGCGCCAATGCGCAACTGCAGGCGGAGATCGTTGAACGCCGCCAGGCAGAGGCGCGCGTGCACCACATGGCTTACCACGACAGCCTGACCGGCCTGCCGAACCGCGCACTGCTGGCCGACCGGCTGGACCGCGCCATGCTGGCAGCGCAGCGCTCGGAGCGCCGGCTGGCCGTCATGTTTATCGACCTTGACCGCTTCAAGACCATCAATGATTCGCTGGGCCATATGACGGGCGACGCCTTGCTGAAGGAAGTAGCGGGGCGCCTGGTTGGCGCGGTGCGCGCCAGCGACACGGTGGCGCGCCTGGGCGGCGATGAATTCGTGGTGCTGCTACCCGGCATCCATACGACGGAAGAATCGAGCCACGTGGCGCAGAAAATCATCGACACGCTGGCCGAACCATTCCCGCTGGAAGGGCGCCTGCTGCACATCACGCCATCGATCGGCATATGCACCTATCCGGACGACGGCAACGACGTCGCCACCCTGATGCGCAATGCCGACGCCGCGATGTACCACGCCAAAGCATCGGGCCGTAACAACTACCAGTACTTCAACGAAGAAATGAATATGGCCGCGGCCATGCATTTCGAAATGGAGAGTGCACTGCGTTCCGCGCTGCAGCTTGGCCAGTTCGAGCTGCACTACCAGCCGATCATGGATATCGCCACGCGCCGGCTGGCAACGCTGGAGGTGCTGCTGCGCTGGCGCCGTCCGGCAGGCGGCCTGGTAATGCCGGACCAGTTCATCCCGCTGATCGAAGACAATGGCCTGATCGTACCGATCGGCGAATGGGTGCTGCGCCGCGCCTGCGAGCAAAGCATGGAATGGCAGCGGCAAGGCATTGCACCGGTGCCGATGGCGATCAACCTGTCGGCGCGCCAGTTCATGCACCGCGGCCTGGTCGACTCGATCCGCCGCACGCTGGAAGAAACGGGCATTGACCCGTCGCTGATCGAATTCGAGATTACCGAAACAGCCCTGATGCAGCACGGCGAACAGACGCTGGAAATCCTGGGGCAGATCAATTCGATGGGCATCCGCCTGTCGATCGACGACTTCGGAACCGGCTATTCTTCGCTGGCCTACCTGAAGCGCTTCCCTGTCCGCAAGATCAAGATCGACCGCGCCTTCATCAAGGACCTGGAAGAAAGCGCGGAAGACCGTGCCATCGTGGCCGCGATCGTCGCGCTGTCGGACAGCCTGCAGCTATCGGTGGTGGCGGAGGGTGTCGAGACGGAAGGGCAGTTCCAGCTGCTGCGCGAGCAAGGCTGTACTTATGCCCAAGGCTACCTGTTCTCGAAACCCGTGCTGGGCGTGCGCGCCCAGCTCATGATGGATAAAGCCGCGGCTTAAGCGCCCAGCGTCGCGATCACCGGCGCGTGGTCGGACGGCTGCTGCCACTTGCGCGGCGCGCGGTCGATCACGCAGGAAACGCAGCGTTCCTTCAAAGGCGCCGACAGCAGCACGTGGTCGATGCGCAGGCCCTTGTTCTTCTGGAAGCCCAGCATGCGGTAATCCCACCATGAGAAGCTCTTCTCCGCCTGTTCGAACAGGCGGAAGGAATCGTGCAGGCCGAGGTCGAACAGCGCTTGCAGCGCGGCGCGCTCTTTCTCCGAACAGAAGATATCGCCTTCCATCGCCGGGTCGTGCGTGTCGCGCACGTGAGGCACGATGTTGTAGTCGCCCAGCACGGCTAGCTGGCTATTTTCCGCCAGCTCTTCGCCGAGCCAGTCGCGGAAGGCGGCCAGCCAGCCCAGTTTGTAGGTGTACTTGTCCGAGTCGAGCGCCTGGCCGTTCGGTACATAGGCATTGACCACACGGATGCCGTTGATGGTGGCGGCGAGGATGCGCTGCTGCTCGTCCGGATACTTAGGGTTGTTCTTGACCACGTTTTCCATCGGGTGGCGCGACAGGATGGCGACGCCGTTGTAGGTTTTCTGGCCGTTGAACACGACCTGGTAACCCATTTCCTCGATTTCCTTGACCGGGAACTTGTCGTCCGTCAGCTTGGTTTCCTGGATGCAGAGCACATCTACGGGGTTTTCTGCAAGCCATTTCGTAACGTGCGGCAAGCGAACATTCAATGAGTTAACATTCCAGGTGGCTAGTTTCATAACGGACTTTCGAGTTGCGTGGGGGCAGATATTAACAACACTCACTATGCTAAGGGAAGCTGTCGTTTTTGAGCCAAACAATGATTCTGCGGTGACATCAAAATTGCGATTTCCTGTAGCAAAAAGGTGCGCCCGCAAAAAAAATTTCTATTAGTGCTTCATAGTTATCACATTGGTACTAAAATTACGCTAACAACAACCGTAAATGTCAATATACTTAAATGGTTGGTATCGAAGTTGTTTCCACTGAGCTGGGTATTTTTGCTTATATGCAACGAAACGAATATTGTCTTGCATCAATAAGTGGTAATATGCGGAAACTAATTCCGATTTAACAGAGCACTGCACACTAAAGGAATAACATGCGATCTGCATTCGAAGCATGGGCGCAGAAGGACGGCCAAATCGTTCGTCGGCGCGAAGACAAGCCAGAAGAGTACCTGGTCTATGAAACCCAACGTCGCTGGCTGATCTGGCAAGCGGCGCTGGAACATGGCAAATCGCCTAGCGGCCGCAAGTCCGCCAAGGAAGCGAGCGCACGTGCTGCCGCCCAGCGGCCACAAGCTATCGCTGCTGCTGACGCCGAAGTGCGTAACGAAGTACTGAACGAGGTGCTCGATGCCTTCCAGGGCATCGGGGCGAACAGCATGGATGACATCATGCACGTCATCCAGGGCCTCAAGCAGAAAAAAGCCCAGTCGACGGCTGACTGAGCCCGGCGGCATGCCATTCAGGCCGAGTCGAGTAGCGCTCGCTGCGTTCTGCGCAGCGGCGTTGGGCGCGTGCGCGACCATCATGGACTCGACCGAGCAGTCAGTCCTGGTGCAGACAGTGCTCGACCATCAGCAAGTGTCGGGCATAGGCTGCGTCCTGTCGAACGACAGGGGACGCTGGTTTGTCACCTCGCCCGGCCGGGTGATGGTGCACAAGAGCACCCAGCCCCTGGTCATTGACTGCCGCCGCGAAGACGTCTGGGCTTATGACCAGATCGAAGCGCGCCAGAATGCCTCCAAGTGGGGCAATATCATCTTCACACTCGGGGCCGGCCAGATTGTCGACAAACAGACTGGCGCCGGCTTTGACCTGCCTTCCACGCTGACGGTGATCCTGCAGCGAGGGGAGGGCGCAGCCGCACGCGGCGCACCGCTCCAGCAGCCGACCTCAACGTCGGTGTATTGAAAAAGGGGACGTAACCAAATAAAAAAGGGGACGTACCCCTTTTTTATTTGGTTACGTCCCCTTTTTTTTCGTCAGCTTACTTCTCAGCCTGCGCGGCTGATCAGGAAGTTGGTCAGCATCGGCACCGGACGGCCGGTGGCGCCTTTGGCTGCGCCCGACTTCCATGCGGTGCCGGCGATATCAACGTGGGCCCATGGGTACTTGCGGGTGAAGTTTTCCAGGAAGGCTGCTGCGGTGCAGGATGCGCCGCCTGGCGAGCCGATATTGGCCAGGTCTGCGAAGTTGGACTTCAGCTGGTCGTTGTATTGCTCGCCGATCGGCAGGCGCCATGCGGTGTCGCCGGTCGCTTTGCCCGATGCCATCAGGGCGTCGATCAGTGCATTGCCGGCGTCGTCGTCGCGTGCGAACAGGCCGCTGTTGTGGTGGCCCAGGGCGACGATGCAGGCGCCGGTCAGGGTTGCGACGTCGATCACGGCGGCTGGATTGAATCGTTCGGCATAGGTCAGCGCGTCGCACAGGATCAGGCGGCCTTCGGCGTCGGTGTTCAGGATTTCGATGGTCAGGCCGTTCATCGAGGTGACGATGTCGCCCGGCTTGGTCGCGCGGCCCGAAGGCATGTTTTCGCAAGCGGCTACGATGCCGATCACGTTGGACTTCAGGCTCATTTCGCCGATCGCGCGGAAGGTGCCAAGCACGGAGCCGGCGCCGCACATATCGTATTTCATCTCGTCCATGCCAGGACCGGCCTTGATCGAAATGCCGCCGGTGTCGAAGGTGATGCCTTTGCCTACCAGGACGGTCGGCGCATCCTTGGCCTTGCCGCCCTTGTGCTTCAGGACGATGAATTTAGGCGCTTGCTCGGAGCCATTGGTCACGGACAGGAAGGAGCCCATCTTCAGCGCTTCCATCTGCTTGCGGTCCAGGATTTCCACTTCAAAGCCGAAGTCCTTGCCCAGCTTCTTGGCCACGTTGGCCAGGTAGGTTGGGGTGCAGACGTTGGCCGACAGGTTGCCCAGGTCCTTGGTCAGTTCCATGCCGTTGGCGGTTGCCACGGCCTGCGACAGGGCCAGCTTGGTGGCGGCATTGTTCGCTACGGCCAGGGCCAGCTTCTTCGGACCACCCCATGCCGGGTCTTTCTTGGATTTCTGTGCGTCGGTGCGGTAGACGGCGTCACGGCCGGCCAGCACCACGGCGCGGATCGCCCAGTTGGCGTCGCGGCCTTTCACTTCTTCCAGTGGCAATGCGATAATAGCGTCCGTCGAAGCCACGGTGCCCAGTGCCTTGATGGCGGCATTGATGGCAGAGCCGATGGCTTTTTCGGATACGGATTCGTCGGCGCCCAGGCCAACCAGCAGCACGCGTTCTGCGGCGGCGCCTTTCAGGCCGCGCAGCAGCAGGGTGGAGCCGGCCTTGCCGGTGATGTCGCCGGATTTCAGCGCTGCGGTGATTTCACCGGCGCTGTCGAGGGCTTTAGCCGCTTTCGAGAGTTTTTTGTTTTCGAAGACACCGACTACCACGCAGCCGCTTTTGGCGCTGTTGATGGTGTTCTTGGCGTCGAGTGCTTTTATGCTAAAGTCCATTTGGATTCTCCTTAATTTTGTAGAACGAATTATAAACGTCGAATGATTTTCCATCGCGCCCTCCGCCGTGAGCTCCTCAGCTCCGCCGGGGCCACCTTTACGGTGATGTTCTCAATCCTCCTGACGTGGACCCTGGTCACCATCCTCGGCCGCGCCGCGGGTGGCAAGGTCGCGTCCAGCGATGTCATCGCGCTTTTAGCGTTCGCAGCGTTGAATTATCTGCCAACTGTCCTCGTTTTCACCAGTTTTATTTCAGTCCTGATGGTGATCACCCGTACCTACAAGGACTCTGAGATGGTGGTGTGGTTCGCATCGGGGCTTAGCCTGACCCGCTTTGTGCGGCCGGTGCTGACGTTTGGCCTGCCGATCGTCCTGCTGACGGCACTGCTAAGTTTTTACGTCACGCCTTGGGCGCGCGGCAAAACCAATGAATATGTCGATCGCTTCGCCAAACGCGAAGACTTGCAGAAAGTGTCGCCGGGCCAGTTCAAGGAATCGTCCTCGGCCAACCGCATCTTCTTCGTGGAAGGGGTGAGCGGCAGCAGCGCCGTGGTGCGCAATGTATTCGTCAATCAGGTCGATGCCAAAGGGACGTCGGTGATCGTGGCCTCTGAAGGCGTAGTTGAGGAAATGCCGACTGGCGACAAGTTCCTGGTACTGAAGAACGGCCGCCGCTACCAGGGCAAGCCGGGCGACGCCGACTTCCAGAGCATGGAGTTCGAGCGTTACAGCATGCGGGTGACGCAGCAATCGTCCGAAGCTGGCGCTTCCAAAGACGCCAACGCCATGACGACACCGGCGCTGATTTCCGACTGGGGCAATAATTTCGCCAGGGCGGAGCTGATGTGGCGCATAGCGCTGCCGGTTACCTGCCTGCTGTTGATCCTTGTGGCGATCCCGCTGGGCTTTGCCAATCCCCGTGCAGGCAGCGCGATCAACCTGATTATTGCGGTGCTGGTCTTCTTCACCTATAACAACCTGACCAAGGTATTCGAGGGCAGCATCAAGCAGGGGAAGATGAGCTTCGCCATGGGCTGGTGGCCGCTGCACCTGGTAGCCGCCCTGGTTGTGCTGTCGATGTTTGCCTGGCGCCTTAACGTGAACCACCGTTATCACCCGCGTGCCCTGTGGGCGGCCTTCAAGCGCGGAGCGTCCCGCAAATGAGCATTCTCCAACGTTACTTCTTCGTCTCCATCCTTCAGGCGGTAGCCTTTGCGCTGGCCGCGCTGCTGGGCCTGCAGGCTTTCATGGATCTGACCGGGGAGCTGCCTTCCGTCGGCAAAAATGGCTACGGCATGGAGCACGCGGCGCTGTATGTGCTGACCATGATCCCGCAGCACCTGACCGAGGTCCTGCCGGTGGCGTCGCTGATCGGCACCATTTATACGATGGCGCAGTTTGCGTCGACTTCCGAATTCACGATCATGCGCGCTTCGTCCATGTCGACCCGTATGGCGGCGATCATGGTCGGCAAAGTTGGTGTCGTGCTGGTGGTTGTGGCCTTCATCTTCGGTGAAGTGATCACGCCGCGCCTGGCGCAGCTGTCGGAAAAGATCCGGCTGACTGGCCGCGGCACCACGGTATCGTCCGAGTTCCGGTCGGGTATGTGGACCAAAGACATCATCAAGAGCGGCGGGATGACCGGCGATACAATGGGTACCCGCTTCTTCAACGTGCGTGAAGTGCGTGCGGACGGCCAACTGGTCGATGTCAAGCTGTACGACTTCGATACCTCCTTCCGCCTGCGGTCCCTGACGCTGGCGAAAACTGCCAACTTCCAGGGCAACAACACATGGAAGCTGAATGAGGTGACCGAAAACATCTTCAGCAATCCGGCCTTGGCGGAAGAGGGGGCGCAAGCCAACCTGGCCAATAACTTTGCCCAGGCGACCAGTGTGGTGGAGGTCAGGAAATCGCCGACCAAGGAGCTGATTTCGGAAATCACGCCTAAGATCCTGTCGGTTGCCGGTTCCGATCCTGAGCGCATGTCGGCCAACGAACTGGCCGTGTACACCCGCCACCTGCAGGAAAACAAGCAGGGGACAGAGCGCTTCAAGATCGCATTCTGGAAGAAATTGATCGACCCGCTGGCGATCTTTGTGCTGATGGCGCTGGCGTTGCCTTTCGCCTACCTGCACACGCGTGCCGGCGGCGTGAGCCTGAAGATCTTCATCGGCATCATGATCGGTGTCAGCTTCCTGCTCGTAAATACGCTGTTCTCGCATATCGGCTTGTTGTCCGCGCTGCCGGCCTTCGTGACGGCGGTGATGCCAAGTTTGCTTTACCTGCTCCTGGCAATTGGCGCCCTTTACTGGGTGGAGCGGCACTAGCATGGGCCGCCGTGCGCTGGTCCTGTTTGCGCATGGCGCCCGTTCGGCCAGCTGGGCCGAACCGTTCGAGCGCCTGCGTGATATGACTGCGGCGCGCGCGCCTGATCTTGATGTTTCGCTGGCCTTCCTTGAGCTGATGACGCCTCGCCTGCAAGACCAGGTGGCGTCGCTCGCCGCACAAGGCTGCGGCGACGTGACGGTGGTGCCGGTTTTCCTCGGGCAGGGTGGCCATGTGTTGCGCGACCTGCCTTTGATCCTGGACGAAATGCGCCAGGCGCATCCCGGCTTGAAAATCCATGCCGTCGGTGCAGTGGGCGAGGATCCCACTGTGCTGCAGGCCATGACGGATTACTGCCTTAAATCGGTGACCGATGCCGTCTGAATTCCCGCTTGTCGCAGCTATCCAGTCCGCGTCCATTAAAGGCGATATTGCCACCAACGTGGCGCGCCACTTGGTCCTCGCCAGGCAGGCTGCTGTGCTTGGCGCACGGTTAGCGTTGTTTCCAGAACTTTCCCTGACCGGTTATGAGCCGGATGTCGCGTCAGCTACTGCTTTGCGCGGCGATGATGCACGCCTTGCGCCGCTTGCCAAACTGGCGCAAAGCAGCGGCATGGCCATCGTCGTTGGCTCTCCGTTGCGAATTGCCGGCACCCTGTACATCGGCGCGATATCCCTTCTGTCTGACGGCCGCGTGACCGAATACACCAAACAGCATTTGCATACCGGCGAAGATGCCGTGTTCACTGCCGGCTGCGGCGGCGCTGCAATCGATATCGAGGGCGTGCCGGTGGCGCTGGCCGTATGCGCCGATTTCGCCCACGCCAGCCACGCACAGGCAGCGGCGCAGTCCGGGGCAATGCTGTACGCCGCTAGTGTGCTGGTGTCGCCAGGTGGCTATGCCAAGGACAGTGAAATCCTGCGGGGGTATGCGGAACGTCATGCGATGCCGGTGCTGATGTCCAACCATGGCGGACCAACGGGCGGCTGGCAATCGGCCGGACGCAGCGCGCTTTGGGATGAGCGTGGACAGTTGGTGGTGGAGGGCGGCCCGGGCGAATGCCTGGTGCTGGCCAGCCGCACGGCTGGCGGCTGGCAGGGACGGGTGGTAGCCGCCGCTTAGGCGCCGCCCTTGGCGTGGGAAACCATGGCGGCGATGGTGCTGCCTGGGTTGTCGAATTCGCGCTGCACGGCGTCGCGCAGGGCTTCCGATTTGAGGGAGTCGAGTGCGGCGGCGCTGGTCTTGGCCACTTCCTCATCTTCGCCCAGGCGGCGGAATACTTCCACGATCAGGCGTACTTCCTTGGTGTAGTTCAGGACGAAGGCCAGCAGCTGCGGGGCGGATGATGTGTTGCCGCGCTTTGCCAGGTCTTCGGCGAAATCGTTGACGCGTTTGGCCAGGGCGGCGATGCGGGCTACCGGATCGGGCAGGTAGCGGCGCGCCATCGGGAAGTCTTCCACTGCCACCAGGGCTGGCAGGGCCAGGTCGGCGCAGTCTTTGGCCAGCTCCGGTAATTGGGTGTCCAGTTGGCTGAACAGCTCATAGGTCGCGCGGTCTTCGCCGAGGGCGCTGTTGATGGCGCTGACGTCGTGGAAGCGGCCCAGGGTGGCGCCACCGTTCAGGATGCGCTGGGCATCGCGGTCGCGGATCGCTTGCAGGGCGCGGCGCGCCAGCGGGAATTGTTCGGCGAGGTAGATCCAGTCGCGCAGGGCGAAGGACAGGCGGACGCCGGCCAGGGAAGGGTCTTCTTCAAGCGCGTGCTCGTGGAACCACAGGTGGTCGCGCAGGGCGTCTTCGTATTTGCCTGCCAGGCGCGCATTGCGTGCGCGCTCCAGGACTTCGTGGGCTTGGCTCATCTTGTTCCTCTCATTGCAAGAGGACGGTATTTTACCGTTTTTGCTGCGGACGGGGCGCCATCGCCTTGCCCAACATAACCAGCACCGGTCCATGCGCTGATGGCAGCCCGTGCGCCAGCTCAGCCAGGGTGATGCGCTCGATGCGCTGGTCCGGGCGGCTGACATTCTCGATCACCACCACTGGCGTATCCGCCGCACGCCCTTGCGACAGCAGGTTATTCGCTGTGGCAATCGCTTCGCGACCGCCCATGTACTGGACCAGGGTGTCGGTCGAAGGGATGGTCAATTCTTCCGGATGTCCCGGCGCGGTAGAGGAAGTAAAGAACGCCACGCTGCGCGCAACGCCGCGTTTGGTCAGCGGCTGCTGCGTCGCCGCAGCGGCGGCAACGGCGGTGGTAATGCCGGGAACGACTTCGACTTCGATGCCATGCTGTTCGAGCGCAGTCAATTCCTCATCTGCGCGGCCAAACAGCATTGGATCGCCGCCTTTGAGGCGCACCACCATGCTGTAGCGCGCCGCGCAATCGACCAATTGCTGGTTGATATGCCCTTGGGCAGTTGAACGCTGGCCGGCGCGTTTGCCGACCGAGATTTTTTCCGCCTGGGGGCAGAGTTGCAGCATTTCTTCGGTCACCAGCGCGTCATACAGCACGACTTCGGCTTGCGCCAGCAGCCGTGCGCCACGCATGGTGATCAGGTCCTGCGCCCCCGGTCCAGCTCCAATCAAATACACTTTCCCGTATGGCATGCGCAGGTTTCCTTTCTAGGCGAAGCTTACTCGCCGAGGCGGATCATGCCTGCGGCGACTGTCTGGTGCGTGACTTCATCGATCAGGATGAAGGCGCCGGTGGCGCGGATGTCCGAGTAGGCATCGGCCGCCAACGGTTGCTGAACGTTCAGCGCAATGCGCGCCACGTCGTTCAGTTTCAACGCATCCGCATCGTGCCGTTGCTGCGTGTTGATGTCAAGGATGGAATCGATTTTGGTCACTTTTGCGGCGGTCTGCTTGGTGCCATGCTTGATCCAGTACTTGCGGCGCAGGTCCAGCGGCTCTTCGGACAACCAGCACACGTCGGCGTTCACTTGCTTGAGCAGGTTGGCCGGCTGCGCGCTGGAAGCCAGCAGGTCGCCTCGGGATACGTCCACATACTCTTCCAGCACGATGGTCACGGACTGGCCGGCGCTGGCGCTCTGCAGCGAGCCGTCGAAGGTGACGATTTCCTTGACGGTAGCGGTCTGGCCGGACGGCTGCACCACCAGCTTGTCGCCCACGGCAACGTTGCCCGCCTCGATACGGCCCATGTAGCCGCGGAAGTCATTGGCTTCGTGGCCGTTGTGGCGGGCCACCAGCTGCACCGGGAAGCGGAAGGCCGAATTGTGCGACTCGTCGTACACCGACAGGTCTTCCAGCAGTTCGATCAGGGTAGGGCCCTGGTACCAAGGCATCTTGTCGGACTGTTCGACCACGTTGTCGCCGGCCAGCGCCGACAGCGGAATGGTCTTCACGTCCTTGATGCCGAGGGTTGCCGCGAATTCCTTGTAAGCCTTGACGATGCGGTCGTAGACGTCCTGGTCGTAATTCACCAGGTCCATCTTGTTCACTGCCACCACCACGTGCTCGATCTGCAGCAGGTGGGCGATGGTGGAGTGGCGCTTGGTCTGGATCAGCAGGTCCACGCCGCCGTCTTCGCGCAGCTTCACTTTCGACACGTCGACCAGGATGATCACGGCGTCTGCGGTGGAGGCTCCGGTCACCATATTGCGGGTGTACTGCTCGTGGCCCGGGGTGTCGGCGATGATGAACTTGCGCTTGGGCGTGGCGAAGTAGCGGTATGCCACGTCGATGGTGATGCCTTGTTCGCGCTCGGCTTCCAGGCCGTCGGTCAGCAGGGACAGGTCGATGGTGTCGCCAACGGTGCGCTTATGCTTGGCTCGGGACACGGCTGCCAACTGGTCGGCAAAGATGCCCTTGCTGTCGAACAGCAGGCGGCCGATCAAGGTGCTCTTGCCGTCGTCGACGGAGCCGGCGGTGATGAAACGCAGCAGATTGCGTTCGTTCAGGTTGTCGTTCAGTGCGTTCATCAGAAGTATCCTTGCTTCTTGCGTTTTTCCATGGAGGCTTCGGAGGTCTGGTCGTCCATCCGGGTGGCGCCGCGCTCGGTGATCTGCGTCACTGCGGTTTCGGCGATGATCGCGTCAACGTCGGCAGCGTCGGAAGACACAGGGCAGGTGCAGGAGATATCGCCCACTGTGCGGAAACGCACAACCTGGGTTTCGATGGTCTCGCCTTCACGGGCCGGGGTCAGGTCGGTCAGCGGCACCAGCAGGCCGTTGCGCGGGATTACCTGGCGCTCGTGCGCGAAGTAGATCGACGGCAGGGCCAGTTTCTCGCGGGCGATGTACTGCCACACATCCAGCTCGGTCCAGTTCGAGATCGGGAACACGCGCATGTTTTCGCCTGGGTGGACGCGGGTGTTATACAGGTCCCACAGTTCCGGGCGCTGGGCCTTTGGGTCCCATTGGCCGAATTCGTCGCGGAAGGAGAAGATACGCTCCTTGGCGCGGGCTTTTTCTTCGTCGCGCCGCGCGCCGCCGATGCAGGCGTCGAAGCCATGTTCGGCGATGGTTTCCAGCAGCGTCACGGCCTGCGCGGCATTGCGCGAATCGGTGGCCGGGTTACGCAGGCGCACGGTGCCCTTCTTGATCGAGTCTTCAACCGAGCCGACGATCAGGCGTTCGCCCAGTTCGGCCACGCGGCGGTCACGGAATTCGATCACTTCCGGGAAGTTATGGCCGGTATCGATGTGCACCAGCGGGAAGGGGAATTTCCCTGGGCGGAAAGCCTTTTCCGCAAGGCGCAGCAGCACCACGGAGTCCTTGCCGCCGCTGAACAGCAGGGCAGGGTTCGAGCATTCGGCGGCGACTTCGCGCAGGATGTGGATGGCTTCCGACTCCAGCGCGTCCAGGTGGCGCGAATTGACGTGTTGTTCTACCAGTGCGTTCATTTAGCTTGCTTTCTTAATACGAATCAGTTTGCCGTCTACCAGGTGCAGGCCGCATTCCTTGGAGTCCGGGTTTTCCCACCACCAGCGGCCGGCGCGTACGTCTTCGCCTGGCTGGATGGCGCGGGTGCAGGGTTCGCAGCCGATCGACGGATAACCCTGGTCGTGCAGCGGGTTATAAGGCACGTCGTTGGCGCGAATGTAGTCCCACACTTCCTGCTCCGACCAATCGGCCAGGGGGTTGAACTTTTCCATACTGTGCGAACCATCATACTCCTGCACCGACAGGTCGGAGCGGGTTGCAGATTGGGCGCGACGTTGGCCTGTCACCCAGGATTTCTTGCCGCTCAGGGCGCGGCCCAGTGGTTCGACCTTGCGGATCTGGCAGCATTCCTTGCGCAGGTCAACGCTGTCGTAAAAGGCGTTCAGACCTTTTTTCTCTACGTAGGCGTCGATGTCCGCCTGCACCGGGCGGTACAGTGCGATCTCGTAGCCGTAACGCTCCTGCACGCGTTCCACCATGCCCAGGGTTTCCTTGTGCAGGCGGCCGGTCTCCAGCGAGAAGATACCGATCGGCAGGCCCGCCTTCAGGATCAGGTCCGTCAGCACCATGTCTTCGGCGGCCAGGCTGGAGGCGAAAACGGCAGGCGAGAACTCTTCTGCGACGCGTTCGAGCGTGGCGAGCGTATCCCGCACGCGGGTTGCGAGCTCGCTCATGATCAGGCTCCGGCAGCTGGCGTTGGACGTGCGTGGCGGCGGAACAGCGGCACGCGCTGGTCGACCGATGCCTGGTAAGTCTCGCTGAACACGGTCAGGCCTTTCAGCGCGTCTTCGATGCTGCGGTCAGGACGGGTGTCGTAGGCGTCGAAGCCGACGCGCTGCATGGAGAACAGCTGGTCGCGCAGCACGTCGCCGATGGCGCGCAGTTCGCCGGTCCAGCCCAGGCGCGAGCGCAGGTTCCAGGCGTGGGAGTAGCCGCGGCCGTCCGTGAACTTAGGGAAGTCGACCGCTACCAGCGCCAGGCGCGGCAGGTCTTCGCGCAGTGCGACCGGGTCTTCGTGCGGGGCGATCCACACGCCGATTTCGCGGTTTGCGGCGCGGCTTGCCAGCGCATCGCGTTGGGCCAGCCAGGTTGCCAGCGGCACGATCACGCGGCCGGCCGGCACGGTCAGAGTTTCCGCAGCGGTGGCCGCGTCTTCAGCGCTAGTGCCCTCGGCGGCTTCCGGTGCGCGCAGCAGGGTCCAGTCGTTGGCCACGATTTCGCGGCCCTTGATAATTTGCTTAGGCATATTCGTCTTCTCCTACCAGGCGGCCAGCGGTTTCAATCGGCGTGGCGTACACAAATTCCTTGAACGGGGCGATGCCCAGGCGCTGCGCGGTGTCCACGAAGCGCTCTTCCGGGGTGCGCTCGCGTACATACACTTGCAGCAGACGGTCGATCACTTCCGGCATCTGCTGCGCGGAGAACGACGGGCCAATGATCTTGCCGATGGCGGAGTTGTTGCCTTGCGCACCGCCGATCGATACCTGGTACCACTCGCTGCCGTCCTTATCCACGCCCAGCACGCCGATATTGCCGACGTGGTGGTGGCCGCAGGCGTTGATGCAGCCCGAAATATTGAGTTCGAAGTCGCCGATATCGTGCAGGAAGTCGATATGGTCGAAGCGCTCGGCAATCGCCTGGGCGATCGGGATCGACTTGGCATTTGCCAGCGAGCAGAAGTCGCCGCCAGGGCAGCAGATGATGTCGGTCAGCAGGCCGATATTCGGCGTTGCCAGGCCATGCGACTTGATCTCTAGCCACAGGGCGTACAACTGCGACTGTTCAACGTCGGCCAGCACGATGTTCTGCTCGTGGGTCACGCGCAGTTCGCCGAAGCTGTAGCGGTCCGCCAGGTCGGCCATGTACTCCATCTGTTCGGCGGTCGCGTCGCCCGGCGGCACACCGGTCTTTTTCAGCGACAGCACGACGGCGGCGTAGCCGGGCTGCTTGTGCGGCTTCACATTGCGCTTCAGCCAGTTATGGAACGGTTTGTCCGCGTGTGCAGCGGCGGCGTCGTACGAAGGCAGCGCCTTGTAGCCGTGTGGCTGGAAGTAGGCGATGATGCGTTCCATCTCTTCCAGGGTCAGGGTCTGCTCGGTGCCTTTCAGGTCTTCCCACTCGGCTTCCACCTGGCGGGCAAATTCCTCCACGCCCAGTGCCTTCAGCAGGATCTTGATGCGGGCCTTGTACTTGTTGTCACGGCGGCCGTGCAGGTTGTACACGCGCATGATTGCTTCGGTATAGGTCAGCAGGTGTTCGCGCGGCAGGAATTCGCGGATCACGCTGCCCAGGATCGGGGTGCGGCCCATGCCGCCGCCGACCATCACCTTGAAGCCGATTTCGCCGGCTTCGTTCTTCACCACGGTCAGGCCGATGTCGTGCACGGCGATGGCGGCACGGTCTTCCACGGCGCCGTTGATCGCCACCTTGAACTTGCGGGGCAGGGCGATGAACTCAGGGTGGAAGGTCGACCACTGGCGCAGCACTTCGGCATACGGACGCGGATCGATGATTTCATCAGCGGCAACGCCGGCGAATTCGTCGGAGGTCACGTTGCGGATGCAGTTGCCCGAAGTCTGGATGGCGTGCATTTCCACCGAAGCCAGGTCGCTCAGGATTTCCGGCGTCTCTTCCAGCTTGATCCAGTTGAACTGGATGTTTTGGCGGGTGGTGAAGTGACCATAGCCGCGGTCATATTTGCGGGCGATGTGTGCGAACATGCGCATTTGCTTGGAGCTCAGCAGGCCGTAAGGGACGGCGATACGCAGCATATAAGCGTGGCGCTGCATATAAAGGCCGTTCTGCAAGCGCAAAGGCAGGAATTCGGCCTCGGTCAACTCATCGTTCAGGCGGCGTTGAACCTGGTCGCGATACTGCTCGATGCGTTCGCGGATGATGAGGTGGTCGTATTGATCGTATTGATACATAGCTTTCCCAGTAAGGCATGCCCAAAGTGGAATCAATGGTAATAAACTGGGGGCTTATTCCAAACAACATAGTCTTTATTTGCTTATATGCTGTTAAGGCATAAGCATCAGCGTAAAATACGCGCTGGGGAGCCTAACGAGAGCGAGAATGAATCTTCACCAACTGCGATTTGTGCGCGAAGCCGTGCGCCAGAACTACAACCTGACCGATGCCGCCAAGGCCCTGTTTACCTCCCAGCCGGGCGTATCCAAGGCGATCATTGAGCTGGAAGAAGAACTCGGCGTTGATATATTTACAAGGCACGGCAAGCGCATTCGCGGCCTGACCGAGCCTGGACGGCTGGTGCTGTCCTCGGTCGAATTGATCATGCAGGAAATCGATAGCCTGAAACGCATCGGCAAAGAATACGCTGCACAGGATTCGGGCAGCTTCACCATCGCCACGACGCACACCCAGGCACGCTATACGCTGCCGAAAGTGGTGCAGGCCTTCATGCAGAAGTACCCGAAGGTGCGCTTGTCTTTATTGCAAGGCAATCCGAAGCAGATCGCCGAAATGGTGCAGCGCGACCAGGCCGACCTGGCCATCGCCACCGAATCCATCGCCGCCATCGACGGCCTGATTACCCTGCCGTGCTACCAGTGGGAGCACGTGGTGGTGGTGCCGCCCGACCATCCGCTGCTGAAGATCAAGTCCGTCACCCTGGAAGAAGTGGCCGAGCATCACATCATCACGTATGATGCCGCCTTCGCCGGCCGCTCGCGCATCGACCAGGCCTTCGAAAAACGGGGCTTGAAGCCGGACGTGCTGCTGGAGGCGATCGACGCGGACGTGATCAAGACCTATGTGGAACTGGGCATGGGCATCGGCATCATTGCCGGCATGGCCTTCGATCCGGAGCGCGACCGCAACCTGCGCGCCATCCCTGCCGGCCACCTGTTCGGCATGAATGTGTCGCGCGTGGCCGTCAAGCAGGGCGCCTACCTGCGATCCTATATATATACCTTCATCGAGCTGCTGGCGCCGACCTTGAACCGCAAGCTGATCGAACAGGCGATGAAGGGCGAACATGAGAACTACGAACTGTGATTAACGAAGAAGAATTGCAAGAAGTGCGCGAGCACGTCGAAGAGCTGCTGGAGGATCATGAAGTCCTGCAGCTGGAGAGCCTCGACCTGGATAGCCTGGAAGTGGAGCCGGGCGAATACACGGCCGTCTACGCTGAATTCCTGTGGGCCCAGCTGGGCCGCGAGAAGCAGGACAAATTCCTGAAGCAATTGCGGGAGAAAGTAGGCAAGGATGTCCTGATCGTCTTCATGGGCGAAGACTATGTGGACGGCGAAAGCTTCCCCGTCGCGCGCACCGACCAGCACGGAAATACCTACGAGTTCCAGAAAGATGACGACGGAAACCGCTTCGAAGTCATGAAAAACTATCCGTCCGACAGCTGGCTGCGCAAGCGTATCGGCATCGCCGCGCGTGAAATCAAGGTCCTTCGATCCGAATATTACTGGGTGGTTACAGCACGCTTGAAGTAAATTTTTCCTGTCACATTGTTGAAGTAATTAAGGGGCAATATAGCTGCGTTTGAAACATTTCCCCTCAACTTCAACAACGTAGGACAACAAGTGAAAAAACTTACTCTGGCAGCACTGATCATCGGCGGTTTCGCAGCACAAGCACAAGCCCAGTCGAATGTGACCATTTACGGTATCGCTGACGCAGGCCTCGTCGCTGAACGCGGCGGCGCAGGCGGCAACGTCGCTAAGGTGACCAGTGGTGTGGGTTCCGCTTCCCGCCTGGGCTTTAAAGGCGTGGAAGACCTGGGCAACGGCCTGTCCGCCCTGTTCACCATCGAATCCGGCGTGAAGATTGACACCGGCGAGCAAGACACCGCTGGCGTGTTTGCACAGCGCCAGGCTTTCGTCGGCCTGAAGAGCAAGGACCTGGGCCAAGTCACCTTGGGCCGCCAGTACACCATGCTGTACAACGCCCTGTCGCAAGTTGCCGACCCATTTGGCGCCGGCTACGCTGGTTCCGCCAAAAACCTGTTCCCTACCGGCGGCGTGAATACCCGCCTGTCGAACGCCATCGTCTATAACTCCCCAGTGTTCTCCGGCTTCAGCGTTGATGCGCTGTACGGCGCGGGCGAGCAGGCTGGCGACAACGATGCCGGCCGCCAGTTCGGCTTCGGCGTGAACTACTCCAACGGCCCGCTGAACGTGCGCCTGGTTCACAACAACAAGAACAACGACGTAGCTGCCGTTGGCGCCACCCCTGCGGTGAAGAAGGATCGCGCGAAGAACACCCTCCTGGCCGCCAACTACGACTTCGGCGTCGCCAAGGTCTACTTCGGCTACGAAAAAGACAAAGGCGCAGGCAGCGCACCTCTGCCAGTCGCCAATGCCTACGGCTACAAAGTGGCTCCCAAGTCCTCCGCCGACAGCGCTGAATGGCTGCTGGGCGTAGGCGTGCCACTGGCCGGCGGTACCGTGGTTGCTTCCTACATCAAGAAAGATGACAAGCAAAACAACCAGGACGCCCAGCAGTACGCCATCGGCTACCTGTACGCCATGTCCAAGCGCACCACCTTGTACACCGCGATCGCCAAGATCAAGAACAAGAACGGCGCTGGCTATACCGTTGGCAATAACACCGAAGCCGGTTCGGGCGACAAAGCCTTCAACCTGGGCGTTCGTCACGCGTTCTAACGAGTATTTGTTGTAAGCAGTAGCACTCTCTCGAGGTGATTCATGATCTTTGGCGGGTCTTCGGACCCGCCTTTTTTTCATGAATTGCCGGGCAGGGGTACGGTAATGGCGATGCGTGTCCCGCCCGCACCGCCATCAACTTCCATGCTGCCGCGCAGCGATGCCACGCGCTCGCGCATTCCCAGCAAGCCGAGGGCGTCCGCCTTGGCCAGATCGCCAACGGCAATGCCTCGTCCATCATCCTCGATTTGGATGTGCAATTTGCGCCCGTCGCGCCGCATGCGAACCTGCGCCGTACCTGCACCTGCATGGCGGGCGATATTGGTCAGCGACTCCTGCACCAGCCGGTAAATCGCCGTGCTGTAGCGTTCATCGAGCACCAGAGAATCGGGCAGGGCGTCGAGCAGGCAGCTGATGCCGTGGCGCTTCTCAAATTCCCTCCGCAGCGACTCCAGCGCGAAATACAGGCCGCCTTCATCGAGCGCTCTTGGGCGCAGGTTGCCGGCAATGCGGCGCAAGGAACTGATGGCTGTGACCAGCAACGTGTCCATGCTGTCCAATCGCGCCGCAGCATCGGGCGAGCCAGGCGGCTGCTGTTTCAGGAGCGTGAGTTCAACGCGCAGGGTTGCCAGCAACTGGCCCAGGTCATCGTGCAATTCGCGGGAAATGTGAACGCGTTCGTCCTCGCGGATTTCCGCCAGCGCGGAATCGGTGGAGCGGCGTCCATGGACGCGTGAGCGGGGATTTTTCAATTCGGCCTCCTGGTGGCAGCGACCACCAGGACACCGTATTACACCAAGCCGTGGGGCGGCTTGATCTGCATCACATCTGTTTGAACAGATGGAGGAAGGAGCGGCTGACTTCCAGCTTGTCTGGGCGGCCTTTGATCATAACCAGGTGGCGGCCGCGAATGTCGCGCGTTACGCCTTCGATGGCGTTCACGTTGACCAGGGTCGCGCGGTGGATCTGCCAGAACAGGGCAGGGTCCAGTTCTTCGGCCAGGTCACGCACCGGTTTGCGGATCAGGGCTTCGAATTTATCGGTCTGCACGCAAGTGTATTTTTCGTCCGAGCGGAAGAACAGGATTTCCTCGACCGGGATCATGCGCAAGTCCGAGCCAATGCTGGCCTGGATCCACTGCAGGAACTTTGGCTTTGGCGTCGCGATTTTTTCCGCCAACTGGCTCAGGATCGCTGCCATGTCCGCACCTTGCGCGGCGCTGGCTGCCGGGGACGACAGTCGGCTCTTCAGGCGCTCGACGGTAATTTTCAGGCGCTCAGGCTCAGGCGGTTTCAGCACGTAGTCGACCGCGCCGCGCTCGAAGGCTTCCACAGCGTAGGCATCGTAGGCGGTGACAAACACCACATTGCTCTTGTTGCCAATTTCTGCAGCTGCTTCCATGCCGGTTTTGCCAGGCATGCGGATATCGAGGAAGGTGAAATCGGGCTTGAGCTCATTGACCAGTTCAATGGCTTCTTCGCCGTTCTTGGCTTCGCCGAGGATTTCCAGTTCCGGCCAGACTTGCTCCAGCCGCATGCGCAGCTGGTCGCGCATCAGTCGCTCATCGTCGGCAATAATTGCTGTGGGCATAATGCTAAATGTGATGAAATGAGTTGATGAAATGAGAAGTGTTGATTATTCAATGGATCGCAGCGAATGGCAATCGCTTATTCAGAGCGCGCCAACTGGTATGGCACCTCGATGATCGCGATCACGCCGCTTGGCTGGTTTGGCTCGATCTTCAGCGAAGCCTGGTCGCCGTGCAGCAGCTTCAGGCGTTCGCGGATATTGGTGAGGCCCAGGCCGGTACCGGTGCTTGGCTTGGCGCCAAAGCCCAGGCCGTTGTCGGTGACGGTGACGCGCAGCTTGCTGTGCGCCACCTCGGCGCGCACTTTCAGGTAGCCGCCCTCCGGTTTGCCTTCCAGGCCGTGCTTGATCGCGTTTTCCACCATCGACTGCAGCATCATTGGTGGAAAGGCCGCGGTGCGCAGGCCTTCGGTGATATCGAAGTCGACGGTCAGGCGCTCTTCCATGCGCATTTTCAGCAGGGCCAGGTAGGCTGCCACCATGTCGCCCTCGCTGCCGAGCGTGCTGGTCAGCTTGTTTTCGCGCATCTGCGGCAGCACGGCGCGCAGGTATTTAATCAGGCTGCGCTGCATGGCGGACGCGCGCGGCGGGTCGGTCTCGATCAGGTGCTCCACAGATGCGAGCGTATTGAACAGGAAGTGCGGCTCAACCTGGGCCTGCATCATCTGCATTTTTGCTTCGCTCAGCTGGCGCTGCATGGATTCACGCTCGGCCGCCGCGTTAGCCACCTGGGCTTCCGCTTCTGCCTTCTTCTTGCCGCCAACCAGCGCCTTCATCGCGAAAAGCGCCAATAAGAGCAGGGTAATGAAGCTGGTGAACCAGGTCGATGCTTGCTTATGGTAGCGCGAGACTTTCTCTTCGGCAGCGCTATCGACAGCCTGCTCGAGGGCATTCGACAGTTCTTCGCCGATCTGTGGCGGCAGCTCAATATGGACCTCTTCACCAGGCATTGGTGCAGCCGGGGCTGCGGGCGCTGCCGGCTTAGCTTTTGGCGCCTTCGGGGCTGGAGGGGCAGGCGGCACCGGGTTGACTGGATGTGCTGCCTCTTCCGGCAGTGCTGGCGCCTCCGCCTCAGCGGCCGCAGCTTCGGCTGCGTCTTTGGACTCCTGAGCTGCATCTTCATTGCTTTGCTCGCCCGGCGTTGCCTTCTTGATCTTGCCGGCGCGTGGGTTGAAGTGGATGCCGCTGTCGTCAATTGTGATGTTTGGGTCGGCATTGCCGTTCTTCGCACGCTTATGCGAGCGGATCACCATCTCTTCGTCCCGGGAAGGGGAGAACAGCTCATCCTGCAAGATCGACGCAGCAATCATCGACAGCGCGGCAAAAAGGAAGAATTTCCACCACGACAAATGCGTCACCCAGCCGGTCGTAGCATCGAAGGCCCGATGGAGCCAGGCCAGGATGGTTTTTGCTGTGTCTTGAGCTTTCGGAGTTGGAAACATGCGCGACTTTCTATTGAATATGGGGCAAGTGTAGATAACCTTGGGGAAAGCCGCCAGCCGCGTGCGACAGAATGCAGAAATACGGGAATAGAAGATGGCCCTTGCGGACAGCCGGATCGTTTGCTATAGTTCTGTCCCTCGCAACGCAACGCAGCAAACAGCGCGAAACGATGTGAGAAAGAAGGGGTTGACGAGTTGCACGCTGTACCGCATAATCTCGCTTCTCTGCTGCTGACAAACACAACGATTTGTCGCTAAACGCAGCGATCTTTAAAAATCAACAGTCGATAAGTGTGGGCGTTTGACGATATGCCCAGGCCTTCGGGCCTGATGCTCAAAATATACGTTATAACGCTCGCACAAAATTAAACGTAAATCTCTTTATGAGATTTCGTCAGTATTTTGAGTGAGTGACCTCGGTAGCAATACCGAAAAACAGAGATTGAACTGAAGAGTTTGATCCTGGCTCAGATTGAACGCTGGCGGCATGCTTTACACATGCAAGTCGAACGGCAGCGCGGGCTTCGGCCTGGCGGCGAGTGGCGAACGGGTGAGTA